>JAAIGF010092484.1_pt1 | contig 684441 bp, 609 predicted proteins | sample 6487441 | NCBI WGS metagenome assembly JAAIGF01 (sample SAMN13974129, study PRJNA590717) | phyllosphere metagenome | biome: pepper field; feature: multiple bacterial spot infested pepper fields; material: pepper leaves; isolation source: leaves from pepper fields | host: Capsicum annuum ...
AAAGCCAGTCGCCATAGTTACGCCCTGTTGGAGTTTTGAAGGATCGGACATAATGAGTACAGATTCCACGAGGAATTCGCGAATGTGTTCCCCAGGCACGGACTTCGATAGGGTTCGGCGGTGCCGGGCGCGATGCGCCGGCGGTATACCGGAAGCAACGTTCGCAAAAGGAAGCGTATTATTTGCGGGGTTCGAATCCCCACTCGCTTAGGATGCGAGCTCTTGGTTGAGCATTCTCCACTTCAAATGGAGACACAAATGAAAATCTTTGAGGACGAGGAGTTCCGGCGGTGCTGCTTACACAGGGTCCGATATGCGAACGTGCTTTGCAGCTTTGGCGGATGTGTCGGTAGAAGTTGGGCATGAGGCAGAGAGAAAGTCGGTCGATGTTGGTTCGAAGGCGGGATCAATCTTCGGCTGTACGAATCTTTCGCTTCTCTGCACGACCGGAATCGACTTAAGCAGAGCTCCGCACACGAGCATAGGTGAACTTCCGTCCCAAAGATTCCAAGGAGGAACTTATTCATGACGAATTTTCAACATCAATCTCATATAAATCAGGCGCATGGGCGCAAAATTCCGGGGCTTCCGGGGAAAGATATCCGTCCGGGCGAGTCTGCTAATCTGCTGGCGTTTGGCACGATGATGCTGGGCGCAGGCTTCCGTAAGGTTGAGGTCGGGGATAACGAGCGTGCTTTGCTTTTCGAGCAAGGGCGTTATGTACGGACGCTGATGCCGGGCTCGTATCGATTTTTTGCTTGGAGCGAGGGGCTTCGAACATTGGTGTTCAAAAAAACGAACGAGCCGTTCGACTATCGGCCAACATCGACTGGCGGGCTTGATGCTATGGATGTACGACTGTTCAGTCATGACGCGGATCTGATGGCTCAGTTGAACGTGACGGACGTCAGCGACGGCGAATACGTGCTGCACTTGGAGAACGGCCGTTTTCGTGATGTATTGATGTCCGGAACGTACGCCTATTGGAATGAGCCGATTACGCATACGTTTGTCCGCGTCGATGCGACAACGCCGGAGGTCGGTCCGGAAGTGAGCCGTGCACTGCTGGAAAAGATCGGCGCGAATTATATCCAGACGGTCGACGTAGCCAGCCATGAAGTCGGACTGCTATACTTCGACAACCGTTTGCAGCGGCAGCTTTCGCCGGGACGCAGCTTTTTCTGGCGAGGTTCGGAAGCCGTCACGGTCAAAAAGTTCGATCTGCGCCGCCAACAGCTCGATATGACGGGACAGGAAATTTTGACCGAAGATAAAGTGTCGCTGCGTTTGAATTTCGTCTGCCAATACCGGATCACCGATCCGCTTCGCGCGGCGGAAATCAAAAATTTTGAAGAGCAGGTCTATGTTCAACTCCAACTGCTGCTGCGCGAGTATGTCGGCACGCTGAAGCTGGATGATTTGCTGAAAATGAAGCAGGAGATCGGCGATTATGTGCTAGGTCGATTGAAGCCGAGCGGCGCGGAATACGGAGTTGAATTTCTTGCGGCAGGATTGAAAGACGTCATTTTGCCGGGCGAGATTCGCGCGATTCTGAATACGGTGCTGTTGGCCGAGAAGAAGGCGCAGGCGAATATGATTACCCGGCGCGAGGAGACGGCGTCTACCCGAAGCCTGCTGAACACGGCCAAGCTGATGGATGAAAACGCGACGCTGTACCGGCTCAAGGAGTTGGAGTTCGTGGAGAAAATCTGCGAAAAGATCGGAACGATTTCGCTTAGCGGCGGAGGGAATTTGCTGGAACAGATGAACGGGCTGCTCGGATTGCGGCAAGGAGAAGATCGAAAAGAAATCGGTTAAGGGGAAGCGAATCGGGCGGATCGGACGAATAAACTTGGGAAATTCGTCGTTTGGGCAAACGAATTACGTCCGCTTCGCGTCTTTATCAAGAACCCTGCATACCGAGAGGAGAGCACGAATTGAAAAAAACGATTTTTACCGCATTGGCGGCCGTGATCCTATCGAGTTCCGGAAACGCGTACGCGGCTGAAACGCCGGATTCCGACAAACGCATCTACCCGGTCGTCCCGAATCCGATCGCCGACGCTCCGAACATTGTCGTAATCAACGACCGTCCGGAGCTTGAAATTTTCGCTTCGCTGAAAAGAGGCGAATGGCCCGACGAGTTCGTGATTGTCGGCATGATGCAATCCGTATCCGAAGCCAAGCTGAATCCGAAATCGACGCCGATCTTCCTATCGTCCAAATGGCGCTTGCATCTATTTGATCAAATGATCGAAGGCGGCCAAAAACGAGGCATTTACAACAACGCCCAACTGCTTGAGGAAATCGTGAGCCGGTGGCAGGCTGATGATTATTCCCAATTGGAGCGGGATAATTGGTTGTTGGAAAAAATGCTCGATCTGCACCACGAATCTTTTGATTGATCGTCGAACCAAGCGTCGCATGCCTAAACCGTCTTTTCGAAGACGGTTTTTTAGCATGCGAATGAAACCGTTATCAATTTAGCGACGTATAAACAGGGGTAGACAAAACAAGGAGGGGGAAACAGGATGTTTCAATTGCGAAAAGCAAAGATGAAGCCTGCGGCAGCCCTATTCATGACGGCATTGTTGGTTTTTCCGCAAGCTGACGGAATCGCGACCGCTGCCGAGGCGTCGCCTCGTGGTCCGCGCGATCCGGCAGAGATCGAACAGTTCGCCGATAACCTGATGACCAACCGCTTCAAGCAATCCGGAGCCGTGCTTACAATCGTCGGCGACGGAAAAGTGCTGCTCAATAAAGGATACGGCTACACCGATATCGAGACGCAAACGCCGGTTGATGCGGAGCAAACGTTATTTGCGATGGCGTCGGTATCTAAAACGTTTACGGCAGCCGCGGTCATGCAGCAGGTCGAGCAAGGAAAAATCGATCTGGATGCCGATGTGCAGACGTACATGGACGGATTGGCGATTCCCAATGAAACGGACGTGCCGGTCACGATGAAGGATCTGCTGACGCATACGAGCGGATTTGAACGCGGCGAAGGGGACATCAGTCTTTTGATGCCGCCCGAAGCCCGGAAGACGCTCGACGAATTCGTCGAACAATCCATGCCGCCCGTCGTGCACGAGCCGGGAACCGTGTATCGGTACGACAACTTTGCTTACACCCTTCAAGGTTACATATTGGGGAAAGTGTTGGATATGCCTTATGAAGAGGTGATTAAACGAAATATTTTCGAGCCGCTCGGCATGGAAAACAGCGGATTTGGTCGTGTGGAGCAAATGAACGGACGTCTGGCGAGTGCTTACAGTTCGGGGGGCCAGAAACTCGACGTTTATAAAAATGGCTTAGCTCCGGCCTATGCGCCGTCAGGCGGCCTGGTCACGACAGGTTCCGATATGGCGAAATTTATGCTGGCAATGTTGGGTGAAGGCGATACAGATATTTTACAGTCGGACACGATAACCGATATGGAAGCTGTTCATTTCAAAATGTCGGACCAGCAGCCCATTTCCGGTTACGGATTCGAGTTTTTCTCGCGCCAGTCGTATAACGGAGAAGTCGTAGCCGGCAAAGGCGGAGACATGGGAGGATTCCATTCCTATATGTGGCTGCTTCCCGAGCAAGGAGTCGGCGCGATGTTCGTGACCAATACCGATGCTTTTGCTTCCTACGACGGGATTTTCAAAAGCTTCATGGATCATTATTATCCCAAAACGGAAGCGACTTCGATCAGCGAAGATCTTCCGACTCTTTCTGCCGAAGAACTTGCAAAATACGAAGGCTATTATCGTAATCTGCGCCAACCGTTCCGGTATGCGAAAATAACGGCTGAAGACGGCTTTTTGCAATTTCTATCAAGTGAAATGTTGAACTTCCGACTACAGCCGCAACCGTCCGAAGCTGATTTTTTCCGGGATACCTACGGTAACGGAGTCGGATTCCATAAAGACAAGGAAGGCCGGGTCGATTATTTGTACTCCGATTATTATAGAGATACTTGGTATGAAAAAATGCCGGATTTCGAAGCTTACCACGATGTTGACGCGGATAGTCCCTATGCCGATTCAATTGAAACTATTCGATTCATGGGCCTATCCACCGAAGAATCAGAACCGAACTTCGGCCCGGAAGAAGCCGTGACCCGGAGCGAATTTGTCGGACAACTAGCCAAAGTCGCAAACAGTCAGCTCCTCAACGCGCCTTCGCGCTTCGCCGATGTCCAAGACGATCCCAATGCCCAAGCCATCCAACTATTCACGGAGCTTGGCGGAATCGCCGGATACCCGGACGGAACCTTCCGCCCCGACCAGCCGATCACGCGCGAAGAAGCCGCATTGATGATCTTCCGTATCGCTTCGGCAAGCTACGGCACTTCCTTAACCGAAAGTACCGTAACTTTCTCTAACCCCCCTTCGTCGTGGGCTGCCGACGGCGTAAAATTCATGATCGATTCCCAACTCTCCGACCTCGAAGTGCAGCGCGATCCGGACGGCACCTACGACTACCACCCAACCGCCCCTTTGCTGCGCCAAGAAGCCGCGATTACCTTAGTAAAACTGGTGAACGTTACGCAGTAATCGATCCAAGAGACGTTCGTTTTCGAGAAAACTTGAATCTTATACAAATCAATCGAAATATTGACTAACCTATGTTCTGCACCAAGAAAAGAACCCGTTAAACTTTATTGTGCAGGTGCAGGTGCAGGTGCAGGTGCAGGTGCAGGTGCAGGTGTAAGTAAAAAAGCTACCAGCGGAGGGAGAAATTCAGTGAAAGACGCCTTTGAGCGCGGAAAGCCGTAGGCTTTCTGCGCGAGACAGCGTCTTGAACGAATTTCTCCCGCAGCGCCCAAGCTTTTCAAAAAAACAAACAGTAACTTCAAAACCAGGTCTGCGAATTTACGCAGACCTTTTCTATTGACAAAAACCACCTCTACCATTATGGTTAGTTACATGACTAACAAACCAGAAAGGTGGTAACAATGCCGATTCCATTCGACGAGAGCCGGCCCATTTTTCAGCAGATCGCAGAGCGAATCGAAGACGACATTCTAAACGGCACGTATGCGGAAGAAGATCAGATTATTTCGACCACTCAGTTTTCGCGCATATTCCAGATTAATCCCGCCACGATCGTCAAGGGATTCGGACTGCTGGTGAATGAGGATATCATCTACAAAAAACGGGGGCTGGGCATGTACGTAGCCGTCGGAGCGAAGGAGAAGATCATGGCCAAACGCCGCGAACGATTTTACAGTGATCTGGTGGTCAAGCTGTTGGAAGAAGCGGAGAAGCTGGGGATGACGACCGAAGACGTGATTGAGATGATCAAACGTGAAAAGGGGGAACCGCGCAAATGAGTTCAGTTTTGGAAGTCAAACATGCCAGTAAATCCTACGGACGTACGGATGCGGTAGAACACTTAAGTTTGGAGCTTGCGGAACATACGATTTATGGATTGCTGGGCCGCAATGGGGCGGGGAAAACTACATTTTTAAACATGATAACAGGAGGAATCTTTCCGGACGGCGGGGAAATTACGGTTCACGGAAGTCGGCTTAAAAAAGGCGATGTACCCGCGCAAATCTGCTACATACGCGAGAAAAACTTTTACCCGGGCAATGCCAGAGTTCGCGATGTGTTGCAGATGGCCGCAGCTTTCCACCCGGATTGGGATGCGAAGTTTGCTTCCAAATTGCTCGGGACATTCAAGCTGAATCCGCGCAAAAAAATGCGGCAGTTGTCGCGAGGCATGGAGTCGATGGTCGGCAATGTGATCGGACTTGCCAGCCGGGCGCCTTTGACCATCTTTGACGAGCCGGTGTTGGGATTGGATGTATTGATGCGGGAGCGTTTTTATCGGACACTGATCGAAGATTATGCGGAGTATCCGCGTACCATTTTGCTCTCTACGCATCTGATCGACGAAATCGCGACCGTAGTCGAACGCGTCTTCATTATGGAGTCGGGGAGTATTTTGATGCAGGAAGAGGTTGAACAAATTCGGGAGCGTGCCCATCTCGTTAGCGGACTGGGTTCCGTACTCGATAGCTTTGTACAAGGCAAACGAGTGATTCATAGCGAGCGTTATGGGAATGCGGCAATGGCGATCGTGTATGGAGATTTGACGGAGCACGATCATAAGGCAGCGGAAAGCCAGGGGCTGACAATCGAAGGCGTGCCTTTGCAGAAGTTTTTTGCTTACCTGATCGAGGAGGGACAGACGGATGAATAAAATGAAGGTGCAGCTCCAGGTATCCTGGCTCCGCATGAAGCTGGCCGTATGGATTGTGCTTGCGGCGATTGCGGTATCGATGATTGCCAACTTTACGGTCAATATGGCATTGGGAAACGATCCGCAGCAGGATGCGCAGGACATAGCCGCAGCCGTGGGGGAGCTTCGAGAGCTTACGGGGAACGATGAGCTGCAAATCGAAGTGCCTTCCGAGATGGAGAATGTCAATGTATCCGCAGCCAATATGCTTTTAACGCTGCTTCCTTTGCTCGGGATTATCCTTCCGCTGCAAACGTTCCGTCCCATGATGAACTTCGGGGATTCGCGTCGTAGATATTTTGCGGGGGTGCTCGGAGTTTATGCCGTTTCCGCGGTGCTTCTGGCGTTGGTGAACAGCTTGTGGTGGCCGTTTGAACAGCATGTTATCCGAAGCTATAGTCAGACTTATAATCTGATTGAGGTGTTTGGTTGGGAGCAATTTGGCGTTTTCGGAGCTTTTTTGTATCAGTCAGTGTTTTACTTTTTCGTTCTGACACTGTTCAATCTGCTATTCTCCGGGTTAAAGTCGCCAATCTCGTGGATCATCTGGACCGTCTTGATTGCCGCGATTCCGATTGGCACTTCCATCGCATCCTTGCGCGTACATGTAGCCGACTTTTTCCTGGCTTTATTGTTCAACGATTCGCTGATTGCCGCAGTTGGCCTAAATTTGGCACTGAGTCTGATCTTCGTGGCAGGAGCTTGGTCATTTACGCGCCGAAGAACGTTCTAGTAATACCTACAATCGTGGATACATGAAATGAAGAAAAATGTGAAAAAAGGATCAATTAAGCCTATAGTCCCTAAAAAAACGTTTCTCTTGTGCAAAAGAAAATGCTTTTGCACTTTTTCTTTTTTCACCTCCTTTTTATGCTAAATTTTCTGCTGATTATGTCGATAAATATCGAAACAAAGCATGCTGCTATCATTTTGAATGACACTGAGATATTGAAGGCGTGTCGTGATCATAGTTAGTTGGTCGCTTAAGCGGATTGGCATAATCAAGGGGGTCATGAGAATGAATTTGAAAATGAAATTGGCTGTTTTGCTGGTAGTCGTGACCTTGTTGGGGACGGGCAGCATTAGCATCGCGGCGTTGAGCAGCATGAGAAATGAAGCCGAAGAGTCAATCAGTGATAACTTGCGGAGTACGGCTGAAAACACATCGGAGCAAATCGGAGGCTGGGTCGGCAAAAACGCAAAGGTCGTGGAGACGACAGCCTTGGTTATTGAGTCTTCGGTCCCATTGGATCAAATCAAAGAAAGTCAGCTTCAAGCCTACACGTCTGAATCCAATACAAACAACTTGTCCGATATCTACGTAGGCATGGAAGACGGCCGCATGATTGACGGTTCTGGCTGGGTTCCCGAAGCGGGATACGATGTCAAAGTGCGTCCGTGGTATATGGAAGGCAAAGCGGCGAATGCGCTGAACTTCAGTAACCCTTACCTCGATATGATCAGCGGCGAATATGCAGTCTCGATCGGTTATCCATTGCATGAAGCTAACGGTGAATTTGCAGGCGTGGTTGCGGGAGACATGAAGCTGTCCACTCTGACCGAAACGATCAACAACATCAAGATCGACGGCGGCTTCGCATTCATGACGGATAAAACAGGCGTTGTACTGGCTCACCCGGATGCGGACAATGTCAATAAACCGCTGAAAGAAATCACGGATTATTCGGGAATCGCCGATCAAATCCTGCAAGGCGGAGAGGCGGGCAGCCTGGAGTACACGTACAAAGGCGAACCGCAACTGCTTTATTATCAAAAGGTTGAAGGCACAGGCTGGTATGTAGCGGCTTCGGTATCGAAAAACTATGCTTTTGCCGAATATGTACAAATGCGCAATCTGTTTATCGGCGGTATTATCGGCCTTGCCGTTCTTTTGGGAGCTTTGGCCGTATTCGCCGCAGCGCGTTTGATCAAACCTCTGATCCTGCTGCAAAAAAGCGCGCAAAGCATGGCCGAGGGCGACTTGACGGTTAGCGTGGATGTAAAAGGCAAAGACGAAATCGGCAAGTTAGGCACGGCTTTCAACGAAATGTCGGCCAGCCTGCGTGAACTGATCCATGCGGCGGCGGGCTCTGCGGAAGGCGTGGAAAATTCGGCCAAGTATATGAATACTCAAGCCGAAGGCGCGAAGCATATCTCGGACCAAATCGCGGTCGTGATCGAAGAATTGGCCAAAGGAGCGACGGATCAAGCTTCTTCGATCCAAACGGGCGTCGAACAGTTGGGCGATATGAACGAATCGATCGAAGCCATCGCGAGCAGCGCGGGACTGGCCGCATCCAGCGCCGACGAAGTGACGGAAGCGATGAAGGGCGGTCTCGAAGCGGTAGCCTCGCAAGGCGATTTGACCGAAGCCAGCCGCAGTTCGGCAAGCCGCGTGGAAGAAGCCAACCGCCGTTTGGGCGACCAAACGGTCAAGATCGGCGAAGCCGTCAGCTTGATTCATACGGTGGCGAAGCAAACCAACTTGCTTGCGCTGAACGCGGCGATCGAAGCGGCACGCGCAGGCGAGCATGGCAAAGGCTTTAGCGTGGTCGCGGACGAAGTGCGCAAGCTGGCTGAGCAGACCCGCGCTTCAGCGGCGGATATCGATACGCTTCTGGCAGGCGTGCAGGAAGCCGGGCGTCAGAGCATCGATGAAATCCAAGAGTTCCAAGCGACGGTGGACAAGCAGATCGAAGCGGCAGCTTCCACGCGTGGAGCATTCGACGTTATTCGCGGTTCGGTGGATGGCATCACGAGCCGGATTCGCGAAGTATCGATCGCATCCGACGAACTGAAGCATAGCGCCGATCATGTTTCTTCGATCATGACCGATATCGCTGCCGTTGCGGAGCAAAGCGCAGCGAGCACGGAAGAAGCCGCATCTTCGACGCAAGAGCAGGCCCAAGCGATTTCCAGTATTTCCGACCTTTCAGGAGAAGTCTCCGTGAGTGCCGACGAACTGCGTGAGAGAATCGCCAAGTTCAAAACGGAATAATACCAACAACCGTACGGCGATCGGAATCGCTGGAATAAGGAGGCTTTTGCGATGAATTTGAAAATGAAACTGGCGGCTTTACTGGTCGTCGTAACATTGGTGGGGACAGGAAGTATCAGTATTGCAGCATTGAGCAGTATGAAAAGCACCGCTGAAGAATCGATCAGCGACAGCTTGCGAGCGACCGCGACCAATACTTCCGAACAAATCGGAGGATGGGTTAGCGCCAATGCCAAAGTCGTAGAAACGACAGCGCTCAATATTCAGGCGACTGTTCCCTTGAATCAAATCGAAGAAAAGCACGTTCAAGCCTTCACCTCGGAATCGAACAAGGACAGAATCGGCGATATGTATGTCGGTTTGGAAGACGGTACGCTGGTTGACGGATTGGGCTGGGTACCGCCTGCCGATTACGACGTGCATGCCCGTCCTTGGTATATCGAAGCCAAAGCGACGAACGCCTTGAACTTCAGCAATCCTTATCTCGACCCTGCCAGCAACGAATATGCCGTTTCCATCGGTTATCCGCTTCAAGACGCCAACGGACAATTCGCAGGAGTCGTCGCCGGAGACATGCGTCTTTCGAAGCTCACCGAAACGATCAACAACATTAAAATCGACGGCGGCTTCGCATTCATGACGGACAAAACAGGCGTCGTATTGGCCCATCCGGATTCGGAAGACGTCAACAAACCCTTGAAAGAAGTTTCTGACTACGCGGCTATTGCCGATCAACTGCTTCAAGGCGACTCCGGCAGTCTGGAATACACGTACAAAGGCGAACCTCAGCTTCTTTATTACCAGAAAGTCGAAGGCACGGGTTGGGTGATCGCCGCATCCGTTTCGAAAAGCCATGCTTTTGCCGAGTATACTCAAATGCGCAACCTGTTTATCGGAGGCATTCTCCTGCTCGCCGTTTTGCTGACAGGTCTGGCCGTATTCGCCGCAGCGCGTTTGATCAAACCTCTGATCCTGCTGCAAAAAAGCGCGCAAAGCATGGCCGAAGGCGACTTGACGGTCAGCGTGGACGTCAAAGGCAAAGACGAAATCGGCAAGTTAGGCACGGCTTTCAACGAAATGTCGGCCAGCCTGCGTGAACTGATCCATGCGGCGGCGGGCTCTGCGGAAGGCGTGGAAAATTCAGCCAAGTATATGAATACTCAAGCCGAAGGCGCGAAGCATATCTCGGACCAAATCGCGGTCGTGATCGAAGAATTGGCAAAAGGCGCAACCGATCAAGCGTCCTCGATCCAAACGGGCGTTGAGCAGTTGGGCGACATGAACGAATCGATCGAAGCCATCGCGAGCAGCGCGGGGCTGGCCGCATCCAGCGCCGACGAAGTGACGGAAGCGATGAAGGGCGGCCTCGAAGCGGTAGCCTCGCAAAGCGATTTGACCGAAGCCAGCCGCAGTTCGGCAAGCCGCGTGGAAGAAGCCAACCGTCGCCTCGGCGATCAGACGGTAAAAATCGGCGAAGCGGTCAGCCTGATTCATACGGTGGCGAAACAAACCAATCTTTTGGCGTTGAACGCGGCGATCGAAGCCGCGCGTGCAGGCGAGCATGGCAAAGGCTTTAGCGTGGTCGCGGACGAAGTGCGCAAGCTGGCCGAGCAGACCCGCGCTTCGGCGGCGGATATCGATACGCTTCTGGCAGGCGTGCAGGAAGCCGGGCGTCAGAGCATCGATGAAATCCAAGAGTTCCAAGCGACGGTGGACAAGCAGATCGAAGCGGCAGCTTCCACGCGCGGAGCGTTCGACGTCATTCGTGGTTCGGTGGATGGCATCACGAGCCGGATTCGCGAAGTATCCATCGCATCCGACGAACTGAAGCATAGCGCCGATCATGTTTCTTCGATCATGACCGATATCGCTGCGGTTGCGGAGCAAAGCGCAGCGAGCACGGAAGAAGCCGCATCTTCGACGCAAGAGCAGGCCCAAGCGATTTCCAGTATTTCCGACCTCTCGGGAGAAGTCTCTGTGAGCGCGGATGAACTACGTGCACGAATTGCGAAGTTCAAGACGGAAGAATCCGCTTAACTCATGCAAAACGTTCCCCTATTCATGGCAGACGCCGGGGGAACGTTTTTTTTGTACATTTTCAAAAAAGCCCGGCTTCGGGTAAACTGAAAGTAGGAAGGTGCCAAGTCGAAGCACTCAAGCGGCATTGAAGCGAACGAAAGGAGCAGTGAACGATGAAGGAAGATGAAGAATTGCATGACCGCGACGATCAAGCCCCCGGTTGGGACGCGATTGATGCGGTATTGAACAAGCGTTATCCGGGAGTCGAGCCTTTTCATTACGGTACTCTGATTTCGTATCAACTGGGAGGACCTGATCCGCTCAACGGCGTCAGCGTGTATGCTTGTGAAAAACCCGTTCCTCATTGGCATTATGTGACGTATGGATTTACAGAATTGTATGAAAAGGAATTCGAAAATACGGAGTATAGCGGGTTTGGTTTTGAATTGACGTTGCGTTTGGCACGCGAAGGCGAGGAACAACCGCCTGCCTGGGCGATCAATTTCCTTCAGAACCTGGCGCGGTACGTATTTAGCAGCGGAAACGGATTCCAGTCCGGACATCATCTCGATGCTAACGGTCCGATTGAAACAGACCGGGATACGCCGATTACGGCTGTCGCTTTTGTGGAGGACCCGGAATTGGGACAAACGAGTTCGCCGTTTGGCAAGTTCCAGTTTTTGCAGGTTGTCGGGATTACGGCGGATGAACTGGATATGATCAAAGTCTGGAACACACGGAGTTTTCTCGATTTGGCGCAAAAGCGTCTACCTCTTTACTTAACTGATCTCACCCGAAGCTCTTTGCTGGAAGATGCCGAGATCAGAGCTGCCGCCGAATTGGGCGTACGTACGGAAGGATCGAGCACAGGTGTGCTGTACTTCGAAAGTTTGAGTTGGGAAGAGAAAAGAAATCTGTTCAAAGGCAATTCCTACACGCTTCAACTCGGCGCTAAACAAGCGGAAACGTTGGCGCGCATTCTGGCAGGGCGTTTGCTGCATGATCGGGATTTGACTTTGATGGGACCAGACACAGGAGTCGTGATGATTCCCGACGTGCAGAATCGCATCGTTGAACTTGATCATGCTCTCCACTTGTATCTGAACGCGGATGCTGTGGCTGAATTAACCCGCCGTCTGGTGCCCAAAGAAAGCGAGTTCCGACTAGACACCATAGATAGCTTGACGATTCGCATCGTAAAGACATTGATGCGCGATCCAGACGGGAACGTCGTGGAGACGATTGGTTAAAAGCGAAAGGAAACTGATTGTAGAACCGCAGCACAGACCGCGCCGGCTGACTTGTTTCGGACGGCGGCGGTTTTTTTGTTGTTTTACTAAACTGTCAAAACCTTGCATCCGATAATAGCTTCAAAGGCAAGCGCCATTTTGAAAGAATGAACGTTTTTGGGGAAAGAAAAAGTTTGAATAAGGAAGCGTTACCATGACTTGATCCGCAAGAAGTGAAGGGTTTTCAACAGTTCAGATTATAGATGAAATATTTTGAATGTTTTTGGAGAAAAGTGATTGTTTTTTAAGGAGACGTAGGTTACAATGAGTGGCAGATGGAGGAATCAATATGTTGACAGAAGAAAGATACCGAATCATACTACAGCGCTTACAAGTTTCCGGAATCGTGAAACTTCAGGAACTCGTTGAACTGTTGAGTACCTCCGAATCAACGGTACGGCGCGATTTGATCGACCTGGAATCGCAGCATCTGCTGAAGCGGGTGCATGGGGGAGCTTCTCTGCTGCATCGTCGGAGCGAAGAGCCCGGTATGGAAGAAAAAACGTTCAAAAACGTTCAACAAAAAAATGCAGTCGGTCGCGCCGCGGCTCTTCAGCTTCGGGACGGCGAATGCATCTACATCGATGCAGGGACAACGACACTTGCTATGATTCCTTTTATCGAGGCACAAGACATTACGGTCGTGACGAATGGACTTTCGCATGTTGAAGCACTGGTTAGCAAAAATATTCGTGCTTATCTACTTGGCGGCATGATGAAAAGTCATACGAAAGCCGTCATCGGCAGTATTGCCCTTCAAAATATGGACAACTTCAGATTCGACAAAGCTTTTATCGGAACCAACGGCGTGAACGCCGAATTCGGATTTACGACGCCCGACCCGGAAGAAGCGCTGATCAAGCGCCGTGCTCGGCAGTTGGCGGAACGTTCGTATGTATTGGCGGATGCCAGCAAGTTCGGAGAAGTGGCCTTTGCCAAATTATTCGATCTCAAAGAAGCTTCGATCATTACCGACTCGATTCCTGAGCGGTGGAGAAAGTCGATTCTTGAGAAAACCAAAATAATCGAGGGATGAATCATGATTTACACCGTAACGCTTAATCCTTCCATCGATTACATCGTGGAAGTGGAAGATTTGCAGCTGGACGCGCTGAACCGCATGAAGCGTGACTTGAAGCTCCCTGGGGGAAAAGGGATCAATGTATCGCGCATTCTGAGTCGCCTCGGTGTTGAAAATACAGCATGGGGTTTCCTGGGCGGTTTTACAGGACGGTTTATCGAGGATGTACTCAAGTCGGAATCGATCGTGACGGATTTCGTCAGCGTGCAAGACGATACGCGGATCAACATCAAGCTGAAGCATGGTGGCGAGACCGAGATTAACGGCCAGGGGCCAAGAATCGGAGACGAGGAAGCCGATGCGCTGGTGGAGAAGCTGAGAGCGCTTACCGAAGAAGACATCGTTGTTCTATCGGGTAGTGTTCCTCCTTCGCTTGGAGGTTCGTTCTACGATCGACTGATTGCAGTGATCAAGGAACGCGGCGCGAAGTTCGTGATCGACACGACAGGGGACGCGCTGCTTCAGGCATTGCCGCACGGGCCGCTGCTCGTCAAGCCGAATCATCATGAATTAGCCGAACTGTTCGGCGTCGAGATCGAAGGTCAAGCAGACCTGATCAAGTACGGACGCAAGCTGCTGGAACAAGGCGCTAAAAACGTGCTGATCTCTATGGCAGGTGACGGGGCATTGCTCGTAACCGATGAACAGGTCTACCACGCCAATGTTCCGAAAGGGGAAGTTCGAAACTCTGTGGGTGCAGGCGATTCCATGATTGCGGGATTTGTCGGCACATTGGCGAAGACGGGGAACCCCCTGGAAGCGCTCCGTACCGGTACGGCTTCAGGCAGTGCCACTGCCTTCTCGGACGACCTGGCTGAGCGAACGAAGATTGATTCGCTGCTGTCGCAGGTCCAAGTTAATCCCGTGTAACGCTTCAACCCATAGATCGTGCAGCATCAAGCCAGCATTACGAATCAAGCCCGCGAGGGCGACGCGCAATAAACGGCGTGCGGAAGCCGCGCGCCGACAACACCTCCAGAGGAGTGGAACATGATGAGAATTACAGACCTGATGATTGAACCGGTCATGATTATGGACTTGAAGTCCTCCACAAAAGAAGCCGTGATCGACGAGCTGATCGCGTCTCTGAATGCAAGCGGACGAATCAACGATGCAGCGGCATTCAAACAAGCCATCTTGGCACGTGAAGCGCAATCGAGCACAGGGATCGGCGAAGGCATCGCGATGCCGCATGCCAAAACGAGCGCAGTAAATCAACCAACAATCGTATTCGGTAAAAGCACAAACGGGGTCGAATATGAATCGCTTGACGAACAGCCTGCTTACTTCTTCTTTATGATTGCTGTCCCGGAAGGCGAATCGAATATGCACCTTCAGGCGCTGAAAGTTCTGTCGAGTCTGCTGCTTGACGCTGAATTCATCGGTCAATTGCGCGATGTAAAATCGCCAAGTGAAGTAACGGCACTCTTCGATGCCAAACATGCGGAGAAAGAAGCCGAGGAAGCAGCCAAAAAAGCGAAACAATCTTCTGTGCAGTCTGCTAACGGAAGCGCTTCCGCCACATCTGGCGTCATCGTCGGCAACCCTGATTCCGATAAGTTCGTCGTAGCCGTAACGGCTTGCCCAACCGGCATTGCGCACACCTTCATGGCAGAAGACGCATTGAAGAAAAAAGCCAAAGAACTCGGCGTGAACATCCGCGTTGAAACGAACGGCTCGGAAGGTGTCGGCAACGAGCTGACAGCGGACGAAATCGCTCGCGCGAGCGGCGTCATCATCGCGGCGGACAAAAACGTCGAAATGGCTCGTTTCAGCGGTAAACCGGTTCTCCAACGTCCGGTCAGCGATGGCATTCGTAAATCCGAAGAACTGATCCGCAAAGCCGCAAGCGGCGATGCGCCGATCTACCGCCATGAAGGCGGAGCGGCAGCAGGCGGTTCCGATAAAGGCGCAAAAATCAGCGTAGGCGGCAAAATCTACAAAGACCTGATGAACGGCATCTCGCACATGCTTCCGTTCGTGGTCGGCGGGGGCATCCTGATTGCCATCTCGTTCCTGTTCGAGCAATACGGCGGCGGCGGAGCGGAGAATCCGATCTTCAAACTGCTGATGGGAATCGGCGGCGGCGACGGAGCCTTCCACTTCCTGATTCCAATCCTAGCCGGCTTTATCGCGATGAGCATTGGCGACCGTCCGGCTTTGATGCCGGGTATCGTCGGCGGTTATCTGGCTTCGACATCCGGAGCAGGCTTCCTCGGCGGTCTGGTAGCGGGCTTCCTGGCCGGTTACATCGTGATCGGTCTTCGCAAAGTATTCAAAGGTCTGCCTAAGAGTATCGAAGGGTTGAAACCGATTCTGCTTTATCCGGTCTTCGGTTTGCTGCTGACAGGCATCGTGATGTACTACGTGATTGATCCGGTCTTCGGCGGCCTGAACACTTGGATCACGAACGTGCTGGAAAACCTGGGTACAGGTAACGCAGTAATGCTGGGCATTCTGCTCGGCGGTATGATGGCGATCGATATGGGCGGTCCGTTCAACAAAGCAGCTTATACGTTCGCAATCGGCATCTTCACTTCGACAGGCGACGGCGCTTGGATGGCAGCAGTTATGGCGGGCGGTATGGTTCCTCCACTGGCCATCGCGCTTGCGACAACATTCTTCAAGAACAAATTCGATGAGCAAGAACGTAAATCCGGCGTAACGAATTATGTGCTCGGCTTGAGCTTCATCACGGAAGGCGCGATTCCATTCGCAGCGGCTGACCCGCTGCGCGTCCTGACTTCCTGCATCATCGGTTCCGCGGTAGCGGGCGGCCTGACTCAGCTGTGGGCAATCAACGTTCCGGCTCCGCACGGCGGTATCTTCGTCGCTGCACTGGCTAACCACGCGCTGTTGTTCCTGTTGACGGTCATCATCGGTTCGGTCATCTCCGGCCTGATCCTCGGTCTGTGGAAAAAAACACTCGCGCAGCGTGCAGAAATCGCAGCTAAAAAAGCAGCGTAATCGTATGTCATAAGATTTGAAAAGTTTCGGATTCCTCTTCAGCGAACATCCGCATCACCCAATGATTGGGCGATGCGGATGTTTCTTTTTTATGTTTTCATTCCTTTTCTGATTCAATCATGAAAAAAAAGGTAATATGATTCAAGCGAACAATGAAGGGGTTAAGTAACCTCGACATCGAGAAACGAAAACATAAAACAATCAAACGTCGCTCTCTTCCCACTTTTTTACTTACATAAAACGACGCTGCCTTCCCAAGCAATACGGACTTGCCGATCAAAATCGTACAAGGAGGCGGAGGAAGCTGAAACCTCTGGTGAGCATTATCGTGCCCGTATTCAACGTGGAAAGGTATCTGGAAAGATGCCTCGAAAGTTTGCTTGCGCAAACGTTGAAAGACATTGAAATTATCGTCGTAGAGGATGGGTCGACAGATCGTTCGCCGGAGATCGCGTATGAATTGGGTCAGCGCGATCCGAGAATCCGGCTGATTCGTCAGTCCAACCAAGGATTAAGCGGAGCGCGTAATACGGGACTCAAAGCCGCAATCGGAAAATTCGTGGGCTTCGTGGATTCGGATGATTGGGTGGCGCCGGAGATGTTCGAACGCATGTATCGTCAAGCCGAAGCCGACGGTGCTGAGCTATGTGCCTGCGACTACGCGCTGTCCTATGCGGATGGGCGTATCTCCAGTGGAACATTGGGTCTGCGGGGGGAGCGCTTGGAACTGGATGCGGTTGGGCTGGATAACTTTTGGAACGGAAAACAGCTTGCGGTCGTGGTATGGAATAAGCTTTATTTGCGTCGCGTCATTACGGAATACGGATTGCGATTTGAGTCGAGTCGCAATGTGTTTAGCGAGGACGTGTTGTTCAATCTGTGCTTTTTGAAGCATGTCTCCGTCTGTACGTCGGTCGCTGACTCGTACTATTTTTATATGCAGCGCGAGGATTCCCTAATGAATAGCCCGAAGCCGGATTATTTGAAAAGGGAGCTTTTTTTGGTGGATCGATTTTCGGACTATTATGCGGACTATGCTGACCAGGCGGTGTATCAGGTATTGTTGACTCGGCTCTTTTTTGAGCGGGTTCAGAATGCTTGTCTGTATAGCTTGGAAATGGGGGCCCGTATAGGCAAGGTTCGAAGGGAGCTTGTCGAGGCGGGAGGACATTCGTTATTTCAGCCTTGCATGCGGGCGGCAGGAGAAGATCGTTCGCTGTGGCTGCCGATGCGTCTATTTGCCCGAATCTGCGGAAGACGATTGTATCGACCGGCAGTTTGGTATTTGCGGTTGTTCCTGGGCGTATCGAAATTCAAACAACGACTTGCAGGTGCCGAACCAGCAGGAATAATTAGCGTTTCACGGGCACGAACCATTTGACGCCAAAAGGAGGAGCCTGCTTGAACCGAATTCCGAAAATCCTTCATTATTGTTGGTTCGGACGCGGCGAATTGCCGGAACTGACCATCCGATGCATGGAGAGCTGGAAGCAGTATCTGCCGGATTATCAGATTGTCCGCTGGGATGAAGATAACTTTGATATCCAATCCAATCGATTTGTAAAAGAAGCCTATGCGGCACGCAAGTTTGCTTTTGTGAGCGATTACGTACGTCTGCATGCGCTGTACACGCAGGGTGGAATCTATTTGGATACGGACGTTCAAGTGCTGAAACCGCTCGATCCGTTTCTCGATCATGAGGCGTTTTCCGGATTCGAGACGACTAAAACGATCTCGACCGCCGTAGTAGGCGCAGAGGCGGGAAGCCAGATTGTTCGTGCCTTTATGCAGTATTACAAGGATCGCCCGTTCATTAAGCCCGACGGCAATATGGATATTACGACCAACGTTAAGATCATCACGGAATACTGCCGCTTGCGTGGTTTTTCGCCAGATAATCGCTATCAAGTATTGGACGGCTTCACCTTATATCCGAAAGATACCTTTTGCCCGCTCGACTGGAATCCGGATCACTCCAAGATTGCCGAACGCCCGATTCCCGAAGAGAGCTATACGGTGCACCATTTTGCGGGTTCCTGGCTGACCGAGAAAGAAATCCGGCGCAGCAAAAGCTTTGCTTGGCGTCATTTCGGCAAGCCGATCGGATTCGCGCTTCGCATGATCCGAACCGTTCTCGGCGATGACAATTATGCCAAGCTGAAGCAAAAGTACGGAAGTTAGCACGTTAACCGAGCTTAAGTTGAAAGGAAAGGTCCCTTGCGAACAAAACGTGCCCTCTATAATACGCTGACCGCAATTTTGATGCAGCTGATCAATTTCGGCGCGGGTCTCATTATTCCTCGTCTGATTATCGAAAGCTACGGTTCAAGCGTCAACGGGCTGGTAGTCTCGGTCGTGCAGTTTATCGGCTATCTGTACCTGATCGAAGTCGGCATCTCGGGGGCGCTCAATTATTCGCTGTACAAGCCGTTGACGGCAGGCGACCAGACTGCGGTTAACCGTATTTTGGCCGCCGCGCGGCAAACGTATCGCCAAGTCGGCTTATACGCTTCCGGCATCGTGCTGATCTTGATGTTCGTCTATCCGTTGTTCGTCGTCGACGATCATATTGCATACCCGGATGTTCTGCTGCTGGTTGCGGCTGTAGGCTGCGCCAGTCTGCTGAATTATTTCACTATCGCCAAATACAATGCTCTGCTAACCGCCTCGCAATCCAATTATGTGCTGTCCATTTTTCGTATCGTGTACTTGATCGCCAACACGTTGATTATCGTTAGCATGGTACAGGCCGGCGCCGATTATCCGTGGGTGTACGCTGCCGCGCTTGGAGCCCAGGTGCTGCAGGCGATAGGCATCACCTGGTATGTTCGGCGCAAGTACCCGGACATTCGTTTCGATGTCGAGCCGGATTTGAGCGCGCTAGCCAATCGGAACAACGTGTTGGTGCACGAACTGTCCAGAATGGCGGTATTCGGCTCTCCGGTGATTCTGCTGACGCTGTTCGCGACGTTGACCGATGTGAGTATTTATTCGGTGTACGCGTTGGTGTTTACAGGCATTAATATGCTGATCGGCGTCTTCAACAACGGATTCACGGCAGGATTCGGCCAGTTGTTCACGCAAAAAGAACTGCGGCGTAATTTGCAAGTCTCGTATTCGCAGTATGAGCTGTTGTTTTACATGATTCTGACCTTCGTTTATGCGTGCGCTTGGATTCTGGGCCTTCCGTTCGTGCATGTGTATACGAATGACATCAGCACGACGAATTACGAGGATGCGATCGTACTCATGCTGTTCGTGGGAATCGGTGTGCTGGAGAATTGGAAAATTCCGCAGTCGACGATTATTATCGCAGCCGGACATTTCAAGCAGACCCGGCACCGCGCCATTATCGAAGCGGCCATTGTGCTGGTCGCGTCGACGATTCTGGTGTTCCCGTTGGGATTAAGAGGCGTGTTGATCGGCAGTCTGCTCGGGCTTGCGTATCGGGCGATCGACCTTCTCTACGCGCATAAGCTGATCGGCATTCCTTTTCGGCCGACGCTGCTGCGATTGGCACGAGTGTTCGCGGCAGGCGCGATCATTATTTTGCCGTTCCAGACAATCCTTCCGGTTCGCGCAGACGGATTATGGAGTTGGGTGCTGCTGGCGCTCGGCGTTTCCTTATGGGCGGGTCTCGTGGTCTTGGGAGCCAATCTCCTGACTGAGAGAAAAGAGCTGCTGGCGGTGGTTTCTCGCGTGCGGCAAGTTTTTAAACGTTAGGCAAAATAAATAAAAATCGAATACGCATAGGATGAACATAAGGAGCTGACCTCTTGGAGGCAGTTCCTTTTTGTTTGCCCAAAAAGGAGGAGAAGTCCGTTGACGATGTTAAAAAGAATGCTGCTGCCTTTGTGGAAGGAACGACTGTTTGCCGGTCTCACGATTGTGTGGGGTGTGGTTACGGCAGGATTGAACCTGTCTAGGCCGCTGCTGTTTGGGCTGATCGTGGGCGAGCTGGTCAAGCTTGATCCGGAGCAAAAGGTAGGTCTGTATGTGTTGGCGTACGCGTGTAGTTGGATAATGAGTTGGGCGGTTTCTTTGCTCATTCGATATATCGGGGCCACGCTGCATCAACGGATTCTTGTGCAAATGAGAGTGGACATCCTGGCTCATTTGCTTAACATTCCTTTGCTTGAAAATGAACGGCAGCCGAGCGGGCGCATACAAGCGTATATCTCTTCCGATCTGCCGACATGGGCGAACTTATATGGAACGCTGTTGGCACAGATTGTCCACTCGGCGGCTCAACTAGCGGGAGCGAGTGTGGCTTTGGTGAATTTCGATCCTGAGCTGACGCTGATGATTTTGCCGTTTCTTGTGTTGGGTTCGCTGGCTCCGTTATTGATCTCCAAACTTATGGTGAAAATCAATCGGAACGCTCAAGATGCGGGGTCGCATGCTTTGGAGACGCTGTCCGGGCTGGTTCGCGGTAATTTGGACTTGCGATCTTTGCGTGCGGAGCAATGGGGGATCGAGCGCTTCAAAAGTGCTTGTATGATCTCCCGACGTCACGAAGTTAAACGAACATTGGCCCAAAGTTTAATGCAGATTTGCGGAGCTTTTTCGGAAATAGGCGCTTATGTGTGGGTACTGTGGTGGGGAGGAAGAGGCGTGCTCCAAAGCGAGATGCAACTCAGCGAACTGATCGGATTTCTCGCTACGATTGAACTGATTTTTTTCCCGGCCCGAAATGCAAGCGATCTAGCGTTTGAGATACACAGCGCGTGGGCATCTGCTCAGCGCGTATTGGAGTTTTTATCGATTCCGGCAAAGAAGGGAAAGGAAATGAAGGAGGGAGACCTGGCGCTTCGAGAGCTGTCCTTTCGGTATCCGGGCGAGGAAAAGGAAGCCGTACGTTCGGTCAATTGCACGCTGCGAAAAGGAGAGCTTGTCGTCATTATGGGGGAGAGCGGCTCGGGGAAGTCGACGTTTCTGAAGCTGATTTCGGGAGAGTATACGCCGACTTCCGGACAGATCGACTCAGAAGGACGTGTGCCGCGGACTTGCTCATTCGTCGGACAAGATCCCATGTTGTTCGATGTCAGTGTTCGGGATAACCTGAGTTTGGGACGTCAGCCGGACTGGGGAGATGTTGAAGAGTTAGCTGGACAATTTAGACTGGACACTGCAATCCGTGAGATGCCGCAGCGCTATGACACGATCATCAGAGATAACGGCAGCAACCTGTCGGTCGGGCAAAAGAAACGGATGGCGCTGGTGCGAGCTTTACTCGTACCGAGCGATTGCTTGATCTTCGATGAGCCCACGGCGGGGTTGGACAAGGAGAATACGGATCGGTTCTGGACGTCGCTTTTGAAAAGGAACGCAGGTAAGACGCGAATCGTCACCACGCATCGATTAGAGGAAACGAAGTTCGCGGATCGGGTATTTATTTTTAAAAGCGGACAATTGGTTGAAGCAGGATCGCAACCGCGATCAAAGTGACAAAAGCGACCCAAGAAAAATGCCCCCGATGATCGAGGGCATGGAGTCGGAACGCCTTAAGAGCTAGCGTTGGTGATGCGCTGCTGCGCGTTTTTGACGACAGCCGCCGTTTCTTCGGTTTGCTTTTTGAGCTTGGCGATATCGTCTTGAAGCTTCGTATCGTTCTCCTGCTCGCTCTGGAATTTTTCCAGTTCAATCTTCAGATCACGAACGGCGGCTTCGATCTCGACTTTCCATTCCATCGCGACTTCGCCGACTTCTTTGCCGAAAGCGATCAGTTCGCGGCTTGTTTCCGCTGCGGCTTGGCCTTTGGCACGCAGAACCGCAATGGCGTTTTGGCCTTTGTCTTTGGCGTTTTCCAGCGAAGCTTGACCTTTGTCGCGAAGCGCAATCGCGGTGTCAACGCTGCGGTCTTTGAGGTCGATTGCGGCGGTGACGCCGCGGTCCTTCAGCTCCAGGCCTTTGTCCTTCAGATCGATGGCCGCGGTAACGCTTCTGTCCTTCAGATCGATGGCTGCAACGACGCCGCGGTCTTTCAGCTCCAGGCTCTTATCCTTCAGGTCAATGGCACCGTCCGCAATCACGCGGCGCGTCTCCGATCCGCGCTGCGGAGCGAACAACAGAGCGGTAATTCCGCCGATTGCGGCTCCGGCTGCGACACCGGCAATGAATTTTAATGTTTGGTTCGACATATGTAAGCCTCCTGTCTAAAAGGTTCTTCTCTAGTATTACCCATAGTTGCGGTTCTGAACAGAGTTAGCAGGGGGAAATCGAAGGAATTTGATTTAGGGCGGGCTCAATTGTGGCGTTGCGGAGAAAATTCGGACAAAACCTGTCTCGCTCATAAAGCTTGCAGCTTTACGAGTTCAAAGGCGTTTTGACCTGAATTTTCCCCTCCGCTGGGATTGAGCCGGATCAAAATTCTCGATTGGGAGGGAAGGAGAGATAAATGATGAGGAATAAGGGATAAGATAGAAGATAAAAATATAAGACTAAGCTGCGATAGACAAAGCGATCATATAAAAAGGGGTGCGAGGAATGGGTGTTTATGAACGGGCTTGTGAGAGAGTTGGGAGGATTGATGTTGGGAGTTATGTGGGGAATGAGGAGAAGAGGTATGAGGAGATTAGGTCGAAGGGGGAATATGAGGCGGATTCGGTGTTGATTGCGGAGTATTATCGTAGGGTTGGCGTGTTTTTGCAGTCGATTTCGGAAGAAGCGACGAGTGTTTATATGGGAATGGATATGCTGATTGGGTATAAGGTTGCGGAGGATGGCTGGGATGATTTTCATGAGCGATTTCCTCGGTTCAAGCCGCTCAATAATTGGATGATGAAGCTGCTCTGTATGCATTATCTTCGCTGGTGCTCGTTGATTGATGCAGGGGAGGAGAAGGCGTTGCAGTTTCCGGATGTGTATGAACCGATGATTGTTTTGTTTGAAAGAGGCGGGGGCGGAATCAGTACGCATCATGGGGAATTGGTTGGAGGATTCGGTGCTTTTTCAAGGACCATCCATTCGAATCGAGGGGACAAGGCGCCTTATGACATTGGCGAAGAGGCTCTTCGGCGTACCATCAAAGAAATCGAGGTTGCAGAGGCTTATCTAAGCGAATATAAGTTGGGAAACATAGAAGAAAAAGCATGTCTCCGCTGCGGAAATCGATTAGAAATCCAAGAGTACCTCAGCGAATACAGTGGAAAATGGTACAAAGTCAAATGTAAATCCGAGAATTGTTTCAGCCGAAATTTTTCGTGATTGTACGTGGCAGAGTGGTCGGAATCGATCCTGGAAAGCTCTAACGGAACCCGTTGACGCTCGGAAGCCCAAATTCCACGTTTGAGATTTTTAACGGAACGATGTGACACTTGGAGGCGAAAAAAAGCGAGCATTTCAAGCCGTTGAGCCCCTTTTTTCCATCGAAGTGCTTCTCTGTTCCGTTAAAATCAAAACACCTCCGAAAAGTGTGGCTGAAGGATATGCGTTCCGTTAAAGTTTCGCGCCTCACTTAAACAAAAAGACGCTCCGAGAAGGAGCGCCCATCGTTTAATTCTTTTTTACAACTTGTAAATGCGATGCAGCTTCAGGGGGAGTAGCAGAGGAACCGTCTGCTTCTGCCGAAGGTTTGATCTCGAGCGTCTCGATGGCTTCTTTCCAATCTTCGTCGCTGGACACTTCGCGTCCGAGCGCGATCAGATCACGCGTTTTTTCGGCAGTCTCGTGTCCCAGCTCCAAACCTTTTTCCTTGGTTTGAATCGCGATTTTGCGGATCTGCTGCCGGGCACCGGCGCTTTTGCGGGAAGTGAGAAACCAGGCGGCACCGGCCCCTGCCAGCGTGCCCATGACGATCCGGGCCATGCGCCGTTTCGTTGTTTCGTCCATCGGCTTTTTCATCTCCTTGTCGACTTCAGCGATTGAACTTCTTCCCTACATTAACCCTCTTTAATCAGCTGCCAAACTGTGCTTGATGCAGACGGCTGTAAATACCGCCGGTTTCGATCAATTCTTCGTGTTTGCCTTCTTCGGCGATGCCGTCTTTGCTCACGACGATGATGCGGTCCGCGTTTTTGATCGTTGCCAGACGGTGCGCGATGACGAGTGTCGTGCGTCCGACCGCAAGTTCCGACAGCGATTTCTGAATCGCCAATTCCGTCTCGGTATCGAGTGCCGATGTGGCTTCGTCGAGGATAAGGATCGGCGGGTTTTTGAGGAACATCCGAGCGATCGCCATACGCTGTTTCTGTCCGCCGGACAGCTTCACGCCGCGTTCGCCGATGATCGTGTCCATCCCTTCGGGCATCGCGCGAATAACGTCGGCCATATGGGCGCGTTCGGCAGCATCCCAGATTTCGTCCAGCGAAGCATCGAGTTTGCCGTAGGCGATGTTCTCGCGGATCGTGCCGGAGAACAAGAATACGTCCTGTTGAACGATACCGATCTGCTTGCGCAGCGATTCCAGCGTCATGTCCCGAATATCCGTGCCATCCACCGTGATCGAACCGGCTTGGACTTCATAGAAGCGAGGCAGGAGGCTGCAGATCGTCGTTTTACCCGCACCGGATGGTCCGACAAAGGCTACCGTTTCGCCCGGATGAACTTGAAGACTGATATTATCCAGAATCGGACGTTCTTGTTCATAGCCAAACGTGACGTTGTTAAAGTGAATTTCGCCTTTCAGGGAATCGACGGCTTTGGCGTTCGGAGCGTCCTGGATGTCCGGATCGGTATCCATGATTTCCAGGTAACGACGGAAGCCCGCGATCCCTTTTGGATAGCTCTCGATCACGGCGTTGATCTTCTCGATCGGACGGAAGAAGACGTTCGCGAGCAATTGGAAAGCTACGAATTCACCGATTTGGATCTCGCCGCGAATGAAGTACCACGCGCCGAAAATCAGAACCAATACGCTAATCAGTCGCATCATCATATAGTTGACGGACATGCTGCCTGCCATCGTTTTGTAGGCCATCAGTTTGGTTTTGCGGAAATCCTGATTTTCCACGTCGAACAGTTCGCTCTCGTGCTTTTCGTTCGCGAACGATTGGACTACGCGGATCCCGCCGATGTTGTCTTCGATGCGGGAGTTGAAGTTACCCACGTTACCGAAGAGTCGGCTGTATGTACGCGTCATGCGGCGACCGAAGAAGATAATCATCCAAGCCATGACCGGAATGATGATGAATGTGATAATCGCAAGTTCCGGGCTGATGCTGTACATCAGAATGAACGAACCGACAAGGGTCATGATCGCGATAAATACATCTTCCGGTCCGTGGTGGGCCAGTTCGCCGATATCGTTCAAATCGTTCGTGATCCGGCCGATCAGATGACCGGTTTTATGGTTATCGTAGAATCGGAACGACAGCTTTTGCAGTTTTCCGAAAAGGCTTTTGCGCATGTCGGTCTCGATGTTGATGCCGAGCATATGTCCCCAGTACGTGACGACGTACTGCATGCCTGTGTTTAACGCATAAATGGCAAGCAAACCGATACAAGCCGCCAAAATTAAAGTCCAGTTGCCGCCTGGAAGCAGGTCGTCGATAAACGTGTTGACCGCAATCGGAAACGCGAGTTCGAGCAGACCGGCAAATACGGCACAGCAGAAGTCGAGAATGAACAGCCCTTTGTAAGGCCGATAAAATGCGAAGAAACGTTTCAAAATATTGATGCCAATCCCTCTTTTCTCTCTTAATCTGTACATCTCATCCTCTGATCCGAAGCGTTTGGCCGACCCGTCGGAACAGCGTCTATTGAGAATCATTCTCTATCATAGCTTGTATACGAGCAAAACGGCAAGATAAAAATACAAAATATGCGAACAAGTATTTTGTTTACGGGTTGCTAAGTTTAGAAGAAGAGTACGTGATATCAGGATCGGCTATACGAATTTTTGCTCGTTCAGTCGTTGCTTTAACAGGTCAAAACAAGCAGTCAGTTCCGCTTCTGCTGCGAATCCGGCCTGAGCCAATCGATCACTTCCTCCGCCACGACCACCGAAAGCTGGCAGTATTTCTTTGAAAAGCGCGCCGCAAGAGAAACCGGCTTCACCGCCATGAGCGAGAACCAATTTAAGCTCCGTTAACGAAGCAAACAGGATGGGGAGCTTCGCATTGCGCGCTGTCAGTGCCGTTGCAAGACTTTGCAGTTCTTTTACAGTCCGGTCACTGAATACTTTGGCGATCGGGCCTCCCGTATCTGTCGCTTCATTAAGTAATCCATGGGCGATGTACTCGTCTAGTTGCTGCCGCAGCGCGTTTAATTCGGTTTGTTTGCGTCGATCCTCGTCGGTCCATTTTTCCAATCGTTCGACGAGTTCTTCCTTTGGTGTGCTGAGCTTGGAGGAGAGGGTGCCGAGTACCTTGGTTTGTGCGACGAATTCGTCGAGTGCGCGCAGTCCTGTTTTGAAAGTGAGACGGAGATGTCCTTTTTGTTTCTCGGCACGCAGCAGCTTGAGTAAGCCCAGCTCGCCTGTATGGCTTACATGGGTGCCGCCGCAGGCGTTGTATTCAATGCCTTCGATCTCGACGATGCGCACCTCTCCTTCCACGGAAGGGGCTTTAACGAGCGGTAAATTTGCGGCTTCCTCGCTGCTGATAAAGTAACTTTTGATCGGCAGGTTGCGCATGATGCGGACATTGACTTCCCGTTCGACTGCATCCAATTCGTGCTGCGTCCATTCTGTTCGCCCGACGTCGATCGTAGCGTAGTCTGCGCCTAGGTGGAAGCTCAAAGTGTCCGCATCAAGCAAATCCAGCACCGTGGCGGATAACAGATGCTGGCCGCTATGCTGCTGCATATGATCGAAGCGGCGTTCCCAGTTCAGCCGACATACGACTTTGCTCCCGGATTCTCCGGGCGGGGATTCAACGAGATGCAGCACATCGCCGTTTTGGCTCCATGTATCCAATACGCGGACTTCGCCGATCCAGCCGGAGTCTCCCGGTTGTCCGCCGCCCTCGGGGTAGAAGGCCGTCTTGTCCAGCCGAACATAGACGCCGTTTTCACCTGGAATGATTTCTTGAATAAGGCTTGTCCACTCTTGGGAATAGGCGGAATCATAGTAGATTTTATGCGTCATAATGTTCTCCTTTTTGTTTCCGGTCCGGCATGAATAGGAAGATTTTTTGGCCGCGGAAGAGTCTGTTTGCATCGTATCCCATATCTGCATTTTGGGCAACGATATGAGGGGGGCGTCTAAGCGAGTTGGGATCAGAGGGCGATTAGGCACAAAAGTTCGGAGCCGAGCTGTCTTCCGCTTCAGGCGTGCAGACGCAGGGAGGCAAGGAGCCGCGTATCAAATTCGGATTTGGCTATAGAATAAAAGAAGAACCTTTCGCGGTATAGCGTAAGGTTCTGTTGGCGCGGAGGAATGAATGCTTTTCAGCCGTGGATAGGTTTGCGGTAAAACACAACCTTCTCACCTTAGCTCGTTTGGCTCGGTGAGGGCGTCATGTTATACTTCCTCCTAAAGTGTTCGTCAGTAGAAATATTCCGATCCATGAAAGGGAGATGAAGCATGGCAATCGATCTTGAAAAGAACCCCGCGGACATCGAACTGATGCGGAACGCGGCGTTGGGCGAGTTCAGTGCGCTGGAAGAACTTCGCAGCAGAGAGGTGTTGTTTGCCCAACGTTATGGATTGTGTTTTGCAGTATCGAGCGAAGCAGATAGCGGGCGTCAACAAGGCATTCTGTCCGAGCACCGGGAAGCCGGAGGCGGAATGGACAGTCTGATCGAGATTCCGTCTTCCTTTACAATCGTAGACGTATCTATAGAAGGAAACAAAGTCGTATTGACGGCTGAGGATGGTCGCGTGCTGGCAGCAGAACCGGAGCAATTCGGCTTTAGGCGTCTGATTCGGGAGGAGAACAATCCAGGCTATGAAGCACAGTTGGAGCATGACTTTCTTGCGATTCCCGCCAAACGTCGAGGAGAAGCTGACCTTTATCGGGATGAATCGGGGAATGAATGGACGTATAATACGGAAATCGGCGGGTATTGGTTGACTGTGTCCGCAGGGGGCGAAGAAGAGCAAGCCGAGGTGTCTTGTGAAGCAACCACTCGCGACGAGCTGATCGAGCTGCTGCCTGCGGTCAATCAGCGGTTGCGACGACTGGATTCGTATATGAAAGCCGCAACGGCTTATTTGTGGGAAAGCGGTAGCGAAGAGGAACGAGAGGCTTTGGGATCGGAAGAGTTTGAAGCCCTGCTGCGCCTGGATTCAGTGAACTTCAGTTACTACGGGGATCTGGAATTATGGCTGGGGGAAAAGGATGAAGATGGAGCGTTATTCGATGGATATAGCCCGACTATTTATTTTGACCGGAACGATCAGATTGTAAGTTGGGCGATGAATGGGTAGATAAGCAAACACGAAAAAGCTTGCTTTCTGATGATAAATCCATTATTTTGGAAGTAATAGATTGAACAGTCGCGAAGCACGCGGACGTATTCTTTTCCTTTGGGAAGAGGACTCGTCCGCTTTTTTGTGTGTATCCTGTAAAAAATGGGACTTTCCCAATTGCTGCAACCAAGCGACAATAGAGAAAAGGGTTCATATGAATAAGGACATACATAGCAAAAAGATTGAAGGGGGAAATTGAAATGAGAACAAGTTGGAGCAAATGGACGGGGACATTATTGGCGACAACCGTGTTGGCCGGAGCTTTATGGGGAGGACTTTTCGCTTCGAGTGCGCAGGCGGCAAGTCCGATATTTTCGGATGTAAAAGCAAATCACTGGGCGGCCAGCAGCATTGCGGCGGGCGTTGCAAAAGGTTATGTAGCGGGGTATACGAACGGGACGTTCAAACCGGATGCAAGCGTTACGCGATCGGAGTTTGTGAAGATGATTGTATCGGCGCTGGATCTGGAGGTCGCTGATGCTTCCGGAAAATGGTACGCACCTTATGTGACGGCTGCTACGGGCGAAGGCTTGTATCAAAGCGCTGATTTTGCCAATAACGATGCAGCATGGAATAAGACGATTACTCGTCAGGAAATGGCGCGGATCGCAGCACGGGCGGCGGGAGAAACCACGAAGGAAAATGATAAATGGATGTATCTCGCGACGAAAAAAGGGCTGATTACGGGCGTCGGCAAAGGCGAGATCGCGCTGGAAGGTTTGAGCACTCGCGCTCAGGCTGTAGTGGTGATCGAACGGATTTTGTCTGCGAATGAAGGGAAAAAGCTGTCGGTGGATACGTATGCGGTAGGGAGTGCGGAGATTGCTTGGCATGGGACGAATATCTTCACGGTGATGCCCGAGATTTTTAAAAATCCGGAAGAGTGGAATGAAAGTCTGATGACGATTGACTCGAAAGATGGAATGTATCGCGGTCGAATGACGTCTTTTGTAGCCATTGATTTGAGTGATAAGAATGATCCGAATCTTTCGTTGTTGGGGAATGTGAATGATTATTATTGGTACAATTCTGATCCTAATCGAAAGTTGAAGGTTAGCGAACAGAAAAACAGTTACATTCTATTAGCAGTAGGTGGGGTTGTTTACAATAAAAATCCTAAAGCTTATAGCGATACGACTTCTCTTAGAATTGCTATCGATGGTTTGTACTCTAAGGATGATGAGGCTTTTTATGAGCGGGGAATTTTGAATGTGCCGACTTTAATCTATAAAAATCGTTTTGGAGACACTTCAGCCTACATTATTCCTAAAACGGGGTGGGAGTCGGACGGGAAGTTGAAAGTTTTGTTGAGAACGCCGTCCTTGTCTAATTATGGGTTTAAAGAAAATGTGTTATTAAGTGCTGCACAGATTCAATAATGAGTTTCCCCTTCGCGAAGCACGCGGACGTATTCTTTCCTATAGGAAGGGAGGCGTCCGTTTTTTTATAGTTAGGGAACGAAATTAAAATCGGAGGGTATTTTTTATGCAACGAAAAGTGATGGCGACTGTCGTTATTTCTTTAGTTTTTTGCAGCCAACTACTTTTTCTATTTACACAAGATGTTAAAGCGGAAGGTGTCTCTAATCCCAAAGCTGTAGAGTATGTTTTCAGTGGAAATGACGTCAGAACTGAATTGCGTCGCGATCAGAGTGTGTTTATGAATTACTTTCAGGCCAGAAGTAATATCGCAGAAGATGTCGGAGAAGGGAGGAAAATAACCAAGATTGAATTTTTAATGGCTGGTGAAGTGGTAAAAACAATATCAGTTAACTCAAGAACTTTTAATCAGTCGGTAGTTTTTGATGGCAAAGAGATTAAAGTTGTATCAAAAGGTAATATTGCTAATGGATCTTGGTTTGCTTGGACGATTGGCAATAATATCCGAAATGGACATGCTGCTTGGGAAGCGGCGGGCGAGGAAGGAGACTGGGGTATAATCAGTTCTGTGACCCCACCTCAGGAACCGCATGGAAGATTTATGTTTGATAAATATCCAGGGCATGAAATTTGGATGAAAGTTAATTATAGTCGCAGTGTTGAATTTAAAAATGAAGAACTTGGACAATTTCCGACTACTGTTATAGATAGGGCGCCTAATCGTCTAAGCAACTGGAATCCGATGCAAGTGAAGGCCGGAGATCGTGCGGATAGCCCGGGTAACGTTAGGCGCTTAATGCGTCAAGAAATTTTGGGTCCTAATGGAATTACCGGTGTGACTGATCCTTCTACTGAGATTACAAATATTCAATTTGACTCTTTGGATGCAGCAACAATACGATTTACTCAAGATCATAAGAAACTGGGTGTTATGAGTTCAGGAGGTGCACAAACTTTTTTCTTCGCTAACTATGAATACGATATCACGTCCTACACTTATCGTTATCCTAATGTCTATCGTGTTTATTCAGTTGAAGATCCCTCTGATGAATGCGAGATCGAAAATCCGGAATGTGTACCAACACCACCGAGCGGACAATGTACGGTAGTCGAAGGCACGCCTGTTACCAACGAGGTATCCAATCCGAATGTATCAGCTGTAATCAAAGCGGATCAGCGGGATAACGAACAATTTAATGTCATAGACGGTATTCCAACCTCGGAAAGCTTATACGGAAATGTCTCAAGCTTATCCTACTTATTCAAAAACAAGTTTACTCAAATGGTAGGAACCTGTACATATGATGTGCCTGTTACGCAACCGTATAATATGGAGTGGACAGAACCGGGACCAAACGATGCGGACGGTAATGCGACAGAAATCGAGATGAGCGACAGTACAAATGTAACTAAAAATTATACAGTTAGGAGAGAGTTTACCTATTGGGTGATCTCTAATTTTGAAGTGCACAGTTTGAAAAAAGCGACGTTAGAGAATTACGCTTTTAACGGAAATAAGATCGAAATTTTGCCGCAAGGCTATTCGCCACCCACGTATGCAACAGCTACAACTGGAGGTTATACAGCTCCGCCAGCAGTGGCTGTAACCAATGAACCGAAGACGGTCGGAAAAGAAGTTCCAGACGAGGACTTTACGGGAGATGCCGAAGCGGCAATCGAAGAAGTCCGTGTACGTAACGACTCACTGACTTTTAAAGGACAGACCGTTATGGACAATGCAGAGCGAGAAAAAACAGGACCTGCTCCCGGAACAATTCCTCAACCAGCGGAGATTGGTCGAGATGTTTTGTACAAACCAAACAATAGGATTCCAATCACAAAAGAAAACCGATTGAACGAACAAAGCCAAGGGTCGATCGAATATGGTCTTATGCCTGGATCGATTGGAGGCGGCGAAGAAAAGTCGTTTACGATTGAGGGAATCAATACGGTCACTGTGCACACTCCTGTTGTCAATTACTCTTGGGCTACTGACGATCAAGCTCATAATCAGAAGACGACACCGAATGGGAATCGAGCAGCATTTATTTTGGATCGTCCGTTTACGGTTCGCATTCCGACGAGCGGGCAGCATACTAACTATTTGGGTTACGGGAATCGAGATTACGCCAAATACTTTAGAACTAAACAAGTGCGTTTTCCGTTCGATGTTTACACCGCAGACCAATCAGGATTTTATGCAAAAAATACTTGGATCGACATTCCGGTGAATCAGTTGGATACGACATTCTTTTTGCCTGTCTGGGTAGATGAAGGGGACTATACTGTAGAATTCCGGAATATTGCTGAAAATGCACCAGACATGTATCCAAGTGAGCAAGATGCGAATTTGAATTTGATCAATCATATTGCTTCCGATACGATCAACGTGGAAGTGATTGGCCGACTTTACGATTTCCATATCACAGATGTCGCCGACTACAATTGGGAAATGGTGTTTCGAACCATGGAAGGTAGTGCCACACATACGGGCAATACGTATTGGACAGGCCTACTTGGCATCGATGGAGCCACTCGCGGAAATGTCTCGCCGTTCACCTTACCGATCTTGCCAGGCAGTAACCCACTTGAAGGCACGAAAAATGTGTCGGTCAAAACAGGCTATCACATCAAATTCGACCTGAAGACAAAGGGAAATATGTTCGGTAAAACGGATGGAATTCGCATCACGCCAAGCTTCACGTTTGTGAGTAAAGATGGAAAGACAAAGACGCCTGTCGATTTGTATTACAATGATGATCATCGAACATTCATTCAAGTGGGATCGCCGGAAGATACACAGGAGCGATACGTCATTTTGAATGATCGCTTGCGTAATGTGCCGGAGGAAGAGCTAACCGATACGGCACGTTATAAATATGATCATGACTATACGTTTGCGGAAATGAACAACGTGAGTCGGGAGATGTTTATTTCGGATTACATCCGGCGCTTTACGAAAGAAAAGACGCCCGTAGGCGGATTTGATCTGTTGTTGCTTCCCGAGCAGATTCGAACATTGATCGGGCCGAAAACCAACTTGCCGAGTTCAGTCGATTATGCCCGAGCGAATGCGGCTGTACAGAAATGGTACGGTCAATATAGCCTGCCGGGAGATCCTTATGTCGTGAAAAAAGGGACGAATCTAGCGGAGTATGGCCGTACACACGGAGGCTTGACTCGGCGTGATCCGATCTTTTTGCGGGACGGTTATATCGTGTTGAATTTTAACATCGAGAGTATTCGGGAGGGGAATCTAAGCGCGCCGCATTTGCAGTACATGAATGCGCCATTGATGAATCAATGGACGTTGGAAGGCTTCAAGCATACGGTACAGGATTCGTGGAATAACACGTTTTCGTTGAAGGATGGAGATATTGTGTTTTATAACGCGGATAAGTCGTATAAGGACGATTTCCAAGCGGAAGTATCGCATTAGAATTTCATCAGTAACGAAGTGGATACACAAAGGACCTTTCTGATTGTAGAGAAAGGTCCTTTTGTGTATGGAGAAGTTGCTCTTTAATTCATACTACTGCGTAAGGAGCGACAAGTCATTGTAGGGGAGGAAACCGATCAATGAGCGTTTCAATCCACGCTCCCGCGTAAGGAGCGACGATTCTGTGCGTTAACTGTGCCGCCTTGTCCTGGGTTTCAATCCACGTTCCCGCGTAAGGAGCGACTGTCGGCCCAATCGTGGCAACCGCCCTTTCCATCGTTTCAATCCACGCTCCCGCGTAAGGAGCGACCATGCTGACTAACCGCCTTCCAGACCAGTACAAGTTTCAATCCACGCTCCCGCGTAAGGAGCGACAATTCAAAAAGTAAGAAAGCTATCCTACAACATGTTTCAATCCACGCTCCCGCGTAAGGAGCGACTCCATGACGATACTTTGATTGAACCGATCAAGTGTTTCAATCCACGCTCCCGCGTAAGGAGCGACGTGTATCGGTATAGTGCTCGCGATTCCTGACCTCGTTTCAATCCACGCTCCCGCGTAAGGAGCGACCTTTCCTTGGCTATCTAAGCGCTCGTACTGCTTCGTTTCAATCCACGCTCCCGCGTAAGGAGCGACAATGAAGAAACGCGGTTTCCGTCAACTGTAGTGAGTTTCAATCCACGCTCCCGCGTAAGGAGCGACGTCGTCATCCGCGATCATGTGATCCTGGTAATCGTTTCAATCCACGCTCCCGCGTAAGGAGCGACTAGCCATAATGCCCGCCAACGCGCCGAATGGGATGTTTCAATCCACGCTCCCGCGTAAGGAGCGACATCGACGAACACTTGGCACGGATTGGCCCTGATAAGTTTCAATCCACGCTCCCGCGTAAGGAGCGACAATAAGCGCGTGTGCTCTATCGAAGAGGATAAGAGCGTTTCAATCCACGCTCCCGCGTAAGGAGCGACGCGGATTATGGGTTGATCCGTTCGAAGCAATCTTGGTTTCAATCCACGCTCCCGCGTAAGGAGCGACCAATATCGGCGGTAGCAGCACCCTTGTCCCAATCGTTTCAATCCACGCTCCCGCGTAAGGAGCGACCGATGCGAACTACGATTTTGAAGTAAACGGACCCGGTTTCAATCCACGCTCCCGCGTAAGGAGCGACTGCACCCACTTTCAGCCCTTACCCTGCAAGGCTTCACGGGCCGAAAAGTGCGAACCTCCAATTCAGCCTATCGAAACCTGGATAAAAATACAAGCAAAATCCTTCAAACCCTTACGCAGCGCGGGGTGCGAACCTCCCGGGGATTTCATGTAAGCTTCAGGTTCGCACTTTTTTCTTCTATAGAATAAAGACCTCGTTCCCCATATGAGGAGCGAAGCCTTTATTCCCAGCTATTCCGACAGCCTCAACCCTCAATCACCCGACTGCCGCATCGCGCCTACTCCGGAAGCAGCCCCACGAGCATACTCAGGTCTGGAGACCAGTTCATGCAGGTAATCCAGCAGCATCGGGGACAGCTCCTTGCGGCGCAGGCCGATTTCCAGAATCGCTTTCATATAGCCAAATTTATCACCGATATCATAGCGCTCGCCGGCGAGTTCAAGAGCGAGTAATCCGTCCTCGGCGCAGGCAGCGTGCAGGGCATTGGTCAATTGATACTCTCCTCCCGCGCCGGGCGGGATCGATTCGAGGACTTCGAAGATCGAAGGGTTCAAGACATAACGGCCCATAACCGCCATATTGGACGGGGCTTCTTGTGGTGCGGGCTTTTCAACTAATCCGGCCGCCGTATGCACTCGCCCTTCCGCAATGCCCGGCACCAGAATCCCGTACTTGTTCACTTCCGAATAGGGAACGGGCTGAACGCCTACGATATGCTGCCCGGTTTCTTCATATAAATGAGTCATCTGCTTGAGCGCCGGCGGATCGGAAACCATGATGTCGTCACCCAGCAGCACAGCAAAAGGTTCGTCGCTGATAAACTGTTTGGCACACAGAATAGCATGACCCAGTCCCAAAGGCTCGCGTTGACGGATATAGTGGATACTCGCCATCGAACCGATCGAGCGCACGTTTTCCAGCAAGTCGAGCTTGCCTTTCGCTTCGAGCTGCTGTTCCAATTCTACCGACTTGTCGAAATGATCTTCGATAGACTTCTTGTTGCGTCCCGTCACGATAATGATGCTTTCGATTCCGGCTGCGACCGCTTCTTCAACAATATATTGAATGGCGGGTTTGTCGACGATCGGGAGCATTTCCTTCGGTTGGGCTTTGGTCGCGGGGAGGAATCGGGTTCCCAGGCCTGCGGCCGGAATGACGGCTTTTCGGATTCTCATCAGCGATCACTCCTTCTCGTGCTGTGGTGAACGACGTGACCGGATGCACTTCCGTGTCCGGTCGGATAATGAGTGCGATCCCCGAAAGGCATATGTTCATTCGCTTCTACGTGATGAACAGGTACGGCGGCGATACGCCCGTTAGCTGGGGCCGTATCCGCCTCGACTGACCGGGCGGGCGGTTGCGACGACTCATCGATCCGTTCAGCAGGGCGAGAGATACGGACTACGGATTCTGTTTCGCGCTGATTGGCAGAGGACGCGTAAACCGATTCTTTTCCATAAGTTTCAGCCGCAAAACGACCACGAGTGTCCGCTTCCCGTGAAGGAACCCGCTGCATATTATGCGTTTCACGGACGATATAGAGCGGGCGGCCTTTGACTTCGTCATAGATGCGTCCGATATACTCGCCGATCACGCCGAGCATAATCAAGGTTACGCCGTTGAAGATCAGCATAAGGCAGATCGTAGAGGCCCAGCCGCGCATCGTACTGTCGGTAAATAGCGCCATCGCGATCACGTACAGCATATACACAAATCCACCTGCCGACATGATCGCTCCCGCATACCCCGCCAGTTTGAGCGGTTTATGGGAAAAGGAGGTCAGGCCATCCATGGATAGCTTAATCATCTTTTTCAATGGATACTTGGTCTCACCCGCCAAACGTTCATCCCGTTCGTATTCGATGGCCGTCTGACGGAAGCCCGTCCAGCTCACCAGCCCGCGTACAAACGGATTGCGTTCGCCCAGGCGGTTCATCTCGTCGCAGACCTTGCGGTCGATCAGGCGGAAGTCGCCGGTATCGACAGGAATAGGCACCTCGGTCGAAGCATGCAGGATGCGATAGAAGAGGGAGGCCGACCATTTTTTGAACAACGATTCGCCTTTACGCTTGGAGCGCTTGGCATAGACCACTTCGTACCCTTCCTGCCATTTCTCCAGCATATCGAGGATTAGCTCCGGTGGGTCTTGCAGATCCGCATCGATAATGACGACCGCATCACCGGACGCATAATCCATGCCTGCCGTGACTGCAATCTGGTGGCCGAAGTTGCGGGAGAAGTCGATCAGCTTGACCGACTCGTCCCGGCGCGACAGTTCACGGATGATATCCGGCGAACGGTCTACCCCTCCGTCATTGATAAACAGCAGTTCATAGCTTTCGCCAGTTCGACGCATGACGTCCGACAAACGGCGGTACGTCTCAGCGATGACCGCTTCTTCGTTGTACATGGGGATGATGACGGAAATTCGCGCTTGGTTATTCATCGTATTCGCCTCCTTGAAAGGTAAGGACTCGTCGGAATCAGGATTCCGGCAGCGCCACTTCATATAGGGTCAGGTTGTCATTGAAGCCGAAAGGATTCTGTGTATCGGCAGTTGAGGTGTCCGTATCCGTGTCCGCTGTGGTTTGCCATTCGGAAGACGGAATTTCGGTGCCATTTTCCGTGATCCAGTCGGTGACCTCCGAATTGCCGTCGCGTCCTCCGCCCATCCCGCCGCCGAGCAGGAAATACTTGACCTTGCCGCTGCGTACGAGTGCTTCGAGCGTCTCGGGCGTATAGACTTCGTCGGAAGCATTGAAGCCGTTTAAAATGACTAGACTTTCGCCTTCGTCGATCATGTAAGGAGCAGCGGTGGTGTAGTTGGTGACGGCCATCAGGTACTGTTCGCCCGTATTGTGTTCATGCAGGTAAGCGAGCAGCTCCTGATTAGCGGATTCAGACTCGTTCATGCCGCCAAATCCGCCGCTGTTTCGACCAGAGCTGCCCGGCATGGCTCCGGCATTTGCTGCGTCATCGTCAGCGGTTGGATTGCCGTTGGCCGCCGAGTCATCACTGCTGCCTGGCATCTCCATACCGCCTGGGAACCCATTTTCCAAATCGCCTGCACCGGGGAAGCTGCCGCGTCCGCCGCCGCCTCCGAATGCTGCACTGCTCCCATCGGGACCGGCTGCCGGAAGCTGTGAATTTTGACCGTACACGATCGGCGTGAACGACCAGTAGACCGGACCGATAAACATAGCCGCCAGTGCCGCAATCAGCGAAGCTTGCTGTAGACGATTGCGGCTACCACGCTTGAATACGATTAGTAACACAGCGGCGACAATGCCGAGAATCAGCACACCGATCGACCAGAAGCTGCCGATTGTATCGTCGTACGGATGAAGAATGAACCAGGAAAATACAGTCGTTGCAAGTACGGAGATCGGCAGCAACCAAGAAGACCATCCTTCCCGATTCCGATATGCGTCCCACATTTCTGTAATGGCCGCTCCCGCCAGTGCGGAGACCGGAGGAGCCAGCATAATGAGATAATATTGATGGAAAAAGCCCGCGATGCTAAAGAATCCTGCGACCGGAACGAGCCAGGCTAACCAGAAAATAATCTCCTTATGCTTGTCCGTGAAGTTCTGTCTGCGCCAGCTTGCCAATATGGCAAAGGCCCCGATCAGCCCAAGTGGAATCAACCAGCTTGCTTGCCCGGACAGCTCGGATTGGAAAAGACGTAACGGACCTGCTTCGCCCGTATTGAACATTCCACCGCCACCGTTCCCGCCTGGCGCTCCTCCGCCATTTGCTCCGCCGAATCCGCCATTTTGGCCGTTCGGCATACCGCCTTCGCCGCCAAACCCGCCGAAGTTGCCGCGACCTCCGTCGCCGGAAGTCGCTTGTCCATCAGTCGCTCCGTTTCCGGGGATGACTTGGCCGTTGTTGGCTGGGGAACCGCCGCCCGAATTCGTTCCGTCATCGTTCGATGCTTGTCCGCCGAAGTTCGGCATTCCCCCTCCAAAACCTTGACCCGAACCGCCTCCTGCTGCTCCGGTACTCCGGTCGCCTGTCAGGCGAGAAACGCCGTTGTAGCCAAAAGCCAGATTAAGCACGGAGTTGGTTCCGCTGCTGCCGATAAACGGCCGTTCGCTCGCAGGCACCGAATCCACGACGACTGCCCAAGATACCGAGACAACGGCTACCACCGCGGTGGCTGCAACGAGGGACATCACTTTCTTTTTCCAACCATATTTGGCGGCCATGAGATAGAAGAGATAGAAGGCCGGCAGCACCATGTACGCTTGCAGCATCTTCATGTTGAACCCGATGCCGATCACCGCGAATGCGCCGAGCAGGCTCCATATACCGCCTTTTCGTACGGCTCGGAATAATAGCCAGCTCGCGAGCAGCAGCGTGAACACCAGCAGGCTATCGATGTTGTTCGTGCGGCTGACCGCGACGGCAACCGGCGTGAACGCTGCGCCGAATGCGGCAATGCGAGCGGCCCAAATGCCGAATGAAGGCTTGACGAGCAGATAGACGAGGATAACGGAGCCGACGCCTGCCAACGCTTGCGGCAGGATGACGCTCCAGCCATGCAGGCCGAAAATCAAAGCGCTGATCGTCTGTATCCAGAACGCGACTGGAGGCTTGTCGACCGTGACCGATCCTGCGGAATCGAGCGAAGCATAGAAGAAGTTGTGGAAGTTCTCCATCATGCTCGCAACCGCGACGGTGTAGTACGTATTGGCGTAAGTCTCTTCCCAGATGTTCCAACCATTCAAAAACAGGGCAATCAGCGCCGTAGCGAGCAGCCAGAAGTCCGGGCGAAATTTCGCTGGGGATTTCATTGAGTCAAGTCACTCCTTAGATTGGGTTAAAGCCGCAGGATGCGAATCGTATCGTCTGCGCGGAGTTTCCGGCTGCGGTCCTTGTTGGTTTTCATTGTGACGCCTCTACCTGAAATCATCCTGAGAACCAACTGAATGTTTGCTGAAAGCTAAGGGGATAAGGCATAATGGGCGGTAGAAGTCATCCGGGCGAGCAGCCTGGAGCGAAACGGAGGAGATCCTTTGACGGGCGAAAAAGGCGTCAAAATTCTGCTAGCCGACGACGAGCCTCATATTTTGCAGTTTCTGGAGCTTGGTCTGGCGGGAGAAGGTTACGAGATATGCACGGCGGAAAACGGAGCGGAGGCGCTGCGCAAAGCCGAAGAGTTTCGACCGCATATCGTTATTTTGGATATCATGATGCCGGAGATGAACGGGTTTGACGTGTGTCGCAGGCTGAAAGAAAATGGGGAAAATGTGGCGGTTATCATGCTCAGTGCCAAAGATGCGGTAGATGACCGGGTAACGGGACTCACGCTTGGCGCGGACGATTATGTGGTGAAGCCGTTTAGTTTTGAGGAGCTGCTGGCCCGTATTCAGGCCCGATTGCGGAATCAATTTCCGAATCTGATCGGAGGGGTGGAGATTGGTCCTTTTCGGATCGACGAACGACGCGGAGAGATTTTATATCAGATGGAGGCTTTGGCGCTATCGCCGACCGAGTATGGTCTGCTGAAATTCCTGGTGCTCAATCATGGTATCGTACTTAGCAAAACCAAAATTCTCGACAGCGTCTGGGGTTACCAGTTCGGTGGCGAGGAGAATATCGTCGAGGTGTATATTCGCTCGCTGCGCGACAAGCTGGGGGATAAGGAACATCGGCTGATCCGTACGCTGCGCGGTGCCGGTTATCGGGTGGATCTGTCATGAACACGGATGAAAAGGTGCATAAAAAGCCAGCGCAAAAAACGCTTTATGCCCAGCTCTTGGCACGCTCGTTGTTCGTACTGGCCGTGCTGCTGCTGTTGATCGGCGGGTTTCAATATTTCCTGATGCGCGGTTTTTTATATCAAAATCAGGCCGAGACGCTTGAAGCCCAGTTTCGTTCTATCCCTCCGTTTCTGATCGAGGAATGGCGTTCGGATATGCAAAGAAACACGGACGAGTCGGCTTCGGTTTATGCGCTTCCGCAACGTTCGGCTCCGCTACAGCTTCAAGAGGAAGGTTTTTACGGGAGCAGCCGTGCAGAAGAGGACAGCGGTTATGAACCGGACGAAGCTTCAGGCGAAGCGACGCCGGACCGACGTGAATTCCTGCTAAGCGGACTGTCGTTGGCCGCGATTAATCCGACGGGCGAAATCGACGATCTGAACGCCGCATATGGAGTACCGGCTCCGAGGTTAAGCGAAGAAGACTACAATTTGCTCCGTGAAAAAGTGTTACAGCCCGGACGGAGAATCAACTATGTGCTGGCATCCGATGCAGACGGAACGGAGCAGCTTGTGGTTCTTCGTCCGGCAGGAGGCTTCGGCAGCGGCGGTATGCCCATGCTTCAGATCGGGATTCCGACCGGACCGTTGACTGCGATACTTTGGCGGCAACTGGCGATCTTCGCAGGGTTGTCGCTGCTGGCGTTAGCCGGTGGTTTTGCGTTATACCGCCCGGTGCTGCGCAGATCGCTTTCGCCGTTATCCCGTATGGTGGAGACGGTGAAAGTCATCGATGCGGGACGTCTGAGCGAACGATTTCCGGCCGAGCAGGGGCAAGCCGAGATTGATCGGTTGGCTTTGTCTTTCAACGGCATGTTGGAACGGTTGGAAGAAGCTTTTGCTGCGGAAAAGGAATCGCAGGAACGGATACGCCGCTTTATTGCCGACGCATCCCATGAGCTGCGGACGCCGTTGACCTCGATTCGAGGCTTTTTGGAAGTGCTGCTTCGAGGAAACCGAATCAGCGAAAAGCAATTACACGCTGCGCTTCGCAGCATGCACGGAGAATCGGAGCGTATGACCAAGCTGGTCGAAGATTTGCTTGTGCTGGTGAAGTTGGATCGAAAACCGGAATTGGAGCGTGTAGCCATTTCGCCTGAGAAGCTGCTACAGGAGCTGGAATCGCATTTGCGCATGTTGGCCGGAGAGCGGCGGGTTTTGCTGGATACCCAAGCTGTAGAAGGCACCCGCGTATCAGGCGATCCGGATAAGCTGAAGCAGGTTGTGTTAAATTTGTTCGGCAATGCGGTGCAGCATACCGATCCGCGTGCAGGACAAATTTCGCTTTCGATCCGTTTGCGAGAAGGGCAAGTACTGATCGAGGTGCGTGACAACGGACCGGGGATTCCGCCTGATCTACAGCGGAAAGTATTCGAGCGCTTCTATCGCGGAGACGAGTCCCGATCGCGTCGAAGCGGCGGAGCGGGATTGGGTCTTGCCATCTCGCTGGCGATCGCGGAAGCGCACGGAGGAACGCTGGAATTATACAGCGTTCCGGGCGAAGGCAGCGCGTTTGGCTTGGTGCTGCCGCTGATTTAAGGCAGTTCAAAAAGGGAAAGGAAACTCCGTAACGGGCTTTCTTCGACGTCCCGATAAAGCCTAACGCAGCTGGAAGGAAGAAGACGAAGAGAGAAATTCAGTGAACGCTTCATATAGGTGCACGATACATAAGCCGTTAAGGCGTATTCCGGTACCTATTAAAAAAATATCACATCCATATAAAGGGTGAAAATGATCAAATATGGAAACGGAAGACTTGTGTTTTTTTGCGAAAAACGCGGAATAAACGTCGCAAGAAAGACAAGAATGTTTTTGGGGAAAATTATGGATAATAAAGGGTTTACAAGGTTCGAATTGGAGATTTGAACGTTTCGATTTCTTTGTATTTTCTTTATCTTTTTTTATTTTTTAATTCCTAGGGGATGACTATTGATTTTGTTAGAATTTGAACTATTATTAAAGCACTAACATGAGAAACTTTGCCTGTAGAAGGTAAGGGACTAAGGAGACATCTATGAAAAAAACTGCCCCGAACTTCTTCTCCGCTAAAAGTGCTGCCTCTTCGGCGATTGCAGTCAGCGCGATTGCTTTCCCTCTTTCCGCTCAAACTGCCTCTGAGGCAAACGTGTCCGCTCAACCTTTGACACTGCAAAGCAATGGTGTAGAACGTGCGGCTATGCGAAGTCGTTATTCCTCCGGCTGCAGGCGATCAAGGAAACTCCGAAGAGCAACAAACAGGCGATGAAGAAGTCCCTGCGACGAGCGACCCGGTTCCAACTCCGACTCCGGAAGAAGTGGTATACAATGAATACACAGACTCGCTGGACTATGTATACATGTTAAACATCTACATGCCCTGAAGAATATCTTGAATAATCATCCTCTTTGCTTGTTAACATCCACGATGCACGATCATCAGGAGGGAGTTTAATGTGATCACGATCAAGTTTCTTCCGGCAGAAGCGCATCGCTTCAAAACGTATCTGCCTAGTCTGACTGATCCGCTTCCGCCGGGAGCTTCGGGTCTCGTCGCCGAAGTCGATGGTTTTTTCGCCGGAACCGCGTTGGTGATCGCACACCCTTCGTCCAAAACGGGGAGCATCAGCGTGCTGCATACGCAGGAGTTGTTTCGCAATCTCGGCGTGGGCAGTCGTCTGCTTCAGGAAGCTGAACGGCATTTGCTGGAAATGGGCTGCCGAATCGCCCGGGTCACGTTGACGCTGCGAAAAGGCCATCGCTCCCCCGAATCGGAATTTCTGCATAAGCGCGGATACGTCGAGGAGACTTTGCTGTATCGCAGCTATACGCTGCGTTCGTCCAGTATATTGACGGATTCGCGTCTGTCGAATTTGCGATTGCCGCAAGGATTTGAACTTATGCCGCTGCGCTCCGCTTCTGCCAAAGAGCGTGAATCGTTGGAGCGGATTGCAACGGGCTTGCCGCCGGATATTTCGCCTTTTCAGGAAGAACGGTTACTGCACGCCGAATTAAGCACATTCATGAAGATCGACGGCGAGATTGCGGGCTGGATCGGGATTCAACAGCTGGCTTCCAATCTGCTGCTATTGCGTTCGATGTACGTTCGGCCGGAGTACGGTCTGCGTGCTAACGGGTTTATGATGTTCATCGAAATGCACCGCAAGTACGGCATTTTGGATCGATTCGCATACCAGATGCTGAATGTGAACGGCGACAACAATGCGATGCTGCGGCTAGCCGATCGTAAGCTTGCGCCGCATGCGGCGCATATCAAATCGATCATTCGGTTGGAAAAAAGATTGTAAAGCGGGCTTGATCGGGGGCGGAGGCGGAAAAGCCGATGCATCCGTGCATCCCCGATTCCTGTCGGCCGATATGCCGACGGTATTCGCCGCCGGGCAGGTGTCCGGCGGCGTTTTTACATAGGCAAAAGAATCTCGGTAAATTGACGAAACCCCCGTAGACTGATAAATTAGGTACAATCTTGCGATGGAGGCGGTCTGATTATGAACTTTGTGTTTTTCTCTCCCCACTTTCCCGGCAGCAGCGGCGAGTTCGCGATTCGGCTGCATGAGGAGGGCGCGACGGTGCTGGGCATCGGCGACGCCGCTTATGACGACCTGCCTGAACGACTGCGCGGCGCGCTGACGGAATACTACCGCGTCGACAATATGGAGAATCAAGGCGAGACGCTGCGTGCGGTAGGCTACTTTACGCATAAATACGGCAAAATCGACCGCTTCGAGTCCATGAACGAATATTGGCTGGAAAGCGACGCGCAGATGCGCACGGACTTCAATATCGACGGCACCAAAGCCGACTTTGTCGATAACTTAAAACAGAAATCGAAAATGAAAGACTTTTTCCGCAAAAGCGGCGTGGACACGGTTCGTTTTTTGAAAAATCCGGACCGGATCAGCGCGGCGGCTTTTATTGCGGAAAACGGCTTCCCGGTGGTGGTCAAGCCGGATCTGGGATCGGGCGCGAGCCATACTTACAAACTGAGCGATCAGGAAGAGCTGGATTATTTCCTGCATACGCGGCCCGACGATACGGAATTTATTATGGAAGAGTTTATCGACGGGATTATTTTGACGTATGACGGGATCATCGACCATGAAGGCGTGGTGCGGTTCCAGGCCAGCCATCGGTTCGAGCAGAGTATCATGAAGGTGGTCAGCGACGACGATCATTTGCGTTATTTCTGCTTGAAAGGTGTCGATCCCGAAGTGGAGAAGGCGGGACGGAGCATTTTGGAGGCTTTCGGGATCCGGGAGCGCTTCTTCCATATCGAGCTGTTCAAGTCCAACAAAAACGGACGTCTCATCGCGCTCGAAGTCAATATGCGGCCGCCGGGCGCCTGGATGACGGACGCGATCAACTACTCGTACGAAGTGGACGTGTATTCGCTGTGGGCGAGAACGGTCGTGCACGGAGGAAGCGGCGCGCCGCCGGAAGGCCGTTACTTTACCGGATATGCCAGCCGCAAAGACCGCAAACATTACGTGCACAGCCACGAAGAGATTTTGCGCGAGCTGGGCGATGCCGTGGTGCGTTACGACGAGATCGAGCCGATCTTCAGTCGGGCCAGCGGCAACCGGGCGTACCAGTTCCGGGCGGACTCGCTGGATCGGGTGCGCGAAATCGCGGATTATATTCAGGCCGAATAGTTTGTCTCACTTTAATGAGCGGCTTACGTTTGGATGAAACGCACACGGTTCTAGTGCGATTCAGACGAGCGTAACCTTACCTTCTCGTGAGACAAAGCATAAGGTAAACAGGAAAGGCGGGGCGGTGGACCATGGTTAACGTGCAATATCGAAAAGAATACAGTCCGGCGCTCGGCCGCGACATGGAATATAAGGTGTACGGCGACCGGGGCAAGCCGATGCTGGTGTTCCCGACGTCGCTCGGACGCTTTTACCAATATGAAGATTCGGGCATGATCGACGAGTTGGCCGAATGGATCGACGCGGGAAAATTGCAGGTGTGGGCGTGCGATACGCTGGACGAGGAGACGTTTTTCTCGCCGCATTGGAATATTCAAGACCGCATCGGTCGCCACGAGCAGTATGACGCGTATATCGTGCAGGAGCTGATTCCGGGCATTTTACGGGAAAGCATGGGCAACAACGGCGGAGACGAGCAAAAGATTCTGATCAGCGGATGCTCGATGGGCGCGTATTACAGCGGGAACTTCTTTTTCCGGCATCCGCAGTATTTCGATACGCTGCTTGCATTAAGCGGCGTGTATTCGGTCAATCACTTTTTTGGCGGGTATCGGGAAGGTGCGGTCTACTATAACTCGCCGCTCGATTACCTGCCGGGACTCACCGACGATTGGAGACTGGAGCAGTATCGCCGAAGCCGGATCGTGATCTGCTGCGGGCAGGGCGAATGGGAAGACGAGATGCGGGAAGAAACGGCGCGGCTTCAGGACGTATTGTACAATAAAGTCGTACCTGCCCGGATCGAGTTCTGGGGCTACGACGTAAATCATGATTGGCATTGGTGGAGAAAGCAAGTTCGGTATTATATGCAGGATTTATTGTAAAAAAGGAATTCCGGAAAACGGCGCGGATGCCCGGATGGCTCGGGTATCCGTTGTTCATCGGAAAACGGAAGGAGCTAAGACAACGATGAGTTTTTTCACAAGATGGTTTAAAAAGTTGACGGAAGAAGATGAGGACACGACGGGTCGGGAGACTTCGAGGGCATCGGATCGGGAGCCGCATTCGAGCAGGGAAAGTGCCGCTTGGAGCGTCATTCCGGAACATCGGCCGGATACGGTTACGCTGAGCCGTCATATTCTGCTGAAAACCTCGCAGCCGCCGCAGTTGGACGGCGTGATGCAGAAGCTGCGCATTCAGGGCGCGGAAGCGGAAGGCGGGTTGCATGACGGGCAGCTGATCGCGCATTATCGCGGCATGACGGTTACGGCCGAGTACATACCGGCACCGCTGCCGAATAACGAGGCCGAAGAGAATGCGAAATACAATCAACTGTGGCCGAATGCGGAGCAGGAGATTACGGGATATGCCGCACAGCTGCTCGTAACGCTGCGCAACGCGCCAAACGGTCTGAGCGGACACCGCTTCCTGACGCAGACGATCGCGGCTTTGCTGGACGGAGAAATGAATGCGCTTGCCGTCTACTCGGCACCGCTGCTCGTGAGTCGGGCGGATTATTTAGCGAGCGCGGAGTTGTTAAAAGAACAAGAGCTTCCGGTGAATTTGTGGGTCTTTGTTGGGCTGTACGGCGGAGCGCACGGAGGAGCGGCGTACACGCACGGCATGGCGGACTTCGGCTCGGACGAGTTCGAACTGGTGGATTCGCCGCGCTCGGGGAATGAGATTTTCGAGCTGACGTTCTCGGTGGTGCATTATGCGATCTCGCGGAATATCCGGTTCCAAGGCGGGGAAGAGGTGGCTTTCGGGGCTGGCCGGGAGTTGAAGTTGGTACGATCGGCGGGCGTGGCGCTTGAAGGGATGACGGTGAAGATCGAAGGGGATTGAGGTCTTTTCTACTCAAGGGGGAATCGACATGAAGATCGTTCGAAGCGGAATGTGCAGCAATTCGCCGAAAAATGCTTTTGTGGAAGAGCTGGCGATTAAAGTCGTTGCGACGCTTGGTAAATCCGGAGCTTCGGCTTCCGACGAAGATTATCCTATCCGGATCTACGGCGAATCGTTCGATGCCGAGCCGGACGAAATCGTCGTGTTTCAGGCGATCAGCCACGGAAAAGCAGGAGCAGCCAACGGAGAAATCAGGCTGGGCGACGATGTGCTGGGTTTTGCGATCTCGGTGACTTTCAAAACGTTGAAAGGCGACCGGGCGGAAAGCGTGAAGGTGTATATAGGGACTGAGCAGGCGTAAATCAAGGCGAAGGTTTTTTGAACGTGCTTGCTTTTTGGGTACTTGTATATTAGGGCGTGTCTTCAAACCTGCCAATTTGCATCTTTTGCCGCCTTTTCGTCCTCTGCTGCGTTACTTTCCCTTGACGTGCCCCGGCACGACTGCGAAAAACTTCCTTGCTGATGACAAAAATTCGGCAAAATCTGCTTTCTTCGGAGTTTTTCAAACACGCCCTAAATCGAAAAAATAACTCATATGATTCGCGAAGCAAGCGGACAAATTTTTCTGATAGAAAAGTTTGCCTGCTTTTTTTTGTATTCTTTGAAAACTAAGTGGATTCTGCACTTCAATCCACGCTCCCGCACGAAGAGCGACTGTAACCACTCTCAGCCCTTGCCCCACAAGGGTCTGTGAGCCCAAAATTGCAAACCGCCACGCGTTACTTTACCATTAACTACAGAAGACGGACGGGAGTGTCCGGTATTCGACATTCGAAAGGAGTACCTGATATGACCTTTACCGTCCTATTCGTATCTTCTCCGATGAATCCGCGGGAAGCGGACGATAGCTATATGGACGAGTACCGCGCCGCCGAGAAGACCGGATTTGCCGTCGGACTCATCGATTTGGAAGAACTGTTAACGAACAACAACCCGCAAAAAGCACTCAAACGAGTAGCCCGGCATCCCGGCACCGAACCTCGACCTGCGCTATACCGAGGCTGGATGCTGCGCCCTGACGAATACGAGAATCTCTACGCAGCTTTGCTGACCTGCAATCTGCGTCTAATCCATACACCTAAGCAATATCGTCACGCACATTATTTGCCGGAATCCTATGCCAAGATCGAAGCCGTTACGCCGAAGTCGATCTGGTTCCCTTTGCCGGCTCCGGTATCGATCGAAGCGGCGGAGACTTTGGCAGCGGAAGCGGTTCGTGTTTTTAAGCATGATCCGATCATCGTCAAAGACTACGTCAAATCGCGCAAGCATGAGTGGGACGAGGCTTGTTATATCCCGGATGCTTCCGACGAAAACAAAGTCCGGCAGACGGTGAGACGCTTTTTGGAACTGCAAGGCAATCAGTTGAACGAAGGTTTGGTATTCCGTGCTTTCGCAGAACTCGAAGTGCTGTCTCGCCATCCGCTTAGCGGTATGCCGTTATCCCGAGAGATCCGAGTATTCGTGCTGGACGGCGATCCGATCTTCGTGTCCACCTACTGGGGAGCGGGCGAGGACGCAGCTTTTAACGCCGTATTAGGCAAATTCCAAGCGGTCATCCAATCGATCGAAAGCCGATTTTTCACGATCGATTTTGCGAAAACGAATAACGGTCCGTGGATCGTGCTGGAATTGGGGGACGGACAAGTAGCCGGACTGCCAGACGATACGAACGCGGAACGTTTCTATATGCAGTTGAAAAAGTCGTTGGAGAAAGGGATGTCGTGAGACCATTCGAATTAAAGGAGGGCTTTCTTAGTGGATGCCGTGAAGCATATGTTAACCAACAACAAGAAAATCACCCGCTGGGCGTCGTTGCCCGAGCATGCGCCGGCAGTCGGTTGGATCGTGCGCGGAGAGAAGTTTTATTGGACACCGAATCGGAAGTCTGCTCAAGACCAATACGAGATCGGCTCTATTACCAAGACGATGACCGCGTTGCGTCTGGCAAAAGGAGAGCAGGACGGTTTATGGCAGGCTTCCGATACGCTGGCGAAGCTGGTTCCCGAACTCGCGGACAGTGAATTTGCGCGAACCGTTACGCTGCGGCAATTAGCTACGCATACGTCCGGCCTGACAAGGCTTGCGAAAAACCATGTGCTGATCTCGATGAAGCAGGACAAGTCCAATCCATACGCGGCCTATTTGGAGGAGCATTTGCTTGAAGCGGTGCGCGAGGAGAAATTGCGTACTCCAAGCAAACACGAGTATTCCAACTACGGCTACGGCTTGTTGGGATGGGCATTGAGCCGGGCTTCCGGCATTCCTGCATCCCAGGCTTTTCAGCAGGATCTTTTTGACGTACTCGGTATGAATGACAGCGTGATGGCGATTATTGGCGAAGATCCAATAGGCAAAAGCGAAGATGCGGCGATGACAGAACCTATAGAGGTAAAGGCGATCGCAGGCGGGGGAGCCGTAATGCAGGCATCTAACTCTAAAGCGAAGCGCGCAGGGAAAAAAACTTCCGCAGCCCCGTCTTCCGGCGCAACGCTGCTTACAGGTCATGCGCCGGGCGGTCGTCAGATGCCGCACTGGGATTTTACTTCCGCGATGGCCGGAGCCGGTGCGGTGCGTTCGACGCTGCCGGATATGCTGACTTATCTGGAAGCGCAGCTTGGACAGCATCCGAATGCGGCAGAGATGGAGCCAGCCTTGCTCGATTGCCAGCACGAACAAGCCTCCGTCGCGTTATCCAAAGGCGTCGGAATCGGCTACGCCTGGATGCGTTCGATGCGCCAAGACGGTACGGTGACGCATTGGCATAACGGAGGCACCTATGGTTTCAGCAGCTATGCGGCGTTTAACCGGGATTTGCAATCCGGCTTCGTCGTATTGTCCAATCGCGGAGTCAGCTTTGCCGGTCAGTTGAAGCAGATGTTCGGGTTCGGAGAATTGGGAACGGATCAGGCGGCGCGGCTGGTAGGAGAAGCGCTATTCAAAGCTTAACGCGACCCTACAGACAAAGAATCGAAAGCTCTTGGCGGTAGCCAGGGCTTTTTTTTATATTAAATTGAATGCTAACGGAAACTTAAGTTTCCAAATGAATCAAAAAGTGTAATAAGAATAGGGCGTTGGCTGTTTGCAAACGAACCTTAATGGATACATAGGAGGAAACAAACATGAACCCATTCCGATTTACTTTACTCAAAAAGCTTCCGCTTATCGTGATAACATCGGTTGTGGCGCTGGGAGCCGGAGCATCTTCCTTGCCTTTCGCAACCCCGGTTTCTGCCGAGACCAACGCGTCCATCGCTGCCCTTTCTCCGGACTTCAGCAGCCCTGCCAAGATGGAACTGATTTATTTGATCCGGACTTCGATGGATTCGCAAGGCCGGTTTGCCCAAACGTCGGATCATAGGGAGTATTGGACGTTATCCGAAGCGCAGAATCAAGCCATGGCGGCGATCCGAAATCCGAGTCCTTCTTCCGCCGAGCTGTTCTCCGCCAAGCAATCGCTGGAAAGCGCGATGTGGACGTACGATAGCCGTTATATCAAAAGCAAACAAGAAGTAAGCCAGATCTTGGGACGGACCGGATCGTGGATTTGGACCAAGTATCCGTCTTCCGATCATGCTTATCTGACGCCTTGGGAAAAGAACATCATCGATACGATCGACAAAACGTACGATTTGATGGAAAGCATGGGAGACAGTCGGAACGAAGCCGCACGCGCATACCAGTATTATAATTTGGAATCGACGAAGTTTGCGTACATGCTGAAGCCGGACTTCGATCAGAACGCGGCCTCTTTTGCTCGATATCAATCCAATGTGATTCAGCCTTTAGCCGAATTGCAGCAGTCGGGCATTAACATGGAGGCAAGGGTGCAGAACTTCGAGCGTTCCGTAGCGTTTATGCAAGCGGTCTTGAGCAACAACTCGTACGAAAAACCCGTGTATGACGCGGCGCTGAATGACGTAAGCATCTACAGTTACATCATCGTCGAAGCGGCTTATCTGAACCGAACGATAACCCAAGCGCAGCAGGTCGTCGATACTTCGCCGAAAGGCATCCGCTCCGGCGAATATCCGGCTTCGGCATTCGGCACGCTGAATCGCGCGATCAACGAAGCCAAGCGCGTTCTCGAAACGGGAAAATCCGCGGAAGAAATCAATAACGCGGCGTACGAGCTGAATTATGCGGTCGGCGTGTTCAAAAGAACCGTGAAGCCGTAAAACCCGTCGCCAAGATTCTCTATGGAAAAGGGCCGTTTCGCTTTCCGCCGAAACGGTTTTTTTTCGTGCTTCGTAATTTAGGCTTGCTACTCGCTGTAACCTATGCTATTTTTAATTTCATAAAAACGTTTTTATAAAAAGGAACGAAATTATGGCTAAAATTACGATTCGGGATGTCGCAAGAGAAGCCGGAGTGTCGATCTCCACGGTGTCGAACGCGCTCAACGACGTGGACGTTCTCAATCCGGCAACGAAGCTGCATGTCCTGGAGGTCGCGGAACGGCTTAATTACGTACCGAACCTCAATGGCAAGATGCTGAAATCGGGCAAGACGATGATGATCGGTTTTTTCACGACAAGCGTATCCGGTCCTTATTTTTATAAGCTGATCGAGACGATGTCGAGGCAGTGCGAACGTCACGGCTACGGGCTGAACGTGTTCGTAACGAAGGACAAATCGGTCATCATGAGCAATATTCTCGGTCGGCGCGTCGACGGGGTGATCATTTACGAAGAGTTGAAGATCGACGAGCAGGATATTGAAGTCATGCAAAAAGACAAGGTCAAAGCGGTGTTCCTGGATCGGGAATTCAGCAACGACAACATGGGCAGCGTGACGTTCGACTCTTACGCGGCAGGCTACGAAGCGGCCAAATACCTGATCGGACTGGGGCACAAACGGATCGCGTACATTTCCGGCGTGGACACGATGTTCGACAGCGTGCGCCGGCGCGACGGTTATCTGGCGGCGCTGAAGGAGTACGGGTTGCCGATCGACGACGATTACGTGATTCAAGGCTACTTCGAGGAAGACAGCACATTCAACGCGATCAAAGCTTTTATCCGCATGCACGGATCCAAGCTGCCCAGCGCTTTTTTGGCGGGGAACGACCTGAGCGCGATGGGCTGCATTCAAGCGCTGAAGGTGCACGGGTACGAGGTTCCGGGCGATATCAGCGTAGTCGGATTCGACGATATCGACATCGCGCAGTATTTCTCGCCGCCGCTGACGACGATCCGCAATCCGATCGCCCGTCAGGCAATATTGACCGTCGATCATCTGGTACGCATGATTCAGGGCAAGGACGAAGGGCAAAGCCAGACCTTGACAGGCGAGCTGATCGTTCGAGGTTCCAGTCATGTTCCGGTGGATTGAACGAGGGCGGGTGTTTAGGATCGGAGTGCAGCGGTAGTCGCCGCAACCGCTCCGGCCTTTCCGGACAAGTGAAATGTAACCGCTCGCATAAAACGGAGGGTGTTATATTCAAGAGGAGGTGAACGAACAACGGATGTAACAACCTTTAAATTTTTTTACGTAAAAATAAAAACGTTTTAATTAGTCGGAAACAAGGAAAGGAGCTATTGCCATGGCTAAATCCGCGTTAGACTCGCCCGGTCGCTCGTCGAACGATAAGCCTTCCGTCGGACAACGATTCAAAAATTTCGCGATCGACTATATGCGCCAGTGGGAGCTTCAGACCATGGTCATTCCCGGTATTTTGTTTATGATCGTATTTTGTTTCGTGCCGATCTACGGTCTGACCATCGCGTTCAAAAGTTATACGGTGATCGATACGCTCGATAGTGCTCCGTGGGTCGGGTTAGAGAACTTCCGCATCATTCTGTCTGACCGTTACTTTTGGGATTCTGTTGTGAATACGCTTGCAATCAGTTTTTTAAAATTGGCGATCGGCTTCGTTCTTCCAATCGTACTGGCGATCATGATCTACGAAGTGCGTTTCAACCGCTTCAAAAAGTTCGTGCAAACCGTATCGTATTTGCCGCACTTCCTCTCTTGGATCGTGCTGGGCGGCATGATGATCACTTGGTTTTCCACGACGGGGTTATTCAATCAACTGCTGCTCGATCTCGGGTTGATCTCCAATGCGCAAAATATCCTGCTCGACGCGAACAAATACTGGTGGATCGCCACGCTGTCGGACATTTGGAAAGAATCGGGCTGGGGTACGATCCTCTATCTCGCCATCATGGCGAAAATCGATCCGACGTATTACGAAGCGGCCAAGATCGACGGGGCAAGCCGAATCCGGCAAATCTGGAACATTACGCTGCCGAATATGAAGATGATCATCAGTTTGAACTTGATCCTGACCATCAGCGGATTGCTCGGTTCGAACCTCGACCAGACGCTGGTGCTGATGAATTCGCAAAACCGGGAAAAAGCCGAAGTCATCAACTCGTACGTGTACCGCATGGGCTTGGCGCAGGGCGATTTCTCGTACGCGACGGCCGTCGGTCTCGGCGTGTCGATCGTATCCGTCATTTTACTGCTGACCGCGAACAAAGTGACCAGCAAAATGAACGACAATCAATCCGTGCTGTAAGGAGGGCAAACATATGGGCTTGTTAACCAAACCGAGCGGCATCAAACCGACCCGGATCAAAGGAGGGCTGGATAACCGGATCTTCGATATGGTCAATATGACGCTGCTCGTGCTGTTCACGGTCGCGATCATCGTTCCGCTGTGGAACGTGCTTGTCTCGTCGTTCAGCTCCGGGCAATCGCTCGCGCAAGGCGGCTTCGTGTTCTGGCCGACGGAATTTTCGCTGGAAAATTACCGCGCCGTATTCCGGGACGCGGGCATCTGGCAGGCGTTTTTCATCTCCGTCTCCAAAACGATAGTCGGCGTCTCCACGCATGTCTTTTTCTGCGCGATGGTCGCTTACGGGCTGAGCAAAAAATACTTAAGAGGCCGCCGATTGTACGTCGCGATGGGCGTTATCACGATGTTCTTTTCCGGCGGCATGATCCCCACATACCTGCTCATCAAATCGCTCGGACTGCTGAACAGCTTCTGGGTATACATCATTCCGGCGTTGTTCAGTTACTACGACGTCGTGATTTTAATGAACTTTTTCCGCAACGTGCCCGACGCGCTGGAAGAATCGGCGAAGATCGACGGAGCGGGCGATTGGCGCGTATTCCTCAGTTTGTTCATTCCGCTGTCGATGCCGGCGCTGGCGACGATCGCGCTGTTCAACGGGGTCGGCCAGTGGAACGATTTCATGACCACCAAGCTGTATATCACCGATCAATCGCTGTATCCGCTGCAAATGATGCTGTACGAGATCATCGTTCAATCGCAGACTCAATCCATGCAGAACATCGGGGGTTCGGTCGTGATCGAGACGACGACCAAGGGCGTGCAGCTCGCGACGATCGTGATCACGACGCTGCCGATCTTGGCGATCTATCCGCTGCTTCAACGGTATTTCATTTCCGGCATGATGCTGGGCGCGGTCAAAGAATAAACCATCCATATTATCGGTAAGCCATGCAGGAACGAATATGCATCAACATTAGAGACGGAGGGGTTAAGATGGGCAACAATAAAAACGTTTTAAAAAGAACGGTCGGCAAATGGGGTGCAGCTTTACTGACGACAGCGCTTATACTGACGGGCTGCGGAGGCGGTTCGGAAAATGAAGCGGCGGCTCCGGTATCGTTGGAAGGCCGTTATGAACTCGATCCCGAGACACCAGCCTGGCAGTTGGACAAAAAAGCCGAATCCACGGCGCTCACCTGGTACGTCAACGCGGATTGGTGGAACACGGACTTCGGCAAAGACCTGGTCACGAAAAAGATCAAAGAAGATCTGAACGTCGATATCCAATTCATCACGGGCGACGACACGAAGCTAAACACCTTTTTCGCAGGCGGGGATATGCCCGATCTGATCACCGTGTTCGACTCCAACTCCGCGGTGGCGCAAAAAGCCGCGACGTGGGCACTTCCGTTGAACGATCTGGCCGAGCAGTACGATCCGTATTTCAACAAGGTAGCCGCCGCGGACACCTTGAACTGGTTCCAGCTCAAAGACGGCAAAACGTACGGTTATCCGAACTACTCGAATACGCAGGCGGATTACGACAGTGGCGAGATTCCGGCGAAAACGGCATTCGTGATCCGCAAAGACGTGTACGAAGCGCTCGGCAGCCCGGAGATCGGCACACCGGAGCAATTCGTCGAAGTCATGGGACAGGTCAAGCAGAAATTCCCGGACCTGATTCCGTTCGGTTTCAATTCGATCGGCGAAGGCACGGGATCGCTCGGCGATACGCTTCAGGATTTCCTCGGCGTGCCGCTGCAAACGGAAGACGGACAATTTTACGACCGCAATCTCGACGAGGATTATCTGGCTTGGGTGAAAACGTTGAACGAGGCGTATCGCGCCGGCGATTTGAGCGACGATAGCTTTGCGGACGACGGAACGGCGTTCGAAGAAAAGGTTAAAGTCGGCAAATACGCTACCATGCTGCTCGACGGTACGCCTCAGCAAAGCGGCAATCTGCAAATTTTCATGACCGCGCATCCCGACCAGGCCTATATGGCGATCGACGGTCCGCAAAGCACGGTAGGCAACGAGCCGACGCTGAACCAGTCCGGAATCACAGGCTGGATGGTGACCTACGTGACGAAAAAAGCGGCCGATCCGGCCAAAGCGATCCAGATCTATACGTACCTGCTCAGCGAAGAAGGCCAAATGCTGATGAACTACGGTATCGAAGGCGAGACCTACACCAAAACCGCGGAAGGCAAAGTCGAACTGCTGCCGGAAATCAAGAAGCTGCAACAAGACGACGCAGACCGTTATAAAAAAGAATATCGGATGGGCGAGTTCATGTTCTTCGGCCATGACAAGCACAAAGCGCTGAGCGAAGACGCGTTCCCGGAATCCGTTAAGCAAATGCAAGAGTGGGGCGAAGGCAAGCTGGTTCCGCATTTCCTGCTCGAAAATATCAACCCCGATCAAGGTACGGCCGAAGCGCGTGCGCTGACCGCGATCAATACCAAATGGAATACGACATTGGTCAGCATGATTCGCGCCAAAGACGATGCGGCGTTCGACGCTGTGCTAAATGAATATCGGGCTTTCCTGGAGCAGAACCGTTGGGCCGATATCGTGAAAATCCGCAGCGAGAAGATGGCGGCGAACAAAGAAAAGCTCGGACTGAAGTAACCCGGAAGGAGTGATCTTATGGCAGCATGGACGATCTACCGATCGCGCGGCGAGAACGAGTTGTTTCGGCAATTGAGCTTCGACGAATGGACGAATAGCGTATCGAGCGGTATGCAGGAAACGCAGTCGGGCGACGGTCGTGAACAAGCAAACGATAACAGTGACAGGCTCGCGAAGCCGGCGGATTCAGCCGCTTCGTCGGCGAGCGAACAGATCCGCATAACGCTTCGCCCGAATGAAAAAGGCCAAGAGATCGACGGATTCGGCGCGTCTTTTACCGATTCTGCCGCATACCTGATCCACCAGGTGCTCGACGAAACCGAACGCGAGCGTCTAATGGTCAAATTATTCGACGCGCAGCAGGGAATCGGATTATCCGTGCTCCGCAACCCGATGGGCGCGTCCGATTATGCGCGCAGCATCTACAGCTACGACGATCTGCCGGAAGGGGAAAGCGATCCGGCGCTTGCGAAATTTTCGATCGCGCACGACGAAGCCGATATCGTGCCGCTGCTCCGACGCGCGAAGGAGCTGAATCCCGAGCTTAAGCTAATGGCCTCGCCGTGGAGCGCTCCCGGTTGGATGAAAACAAGCGGTTCGATGCTCGGCGGACAGCTCGAGCCCCGATACTATGAAGCGTTCGCCGGATATTTCGTGCGCTATATCCAAGCTTACTCGGAACATGGGCTGCCCATTCATGCGGTAACGCCGCAAAACGAAGCGTTGTACGAGCCGCTGCATTATCCGAGCATGTTGATGCCTGCGGACGTGCAAACCGTATGGATTCGGGATTTTTTGAAACCGGCGTTCGAACGTGCAGGGATCGGAACGAAAATCCTGTGCTACGACCATAACTGGGATCGTCCGGATTATCCGCTCGAAGTGTTGGAAGGCGCGAACGAGGCAACGGACGGCGTGGCTTGGCATTGGTACGGGGGAGACGCTTCGGCGCAATCGCTTGTGCTGCAAGCTTTTCCGGGCAAAGAGGTCCATTTTACCGAAGGATCGGGCGGGGAATGGATTCCGCCGTTCGAGCAGGCGTTCTCCAACGTGCTGCGCACGGGAATCGAGATCCTGCGCCATCATAGCCGTTCATTGGTGCTGTGGAATATGGCGCTCGACGAGCGTAACGGGCCTACGGTACCGGGATTCGGAAAAAGCACCTGCCGGGGCATCGTGCAGATCAATCAATCGACGAAGGAATTGACCTACACGCTCGATTATTACGCGCTCGCGCATTTCAGCAAAATCATTCGTCCCGGAGCGGTCCGGATCGGATCGTTTTGCGCGGAAGAGTCGATCTCTTCGGTCGCTTTCGAGAACCGCGACGGTACAATCGCGCTCGTGTTGTTCAACGACGGGGAAGAGACAAGACAGATCGCCCTGGACTTGTCCGAGATTGTCCCGACAGAAGAAAGCAGCCTGATCGCCTCGGACCGACAGCTATCCGATGCCGAGGTCAGCTTCACGCTTGAAGCAAAAAGCGCGTTATCCCTGCTATACGCATCAATATAAGAACAAAAAACAGGCAGCCCTTCGAAGTCGAAGAGGCTGCCTGTTTGTATCCGCGCAAGACGGATGAACGGTGTTCGAACCCACATCAAGCGGCTTGATGTTCTTGCTCGTCTTCATCTGCTTTTTCTGCCGCTTTTTTATCGCTCGCGCGAATAAAGAATTTGACCAGTTCCACCAGCGGAATGATCGCAACCGCGGCTGCAAGGGCGATCGCCCACTGGCTCAAGCCCAGCGGTACAAGACCGAAGAACGGGTGCATAAACTCGGGAATCGAAATGCCGAGCAGCAGCGCTCCCGAGACCAATACCGCCCAATTCAGATATTTGTTCGAGAAGAATCCCAGCTTGAAGACCGAGCCTGTAGCCGAACGCGCATTGTATGCGTGCGTCAGTTGGATCGCGCCGAGCGCGATAAAGCCCATGCTAATCGCTTCCTCCGGAGAATGCCGATAGATGCCCCAGGCGAACACGGCCAATACCAGCAGGGCTTGCAGCGCGCCTTGATACAGAATGCGGATGCCCAGCCCATCGGCAAATACGCTTTGATCCGGCTTGCGGGGTTTCTTTTTCATCTCATCGCCTTCGGATTTTTCCATCCCGAGCGCGAGTCCCGGCAGGGTATCGACCAGGTTGATCCACAGAATCTGAATCGGGGTCAGAATGCTCCAGCCGATGCTGGTCGCGGCGAAGATCGTCGTCACTTGACTGAAATTGGCCGACAGCAGGAATTGGATCGACTTGCGGATATTGCTAAACACTTTTCGGCCTTCTTCGACGGCAACCACGATCGTGCCGAAGTTGTCGTCCGTCAGTACCATTTTGGACGCATTCTTTGCGGCATCCGTGCCGGAAATTCCCATGCCGACGCCGATATCCGAAGCTTTGAGCGCGGGAGCGTCATTGACGCCGTCTCCGGTCATGGCGACGACTTTGCCTTTCTTTTTCCACGCTTTGACGATTCGGACTTTATGCTCCGGCGATACGCGGGCGTACACGGAGTAATGATCGACGTTTTGCCCGAATTCCTCGTCGGAAATCTTATCGAGCTCCGCGCCGGTCAATACTTCGTCGTCGCCTTGCAAAATATCCAATTGTCTGGCGATCGCGGCGGCCGTATTGCCATGGTCGCCGGTGATCATGATCGGCCGGATTCCCGCTTCGCGGGCAACGCGAACGGCTTCGACCGCGTTTTCGCGCGGCGGATCGATCATGCCCACAAGTCCGAGGAAGACCAATTCCGATTCGAACTTTTCCGGATCGGATTCGTCGGGCAGCTCGTTGCTTTCGCGATAAGCGAAAGCGAGCACCCGCAGCGCGTCGTCCGCCATTTCTTGGTTGGCTTCGCGTATCCGTTCCCGGTGTTGATCAGTCATGTCTTCCACGGTATCGCCATAAATTTTCGTGCATCGCTCGAGCAAAACGTCCGGTGCGCCTTTGACCATCAGACGGTAGCCGTCGTCATGGATTTTGTGCGCGGTCGTCATTAGCTTACGCGTGGAATCGAAAGGAATTTCGCCTTCGCGCGGATAGTGCTGTTCCAATTCTTTTCGCGGAGAGCCTAAATCTGCGGCGAAACGGGCCAGTCCGATATCCGTTGGATCGCCGATGTCGCGGTTTTCCTTCTTTTCGCCGTCTTGTCCGTTGTCATCGCTGTCGGCTGCCGAGTTCAACTCAGCATCGTTGCACAGAGACAGTACTTGGGTGAACACGGATTTCGCGTTCTCGTTGTCCGAATCCGCTTCCATGCCTTTCTGGGATTGTTCATCCTGTCCGTCAGCATCATCCGAATCGTTTGATACATCGACGGATTCCCCGTTCACGAAGTAACGCTGAACCGTCATCCGATTTTGGGTCAGCGTGCCTGTTTTGTCGGAACAGATGACCTGGGTGCTGCCCAGTGTCTCGATTGCCGGCAGCTTGCGGATGATCGCTTTTCGTCCCGCCATGCGTTTGACGCCGACGGCGAGGATAATCGTCACGACAGCTGGCAATCCTTCCGGAATCGCGGAAACCGCTACCGATATGGTCGTCATGAACATTTCGAGCAGATCCCGTCCTTGCAGCCAGCCGATCACGAACAGCGCGGCGGCAGCACCGATCGCGAGCACGGTAAGGTATTTGCCCATTTGGTCCAGACGTTTTTGCAACGGCGTTTTTTCGCGGCTGTCCTGGTTGAGGTGTCCCGCGATGCCGCCGACTTCCGTATGCATGCCGGTCGCGATCACGACGCCTTCACCGCGTCCGCCCGATACGATGCTGCTCATATACCCGAGATTGACGCGATCGCCCACGACCAGATCTTCTTCGTCGAGCGGATCGGTCTGTTTGTCCACGGGCAGGGATTCGCCGGTCAGCGCCGACTCGTCGATCTGCAAGGAACTGGTTTTGATCAGCCGGATATCGGCAGGAACGACGTCGCCCGATTCCAGCAGCACGATATCGCCGGGGACGAGATCCGCGCTTTCGATGTTTTTCGTTTCGCCATCCCGCCGCACGTTGGCATGCGGGGAAGACATCTCTTGAAGCGCTTCGAGCGCGGCTTCGGCTTTGCTTTCCTGAATCAAGCCGAGCGCGACGATGACTCCGACCACGACGAGAATCACGACGCCGTCGATGTACTCACCGAGTGCGATAGAAATGCCGGCCGCCGCGATCAGCACGATGATCATGACGCTTCTCAACTGTTCGAGCAGTTTTCCCCAAAAGCCTGTTTTTCGACCTTCTTCCAGCATATTGGGTCCGTGTTCTTCCAGACGGCCGGAAGCTTCTTCCGGACTCAAACCGCGTTCGCTGCTATCCAGATGGTTGAGCGTATCTTCGCTTCCCATCCTATGATAGGGCTGAGGCGGCTTTTGTTGTTGATTGGCTTTGGCCAATCCGATCACCTTCCTTCCGGTTATGAAATAGGTAAGCGCATCTACGCCTACTCTATTCCTATAACCAAAAGGAGCAGTGAATTCGAGAAAATTCAGGATTTTCATGATTTGATCAAACTTTTTTTCAAGGAGCAAGTCCGGTCAGATCCCGCCGTTCCCGCAATAGCTCCAGAAATACGTCCAGTGCTTTGGTGCGAAAAGGAGATCCGGTTACAATCGAAAACTGCCGGATATGCGGAAGCTGCGGCACGTCGATGATCTTCAGCTCGCCACTTGCAAGCTCTCGCCGAATTGCCCACCGTGACAATAAGCTAATGCCGAGCCCGGCGATAACCGCTTCTTTGATCGCTTGCGTGCTGCTGAAGACGAGCGTTTGCGAAGGCAGAATGCCTATTCGCTCTAACGCGTCGTCTGAAGCTTCGCGTGTTCCCGAGCCGGTTTCCCGAAGAATCCAGGTATGAGCATTCAACGATTTCACTGGTTTCAATGACGATCCGACCAGCACCATCCGATCCTCGGCCAACCCTTCCGCCCGAAGCTCCTTCATATCACGCGGATGTCCTTCGACGATCCCGACATCCAGCTCTCCGGTCCGAACCTGCTCGGCGACCGAAAAGGTATTGCCGATCGTGACGGAAGGAGAGATATCGGGATACATCAATTTCAGTTCAGCCACGATACGGGGCAAAATGTACTCGCCGAACGTATAGCTGGCTCCAATCGTCAACGGGCCTCCGGCATGGTTCGATAAATCATCCACCAAGTGCTGCATCCGCCCGTACAAGCCGAGAATATCGCGCGCATGCGCATAAACGATTTCTCCGGCTTTGGTAAGTCGCACATATTTGTTGGTTCGTTCCAACAATTGCGCACCGACAGACTGCTCCAGGGTGCGGATATGCTGGCTTACAGCGGGCTGGGTCATATGAAGCTGATCGGCGGCACGCGAGAAATTTCCTTTTTCCACGACCTTCATAAAAATCCGAAGCTGCTGATCCATGTCTTTGCCTCTTTTCTGCGGATACTTTTTCAAGCGTGCATATGAAAATACTTATGATCATCATTTTAAATCATAATTTTACTTATATATAGTCTCCGCCTAAGATGAGGACAGGAGGGGATTGGCATGATCGTGACCCGCGAGAAAATGAAGACTTACCCGCACACGAAAAGATCCAACATTGCTCATGCAGAAGCAAATCGCCGTACATTTGGAAAATTGGGTATGATCCGAAACCGGTGGAATCAGCATGGAAAAGGCGGCTTGAGCGGTGTTTTATTTACATTCGGCATTGCTTGGCTAGGGTATGAGCTGGCGCGTATTCCCGGATTTGATCGCGTCGGTCAGATGGCTTGCGCCATTTTGCTTGCGGTGATGTATCGTCAGCTGTTCGGTTATCCGGAAGCTTTGCGAAGCGGCATCGTGTTCTCGTCCCAACGGCTGCTGCGCATCGCGATCGTTTTATATGGATTGAAGTTGAATATGGGATTGGTGCTGAGCGAAGGGGTAGGGCTGCTGGTCAAAGACGCGCTGGTGATTGCTTTTGCGATGATCGCGACGCTCGGCTTGGCTAAAGTGTTCAAAGCAGATCGGAATTTGTCGCTGCTGCTCGGAATCGGAACAGGGATTTGCGGAGCGGCAGCCGTAGCTGCGCTTGCGCCGATCGTTCGGGCAAAAGAAGAGGATACAGCTGCCGCTGTGGGCATGATCGCCTTGCTCGGGACTGTATTTTCGGTGGGATATGCGCTGTTATTTCCGCTTCTGCCGTTAAGCTCGTTGCAGTATGGCATGTGGGCGGGACTCAGCTTGCATGAGGTGGCGCATGTTGCTTTGGCAGGAGCGGCGGCTGGAACGGACGGTCTGGCAGCGGCGCTGTTAGCCAAACTCGGACGAGTCTTTTTGCTGCTACCCGTTTGCTTGATTTTTATCGTCCTGATGAAGAAAAAAGATCGAAAGTCTGCGGCCGCACCGTCGGGTAATAGCCGGACTCCATTTGCTTTTCCGTGGTTTTTGGTTGGCTTTTTGCTGATGAGCATGCTTGGGAGTTATGTGCTTGGACCGATCGTTCCGGTGTCTGATGGGCTGTTTGAAGGCATAGGCGCGCTGACGACTTGGCTGCTGACCGCAGCGATGGCCGGACTCGGGTTGAACGTGAATCTGAAGGATTTACGCAGTCGTGCCTTTCGTCCGCTGTTGGTGATGCTGACCGTCTCAACGCTGCTCTCCTTTTTAACACTCGGCATGATTTTATAATAGAAGAAAAATAACAAAACGGACTCCCGCTGCGTTCCAGGGAAGTCCGTTTTCTTTTGATAATCGATCAGCCTTTCACCGCGCCCGCGGTCAGGCCGCTTACGATGTACTTTTGGCAGAACAGATACAGGATAAATACCGGCAGCGAGGTGAGCACCAGATCGGCGAAGATCAGGTTCCAGTCGCGGCTGAATTTTCCGTAGAAGTTGTAGACCGAGAGCGGCATCGTCCAGTCCGAGCTGTCCGTCAGGAAGTACAGCGGGATGGTGATATCGTTCCATACCGACATGAACACCATGATGGCGACCGTCGCGTTGACCGGAAGGATCAGCGGCGTGACGATTTTGAAAAAGACGCTCAGCGTGCCCGCGCCTTCGAGGAAGGCCACTTCATCCAGCGCTTTCGGAATCGAGCGGATAAAGCCGCTGTACAGGAAGACGCTGAATGCGGTGTTGAGCGAAGCGTAAATCAGAATAACGCTCGTGATGCTGCCGTAAAAGCCAAACCATTGCACGACGCGGATCGTGGTGATCGTGGACATCGGCGCAATCAGACCCATAAAGAAAAACATGTACAGGATATTCGACAGCTTCGTGTCACGCCGGGTCAAAATGAACGCCGCGGCGGACGAAGTCAGAATATTCACGATACACGACACGCCGGTAATCAGGATGCCGTTCCAGAACGCGCGCGCCAATCCGCCTTCTTTGAATACCGTGACATAGTTGGAAAAATGCCATTCGGTCGGTAAACGCAGGGAAAACTTCATGACTTCGATATTGTTCATGAAGCTGCCGAAGATCATCACCAACATCGGCAAAATGATAATCAGCGACATGAGGATCAGAAAACCTTCGACCAGAACATTCCGCCAGGCCATTTTACGGGTATAGCTCATTATTCGGATACCTCCTTACGGCGCATAAAGATAAGCAGCGGGATCGCGATGACCGTGACGGCCGCGAACAGCAGCGTATTGACCGCCGTGCCCAAGCCCCAGCTGCCTTCGCCGAACGAACGCAGAATGATCGTACCGACGACCTGCGAAGCGTTACCCGGCCCGCCGCCCGTAAGCACGAACACTTCGGAGAAGACTTTGAGGCCGCCGATCAGCGTCAGCATCAGGTTGATATTGAGCGCAGGGAGCAGCAGAGGGAGCGTGATGCTGCGGAAGCTTCTCCAAGCACCGGCTCCGTCGATCGTGGCCGCTTCGTAGTAATCTTTCGAAATGGATTGCAGACCCGCCAGGTAGATCGCCATCTGGAAGCCCGCATGCTGCCAGATCGAAATCGCGGCTACGGTGAAAATGACGATCTGCGGATCGGTCAGCCATCTTTGCGCGAGAAAGTCCAGCCCGACCGATTCGAAAATGCGGTTGATCGTGCCTTCGGAGCGCAGCATCGGCGTGAACACGATACTGATGACCAGAACGCTAAGAATAGACGGGGAGTAGAAAATAGCCCGCAAAACATTGCGCGTTTTCAATCGCATATTCAAGCCGACCGCCAGAGCGAGACCGATCAGGTTTTTGCCGATAACGGTCACGACCGCGAAGATCAGCGTGTTTTTAATGGCAAGAAGTAAGGTTTTGTCGGTAAAAATACGTTCGAAGTTATCCCAACCGATAAAGTTAAGCCCCACCCGGTCCAACCGCCAGTCCGTGAACGAATAGAACAGGCCGATGATGGCGGGAACGACGAAGAAGACGGAGTAGATCAACAAAGCGGGCCAGATCAGGTAATACGAGTATAGTTTTCTTGATATTTTCATCTTTTTCACACTCCCTATGCGCAAGACAGAACAGGGGACCGATCAGAGTCGATCCCCGTCCTGGCGGACGCCTTTATTCAGTCAATCTTGAACGGAATAGATTCGATACTGATGATGATTCGGATCAGAAGCCTTCCACCTCTTTATCCTTCATCAGCTGCGCGAATTTCTCGTCCCAAGCGGTCAGTACGCCTTGCGCGTCAATACCGCCCGCGAATTCGTCTTGCAGCAAACGGTACAGCTCACTGCGGTCAACCAGCATATGCGCATCCACGGTCAGCACCGTTTTCTTTGGCGTAATGTAGTTGTCGACGATTTCTTGCTTGTACTCCGGCAATTCCGGCGTCGTCACGTCGCTGAAGATCGAGACGTATTTTTGCTTGTCGACGATCGGCTGCGCGACGTCTTTACGCGCTACATAGTCGAGGAATTGCTTCGCTTCGGCCATATGTTTGGCTTTTTTCGGAATGAACAATTGGCCGCCCAGCGGGCTTGCGCCGAGTTTGGCATCCTGCGTGTACGGGATCGGGAACAGGCCGAGGCGCATGTTCGGATCGTTGTCCGCGACGTTCTGAATCAGCCAGTCGCCCATGAACATCATCGCGACTTCTTTGTTCAGGAATTTGCCCACGGCCATATCGTAGCTGTCGCTCAGCAGATCGCCGTTGGTGTAGCCTTTTTCATACACTTCGTATTGCTGTTGCAGAATGTCTGCGAAAGCCGGTACGTCGGCCCATTTCTTCTGGTTGGAATTGATTTTCTCGAATAGGTCCGGCTCGTTCTTGTCCGCGTAATCCGCGAAAGCCGCCGCCGGCCATACGTTCGCCGCCCAGTTGTCTTTGTAAGGCATGAATACGGGCGTGATGCCCGCTGCCTTGATCTTCTCGCACACCGCGAGGAATTCTTCGAAGTTGTTCGGAATGCTCAGACCCAACTCGTCGAAAATGTCTTTGTTGTACACGACGCCCTGCATGCCGGTATCTTGGCTGACGTGGAAGCTGTAGACGTGTCCGTAAGCGGACAATACTTCTTTGTTTTCCAAGCGGCTTACCCACGGCTCGTCGTCGAGAATCTCGAAGTTGCGTTCCAAGTTCAGATCTGTTGTTGCGCTTGCGAGATTGTACTGAATGATATCCGGCGTCTCGTCAACCGCCAGTTTGGTTTGCAGCACTGTCGCCGTTTGCTCGGCGGGGAGAAGCTGCAAATTGACCTTGATGCCCGTTTCCTTTTCGAACGCATCAAGTAAATCCTGCTGCACGAACGCCGAGTCCTGCGAGCTTTTCGAGATCGCAAGCTCAATCGTCGTCCCGCTTCCGCTGCTGGTGCTGCCGCCCGTATCGCCACCGCCGCCCGCTGCCGTAGAAGCGCCCGGCGAAGCGTTGCCTCCGCCGCAAGCCGCCAACGATACCGCAACCAACCCGCCCAGCAATCCTGCCGCAATCTTTTTTGTCTTTTGCTTCATGTTATCGCCCCCTGTGAATGTTGAACTTGAACTGTCATCGAATTGAAGCCGCTTTCATGTTTAGATTATAGAGGGCGGGGAGGAGCGGGTACATGGCTGTGATTTACTCTTTAGGGGTAATATCCTGAACAACGCTCGAAGGCTCAAGAAAGCGGAACGGCACGATCCGCTTTCTTGAGCCAACGCCAGTTCGAGCGAATAGGTTTTAAGCCGCTCATGAAATCGAGCGCCCCAGCGAAGAACGAGGTATTGTGAAAGGAAAAAGAAGTCGCAAAGCCTTCGCCTTTCACAACAAAATTCTCGTTCGCAGCCCGCCTTTGTTCGCCAATGGTTTTTCTTCGCCACCCGCTTTTATTCATCGCCCACATTCTCCCCATTCAAACTCCAAAAAACAAATATTGCACCTATCCATCATTCCTGTCCTTTTTCCTTTGAAAAATGAAAAAATGTTGCGATCGTCCTTCATTTTCAGCATATTCTCCATTTTTAAACGAGAAACGCTAAAAATAATGGACACCTGCAACATTTCTTCTTTATCAAGCTTGTCACTCTTTAAAATAATGGGTGTATGCAACTTTTCATCAATCCGTTAGTTCATCATTAATCCGCTAATTCATGTATAACGCTCTACATATTGTGAGAACTTCGCGAGCGAGAGCGCAGCAAGGATTCTCCGTCAACTGTCCGTTACGGCCTTTCCGTCGCTCATCCAACTCTGCACAACAAACTCGCTCTCCCCGACGCCAACCCCAGCCTTTTCCTCAACCTCGCGTAATTTCTTTTCCGCTTCCTCCCGCGTCCGATACTCCCCGATCACCGCCACAAACTCCCCAGACCCCGCCTTCACAAACGAAACGCCTTCGCCACCATACAGTTCCTCCAACATCGCCAATCCTTCACCCATCGGCATTTCCTCACTCCGCAGCCCATACACCACATAAGGCTCCTCAGCCGTACCCTGGGTCAACTTTAATTCCAATCCTGCCGGCTCCCGGAACTCCGTAATCGTATGCGTCACGCCGTTTTTCAACTCCACGACAAACCGCATGGCCGAATCGTCCAGAATCACGTTCCGGTACACGTCCTTCACCAGCGACAACCCGCGCAGATCCTGTTCCACCTTGTCATAATCAAACTCCCGAGTCCCGTTAAACGTGAAAATCAACCGATTCGGCGCGTCTTTTTGCTCCACCGTATAAGAAGGAACATTCGCGCTTGCCTGACCGTTCGAACCGAATTCGATCCGCAGCGTGTTTTCTTCGACCACAGCCGTGTCCACCGCGACGCCGTCTGTCCGTTCGCCACCGCCGCCGAATTGCAGCACCTGCACGATCTTGCCCACTACCGGAATATTCGCCATGGCGTGCGAGACAGCGGGAACGTTCGCGACAAGCAGCAGCACCAGACAAGCGGCAGCGACAACGGCCAACCTTGATACGCCGCTGAATCTTCGCGTCCGAGTCGCAGCCCGCTTTTGCGCGTCTTGCAACACGTCGTCCAGCCGATCCGGAATCGGTATGCGGTCATAGCGTTCTTTTCCTGTCATCGTTCATCCACCTCTCCGTCAATCAATTGAGCTTTAAGCTTGTTTAAGATCCGATAAAATTTCGATTTGACCGTGTTCTCCGAAATGTCGAGCACCTCGGCCATTTCCCGAAAAGACATGTCCGTAAAAAATTTCAAAATGATATACGCTTTCTCGTCCGGCACCAACCGATCCAACGCTTCGTACAAATCGATCTTTTCTTCCGTGGACGCGCCTGATTCGGAAGCGACCAGTTCTTTCCCGTAGTCTTCGATCGACACGCTGAGTCTCCTGCGGCGAATATGGTCGATCGCGGCGTTGATGACGATGCGCGACATCCACGTATCGAAATACGTCACGGATTGCGCTTTGCCGTAAGCGAGAAAGCCTTTGTACGTCGCTTCGGATACGATGTCCAGCGCTTCCTGTTCGTTTTTTACATAGCAGTAGGCCAGGCGGTACAGCTTTTCCCGAATGCCGGTAAGCTGTTCGCTGAATTGTTCTTCCTTTGAAGGTCGGCCTTTGAATTTGGGTCTATTGAATATCATTGCGACGAATCGTCCTCCTATAAAAAAGTGCTCGCATGCCCCGATCGGTTAGAGCTAATCGTTAGACTGCGCAAGCCGCCAAATAGTTCTATGCTTCGAAAAAAAGGTCGAAAAAGAAGAAGGAGAGAACGTAATCCGTTTACGCAAGATGCATATGCAACTCTTGTCGATTTTTCGTTTTGATTGTACAGTATGAACATCAACATGCCAGAGGGAGGTCGCAAGGTGCTTTTCCGAAAATTCAAACTCGGCGGCGGCCAGGCCAGTCTGCAAACCAAGTTTTTCCTGGCTTTCGCCGTACTCCTTCTAATCGTTATGGGCAGCTTCGCGATCTACGTGAACACAATCGTCGTGCATCCTTTGCGGGAAACGACGGAAAATGAGATGCGGCTCGCCGCAGCCAAAATCGGGGATCAACTCAATCTCTACGTCGACAGCCAAAATCAGCTTTCGCAGCGAATTTTGTCGAGTAAAGAGATATTCACCCTAATGCCGACCGGCAATTCTTCGCGATTATCGGTAGAAGGGTTGTCGCTGAATCGCAAGCTTAGAGAAATCATGTTCCAATCGATCGGTCCCAGCATGAATATCGAGGATGTTGCGATTTACGATCTGCGCGGCGGCCTGCTGACGACTTTTATTGGAACGTCGGGCAACCCTTCGTCGCTGCTGCCTTTTTTGGAGGAGAGCGGAAGCGATATAAACTGGAATGAAAACGGTTACTCCCTATATCGACCAACCGCGAATCGGGTCTTTTTTATACGGGCGATAATCAATCAAAATGGAAAAGTGTTCGGGTATATGGCGATTCAGCTTCAACAGGAGATGCTTCGGCGTTCTGTTGCGGCGGGGAGTTCGGGAAGCGAAGTCTACGTGATCGATTACGACGGGCGCACCATTTACAAGTCGAATCCTTCCGAAAGCGCCACGCCTGACTTCAACATTCCGACTTCAAGTCTAAACGGCGTATCTATCAATGAAGCCGGCGATTATGTCGCATACTATCGGTCGGACGAGACAGGGTGGACAACCTATACCGTGACGCCGAAAAAGGTCGTACTCGGTCCGGTCAACTCGGTCGCGACCATCTCGCTGCTGCTGATCGCGTCGCTGTTCCTTTTTTCCGCGACTTATATGTATTTCTCCGCCCGAAGCTTTCTGCTGCCGATCCGTAAGCTGCGCAATCAGATGCGGCGCATCAATTACAGCAATATCGACACCAAAGTGGAGACCCCTTCGTCGAACAACGAGCTGCTGCAATTGAGCGAGTCGTTCCAGGGGCTGCTGGACAGGCTGCAAGTCTCGATCGAGCGGGAAAAGCTGGCCGTGCACGAAGAAGCGATCGCTCGCAATTCGGCGCTGCAAGCGCAGATCGCGCCGCATTTTATCCATAATACGCTGTATCTGATCAGTATCGCCGCGCAGGAAGGGAAAAACGAAGTCGTCTCGGAAATGTGTAAAAACTTATCGGACAGTCTGCGTTATATCGTCTCTTCGCCGTACGAGCATGTGAGCTTGACGCAAGAACTGGAGCATACAAAAGACTATCTCGCGCTGCTGCGGCACAATTATGAAGATGATTTGGAATGGGTGATCGATGAAGATCCGGCGTTCGACGAGATCCGCCTGCCGAGATTGGTGATCCAGCCTTTTGTCGAAAACTGTATCGAACACGCTTTCGGAAACGCGGACGCGCCGTGGCGGATCGAAATTCGGGTGAAGCTGTATAACGGATTGTGGGCGCTGGAGGTGCGGGATAACGGAGAAGGCTTCTCGCCGGAGACGATTGCGCACACGCTGGAACTGATCCGGTCCACGGAATCTTCCGGCGAAGACGCTTTGCGCGAAACGGGGCTTGGAGGTATGGGGATCGTCAATACGGCGCATCGGTTGCAGCTCATGTACAAGAATCGGTTGTTTTTCAATATGTATAACCATTCCGACCAAAGCGGGGGAGCGGCGATCCAGATCATTGCGTCGCTGACGGAAGATTTTTACTAAAGAAAAGGAGTGGAGGACATGTATAACGCGATCATCGCGGAAGACAGCAAACCGATTCTGCGAAATATTCAAATGCTGATCCAGTCCGCCGGCCTGCCCGTTCGCGTGACGGCGACCGCTTCGAACGGATTGGAGGCGCTGGAGCAGTTGAAGTCTCAACCGGCCGATATTTTGCTCACCGATATTCGGATGCCGAAGCTGGACGGACTGGGACTGATCGAGCAGGCGAAAAGGCTGAATCCGCGGCTGCAAACGGTGCTGATCAGCGGCTACAGCGATTTTGAATATGCGCGCCGCGCGTTGAATTTGCAGGCGTTCGACTATTTGCTCAAACCTGTGGATCAAAGTCAGTTGGTGGACGTGTTGAGCCGACTTTTGGAGCAGCTTCGCGAGCAGCAGCAGAGCGATCGGCGGTTGCTGGAAGGCATCGTGGAGTCGGATTATTTAGCGAAAATGCCGCTGGAACCGGAGCTGTTGGCGGGAGAGAAGCAGTTGGTGCTGGTGAGGCCGCGTCCTTTTGTAGCAGAATCGAAAGGGTGGGAGCTTGAAAAGGTCATCGCTGCTTTATCCAACTTTTTCGGAGCGGATGACTTGACTGTACTGCCTTCGCAGCAAGCCGGACAGTTTGTTATACTAAAAGATGAAGGCGCATTCAATAAAAGTGGCGATCAAGAAATTATGGGTAAGGACGCTGTGGGCTGCTCTCGATTTGACGAAAAATCCGTTGTTGAAGCTTTGAGTGCTGCCGGGTTGTCTGCTGTCGCGCTAGCTGCGGTTCAACCCGTTGAATTACGTGCATTGTCCGCCGTATACGGCAAACTTGAACGTACCGTGCGGGACCGACTTACGGTATCCGGCTGTCTGGCTTCCTCGTTAGCGGGAGAGCAGGAAGTCGGAACAAGCGAGGCAACCAAATTAGCGATTCAAGTTCAGCTTGCGGAGTTGATCGTCCAACGCCAGAAAGAACGTTTTTTGCTGCTGCTTCGGCAAAGCTTGTCGCATTGGCTGCACGATTCGGCGCGAATGATGAGCTTGGAGCGTTTGGTGGGCTTTTTGGCGGATGAATTCGGAGTAGGCGGGCAAGACGGAGCGGCAGAAGCAGCGGGTGCAAAAAGTCTCGACTCAGCAGTTTGCGACCACGAACTTCGCACTCTGTTCACTGCTGCGAGTCCGGAAGCTTTCGCGGAGTCACTCTATGAATGGTGCGCGGTACAGTTCGATCGGCTTCAGGAACCGGGCAAGCGCGGCGGCGAAGAATTGTTCGAGCAAATCGACCGTTATCTCAGGCAAAACCTGTACGTTCAGCTCTCGATTGCCGAAGCCGCGGAGCAGTTTCATGTGAGCCCTTCGTATATCAGTCGGCTGATCAAGCGGTATACGGGCAGCACGTTCGTGCATCATTATATGGAGCTGAAGGTCGATGAAGCGCGCCGCTTATTGGTCTCGGAGCCGGACGTAAAGGTCAAACATGTCTCGGATGCGCTCGGCTTCGGCGATCCGCATTATTTTTCCAAAGTATTCAAAGAATATGCAGGCTGCAGCCCTACGGAATACAAAGACAAATTAGCTTAGTGCTTGGTCAAGGTACCGCGATAAGAAAACGTTTAGAGGAGAGATGATTTATGGAAGAATCGCCCCGCGACCAAGCCGTCCGGCAAGGTGCCGAAGCCATAACCGGAATCATGCACTATTTTAGCTTGGGGATGGGAATTCTGTTGATCGCTTTCGGCGTGTACGTGATCTGGCCGAAATATTATGACCGCCGCCGGAGCCGCGCGAAAACGGTCGGCGGCGTATTGTGTGCGGGCTTTGGATTGATTTTGCTGGTGAACGGGTTGATTCAGTTGTGACGCAGCATACGTTCAGTGATGCGGAGAACGAAGCGGCGAGAGAAAAAACGGGGCAGTTGACCCATCCAGTAGTTTTTGCGCCCGACGATTCGGTAATTTTTTTGCTGCTCGACCGCACGGAACGCCGCGTTCACGACTTCGATCGGCTGCATGCGTTTTCCGTGAAGCGAATCCGAGCCGGAAGACTCATGAAAAGCGCTTTGCGTCTCGCCGGGGCATAGGGCCAGAAATTGTACGCCGCGATTTTGATTTTCGGCCCACAAGGCTTCAGTAAAACTCAACACATAAGCTTTCGTCGCACCATACACGGCCATATAAGGAGCGGGTTGAAAAGCGGTCATCCAAGCCACGTTGATCACGAGGCCGCTTCCCCGGCCCAGCATATCGGGCAGCAGACAGCGGGTCAATTCGGTCAGCGATCCGATATTGAGCCCAATCTCGCGTTCGATTCGCGCAGCGTCAATCTCGTCAAAACGATTCATCGTACCCATGCCGGCGTTGTTGATCAAAATATCCGTTTGCAACCCCCGATCTTGCAGGTCTTTCGTTAACCGCTTCGCCGCACCTGTAACGGATAAATCGATAGGCATAACCGCAGCTTCGATTCCATGCTGAGCGGATAGCTTCGCGGCCAACGTTTTCAATTTTTGTTCGGAACGGGCAACAAGGATAAGACGAGCGCCTTTTGCGGCGAGTTCTTGCGCGAAGCATTCTCCGATTCCCGAAGAGGCTCCTGTTATCAAAATCGTTTTTCCTGCATAGCGATCGATCATGTATATCCCTCCAGCGTCCTCAAAAATAATATCAAATGAATTGAATACATCTAAATGATTAAACATTTAAACATTTCGACTAAAAGGAAAAATAAAAAGTTTCCTCAAACGGAATCCTTTTATTTTGACTTTCGATGCTCTATTCAAGTTTGGCCGTCGCGCGTTTTATGCGGATCTTGCTCCAATTCCTCAACGGCAGCGAGTAATCGTTGGAGTTTGGATACGACCGAATCCTGCTGAGCCAAGCTGTAATACACCTCCGTAGCTTCTTTTCGCGAGGTGACAATGCCGGCCTGCTTCAGAATTTTCAGATGATGGGAAATGGCCGGGCGAGACAATTCGGAACGTTCGACGACTTGAGAGACGTTCAGCCGCTTATCCAACATGAACATCATCAGAATGTCCTGTCGGACAGGCTCCGCGAGCGCTTTTAAAATATCCGTTGCCGAGCGCAGTTCGTCCAGTACGGTTTGCTTTTTGGCGAGCAACGTGGGATCGATAGGTCCGCCGTCATCGCTGTGATTAGAATGCTTGGTCTCCGTCATCGAGCGTCATCCTTTTCTGAACTTCGAAAGACATCCTGCCTTTACGAATGAATGTCGAAGTGTTTGATCATTTGAACATATTGTACAAAAGAAATTGGGAGATTGCAAGAACGGAACATTCGATAAAAATGAAAACCTTTCTTGCAAAGCTAACTTGACACTAAATGCAAAGTTAACTATACTAAATTTGCAAAGTAGACATTGCAAGTTGTAAGGGAGGAGTACTCTTGAAAACGCGAATCCCGGAATTGCGGAAACAGCGCAAGCTGTCGCAAGAGGAATTGGGACTGGCCGTCGGCGTCACCCGGCAAACGATCACGTCGCTCGAAGTCGGCAAGTATACAGCGTCTTTGGTATTGGCTTACAAGATCGCCCGCTTTTTCGGATTGTCGATCGAAGAGGTATTTGATTTCAGCGAAGTGGAGGAATAGCCTATGGATACATTTCAGCAAAAGGTACGGACTCGCATTATTGTATTGACGATATTGGCGGTAGCCGTTGCGTTGATTTATGCGGGCTTTATGCTTTACCGATCGGAACTGCCGATTCTCAACAGCTTCACGAAAGGTTTCCATCAAGGTGTTTTCTTCGGATTGGAGCTGGTTATTCTGGGATTTCTGGTTCAAAACATCAAAGGCTCCAGAAGCGAAACCGCGCTTAAAAAGATGCATATCGAAGAGAATGACGAACGGTTTAGCCTGATTATTCAAAAAACGGCTTCGATGACGGCTTTGGTGATGTTTGCCGCGTTGGGCGTGGGGACGGTGATTGCAGGGTTTTTGAATGCGGCGGTGTTCTTTGCGATGTTGGGGAGTTTGCTGTTCATGGTGATTTTGTTTTACTCCATGTGGGTATACTTTGCGAAACGCAATTGAATATAGTTCGTATTACGCAGAAATTGGACAAGGGAGGATACAGCGATGAAAACGAAAGAGCAGTCGATAGGCATCGGGATCGCGCTTGGTACTTCGTTCGGTCTGTTGTTCGGATTAATGATGGACAATATTGCGTTGGGTCTGCCGATCGGCATGGGTATAGGCATTGCGCTGGGCGCGGCATTCGGGGAATCCAAGCATAATCAGCAGGATGAAAAGTAGCAAGTTTTAAAGCGGGAGGGTGATTCGGATTCAGTGGATGGGATTTCTTTTTGCAGGGATCGGGATCATCGTCGCGGGAATCGGAATTTTGGTACGGCTGCGGCATTCGAGCTTTATGCAGCGTGCGGAAGTGACTCAAGGGGAGATCGTCGAATACCGCCAGCGGACGGACTATCGGCGGCGACGCGGGCAAAGCGGCAGTCGAATGTCGCATTACTACTTTCCGGTGGTTCGGTATTCGACGCCGGATGGCGTGCACGAGGTTCATTCCAACGTCGGCACGTCATGGAAAAGCTATCGGGAAGGCAGCGTCGTGGACGTCTTTTACCTGCGCGATCGTCCCGAGAAGTTTAAATTGAAGTCGATCGCGGATACGTTGTTTTTCGTGATTCCGACAGGGATTGGGATTGTGTTTATCGGGGTTGGCGTGTTGTTGACGATCGTTCTGGCGTGAGGAGCTTTGGAATTGGGCGTCTCATGCGGTCAAAGAACAGACTGCTCCTCAAAAGTGGGTAGAAACGAAAGGAAAACAAAAGAGAGATATAGCTTGCTTTCTTTGTTAAAATCTATTATTTTGAATAAAGCAGTGTAATATTCGCGAAGCACGCGGACGTATTCTTTCCTTTGGGAGGGGAGACGTCCGCTTTTTTGTGTGCATTTAAGGTAGATCCTGATCAAGTTTTTTGTAGAACTGTTCTTTTACAACAAAAAATGGGACTTTCCCAATTCATGCAACCGAGCGACAATAGAAGTGGTGTCTGTTGAAGCCTTTTTTAGATACATATTCATTAAGGGGGACAAGGAAATGAAAAACAATTGGAAAAAATGGGGCGGTAGCTTATTGGGAGCTGTGCTGGTTATAGGGGCTGTTTGGGGAAACGGTGCCGTACCAACCGCGAAAGCCGCTACGACTCAGTTCACGGACGTGAAGTCGACGCACTGGGCGTACAGCGCCGTGCAAAAAGGCGTAGCGAAAGGATACGTCGACGGGTATACGAACGGTACGTTCAAACCGGACACATCGGTGAGCCGCGCCGAGTTCGTTAAGATGGTCGTAGCGGCGATGAAGCTGGAAACGACGCCTGCGAGCGGTAAATGGTACGTGCAGTATGTCAATGCCGCGACGAAAGCCGGTCTGTACGCGTCGAGTGACTTCGCGAACAATGATGCGGGATGGAACAAAACCATGACGCGCGAAGAAATGGCCCGCGTCGCCGCTCGGGCGATCGGGGAGAAAACATCGGAGAATGACAAATGGATGTACCTGGCGACCAAAGCAGGTCTGATCCAAGGCGTTGGTAAAGGGCAGCTCGCTCCGCAAGGTCTTACGACGCGTGCCCAAGCCGTTGTAATCATCGAGCGCATTCTGAGCGTAAATAGCGGCACGGAACTCGATTCCGACCTGTACGCGACGGGCGCTGCGGAAATCCTCTGGCACGGCACGAACATCTTTACAGTGATGCCGGAAATGTTCGTGACGCCGGATTCGGATTGGAAGGGTAAAGGCAAGTCGTCGATCGAGGAAATGTGGAACGGGAAGAACATGACGATTACGTCGAAAGACGGGTTGTATCAAGGCAAGCTGGACGCGCTGATCGCGATCAACCTCGACGACAAAAACGATCCGAACCGTTCGCTGCTGCCGATCGACAAACTTCTTTGGTTCAACGGTTACAGCAACTTTAACGAAGGTGTGAAACTGCCAATCATCAAAGAAAAAGGCCAATACCTGCTGTATTTCAAAGGAAAAACGGTGTTCAACAAAGATACGAAAAAATATACAAAAACCGAAAATTTGCGGTTTAGAGTTAACGGTTTTGATAGTCCAAACGAAACCGTAAAAGCTGACCAAAATAAACTAAACGGTATATCGACCGTATATAAAAGCGTACCGCTGGATACACCGGTTGTAATTATTCCAAAAACAGGAACAATTCAATTCGACACCATTGATATTCAGCTCTTGACGCCAACATCCGGTACGCTTCGAACGGACACCGACCTGCTGTCAATGCGAGGTGTGAAATGACAAAAAAAAACCGGCAACAAATCTCGCTTATCGGACTCAGCACACTGCTTCTTGCAGGCAGTGTGCTGGGTGTTTTTTTTCCGTTTGCTGAAACCGCTGATGCGGCACCTGCTAAAAAAGAAATAACTTACGAAACAGCATCCGGAGCTATACCACACCCTAACAAAGAAGCTTTAACATTCGGTCCGAAACCAACAGCAAAAACCACGAGAATCAGTGAAGATGCCGGTACCGGAAAAACAATTCAGAAAATCGTATTCTACCGAGGAACAACGGCTGTCAAAACCATTGACGTCAATGCTCAAACCTACAATGGGGTCGAAATATTTACGGGTGAAAAAATCGAAATCAAATCATTGAAAAACGGGTCGGCCGGCTCATGGTTTGCTTGGCAAAGAGGTGAGACTACTACACCGCAATGGTTTGCCGGAAATGAAGGCACAACATGGGAACGCCGAGGTTCCGAATTAAGCGATACGGCTGTTGGGACAGAGCCAATAAGCGGTAAGAATTATCGCAAATATCCGGGGCAAGAAGTCGTCATGACCGTAAAGTATGGGCGAAGTGAACCATTCATGGGTAAAGTTGACGGGGTTGATCTTCGATTCCCCAACACACTGATCGATAATAGCGCATCTATAGTCGATCAATTAAACCCAGAGATTCCAAACTTAACAAACGTGCGAACATTATCTCGTGAACCCGTGGAGATTCCAACCCTGGGAGTTACCGGTGAATCTGACCCAGCCGCAGACGCCGAACGCCTTTGGGCGGGACGTGAACCCAACCAAAGAACGGGAACAACTCGTAGTTTGGACTTCGCATACATTACCTTTTCACAAAAACACAACAGTAACGGTATGAAATTCTACGTTCGCCAGAATAATGATGATCCCATGGTAATGTATGATGAGAGCAGACCGAAAGCCCAAGCTATGATGTTTTATTTCGCAGCTTATGACTTTTCGTTCAATTCATATTCCTACCAATATCCGGATCACTACTGGGTCTACACCGAAGCTGATCCGCCAGAAGACCCACCACCAACCGGAGGCGAATATGAATGCTCCATTACGGATGGTCGTGTGATTGAAGGGGAAAACATGAACCCACAAGCCAGTGCCGTAATCAAAGCAGATCAGCGGGATCTTGAAATCTTTGATGTGCTGCAAGGGATTCCGACATCGGAAAGTTTATACGGCAATGTGCTGGCTAACAGCTACTTGCATCAATACAAGTTCCAAGAAAAAGTCGGAACGTGTACGTATAAGCTAAAGATTTTGGAGACGTATAATTTATCATGGACGGAGCAAAAACTGAACCCTAATGCGCCGCCCGCAACGCTTCCTGATCCTAAAACGGACACCGATTACAAAACGTATGACGTGACGGTAACTCGCAATTTCTCGTATTGGGTCGTAGACAAACTCGGCGTATATCAAATCGACAGCGCGGAGCTGAAAAACTACGCATTCCAAGGCGAAAGCATTATGATCCACCCGGCCGGCTACACGCCGCCAAATGTCGTCTTGGATCGAAAAGCCAAATACGATGAATTCAAAGGACCGTTCAATCTCGATGCCGGCAGCAAGCCCGTCGGTGGACCAGGCTACACGTCCCGCCCGCCACTGCCAGACAATCAAGGCGCGATACAGGCCTTTGCCGAAGCGCAAATTCGCCAGGTCAATGTCAACAACGATAAACTGACCTTTAACGGACAAGTTATCATGAACGATGCGGTTATCATACGAAAAACACCTGACCCGCAGCGTTTACCAGAACCTCAGATCATCAGTCGTGACGTTTTGTACAGTCCGAACCATATGATTCCGATGACCAAAACGAACCGAATGGCAGCGGCGAGTATGGGAACCATCACGTATAAATCGGTCAGCGCGAACTACAATGCGCCTGCTGGCGATACGTATCCCATCCCAATTATCAACCCGGTTACAGTGCATACGCCCGTTGTGAATTACTCCAGCGCCTCAGACGATGCGGCGCACAATCAAAAAACCAATCCAAGTTACAGCCGCATGGCCTTCATCTTGGATCGGCCGTTCACGATCACCGTGCCGACAAGCGGACAGCATCAAAACTACCCGGGTTACGGTAATCGCGATTACGCGAAATATTTCCGGAGCAAAGAAGTCTACTTCCCTTTCGACACGTATTCATCCGATAAATCCATTTTCTATCCGAAAGGCACCTGGATTACTATCCCAGTTGGCCAAATCGTGACGGAATTCTTTTTACCGGTTTGGGTCGATGAAGGCGACTACACCGTTACGTTCCGAAATACCGCTGAGAACGCGCCGGGCATCCAGCCGACGCAGCAAGATGCGAACTTCGATCTGATCAACCACGTGGCAAGCGACACGGTTGATGTTGAAGTCATTGGCCGGTTGTACGATTTCCATATCACGGACATCGCCGATTACAACTGGGAAATGGTCTTCCGCACGCAAGAAGACAGTGCCGTCCATACTGGAAATACCTACTGGACGGGGCTTAACGGGATCGATGGAGCCGCGCGTGGCAACACACCGCCATTTACGTTGCCAATTCTGCCCGGTAGCAACCCGCTCGAAGGCATGAAGAACATCACGGTCAAAACAGGCTATCATATCAAGTTCGACCTAAAGACCAAAGGCAATATGTTCGGAAAAACCGACGGTATCCGCATCACGCCAAGCTTTACCTTCGTGAGCAAAGACGGCAAGACGCAAACGCCTGTAGACCTGTACTACAACGACGATCACCGCACCTTCATCAAGGTGGGTTCGCCGGAAGACACCGAGGAACGGTACATCATCCTGAATGATCGCCTGCGAAACGTTCCGGAAGAGGAACTCACGGATACAGCTAGATATAAATATGATCACTATTATACGTTTGCAGAAATGAACGGCGTTAACCGTGATATGTTTATCAGTGATTATATTCACCGCTTTACCAAAGAAAAAACACCGATTGGCGGCTTTGATCTCCTGCTATTGCCGGAACAAGTCCGCACTCTAATCGGTCCGAAGGCCAACCTGCCAGGTTCGGTCGATTTTGCGCGTGCAAATGCAGCCGTTCAGAAATGGTATGGGCATTATACGTTACCTGGCGACCCGTATGTGGTGGTCAAAGGAACCAACCTAGCCGAGTATGGCCGAACTCATGGCGGCCTAACGAAGCGCGATCCGATCTTTTTAAGAGACGGATACATCATCTTGAACTTCAACATTGAAAGTATTCAAGAAGGCAATCTGAACGTTCCGCATTTGCAGTATATCAATGCTCCGCTTATGAACCAATGGACACTAGAAGGCTTCAAACGGAATGTACAGGATTCCTGGAAAAATACATTCACCCTGCGAGATGGAGATATCGTCTTTTACAACGCAGACAAGTCATACAAGGATGATTTTCAGGCGGAAGTGAATCATTAAACGGGAACATAGCGCAAAGCCCCCTTTTCTTATTTCAAGAAAAGGGGGCTTTCATTTTTTAAATAAAATAAACATCCTTCTTCCATGATCGAACTCCCGAACTCCTCGTGGTTTCAATCCACGCACCCCGACGGAGTGCGACGTTCGGATACCATCGAGACGGCGATCATCAACCCGAGTTTCAATCCACGCACCCACACGGAGTGCGACACGACGCGGTGCGGAAATCGATTCTGGAGGATCTGTTTCAATCCACGCACCCACACGGAGTGCGACGTCAATAAGCGTGTGTGCTCCATTGAAGAGGATAAGTTTCAATCCACGCATCCCCACGGAGTGCGACTCAGATCCACGACGATCTTGTTCAGACGAATAATTTTCAATCCACGCACCCCCACGGAGTGCGACCCCCGCGAAGGGGAAGCTCAGTCTTTGGGATTTTGTTTCAATCCACGCACTCCCACGGAGTGCGACCAGGACATGATGGCGCTGCTGCCAACGCTTTATGTTTCAATCCACGCACCCCCACGGAGTGCGACCGCGGCTCCACTCTTGCCTAAATAATTGGCCGCAGAGTTTCAATCCACGCACCCCCACGGAGTGCGACGCGGTTGGCTAAACTGAATCCGTATGAAGGCATGGTTTCAATCCACGCACCCCCACGGAGTGCGACTGGATCAGGGGCGGTATGTGGAGGCGTTGGTGGCGTTTCAATCCACGCACCCACACGGAGTGCGACAATCCAGCAAACGGCGCTGGTGGTGTCCCTATGGGTTTCAATCCACGCACCCACACGGAGTGCGACTCTGTGCTTGAGTCAGCAGACCTCGACAATAAGGTTTCAATCCACGCACCCACACGGAGTGCGACAAGGCGACGACAAAATCCCGTTCCTTGGAATCCTGTTTCAATCCACGCACCCACACGGAGTGCGACTAGACGGGGAAATATAACTCGTCCCGCCGTCCTGGGTTTCAATCCACGCACCCCCACGGAGTGCGACACGTATGGATTAACGAAGTTGTCTGATGCATTGACGTTTCAATCCACGCACCCCCACGGAGTGCGACTGCACCCACCCTCAACCCAAGTCCAACAAGGCTTCCCAAGCCAAAAAGTGCGAACCTCAAATTCAGCCTACCGAAAATCGGACAAAAACACAACCGAAATCACTCAATCCCTTACGCAGCTTGGGGTGCGAACCTCCCGGGGATTTTATGGGAGCTTCAGGTTCGCACTTTCCCCTTGATTCTGCCCAACTCAATCCGCTTCAGAAAGGGTAATAATCAGGAGAGGAAGCAGGCAGAAATGGAAACGAACCAAAGAAAGCGAGGGATTCCCTTGATCCAATGGATGGGACTGCTTTTTCTCGCAATCGGGGTTATCGTTGCGGGGATCGGCGTATTTGTATGGCTGCGACATCGTAGCTTTATGCGGCACGCCGAAGTTTCGAAAGGCGAGGTTGTCGAATACGCCGAAGAGGTTCGACGCAGCTCCAATCGCACGATGCGGTATTATTTCCCGATTGTACGTTTTAACACGCCGGACGGGTTACTGGAGGAGCGCTCTAAAGTTGGCACCTCATGGAGAAGCCATAAGATCGGCATCCCCGTTGACGTCTACTATCTGAGAGACAATCCGGCCCGCTTCAAATTAAGGTCAGCTACAAGCATACTGTTATCCGTAATTCCCGTGAGCGTAGGCATCGTATTTGTCGCGATCGGCGCAGCGCTCAGCGGAATGCTTGCCTAACTTTTTGCCAAAGGAGCCAGCCAATCCATGACCTTAACGATCAACGACTCCAACCATCCGCTGACCAAGCTCAGCCGCCTGTCCACTTTAGAAGAGCTGCGTGCAATCAACGTGGCTTTTTCCCTTGTACGCAAGCAAAAGGAAGCCGACCGTTATTACCGTGCCAAATCATTGTCCCTATCCGAAAGTCTGAGCGCATGGCTCAAGCAGCAGATCCTTCGCGAGACCCGTGCGCTGCAAATTGCGGAATCGGACGGAACCCGGAGATTCGCGGTGGGCGATTACCATTTGGAAGTCCAAAAGCCTGACCAGTTAGCCCGACTAACCTTGGATGAAACGATCGAAATCCCCTATAAACGCAAAAAACGTCTTCTCCAAGCGCTGGCTCACCCGGACAATCTATTGGAAACGACGGACACCGAGTTCCAAGTCGTTCAGCTAGAAGTTGACGGCCATCGATTATATTTCTTTTTTTATCGTAAACCCAAACAAAGCGCTTCTCGCAAAAAGTGGGCTTTCGGCAGCTCGAATGAATTGACAGAAGCTTCTGAAGAATTAATCGAATTAGGCGGGAAGATCGAGTTCATTTTGTTTGAAAACGAACTGTATATCTCTAGGCTCCAATCTTTTGAATATGTGTTTGATTACCGGGATCATATCGTCCAAGCCCGGGATCGCAATCTCGACACGCTCACGGATATGCCGTTCTTTGCGATCGCAGCAGCGGATAAAGAGCGCTTTAAGCGTGATTGCGCAGCTTTTTTCCACACAAGAACGGTAGCGCAAATGAGCGAAAAACAAATGGACGCGCTGGAACAGAATTTCAAAGAGCGTTGCAGCGAATTACGCATGATCCGAAACGCTATTCCAGCCAGCGCAGATCGTGAACGCGAGTACCGTCAAGCCTATGCGCCGCTATGGGAACTGTACGATTTTCTTGACTTGGAAAAAGAGCAGGTGATCTATCCCGAAGGAAGTCGTCCCACGGTGCTGCTGCGCTTTTTCGGAAACAAAATCGTCCAGTCTTTTTTGACGAAAGAATTCGGTCTGACCGACTCCATAGAGAGTACGGAACAACGGGCAGATATGGGCGTATAGAGGAGGCGTTTCGGGAATGTGGAGTAAAAAAGAACCGATTATCCTCTGGACAACCGCTTATGCACCGTTGTTGCTGCTCATGCTCGGCGGGTTTTTGTATCGTAATGATCTGCTGCCGCAGACGATTCGGGAGGAGTCGTTATCGAAGATGCTCGGAGGACGTCTTTGGATTGCGGAAATCGGCTTTCTGTTAGCTGTGCTGGGAGTTTCATTGCTTCTGTATCGTCTGGTGGTCACTTGGTTGTTGCGCGACGTTGGGAAAAAGGTCCATTCGGGAAACGGGGGACAAACCTACGCCGTGCGGCGCTTCGAAAAACTACCGGCGAGCGATTATACTTTTTTCCTTATGACCTTACTGCTGCCGCGGCTTGCACTGGATTATTCGTCCATGACTAACTTTGCGATCTCGCTGCTGATGATTGTGTTCATCATTGCCGTTTTTGTGAAAACGGAGACGATTGCGACCTGTCCGTTGTTTTTTGTGTCGGGCTATAACGTGTTCAAAGGAACGATCTCGGCGCATAGCCGGGAGGAGGAAGCGAAGGATCAAGAGCTTCGGCGCGAGGTTGTATTATTGGTAAAGGGAAGAGACATCGACTTAGGCGAGCGATACCAGAGTGAAGCGTTGCTTGGAAATGTCTATGTGATGGCTCCTAAATAAGCTGGACCTAGCAAGAAACATCGTCCAACTTTCTTTTTTTCATAATGAATCCCCGATTCCTCAAGGAGCCGGGGATTCTGTCATGGATTTCACTTGCGTTTAACGGAGTGTTGACTTGGTGAGCACACCAAATAATCAAGCCTTCTACTGCCGAACTCCCACCCCAATACGCTTTTCAGTCTCCGCATCGATATAGATGACCAGCGGACCCAGCAGCTGATCTTGAAGCGTATTAAAAGTCACGAGAACGACGTCATTCGGCATTTCCGCATTTTGGTCATCCATCGCGATTCCATACCAGATTGAACTTCCTTTTATACGTTCGACTTTAGCCTCCTGCCACTTGCCCTGCACATCGCCTTGCTGCCTGGCGCTTAAACTATTCCATGCGATCTCACGCATTTTCGCTTTTTCATCTTGCTCGTCATCAGAGGCGGTCGTTGTGGTCGAAGAGATCGCAACACTATTTTTTGATTGAGGGGTGTTTTCTTTACTGCATCCCATTACCGTCATTAAAAAAGCGCAGATCAGGATAACCCAGAACCCTTTGTTTCGGAAAAGCACAGCTTTATTCACTAACTCTCCTCCTTTCCCATTATTTATCCGACGAATTTTATTATGGAAAAGTTACGATAGGAGTAAAAGTCTTCTAAAAACCTGACCAAAACTACCAAAAGTCTTATTTTTTCATTATTACTAGCCGAATATAAATATCATAATCATGAATTTAAATGCATGACTGATTGGTCAGTTCGGCAAGTGTATTTCCATTTTAAAATCCTTGCTGCTGCTTGATTTAAATCATTCAAGTATTGTTCAAAAATGGGCGAAAAAAGAAATTGACCGATGTTTATTTATTCTGTATATTGTAAATTAATTGTAAGGGAAGGATTTAGTGTTTATCTTGCATTTCGAGAAAACACAATGGATAACTGGTATATACAGGAAACGGTTTTGAAGCGAAAGAGGTGTGGAGATGGAAATGACGATGACGCTGCGTTCCGAAATCGAAAGAGGGATCGCAGGAATGGGCATGAATTTTTCAGAGTTCGGCGAATGGTCGGGAATCAATCGGGGCATTTTCAGTGCGATATTAAACAGCAATCCTCCTAAGCCCATTTCGCTCAACCAGTTGGAACGGATCGGAAAAGCGCTTGGACACGAGGAAGGCTGGATGTTCGAGTTGTATATCGAGGAGTGTTTCTACGACGGAAGGCCGAACCGCCGCCGCGTTGAACCTTTTTTGATCCGCTCGGCCGAGCTGGACCGAATCGATTGTATCGAAAAAGTGCTGTCCAGGCTGTTGGAAGACCTCAAGCAGTTGGAAATGATTTTCGAGATCGGAGAAGCCTTGTATACGAGCGGGAAGATCAAGGAATCCGCCGTATTTTACCAGTGTATCGTGCAGAATGAGAAGTACCATCAGTCGGAACGCTTGGCCGTTAGTCATTATCGTCTGTTCCGTGCAGCTCTGGGAGAAGACAACGAACGTAACTTGAGAGCGGCGATTGAGTTCGAACCGTTTTGCGACAAGCTGCCGGATCATCATCGGTTGGATGGGTTGATGAGGTTGTTTGACGTGTATTTTACGTTAGAAAATTTGGATCGAGCAGAACACTATTCGAATGAATTAATCGATTTTTCTAATAACATTTATATGTACCATAAAAGACGTTTTGAAAAAGAACGCAACTTATCAGTTTGGCATTCGGAAAAGCCTTTAATTGTTTACTACGGTTATGGTTTTTTAAGTAAGGAAGCTGTTTTATTTAAAAGAGGCGACTTTGCTCAAGCACTTGAATATAACAAGCGATATGAAGATTTGAGTGATTTTGTTGCTCTAACGGAAGATGGGCAAAAAGAAGTTGAGAAATTTTCGTTTTTTGCTAAACAAAATAAAATGCACATTGAATTGCTATTGGGTACAGATACTAAAACATCTTTAGAGATTTGTGTAGAGTTTTTAGAAAGCAATCCGTTAGAAACATTGGTAAGTATTTTGATTATTTTAAAAGCTGCTAATCTTCATAAATTGAAAATTGATCATATTTTAAATCGCTTCGAGAAGAAAATTGAAGAGTCTGTATTTGAAAGTTCGCATTATAAAAAAATCAATCAGTTAAATCGTTATGAAGAAATATGTTATGAAACGGCTGTTTATTTTTTTGACAATGAGAATTACGAAAATGCTCATTTTTATCTATTGAAAGCTTTAGACATTGCGATTAAAATTAGTGATAAAGACATGTTTATGAAGTGTATTCCTTTATTTGAAAAAAAGAGAGTAGTAGCTTCGAAATTTCAAGAAAAGGAATATGCAAATCTTATAAGAGGGGTGAGTTAGATATGAAAAAAATGATTTTTAAATTGGCTTCTACCGGTTTCGCTTTAGTTGCTACTTCTGCTGCACTATTGATTACTATTCTCGGAACTGGTGGCATCGGAGGGTTTTAGTTTTTCAATTTATACTTATTTTTGATGTTAACGTAAAGCATCGGTATTATGCCGATGCTTTTTCATTATATTTTTGCTTGTTAGGAGCTAGGCCATGAATATAAAAAAAGACTTGCGTACCTTTTTATTAAAAGAAATTCGGCAAACCGGTATTGCATTATCTGCATTCGCTCAACAGGCAAATATAAACCGAGGAGTTCTAAGCGCCACTTTGCGAGAACATTCATCCAAACCACTCTCTTTCTCCTTATTTCAAAAAATAGTACAAGCACTCAATTGCGATGAAACACTTGCTCTGGAATACTACATAGAAGAATGCTTTCATTCCGGCAAACCCAATCGAAGTCGAGTTGAGCCTTTTTTAATTCGTTGTGGGGAATTAGGGCTTGTATCTTATATTGAAGAAATGATTTTGCGTTTGAATAAAGTTAGTTTTGATTTACGCGATCTGATGTTTGAGATTGGAGAGAGATTATACGTAGCAGGATTTATTCAAAATTCAGTTCCATTTTATGAAGCATTAGTAAAATGTGAAAAATATACACGATCAGAAAATTTAGCCATTAGCCATTATCGTTTATTTCGTGCAAAAATAGTCGAAGAAGTTGAAGAAAATCTTCTTTTAACTTTAAGTTTTACTCCTTTTTATGATGAATTACCTTACTATCACCAGCTGGATGCAGCAATGAAGCTGATCAATATTTACTTTGCTTTAAATGATATGAGAGAAGCTAAATACTGGATAGATAAATTATTTTTATTAACTCAAAGTCTTTATCAACGTGGGGTTGAATCGGAATGGACTGTCTTACCTAAAGGGATGGAGTTCTCATTTGTCGTTTATTACGGTTACAGCTATTTATCTATGGAAAGTTTGATGTTCTTTGATGATCTTTACCTAGAAGCTAAATCATATAATGAGCAATATAAAGATTTAAGTTGGTTTCCAGAAATTGATAAAATGACAAAACAAGAAGTAGAAAAATTTAAATTTCATGGAGAAATGAACGCTATGTATATTGAATTAGGCTTGGGGAATGAGAATATGTTGTCCAAGTGTATAAAATATATTGAGAAAAATTCAGACGAAATTCTTATAGCCTCTTTATTTATTCTTTATTTTGCAAACGAATTCAATTATGATATCGATCATTTTTTGGAAAAGTACAGTGACCAAATTGAAGCACTTGTTTATAGTAACTCAGTTTATAGTAAAAACTCTTATATGGTCTGGAACCGTTACACTTCTATATGCGTTGACACTGCTCTGTATTATTTCAAGCGAGGTCATTATCAAAAAGCCCTCGAACATACAAGACGCGGAATCAACGCACCAATCGGAATCAACACCGATAAATTCTTTTTCAACCGTTTAGCCCCAATATTCGAAAAATTCCCAACCCTAACGCAACTAAACTAACGACCTCTCTTAACCCCTTCTTTTTAAAAAGAGGGGCTTTTTTTCGATTCGTTAACGCTTCAATGGTTTAAAGGAGGTAGAACCATCAAGCTGTACATAGGAGGCGTTCACATGGAAAAGAAACCATCAAGTCACGCAAGAAAGTGGTCGGCGGCGGTCGTTGCGACTGCCGTATTGGCGGGCGGCGTGTATGCGGTGCCTCATATTTTCGCGGACGGTTCACCGAAATCGGAGGCCAAAGTCGCGGCTCCGGCCGATAAGACGGCAAACACCAACGCCGTCTCGGCACCAAGCGCAGCAGCATCCGCAACCCAATCGGTCAGCGCTGCAAACAAGCCGACTGCGGTTCGCACAGTTTCCGCATCGGCATCCGTTACCAAAGTCGGCAATGCGGAAGTGTATCTGCCGGTTATCTCTATCGATCCGAAAAAATCTTCGGTTACCGCGACTCGTGCCGCGTTAATCGATCTTGAAGTCATGACGCTGCGTGCGGTCGAGCATTTCCCGTTGGATTCGTCGGAAAAGGCTTATGCGACTTTGACGGAGACCCGCAACCGGGCCGTCGAAGTATTATCCGATCCGAGCGCGCCGACAGACCGCATTTATGCCACGTCCCGCAAGCTGGAAGAAGCGCTTGACCGTTACAACGGCGAAGCCATCAGCAACGCAAACGCGGTGAAAAAAGTGCTGGCGGACACTAAAAGCAAAACATCCAATAACACAGCCGGAGCGCTTGTTCTGCAAGGCATAGCCGAAGCGCAAAACAAGCTTGCCGCAGACTCGACGAAGGACGGCGCGCTTTCCGCGTACAAGCAGTTCCTGCTGCGCGAATCGGAAGCGAACGATATTACGGCCTTCCGCGCATCCGACTATACGTCCGTGTTGAAGCAGTACGAAGCGAATATCGAGGCACGCACAGAGAACATCGACGAGGATCTCGTAGAAGACCTGCGCGAAGCATATGACACGTCCGCAGCGGCACTCGAAGCCATTCTTGATCGGACATCCGGCAAAAACGAGCTGGACGCCGCGAAATCCGGCGTCGAGACTACGTATGCCGCGTTGAACGAAGGGCTGACGCTGGCGGCGGACATTAAGTCGGCCGAACCTTTGCTTGATTCGCCGACCGGCAAAGAAAAAGGCCAATACGGTGCTTCATCGGTCGGTACATTGAAACGGGCAATCGGCAAAGCCGAGCGTGCGTTGGAGAAGTCCACGACGGCGGAGCAGGTCAAAGAAGCCCGCTCGGACCTGGCAGCGGCTGTCTCCACCTTCAAAAACAGCCGTAACTCGTAAGCTTTCGATCTTTATCCAATACCGAACAGATCGCAAGAAAAGTTATTCACTTAATCTGCATAAGGAAAAAGGAGGGAGCACCGGCATCTGCTTGTGCATTCCCTCCTTTTTGTCGAACGCGTTTAAGTTCGATTCAACAAGATTACGCTTCGACGTGCTTTTCCGCCAACAACGCCGCAACCGCTTCATCCAGCGACATCATCACCTGTTCATCGCCGTTGTATCGCCGGACGTTCACGCTGCCGGATTCCTTTTCTTTTTCCCCAACAACCAACACGTACGGCACCTTATCCTGCTGCGCCGCCCGCATCTTGTATCCGAGCTTATTCCCGCTGATATCCGCTTCGACCCGAAGTCCGGCGTCCCGCAGCATTTTCCGCACCTCGAACGCATAGTCGTCATAATGGGCGGATACCGGCAGCACGCGAACCTGCACCGGAGCCAGCCACAGCGGGAACGCTCCGGCATAGTGCTCGATCAGGATGCCGATAAATCGGTCGATCGATCCGTAAATCGCGCGATGGATCACGACCGGCCGATGCTTGCCGCCGTCTTCGCCGACATACCACAGATCGAACTTCTCCGGCATTTGGAAGTCGAGCTGGATTGTGCCGCACTGCCAGCTGCGTCCGAGCGCGTCCAGCACATGGTAATCGATCTTCGGCCCGTAAAAAGCACCGTCGCCTTCATTCAGCACATACTCCACGCCGCGATCTTCCAGCACGCGCCGCAGCGCGTTTTCCGCTTCGTCCCATAATTCTTCCGAACCCATGGAATCCTCGGGGCGAGTGGACAGTTCGATCCGGTAGTCGAACCCGAACACGCGGTACATCCGGTCGATCAGATCCATGACTTTTCCGATCTCGTCTTCGATCTGATTCGGCAGTACGAACAAATGCGCATCATCCTGGCAAAAAGTCCGTACCCGCATCAGCCCGTTGAGCGCGCCGGAGTATTCGTGACGATGCACCTGACCGAACTCCATCATGCGGATCGGCAGATCGCGGTAGGAGCGCAGTTCGTTTTTGTACATCAGCATATGCCCCGGACAGTTCATCGGCTTGAGCGCGAACGCTTCGTCATCCACTTCGGAAAAGTACATATTGTCTTTGTAATGATCCCAATGGCCCGATTCTTCCCACAGGCGGCGGTTCATCATGAACGGCGAGCGCACTTCATCGTAGCCGCTGCGAAGCTGCACGCCGCGCGAGAAGTTCTCCAGCTCTGTGCGAAGTGACATCCCGTTCGGCAGGTAGAAAGGCATCCCCGGCGCTTCGTCCGAAAACATGAACAGCTTCAGCTCGCGCCCCAGTTTGCGGTGATCGCGCTTTTTGGCTTCTTCCAGCAGCAGCAGATGCTCTTCGAGCTGTTCTTTGCGCGGGAAAGCCGAACCTTGAATCCGCTGAAGCACCGGACGTTCCGAGTCGCCGTTCCAGTAAGCCCCGGCGACGCTTGACAGCTTGAACGCTTTGAGCCGTCCGGCGGAAGGAAGCAGCGGTTCGCTGTAAATATCCGTCCATTCGCCTTGTTCGTAGATTCGAAACTCCAAGCTGTCAGGCGATTCTTCCAGTCGTTCGACTTTGTAAGGTTCGTTACGCTCCCGGAACAAAGATAATGCTTCGTCGCGACCAACCTTGCGGCTCCGGTTCGGCAGATTCTCCTCGGCAATCTTCCGCATTTCGCGCTCGATCGCAGGCAGATCGTCGGCGGAGAGGGCGGAAGGAAGTTCGAACTCATAGTAAAAGCCGTCTTTGGCAACCTGACTGTCTCCGAGCAGAACCGCGGCATTGCCGCCGTACAACCGTTTCACGGCCTGCGCGAGCAGATTGGCGGCGCTTCGGCGATAAATGGGCAGAGCGTCCTCGTCCGCCGGAAGCAGGATTTCGAGCGATGCCTGTTCATGCACGGATTCCGACAGATCGACCAAGCGGCCGTTCAAAAGGGCGGCTACCGCGTTTTTGCCGAGCGAAGTTCCGGCGGACCGGGCGATATCGAGAATCGAAGTGCCGGACAAGACTTGGCGTACATCGCCGTTAGGAAAAGTGATGTCAATCCGTTCGCGATCGTTCGAACTGGAATTGACGTTGAGATTGGATAATTGGGACATGCTGCATTCCTCCAAGTATAGTGGGATAGCGAGCGCAGACGATCTTCCGGAAAACGCAAAAAGCACACTCTCCCGGAAAGGGACGAGTGCGCTCTGCTCGTGGTTCCACCCTCATTCAGCCATGACTTTCGCAGCGGATGCTCCGATAAACCAATCATGGCCCTTACTTGGAATCCGGTAACGGGGATCAGTCGGCGGAAGCTACCGGCCACCGTGCGGACCCACTCAGGATCGGCAGCGGACATGGCGTTCGCTTTCGCGGCTGCGAAGGGGTAATTCCGGGCCGCTCTCCGAAGAAGCTCTCAGCAATCGCTTCTTTCTCTGGACGGTGCGTTCGGGGAATATTGTCTCCGGTCAAAGCCGAATGTTTCGTTGATACTGGATTATAGAGAGCATTTTGGAAAAGGTCAAGGACAAAATTTGAACGAACCCCCTGACAGCGGTTAGAATGAAGCTACGAAGATATTCGCCTAGAAGGGGTGTAGACCATGTACGGACATACATTTGCGCAGGCACTCTGCAAGCTGGGGGGCGACGAATTACGACTGATGTACGTGCTTTGCTGCGATACGGCGGTGCAGGAACTGCTTGTGTCCAAAATCCGCGATTGGATCAAGCGGGAGCCGGAGCGTTTTGCCAGAAAATTAGAGGAAAAAGCGTTGGCGTATCGCGAGTGGAGCGACGACGATTTGCGACTTGGCATTTTGCTGGAGCTTGCGAAGCGTGCCAAGCTGGTCGGCATGCCGCTGACGACGGCCGCGGAGTTGGAAGAGTTCGCCGGAGGAATCGTTGAGCATATCGAAATCGGCGCAGCCGAAGAAGACCGGGCTTATCTGGCGTTCCGGGAAGATCGCCCCGAAGGTAGCGAGCTTGAAGCGCTGATCGATTATCAGATTGTCCAGCTGATGCAGGTGTTGGGGCGGCTGCTGGATGCTGCGTCTCAAGAAGATTGGGATCTCTATATGCGGCGCGTCGATTCGCTGCTGCCGGATCTTGCGGAACTCTGGGAGACGCCTACTGCGGAAGTTGATCCCGACCGTCAGACATCGGCGGAAGCGGAAGCATCGCCATCCGAACCGGACTTTGATTTGGAGGATTGGATCGGATCGAACGCGCAAGGGATTTCCGAATCGCCGGAAGCGGCGAATCGGGATCGGGACCCGGCGAACTTCGCGCCCAAGCCGGTCGATCATAACCAGACTGCGGGGCAATCGGACGCATCCGGATCGGATCCAAGCTTCAAGCCGGATATCGAGATGGCTTCGCCGTTGGATATGGAGGCGCCGATCGGAAGCGTGCGGCTGGACAAAGACGAATCCGGCGTTCAAAGTCATTCCCCGATCCGTTCCGTTGAATTCGATTCGGACTTCGATCCCGAGCGAAATTCCTATGACAAATCCTTGCATGACGAAGGCAATGCTGCCGGGGAAGCTTCGACACTTCCGCCCGTTGACCAGCCCGAGCCGACTCCGCCCCCGCGTCCAAGCGGTGTGAAAATCCTGCTTGCCGCGCTGGAACAACAACAGGGCTTCGCTTATTACGAGACGGCCATGACGCTGCTGGCTTCGGCAAAAGGGCTGCTGGGGCTCGGTCAGACCGAGGAATTGTACGGGCGCCGGATCGACTTTTTGACGGTATCCGCAAGCCCGGCGTTTCTGCAAGTGATTCCGGGCGGAGCCAAAGGCGCGTCGCTTTCGATGTACCGCAACCTGAATCCCCAGCGCAGACGCGTGCCGCTGCTGTTGACGCAGTTGTTCCTGCCGGAACTGGTCTCGGAAGACGAACTGGAAGCCGATTACGAGCCGCTGCTGGCGTTGTGGCGTTCCTACGCCGAAGAACATGGCACCCTAAAAGCCGAGCTGGACGAAGAGAACGGACGAATCGATTACTACACGCGCGAATCGGCAAGCTGCGCCGAGCAATTGGAAGCGGCGCAGACCGAGCGCGCGGGTTCCGAGCAGCGGATTGCGGAAATTCGTTCCTCGCTTGTCGATAAGCTTCGCGTCAGCAGCATGCAGCTTCCGCATATCTCGGCCTCTTTCGATCAACTGTTGGACGAATACGCGGATAATCGCCGTCGTATGAGCGATACCGAGTCATCCCGTCAGGAGCGCGGACAAGGCTTTACAGGGCTGGTCAAGTATACGCTGAACTATGCGGCGTCGAGCGTGACGCTGATGGATCTTCGCCGCAAGCAGGATCGCATTTTGGAACGAATGGCTGACGAAGCGCTGCATAGTGACGGGGAATGGGGACAAGGCGAACGCTACGTCGTGGCCGCGGAACGGGAGCGGATCGGGTTCTTGGATACCGAAATTTCGCGTTTAAGCAAGCTTCAAGCCGAATATCGGGAAGAATTGAAGCGTTCGGAGCAAGCGAGCAAATCGCTGGAGCAAGACAAAAAGAAACTGGAGAAACAAATCTATGGCTTGGCCGATTTATAACGTATAGCACGTTCTCGACTTTGTTCAGAGTTATGCTGAAAAAGCCGAACAACCGCGATCAACGGATGTTCGGCTTTTAAGCTTATCGAATTTATCGCATAGTTACATGGTACACTCAACGATAGGTCTGAATAGAACCGAGAAGGGAATGAACCTGATGACTCGAACCCAGGGAACTTTGTTTAAAAACGGCCGAATCGGCCTTCATGCCACGCCGAACGGTCCGAACGCGGTATATACGGAAAATGGCTTTATCCGAGCCGTTGGCACAACGAGCGAATTGGAGCTGCAATTATCTGGCCGCGATTACAAGACGGTCGACTGGAACGGCGCTTACGTGCTGCCGGGACTGACGGACTCGCATATGCACTTGTCGATGCAGGGCATGAAGCTGTCGGCGCTCGACTTTTCCGATACGTCGTCCAAAGACCGGATGCTCCGGCAAATTCGCGAACGCGCGCGGCAGACGCCGGACGGCGAGTGGATTTTCGGATTGAATTGGAATGAAAATGCGTTTTCGCCCGCGCTTGCTCCGACTCTTGCCGAGTTGGACGAAGCGGCAGGGCAGCATCCGCTTTACCTCACGCGCACGTGTTTCCATGCGTTTCTCGCCAATACCGAAGCCTTCCGCCGGGCAGGCGTAAATGACGAGACACCCGATCCGCCGTCGGGCGCTTTCGGTCGGGACGAGTCGGGTAGGCTGAACGGCTGGATCTACGAAGAAGCCTGCAAATTGTTGATCGCCGTGCAGCCCGAACCGAATTACGCCGCCAAAAAAGCAACGATTCGTTCCGCCTGCGAATATGCGCTGAGCCTGGGATTGACTGCCGCGCATACCGAAGATCTTCGGTATCTGGGCGGGATCGATATCATGCGCCGCATCCACCGCGAGCTGCGCGAAGAAGGCATTTTGTTCCGCTCGCATCAGCTTATTTTCCATGATTACCTGGACGAGGCCGAGCGTTTGGGACTGACGGCGGGCGACGGCGACGAGTGGTTGCGGGTCGGCGCGGTCAAGATTTTCTCCGACGGCGCGATCGGAGGGCGAACCGCGCTGCTGAACGCACCGTATCATGATGCTCCGCATACCAGCGGCATGGCGATTCATTCGGCGGAACGGCTGCACCGGCTCACCTCGCGCGCCCGTTCGCTCGGATTCCCGATTGCCGTTCATGCGATCGGAGACGGAGCGGCGGATCTGACGCTTGCCGCGATGGAAAAGTTTCCGCTCGCAGGCGCAGGCATCACCAATTTACCCGACCGCTTTATCCATGCGCAGGTGCTGGACGCCGAGCTGCTGCACCGCATGAGCAAGCTGCAATTGATCGCCGATATCCAGCCGCGTTTCGTCGCCAGCGATTTCCCGTGGGTACTGGATCGGGTAGGGCCGGAGCGGACGGATTATCTGTATGCTTGGAAAAAGATCATCGACGCGGGCGTGATCTGCGCGGGCGGAAGCGACGCGCCGATCGAGCCGTTGAATCCGCTTCTGGGCTTCCATGCGGCGATGACGCGTCGTCGTCCGGATCTGGCCGAACCCGTCGAAGGGTATCTGCCCGAAGAACGGTTGAGCCTGGAGCAATCGCTTTGGTTGTTTACCGAAGGCAGCGCGTTGGCCGCGGCCGAGGAGACGGAACGCGGTCGACTGCGTGAAGGTTTTGCCGCCGATTTTACCGTGCTGGATCGGGATATTGCGGAAAGCGAACAATCGCTGCTGCAAGCCAAAACGCTCATGACCGTCGTGAACGGTCAAGTGGCTTATCGGGCGTAGTCATGGGGAAAAAGGGAATCGTGTACTCAATGTGTCGAGAACGTCCAACGTAACTTTCGAGGACGCTCTGAGCGCATGCTTCTCGCTTGAAGGAGGATTTGGATTGAATCGCACCAGCCCCGCATCCGCGGGATTTATACGTTTATACACGCTTGCTTTTTTATTCTTTTTCGCTAATTCCGTATTGACCGTCGCGTTGCCTTTGCGAAGCGCCGATGCGGGTCTCGAACAAGGCGGCATCGGCTTGATGATGGGCGCTTATATGTTGACCTGCATGCTGCTGCGTCCGCTCGCCGGTCAATGGATCGGCCGATTCGGAGCGCTTGCGGTCATGCGCGGTTTGCTTGCCGTTCATACGATCACGCTGCTCCTTTATGCCGTGTCCGGCGTCGAAGGCTACATCTGGCTCCGAGCGCTGCAAGGCGCGGCGACGGCGTTCTTTTCCATGACGATGCAGGCCGGGATCATGGAGCGACTGGATGACAAAGATCGCGGTCAGGGATTGTCGCTCTACACGCTGTCGACCATGCTGCCTTCGCTCGTCGGTCCGCTGCTCGCCGTCGAATTATGGGAACGCGGAGGAAGCTTTGCTTTCGGCGGAGCAATGCTGCTGTTGGCTTTGGCGGCGATTGTTGCGGGACTTTCGCTGCCTTTACCCAAAGGGTCAGCACATCGACAATCCTACACGCTGCGCGGACTCCTGGAGTCGTTTGGCGAAATCGGCCGCAGCCGCCCGCTTGGCGTAAGCACCTTTATTATGCTGCTAACCTCATGCGTATTCGGCGCAATCGCCACTTTTTTGCCGCTATATCTCATTTCTACAAACAGCGGAAGCGTCGGCGCCTATCTGGCTCTGCAAGGCGTGACAGTCGTCGTCTGCCGCTTCGTTTTCCGCAAAAAAATCCCGTCCGACGGCCGCTGGAGCGCCGCTTTGATCCTGGGTCTCCTGCTAGCATCCGCCGTCGGCACGCAAATGCTTGCGGTGCCGCAGATGCTCGGAAGCCTCGTGTACCTGTCCGCGATTTTCAACGGCCTAGCGCTCGCTTTCCTGTACCCGACGCTGACTACTTATCTGTCTTTCGCTCTGCCAATCCAAGCCCGCTACACCCTAATGGGTTTATTCATGTCGTCCTACGACCTGGGCTTCGCTCTAGGCGGCCTCGCTTTCGGCTGGATCGCCCAAACCTGGTCCTACCCGACCGTATTCACCTGCTGCACCCTCCTGGCCCTAATCGCTTTTATCGTCGCGGCCTTAAACGGAAAAAAGATGAATCCCAAAAAACCTGCGAGTTAGAGCGAATAGCGAACTGCGCGATCGGTATCCGGCTGCACTCTCGGGCAGGCAAAAACAGCGACTGGTTTTTGCTGCCGAAATGATGGGACAACCGGATGTTCTCATTCTCGATGAGCCGACCTTCGGTTTGGACGGACGCAGCATGCGAAGCGTCGGCATGCTCATACTAAGCGCCTTATGGTCGGATTTTGAATCCCTCTATAAGGCGCTTTTTTTGCCGCGGAGCGTTTGACATCTTGAGTATTCCGTAGTTAAATAGTAATTATTACTATTAAATAAAATTGCAGATATGAGTTTCAGATTGAGAGGCATCGAGAGGAGCAAGGGAAAGAATGGGCAAATCATCTACGGCCGCACGCCTGCCAAGATCCAAAGGCACGGACATGGCTACGATATATGAAGCAAAAGACTGCGTGCGCAAAGTGAAATATCTGGTTTTGCCGGAGCGGAACCGACGCATCGTAGAAGAGTTTATGACCATTTTGGGACGGAGAGAAGAATTCAACGAACATGGCGTGCCGATTCCGAACAAAGTGGTCATGTACGGACCGCCGGGAACGGGGAAAACGCTGACGGCTTTTCACGTCGCCGCTTCGCTCGGCCTGCCCTTGATCGTCGTTCGGCTGGACGCGCTGATTCACAGCCATCTGGGGGAGACGGGCAGCAATATCCGCAAAATTTTCGATTATGCGTCCGTCGTTCCGTGCGTGCTGTTTCTGGATGAATTCGATGCCGTAGCCCGCACGCGCGAAAGCGGCGACGAAGTGAAAGAGATGGCGCGCGCCGTCAATACGCTGCTGCAATGTCTGGACGAATTCGGCGACAGCAGTATTTTCATGGCCGCCACGAACTTGGAGACCGAGTTGGACCCGGCGATCTGGCGCCGTTTCGATACGCGGATGACTTACCAACTGCCGGATGAAAAAGACCGCCGCGATTACATCCGTTTGCTGATCGGCGAATTCGGCTGCGAAGAAGGCGCGGAAGCCGAAGCCTGCCGTCTGCTCGGCGGCTGCAGCTTCGCCGACATCGAGCAGATCGTGCTCAAAGCGAAACGCAAAGCGATTATCGAACGGCAGCCGATGGACGGTTCGCATATCGGCCTGTCCTACGAAGAATACGCCCCGGCTCCGATGGCTGTAGGGACGCGTTCTTAAAGGAGAATAAAGATGGATAACGGAGAACGATTTCCCGAACCCGGTAAACCCGCGGACGAGTCCCAGCCCCAATCAACCAAGCCCAAGCTAAAAGTCAAACGCGGCGACCTTATGCTGATCGCCGCTATTTTAATCCTGGCCGGCGCCGTATTGGTCTGGCAAAAGTGGCGAGAAGCCGACGCCGCTGATTCCGCCGACACCCTGGTCGCCGTCATCACCGTCAATGGCGAAGAATACGAACGCGTACCGCTAACGGGAGAAGAACGCGAGATCGACATTCGAACCGAATTCGGCCACAACACCCTAAAAGCCTACGACAAAGGCATCCGAATGACCTACTCCGACGCACCCAAGCGAATCGCACTCGACATGGGCTTCATTTCCCGCCCGTACCAACAAATCGTCTGCGTTCCGACCCGCGTCCGCGTCGAAGTCCTCCCGCCCGAAGGCCAAGACGACGGCCTGGACGCCGTAGTCGGCATGCTGGGCCCTTGATCAAAACCCGTCCCGATCCATAATAAATTGTTGCTATTACGCAAGATTGAGTCCATCACGAAAAGGATCAGGTCGAAAGAGCACCTGATCCTTTTCGTCATTCTCTTTTCTTTTTCTCTCTTAACCGACGAGGCATACTTTTGCCGCGTCCGGTAAAGCCGTTCCTATTCAGCGAAGCGATAGGCGAAGGGGGAAATTCAGTGAAAGACGCCTTTGAACCTGGAGAATGAAGGTCGGATGCTACCATCCGATCTTCATTCTCCAGGTGAGACAGCGTCTTGTGAAGCATTTCGAAGAAATGCACTTCGGAAGCCTATGCTGGCAATTTCCCCCGCAGCCGCCAAGCTTCCCCTAGCGAATAGGAACTTCTTTACCCGCCTTAGCGACAACTACACGTCGCCCCGGTTCGCCCCCATGATCGCGTCCCGGTTCTCCCACAACATACTCCGCAAATTCGACTTCGACCCCTGAATAATAAAGTAGGGAATCGCCGCCGCTTTCGCCAGCTCGACGCTTTCCCAAGACGCACGGTGCGACGTCGACGTAATCAGCAGGAACAGCGCCTGCGCCCGCCGCAAGTCGGAAGCGACAAGGTCCGGTCGTAGGCCGTTTTCATGAACGTATTCGGCGCCGCTTTCCACGACCACGTCTTCGAACCATTTGCGTTGTCCGCCCATGACCACAATCGTGCACCCCTGCAAGAACGGCTCGGGCTTGCTTTTACGGCCTTCGCGTTTGGGTTTGCCCGAAGACGAAGAAGAGGAGGCGGAGCGCAGCACGGAAGATTCTCTTCGTTGCGGCGCATCCGGAGCGGAGAAGTCTCGATAGACGCGAGCAAGGCGGGCGACGGTCTCCTCCTCTCCGACATTGAAGATGCAAGGCGCGCCGTCGACAGGCCGCTGAATATCCAAATCCCGCGTATGGATCGGATAACGGCGATCCGCATCGTTCATATCTACCGCATACCAGGTTCCGTGCTCATCCTGTTCCGCATATCCGTTATACTGACGAACCGGGGAGAAGGTATCATCGCCCTGGAACAGCAGCGAGATTTCATACTGCGTTCCGCCATGGCCGTCAGGTCTCGGGAAACACAAGACTTCGGCTTCATGTTGAAGCTGGTGCTTATACACCATCGATTCGGTGATATTGAAGCTCTCTCCTTCTTCGAGCACGATATAACCGCCATGGTCTCTGCGATAGAAGGTACCGGAGTGACCATCTTCCTCTGTGCGTTCGCTGGATTCGAATTGCTCCAGCGCTTCGGCCATGCCGCGATCTTTGCGTGAGCCGGCTTCCGCTTGCAGTTCTTGTGTATTTGGATGTTCCTCGTGATCGAGCGTATCTTGTCCGCGGCGTTTGCTTGGCCGGATCGAAGAATCCCGCGCTACCTGACGCGTATCCGTCAACGCATCGACGCCGCGCATCAGTCTTCGGCCCGCAACGTAAGCATCTACGGCATCCAGCAAGTCGAGTATGCGACGCATATGGGTTCGCGCCTCAGGGTCTCCGGGTTCGTGCCCGCCCGGCAGCGAGGTTCCCGCTTCGCGCAGATCACGCCGCAACAGGGCATCGAATTGACGGATCGTGTTCTCCGCATCGTCCGCATGTGCAGTTTCTTGATACCGCGGTCGGTCAGCGTTCAAAAACGAACGCTCCTCGTGAAAAACGTTGGCGACACGATCTTCCGTCTCCGTACTCGCAAAAGATTCCTGTTCGGCTTCAGCCTGCATGGTTCGAATCCGACTTTCCAGAGCTTCCGCGATCCGTCTCGTTTCGGCCAGCTCTTCTTCGAGGCGGCTTCGGTCTTGCTTATGCTGGCGTTTGGATTCGGCAAGGCGTCCTGCCAAAGACTCCCGTTCTTCCGTCAATCGGTGAGTCTGCCGCCGTTCCGCTTCCAGTTCCAGACCGCTCTGATTCAAATGTTCGTGCAGCTTAGCCGCTTCTCGCTTGGCGTCTGCCGTTTCCTTTTCCGACCGGCGTGCTCGTTCTTCTTCTCGGCGCGCTCGTTCTTCCAATGCCTCGATGCGCTTATTGAGTTTTTCGATGCGACGCTGTTCGGCAGCTTCATTGCGAGGATTGGAGAAAGAAGGATCCAGCACGGCTGTCGGCTCCGCGGTGGGTTCCGCAGCAGGAGCTTCGACGGTCGTTTCGGCTGCCAACCGTTCCAGCCGCATCCGTCCGACGTCTTCGAACGGATCGGCTGCCGAAGAAAAATATAACGCCCAATAACAATGCCACTTGCCGTGATGCAGCATCCAATCGGCCGGATTTTTATCGAATTGTTCCGGAGAAAAAGCTGGATCAGTCGAATTAAGCAGCGGTCGTATGGCGGCAATCAGAGCTTCCGCCAGCTTTCGTCTGATCTCCCGGCTGCCTCGCGCTCGGGCGGATAAGTCAAGCATCGACTTAGCAAACAGCGCTTCCGGCCATTTATGTGCGCCTCGACGTGCAAAAGAAAATTCAAGGACTTGCGCCATTCTTCGCTTAGAAGTTTCATTTAACTCGCGTAGGAGTGGGGATAGGAGAGGAAGCGGCAGTGCTGAAATTCGTTCTTCGCTTAGTGTGTATGTAGAGGATGGGTCCGGTTCGTTAGGGCTTCGTTTGGATAAGACAGACGTCTTCGCCGCAGCGGATTTGATTCGTTTCATAGGCTCCTCCTTCAGGACGAAGGGTTCATTTCGGCACGGGCCGACTCGAACGGGCATCATCCGAATTCTCTAGTTCTTTTAACTATAGCCGAATTTACATAGCGTTAACAGAATTTTTTCGACAAATTTCTACATAGCGATTTACCAAAACGAACTTTAACATAGCAACTCTTATTCGATGTAGTTTGTATGTTATAATCGTACCCGGCCCGACAAATTACGCTGCAAGGAAGCGACTGAACGCGAAATTTGACGGATAGAGGCTCAAATTCGGTATAAAGATTACGGATTTGGGTAAAAGATAAGAATAGACTTTTAACGGTAAGGCTAATGCGTATGCCGAATTCGGCCCAGAGTCCGGGTACAGATCATCCATGGAGCTGGCTTCTTCACAAAGCGGGCAATTTGAATTTACGGATAACCCGGACTGCCGCTTGCACACGTTTCATTGTAGAGCCTTTTAAAGGAGAATGAACTTGACCTCGTCTGATATTACGAATGCATCTCTGTATGCACGCATATACAATAAAATATCAACCGGTGTCCTGATTCTCGATTTGGACGGGAACTGTATCGGTGCAAACTCGGCGGCAAGCCGGATCGTGGGCCGGTCCAACCGCGAACTTCTGGGCGAAGGTTATTTGCAGCTGCTTCGCGCCGAGGCAGACAGTGCGCTGGATCTTCTGGATTCCTTCGATGAATGGCGGAAGCGACCGCGGCCGTTCGGCCCGATTGAAATTCGTCTTGCACGGAGCAAAGGCGATATCGTATGGGTCGAGGTGGAGTGTGAACTTCCCGAAAAGGGTGAAGCGCCGTTTATACTGGTCTATATGGAGGACGTGTCCGAACGGACGATTTCTGTCGAGGATCAGGAGGATCGAACTCGGGAGATTTATAAGTTGATTACGCAAAACACGCCCGATATGATCTCCTTCAGCAAGCCGGACGGCACATTATTATACGTGTCGCCTTCGGTCGAGCGGACTCTGGGCTATACGCCGGAAGAGATGCTGGGACGAAATCGGACGGCATTCTACCACTCCGGCGATGCCACGAAAATGACGATCGAAGGGACGCTGTATGCGGAAAACGAGACCTTCGAACGTCGTGTGCTGCATAAAAACGGCAGTGTGCGTTGGGTCGACACCTCATTTCGACTTCTTCGCGACTCGAATGGCGAAGTGAACCGGATATTGGTTATTGCACGCGACATCACCGAGCGGAAGATGAACGACGTCGTGTTGGCGAAAGCCCAGCAGCTTGCCAGCATCGGGGCTTGGCAATGGGATTTGGTGCAGATGCGCCTTACTTTTTCCCGGGAAATGCGGGAAATTTTCGATTATGCGGTGAACGGAGTCGAGACGGGAACGGAATCGCTGCTTCGCCTTATCCATCCCGAGGATCGGAAGCGTTTCGAAACCGTGGTGTCCGGGATTTTGAAAAACGGGCGCGACGGGGAGATTACTTATCGGATCAAACTGCCCAACGGGGCCGAAAAGACGATTTACGACGTTTGGGAAGTGTCCAAAGACAGTACGACCGGCGAGCCTTTGCAGGTGATCGGCATCGTGCAGGACGTGACCGCCCGCGTGCGCATCGAGGAGAAGCTGCGCAGCAGCGAGAGCCGGTATCGTTCGCTTTTCATGAACCATAATTCGGGCATCATATCCCTGGATATGAAGGGACGTATTTTGAGCGTCAATCCGGCCATGGAAGCCATGTGCGGTTATACTCGCGAGCAGATGCAGCGTCTGCGGATCGGCATGCTTCAGCCCAAAAAATACGCCGGTCTTTCGCGCAACCATTTCGAGGCTGCGCGCAGCGGGGAGTCCCGCGTTTTCGAAACGACGTTCCATCGCCGCGATGGACGAATGCGCGACGTCAGCGTTGCTTACGTTCCGATCGGTTCGAAAAAAGATCAGTCCGGCGTGTACGCGATCATTACCGATATCACGGAGCGTAAGCAGTACATCTCGCAGATCGAAGCACTTAGCTATCAGCATTCGCTGCTGCTCAATACGGTATCGGAGGGGATCATCGGCTTTGACACCACAGGCCGCGTGATGTTCACCAACCCGGCCGCCTCGGCCATGCTTGGTTATGAGGGCGGGGAAGCGATCGGTCGCTCTTATGCGGAAATGATGCGCCAGGCGCAAACGCAGGATAGCGCTTATCAGGCCGGCGGAATAGAACTGCTGGATGCCCTTGATTCGGGCGTTGCGCATGCGCAAGCTGAAGCGGTGTTCTGGAGAAAAGACGGCGGAAGCTTCCTCGTTTCCTACCAGTTTACGCCGATTTTGGATCGTAACGAACGTCGGGGAGCCGTACTGGTATTTCGCGACGTAACCGGAGAGAAAGAAATCATTCGGGCAAAAGAGTCGGCAGAGCGTGCGGATCGGGCGAAGTCGGAATTTCTTTCGACCGTCAGCCACGAGCTGCGCACGCCGATGAACGGAATCATCGGAATGACCGATCTGCTGCGGGAAACGGAGCTTCAGCAGGAGCAGCGCCAGTATGCCGATATTATCTCTGAGAGCAGCCATGCGTTGTTGAAGATTTTAAACGAGATTTTGGATATCAGTAAAATCGAAGCAGGTCGCATGGAGATCGAGCCTGAGCCTGTGGAGCTGCGCGAGGTACTGATTAGCGTGATTCAACTTTTCCTGCCGCGCGCGACGGAGAAAAATCTGGCTTTGAAGTTTGCGGTCGACGAATCGGTTCAACGCGTGCCTTCGGTCGTCATCGCCGATAGCGAGCGCTTGCGCCAAGTATTGATTAATCTGGTCGGCAATGCGATCAAATTCACCGAGCAAGGAAGCGTAACGCTTCGTGTGTCTCCCAAAGCGTTCCGTGCCCCGAATGAGGTCTGGATCGAGTTTGCCGTGACGGATACCGGGATCGGAATTGCAGGCGAGTTACAGCATCGTTTGTTCCAGCCTTTTTCCCAACTGCATCCCATCTTGAATCGCAAGTATGGAGGAACCGGACTCGGTTTGTCGATTAGCCGTAAGTTGGTTGAGTTGATGGGCGGTATGATTTCGGTTGACAGTGAGGCAGGGAAGGGGGCAACTTTCCGCTTCCTGCTTCGCTTCTTGATTCCGGAAACGGAAGGGAAGTCGTTTATCGGCCTAACGGATATTGAAAATGACGTCCAGCCGGCGAACGAGCAAAGTGTAACGCTATCGGACCCTGAGCCTCGTCAGGATTTGCGTATTCTGATTGCCGAAGATCACCCGGTAAACCGAAAAGTCCTTGAAGCCATGCTCGTCCGGTTCGGCTGTCAGGCCGATGTGGTCGAAGACGGAGAACGGGCCATCAGACAAGCGATATCTGGCGACTACGATTTGATCTTCATGGATATCCGGATGCCGGGCCCGGATGGCGTCGAAGCGGCTTCGCAAATTCGGACACAGCTGCCGCCGGATCGAATACCGTTGATCGTGGGCGTGAGTTCTTTTGTGCGGGAAGAGGATATCGATCGATGTCTTGCCGGCGGGATAGATGAATTCATCAGTAAACCTGTGGCTGCATCCGAGGTTGAACGGGTGCTGGATATGGCCCGAACGCGTCTGCGCGAGAAGGCGCGTTCGCATTCGGAAAAGCTTTAACGGATATCATGTTGCTTGGGAAGTCCTCATTGCGAGCTTACGCTTGCGAAGGGGACTTTTTTATGAATGCCGCACTTTCTTTTCCAATTCAAGCAACATTTCCGCATGGTGCGGCGTTCGTAAACATATAAGGCCGCAGTATTTGAAAAGCCGCGGCATTAGGAGGTGAAGGGTGAAACGATCTGGGTTTGCAGAATGGGGACAAGTGGGGCTGAGTATGCTGCTTGCGGCGGGACTTCTGGCTGGCTGCGGAGAGAGCGGAAGTAGGCAAATGGATGCGGATCAAGCGTCTGCTGCTCGAACTACGGCTTATCGGGAGAGCGATGTCGATCGCAAGCTGACTCATGCTATGAATCGCTTTGGACTGGATGTGTATGCGGAGTGGACCGCTTCACAGGAAATCAGGCAGTCTAACGTTATGCTTTCGCCTGCCGGGCTGGGCATGTCTTTATCCATGCTCAGAGCAGGAGCCGAAGGAAAAACTGCTGAAGAGATGGATCAGGTGTTGGGGTTGAAGGCATTCGATGCCGAGCAGCTTGGCGCAGGGCAGCAGGTGTTGCGCGAGCTTATGCTGGCAGCCGATCCTTCGGTGCGGATCGAGATCGCCAATTCGCTGTGGGCGCGTGAAGGTTTTCGGTTGAAGCCGGGCTTTGTCGAACGTCTTGAGCAAAATTACGAAGCGCAAGCACGTGCACTGGATTTCAATTCGGAGTCGGCTGCCGATACGATGAACGAATGGGCGGCGCTGCATACAAACGGCAAAATCGATCAGGTCATTGACCCTCCGATCGATCCGAATACGGTTCTTTTTCTGATGAACGCCCTTTATTTCAAAGGCAGTTGGATGACACCGTTCGATCCGGCATTGACGAAGGATCAGCCTTTTACGACAAACGAAGGTCAAAGCATCCAAGTTCCGACAATGTCACAAACCGGGCGCTACGCTTACGCGGACGAAAAAGATTTTCAAGCGATTCGGTTGCCCTACGGGACATTCGGGAACTTCGCCATGATCGCGGCGGTTCCGGATAAAGGCGCGACGCTGGAATCTTTTAAAAAAGAGCATCTTGCCGAATTTCCGATATGGAGCGCCCGACTGGCGGAACAAGAAGGTCGGGTGGAACTTCCCAAGTTCAAGCTTGAGGACTCGATGAGTTTGAATGATGTCCTGAAATCGCTGGGCATGGAAACGGCTTTTGAACCGTATGACGCTGAATTTGGCGGAATCGCAAAGGAGGCAGCCGGGCTTTACGTGAGCGAGGTGTCGCAAGATACGTTTATTGAAGTCAACGAACAAGGCACGGAGGCTGCGGCTGTTACGGTAGTAGCGATGGAGGAATCGGGATCACTGTCTGACCAGCCGTTCGAAATGAAGCTGAACCGCCCGTTCTTTTTTGCCATTACGGATCTGACGACGGGCTTGATTCTATTTATGGGCGAAGTCGGGAATTCGGCAGAGTCGTAGATGAAAAGCAACGCTAACAAGCGATAGAGGGAAAAGGAGGACAATCGATCAATGAAGCAACAAGAAAATCCGCTAGAATCGCTCGTGCGATCGGTGAACGCGCTCGGAATCGGGTTGTTCAGCAAGCTGAATGCGTCTCAAGACGATCCGAAGTCTTCAAGTCCGTGTAATCGGATGATCTCGCCTGCCAGTATTGGATTTGCGTTATCGATGCTGCGCGAGGGTGCTTTGAGCGAGACGGCTGAAGAAATGGATCGGGTGCTGGGTTCGACGCTTGAGGCCGATGCTTCGCTTGGACACCTTCAACAAAACTTGCGGGAGCGGTTGTCGTCAGCCGATGCTTCGGTACACTTGGAGATTGCCAATGCGCTGTGGAGTCAAGCTGGGCATCCGGTGTCCGAAGCTTATAAGGAAGCGCTGCTGGTTCACTACGGAGCGGAAAGCCGAGAAATTGATTTCAAAGAACCGGCGGCAGCGGACATCATCAATCGTTGGGTATCCGACTCGACGCATGGAAAAATCGATCAGTTGGTGGATGGGGGAACGTTGTCCGGCATAAGCAGCTACTTGGCGAATGCCGTTTATTTTAAAGGGATGTGGTCGGAACCGTTTAACCCTTCGCTGACAACCGATCGCCCATTTTTTAGTTCCGGGTCCGAGACTGGAAAGAGCGTTGATGTGCCGACAATGAAGCAAAGCGGCCGTTACGCGTATCTGGATGCGGAAGGGTTTCGGGCTGTTCGTTTGCCTTATGGCGAAGCTCGGGCATTCGATATGCTGCTGGCGCTTCCCGATCCGGAGCGGACGCTTCAAGACTTCCATGCCGAGCAGCTGTCAAAATGGACGGAATGGAATAAGCGGTTTACGTCGGCACAAGGCACGATCGAGCTGCCGAAGTTCAAATCGGAGACGTCGCTGCGGTTAAACGATGCATTGATGTCTCTCGGAATGCAAAAGGCTTTCGACCCGCTTCAATCCGATTTCGGCGGCATGGGGCAAGGAAACGGACAACCGATCGGGGTGATTGCACACAAGACCTTCATCGAAGTGGACGAGGTCGGGACCGAAGCGGCAGCCGTGACGGGCATTGCTCGCGCGGGCGCAGCCTTTCCTCAGGAAGAGCCGTTCGAGCTGAAGCTCAACCGTCCGTTTTTCTTTGCCGTTACAGAGCGGACGACGGGATTGATTTTGTTTATGGGCGATCTGGTTGATCCGGTTGAGGGATAGCCAGTTGTCGGTAAAAGGGGGCAGTCGAAAATGAACGTCCGAAAACACGCGCTTCGAATCCTGGCTTTGAGTGCCTTGTTTGCATTAACGGTAGGCTGCGCGGGGAGCGAATCGGCATCGTCTTACAAATCCATGTACACAGCAGCCGACCATGACCCTGAACTGTCTGCTTCCCTGAATGATTTTGCCCTGGAATTTTATACGGCTTTGGAAAAGCATACCGATGCGGAAATCGCCGGGTCTAACCGGATGGTGTCTCCTGCCGGGCTTGCTATCGCGCTGTCCATGCTGAAGGGCGGAGCGGAAAAGGAATCGGCGCAGGAATTGGACGAGGTGCTGAATTTGAACGGCATGACAACAGAATCGCTCGATCGGGCTCAAAAAGTCGTAAGCGATCTGCTACGAGGCTCTGACCCGTCCGTTCGCATGGAAATCGCCAATTCGTTATGGAGTCGGGAAGGGATCTCGTTGAACCGCAATTATGTGAAAAAGATGGAATCGAACTACGAGGCTCAAACCCGGGCGCTGGACTTCACTTCGCAGCAATCGGTGAAAATCGTCAATCAATGGGCATCGGATCATACGCATGGAACGATCGAGAAAGTCATCGATGCACCGCCCGGCGCGGATACGATGCTGCTGCTGATGAACGCCATGTATTTTAAAGGGGCATGGAGTAAGCCGTTCGAGAAAGATTTGACGGAAAATCGCGACTTTGCAACCGAGAACGGGCAGCGGCTTCAGGTTCCGACGATGCTTCAGAGCGGTCGTTACGATTATGTGGATGGCGAAGGATTTCAAGCGATTCGTCTGCCCTATGGCGAGTCCGGAAACTTCGGGATGATTCTGGCTTTGCCGGATGCAGAGACTTCATTGGAAGATTTTAAGGAGAACGAACTTCCGAATTTCGGGATCTGGAGCGGAGAGATGGAGGAGCAGCCGGGAAGCCTCGAACTCCCTCGTTTTAAATTGGAAGATGATCTGAAACTCAACGAAACGTTGATCGCGCTTGGCATGCCGTCCGTATTTGACCGGGATCGTGCTGAACTGAAAGGGTTGTTGGAAGAACAAGATGCTCTTACGGATAACCTTAGCTTGAGCAAGGTCAAACAGAATACATTCATCGACGTTAATGAGGAAGGCACAGAAGCCGCCGCCGTAACCGCAATCTTTGCCGCAGGCTCGGCTGCACCTTCGTCCGAACCGTTCGAACTAAAACTCAACCGTCCGTTTTTCTTCGCGATCACCGATCGAACAACAGGATTGATCGTATTCATGGGCGAAGTCGGCAATCCGTCAGAATCCTGATTTACACAAACGCGCTCGACCGATAAAAAAGGGGGTCTATCGAAGATGCGTATTTCAAACCGAACAAACCCGGAAAAGAGAGTGAATCAAGACGGGGACCCAAGTAAAGTAGGAAAGTTTAAGACAGGCAAGCTGTTTAAAAGACTGTCGTTATGTTCCTTGCTGGCTGTCGTTGCATTGGCCGGATGTTCAAACGGAGCATCCGAGCCGAACTACGTTTCCGCTTATAAAGCCGAAGACGCGAACCCGGAGCTTGCCGCCGCGATGAATAAGTTTGCCCTGGATTTGTACGCCAAACTCGAAGAAGAACCCGGCGAAGCCAATCCGGGACCGAATCGAATGATCTCGCCCGCGGGAATCGGCATCGCGCTCTCCATGTTAAAAGACGGAGCGGAAGGCGACACGGCGCAGCAAATGGATGACATGCTGCATCTGAATAACATGTCTCCCGAAGTGCTGGCCGAGAGTCAAATGATCCTGAGCGACCTGCTGCGAGGCTCCGATCCTGCCGTAAAGATGGACATCGCCAATTCATTATGGAGCGGGCAGGACTTTGAAATGAACAAGGATTACGCGGAGCGGATGGAAAAAAGCTACGGCGCGCAAGTTCAAGCGATCGATTTTACTTCCGATCAAGCCGCGAGCACTATTAATCAATGGGCATCCGATCACACCGCCGGCAAGATTCCGGAAGTCGTCGAGGCGCCGCTCAGCCCAGATCTTGTTTTGCTGCTCATGAACGCGATGTACTTTAAAGGCGATTGGAGCGAACCGTTCAAAAAGGGACAAACCGAAGACCTGCCTTTTTATCCGGAAGACGGCGAGGAAGTGAAGGTTCCGACGATGCGCCAAAGCGGCGATTATGCTTATTTCGACGGAGAAGGATTCGAAGCTGTTCGTTTACCGTATGGCGAAACCAAGAACTTCGGCATGATTCTGGCCTTGCCTGACGAGAGCAGTTCGCTGGATAAGTTCAAACAACGGCAATTGCCTAAATTCAACGCATGGAGCCAAAAGCTGTCCGAAAACGAAGGCAGCCTCGAACTCCCGCGCTTCAAACTCAAAGACAAATTAACATTGAAAGCGACGCTGTCCGCGCTCGGCATGACCGACGCTTTCAGCGACAAAAAAGCCGAACTCGGCGGACTCGCCGCAAGCGGAGCCGAACCCGGAAGCATTTTCGTCAGTTTCGTCACGCACGATACGTTTATCGAAGTGAACGAAGAAGGCACCGAAGCGGCTGCCGTAACCGTAATCGGAGCCGAGAACACATCCGCTCCGGTGCCGCAAGAACCGTTCGACCTCAAGCTCAACCGCCCGTTCTTTTTCGCGATTACCGACCGTACGACGGGAGCGATCGTGTTCATGGGCGAGGTCGGCAACCCGGCGGAACAGTGAAAAAGAAAGCATGCGCCTATGTCCGGCATTCAAGTTAAGATCAAGGCGATTTGAACAACGCGGATAACGTTTCGGTGAAGCTGCGGATCAGCGGCGTTGTATTTTTTCTCGTAATCATGCCGAGTTCTTGAGCCGGTATCCGATCCCGTGTACTCAATACGTATAACTCACCGCGTTCCAATTCTTTCTCGACAAAAGACATGCTGACAAAAGCAGCTCCGTAACCGCGCTTCGCGAAATCGACCAGCCGATCGATGCTGTTCAATTCGATATCGGCGGATATCGGATGCCCGTGACCCGCGAACCATCGTTCCAAAAAAATTCGGGTCGTGCTTCCGGCGGACAAAAGCAGCAAAGGAATTTCCAAAAGTTGTTCAATCGTTAAAGGCGCCTCGGACAAGGATTTGAACTTTTCCCCGACCACAAAGCCGTTTTCCATCGATTTCAAAGGACTCATGATAAGATTCGGTGCTTTGATCGGCAAATAAACAAAACCGATGTCCAATTTGTTTTGTTCGACCTGGGTCAAAATTTCGCTTGTTTTGGCTTGCAGCAGTTTGATGCGAATGCCGGGATATTGATGGCGAAACTCATCCAGGCCGGGCATCAGCATGTTTTTGATGATTCCGCCGGTCGAACCAATCTGAATGGATCCGATCTTGTGTTCGTTAAGCGATTGTATTTGCTGCTCGGCCAATTCCAGGTATTGAAAAGCTTTGGAAAGCGATTCGTATAACAATTGACCTTCCGATGTGAGCCGGACTCCTTTGGACAGCCGTTGGAATAAAACGAGATTCGTGCTTTTTTCCAATTGGCTCACGGCATAGCTGACCGAAGGTTGGGTCATATGCAGTTCGGCCGCCGCTTGGGTCAAACTTCCGATCTCGGCAGCTTTTAAAAAAACTTTGTAGAACTCCAAGTTGACTTGCATTTATGCTATCATCCCTCTCTATGGCAGGTAACAATGTTATCGATTTCATTAATAGTATAGACTACGCTATACTTTTTGTAAGCAGAAAAACGAGAAGGATGTGTAGCTATGCCAGGCAGCGTTTTTGGGGAACGATTGAAAATATCGACTTTTGGAGAATCTCACGGTGAAGCGGTAGGCGTGATTATAGACGGAGCGACTCCGGGCGTGGAGCTGGAGGAATCTTACATTCAAATTCAGATGGACCGCAGAAAACCGGGTCAATCGTCGGTCACGTCGCCGCGCAAAGAATACGATAAAATCAAAATCGTATCCGGCGTATTCGAAGGCAAAACGACCGGAACGCCGATCTGCATCATGTTGTTCAACCATGATATGCAGCCGAGCGCTTACAGCGATATCAAAGATTCGTACCGGCCCGGTCACGCCGATTTTACGTACCACAAAAAATACGGAATCCGGGATCATCGGGGAAGCGGGCGGGCTTCCGGCAGAGAAACGGCTGCGCGGGTCGCGGCGGGAGCCGTGGCCCGAAAGCTGCTTGAAAAAAGAGGCGTCTCCGTCGTCGCCTATACGTCCGAGATCGGCGGCATCCAATGCGAACAATTTGTCGAATCCTTTATCGAGCAAAATCCTGTCAGAGCCTGCGATCCGGTAGCGGCAGAGAAGATGGTAAAGCTTATCGAATCGTTGGCTGTAGAAGGCGATAGCTGCGGAGGCATCGTGGAATGCGTCGTACGGGGAGTGGCTCCCGGTCTCGGAGAGCCGGCCTTCGACAAGTTGGATGCGGACTTGGCCAAAGCCATGTTGTCGATCGGAGCGATCAAAGGGATCGAGTTCGGCGCGGGTTTCGCAGCGGCTAAAATGTTGGGCAGCGAGCATAATGACCAAATGAACAGCGACGGTTTTTTGACGAATAACAGCGGCGGAATCATCGGCGGAATCAGCAACGGCGCAGACATTGTCTTCCGGGTCGTTGTCAAACCTACTTCGTCGATCTCCAAGCCGCAGCAGACGCTGACCGTGGACGGAACCGAAACCGAAATCTCCACCGTCGGCAGACACGACCCTTGCATCTGCCCGAGAATCATTCCCGTCGTCGAAAGCATGGTATGTCTGGTCGTCGAAGACCATTTCAAACGCCAAGCCGCGCTAATGAATTAAGGTTGTACGTAAAAAAGCAGCTCTGCTTATATCTCGCAGAGCTGCTTCTAATGTGTCGAGAAAGTTACGTATGCGCGGGAAGACAGAAGGCTCCGAGAGAAATTCGTTCCGGTCGCGTGTTGAAATCGGGAAAAAGGATTGAAGTTTTATTTGTATTTTCTCGATTTCAAAGGCGATCACTATCGTTCCTTCACTGAATTTCTCTCTCCGCCTTCTGTCTTCCAGCTACGTTAGTCTTTTTCGACACAGAAAAGCAGCTCTGCGCAATATACGCAGAGCTGCTTTTTCTTTTTTATAAAAAATGCCGCTTGAAAAGCCGGCACCGGAAAGGCCGTAGGAGTAACTTGTCTCAGGCTGATGTGAGGTTAAGTTTGTCTGAATCGCACCTAAACCATGTGCGTTTCAGACAAACTTAAACCTATGATTTAAGTGAGACAAGTTACCCGGCAGAGGGGAGTTCGTGAAGTTCGCCTTTGAAATCGGGAAGCTTCCTTCGTACAATCCATCCAGCTTCCCGATTGAGACAGCGAACTGAGCGAATTCCCGCCGCCTCCCCCTAGGCCTTTCCCGCACTTAGGTTCAGGCTTACGAGCGAGGTCCGAACAAGCCGGAGTTTTTCAGCCCGTTCCAGAATTGGCCGAATTGCGGAATATCGAACTGTTGAGCCGCGTCCGACAGAGCCGTTTGCGGATCCGGGTGAACTTCGACCATGATGCCGTCTGCGCCGGCTGCCAGAGCGGCTTTGGCGCAAGGAAGCATGATGTCTTTGCGTCCGGTCGAGTGCGTAACGTCAACCATAACCGGCAAGTGTGTTTCTTGCTTGAGCAGCGGAACTGCCGAGATATCCAGCGTGTTGCGCGTTGCGGTCTCGTACGTGCGGATCCCGCGTTCGATCAGCATGATTTGCTCGTTGCCGCTCACCATGATGTACTCGGCCGCGTGGATGAATTCATCCAGCGTCGCGGACAGGCCGCGCTTGAGCAGAACCGGGATTTTCGCGCCGCCGACTTCTTTCAGCAGTTCGAAGTTGTGCATGTTGCGCGCACCGATCTGGATCACGTCGATGTAATCGGCAGCGATCTCGATATGCGACGGGTGCACGATTTCGCTGATGGTTGCCAGACCGAACTCGTCCGCCACTTCTTTCAGCAATTTCAGGCCGTCCAGACCCAGACCTTGGAAGTCGTAAGGGGACGTTCTTGGTTTGAAGGCACCGCCGCGCATAACGGTAATGCCCGACTCTTTCAATGCTTTGGCAACGGTACGCAGTTGGTCGCGCGACTCGATCGAGCAAGGACCGGCTACGAGGATCGGGCTTGGGCCGCCGACTTCGACACCGTTAAATTTAACGATGGTGTCTTCCGGACGCTTTTTACGGCTAACCAGCAGTTGGCGCTTGTGATCTTCCTGCTGAATGTTCAGCGACGCCTTGAAGATTTCTTTGAACAGATGCTTCAGCGTGCTGTCCGAGAAAGGTCCTTTATTAAGGCCCGTTACGCGGTCAAGGATTTCCTTTTCGCGTTCCGGCTCAAACTTGGGCACGCCCTGGTTTTCTTTGACTTGTCCGATTTGGTGTACCAATTCTGCGCGTTTGCTGAGCAGTTCCAGCAGCTGGGAGTCGATTCCGTCGACGCTGGCCCGCAGCTGTTCTAATGTTTCATTCATGTCTGCATAGTCTCCTTTGAGCTGTTACCTTGTTCCTTCGCTGACATGAATGCAGAAGAGCGTCAATACTCATTCCGCTTCACCGCGTTGTTTCGGAACAGGATTAAAAAGCGTATTTCTCCCATTCTAATCCGCAAAGCATATACATAGCAAGACGTGAAAGCTTTTTCAAACAAAAAAACGCAAGAAAAAGGCCGATTTCTTTTTTTGGCCCCTATGTTAAAATAAAATTGGGAACTTTAACCAAACTGTCCCGGCCGGGCGAACGTCGTCCTTAGGGGACCAGAATGCGGGGGATCGACATGATCATCGGAGTGCCGAAAGAAATCAAAAACAACGAGAACCGCGTCGGAATGACGCCAGCATCCGCAAGAGCCTATATCGCCGAAGGGCATCAAGTTCGCGTGGAATCCGGTGCGGGACTCGGAATCGGATTTTCGGACGAAGATTACACGGCGGCAGGCGCGGCGGTGGTAGCCAGCGCTGCCGAAGCTTGGGCGGCCGAGATGGTCGTCAAAATCAAGGAACCGCTGGAAGCCGAATACGGATTTTTCCGCGCCGGACTGATTCTGTATACGTATCTGCATCTCGCCCCTGAAGCTGCTTTGACCCGAGCCTTGGTCGATCAGGGAGTTACCGCCATCGCATACGAAACGATTCAACTGAACAACGGCAGCCTGCCGCTGCTTACGCCGATGAGCGAAGTTGCCGGGCGCATGTCGATCCAGATCGGGGCTCATTTTCTCGAAAAGCCGTTCGGCGGCAAAGGGGTATTGCTCGGCGGCGTACCGGGCGTGGAGCCCGGTAAAGTCACGATCGTGGGCGGCGGCATTGTCGGCACGAACGCGGCCAAGATGGCGATAGGACTCGGGGCCGACGTGACGCTGCTCGATATTAGCGCGGATCGACTCCGGCAGCTGGACGATCAGTTCGGCGGGCGTTTGAAGACGCTCATGTCCGACAAACACAATCTGGAGATTGCTGTGGAGCGTGCAGACCTGCTGGTGGGAGCCGTACTGATCCCGGGAGCCCGCGCGCCGAAGCTGGTAACCGAAGCAATGGTGAAAACGATGGGAGCCGGTTCGGTCATCGTGGACGTGGCGATCGATCAGGGCGGTTCGATCGAGACGATCGACCGAATCACGACGCATGACAATCCCGTTTACGAGAAGTATGGGGTTCTGCACTATGCCGTGGCGAACATGCCGGGAGCCGTCGCGCGAACTTCCACGTTGGCGTTGACTATGGTCACGACGCCTTACGGCTTGCAGATTGCGCGCAAAGGCTTCCGTCAGGCCGCGCTCGATAATCCGTCCATTGCCAAAGGTATCAATACCTGCCGAGGACGTGTTACGTATAAGGCGGTCGCGGAAGCGCACGGTTTGGCGTATACTGAAATAGAAGCAATTTTAAGTGAAAAGGGAGAGACGATCGCATGAATCATGTATTTCGGCTCACGGCGCAGTGGGATGGAGGGCGTAACAGTTCCGGCACCATTGAAAGCGGCGAGCTGAAGACCGCAATCTCGATTCCCGAACCGATGGGCGGGCCGGGAATCGGCACGAATCCGGATGAGATGCTGCTCGGAGCGGCGTCCACCTGTTATATCATTACGCTTGCGGCGATGCTGGAACGTTCGTCGATTGCCGTGCAAAGCCTCACGCTTGAATCGGATGGGATCGTGGACGTCACCAATAACATTTTTACGTACAAAACGATTACGCATCGTCCGCTGCTCGTGCTGGCCGCGGGTCAAGACGAAGAGGTGCGCGCGAAGGCGGAGCGTCTGGCGCACAAGGCCGAAAGCTCTTGCATGATTACGCGTGCGCTTCAGGGGAACGTCGAAGTGTCGGCAGAACCGACGATTGTTGTGGCCGAGCAGGCGGATTAAGAAAGCTTGGCGCGTCGCAAAAAGGAAACGCGGCAGCGGAACTTCGAGTCGCGCGCAGCGTCTATAGAACGGGGAAGGGAGGGTCACCCTCTTCCTTGTTTGCCGCGCCAGGCACGCAGCTAAATCCTTGTCGGCAAAAAGCCGATATACGAAAAAGAACGATTCAACTTTTACATTCACACCAAATACACAGCTCGCGGTATGCCGGACGGATCTAGGCATACCCCAGACAGCGCTGAGAGGACGGAATATGATGCAACCGCAGTTTCGGATAGAAAAAGACTTCCTGGGAGCCAAACAGGTTCCTGCTGACGCTTATTACGGCGTACAAACGATGAGAGCGATCGAAAACTTCCCGATTACCGGTTACCGGATTCATGAATCGATGGTTCGTGCACTGGGGATCGTCAAAAAGGCAGCGGCTCTCGCCAACATGGAAGTGGGAAGACTGCAGGGACATCTGGGCGCACCCATTGTTGAGGCCGCAGGCGAAGTGATGGACGGCGTATGGGATACGCAATTCATCGTCGATCCGATTCAAGGAGGCGCAGGCACGTCGATCAACATGAACGCGAACGAAGTGATTGCCAACCGCGCGCTTGAACTGATGGGCAAAGCAAAAGGCGACTATTTCCATCTGAATCCGAACGTGCACGTCAATATGGCGCAGTCCACCAACGACGTGTTCCCGACGGCGATTCATATTGCGGCACTCTCGCTTGTCGAGCAGCTGGAAGATACGATGGAGCGCTTGCAGCGTTCGTTCGAGAACAAAGCACGCGAATTCGATCATATTATTAAAATGGGCCGCACGCATCTCCAGGATGCCGTTCCGATCCGTCTGGGTCAGGAATTCGCTGCTTATGCACGCGTGCTGGGCCGTGACCTGCACCGGGTACGCCGCTCGAAAGAACTGCTGCACGAGATCAACATGGGCGCTACGGCGATCGGCACGGGTCTGAACGCGGACGTGAAATACATGGACGCGGTCGTGGTCAAGCTGGCTGAAATCAGCGGCATGCCGCTGCGTCACGCCGAAGATCTGGTCGATGCGACGCAAAATACGGATGCCTACACGGAGCTGTCCGGCGCGCTGAAAATCTGCATGATCAACCTGTCGAAGGTCGCCAACGATATCCGTCTGCTGGCTTCCGGCCCGCGCGCGGGACTGGCCGAGCTGAAGCTGCCCGAGCGTCAACCGGGATCGTCGATCATGCCGGGCAAAGTCAATCCGGTGATGTGCGAAGTGGTCAACCAAACGGCGTTCCAGGTCATCGGCAACGACCACACCATCTCGCTGGCTTCCGAAGCCGGACAACTCGAACTGAACGTGATGGAGCCGGTATTGGTATTCAACCTGCTTCAGTCGATCAGCATCATGAACCAATCGCTGACCGTGTTCCGTACGCATTGCATCGACGGCATCGAAGCCAACGAAGCGAACTGCGCCGAGTACGTGGAGCGCAGCGTCGGCGTCATTACGGCGCTCAGCCCGTACCTGGGCTACGAAATTTGCGCGCGTATCGCCCGCGAAGCCATGACGACCGGCCGCTCCGTGCGCGATCTGTGCCTGATGCACAACGTGCTCAGCGAAGAAGAATTGGATATCATTTTGAATCCGTTCGAGATGACGAAACCGGGAATTGCGGGTTCGTCGCAATTGACGCGGGAATAGTTGTATCGAATTTCGGAAAAAAGCGGGCCGTTTCCGGCGCTCTTTAGGGAGAGGCGGAAACGGCTTTCGTATGGGCTTTGAAGACTTCGCAGAACAAAAAGGCCGCACGGCAACGCCGTACGGCCTTTCGAATCTCATATTTTCTCTTAAGCCTGAACTTCTTCCGCCGCTTCCGATTGCTCGTTGCCAAGTCCGAACGCTTCGGCGACAAGGCGAACCGATTTCAGACGGGCATCCAGATCATGAATCGACGAGACGATCATCAATTCATCGGTCTTGTATTCTTCAGCCAGTTCAAGCAGACGGGCTTTGACCTGCTGCGGGGTGCCTACGACACGATAAGCGCGGGTTGCGGCAATTTGCTCCCGGTCATACGGCGTGTACGGATATTCGGTAGCGGTCTTCACGGATGGCAGATAAGGGAGTTCCATACCTTTGTACATCGCGAGGAAGAACAGGTCGGAGCTGGAAGCCAGCTGTTCCGCTTCTTCCTGCGTATCCGCGCACACGACGGTGATCGCCGCAAGCGATTTGGAGTTCGGGGACATCAGCGAAGGCTCGAAATTGTCATGGTAGAAGGCCGTTGCTTCCGACCCGCCCGGCGTGCCGAAGAACTGCGCGAACGCGTAGGAAGCGCCCGTTTGCGCGGCCAGACGCGCCGTTCCGCCGCTGGACCCGAGCAACCACAATTCCGGAACGGTATCCACCGAAGGCGATACGCTCAAACCCGCGAATCGGTGATCGGCCGGTACGGCGTCGTTCAGATAAGCGATCAGATCAATGATTTGCTGCGGATAAGGATCTACATTGTTATAATGGCCTTCCTGCAATGCTCTTGTCGAAAGCGGGCGTCCGCCCGGAGCGCGTCCCACGCCAAGATCGATCCGTCCGGGATACAGCGCTTCGAGCAGACGGAAGTTTTCCGCTACTTTATAAGCGCTGTAATGAGGCAGCATGATGCCGCCGGACCCGAGCCGGATACGGGAGGTATTGGCTGCCAGATGAGCAATCAGTACCTCTGGACTGGAATGAGCCAATGCCTTCGAGCTGTGGTGCTCCGAGACCCAAAAACGGCTGTATCCCAAACGATCCGCCTCAACAGCCAAGCGTGTAGTCGTTTGAAGCGCCTCTCTAGGGCCGCTTCCTTCCGTAATGGTCGATTGATCGAGAATGCCGAGCTTAAGCATATCTATATTCCCCTCTCAAAGCCTCATTTTGCAAATGAAGCTGATCTGAATAATGATGTTCAAGTCAAATGGTACGTTGGCGATCCAACATCGTTTTGTTAACATCCCATTTCGCTTAATTATCATATCACAATCGTAAATAATAATCAAAATAACACTAACTATATAAAATATAGCAATAATTCGATTCCTTTAATTTATTCGATAACGGTGTAAGACACAACTAAAGGGCCGGGATTTGGTATACATAATAGAGAGTAGGCAGGAATTAAAAATCGAAAAGCGAACAAGGTGCAGAAATGCACGCTATGGATAACAGGAGGAGTTATACAAATGAAGCCGTACGCAAAGAACCGTTTTAAATGGAGTAAAATAGCGCTCAGCGCCGGATTGGCATTTGCAGTGGCTGCGAGTGCATGGCCTGCTTACGCGCAGGAAACTCTATCAACAAGCACAAGTATCACGCCTACAGCGGCATCGGTTGGAATTTCCTCGATTGTGGCCGAGATTGACGGTCAGCCTGCACAGTGGGGCAGCAGTGCCTATACGTATCGTTCCTTAACTTATGTGCCTGTGCGGGAAGGTGCGGCCTCGCTGGGCGCGAAGGTGAAGTGGGATAAAGTGCAGCGTGCGGCGATCGTGACATTGAACGGAGACGAACTTCTTTATCGCCCCAACTCTACGACCGTCTCCGTTAATGGCTACGAGCTGCAAATGCCGGGCACCACGCGTTATGTAGACGGTATCCTGACTGTGCCCCTTCGCGGACTGACCGAACCCTTGCGGGCAAAAGTGAATCCAGTGACCAGCGGCGGGATACTGAATCTATCGCTTAAAACAGACCGCGAAACGAATTTCGATGCCCGTTTTGCGGCTGTGAACGATTATCTCAAAGAGCAGAATTATTCCGGCAGCGTACTGATCGCCGAAGGCGGCAATGTGCTGATGCGTAAGTCGTACGGCTTATCTTCGGGTTCGACCCTGATCCAGCCAACCGATCAAATGCGTCTCGGTTCGCTGACGAAGGCCTTCACCGCCGCTTCGATTCTGAAACTGGCTGAAGAAGGGAAGCTCAGCATCGACGATACGCTTGCCCAGCATATTCCCGATTACCCTCGAGGCGACGAAATCACGTTGGCGATGCTGCTGTCGCATACCTCCGGCATCGCGCTGAATTTTAAACGCGAAGAAGGGATTCCGTTGTCGGAAACCGTGGAAGAAATCAAACAAAGCCCGCTCAAATTCGCGCCGGACACCGATTACATGTACAGCAACAGCGGATTCGTTCTGCTGGCTTACATCATCGAACAGACTTCCGGCATGAAATACGCGGACTTCGTGCAAACTCAAATCCTGGACCCGCTCGGCATGAAGCACAGCGGCACCGCAACGAGACAAACCAAGATCCCGACCGGCTATGAATACGATTGGCAAGAAAAAGCATGGAAGAGCGTAGACTATTATTACTTTTCTCCTTCCGGCACCGGCAGTCTGTATTCCACCCTCGACGACATGCTCATCTGGTCGCAAGCCCTGAGCGCAGGCAAAGTATTGTCCGAAGAAACCATGGAACGGATGTACACCGTAAGCCCGTACAAAAACTACGGCTTCGGCTGGCATGTCGACGGCGAAGGCCAAGACCGCGTCGTCTTCCACAGCGGCGGCGGCGACGGCTACACCACCGGCATCCGCCGGGGGTTGAGCGACGGAACCGTCATCATCCTGCTCAGCAACCTCGGCGGCCTGGACACCAACGCCATGACTGCCGAAGTCAGAACATTAGCTTTCGGTGATTGAGTGGGGGAAGCGAGAAGACTGCGAGAGAAATTGCCAGCGTAGACTTCCGAACTGAATTTCTTTCTCCGTCTTCTCGCTTCCAGTTACGTTTGTTGGCATTAAAAGATTGAAGCTGCGGACATTATGCCGCAGCTTTTTTTTTATGTAACCTTCATGAAAAAGATTAAGAATTCAGTTTTTATGAGAAAAGGAATAAATATATTCTAATAATTTCCTTATAGTTTTTTACCTACTTTCCATCCCACATGCTTTTATTTTTCCCGATGCCTAAGGGAGGCGGATGGGGAGGTCGTGTAGTACAGTCTTTTCGAAGAAAAGGCGCTTCGGAAGCATATGCTGTTAAGCGTTCGCCTTTGACTTTGAGAAATCCCATATAAAATATAGTCCAATTTCTCCAATTCAACACGCGACCGAAACGACCTCCCCCGCAGCCGACCGCCCAGGTCTCAAAAAGAAAATCAAAGTCCGTTTTCCTCCGCGTAGCGTCCCCAGTGAGGACGTCCGCCGTCCGCGTCTATGAATCCGTAGCGGTCCGACAGTTCCCAGGAACTCAGCGCTTGCCCCGTGAACGTCATGACCTCGGGATCGGCGGCGAGCTGTGCGGCGGCTTGGCCTACGAAAGCGGGGGTCTCCGAGGCGACGAAGTGCGGTTCTGCTTTTGCCCCGTCCCGCCAGTTTTCCTCCGTTACGCCGAATAGTTCCAACATTGCCTCGGAACGTAAAAATCCTGGCGTTAACGCAATAGCGGCAATGCGATAAGGACGAAGTTCCTCGGCCATCGCTTTGGCTAGATGAATCACCGATACTTTAGCCAGACTGTAGTAGACATTGCCGCGGAATCGATCGTCCACGCCGTCCGTAATTTCCAGCACCAGACCTCCAGGGCGTTCCAGCATAAGGGGCAGCAGATAATGCGACGTGATCAGATGCGTATGCACGGCGCGCCGCTGAATCAGCAGGCCGTCCTCCAGCGAGTGCTCCCACAGCTTATGTTCCCATTTTGTCAGAGCGTCGCCGCCCCAGATGTCATTGACCAGAATATCCAGACCGCCTTGTTCGCTTCGGATACGCTCCGCCAATCTTTTCGCCTGCTGAGGATCGGAATGATCCGTTTGCACCGCTGTTGCGGTTCCTCCGCGTGCTTGGATCATTTCTGCCGTATCTTCGATGGTTTCGCTTCTGTTCATATCCGATGCTTGCTGCCTTGTCGTGCGTCCGGTGACGTACACATGGGCGCCGAGCGCTCCCAGCTCAAGCGCGATGCCTCGTCCCGCCCCTCTCGTCGCGCCTGCGACCAACGCGATCTTGCCGGTCAACCGTCTGTCATTCATAGGCATGATTGCCACTTCTCCTGTCATCTTCGTTGTCGGGAAATGTGCTGACTTGCCGGATTGAACATTGCCCGCATTCTCAATATAGGCGATAATAGATGACAACCTTTGTCTTATATAACGGATATACATAAAAAAGAAACTTCATGCAAAGGAGGTCCTTCCGTGAGAGGTGACCGGCTGATGAGAATCGTGCTGCTGCTGCAAAGCCGGGGTAGAATGTCCACGCGAGAATTGGCAGACGAGCTGGAAGTCACGACGCGTACAGTTAGCCGTGATTTGGAAGCGATCGGGCAATCCGGCATTCCAATCGTGGCGCATCGGGGACGTTTTGGAGGTTGGAGCCTGATGGAGGGATACCGCAGCGGGCTGACCGGAATGACGCCCGACGAGGCCGCGGCGCTGTTGCTGCGAGCTTCGTCCGGTCCGCTTCGCGATGTGGGACTGGGCGGACATTACGAGGCGGCTTTGCAAAAACTCAGAGCGGCGTATCCGGAGCCCGAGCGACAGGGGGCTGACTTTTTAAGGCGCCGTTTGTTGATCGATGAGAGCAGTTGGCATACGCGTGCGGCAGCAACGCCAGAAGCACTGGCAGTCTGCCAGGAAGCCGTATGGGAAGAGCGTTTGTTGGCGTTTGATTATGCGAAAGATGAAGCTAGGGCGTCGAAGGATCAGAGCCGTCTCGTGGAGCCGCTCGGTTTGGTCGTTAAGCGCGGCGTCTGGTATTTGGCAGCGAAGGACGGAGCGCCGATCAAGACTTTCCGAGTGTCCAACATGTTGAATATTCGGTTGTCGGAGAAGTCCTTCGCGTATCCCGAGCAATTTGATTTGGCTGCCTACTGGCAAGACTCATTGCGCACTTTTCCGGATCGCCTGCCTCATTATGAAGTGAGCTGCATCATGACAGCAGAGGTGTTGCAGGCTTTTCGGGAAGAGCGATATGTGCGCGTATTGCGCGCAGATCCGATCGTAGACGGGCAATACGAGGTGGCTGCCGATCTTGCGACGCCGGAGTTTGCTTTGCGTCTCGTGCTTGGTTTTGGCGCATCGGTTCGTGTCATCCAGCCGTTGGCGTTCGTTGAAGCGGTGGCTGCCGAAGCTGAGAAGGTCAGAGAGATGTACCGGATACCTCCGGATTCATGAAGGGAAGAGGGGAAAAGCATGATTTTGCATAAGGGAGAAATATTATTCCGCCAGGGTGACGACGGAAAGTACCTGTATCGCGTACATAGTGGATTGTTCAAAGTCACGCGTCTGCACGAGAACGGCAATATTATTTTATTTAACGTTTTTTACGCGGGGGAGGTTGTTCCTCATCATTCGCTGATCAGTCCGAAAGAAACGCATGGTACCGCAACCGCTCTTGTTCGCAGTGAAGTCGAGCCGATTCTCGCTGTAGATTGGTATCGAAGTTTGGAAGAAGATCCGAAGAAAGCATTGGAGATTGCCTTGCTGCTTCAGGAAAAGGTGCGGTTTATGCAGCAGCGCATCGATCATTTGACAGCAGGAACGCCGGCAGAACGCCTAGAGCTTTTGCAGCGCTGGATGGAGACTTACACGTATGGACAACCGCTGACGGACCTGCTCACGCAGGAGGAAATCGGCCAACTAATAGGCTTGCGCCGAGAAACGGTGAATCGCTTGCTTCGAGCATCGAAATAGGTCTTTTTTACAAAGAAAACCATCTTTTTTTACATGAAAATTACAAAAAACCATATTCATTCTGTCGCTTCCTAAAAAGCTTTGTGGTAAAATGGTTTAGAAAGGTGACAGCGCTGGGTATATAATGCTCAGACTTCACATCCAAACACAGAAAGGATCAGGATACCATGAGTCCCCGAAGGAGTATTCCCCAAAGGACAATCTGGAAACGTTACGATCTCTCCTATACTTAGCGTCCCTCGTAGAAAGTTTGTCGGATTATCGTTGTTGACAAACACTGCGAAGGGAAGGGACATCCATGCGAAGGATGAACGCCTTGCGGTTTTCCCCTCTGGCTCGCGGCGAATTGTCGACTAGGCAAATACTGCGAAAATGAGGAGATCATCGTATGAAGGCAAAAGGGAAAAGGATGAAGCGGTCCGCGCAGGCGGCCGCGATCTTAACAGGCACGTTCGTTATGGCATTCGCGTTTTATCACATTAATTTTCAAAACCATCTTTCGGAAGGCGGATTTGTAGGGCTTTCGCTGCTCGGCGAATACGCATTCGGGCTGTCGCCCGCGTTGACGATTCTGATTCTCGATATTCCGTTCATGCTGTTATTCGCTCTGAAAAAAGGGTGGAGGAACATGGGACCGGCCGTGCTTGCCGCAGGCTCGTTCACCGCGTTCTATGCCGGCATCGAGCATTTCTCTACGCTGAACTTCGATCTGCACGGACAGTTGTGGCTTGCCGCGTTGCTGTCGGGCATATTGACCGGGATCGGCGGAGGTCTGGTTCTTCGCTCAGGCGGAGCAACGGGCGGAGACGATTGCGCGGCCATCTGGCTGCACGAGAAAACGGGACTCAAGATCGGTACGGTATTCATTTTGATGGACGCGTCGGTACTGCTGCTGTCGCTGCTGTATCTGCCGCTGGCCGAGACATTGTATACGGTAGCCGCCGTCTGCATCGGAGGCAAAGTCATCACATGGACCGTGGAGCCGCAAATTTTGCGTCAAGGTCTGACTTCGATCATGCGTCTGTTCACGTCGTCGAAGCGTCATGTGCCGCAAGCTGCACCGGAAGTGAAAGGTTTGAATAGAGTGTAAGCATATAGGGCCGCAGGGGAAGGCCCGGAGCCGCAAACTTCCCCGTTCGTTTCATGAAAAAACCGTTCCGATTTTCTCCCGCGATGGAGAAAGCCGAAACGGTTTTTTTGTATCTGTATGCTGTAACTTTTTACTTTTGGTGAGCAGGATGATTTTCGTCCCATTCTTCCGCTTTGGCTGTGGCGATCGCAATGGCTCGGCCTTCCTCGTAACCTTCGTCCAGCAGGGCATTGGCGATTTCGACAGCTTTATTACGGACGCGCTCATCCAGGTTTTTCATGGAGTGTGGATAATCGTTTTTGCTCCACGGCATGATGAATTCTCCTTTCTGAGATGTAGTGAACTGCGTTTCCGTGCTTACGTTCTTTACCTACCCGTCCGCGTTCATGACTAATCACGGCCGACCATGCGAATTTAAAAAAGCATGAAGCAAGCAATAGACAAAGAATGTTCAAATTTATAACTTCCTGCTATGATGAAAAAACAGAGTCCCTTGACCGCTTTTCGCAAAAAGCCGTCGATGCGGATAAGATGATTAGATAAAAAGAAGGACGGAAGGAGATTGACCATGAAAGTGACATTAATCGCGGGCAGTAACCGTGAGCAGGCTAGCAGTACATCGTTGATTCGTTATATCGCCAAATTGCTGGAGGAGCAAGGACTCGAAACCGAGGTATTTAGCCTGTACGAGCACCAGTTGCCTCTATACGGTCCGGGAGAAGCTTACGGACACGAGGAAGTGCTCAAGTTGTCGCAAGCCGTCAAATCGGCACAGGCGGTTGTGTTATCAACGCCGGAATATCATTCCTCGATTTCCGGTGTCCTGAAAAATGCGCTGGACTTCCTGAACAGCGAATATTTCGAAGGCAAGCCGGTACTATCTGCGAGTTCGGCAGGCGGATCGGTGGGCGTATCTTCCCTTGGCGCTTTGCAGGCGATCGTTCGCAACCTGCACGGCTTGAACTGCCCGGAATGGATCTCGATCGGCAGCGATCAACGCAAATTCGACGAGAACGGCGATCCCGCCGATCAGGCAACCGAGCTGCGTATTCGCAAAGCGGTCGATACATTCGTGCACCTGATTCGCCGCATTCACGCTTAGGCCTTTTAAATAGACTGACAAAAAAACGGACTCCGTCATCAGACGGAATCCGTTTTTGCATATTTAAGATTGGGCAAACAACGCGCGATATTCGCCATATCCTTCTTCTTCGAGCTTTTCCGCGGGTACGAACCGCAGCGCGGCGGAGTTGATGCAATAGCGCAAGCCGTCCGGACCCGGACCGTCGTCGAACACGTGACCGAGGTGGGAATCGGCTTCTTTGCTGCGGACTTCGGTGCGAATCATGAAGTGCGTCAGATCGACTTTTTCTTTTACGTGATAATCGCGGATCGGACGGGTGAAGCTTGGCCAGCCGCAGCCGGAGTCGTATTTGTCGCGGGAGCTGAACAGCGGCTCGCCCGAGACGATATCGACGTAGATGCCTTCGCCGTGGTGATCCCAGAATTCGTTGTGGAAAGCAGGCTCAGTACCGTTTTTTTGCGTGACATTATATTGCATTTCGCTCAGGCGCTGTTTCAGATCTTCTTGATTGAACGTTGTTTTCCAATGATCTTCGATGAACGCCTCGCGGCCGGATGCTTTTTTGTAGCGTTTATAGTGACCTGGATTTTTCTTGTGGTAGTCCTGATGATATTCTTCCGCTTCGTAGAACGTTTCGGCCGGACGGATCGGCGTTACGATCGGTTTGTCAAAGCGTCCGCTTTCGCCCAGCGCCTTTTTCGAAGCTTCGGCCTTGATGCGTTGCTCGTCCGTATGGTAGAAGATTGCCGTACCGTAAGAAGAACCGCGGTCGTGGAATTGTCCGCCTGCATCGGTAGGATCGATTTGCTGCCAGAACAGCTCCAGCAATTTTTCATAAGGGAACAGCTCAGGATTGTACGTGATTTGAACCGCTTCGACGTGTCCCGTCGTTTCCGAGCATACTTCTTTGTAAGTCGGGTTTTCCGTGTGTCCGCCGGTGTAGCCGGAGACAACTTTCACGATGCCCGGCAAGTCTTCGAACGGGGTGACCATGCACCAGAAGCAGCCTCCCGCGAACGTTGCTTTTTGGACCATAGAAGATGGGTAATCGGCCATGTAGATCCCTCCGTATTTTTATTTGAATCAATTGTTTGATGCGCAATTAATTAGAAGTTATACTTTAAATTATAAACGTTTTTGAAGCTTACGCAAGTGTCGGCGCTTCTTTACGTATACAAGCCTAGATAAACGTTCCCGCGAGCGGCGAATCAACGGGTTATATCGTCGAGGGTGCTTTGCCAATCCCGTACCAGACGCGTATACTCGAAAAAGGAAGCTGCTGCATGACTCTTACCGGGAGTCGTGCAGCGCGTCATGTTCATCGAAAAAGAAGGTCAAAATCCATATCTTGATGAAAGGAGGTTGAATGAAAAATGAGCGATTACGATGATAACCGGGATGTCGATTACGAGCGTTACGAGAGCACGGAAGGACGGCGCGAGCTGGAAAAGGAAACGCAGGAGAAAATCGTCCAGGTCTACCGACAAGAGGAAGACATGATGATTCTCGTCTATGCGCAGTGGTGCATCAACAACGATCTCGATCCGGTAGAACTCTATTCCAGAGCCTACCCGGAGCAGCAGGCGAACGAGCGCTTGGCGCGCGGACTGGAGCTGACCGTCTCCAAAGAAGAAGCCGGCGACATCACCGACGATACGCTGCTCGGCGTGCTGACAATGTTCGGCAACGAAGATCTGGGCATGGTCGTGGCTGAGGAAATTGAACAGATGAAGAAAAAGAAACGTGAATCGAATGGTTAGTAATCCGTGTCAGGTCAAATAGTGCGTTTACGACGAGCGTAACCTTGCCTTCTATTGATACGGATCGTTAGGCTCAGCGGACGAAAGCAGGCTGACGCCGTCTGAACAGTCGCGAAACATTCGGTTTGCCGCGTTAAAAACCCGTTCAAACGTCTTGAAAGCGTTCGAACGGGTTTTTTTGCGCAAAATCGGGTATCGAGTTGAAGGCAACCGAATAAACTCTACTACATCTTCTCCTGCCGCGTATGCCGAAACTCTTTCGGCGACATGCCGAATTTACTGCGGAATACCCGGTGGAAGTACGTATAATTCGCAAATCCCGATGTCTCTGCCACCTGTTCGAGCGGCATAGGACTGAACACAATGCGTTCTTTTGCCATATCGAGCCGCACTTCGAGGGCATACTGCATGATGCTGATTCCAAAAGTATCTTTGAACAGGTGAACGCAGCGCGAGACGCTGATGTCCACGTAAGAGGAGACGTCTTCGAGCTTGAACAGGGAGGAGGCGTTTTCTTCGATATACTGTTTGATTCGGTAAGCGAGAAAAGTCTTGCCTGACGAGATCGGTTGTTCGTTCAGCAATCGATCCGTCTCCAGACACAAAATACGCAAATAATAATCGGAGATGCGCGGGTCGGGATTGGAAATGCGACGCTGCTCGATCACGATCTGCCGGAACAAACCGAGGAGTCCTTCGCTGAGCGGGATATTGATCTTGGTCGGCCGCTTGCGTTCATTCCACCAGCGATCGATCCATTCGCCGCCGAAAAAGATGTGGTAATCCCCGCTTTCCATAGGCCGCTCGCGGTTGTCCGTAGGCGAAGGAGGAAAAATTTTGAGTTCGTACGTCTCATCTGGCCCATAGAGCAGCAGGTCTCCGGCTTCGATCCGTTGCATTTTTCCGTCAACCAATGCTTCGGAAGTGCCATCTGTCTGAAGGCGAAGCAGATAACTGCCAAGGCCTTCCGTTCGGTGAACGTGAAAAGGCGTGCGATGGAAGGAAAATCCTGCGGTAAATACTTGGCAAGGGAAGTCAGTCGTCTGCATATCAGCTACTCCTTGAAAAAGAAAATAAAATAATGACCAGATTGTTCATGTTTCGATTATATTCTTCATTTTAATACAAATCGATATGCAATACCATGAAAGCGAACCAACCACCAACAATTAAAACCGAGAACATTTCGGCGATCAAGCAACTTGGTAATCGACACGAAGGAGTGGTGTTCTCTTGACACGCATGAAGACCGGAATTGTCGGCTGCGGTAACATCAGTGCTATATACTTACAGAATCTCGCCGCAAGCGAATGGATCGAGGTCGTTGCCCTCGCTGACCGTGTACTTCCCAAGGCGGAAGAACGGGCTGCCGAGTTCGGCATTGCAACCGCTTGCACAGTGGAAGAGTTAATGGAAAACGAATCGATCGAGTTGGTCATCAACCTGACGATTCCTGCCAGTCACGCTTCTGTACATCTGGCCGCCATTGAGGCGGGCAAGCATGTTTACGGGGAAAAGCCGCTCGCGGTCTCGTTGGAGGATGCCCGTCTGATTCTCGATGAGGCGACCAAGCGGAATCTGACCGTTGGCTGCGCGCCGGACACTTTCCTGGGCGCAGGCGTCAGTACGGCCCGTCGCGCCATCGAAGAAGGATTGATCGGTCGTCCCGTTGCAGGAACTGCCTTCATGCTGGGTGGAGGTCCTGAAGGTTGGCATACGGACCCCGAGTTCTTTTATGCCTATGGCGGAGGCCCGATGTTCGATATGGGACCTTACTATTTATCGGCACTGGTTAATCTGCTGGGACCGATTCAGCGAATCAGCTCGTCGACCGGCATCCAGATTCCCGATCGCGTTATCGGCTCAGGGCCAAAGGCCGGGACGCCGATCGCGGTTCAGACCCCGACCCATTTGGCGGGTACGCTGGACTTCGCGGGCGGACCGATCGTCACGATGATTATGAGCTTCGATGTACGGGGAGCAACCGAATTGCCGCGAATGGAGATCTACGGAACGGCGGGGACGTTATCGCTGCCTGACCCGAACTTCTTCGGCGGGGATGTCCGATTGCGTCGCGCCGGTTCGGAAAATTGGGAGATTCTTCAGCCCGTATTCGAGAGCGCCCGCAATGAGCGGGGGCTAGGCGTCGAAGACATGGTCAAAAGCATTCGGGAAAATCGTCGCCACCGGGCGAGCGGAGATCTGGCTTATCACGTGCTGGAAGCGATGCATGCCTTTATGCGCTCTTCTGCGGAAAGCCGTCATATCACGCTTGATAGCTCGTACAAAGTTCCTGCCGCAAGACATGATTCGCTCAAATTATAATTTGATGAAAAGGTGGAGCGCACAATGGCACAAGTAGGATTGCAGTTGTACACCGTACGCGAAGAAATGGAAAAAGATTTCCGTGGAACACTTGAGAAGGTAGCCGCTCTGGGTTACAAAGGCGTGGAATTCCATACGTTCTTCGGCCATAGCGCAGAAGAAGTGAAATCGATTCTTGATGAACTCGGACTGACAGCATTGGGCACGCATACCGCGTATGCGCAGCTGCTCGAACATCTCGACGCAGAGATCGCTTATAACAAACAAATCGGCAATAACACGCTGATCGTCCCTTACCTCGTGGAGGAAGATCGCCAGTGGGACAAAGTCTTCGCGAACCTGAAAGACCTTGGCGAGCGTACCCGTAAGCAGGGTGCCGTGCTCGCTTACCATAACCATGATTTCGAAATGACGGAAGAAATCGACGGCAAGCCAGTGTTCGATGCGATGTACGATGCCGTTCCGGCTGAGGATCTGCAAGTCGAAATGGACACGTGTTGGGTGCATTACGGCGGCTATGATCCGGTTGAATACATCAATCGCTACAAAGGACGCCTGCCGATCATCCATTTGAAAGACATGACGCGCGACGCCGACGGTAAAGCCATTACGGCCGAGCTGGGCGTAGGCGAAGTCAATCTTGCAGCCATTGCGGATGCCGCGATTGAAGCAGGAGTACAGTGGATCGTTGTCGAACAGGACTACTGTGCAGGCGGCCAGCCGCTCGAAAGCATCGCGACAAGCATGGAATGGATTAAAAAATACGCAGCAGAAGGAGCAAAACTGAATGTCTAAAACGCTTAACGTCGCCGTAATCGGTTGTGGAGGTATTGCCAACGGCAAGCACCTTCCAGCTCTGTCCAGGCAAGATAAAGCCGTACTCGTCGCTTTCTGCGACCTTGTTGAATCCCGTGCTCAAGAAGCGGCTGACAAATACGGCGCCGAAGGTGCCAAAGTCTATACGGATTACACGGAATTGCTGAAAGATGCAAGCATCGAGGTCGTTCACGTCTGCACGCCGAACGATTCCCACGCGGAAATTACGATCGCCGCGCTTGAAGCAGGCAAGCATGTCCTGTGCGAAAAGCCGATGGCCAAAACAACAGAAGAAGCACGCAGCATGATCGAAGCGGCAGAGCGTACCGGCAAAAAACTGTCGATCGCTTATCAAAACCGCTTCCGCGATGACAGCCTGCATCTGAAAGATATGTGCGAAAAAGGCGAGCTTGGCGACATCTACTTCGGTAAAGCTATCGCACTGCGCCGCCGCGCCGTTCCGACTTGGGGCGTATTCCTCGACGAAGAAAAACAAGGCGGAGGCCCGCTGATCGATATCGGCACGCACGCGCTCGACCTGACTCTCTGGCTGATGGACAACTACAAGCCGCAAAGCGTTATGGGCTCAACGTTCCACAAACTCGGCAGCCGCGAAAATGCAGCCAACGCTTTCGGCCCGTGGGACCCGGAACAGTTCAAGGTCGAAGACTCCGCGTTCGGCTTCATCAAAATGGAAAACGGCGCGACGATCGTGCTCGAATCCAGCTGGGCGCTCAACGTACGCAAATTCGGCGAAGCCCAAACCTTGCTTTGCGGCACCGAAGGCGGCGCAGACATGGCTGACGGCCTGCATATCAACGGCGAAAACCGCAGCCGCCTCGTCGAAACCAAAGTCGACTTCGGCTCCGGCGGCGTAGCCTTCTACGACGGCGGCTCCGAAAACGCAGAAGACCGCGAAGCTCGCCAATGGCTCGAAGCGATCCTCGAAGACAAAGACCCGGTCGTCAAACCGGAACAAGCTCTCGTGGTTACCCAAATCCTCGAAGCCCTCTACGAGTCCGCCAAAACTGGCAAAGCCGTATACTTCAACTAAATTTTCTGCCTGGCTGGGCTTTATGTTTGCTTCATCTTCCTTGCAATGCCCCTTTCGCAGAAGTTTTGGACACAATTGGAAAACTTCTGCCGAAAGGTGATCTTTTGAAACGCTTTCTGCGTTCCATAAGTGTAAGGCTTCAACACGATGCTGCTCCTGATTCTCTTTTAATCTTCAATCTTTATATTTAGCCCTTGTATTTTCTTAACTTTTTCCAAAAGTGAAGTTCTTGTACCTTTGCGAAGCCAGACGGCGGAAGGGGAAAGTTCAGTGTAGGAGCGTAGCGTTCGCCTTTGCCCTGGGAAAATGTCCATATCAAACCATTCCAATTTTCCCAGGACGACACGCGACCGAAACGAACTTTCCCCTGTAGCCCCTCGCTTCCAACCGTACAGGAACTTCGCTCTATTCCCACCTCTCATTATTGTCGGAAAAAGGGGCTTTTTCGCACCTCTTTCCTATTCAGATCAGCATCAAAATACGGATATAATAACTAAGGAGGTTCGGTTGTGAAGCTTGGAGTATTCATGGTAATGTTCAACGAACGGGGATTTGAAGAGTCGCTCGATTACATCGCGGAAAAAGGGCTCAAAGCAGTCGAAATCCCTACAGGCGGGCACCCGGGCAACGTACATTGCAACCCGGAAGAACTGCTGGCCGACAAGTCGAAACTGGACGCGTTCAAAAAAGCGGTGGAATCGCGCGGATTGATCATCAGTGCGCTAAGCTGCCACGGCAATCCGCTCCATCCGCAAAAAGCATTGGCTAAAGCCGACCACGACGCTTTTATAAAAAGCATCGAACTGGCGCAGCGCTTGGACGTGCAAGTTGTCAATACCTTCTCCGGTTGTCCGGGCGACCATGAGGATGCGAAATATCCGAACTGGCCTGTCGCGCCATGGCCGAACGATTATCAGGACATCCTGAAGTGGCAGTGGGAAACCAAAGTCATTCCTTACTGGAAAGATGCAGGCAAGTTCGCGCAGGATCACGGCGTTAAAGTAGGGCTCGAACTGCACGGAGGATTCTCGGTGCATTCGCCGGCAACGATGCTGCGCCTGCGGGAAGCGACCAACGAAGCGATTGGCGCCAACCTCGACCCGAGCCACATGTGGTGGCAAGGCATTGATCCGGTTCAAGCGATCCGTATCCTCGGACGCGCCGGAGCCATTCACCATTTCCACGCCAAAGACATCACGATCGATCAAAACAACGTCAACATGCACGGCCTGACCGATATGCAATCGTACACGTTGATGCAGGACCGGGCTTGGAACTTCCGCAGCGTAGGCTACGGTCACGACCTGAAAGTATGGTCCGACATGATGAGCGAGCTGCGCTTGCAAAACTACGATTACGTTGTTAGTATTGAGCACGAAGACGGGCTGATGTCCGTCGATGAAGGTTTCGGTAAAGCCGTGCGCAATCTTCAACAGGTACTCATCGAAGAGCCTGCTGGAGAGATGTGGTGGGTTTAATATAAGGCACTTAAATTACAGTCATAATTAAGGGGATACCGACGATGATCAATGTAACCATCTGGAACGAATTCGTACACGAACGCAGAGATGAAGAAGTCAAAGCCGTATATCCGGACGGTATTCATAAACAACTGGAGCGCGCCCTGACACCGGAAGGGTTCGCGATTCGCACTTGCACGCTGGAAGAGGACGATCATGGCCTGACAAGAGAAGTGCTGGACTCGACCGACGTCATGATCTGGTGGGGCCACATGGCGCACGAACTGGTCGACGAGTCGATCGCGGAAGCCGTCGCGCAGCGCGTGCGTGAAGGAATGGGCCTGATCGTATTGCACTCCGGCCACTTTTCCAAACCGTTCAAAAAGCTGATGGGAACGGGCTGCGATCTGAAATGGCGCGAAGCCGGCGAACAAGAGATTCTGTGGGCGGTTAACCCTTCTCACCCAATCGCGGAAGGCATCGGCGAAAATATCATTCTGGAGCACGAGGAAATGTACGGAGAGTTTTTCGACATTCCGACTCCGGACGAGATCGTCTTTATCAGCAACTTCTCTGGCGGTGAAGTATTCCGCAGCGGCTGCACATTCCGTCGCGGTTCCGGTAAGATTTTCTACTTCCGTCCGGGACATGAGACGTATCCGACGTATTACAACAAAGATATCATTCGCGTAATCTCCAACTCGATCCGTTGGGCTTACCCGTCAACTGCTGCGAAACCGGTCTATGGCAACGCACAGCCGGTTCGTCCGCTGCAGGCTCCGGAACTCGTTTAAACATCTCTGCCGACGTTAAACAAACGAATTTCGAATCCTGATGAAACATGAAGATCGAAGGCGTGTAGTGGCATGCCGCTGCACGGCCGTCCTTTCGCTTATGCGGGAGGACGGCTTTTCTATTTATAATGAAGAAAGCGTTAACAAAATTGCTGTGAAAGGCTCCGGGGATGTTGGCGCAATATCCGATTTGGGGTAAAATAGGAACAATACCGGCAAATCATAAGGATTCGAGTGAAGAAAGGGGGATGGCTATGAAGGTGGAATTTGGCAGCGCGCCCGTGACGGAAGAGATTATCCAGGCATGCTTGCGCAGATCCGAGGGCTATGACCTTGAAGGATTTTTGCTCGGTCAAGGAGCCATTCCGGCAAAAATCATGTTTGTTGGGGAAGCGCCAGGCGCGACGGAAATTGTGGAAGGGCGTCCGTTTACAGGGCAGGCAGGGAAAGTGTTGGAACAGTATCTGGAGAAACTCGGGCTCACGCGTCAGGATATCTATATTTCCAGTGCCGTACGCAGCCGCCCTTTTAAAGACAAGGTTGTGGCAGGTGCTCCCGTAGGAACGATTCCGCGGACTAGCCGTTCCAATCGTACACCGACCAAAAACGAAGTGTTGGCTCATGCACCGATTCTGGATTTTGAGATTGAGTATGTGCAGCCGCAGGTCATCGTACCGATGGGGAACATTGGGCTGCATCGTTTGATTGGTAGTCATGAGACGATTTCTTCGCTTCATGGCAAAGTGATCGAGGGTCCGGTGTTACAGCTTGAAGACCTGGATGATCCAACTTCCGGCTATATGTTCGGGGAACGGTCGTATTCAATTTTTCCGCTGTATCATCCGGCAGCTGTCATTTACAATCGTTCGCTTGAAGAGGTGATCGATCGCGATTTGACGGCACTTAAGAATTTTTTAACGGCAAAAAATAATTCGTGAAGGCATTTTCTTTTTCTTGGAAATGTGTTAATATGAAATAAACTAACAAATCGTAAGTTTCTCTTCAGAGGGAATCTTCTAAGAGGTGATCATCTATGATAGAGCAAAAACATGAAGTGTCGATGCAGCTTTGCCCGAGATTCGAGACGGCTTTTTCGTTTTTGGGCAAGCGCTGGAATGGTCTGATTATTCAGACTTTGATGAGCGGTCCGAAGCGGTTTAAGGACATTTCCAACCAAATTCCGATGATGAGCGACAAAATGTTGTCCGAGCGGATGAAGGATCTGGAAGGTGAAGGTATTTTGGTTCGTCATGTGTATCCGGAAACTCCAGTACGGATTGAATACGAATTGACGGAAAAAGGCCGTGCACTTCAGCCGGTTATGCAGCAGATTCAGATGTGGGCGGAATCTTGGGTTGACTGATCCGCGCAACGCAAAGAACCTCTTTGGAAACGAAGAGGTTCTTTTTTTATTGCGTGACGTGTGCATTTGAGAAACGCCTACTGGTTTTGTTACAATAAAGAAGATGAACCGAGAAAATCGGTTATACTTCGGGAGGAAGGGAACGGGGACCAATGCGGACAAAAATGAAGCTGCCCGATCAACGTGTCCTGCTGTTCGTGCTTGCCGTCCTGCTTGTTATAGCAGTAGCGGCGACAGCCGTATTGCTTCGCCAGCCTTCAGCCGATACCACGGCTGAAGCGGAAGCCAGCAGCGGCGAAAATTTTAGGCTGGTCGTTGACGGAGGCATTTACATGCCCAATGAGAATCGCTCGCTGATCGGTTCTTATCGGGCCGAAGATACGATCCGAGATGCCCTGGAACGAAGCGGCATTGTCCGATTCGACAACGAAGGGCGTATTGCTTCAGTCGATGACACAGAACTTCATTCCGAATTGGTATGGTCGGTCAAGCAGAATGGCAAAGAGATTCCCGGGGATGATTTTAGCGCACGTGTTCAAGCCGGCGATGAAATTCTGCTCTATATCGAAGCGCCGGGCAACGATGGAGCACCGGTTAACACTTTACTGATTAGTGGGGGAGAATTGAATCCGTCCTTAGGCGGTTCTTATGCGCATCCGTATGCGGAAGGCACGTTGGTTCGCGATGTATTGAAGGCCAGCGGTCTCGTAACGATGTCCGAGAATGACCGTAGCATTCGGCTGGTGAAAGCCAATCCGGATACGCAGGAAGGGTATATGACCAAGCCAAGGGAGACATGGGTACTCAAGGTAAACGGAAAAGAGCTCAATCCTGATCGCGGTTTTGACATGCCATTGCAGCCAGGGGATTACGTAGAGTTGACGCTCGAGAGGTTTTAAGATGCGTCCTAACTTGAATAAAAGTGCACAAAAAAGCCGGATCGCTTAGATCCGGCATATTTCGTTTGGACAAAGTTCGCAGTGGCAGACTTCCTGAAGCATGGCAAGGTCGGTAATAACGATCATGCCATTCTCGTACTCGACAGCCCCTTTTTTCCGAAGGTCGCTAAGCATCCGGTTCACGCTCTCGCGCGTAGCTCCGATCATGTTCGACAAATCCGTATGCGTGATTTTTTTATTGATCAGCGTTCCTTCGCCATGCTTTTCTCCATACGTATTGCCCAAACGAATCAACGTCGAGCAAAGCGCGCCCGGCTTTCCGTACATCATCAGATCGCGGAATTTGGTTTGCGTCAAGCGGTGGTGGATACCCATCCACTTCATAAAATCGATCGCAAAATCACAATGCTGACAGATCAGAACTTCCAAATCCTTATGTTCAATAACGCCGACTTCCGTGTCCTCGATCACTTCGGCAGTAAAGCTGTGTTTGCTGCTGAAGAATGGGTCCGCTTGCCCGACCATATCATCGGTTTGGTACATGTAAAGGATGAGTTCCTTGCCTTCATCGGTCGACTTGGTCAGTTTGACACGGCCTCTTTTGATATAATAAAGCTTGTCGGCGAGGTCTCCCTCCCAGAACAAATGCGATCCTTCCGGGATATGGCGATCCTTCATGACGACTTCCAGACGCTTCATATTTTGATCCGAAAAACATCCGGTATTGCCTCGATGATCGGTGGCATGGTGATATAGGGTCATCATTAACATCTCCTTCGCGCAAGCGCACACTTCGAATTGTCGGCAAAGCATTTACTGACGCTTTTTTGTTAATCAAATTTTAAATTAATTATAACTGAAAATTTCAAGTTTTTGGAGTTCCGCGAGTAGAAAATAGTGGCGAAAAATCAAACATTGTGACTTTTTTCACTTTATATCTTTATCATGAGGGATGCCGAGGATTTTGTCAATTCTTATTACGCAAATTTTTGAATAAATTTTTATATTCTCATTTTTTGGAGAAATAGCCGCAATGAAACCTTATAGAACGAAGGCCAATACAAAAAAAGAGAAATGTTTTAACTTTTTTTCAAAAGGTCAAGCCGAGAGCATTAATGAAAGGAAGTGCAGTAGATGCTTCAGAAAAAGGCAGGGAAACGGACTCGAAATTATTTTGTGAAATTTTTCACTTCCCAAACCGAAATGCGTGTGCTATGATTTGTGACGTAGAGAAAACAACGCAAACATCTTGAGGAGGATGAGGGAAATGGCAGTGAAAAATGAAGCCGCCCGTACTGTTGAACCGACCGCCGAACAGGACATTCAAAAACTGATTGATAACGCGAAAAAAGCTCAGGAAGCGTTCATGCAAATGGACCAACAACAAATCGATAACGTCGTGCAAGCGATGGCCCTGGCCGGCCTGGACAAGCACATGTATCTCGCCAAGATCGCGATTGAAGAAACGAAACGCGGCGTGTACGAAGACAAGATCACCAAGAATCTTTTCGCAACAGAATACATTTATCACAGCATCAAAAATGATAAAACGGTAGGCGTCATTGAGGACAACGAGTATGACAGCTTCCAGAAGATTGCGGAACCGGTAGGCATCGTGATGGGGATCACACCTGTAACTAACCCGACTTCCACAACCATGTTCAAAGCGCTAATTTCGATTAAGACACGTAACCCTATTATATTCGGATTCCACCCATCTGCGCAATACTGTAGTTCGGAAGCTGCCCGGATTTTGCATGAAGCAGCGGTTAAAGCAGGCGCACCGGAAGGTTGCATCCAATGGATCGACAAGCCTTCGATGGACAAAACGAACATTCTGATGAACCACAATGACGTAGCACTGATTCTGGCAACCGGCGGCGGCGCAATGGTTCGCGCGGCTTACAGCTGCGGCAAACCTGCTCTCGGCGTAGGTCCTGGTAACGTTCCGGCGTTCATTGAAAAAACAGCGGATATTGACCAAGCCGTGACTGACCTGATTCTGTCGAAATCGTTCGATAACGGTATGATCTGCGCATCGGAACAAGCGGTGATCATCGAAGAGCCGATTTTTGATCGGGTTAAAAAGAAAATGATTGCAAACGGCTGCTACTTCCTGAATAAAGATGAAATCGCCAAGTTAACACCAAGCGCCATGAACGTAGAAAAATGCGCAGTCAACCCAGCCATCGTCGGCCAATCGGCTGTGAAGATCGCCGAACTGGCAGGCATCACCGTTCCTGCAACGACGAAAATCCTGGTTGCCGAAATCGAAGGCGTAGGCACGAAGTATCCGCTGTCGGCTGAAAAGCTGAGCCCGGTTCTGGCCTGCTACAAAGTAAAAAATGCGGATGAAGGTATCGCTCGCGCCGCAGAAGTTGTTGAATTCGGCGGCATGGGTCACTCGTCGGCGATCCACTCGAACGACGATGCGGTGATTCAACGCTTCGCGAACCGTCTGCAAACCGGCCGGATCATCGTCAACTCGCCTTCTACGCACGGCGCAATCGGCGACATCTACAACACGAACCTGCCATCGCTGACATTGGGCTGCGGATCTTACGGCCGTAACTCGACATCGTCGAACGTAACCGCAGTAAACCTGATTAACGTGAAAAGGGTGGCGCGTCGTACTGTGAATATGCAATGGTTCAAAATTCCGGACAAGATCTATTTCGAAAAGAACGCAACGCAATATCTGGCTAAAATGCCGGACATCACCCGTGTGGCAATCGTAACGGACCCGATGATGGTACAGCTCGGCTATGTAGAACGTGTTCAACACTATCTGCGCCAACGCCAAACTCCGGTTGCGATCGAAGTCTTCTCGGAAGTTGAACCTGATCCGTCGACCACGACGGTTGAGCGCGGACGTGCCATGATGGAACGTTTCCAACCCGACTGCATCATCGCCCTGGGCGGCGGTTCGCCAATGGACGCTGCAAAAGGCATGTGGTTGTTCTATGAATATCCGGATACCGACTTTGACAACCTGAAGCAAAAATTCATGGATATCCGCAAACGGATCTACAAATACCCTCGTCTGGGCAGAAAAGCGAAATTCGTTGCGATCCCTACGACTTCGGGTACAGGTTCGGAAGTGACATCGTTCGCCGTTATCACAGATAAGGAAAAGGGAAATACCAAATATCCGCTGGCTGACTACGAACTGACTCCGGACGTAGCGATCGTCGATCCTGTATTCGTCTACTCGCTGCCTAAAGTAGCCGTAGCCGACACCGGTATGGACGTTCTGACTCATGCGATTGAAGCTTATGTATCGGTTATGGCGAGCGACTACAGCGATGGTCTGGCCATTAAAGCGATCCAACTCGTATTCGCCAACCTGGAAAAATCGGCACTGACTGCGGATAAGGTAGCCCGTGAAAAAATGCACAATGCTTCGACGCTTGCCGGTATGGCGTTTGCGAATGCTTTCCTCGGCATCAACCACAGCTTGGCGCACAAATGGGGCGGGGAGTATCACACAGCTCACGGCCGCACCAATGCGATTCTGATGCCTCACGTCATCCGTTACAACGCGAAAAAACCATCGAAGTTCGCTTCGTTCCCGAAATATTCGCACTTTGTGGCTGACGAGCGTTATGCTGAAATTGCCCGCATTCTGGGATTGCCAGCCAGAACGACAGAAGAAGGCGTGAAGAGCTTGATCAAAGCAATCCGCGAACTGAATGAAAAACTGGGCATCCCGGCTACATTCCAAGAACTGGGCTTCGATGCGAAACAGTTTGAATCGCGTGTTGACTATCTAGCTGACCGTGCGTTCGAAGACCAATGCACAACCGCTAACCCTAAACTGCCGCTCGTAACCGAACTGGCTGACGTATACCGCGACGCGTTCTACGGCAGATTCGAAGACTGATCGCTCTGACCGCATACCAAGTTTAACCTGATCCGCTTGGGCTTCCGACGCCTTTTAAGCTATACAAACTCTCGTACTATGATGCGGCGCACTCACGTTAGTGAGAAGCGCCGCCTTTTTTATTCCATATCCAATAGAAGGAAGAAAGTTAGTTAGTATGAAAGAATGAAAAACAGTCATAAAATGATGTGTTATTCAGAAAGCGGGCTTAAAAGTGATAAAAATCATAAAAAAGCGAATTATTGTGATAAAAATCACATCATCTCGGAGTGAAGAAGGGCATAATAAAGGCATGAAAGGTCCCCAAACATCGAGAGAAGAAACCAAGTATTAAACTCTATCGATGAATGTGATATTTTTCACCTTGTTGGCGCGATAGTCAGCAACCAGGGATCTGAAGCGAGACGCGGAACGCCTCTTCAACCCGTGATCTCAGCCAAACATATAAATGGAGGTAATCACATGTCGGTTATCGAAAAAGAAATCACAGGCGCAAATTCGGAAGCTTGGAGAAATTTTAAAACAGGTAAATGGACAAACCACGTTGATACGAAAAACTTTATTGACGAGAACATCGCTCCTTACACAGGTAACGAAGAATTCTTGGCGGGTCCTACGCAAAATACGAATGACCTCTGGAAAATCGTTTCCCGATTGTCGAAAGAAGAAAGAGAAAGAGGCGGCGTGTGGGACGTAGATGTCAACACTCCGGGATCGATCACTTCGCACGGCGCGGGTTACTTGGATAAAGAAAAAGAACAAATCGTAGGCGTACAAACCGATGCACCTTTCAAACGTGCGATTCAGCCTTACGGCGGTATTCGGATGGTGATCGATGCTTGTAAAGCTTACGGCTTCGAAGTTCCGCAATCGATCGTCGATACCTTCACTAATATTCGCAAAACGCATAACCAAGGCGTATTCGATGCTTATACACCAGAAATCCGCGCTGCTCGTAAATCGGGTATCGTAACGGGTCTCCCGGATGCTTACGGCCGTGGCCGTATTATCGGTGACTACCGCCGCGTAGCGCTGTACGGCGTAGACTTCCTGATGAAACAAAAACAACGCGAGCACAACGAAACAATCGGAGACGGCATGGATGAAGCAACGATTCGCCTGCGCGAAGAAATCTCCGAACAGTATCGTGCACTCGGCGAACTGAAACAAATGGCTCAACTGCACGGCATGGACATTTCCAAACCGGCAACCAATGCCAAAGAAGCTTTCCAATGGGTGTACTTCGGTTACCTGGCAGCCGTTAAAGAACAAAACGGTGCGGCAATGTCGCTGGGACGCGTATCTTCCTTCCTGGACATCTACGTACAACGCGATCTGGCAGAAGGTACTCTGACTGAAGAAACGGCTCAAGAACTGGTTGACCATTTCGTTATGAAACTGCGTATCGTGAAATTCTTGCGTACGCCCGACTACAACGAATTATTCAGCGGTGACCCGACTTGGGTGACGGAATCGATCGGCGGCATGGCTGTAGACGGCACAACTCGCGTAACGAAAAGCAGCTTCCGCTTCCTGCATACCCTGTACAACCTGGGACCTGCACCGGAACCAAACTTGACCGTACTGTGGTCGGAACAACTTCCGGAAGGCTTCAAAAAATACTGCGCGAAAGTTTCGATCGAAACAAGCTCGATCCAGTACGAAAACGACGATCTGATGCGTCCAATCTACGGCGATGACTACGGTATCGCATGCTGCGTATCCGCAATGCGTATCGGTAAGCAAATGCAGTTCTTCGGCGCTCGTGCCAACCTGGCAAAAACGCTGCTGTACGCAATCAACGGCGGTAAAGACGAAAAATCCGGCGAACAAGTTGGACCGGAATTCCCGGCAATCACTTCCGAGTATCTCGACTATGACGAAGTCATGAAACGCTACGTGCCAATGATGGAATGGTTGTCCAAAGTATATTTGAACGCACTGAACATCATTCACTACATGCACGACAAATACAGCTACGAACGTATCGAAATGGCGCTGCATGACCGCGACATTCTGCGTACAATGGCTTGCGGCATCGCGGGTCTGTCCGTAGCCGCTGACTCCCTGAGCGCAATCAAATACGCAAAAGTTAAACCGATCCGTAACGAAAAAGGCATCGCGATCGACTTCGAAATCGAAGGCGAATATCCTTGCTACGGCAACAACGACGACCGTGTCGACCAAATCGCCGTACAACTGGTTGAGAAGTTCATGGGCATGATTCGCAAACACAAAACATACCGTGATTCGCTGCCTACCCAATCCGTACTGACGATCACTTCGAACGTCGTATACGGTAAGAAAACAGGTACGACACCAGACGGACGTAAAGCTGGCGAACCATTCGCACCAGGCGCCAACCCAATGCACGGCCGTGATAAAAAAGGCGCGCTGGCTTCCCTCAGTTCCGTTGCCAAACTGCCTTACGAAGAAAGCCTTGACGGAATCTCGAACACCTTCTCGATCGTGCCTAAAGCACTGGGTAAAGAAGAAGAAACTCGCAAATCGAATCTGGTTGCGATGCTGGATGGATACTTCGGCAGCAACGCTCACCACTTGAACGTAAACGTGTTTGACCGCGAACAACTGATGGACGCGATGGAACATCCGGAAAACTACCCGCAATTGACGATTCGCGTATCGGGTTATGCCGTTAACTTCATCAAGCTGACTCGCGAACAACAAATGGATGTGATCAACCGCACGTTCCACTCGAATATGTAAGTAAGCCGACGCGTTGACTTCGGACTGGCTACCTGTTCATTCAACATCAACTATACGGCGCTCGCGGGATGTGAGCGCCGTTATTATTGAAAGGGTGACGACGAATGAGTCACAAAGGACGCATACACTCACTGGAAACATTCGGGACGGTAGACGGCCCGGGAATTCGCTTCGTGTTATTTATGCAAGGATGCTTGATGAAATGCCAATACTGCCATAACCCGGATACCTGGAACTTTGACGGGGGTAAAGAAGTAACCGTTGAAGAAGTCTTGTCCGAAATACAGCCTTACCTCAATTATTATCGTTCTTCCGGTGGCGGATTGACGATCTCTGGGGGAGAACCGACATTGCAAGCTGCTTTTGTAGCCGAAGTGTTCCGCGAAGCGAAGGAACGTTGGGGGCTGCATACGACACTGGACAGCAACGGCTTCAATAACGCGGAGAAGTTGCAATACCTGATGGATGTGACGGATCTTGTTCTGCTGGATATCAAACATATCGATAACGATAAGCATAAAGTGCTGACTGGGGTCAGCAACGAACAAACGCTGCGGACCGCGCAATGGCTATCCGATCATGGAAAAAAAATGTGGATTCGCCATGTATTCGTTCCTGGCATTCATGACGATGAAAATAACCTGCGAGATCTTGGGAAGTTTATCGGCACGTTGAACGGCGTCGAGAAGTTCGAAATTCTTCCTTATCATCAAATGGGTATTTATAAATGGAAAGAACTCGGTCGGGAGTATCCGCTTGAAGGTGTAGATTCTCCGACGGACGAACAAGTTCAACGGGCGTACAGATTGATTGAAGAAGGTCGCAACATGCAAATGGCATAATTATTTTTGTTGCTTCAATACCTAAAATTCAAGAAATTATCTTTTTAAATATTAACAGGTTGATAACTGTGTAAATGCTTGCATAATGTTTACAAAAAGCGATCTTTCCTTTTACAGGAAGGCCGCTTTTTTTACTGTTTGACAGAAACTTTTAACGGATTGGCGCGTCTAAGTCTATGTGCTCAGCGAGAGAAGGACCAAATTCAGCTATAAAGGGAGTCGTAAAATGAATCTGAAGAAAATCACGATCATCGCTCTGCTCGTTGTCGTGCAGGCGGCAGCCGTGCTACCTCCGGCATCGGCCCAGGCAGCAGCGACATCGGGTAATACGCCAGTCGTTGTACAGGGAGAAGTTGTACAACAAGATGGAGCAGAAAAAACGTACACGGAGAAGCTTGCTGCACAGACGCAGGCTGCGCCGAATGAAACAACTAACCAAGCTACAAATTCTGTTGCCGATCCGGCAGCATCTACAAATGTACAGCCTTCGCAGAACGAACAATCCCCAACAAATCCGACTGAAACCGAAGGCAGCGTACCTACAGACACGCAAACGCCTGATAGTTCTTCGGCAGTGCCTGCGGACGGAACAGATACAACGGAAACTCCGGCAGACGGAACGACTGTACCGACGACGGAGGAGCCGACAACGACACCGACTACACCAAGCACAGGAACACCAACAAATACTCCGAATGCAACGACGCCTACAGTGCCGGCATTCGATGCGTCGACTACACTGGGAACGGATAAACTTGTTCTGATCATCAATGGCAACAAGATGTATCAGGACGGGCAAACCTATACCGCTGCTCAGCCAATGGCTGCCAAAGACGGTGTATCGTACATTGCCGTTCGTTCGTTTGTTAATCGTGTAGGCCTCAAACTTACATACGATGCCAAAACGAAAGAAACCGTGATTACAAAAGGTGCGGATGAACTGCGCTTCAAACTGGGAACCGACACGTACACCGTGAACGGAGTGCCTACCAAGATGAAGGGAACTTCTTATCAAGAAAAAAGTACCTTCATGGTTCCGCTGACTTCGATTACGCAAGCACTGGGCATTCCTTATAAGATCGACTACAAAGCAAAAACGATCACGTTGACGATTTCTTCGAAGCCAACAGCATCGTTTACCGTATCGCCCGAAAAAATCATTGCGGGCGAAACCATGGTGACGTATGCAACGAAATCCGAATCGCCCAGCGGCTACGACATTGTAAATGAGCGTTGGGAAGGCCGTCAGGATATTTTCACCGATCCGGGTACTTACACGATTACTTATTCCGTACAGGATTCAAGAGGACAATGGAGTGATCCATACAGCCAAACGGTTACGGTCGAAGCTCCGAACCAACCACCGGTCGCTCAATTCACAACCGATAAAGAAATCTACCGAATCGGTGAACCTGTGAATTATACAGACCAAAGTTATGATCCGGACGGCAACTTGCCGGAAGCCAACAGCCGTGTATGGGAAAACCAGAAGGGGGCGTATTTCGTTTCGGGTCCTCAAACCATTACCTTAACGGTAACGGATGAAGACGGCGCAACTAACACGTTTACCAAAACGATCACGGTTACTGATGAAGTTCTTTATACACAAGATGAATATAATGCGTTGTTCGTACCGATCGGGAGCAAGTTCCTGTTCGATGGCGGCAGCGTTCCGTCCATGCAAAAAGTAGCTCGTTACGATACGCTTGGCGATGTGACGTTATACCGCAGCAACAGTCCGGAATCGGTATTCAGCACAGGCAAACTGTATGAAGACACGATCAACGGTAAAGTTCGTTTTATGGTTCACCATGCGAATTACACCCAAAAACGCGTAACGATGTATGTTGTCGCGACGAACAACAATGCGACGCCAGCAACGGTTCAAACGCTGGATAGCGGCTTCGGTGGACCGAGTCCTTTTGCTACGGCGGCAGGCAAAGTTTCCGTGCAGCGTTATCACCAATCGGTGATCGATGGTAAACAACGCACCACGATCACGCTGCAACCGGGAGAAAGTAAAGTCATTTTGACTGAGCTGAATAAAGTTCCGATGGCGGACAAAACGGTCATCTCGCTGATTGCTGACGTCGATGCTTCTCAGCCGATCACGTACAGCACGTTGATGGTCGACACGAATGTAGACCCGATCGAAGCGGCAAAAACACTGTCGACGGCTGGCCGCGACGGCGTTCACAACCGCGGTACGTACCCGCTCGCAACGAAAATCATTGATGTATTCGAGCCAGTAGGCGGTACGACGCCGACTAAGCTTGTTATCGGCGACAACAAGGATGACCTGAATCTGACGGGTGTCGATGCTCCGAATAATCTGCCGGAATCGAATGCAGGTAACTTCGGCGTATTATACAAAATTCATCTCGATAAGGTTGCTCCTAATACGCTCATTACCTTTAACGGTCGTGGCGGTAAGTATGCAGGCTGGATTGTCGTGAACGGTCAACTCGTCGAGTTGTCTGCGCAAAGCATGGGACTGGTCGGTTCGGCCTTGAATACGTCGAGCGAAGCAGGCGTAGTCTACCGTACGGGCAATAGCACGGAGAGCGTGGATCTGGAGTTCACGCCCGCACCGGGCAGTAATCTGTCGGTCAACCTGATCTTCAGCCAAATGCCTGCACGCAAAGAATAGTTCACAACTAACGCAGCGACTTTCAATATTTTATTTTCATTAAGTAGACGTCAGGTTTGACATTCGAAAGCCCGGTTCCGCTTCTGGTGGAGCCGGGCTTTTCGTCCCATGGTGCAGATGCAGTTGATTGACTCTATGCTTAATTTGGGGCATTATAAATGAAGGGCGTTACGAATAAAAACGCTCCAAGGACTAAGCCGGAGACGGCAGGAGGCGAGGTTTACCGATGCTTTCGATGGAACGTATTATCGAGATCATGGCTGAACAGGGGTTGCGAATTACGGATCAGCGTAAAACGCTGGCACGACTATTTGCTGAAGCGCCCGGTTATTTATCGGCCAAGGATGTTTATGACTATATGGGACAAAAATACAAAGGACTCAGCTTCGACACGGTATACCGCAATCTGCGTGTGATGCAGGAATTGGGCGTGTTGGAACAGATCGTATTTGAAGAAGGCGTGAAATTCAAGCTGCATTGCAGCGAGGACCATCACCATCACCATATGATCTGTCTGCAATGCGAAAAAACGTATCCGATTACGTTTTGCCCGATGCAGTTGACAGAGTCGCCAGACGATTTCCAAGTCGTGAAGCATAAATTTGAAGTCTTTGGTTATTGCAAGGACTGCCGCGAAGAAGTGGCGCAGGAGCCGGTTAAAGCGGCTGCCGGGAAGCGGGAAGCGCGATGAAAATCGCCCGCCGGACGGTCCAGGGACCGATCCGTTTTTACCGGAAATTTATTTCCCCGCTTACGCCGCCGAGCTGTCGGTTCGTGCCGACTTGTTCGGCGTATGCGCTGGAAGCGATTGAAGTTCACGGGGCTGCCAAAGGAAGCTGGCTGGCCGCGAAAAGAATCGCAAAGTGTCATCCGCTTCATGCTGGCGGCTATGATCCGGTACCGCCACGTGTTTCTCGTGAGCCCGAATCGGATGATCAAGAAGGGCATGGAGGAGTTCACGGAACCCACATTTAATTGGGACCGTGGACTTTTTTCGTATGTTCGAGCATGAGGAGTTTGCCGCGTAATAAAGGTGGGATTCAGCTGTTGGTGCAGAAGATTCGGTACTCTACTTGACACCTCGGGCTTTTCTTCGGTATATTTTGGTGTAACGCAATCATGATATTGCGTTACACGGTTAATAATGAAGTCCGAAGAACGGATGAGTAGAAGGAAGCACCAGTCTCAGAGAACCGGGAAACACGCTGCGAACCGGTCTGGAAGAGCCTTCGAATATGGTCCGGGAGGAACTTTGTACAAGCTGCGACGTGACGGGTTGAATCAACGGACAAGCCTCATACGGTTTGGAAAGTTGAACAAGATCGATCAGCGAAGGGTGAGTGCAAGGCGTGTTCCAGCGTTAATGGACGGTCGAATGTGACCGGCAGAGCCTTCGATTCGCGAGAACGAAGGGAATGTGGGTGGTACCGCGCGAGCTTACGGCTCTCGTCCCATTTTATGGGGCGGGAGTCTTTTTGACATTTTCCGCTCCGAATCTTTGTTTAAAAAGGAGAGAAGAGCATGACAGAGAAAAAAAGCTTTTATATCACAACGCCGATCTATTATCCGAGCGGCAAGCTGCATATCGGACATACGTATACCACGGTAGCGGCCGACGCAATGTCTCGCTATAAGCGACTGCGCGGCTATGACGTGCGCTTCCTGACCGGAACGGACGAGCATGGTCAGAAGATCGAGCAAAAAGCGGCGGAAGCAGGCCAGACGCCGATCCAGTTCATTGACGGGATCGTCGAAGGCATTCGCAGCCTTTGGGATAAGCTCGATATTTCCTATGACGACTTTATCCGCACGACGGAAGAGCGCCATATCACAGTCGTTCAGGATATTTTCGAGCGATTGTTGAAGCAGGGCGACATCTACAAAGGCGAATACGAAGGTTGGTACAGCATTCCGGACGAAACGTACTACACCGAGTCGCAATTGGCTGACGTTGTGCGTGACGAGAACAACAAAGTCATCAGCGGCAAGAGCCCGGAAAGCGGCCATCCGGTCGAACTCGTCAAAGAAGAGTGTTATTTCTTCAGAATGAGCAATTATGCGGACCGTCTGCTAAAGTATTATGAAGACAACCCAGGTTTCATTCAGCCAGAGTCGCGCAAAAATGAAATGGTCAACAACTTCATTAAGCCGGGTCTGGAAGATCTGGCCGTATCGCGTACCACATTCAAATGGGGCGTTCCGGTCAAAAGCGATCCGAAGCATGTCGTGTACGTGTGGATCGATGCGTTGTCGAACTACATCACGGCACTGGGTTACGGTTCGAAAGATCCATCGCTGTTCGAAAAATACTGGCCGGCCGACGTGCATTTGGTGGGTAAAGATATTTTGCGCTTCCATACGATCTACTGGCCGATCATGCTGATGGCGCTGGATCTGCCGCTGCCGAAAAAAGTATTCGGCCACGGATGGTTCCTTACTCGCGAAGGCAAAATGTCCAAATCCAAAGGCAACGTGATCGATCCGGTCAAACTGATTGATCGTTACGGTCTCGACGCACTCCGTTACTACGTACTGCGCGAAGTGCCTTTCGGTTCGGACGGACAATTCACGCCGGAAAGCTTCGTGGAACGTATCAACTCCGACCTGGCAAACGATCTGGGCAATCTGCTGAACCGTACGGTAGCGATGGTTGATAAATATGTGGGCGGCGAAGTGCCAGCTTACAACGGACAAGTCACGCCATTTGATGCAGCCTTGGAAGAAGCGGCTATCGCGGCTGTGGACAAAGTCGAACAGGCGCTGGACGGTATGGAATTCTCCGTCGCCCTAACGGCTATCAGCCAATTCGTAAGCCGCACCAACAAATATATCGATGAGACGCAACCATGGGCAATCGCCAAAGACGACAGCCGTAAAAACGAGCTGGAGTCGGTAATGCTGCATCTGATCGAAAGCTTACGCATCGCATCCTTGCTGCTGCAACCGTTCCTGACTCGCGCGCCGAAACTGATCTGGACGCAACTTGGTATCGCGGGCGAAGAAGCAGCGGCATGGAGAGAGTGGGATACGGCGAAAACGTTCGGCGTCATCGCTGCGGGAACCAAGCTGCAAAAAGGCGATCCGATCTTCCCGCGTCTCGACGTGGAAGTCGAAGTCGCGAACATCGTTGAATCGATGAGTGGCGGAACTCCGGTCAAAGCGGAAGAAGCAGCGAAAAGCGAAACGGCTGCGCCTGTCGAAAAGCCGGAACCGAAAGAAGAGATCGGCATCGACGACTTCGGCAAAGTGGAATTGCGTGTCGCTCAAGTCATTGCCTGCGAACCGGTCAAAAAAGCCGATAAGCTGCTGAAGCTGCAACTTGACCTTGGTTTTGAACAACGTCAAGTCGTGTCGGGCATCGCGAAGTTCTACACGCCTGAAGAGTTGATTGGCCGCAAGGTGATCTGCGTAACTAACCTGAAGCCGGTTAAACTGCGCGGGGAAGAATCACGCGGCATGATTCTGGCGGCATCGCACGGCGATCAACTGACATTGGCGACGGTACCGGATTCGATGCCGAACGGTGCCATTGTGAAATAAAACTTTCCCGCGTTTTGCTCCGACAAGCAGGAAAGCGATGAAAGAACCGGATTTCTTCCGCCGTGGGAGAAATCCGGTTTTTGTTATGTGCAAATGAAGACGCGCGCTAATCGTAAATATATCGAAAAAAGTTGACAATGTTCAATCAGACTCCTATAATCGGTAAGGTTACGATTAGAGCGGACTTGCTCGGAATCGGATTTTTCTATAGGAAACGGAGTGTATCTAAATATGCAGCGCAACAACAAATATGCAGGACGCTTGGCTATTGCTTTAGCATTGACGGCATTGCTTGTATTATCGGCTTGCGGTCGGAACTCGGCAGGAACAATTGTGGAAGATAAGGTCAACGTGGTTACCACCTTTTACCCGATCTACGAATTTGCTTCCGCCATTGGCGGCGAAGACGCGAACGTAATCAACCTGCTGCCTACGGGCGTAGAACCGCATGATTGGACGCCGCGCGGTCAGGATATCGTGAACACGTCGAAAGCCCAACTTTTTTTCTATAACGGAGCTGGACTTGAAGGATGGGTACCGGACTTTCTGAAAGGATTGGATTCGGATTCCGAAGTCAAAGCGGTGGAAGTCAGTCAGGGTGTGGATCTGATTCTGACAACCGAAGACGATGGACATAACCATGGTACTGCCGAAGAAGACCACGATCATGAAAGCGAAGAACATTCGGAGGACGAACATGCCGAAGAGTCTGCGGATGCCAAACATACAGATCCGCACACTTGGGTAAGTCCAAAGTCGGCGCTGATCATGGCAGGCAATATTCGCGACAGTCTCGTCGAAGCCGATCCGGATCACAAAGCAGGCTATGACGAGCGTTACGAAGCTTTGGCGGACAAGCTGACACAGCTCGATGCCGAGTTTACGGAAAAGCTTTCGCCGTTGACGAATAAAGAAATTGTCGTTTCGCACCAGGCGTTTGGCTATTTGGCACGTGATTACGGGTTGTCGCAGCATGCCATTATGGGTCTGTCCCCGGACGCTGAGCCGCGGGCGCAGGATATGCTGAATCTGGCGAAGCTGGTGAAGGAAGAAGGCATTCGCTATATTTTCTTCGAAGAGCTGGTATCCGATAAATTGGCTAAAACATTGGCGGATGAAGCCGGCGTTGAAACGTTGGTGTTAAATCCGGTTGAGGGTTTGACGGAGCAGCAAGCCAAAGACGGCGATGATTATTTCAGTTTGATGCAAAAGAATTTGCAAAATCTGCTTCTCGCCTTACAATAGAAGAGACAAGCATGTTGACCGCGTTCGATAAGGTCAATAGATAAACGCGCGGTTCCGGCAATCTGCCGGGCCGCGCGTTTGAGTGGACGCAGATAAAAAAGGAGGGAATGCCATGTCCGCTTTTCCGACTGTGGATTGCCATCAGCCGATGATCGAGCTACGCGACGTGTCCTTTTCCTATAAAGACCAGCATGTCATGAAAGACCTGAACTTCAGCGTGAAAGAACGCGACTTCGTCGGGATCGTGGGTTCCAACGGAGCCGGCAAAACGACGCTGCTCAAAATGCTGGTAGGATTGATGCCGCCGACGAGCGGGGAGATCCGTTTGTTCGGCGAGTCGATCCGCAGTTTCCGCGACTGGGAGCGAATCGGCTATGTTCCGCAGAAAAACGCGCTGAATATGCTGTTTCCGGCAACGGTACGCGAAGTGGTAATGTCGGGGCTTTACACCAACAAAAGCTTGTTCCGCCGACTGACGAAAGAAGCCAAAGCGAAACTTGACGATGCTCTTCGAGTTATGCGGATCGAAGACATCGCCGACAAGCGCATCGGACGTCTGTCGGGCGGGCAGCAGCAGCGTGTTTTCTTGGCGCGCGCCATGATCAATCGACCCGATCTGCTTGTACTCGATGAACCGACAGTGGGCATCGACGCAGAAACGCAGGATGGCTTTTTCGAATTGATCCGGCATATGCATCAGCATCACAACATCACCTTCCTGATGGTGTCGCACGATATCGATCGCCTGGAAGATTATCTGGGCAAAGAACCAAGGCAGCAAAACGGAAAGATCAAGTTTTTCGTGCGTCATTCGCACGACGATCTGGATTGCGGCGAAACGAATCTACAGCATTCGATACCGCTCGTCGGATCGGCGGAGCAAGGGTAAGGAGACGGTAACTTGGAAATTTTGTTCAGTGACTTTTTTCAACGTGCTTTGCTTGGCGGTCTGCTGATTGGATTGACAGCGCCGCTGATCGGCATGTTTCTTGTCCTGCGGCGTTTGTCGATGATCGGGGATACGCTCGCGCATGTGACAATCGCAGGGGTAGCGCTTGGTTTTTTGATTAACGTATATCCGCTCGTGGTCGGTCTCGTGTTTGCGGTCATATCATCGTTTGCGATCGAGAAGCTGCGCCGTGCGTACAAAGGGTATGCCGAGCTATCGATTGCGGTGATTATGTCGGGCGGCGTGGCGATGGCTTCGTTCCTGTTTACGCTTGGGCAAGGCTACAATACGGACGTCACGAGTTATCTGTTCGGCAGTATCTATACGCTGGGCCGGACCGATTTGTATCTGGTAGGCGGCGTTACGGTGGTCGTGGTAGCTGTCGTGGTCTTCTTTTACAAAGAATTGTTCCTGCTTACATTCGAAGAGGACGCGGCTGCGGTAAGCGGGCTTCCGGTTAAGCTGCTGAATATGTTGATCACGGTGCTGGCGGCGCTTGTGATCAGTACAGCAATCAAGATCGTCGGCGCGCTGCTGGTATCGGCATTGTTGACGATTCCGGTCGCTTGCAGTCTGTTTTTGGCTAAAAGTTTCCGAATGTCGATCGTATTGTCCGTAGCCGTGGCGGAGATTGCCGTGATCGTAGGCCTGATCGTTGCGGGAATCTGGAATTTTGCTCCGGGAGCTACGATTGTCCTTTTGCTTATTTTAATGCTGCTGCTAACGCTGGTGGCGCGAAGAGGGTATACCGTCTGACGGTATCCTCTTTTTTTGTGACATGAACTTGCCAATAGGCTTCGAATAAAGGTATCATAGTAAGAGCCGTTTTGGGTGGAGTTAAGTCTGTGCAAGGCTGACGCATCATGAAGACAAGTCTCGAATTGGTTCGATTTTCGAAGCAACGAGATGTGTGTTCATCGGCGTCATTATCGAGAGAGTCGCGGAAATCGCGGCCTCAAGTCAAGGAAAAGAGGGAAGCGGATGCCAACGCCCAGTATGGAAGATTATTTGGAGCGTATCTACCTGCTGATTGAGGAAAAGGGCTACGCCCGGGTATCGGATATCGCCGAAGGGCTGGAAGTTCATCCTTCTTCAGTCACCAAGATGATTCAGAAGCTCGATAAGGACGAGTACCTGGTGTATGAGAAATACCGCGGGTTGATCCTTACGAATAAAGGCAAAAAGATCGGCAAAAGACTGGTGGACCGCCATCAGCTGTTGGAGGAATTTTTGCGTCTGATCGGGGTAGAAGAGAGCCATATCTACACGGATGTGGAAGGCATTGAGCATCATCTGAGCTGGAATTCAATCACGCAAATCGAATCGCTGGTCGAGTATTTCAATGGCGATCCGAAGCGTCTGGAAGAGCTTAGGGCACTTCAGAACGATACAACGACCGAAAATTAGAAAAGGCGTCTGTGACCATTGGGCACAGATGCCTTTTTGCTTGCGATTTTTTTGCGAAAAGTTTTCTCGTCCAATTACCGCTACAATCAGCAAGTGGTTTGCGTATAACGATTAGGGCCTGTTTGAGAAGGTACGAAACGAAATCAATTCGAAACGAGGGACTTGGAAACATGAAATGGCGTCAAGGAATTATGGTGTTCCTGGCTATGCTGCTGCTGTTACCGGCATGGAGCGGGCTTGGAACGACGAACGCGAAAGCGGCATCGGTTATTCAAATCATGCTGGACGGACAACGGATTCAAGGGGATGCAGATCCTTATATCGTATCGAATACGACACTTGTACCGATGCGGCTTGTGAGCACGAGTCTCGGCGCTCAGATCGAGTGGTCGCAAAGCAATAAAGTCGTAACAATCAACCAGGGGGGCACATTGCTATCGATCCCGCTGGGCTCCAAAACAGCTTATGTGAACGGCAACGCCGTGGAACTGGAGGCTTCGGTCACGAGTCTGAATGGGCGGATTATGGTGCCGCTGCGCTTTGTCGGCCAAGGATTGGGTCTTAACGTCAATTGGAGTCAGGCTACGCAGACGATTACGCTGACGACACCGGATGGTCCGATCGGCGTTCCGACGCCAGGAGTACCGGATAATCAAGGCAATCTAACTGCGCTTCGGGGTGCATGGGTCGCGACCGTATCCAGTCTGGATTGGCCGTCGTCCAAAGATGCAACCAAACAGAAATCCCAGTTCACGTCCATGCTGGACCAGCTCCAGGAAACCGGCATCAATGCCGTATTCGTGCAGGTGCGTCCAAGCGCGGATGCGCTATACCCGTCTGCGCTGGTTCCATGGTCGAATGTACTGACCGGAACACAAGGCAAAGATCCGGGTTACGATCCTCTTGCTTTCATGATCGAGGAGTCGCATAAGCGCGGGATGGAGTTCCATGCTTGGTTCAATCCGTTCCGCGCCAGCACGGGTTCTTCGACAGCGGGCTTGGCTTCCAACCATGTAGCCAAAGCCCATCCGGATTGGATCGTAAATTTCGATGGCAAATTGTATATCAACCCGGGAATCCCGAATGCCCGTCAATCCGTTATTGACGAAGTCATGGAAGTCGTGAACAAATACGATATCGACGGCGTGCATCTAGACGATTATTTCTATCCGTACGGAGAATCGTCTTCCAAAAAGTTTAATGACGATGCTACCTACAAACAGTACAATACGGCAGCCTATTCAAATAAAGGCGATTGGCGTCGCGGAAATATCAATGACTTTGTACAGAAACTCGGAAAAACGATTCATGCAGCCAAGCCTGCCGTCAGCTACGGCGTCAGCCCGTTCGGTGTATGGCGCAATGCTTCTACCGATTCGCTCGGCTCTAACACCCGCGCGGGCGTAACCGCTTATGATACGACTTACGCCGATGCCCGTACCTGGATCAAAAACGAATGGGTCGACTATATCGTCCCGCAAGTCTATTGGAGCAACGCGAACACAGCTGCCAATTATAAAACCGTAGTCGACTGGTGGGCCGACGTCGTAGCCGGAACCAACGTCAAACTCTATATCGGCGAAGCTGCCTACAAAGTAGGAACAACCGAAGCCGGTTGGAGCAGCGCAAGCGAACTGACCGACCACCTGGCCTACACCCTCGGCCATCAAAACGTCGACGGCAACATCTTCTTCCGCGCCCAGCATATCCTGTCCGGTAAAGTGCAAACGACTTTGGAACAATATTGGGCGAACTGATTGTAGATGTCATACACGAAAAACCGTCCGCTTCCTCAAAGAAGCCGGACGGTTTTCTCGATTCTATCTAATCCTTAAGCCCGGAAAAAAGCCAGGCCGCGAATTTTCCGCGGCCTGGCTTTTTTAATCTCTACCCACAAAATGAGCGGGATGCCTTACGTTACTTGATCAACCGAAGTGCCCACCAGCGGGGAGCCGTTTCGAGGTGAGAGAGCATTTGTATTTCGGGAAATTCCTTCATACAATCCAATCCATTTTCCCGAAAACAACGGCGATCGAACCCGAAACGGCTCCCCGCCCGCGCCGCAGTTCCTCCACCAAGAGAACCTCCAAGCTATGCTCTCCGGCATCCCGCTCAATACCCCGCACTTAATGGAACTTCGGTATGTCCTCATCTTCCTTGCTCTTGCGGCCTTCGATTACCTGGAACGGATAGTTCTTCTTTTTCTTCGGGTTTTTCGAAGGCGCAGGCGCTTTGCCGCCGCGAGGTGCGGAGGGCTTGGACGAAGCGGAAGAAGACATGCGTGCCATTTTTTCCTGCGTACGGGCCGAAGGCTTGATTTTAGGACGTTTGCCATCCGCCGTGCGATAACCGCCAGGACGACGAGTTTTTGGCAAAACGAAGTAGAGAATGGCGACCACAGCAATGATTCCGATCGGAATCAGCCAGGTGATCGACGGATTCGTGATGATTTGCAGGATGCCCACCGCAGCGAGCGCCAGAATGATCCAACCTGCGATTCCCGGTCTTTTCATAAGACATCAACCCTCCAGAGGATCGAGTATTGCGTTCGGCGCAGAAGCGGGAACGCCTTGCTTTTGATAAACAGCATCCAGTTCGCGCATCCGGTTAAAGGAAGCGATCGAAACTTCGACTTGTTCGTCCGTCGGTTCTTTCGTCGTCAAAAGTTGCAGCCACAGTCCTGGGTAACCCAAATAACGCAGCACCGGCACATCGCGCAGGGCGTTAGTGAACTTCAAAAACTCGAAAGATACGCCCATAACGACCGGCAAGAGGAGCAGACGCTGCACGACGCGTTCGCCTAAGCTGTCCCACGTGAACAAGGAGTAAATCAACACCCCGACAATGACAGTGAGCATGATAAAGCTGCTACCGCAGCGATAATGCAATCGAGTGTACTTTTGTACATTTTTCGGTGTTAGTTCTTCGCCCGCTTCGAATGCAGTAATGACCTTGTGTTCCGCTCCATGGTACTGGAACAGTCTTTTGACAAGCGGGGTTAACGAAATGAGGTACAGATACAAGAGCAGCAAGATAAGCTTGATTCCGCCCTCAGCCAGATTGTGATAGATCTGATGGGCGAAGGAACCTTTAAACAAAAACTCTTCCACGAACATCGGAACAAGCGTGAATACGACCTTGCCGACGATAAAGGAAATGATTGCGGCCGCCGTTACGCCGATGATGGCACCAAGGCTCAATTTCGCTTCGCCTTTTTTGTTTTTCGCTTGCAATTCTGCGCGTTCTTCAGGCGTCATCTCGTCGTCCGCATAAGCGTCGAACGAATAATTGAGATGCTTGGAGCCTTTGACGCTGGAGTCGACGAGGCTGACCAGACCGCGGAGCAGCGGAACTTTGCGCAAAGAGCGCACCCAGCTTTTTTCTTCGCGGGGCACTTCGAGGAAAGTGATCTCCCCGCTCTTGCGGCGCACCGCGGTGACGTTGACGTGCTTGCCGCCGAACATGACTCCTTCGATCACGGCTTGTCCGCCGTAGGCGACGGGAGCAGATTTTTCAGACAAAACCTTCACCTTCCTAAACGTTTTAAAAGACATTTCTTTTCATTGTATCGGATTTTACAGGCAAATACCAGCGAACGGGCGGCTTCCCGGCCTACGTTGCTTGCACGTAAAAAGGCTTCTCAGAGTGGGCGGGCGTATGATAGAATGTACTGTGGTAATTTCGCTTGAAGCTCTGGAAAATACGAACTGATATAGGTTCACCGGGAAAGAGGAGAAAATATGCAGCAGCGTGTAAACAAATTGCGCGAAGCGATGGCTTTGCAGGGCGTTAGCGCAATGTTTGTGGCCAGTGACATTAACCGTCGTTACCTGACCGGATTTACCGGTTCCGCCGGATATGTGCTCATCACGGAAAACGAAAGCTATTTGCTGACCGACTTCCGTTATATGACGCAGGCGCCTGAGCAGGCCAAAGATTTTAAAGTGGTCGAGCATGCACCTAAGGTGATGGAAACGGTTAAGGGACTGCTTGGTTCTTCGGCGAAACTCGGTTTCGAGCAGGAACATGTCACATTTGCGACGTATCAAAGCTATAAGGAAGCGCTGGCGGGCGTCGAACTCGTGCCGGTGTCGGGTCTTGTGGAAGGCCTGCGCATCTTCAAGGACGAGGGAGAGCTTGCGATCATGCGCGAAGCGGCCGTTCTGGCGGACCGTACCTTCAGCCATATCCTGACGAAAATTCGTCCTGGCGTCACCGAGCGCGAGCTCGATTTGCAGATGGAAATGTTCATGCGCGAAAACGGGGCAACTTCGTCGTCGTTTGATACGATTGTCGCTTCCGGCGAACGTTCGGCACTGCCGCACGGCGTAGCAAGCTCTCGCGTTTTGCAAGGCAACGAATTCATTACTTTTGACTTCGGCGCTCTGCTCAACGGTTATTGCTCGGATGTTACGCGTACGGTCGTGCTTGGCGAAGCAAGCGACCGTCATCGCGAAGTCTACGGCATCGTGCTTGAAGCCCAGCTCAACGCGCTCGACAAGATTCGTCCGGGAATGACCGGCCGCGAAGCGGACGCCTTGACCCGCGATATCATCTCGTCGTACGGCTATGGGGACAATTACGGGCACAGCACAGGACACGGACTGGGCATGGAAGTGCATGAAAGTCCGCGTTTGTCCAAGCTTAGCGACGATATCCTGAAGCCGGGCATGGTCGTAACCGTGGAACCGGGCATCTACATTCCGGGCTTCGGCGGCGTGCGGATCGAAGACGATATCGTGATTACCGAGACGGGAATCGAGATCATCACATCTTCGACCAAAGAGCTTACCCTTCTGCCGATGGCATAAGGCAATCTTAGAAGTTACTTCAGCAAGGCAACCATTCCAAGGAGGGATCCTCTATGATCTCAGTCAACGATTTTAAAACAGGCCTTACCGTCGAAGTCGACGGCGACATCTTCACCGTTATCGAATTCCAACACGTAAAACCGGGTAAAGGTGCGGCATTCGTGCGCTCCAAGCTCAAAAACCTGCGCAACGGCAACACCGTTGAGCGTACATTCCGCGCTGGTGAAACGATCGGTCGCGCACAAATCGAAAACCGCGGCGTGCAATACCTGTATGCAAGCGGTCAAGACCACACGTTCATGGACAACGAAACTTATGACCAGTTCTCGCTGACCAGCGAACAACTCGAGTGGGAACTCAAATTCCTGCGCGAAAACATGAACGTACACATCATCAGCTACAAAGGCGAAATCCTCGGGATTAACCTGCCGACAAGCGTTGAACTGAAGGTTGTGGAAACGGAGCCGGGCATCAAAGGCAACACGGCGACTGGCGCATCCAAAAACGCGAAACTCGAAACCGGTCATAACGTTCAAGTGCCTTTGTTCATCAACGAAGGCGACGTGCTGCTGATCGATACGCGCGAAGGTAAATACGTCTCCCGTGCTTAGTAGTTTGTCAAGGCATTAGTTTTTGCTGATTCAGGCATGGAATTTAAAAGCTCTTCACACCGTTTAGCGGGTGAAGAGCTTTTTTTATACAAACTTATGCAGAAAAGTGTAAACAATTTTCCGAAAAACAATGGAAGCTTGAGGCGTTTTCGTATTATACTCATTTAAAGCGATAAAATAGACCGGAGCCGCTTGTCTGACGAGCGAGCTTTGGAAACATGCGGGGGAGTGAACACGTTTTGTCATTATTCGTTATGAAATTCGGCGGCAGTTCTGTCGGCGACACCGAGCGGATGCAGCGGGTTGCTAAGCGAATCGCTGAGAAAAAAGAAGAAGGTCACCAATGCGTGATTGTCGTATCGGCGATGGGAGACACCACGGACGATCTGATCGACTCGGCCAAACGCTTGAGCGAAAATCTGCCAGCGCGTGAAATGGATATGCTGATGACGACGGGAGAGCAGATTTCGATCTCGCTGCTGTCGATCGCGATCCAGGCTATCGGCCATGAAGCGGTATCGTTTACCGGATGGCAGGCAGGATTTGAGACCGAAGCCAATCATGGCAGCGCCAGAATACTCAATATTCGTCCGGATCGCGTAATCAAAGCTTTGGACGCAGGCAAGATTGTCATTGTAGCCGGATTCCAGGGGATGAGCGAAGACGGTGAAATTACGACGCTTGGCCGAGGCGGTTCCGATACAACGGCGGTTGCGCTCGCTGCCGCGATCAAGGCCGATGCCTGCGAAATTTACACGGACGTGGACGGCATCTACTCGACTGATCCGCGGATCGTCAAATGCGCGCGTAAATTGCCATCGATCTCGTATGACGAAATGCTGGAACTGGCTAATCTGGGAGCGGCGGTACTGCATCCTCGTGCCGTTGAATACGCGAAGCATAACAGCGTGCGCCTGATTGTTCGTTCGAGCTTTACCTATAATGAAGGAACCGTAGTGGAGGAGGAGTCAAGCATGGAACAGGGAGTGGTAGTAAGCGGGATCGCTTATGATAAAAATGTAGCGCGCATCAGCATTTTGGGCGTATCGGACGTGCCGGGCGTTTTGGCAGGCGTATTCGGAGCTTTGGCCGCGGAGCGTGTAGACGTCGATATCATCGTACAAAGCGGGTCGCAGGACGGCAAAGCCGATTTCTCGTTTACCGTAAACGGCGCGGAAGTCGAACGTGCGCTGAACGTGATCGAAAGCACGCGCGAACGCGTCCCTTACCGCGAACTGACTTCCGAGACCGATCTGGTTAAGGTGTCCATCGTAGGGGCAGGCATGGTCAGCCATCCCGGCGTGGCGGCGGAAATGTTCCGCGTCATCTCCGATCAGGGCGTAAGCATCAAGATGGTTAGCACATCGGAAATCAAAGTTTCTTGCGTCATCGAAGGCGAGAAAGTCAAAGACATTATTGCGGCGCTGCATACGGCCTACAACCTGGATACGCAGGAACAGGCATTTGTCGGAGGTCCGCAGGATCGTCGTTAAGCCGGGCCGGGCAAGGGATTAGAGAAGGTGAAAAGGGCGGAAACCCCCTCCGGGAGACCGCTCTTTTTATTTTACGGTGTTGTGATATAATACATAACGTTAGTAAACGGCTTGCCGTGCATGTTACAAAAAGCTGGTTGAATACCCGCACAAGCCTGAAAATGTTAAGGAGCGTGCCTGAATGTTTAAAATAAGCGAAATTAAAGAACTCATTGAATTATTGGACCGTACATCGGTTCAGGAACTGGAATTGGAAGAAGAAGGTGCGCGTGTTGTGATTCGCAAAGGATCGCGGATTGATGCTTCGGCTCTTCAAGCTCCGGTAGTGGTCCAACAGCAACCACAAATCCAAACCGTTCCCGCACAAGCTGCGGCAGCCGCAGCGGCTCCTGCTCAAGCTTCGGCACCAGACGAGTCTTTACATAAAATCGTCTCCCCGATGGTCGGTACTTTTTACTCCTCGCCGTCGCCGGATGCTGATGTTTATGTGAACGCGGGTAGCCGCGTTAACGAAAAATCGGTCGTCTGCATCATCGAAGCCATGAAGCTGATGAACGAGCTTCTGGCAGAAGTGAAAGGCGAGATCGTCGAAGTGCTCGTCGAGAACGGACAGTTGGTCGAATATGGACAGCCTCTGTTCCTGGTTCGAGCGGAATGAGTGACCCGGTAGCGGAAGGAGGACGTATCGATTTGGAAACGACGAAATTCAATAAAATTCTGATCGCCAACCGCGGCGAGATCGCTGTGCGGATTATTCGTGCGTGCCGGGAGCTTGGTATCTCGACAGTCGCGGTCTACTCCGAAGCCGACCGCGACTCGCTGCATGTTCGTCTGGCTGACGAAGCTTACTGCATCGGACCGACCGCGTCGAAAGATAGCTACTTGAACTTCACCAATCTGATGAGCGTAGCCACGCTCACCGAATGCGATGCCGTGCATCCGGGTTACGGATTCTTGGCCGAAAACGCGGACTTCGCGGAAATTTGCGAATCCTGCAACATCACCTTCATCGGACCTTCCCCGGAAGCCATTACGAAGATGGGTGACAAAGCGGTTGCCAAATCGACGATGCAGCAGGCCGGCGTACCCGTAATTCCGGGCTCTGACGGTCTGGTTGAGGATCTTGAACAAGCTGTTGAGCTGGCTCGCGGCATCGGCTACCCGGTCATCATCAAGGCAACAGCGGGCGGAGGCGGCAAAGGCATCCGTTTGGCCGAGGATGAGGACACGCTGCGCCAGCAGATCGTAGCTGCCCAACAGGAAGCCGAGAAGGCATTCGGCAACGCGGGCGTTTACTTGGAGAAATTTTTGACAGGCATGAAGCACGTCGAGATTCAGATCATCGCGGACAAGCACGGCAATGCGGTGCACTTGGGTGAGCGTGATTGCTCCGTACAGCGTCGCCGTCAGAAACTCGTCGAGGAAGCTCCGTGTTCCGTCATATCCGAAGAAGTTCGCGAAGCGATGGGACAAGCGGCGGTACGCGCTGCTCATGCCGTTAATTATTCGGGAGCAGGCACCCTTGAGTTCTTACTGGGTCCGGACGATAATTTCTACTTCATGGAAATGAACACGCGTATCCAAGTTGAACATCCGGTTACGGAGATGGTAACAGGCGTCGATCTGATCCAGGAGATGATTTCGGTTGCCGAAGGCAATCCGCTTTCCTTCGCTCAAGCCGATGTGAAGATCAATGGTTGGTCGATCGAATGCCGAATCAATGCCGAAGATCCGGATCGCAACTTTATGCCGGCTCCGGGCAAGATCAGCTTCTATTTGCCGCCGGGGGGACCCGGGGTTCGTGTAGATAGCGCAGCTTATCAAGGATACAGCATTCCGCCCTTCTACGATTCGATGATCGCGAAATTGATCGTCTGGGCACCGACTCGCGATGAAGCCATTGCGAAGATGAAGCGCGCATTGGCCGAGTTCGCGGTTGAAGGCATTGCGACAACCATTCCGTTCCACCAACGTCTGTTGAACCACGAGACATTCGTGCGCGGTGATTTCGACATCAAATTCCTCGAAGAAAACGAAGTCTAAACGTGATAAACGCCGTTTGTCACATTGGGCGGCAAATGATATATTGAAGGAATAAATAATCCATAAGGTGGATGGTATCGAATATGAGCAGCTTACCTACAGAATTTGAACGCACGGAGATCGGCGAGATCCAGATCGCGCCGGAAGTGATCGAAGTGATCGCGGGCCTGGCTACAATCGAAGTCGAAGGTATCGCAGGCATGAGCGGCGGGTTTGCCGGCGGCATCGCCGAGCTGCTCGGACGCAAAAATCTGTCCAAGGGCGTAAAAGTCGAAGTCGGTCAGCGTGAAGCAGCTGTAGACGTATCCGTTATCGTGGAATACGGTTCCCGTTTGCCGGAAGTAGCCGGAGCGGTTCAACGCAATGTGAAACGTTCGATCGAAATGATGACGGGACTTTCCGTGATCGAAGTCAATGTGCATGTGCATGATGTGCAGTTCAGAGCGAAGGCGGTCGAAGGACGGACCGAAGAACTCGATCTCGGCACTCCCCGGGTGAAATAACGTTTTTTTCCAACCCCCGACCTGCAAAGTCGGGGTTTACTACCGTTTTGAGGGGGCTTGGCTGTAAGTGGCAAAAATTGTAGACCGTCTGCTGCTGTTCGTATACAGTGTCACGATTTTGATTTTGAGCATCTTCGCAATCCTCCTGCTCAGCAGATCGGTTCAGGTTCCTGTTGATTTCCGATTTGATCTGCCGACGCTGTCGATTCTGATTGCGGCACTCGCCGTACTGATTTTAATCAGCTTGAGAATGCTGTACGTCTCGCTTCGACGCAGTCGGGGACATCTGCATTCCGTCGATCAACGCACGGATCTCGGCGAGATTCAAATTTCGGTTGAGACGATCGAAAATCTGTGTTTAAAAGCCGCTGCTCGCGTAAAAGGAGTCAAAGAACCTAGAACGCGGATTCGCATGACCGAACCAGGCCTTGATGTCCAAATTCGAACGGTCGTCGACGGCGAATATCCAATTCCTGCACTTACGGATGAGATTCAACGCGGAGTCAAAGAATTCGTGCAGGAAATTACAGGAATCCCTGTGGCCTCCGTCTCCGTCTACGTGGCTGGCGTGGTGCAGCAACAGGCCTTCAAAAGCCGCGTGGAATAGAGAGGTGCGTCCATGAAATGGAATGAGATTTGGGCCGCGTACGGCGGCCGACTAAGCTGGACCGCATGCGGATTGTTTTTCGGCCTGCTTTATCTATTCGTCGGCTTTTGGCATATGGTCGTCGTAGCCCTCTTGACACTGCTTGGTTATTGGATCGGTCGACGAAAAGATTTACGTTCCGGTCCATTGCTTCCCTGGGGCGAAATTTGGGGAAAGCTGGCTGAGCGCTGGCGGCCATTTCGATAGAAGGCACAAGAAGATCGTCTGAAAAACGCGAAGAACGGCATCATGGCTGTTCTTCGAGACAGCAAATTAAGCGAAAGCCTGTGAGACGTTTTTACGCCGGACTGATAGCTTGTCTCTATAGGGATAAGCCATAAGAAGAACTGCTTGCGTCCGTCTTCTAAGCAAGACAGGCGGCGTTTCTCGCCGGAATGCGAGGACGGCACGGCCACAAAGCCGTCCGGCTTGCTTTTCTCGGGAACACAGCGTTCAGATACCGGGAGAAGCGTTTCACAGGTTTTTGCATGTGTAAGATCAAAAGCAAATCTATTATTCAACAGATTACAGGAGGCACCCATGAAAAGACGATTGGGAAGAGAACTTGCGGTACAAAGCTTGTACCAGATGGAAATGAACGAAGTGGCGGCATTCGACGCCGTTTCGATGCTGATTTCGGAGGCCGGTAACGAAAACGAAGGCGAAGTCAAACTCGAAGACGCCGACCGCCTTGCCGAATACGTCCTCGCGCTGGTCAACGGCGTATGGACCAACAAAACCGCCCTCGACGATCTGCTCGGAGGCTACCTCAAAGGCTGGCAAATCAGCCGCCTATCCCGCGTAGACCGCCAAATCCTGCGCTTGTCCGCTTATGAAATGATCTTCGCCGAAGACGTCCCGGCCAAAGTGGCTGTCAACGAAGCCATCGAACTGTCCAAACACTTCGGCACCGAAGAATCCGGCAAATTCGTCAACGGCGTATTGGGCAAAATGATCCAAGACTCCGATGAACTGAAAAGCAAGCTGAAATAAGAATTCGATCAAACAAGAAAACAAAAAAGCATCAGTAGTCAATAAGCATTGATAGATAAATATCGAGCTAGGCATTCGGTGGAGTCAGGAATTCGAGCGAAAGTGAAATGAGCAAAGTAAAGTAAACAGATAATCGTTCAGTAATTCGCCTTCAAGCGAATTACGCTTTTCCTATCCACCAAAAATCCTTTTAACTCGACCCTGCACAAACGTAACTGGCGGAGGGGGAAGTTCAGTGTAGGAATGAAATGATCGCCTTTGAACTCGGGAAAATTCCTTATTACAATCCAATCCATTTTTCCGAGTTCAACACGCGACCGAAACGAACTTCCCCCGCAGCCCAGCACCACCCGCACATACCTTCAAAGGAGAGATAAAAATCATGACGACAGCCCAAATTATCAGCGGAAAACAAGTATCGGACGAAATTCGCCAGACCCTGAAACTCGAAGTTGAAGCCCTTGCAGCCCAGAACTGCGTACCTGGACTTGCCGTCGTGCTCGTCGGGGAAGACCCGGCCTCCCAGGTCTATGTGCGCAATAAAGCCAAAGCTTGCGAAGACCTTGGCTATTATTCCGAAGTTCATCGCCTCGAAGCCGACACGCCGCAGGAAGATCTGCTGGCACTCGTAAACAAGCTGAATGAACAAGAAAACATCCACGGGATCCTCGTTCAGCTTCCGCTGCCGGGCCATATCGAAGAAAAAGCGATTATCAACGCAATTTCTCCGGAAAAAGACGTCGACGGTTTCCATCCGGTCAACGTAGGCAATCTGGTCATCGGCGACGATAGCCTGCTTCCATGTACACCGGCGGGCGTTATCGAACTGATCAAGCATACAGGCATCGAAATGTCTGGTAAGCACGCTGTCGTGATCGGCCGGAGTAACATCGTCGGCAAACCAGTATCCTTGCTGCTGCAGCGCGAAAATGCAACAGTCACCATGTGCCATTCGCGTACAGCCAACATGAAGGAGCTGACGCGTCAAGCCGACATTCTGGTCGTAGCCGTAGGCCGTGCCAATTTCGTCGACGCTTCCTACATCAAGCCGGGTGCCGTTGTGATTGACGTAGGCATCAACCGTCTGGATACCGGCAAATTGGCAGGCGACGTGGACTTTGAATCGGCAAGCGCCGTATCCGGTCCGATCACGCCTGTACCGGGCGGCGTAGGCCCGATGACGATTACGATGCTGATGAAAAACACGCTGGTTGCCGCAAAACGCGCGCACGGCTTGTCTTAAGCGGAGCTTCCGGATATGGAGCAGCGCATACTGTCGATCCAGGAGCTGAACCGGTATATCCGCCAGAAATTCGAAGCGGACCCGCTGCTGCCGGAAGTGTGGGTGCGCGGCGAGATTTCGAATTTTACGCATCATTCGAGCGGACATATGTATTTTACGTTAAAAGATACCGGCAGCCGGGTGCGGGCGATCATGTTCGCCTCGCACAATAAACGGCTGCCGTTTATTCCGCGCGAAGGAACACGGGTCGTTGCCCTCGGCAGCGTCTCGGTCTTCGAGCGAGATGGTCAATATCAGCTTTATCTGACAGAGATGCAGCCCGACGGTGTCGGCAGCCTGTATCTCGCTTACGAGCAATTGAAAAAAAAGCTGGAAAGCGAAGGGCTGTTCGACGAAGGAGGCAAACGGAAAATTCCGACGATGCCGCGCGCGATCGGCGTCATTACCTCGCCGACCGGTGCGGCCGTCCGCGATATTCTGACGACGTTGGGGCGCCGTTTTCCCGGCGTTCCGGTTATGCTGTATCCCGCGCTCGTGCAGGGCAAGGAAGCCGCCGCCTCTATCGTGCGCGGGATTCGCATCCTGAACCGGTTGGGCGAAGCCGACGTGCTGATCGTGGGACGGGGCGGCGGATCGTTGGAAGAGCTATGGGCGTTCAACGAGGAGATCGTGGCCCGTGCCATCTATGATTCGGCGATTCCCGTCATTTCGGCCGTGGGACACGAGACCGATTTTACCATCTCCGATTTTGCCGCCGATCTGCGCGCCGCCACGCCTACGGCTGCCGCCGAGCTTGCGGTGCCGGATCGACGCGAGCTTCAGCAGCGCATCGCGCAGTTGGAGCAGCGCCTGCGCGGAGCTTTGCTTCGCCGCGCCGCGCAGGAACGCGAACGTCTGGCGCGTTTGCAGCGTTCCACCGTGCTTAGGCAGCCGGAACGTGCGCTCCAGCCGCATGCGCAGCGTCTGGACGGGCTGACGCGCCGTCTGACGTCGAGAACGGATGCAAAGCTTGCCGCGAGCCGGGACAAACATACGCGCCTGCACAGCCGTCTGACGCGTTTCTATCCCGGTGCCCAGCTACAGCTTGCGGCCCGTCAATTGGGAGCGCTGGACGGAAGGCTGACCAGCGCTATGAACGTAGCGGTCAAAGACCGCCGTCAGCGCTTGCTCGGTAGCGTTCGCCAGCTGGACGCGTTGAGTCCGCTTAAGGTTATGGCACGGGGATACGGCCTTGTTTATGACGAGAATGAAGAGAAACTGATCAAATCCGCGCGCGAAGTGCGTGAAGGCGACCGGATCATTGTCCGAATTAACGACGGAAGTCTGGACTGCCAGGTCATTCAAACGACGGAGGAGGGCAACGTAAATGGACAATAACTCGGGTATGCAATCCCATGAGGATCGGGCGCAAGAACCGACGGAAGTTGCGGGATTGAATTTTGAGCAGGCCATGGACCAGCTTGAACGAATCGTGGGTGAGCTTGAACAAGGCGACGTGCCGTTAGAAAAAGCGATTGATTTATTTCAACGTGGTATGCAACTATCGCAATTGTGCGGCCAAAAGCTGGAGCAGGTCGAGCGTAAAATCGAAACGATCGTCGAAGAAGACGGACAGCTTCGGCGCCGAAATTTTGCAGGTGAAGCGGAAGGCGGGGACAACTTTTGAGCAGCGTTTTCGAGCTTGAGCCGTATATGAAAAACGTCGCATCCGATCTGGAGGCTTATTTTGACCAAGCCTTTCCGGGCGAATGGGATATGCCGCCGGCATTGCTGGAATCGATGAAATATTCGCTGGATGCCGGCGGCAAGCGTCTGCGTCCTTTATTGGTCGTGGCGGCCTGCGAAAGTCTCGGGGGAAATCGGGCTGCGGCGATCCGCGTGGCGGTCGCCGTCGAGATGGTACATACGTATTCGCTCGTCCATGACGATCTTCCGGCCATGGACGACGACGATCTGCGCCGCGGCAAGCCGACCAACCATAAAGTATTTGGTGAAGCGATGGCGATCCTGGCCGGAGACGGCCTGTTGACGCATGCTTTTTACGTAATCGCTTCGCTTGCGAAAGAGGGGCTGCTTCCGGCGGATGCAGCGATTGCAATCGTGTCCGATCTGGCCGAATACGCGGGGCCACGTGGCATGGTTGGCGGACAAGTGGCGGATATGGAAGGCGAACAAGGTACGACCGATTTTGCACGGCTGGAATATATTCATCTGCACAAGACAAGCGATCTGATTATGTTTTCGCTGCTTGCGGGCGGACGGACAGCCGGAGCTTCCGAGAAGCAGCTGGATGCACTGCGAACGTTTGGACGAGGTGTCGGGCTTGCTTTTCAGATTCAGGACGATATTCTGGATTTGGTTGGCGATGAAAGCAAGTTAGGTAAAAAGACGCAGAGCGACGTGAAGATGGAAAAAGTCACGTATCCGTATTTTCTCGGCATTGATAAGTCGCGTGAAGAAGTACGCCGCTTGAGCGAAGAAGCCAAGTCTGCTGTACTGGGAGCCGGGCTTGAATCTGCCGAAATGCTGCTTGCAATCGCCGACTATCTGGTTGAACGAGATCGTTAATTGGTAACGAATTCGAGGCGGATCGGTTTCGCCGCTCGCTTGCTTGGGTATTGAACATCAGATGAATCGGCGACGTATAAGCAGGGAAGCGGAAGTCGAAAATTGGCTTTGTTTCCCCAAAAACGATATAATAACCGATACTACGGCAATACCTGAACGCTTTATTGCGTAGGGCATGGCCTCATTCGAAAAAATCGTTCGCAACCGAATTTCAGGAAAATGAAGGAAAGCGGGGAATGACATATGCTCCTTCCACAAATCAATCAACCCGGCGATCTGAAGAAGCTGCCGGCCGAGCAGTTGGAACCTTTGGCTCAGGAAATCCGTCAGTTCTTGATCGAAAAGCTGTCGGCGACAGGAGGCCATTTGGCTTCCAACCTGGGCGTGGTCGAGCTGACGCTGGCCTTGCACTACTGCTACGACAGTCCCAAGGATAAGTTTATTTTCGATGTGGGCCATCAAGCCTATGTGCACAAAATTTTGACGGGGCGACAGGAAAAATTCGATACGCTGCGTAAATACAAAGGCTTATGCGGATTTGTAAAACGTACGGAGAGCGAGCATGACGTCTGGGAAGCCGGCCATAGCAGCACTTCGCTGTCCGCAGCGATGGGGATGGCGATGGCGCGCGATCTGAAGGGCGAAGACAATAAGGTCGTCGCGATTATCGGAGACGGCGCTTTGACAGGCGGTATGGCATTTGAGGCACTCAACCATATCGGCCATGAGAAAAAGAATTTGCTTGTCGTGCTCAACGATAACGAGATGTCCATCGCTCCGAACGTGGGCGCGATGCACAATTATTTGAGCCGAGTTCGTTCGGACCGCCATTATCTGCGCGCGAAAGACGATGTCGAATCGCTGATCAAAAAGATTCCGGCGATCGGCGGCAAGCTGGCTCGAACGGCGGAAAAAGTGAAGGACAGTCTCAAGTACATGATGGTACCTGGCGTTCTGTTCGAGGAATTGGGTTTCAAGTATATCGGTCCGGTCGACGGCCACGATCTGCCCAAATTGATGGAGACGTTCCGTCAGTCGGATAACATCGAGGGCCCTGTGCTTGTGCATGTCGTGACGACAAAAGGCAAAGGCTACAAGCCGGCAGAAGCCGATTCGCATAAATGGCATGGCATTTCGCCTTACAAGATCGAATCCGGCAAAACGCTCAAGTCAGCCGGAAATCCGATGTATACCGAAGTCTTCGGCAGCACGTTGATCGAAATGGCTGAGCAGGATGAGCGAATCGTTGCGGTCACTCCGGCAATGCCGGGCGGGTCTGGACTGATGGCGTTCGCCGAACGTTTCCCGAAACGGATGATCGACGTCGGCATCGCCGAACAGCATGCCGCAACGCTGTGCGCCGCGATGGCGATGGAAGGGATGAAGCCGGTCTTTGCCGTTTATTCCACCTTTATGCAGCGCGCATACGATCAGATCGTGCACGATATTTGCCGTCATAACGCGAATGTCATTTTTGCGATCGACCGTGCGGGCTTTGTCGGCGCGGACGGCGAGACCCATCAAGGCGTATACGATATCGCGTTCCTGCGCCATATCCCGAATATGGTGCTCATGATGCCAAAAGACGAGAACGAATTGCGTCATATGATGAAAACGTCATTGGATTATGATCAAGGCCCGATAGGTTTCCGTTATCCTCGGGTCAACGGTCTGGGCGTTCCTCTTGATCCAGAACTCAAAAATATTCCGATCGGCAGTTGGGAGACGGTTCGCGAAGGCGAAAACTGCGCGATTTTGGCTGTAGGGCCTATGGTTCAGACTGCTCTTGCGGCGGCAGAACTGCTCAAGTCTTCCGGCATTCAGGCCAGCGTCGTGAATGCGCGTTTCCTGAAACCTCTTGATGAAAAGATGCTGACCGATCTTGCCGATCGCGGCGTTAAGCTTCTCGTGATGGAAGAGGCTTCCCAAGCAGGCGGCTTGGGCGGTGCTGTGCTTGAATTCTATGCGTCGAAAGGAATCGCACATGCGGAGGTTCGAATTTTGGGCGTGCCGGATTGCTTTATCGAGCATGGAAGCATCAAGGAGCAGCAGCAGGAGTCCGGCTTGACGGCTGAAAATGCTGCGGACCTCGTTCGCGAAGCCGTGACAGGCAGCCGTCTGGCACTGAAAGCAGGCTTGCCTTCGTAATATTTTACGCAGGCAAAGCCCGCATTTTACACAGAAAGAGAGCCTGATTATGGCCGAGCCAAAAGAAAAAGTATCGAAAGAAAGAATCGACGTCCTGCTTGTCGAGCAGGCGTATTATGCAAGTCGGGAAAAAGCCAAGGCGGCCATTATGGCCGGCCTTGTTTTTGCCGATAACGAACGGATTGAAAAGCCAGGAATGAAAGTATCCCGTGATGCAGCGTTGCATGTCAAAGGTGCCGTACATCCTTATGTCAGTCGCGGCGGACTGAAATTGGAAAAGGCAATCCAAACATTCGACATCCGGATGTCGGAGCGGGTGATGCTGGATATTGGCTCCTCAACCGGCGGGTTTACCGACTGTGCTTTGCAGAACGGAGCATCGTACGTGTATGCGATCGATGTCGGTTATAACCAGCTTGACTGGTCATTACGCAATGATGAGCGGGTATGCGTCATGGAGCGTACCAATTTCCGTTATATGACACCTGAGGAATTGACGGGGGCGCAGCCGGATTTTGCGAGTATTGATGTCTCGTTTATTTCCTTACGTCTCATTCTTCCGCCTTTGGTCCAATTGTTGCGGCGTCCGGCTGAAGTGGCTGCATTGATCAAGCCGCAATTTGAAGCAGGTCGCGATAAGGTAGGCAAATCAGGGGTAGTGCGCGATCGCAAGGTACACGAGGACGTACTGCACGAAGTGCTGAGCTTTGCCAATGCACTGGGTTTCGAGATTGGAGGCTTGACCTTCTCGCCAATTACGGGAGGAGAAGGCAATGTTGAATTTCTCGCGTACTTGAAGTTGCCGGAAGGAGAAACGCAGCCGCTTGGCGAAGATATTATTCGTGAGTTGGCCTCGAATACCGCGGCGGAAGCCGCTCGAAATTTCCAAAGAAACTCATCCGCCGAACGGTGAGTTTCTTTGTGCTGGACGCGTTTATGAATAGGATGGCGAATTGATTCATCGCTGATTGACTAATGACCATAGGGGGAGTCGCATGAAGGGACAACGACATATCAAAATTCGGGAGATCATTTCAAGCCGGGATATCGAGACGCAAGACGAGTTGGTCGGCGCGCTGCGTGCAGCCGGATTTCAAGTCACGCAAGCAACGGTATCCAGAGATATTAAAGAACTGTTATTAATCAAAGTTCCGCTCGACGACGGCCGTTACAAATATTCCATGCCGACCGATCAACGCTATAATCCGGTACAAAAGCTCAAGCGGGCACTGGTAGATAACTTTGTTCATATCGATTATTCGGCGAACCTGGTCGTGATGAAGTGTCTGCCAGGCACGGCTAATTCGATCGCGGCATTGCTTGATAATATGGAATGGTCCGAAATTATGGGAACGATCTCGGGTGACGATACGATTTTGCTGATTTGTAGAGAGCCGGAGAACAGTCAAAAAGTGATCGGCCAAATTATGGGATTCATTTCCTGAACTTGATTTGGAGCAACAGAAAACGAATCTTTTTTTCGGATTCTTCAAATTGCCACTGTTCAAACAAGTGTTCGCATGAATATAATGGAACTGAATCCTCTCCTCCCGAAGTTTGCGGAATGGAGACGGAGGAGACTATCAACGAGGTGAGTGCATGCTAGTTGCATTGTCTATTCGCAATCTCGCCGTCGTCGAAGCCGTCGACGTCCATTTTTATCATGGATTCCATGTATTGTCCGGTGAGACCGGCGCAGGCAAGTCGATTGTTATCGATGCGCTGGGTTTGATCTCGGGCGGAAGAAGTTCTTCGGAACTAATTCGTTACGGCGCCGATAAGGCGGAGATGGAAGCTTTATTCGAACTATCCGGGGAGCATCCCGTATGGAAAACGCTCGAACAGCTCGGTATATCCGCTTCATCCGAGGAACATCTGGTGATCCGGCGTGAAGTGAACACACAAGGAAAAAGCACGTCCCGCATTAACGGGCAGCTCGTTAACTTGACGATGCTGCGCGAAGTGGGCGAACAGCTTATCAATATTCATGGTCAGCATGAGCACCAGTCGCTGCTGCGTCCGGAAAGCCATTTGGGATTACTGGATGCTTACGGCGGTGATACGATTGCCCCGGCCAAGGCTGCCTATCAACAAGAGTATTCCGCGCTGGCGAAGCTGGAACGGGAATTGAGGGAATTGCGCGAGACGAGTCAGAAGTCTTTGCAGATGCTCGATATGTACCGTTTTCAACTGGAGGAGATCCAGGCGGCCAAGCTTAAGGTTGGCGAAGATATAGAACTGGCGGACGAACGTTCCAAGCTTGCTCATAGCGAGAAGCTTATGGAGTCCGTGTCGGAAGGCTATAACCTGCTTTATGGAGAACAGGGGATCGGATCGATCAATTCGGCAATTTCCAGTTTGGAAGACGTGGAGAATTATGATCCGAAGGCAATGCAGCCGATTCTCGAACAGGTGCGCAACGCCTATTATCAGCTTGAGGATGCCGTATTCCAGCTCCGGGATTATCGAGAAAACATCGAGTTTAATCCGGGGAGACTGGAAGAGGTCGAAGATCGTTTGAACTTGCTTTCGGGTTTGCGCCGGAAGTACGGGGATAGCGTCGAACAAATTCTCGACTATTACAATCGTATTCATCGGGAGACCGATATGCTGGAGAACAAGGATGAGCGGCTTGAGCTGTTGACGGCCAAGCGCGATAAGCAGCTGGAGAAGACGCTGGTTTTGGCTCGCGAATTGAGCGCGCTCCGCCGCGACTGTTCGCGTGACCTGGCGAGACAGATCGAAGGCGAGCTGAAGGACTTGCAAATGCAGCGCACATCGATCGAAGTTCGCCTGGAGCCGATCCAAGATGCCCGTGGCTTCGAGTTTGAAGGCCGTCGCGTACGATTGACCCGTCAGGGCGTCGATAGCGCGGAATTCCTGATCTCGCCTAACCCAGGCGAGCCTTTGCGGCCATTGGGTAAGATCGCTTCCGGCGGTGAGCTATCACGGATTATGTTGGCGCTCAAAAGTATTTTTGCAAGACATGATAAAGTGCCTGTCCTTATTTTCGACGAAGTCGATACCGGCGTCAGCGGACGAGCGGCTCAATCGATTGCGGAGAAGCTGGTCAAGCTGTCTCGTGATTGTCAGGTTTTCTCGATCACTCACTTGCCTCAGGTTGCTTGCATGGCGGACCATCAATACTTGATCGAAAAACGGGTCGAGGGTGAACGGACGATGACCCGGGTCGAATCGCTTAACGATGAAGGGCGGGTAACCGAACTGGCTCGGATGCTCGGCGGTGTCGAAATTACGGAGAAAACACTGCATCACGCGCAGGAAATGCTGAAACTTGCTGAAGAAAGCAAAAATGATCGAGCTTCCTGACCGATGATTCATTTGATTCCCAAACTGTGAGCAAGGCCAAATAAGCGGAGCCGACGGCTCCGCTTTGGCTCTATTGCGAAGGCACGAAAAAACAGAAAAATCCGAAATCGGATTCGTTATCTGTGCTAATTTACGGTTTTGGGATTTTTTGTTTGAAATCGGCGTATAACCCGATATACTAAGAGAGAGCGGAGATTTGACACGATTCGTGACTTGTCTCAAATTAATGTAGGATTGCGCTTGCCTGAAACGTACTAGAACCATGCACGTTTCATTCAACCGCAAACCTTATATTAAAAGGAGACAAGCTGCTAGAAGGGAATCTTCGAATGGTGTCGAATTTTACGGTATGAAATCTGTACGAGAGTTCTGGTTCAAAAGAGACAGAAACAGTTCTATGGACTACAGAGGATTCGGCTTTACGGCCGGATGATAAGGAGGAACAGGCTTTGCCAAACATCGAAGTTATGCTTGCGGACGATAATCGGGATTTCGTTCATATGCTCCAAGAACACATTTCCGCCCAGGAAGATATGACGGTGACAGGGGTCGCCTTTAATGGGGAAGAGGTACTGGGATTACTCCGCAGCGCTGAACGCGCACCGGATATTCTGATCTTGGATATCATCATGCCTCATCTGGATGGATTGGGTGTATTGGAGAAGCTGCAAAGCATGAACCTAAACCCGCGTCCGAAAGTGATTATGCTGACGGCATTCGGCCAGGAAAATATCACGCAGCGCGCAGTTGAGCTTGGAGCGGCTTATTATATTCTGAAGCCGTTTGATATCGAGGTATTGGTTAGCCGGGTACGGCAGATGCTGAACATCCCGTCCTCCCCGATTGCGCCTGCACAGGCAGCGCCTACGCCTAAGCCGAACATCGGAACTCTAGCCAAAGGGAAGACGCTTGATGCAAGCATCACGTCCATTATCAACGAGATCGGTATTCCGGTACATGTACGGGGCTACAAGTACTTGCGCGAAGCGATTACGATGGTGTATCACAATATCGAAATTTTAGGTTCGATCACGAAGACCCTTTATCCTTCGATCGCCGAGAAATACGCCACGACCCCTTCCCGCGTCGAGCGTGCGATCCGCCATGCGATCGAGTTGGCCTGGTCACGCGGCTCGGTACAGAACATCAGCGAGCTGTTCGGCTACACGGTGAGCATCAACAAGTCGAAGCCGACGAATTCCGAATTTATCGCGATGATCGCGGATAAGCTGCGGATCGAGCATAAGGTAAGCTGAGAGCAGGTATCCTGCCTTTAACGAATTCGCGAACATGCAAGAAAGCCGCTTCCGGAGGACAAATTCCGGAAGCGGCTTTTATTTGCGGCATCGAATCAAGCTTGCGTTTTTTCGGCGTCCAGCAGTTTTTCGATATCGGCTTCCATATCGATAGGATCGGTGGTCGCTTCGTAGCGCTCGACGACTTGACCTTCGCCGTCGATCAGAAATTTGGTGAAGTTCCATTTGATCGAGTCGCCCGGCATATATTCCGGATGGCGTTCATTGATCAGCGGAATCAGAATTTTGGCGACCGAATGGAACGGATTGAAGCCTTTGAAAGGCTTGGTGCCGGCCAAATGAACGAACAACGGGTGCGCGTTTTCGTCGCGTACGTCGACTTTTTCGAACATGGGGAAAGAAACGCCGTACTTCAACGTGCAAAAGGTTTGAATCTGATCGTTCGTGTCGAGTTCTTGGTCCGCGAATTGTCCGCAAGGAAACCCGAGGATCACGAAATCGCGTTCTTTATACCGGTCGTACAGCTTTTGCAGATCTTCGAATTGAAAGGTGAATCCGCAGCCGCTGGCGGTATTGACGATCAAAACGGTTTTGCCGCGGTATTGCTCCAAAGATACTTCTTGTCCGTTGATCGATTTGGCGGAGAAATCATAAATGCTGTTCAAACGAAACTCCCCTTTGAGTGAAATTTGTCGAAAGTTGTCGGCGATCCTTTTTTATTTTAGCATCTGTTTTTTCAAAAGGAAGTTACGTTTCGATTTAATTTAAAATTTTTTTTGGTATCGCCTTTTTCACCATTCTCCCGCGGTTAACAATTCCGTCTTGTCCCCGTCCAGAAACGCGTAAAACTCCGTATACTGCTCGATGAAGTCGTAGCTACCGCCGAATAACGTTTGCATCAGCATCCAGCTCCCATCTTCAAGTTCGACCAAGTCTTCCTCAGGAAGATCGACAGGCTCGCCATTCAGCGGCAGGGCCAAAGTTACAAAGACATAAACCTCATCCAATCCGAACGTATCCGCAAGATCCAGCGCAAATTCGCCTGTAAAATCAAAAAGTATATCGGGATCGTCTTTGCTCTCCGCATAGAGATTGCCGCTTGCTTCGTAGTTGTCGAGGAGAATATTTACGGTGTAGCTTCCGTCATCGTCTTGCACAACGACATAATCAACCTCGTAGCCGGAGTCCGGCGTGTACAACGTGTCATAGTAGCGATACAGATAATCCGTCAGGGCATCTTCCGACGGGCTAAGGATGCTTTGGGGGCTGCCGTTTCCGTTCGAGCTTCCTCCAGCAACGGGAGTTTGGTTTCCCGGAGTGACGCCGGCTCCGCTGCTTGCGATCGAAATTCGGCTGCCGGAGACATCCACTTTCGCCCCGGTCGCTTCGCTTACGAAGCGCAGCGGCACGAAAATATTTCCGTTGACGGACACGGGCGCACGCTGCATGCGCACGGCGGTTCCGTTTACATAAGCAGTTCGGCTGCCTAGCGTAAGAATCATCTGCGTGCCTTTTTTAGTTGCAGTGATTTGTTGCTTTTGTTGATTCCAACTAAACGAAATGCCCAAGCTGCGGAAAATGGGAGCGAATTGAACCATCGTGACATTTTCCTGAACGATGGGGTTCGTATTGAACGATACGGATTCCCCGTCCACGGATACCTGTATCGCGGCGGCACTCGCTTGGGAAGCGAACAGGCCGAAGGAGAGCGAAGCGATCAGCAGCATTCTTTTTTTCAATAAACTCATTCCCCTCTATCTGTAAATACAAAGATAATAACCCAATCATAAGCGATCCGGGTATTTCTGCATAGTGTGCGGCGTCTGATTTGGTTTCCATGATTTCGTTTGAGATAATAAATAGAGGAGTTGCTAGTATCTTGTTAATGCTGCTAGATGATTCTTCAGAGCCGAAAGGGAGAGACACAACCATGAGAGGCATTTACATCCGTATTTTATACGACAATGGAATTGAAAAAGAATATGCTTTCGACTCAAGCGAAGAACTGACTCCGGCGGAATTGGAGATTGCCGTCCGGGAATTGAAGGAAGCCTACGTCGTTCCGGCTTTCCGCGGCGAACGGCCCGAAGGCGACGGCTGCATGACGTTTGAAAGCGAAGGGCGCGACATCAGCGTCAATCTGGCTAAAGTATCGGAAGTCGCATTCAGCATTCGTTGATAACACTGAATTCCAAGGAGGAGTAAAGCATGAATGTATTGGTGATCGGAGCAAACGGGCAAATCGGAAGTCGATTGATTCGGCTGTTGGCGCATGAAGGCAAACATCATGTCAAAGCGATGGTGCGTAAGCAGGAGCAAGGGGATCAACTTCGTGCGGAGGGCATTGAGCCTGTGTTTGCGAATCTCGAAGACCGTGTAGACGTGCTGGTCGAAGCGATCAAAGGCAGCGACGCGATCGTGTTCACGGCCGGTTCAGGTGGATCGACAGGCTTGGATAAAACGCTCCTGATCGATCTCGACGGCGCGGTGAAAACAATGGAAGCGGCAGAAAAAGCAGGGGTTAAACGCTATGTGATGGTCAGTGCCATGCAGGCTCATAATCGCGACAATTGGTCGGAAGCGATCAAGCCTTATTATGCAGCCAAACACTATGCGGACCGCATGCTGGAAACGACGGGGTTGGATTATACGATCGTGCGTCCAGGCGGCCTCCAAAATGACCCGGGCACAGGACGGGTCTCGGCAGCGGAAAATTTGGAGCCGGGTTCGATCCCTCGCGACGACGTGGCTACTGTCATCGCCGCTGTGCTGGAAGACCGTAATACGTATAGACGCGCGTTCGATCTGATTTCCGGCGATACGCCGATCAGTGAAGCGTTTGGCAACTGAGCAGAGGCCGTTTCAGTAACGAAACTTTCCGGTTAACGATATCGTATATGCGGCATGAAGTCGATATGGACAAGGAAAGGGCGGCTGTTAAATGAAAACGATGGGTAAAGGCACGTATACGGAAGCACAGAAAAGCGAAATGAAACGTCAGATTCGGCACGCCGCAGACGACGCCTTCGACAAAGAAATGGCCGAGATCAACGGACAGTTAAAAAAAGAAATTCTGATCGCTTTGGTTGGGGATGTGAACGCCGGTAAATCGTCAACGATTAATCGGATCGTAGGCGAAGAGGTTGCCGGAGTAGGCGCAGAACCTGGCGAGACAACAGCAATCCATCCGCATGCGTATAAAGATAAAATCTTTTTTATCGATACGCCTGGTTTGAACGATGTGAATAAAGAGAATTCCGCGACGACGCTAGATTATTTCCGAAAAACGGACGTAGTACTGTTTTTCCTTAATGCGGCGGGTACGGTGTTTTCGGAAAGCGAGCAACGTTCATTCCGAATCGTGGAAAAGACTAATCCGAATATTCTGATCGTGCTGAACAAAATCGATGCGGCGGATGAAGTCGATCGGCTGGTCGCTAGAGTACGCCGGGAAACGGGATCCAAATACGACGTCATTCCGATTTCCTCGCGTACCGGCGAAAATATCGATGAGTTGCGTGACGCGATTCTTGAACTTTTAAAAAAAAACAATAAAGACATTCTGTTCGCGCGTACGATCAAAGAGAAGTCTTCGATCGCCAACAAGTGGATCATCGCGGCATCGACTTCGGCAGGCGCAATCGGAGCCGTTCCGCTGCCGGGAGCCGATATTGTGCCGCTAACCGCATTGCAGATCGGACTGCTCACCAAGCTGGCTACGTTGTACGAACGACCTATAAGCCGGGAGGCAGCAAAAGAAATCGTGATTACGGCAATTGTCGGCAATCTGGGACGAACGATTTTCTCGCAGATTGTTAAAATTTTCCCGGGAGCCGGCAGCGTAGCCGCAGCAGGCGTTGCAGGTACGGTTACGTTGGCGCTGGGTTATTCCGTCAAGTATGCGTACGAGCGAGGAATCGACGTTACACCGGAGTCCGTTTCCAAGCTGTATAAGACCTTCCGTGATCGAAAAGATAAAGGCAAAAAACTACCGGGCGAACCGGAATAAGGTCTGTGGACAGGCAGATAAAGAAATGAATGGATAGGCAAAAAGTTCCGCATTAGCGGAGCTTTTTCTTTTTGCAATTATCGATCTCGGCGTTCCGATCGGATTCTGTTATAATGAAAAACACGGCTTCCGATGAACGGAACGGTATCGATTATTATAGCGAATCAAGGTTAAGGAGGAGTTTGAATGTTGACCGAGCGGTTGGAATTAAAAGCTTTTACCCCAGAGGAGGCCGAAGAATTGTTGGCGCTTCGTTTGGAGAACCAGCGGTTTTTGGAGCCGCTGGAGCCGATTCGTTCGGACGGATATCTGACACTTGCAGGGCAGCGGACGGAAATCATGCAAAGTGAACAGGGACGCATCCGGGATCAGGCTTATGTCTATGCGGTTCGCCTGCGCGAAAACGGAAAGTTGCTTGGACGTGCCGCGTTGACGGGTATCGCGCGCGGGCCTTTTCAAAATGCGAATCTGGGTTACTTTCTGGATGAGGCACATAACGGAAAAGGCTATATGACCGAGGCGGTATGCGGAGTGTTGGAGCTGGCCTTTACCAAGCATAATCTGCACCGTGTTCAAGCAGGCGTAATGCCGCGTAACGCGCCTTCGCTCCGGGTGCTGGAAAAGGCAGGGTTTCGGCGAGAAGGCTTAGCCGAACGGTATTTGAAGATAAATGGAGCATGGGAAGATCATGTATTGTTCGGGATTACGCTGGAAGATTGGGAGACGCGTACTTATGCTGCGATTAAGCAACGGCAGACCGCCGAATAAAGCGTATCGAGCCGTTCATGTACGTATGTGTCGAACTGCTTTTTTCGGATGCAGGTAAGCGAAGAAGCGGAACTAAGGATATAAAAAAGCGATTCGCCATCGGGCGAATCGCTTTTTCTTACGGACGGTTATGTCCTGATATCGATTCTGATCGTTTTACGAGCAAAATGTCTTAATAGATCGTGATGACCGTTCCGTTCAAAAATGCGACAGCTTGCCAGTCCGTTCCTCCTTTTCTCACATAAAGCCAAACTTCGACGGGGCCTTTCGGACTTTTCTGGATGTTGGTTTCGGAAGGTTCTCCCCACGACAATAGAACATGCTGTTTATTCATGCCGGCCGCGACGAATTGCCCCCGGATGTAATTCCAGATCTTGTCGCTTCCGCCGTACTGAACGCGCGGATCGAATGGGAAGAATTCATCCAGATCACCAAGCAATTCCGGAATTGCTTCAGCGTAGTATTCTGCCGAAGCGAATTGGCTGCCTGCGGCATTTTTAAAGATAAGCGTATAAGAGTGGCCGTAATCGCTTTCTGCGATCTTAATATCGGCGATGGTCAATTTGCTGAATCGTACGCCGGCGCCGCTGTAATTATTGATCCAATAAGACTTGCCCAAATATTGAGCCAAGTTTCCGAGCTGTTGCTTTTTCTTGAGCAAAGCGGTTTGCTTCGACTCGACTTCCAGCGATGCGGAACCCAATGAGACGACGGCCTGCTGAAGCTTGCTATCCCATTTGACCGAAGCGCCTGGAATCGCGGTGGATAAGAAGCTGGCCGGGAACACCGTTTGCCCGTCGAGCGTCTGCACTTTGCCTTTCAGCGTAACAACCTTTCCGTTAACTGTAGCTTTGGCGCTGCCTTTTTGCAATTGAATCTTGGTGTCGCCATACTGGATCGTCCAATTACTGCCGGAGTTCGTTACCGTTCCGCCAAGCGCGGCGAATACGGGGCGGACCGGAAGGTACGCACTGCCGCCGACCAGACCGGCTCCGGTCAGTGCTCCGTTCTGTTTCACGATCAACGTTGTTTTGGCAGAAATGCCGTTGGAATTGAATGTGACTGTAGCGGAACCGAGCCCATTGGCTTTGAGGCTTCCATCCTTCTGTACAGATACGATCTTGGCGTCGGAAACAGTCAGTTCGCCAGCTGCCGGGGTCCGTTTGCTTTTAGATCCGTCTGTGAATTTCTCTTCGACGGTGACTTTGACGACATCGCCTTTTGCGGCAGAAGTTCGGGACAACGTCAGGACTGCCGATTGAAGGCGAGCCGGAGCGACAGCGGTCCATTTGCCATTCGCGTACAAACCGGCCGTCCCGTCGTTCAAGCGAACGAATAATCCTTTTTCAGCAGCATTCACGGAAACGGCGCCTTTTACCGAAGCGACAGCTGTGCCGGATTTGGCATTTCCGTATTCGTACTTCCACAGGCTTCCGTCAGACTTGGCAACATATAGATCATTGCTGGACTCTTCCTTCACCCAGGCAATCGATACGGCTCCGGTGGTGAATGTCTCAGGCTCTGAATCCGTCTCCGCATCCAACTTGGTAACCGTTCCGTCCGAACCCAGTACCATCACGGAGCTGCTTGTTGATTGAATATCCGTTGCGCCCGGCAGGTCGGCGAGCTTTTTGACCTTATTCGTTGAATAATCCGAGCGATAGCGCCAAACTTCTCCATTTGCGGTCAGTAATGCAAATCCAGAAGAATGAGCAGAAATTCGAATGCCGCCAGGCATTCCTACGCTTGCGTATCCAATGACGTCGCCCGATTGGGCCAACATGATATCTTCGGATACCTGGGCGACCGCCGGAAGACCCTTAATCAGCTTGGGAGCTCCGGTGATGCCAAGATCGCTCCATTGATAGACCAAGCCATTTTCAGTCCAGGCATAATGGTCTCCGGTATGTGAATCTCTGGAGATGCCGACAAAAGGCGATGGCTCTTGTGCCGAACTGATAGTCTGTCCTTCTGCACGCAGCGAGCCGTCGTCAAGAATGTAATTGCGATTATCCAGTCCGCTCAGAATGCTTGAATCGGCGGATGATTGTGCATAGGCACTCGTTCCCCATAGTTGCGGTGCCGGAATAGCGGTTCCCAACAGAATACCCGCAGCAAGTGCTGTTTTTGCCAAGATAGTTCCCTTCATTTCTCCCATGACCCCTGTCTTTTCAAGTAACGTTTCGCGCGAAAATTTCCTTTGAGGCCTGACTCCGACAGACCGACGGGATCGCGACGTTCAATAGGACTTATTCGACCAAGCAAGCTTAAATTCCTTTTTTGTCCACACTCGGAATGATGAGGATTTTGTCATCAAAATAGATGGAGTTGAAGTTGAAACGCAGGTGGGGCACCCGGTACAATAAAAGAGACGTGACAGAAGGGTGAAAAGAAATCGATTCGCACATATAAGACCGGAAGATTTAGAGAAAGTCATTGCGCTGCACGCCGAGTTGTATCGCCGTGAGCGCGGATATGCAAGCATCCTATTGCGGACCAATGCGGAAGCTGGAAGCGGCTTGTGCCTTGTAAGCGAGTTTTGCGTTTCAACTGGCGGCGAGCCGTTCGGCATTTTTATCGGTACGCATGCCTAAGGAAGAAATGTGGCAAAAGTGGTTGTTTTCTTAAAAGGAAAGGAGAAGGAGCCAATGGTGCGAAAAGACGAGCGCTTGAAGCAGGGTGCTGGCACGCAAAGCGATGAAACGGTTGAATGGCGACCAGCGTCGCTGCTGGAGGCTCCGGAACATGCGGGTTCGGTTCGCGATGAGATGTTGGGCTATATGCATGAACTTATCGAGATTGCCCGCGAGTACAATGAACGGGAAGACGATTATTATGCCGGAGCCTTGCTCCAACGAATCGCCAATTCACTGTCGGCGGCCGTCTTGTTGCGCGAAGGAGGGTTGGTCGTCGAAGCACCGGTGCAAATTCGGGTAGCCTTCGAGCATGCTGCGCGGCTATTTCAATATCGGGCCGCTCCCGAGACCCTTGATCCTGATGCTGCCCAGGAAGTCATGGGCAGCAATCTGGGCGTCATGAAGTATGCGTACGAACATATTTCATTCGAGTTGACCGATGTCTATGGGTTTTTGAATATCTTCACGCATCCGGACCGGGCTTCGCTGGAGTGGACAAGCCGCGTGAGTTCAGATTCGGTGGATATGGCGGATATGCTGGCTTTGTACGGCGTTGGCGGAATTTTCCTGATCCTGTCCCATGCCTATCCGGGAGATATTCGGCTTGGGGAAGAGCGGATTAAGGATCGTTCGGAACGGATTGCTTCGCAAATTTTAGGCGTGCTGCAAGAGTTCGAATCGCTTAAAAATACGGGAGATCCGCATCGGATGTTGGAGCTGTTCCTTAGCGAGAACGGTCGTGTGTTCGGCAAAGACAAATATAACGAGCATTTAAAAAAGTTTATGCTTTTTGCTTCGGATAACCCGGAGAATACCATGGAGCTTTATCTGAAACGGGAGATGGAGCTGGAAAAGCGGCGGATACAAAGAGCGTCTGCTAAGCAAAAAGAAAAAAAATCCCGTGCCAAGCACAAAAAGAAATAAAGGGATATTATGGAATGGGCTTCATTTGCCGATAAATATAAAGGCGGCTGCTCCAATGTTGAGAGATCGTGTCCGGAACCGCTACCCGAGCAAGCAAGTTTCAAAGTTGGGTCTTTGGTTAAATAATAAGTGTGGACACGACACAACAGACTGGAGTAAGGTGAGGAACAACCATGCAAAATAATCAACACATGCAAGAATTTTCGGACGTACTGGAAGAAGTGAATTTTATTCTTTACGGTTCGAAAAAGGGAAAGTCGGATGAGGAATTTGAAACGGCACAGGAACAACAAGTGGAAGTTTACGTCCGTTAATGAATGTTATCTATTTTAGGAATTCCATAGATTTGTAAAACAAGCAGAACCGCCTATCGAGCGTCAAGAGACATTCGATAGGCGGTTCTGCTTGTTTTATGCGTTAAGAGACTTTAATCTGATCCGTTGCCTGATCTGTTTCCAACGATAAATCCATCCCGACGACGCCGATCCGTTCGCCGTGTTCGCCAACGATTGCTGCGGACATCGTGAGGCAGGGGCGTTTGGTGATTGCGGAGACGTACACCGGTGAGACATATACTCCACCTGACATCGCCTGCTGCCACCATTCCCTATTTTTGGCATTGAGTAGGCCCGCTTGAGGCTTGGAAAAAATGAATGAGCCATCTGTACGATTTGACCAGATCGCTTCGATAGATGAAGAACGATCCATATAGCCGGAAAGAAGCAGATTATGTTCGCGTTCATCTGTCGGGAGCGATGAGGCTTGCTTGGCGGCAGCTTCCAGCACACGGCGAATGGTCTCGATATCGTTGCGGGCAAGGCCGTCGTCCTGATTGAATTGGAAGCCGCTCACCATGTCGGAGAGCTCGGTAGAAGCGCTCCGCATCTCTTCGCCGATTTGCGCAAGCTTGGTAATCTGATTCCGTTGCTCTGCGATATGTGAAAAAAGCTGCTCCATGGATTGTGTCGTATGGTTGGTCAATTCGGCGGCGGCAGTCAGTGCCGTTACGCCTTGCCTCATCCGTTCCTGCTGAACACCGCTCAATGTATCCGTGTCTTTTGCAGAACCGAGCACGCCATTCACGCTGCGATGGAGCTGTTCCATCTCCTGGCGCATACGCTGCATCTCGCTCACACCTTGTTCAACAGCCAGTCGGCTTGCCACCATGGCTTCCGTAACATGGTTGACCCCGGAAACGACCGATCCGAGCGTAGCGGCTGATTGTCCCAACGCATCGCCGCTTTGCGCAGCAAGTTTGCGGATTTCTTGAGCGACAACGGCAAATCCTCGTCCGTCCTCTCCGGCACGCGCAGCTTCGATGGAAGCATTGAGTGCCAGCAGCGACGTCTGTTCGACAACATCCCGAATAAAACGATTGACCGCTTCGATATCCGCCATATGTTGAGTCAATTCGTTAATGCGTTCGCCGATTGCCGCATTTTGATCGGAAATATTCATCATGACTCGATCTGCGGAATTCAGAGCATCTGATAATTCGGCTGCCGCGGAGCCAGCTTCAAGGCTTTCGCGTGCCATTGTTGCTGCGCGCTCGACCATTTGACTGGAGATGAGCGAAGCTTCTTCCAGCAGGGCGGACGCTTCTTGCGTACGCCCTGCGGCTTCTGTACTGCGTGTATCTAATTCCTGTTCGGCTCGTTCGGAATGTTCGGTGACGGAAGTCAGGGTGCGAACGGACGTATGCACTTCCTCTACGACGGCCAGTAATCGATCGGAGACGACTTGGGATTCGAACACGAAGCTTTTGAGTTTGTTTGAATCGTTTTCGGTTTGGATGGTTTGGAGCTTGGAGGAACGAGCCGATGTGTATTGCCGGCTCGGGAACGCAACGGCTGCTGCCGACAGAACGGCCAATGCCAAGCACAGGTTTGGAAGCAGGTTGCGAGAAGAATCGATCCAAAGCACGGTGGCTGCCGCTATGCCAAGCAAAGCAAGCAAAAGATTCGGAATGCGGTTCGTTTTCATCGATAACACGCCCTTTTCGCGAATAGATATGTAATGTTTTTTAACATTATACGAAAAGGCAGGCAAGTTAACAATCGGTTTTTTACTCGTAATCCGAAAAAAGGAGTTTATTGGTGCTTTTTATTTAGAAGATTGCATGATTACGGCTTCGTTTTCAGGCAAAAGCGTTAGAAAATCTTCCGCGAATTCTTTTCCGTTAACAAGTAGGGCAATTCGATGCAGCCCTGGATAGTGCCTGCGAGTCGTAAGGTCAGCAAAACGATGCCTGCGTGTTCCGGATAACGCAGCTCCGCCATCCAGCGTGCGATCTGCAAGCATAAATAGCTTCCGTGAAACTCGCCCTGACGCTTTAACAAAATCGATCGCATATTCCAGGCGAATACGCAAAGACTCACCGGAGCGTGCTTGCAGCTTGAAATGCAGTTCGGTCTCACCTCCGATCGCAAGGGTATGGGGCTGCACTTGCAGCGAGGCGGATGTGATCAGCACTTCGCGGGTTCCGGGCTCTGAAGAAGAATATCCGAACAGGGATAGAATCTCGGGATCGGCCTGTTTGAGCAAGCTCCGACAACCGCGGCGAACAATCCAATCCGTTAACGGGTCTGATCCATACCAGTTCCGCGCGGTTTGTTTGACGAGGTCCGGATTGTCTTTGGCAATATCATTCAAATTGTTGGCTACGCTTTTTCGGACGTAGAGCGAAGAATCGGCTTTTAGCTTTTCCAAAATCTCCAGTACAGGCGTTGGATCAAGCTTGAACATCGGAAGAGCTTGTCCCCAAGGCAAGCGCGGGCGACAGCCTTCGCTGGCAAGCCTTCGTACGTGTTCATTACTGCTATTTGCCCAATGCAGCATACGAGTCATCGTGCGTTTGGCATCGCGAAGCAGAAAAATTCGTATGGCAAACTCGGATGAAGATTTTGACGTGAATCGTTCCAGCGCGTCAAGAGCGGCTTCAAAATCGTGTTCTGCCTGTCCATGGACTTCTACAAAGTCGGGAAAGAACAGATAAGGGAATCCGACGCACTGTTCGTCGATTCGATACAGAATGTCGAGTGCTGCGGTAAAAGGCGTTGGCAGATAGCGACCAAGAACAATCGAAATGCGGCGCATGCGGGCTTTTAATTCGAGTTCTTCCCAGTCTCCTTCAAGTACATCGTTAAGGAAAACGGTATCTTCGAAGGGAGGGTAAGCCGATTTGACCTTAGCGGCAAAATCCTGTAAAAAGGTGCGGTTATACATGAGCTTTAGCGGTTCTGGCATGGGAGTACCTCCTAAAAGCCGCGCGGATCGCGGGTGTATTGGGTCTTGCTCTTCTAATCTAACCGAAGAACCCGGACATCAGAATGTCCGGGTTTCAGGCAGTCGAGAAAGTTACTTGGGCGAGGAGGATGTTGATTTTGTCCGGTTGCGCTTCGCAGAAGGAGGTTGATCGAACAGTTCCAATAATTTGTCCACGTTCTCCTGCACGGAACATCGGTCGGTCCGAAGCGTCAATTCCGGGGATACGGGGGCTTCGTACACATCGGATATGCCCGTAAAGGATGTGATTTTGCCTTGGCGAGCCAGCGCGTACAGGCCTTTGACATCGCGGCGTTCGCATTCTTCCAAAGCGCACTCGATATACACTTCGACAAAACGTGAAAGCTCGGAACGGGCGTACTTACGCATTTCTGCATAAGGGCTAATCAAAGAGACAATCGTGGTTACGCCGTGCTTGTTTAGCAGCGCCGAGAGGTAGACCGCTCGGCGCACATTTTCCATGCGATCTTCCTGGCTGAAGCCCAGTCCGCCGCCAATCCGGCGACGAAGCTCGTCCCCGTCGAGAATTTCGACGGGGATTCCGCGCTCCGCCAGACCTTTGGCGAAAGCAATCGCTGTCGTCGTTTTGCCTGAGCACGGCAATCCGGTCAACCAAAATGTACGGCCGACATTCATTGAATCCAAATCGATCATGGGCGACCTCCCGAATAAGCGCTCACGAATTGTTTTCGGAGTCCGCGCCGTTCAAGCAGGCCGTCTCCGTAGTGGCTCTCCATGTCCAGTTCCGGCATATGCACGTAACCGATATAACAGCCGCAGCTTTTCATCCCGCAAGGGCGCTGCTGCGACAAGCCTTCGAGACCGTCGCGATATAGATGACCGATAACTCGCCGATCACTGTAGCAGCGTTTGACGATCCCGGGCCCCTGAACGAAAAACACGCTTTCTCCGGTTCGGCAAGGCTGTCCGAGACTTGCATAATCGGGCAGGTTCAGTTCGAATAACGGATCGATTGCGCGAAGGCGCCGAATCTCATGTTGTTCGTAGTAATCTTTGCGATCTTTGAACGCGTTGACCCACAGATAGACCTCTTCCGGCAGCGCGCGCCGAAGCGAATCGATGCGGTCGAATGCGCTGCGAACCCCTACGCTGCCGACGCTAAAAGCAATGCCGCGCCGATGCAGCTCCAGGCACCGGGTGAGAAATCGTTCTTCGCTGACTTCTCCCGGATGATAGGTGGCCCAAAAGGCTGCGGTATTCGGATTCAACCGATCTGTCCAATCTAGCTTGGCAGACAGGTTGGTTTGAATCGCGACCCGATCGATATGCGGCATATGGGAGAGGGAGATGATCGCTTCCCGATACCAGGCATGAACGAGTCCTTCGCCGTAAGGGTTAAAAAAGACAGATAGCCGATGCCCTAACTCTTTTTGCGCAGCAGCCCATTCAACGAATTTTTCGACTTGACGCCGATCTTTGGATAACGTCTCGGCATTATCTGTCGTTTTGCTGAATGGACAGTACGGACAGGAATAGTTACAGGACGACAAAGAACCTCGAAAATAAAGAGTTGCCTTCATGGCAGCACGAACTCATGCATATGATTGCGAACGGGTTCGGAAATCAACCAGTCGCCTATGGCATCAGAGAAGCCGAGACCTTCGCGTCCCATCCGCAGAATACCATCTTCAATCGTTGCCAAGCCGGATTCCGTTAGCAGGTGCAGTTGCGGTAGATCGCTGAACGCATGACTGCCGAAACGGCGCGTGTATTCTTCGAGCGGAAGCCCCTCGCTGTGCAGAATACCTTTAAGGACGAAGCGTCGCTGACGCTCTTCAACATCCAATTCAAAGCCGTAGTCCGCATGATCGTAACGTTCGGCGGCTACGTAATCGGCAATGATGCTTTCCGTCGCTTTACGGCTAACCCCGTAACGCGAAGCGTAATGCACGTGCTGCGTATACGAACGGGCGCCGCAGCCAAGTCCCATCATGCCTTCTTCCTGACAACCATAAGCTAGCGGACGCTTGGACGGATCATAGCCGACCGTATCTTTACGAGCAAAACGCCGCATCGAAAATTGTTCGTAACCGCGCTCCTCCAGTCGTTTGCAGGCTGCGAGGTACATGTCCATGCGCAGATCCTCGGGTCCTCCGCCTTTCACATCCCCGGGCTTGAGAATGGTATGCTCCCGCGTATAGAGCGGGTAAAGGAAAATTTCGCCCGGCTCGTAGCTTAACGCTTGTTCCAGCGAGTAGAGCCAGGTCTCCAGCGTTTGTCCCGGCAGACCATAGATCAGATCCAGATTGAGTAAAGGAAAATCAAAGCGCTGCAGCAAATCCAAGGCTCTGCGGACTTCGTCCGGCTTCTGAGGACGATAGATCGCGGCCGCTTCCGCTTCGATAAAGCTCTGAATTCCCATGCTCACGCGGTCGGTTCCACGTTCTTTGAGAATACGAAGTCGCTGCGGATCGACCGTTTCCGGCGATGTTTCCACAGAGATCGAAGCCGCGGAGGGATCCAGACCCATGGTGTTTTCCGCGATGTCGAACAGTCGGCTCAGTTGATCGGCCCGCAGCAGCGTCGGCGTGCCGCCCCCGATCGCGAATCGCGCAAAAGGACGCGAAGCGAGGCCCGCCCACTGCTTAGCCTGGCGTTCGAGCGCATCCACGTATCGTTTATGCACATCTTCGCGTTTATCCGGCAACGTGAACAGATTGCAGAATCCGCAGCGAGCCCCGCAGAATGGAATATGCATATAGAGGAAAAAGCTTTCTGCGGGTTCATTCTGCCAAAGCTCGGATAACGCCTTCGGCTTGTCGAACGGACGATATGCGGTCTTGTGGGGGTAAGAATAGAGATACGAACGGTAAGGAGCGGCGTCCAGTTCCCGTTTCCAGGCCCGGACCTGCTCGATGTCATAGACGGCCGTTTCGGTCATGGTAATCGCTCCTTTTCTTTTACAGCATAAATTCCCGGTAAGGGACGTTCCAAACAGTCTCATGCGCCAGACGGTGCCCTTCATATCCATCTTCGCCATAAGCCGTTCCGTGGTCAGAAAAAGCCATGCAGAATGCAGGATTGTTTCGAGCTCGAACCGCATCGAACAATCGCCCCAGCTCAGCATCGGCATAACGAAGTGCGGCCCGTTGACTGTCGACCGAATCGCGTTTGGCACCGGGTAGGAACATATGGTTAGGCCCATGAATAGCGGATACGTTAACAAATAAAAAGAAACGTTCATCCGTCGGAATATCGGCCAGCAATTTCAGCGCGTGATCCACCTGATTTTTCGTGGATTGCGGATGGGTCACTCCAAAGTTCATTCTCCAAAAGCTGCGTTGAAAATAACCGGGCAGCACGCGGGCGAGCGGTACTTTTTTCGTGAAAAAGATAACGCCGCCGATGCAAAGCGTCCGATATCCCTCTGCGGCAAGACCCGAGACGATATCCGGCGTATCGAACAGCCAGGTATGCGGATGCGTCTTCAGTCCGGTGCCCCGGGAATGGAATAAGCGAACATGCGAGGCTTTATCGGTATTGGCCGGCGTTGGCAAAAATCCTCCGAAAAAAGCATGATGCGCCGCATAGGTGAAGCTGCCCGGCGAATGTCGTTTTTCCCAAGGTCCGCTGCCGCACAGATTGGGACAGTTGTCTTGCTCAAGCACGGCTGCGTCAAAGCGCAACGTATCCAGCGTAATCATTAAAATATCGTGAGTCCCAACGACTTTGTTCATATCGATAGGACTTTTTTCAGGCATCATGCTTGCGTTCCTCCTTGCCGATTTCCATCCACCGCTTCATTTCCCAAGCATAAGGATCAAGTCCGTCATGGAGCACCCGCCGAAGCAAATCACCGAACGGATTGACGTCTGCAATATAAGCTTGTCCGGTGTGTCGATCCGTCAGCACGTCGATCCCGGCTGAAAAAGAGGCGGGGAAGGCGCGCATGACGGCCAATGCTTCATTCCTTGCTGCCTTTAGCGCTTCCTCCGGTAAGCCCGACTCGGCAGGAGAGACGCGCCGACTGCGCAGATGAAGGTTCGTGATCGGACTCTCGCCGACCCGGACAACAGCATGTCCCGCTTCGCCGAAGGCGACTAGCTGCCGAAGGTCAAGCGGGCGGCCGTCCATCGAAGCCTTGGGAATCCAACGCTCGGCGTGAACGCCATGTCCGCACAGATAGCCGATCAGCGTACGAATTTGTTCGGAATCTGTCAGCGAACGGACTTTTTTGGAATTGTAAAAGATACCGGGGCGTTGAACGTAGACTTCAGATCCCATCGTAGTCGTTGCGATCTCGGCACCGGTTCGGGGATTGATCTGGTAAGCGATGATCCCGGAGGCTCCCGAGCCGAAAGCCAGCTTCAGAAATACCCGATGCATCCGCTTGTTCAACATGGCTTCGCGCACTGCTTCGTACCCGGTTAGCGTCTCGGGTTCGGCCAGCAAAGCAGGGACCTTAATGCCTGCCGCGCTCAGATGCCGATGGCAAGCCCGCTTATCGAACATCGTCGCAATATCGGCCGGATCATGCCAGAACCGCACCTGCGGCCATGCCTCGGCGGCTTCGCTCCGAATTCGATTTAACAACCGGCAAAAACCGCGAAACCATTGAGACGGGTGCATCAGTCGTACAGGTTGTTCTTCTAATGACAACGCAGCCTGTTTGGAGAGTCGATACGGATCGCGTCGTTCGCGAAGCGGCAGCAGTGCATCGCCGTCATCATGTTGAGGCGATCCAAGCGCGATCAACGCCCGTTCAACGCCGAAGTGTTCGCCGGGCGCATCGAGTCGGATGAACGGCGTGATCCCTGTGGGCAGTCCGGCTCGTTCCGCAGCTGCATGCAAAGGAATGCCTGCAAGCAGCTGCTCATAGGAAACGATGATCGGCTCCGGCAGACCCAACGACAGTCTTGACCGTATTAAGCCTTCCGTGCGCTCTCCGCCTGCATGGGCGATCAAAAGCAGCGGGGTATGCTTGGCGTCCGAAAGTCGGGAAAAAGGACTTCCGGCGTATTGCCCGATCATTCTGTCAAAGCAGGGTAGCGATATTCCTCGCCGTCGTACTTTTCCGTTTCCTGGCGATCGCTTACGTCTGCGTTAGGCAGTTCTGTCGCAACGCGACGGGTCATGGCTTCGGACATGAAGTGGTAATGAAGATCGAGCTTTGGCAGACGGCGAATCTTTTCGCTGGCAAGCAAAGCTTCCGCGCCTTCGTCGCTGAGCGTTCCGTCGGACAGGTCAAGCGTTTGCAAGCCGTCGAGAATATCGGATTGGGCGATAGCGGCAGCGATTTCGTCTTGGATTTCGCTGTCTTTTAGGCCGAGGTAAGTGAGATTTGGGAAAAGTCCCGGTTTGGCTACGGACATGACGTCTTCGATGTCTCCGTCGAATCCGTAATTGTCCACGCCTATGTAGAGTTCAAGCTTTTTCAACGCCGGGAGGTCGGCTGCGGCGATTGAAGCGAGCACGCTTTTGCCAAGGCCTCCGCAGATGATCGTTAGCTCTTCAAGCTTGGAATGTTTGACTTCGCCCAGAGCCAGATCGGTGCTGCCTTTGATCGTGAGCGAGCGGAGTTCCGGAAAAGCAGCGAATAAAGGGTTCAGGTTGGATTGCATGATCCACGAAACTTCGCATTCTTCGTAGTCCATATCGCCGATAAACAGACTGCGGAGCGCGGGAAAGCGATCCTTCAGTCGTACAAGCTCGGCCACGATTGACTCCGAAGAATCCTCGTAAGCGCCGCCCCAACTGCCGATGATCAGACTCGATAACTGTGCGGCTTCCGGTTTTTCCGCCAATTCTTCAATCAAAGTCTCCATCTTTTGTCCGTCTTCATACTCTTCGTATCCGATCGCAAGCTTGATTTCCGTCATGTCAATGCCTCCCTAAATTAAAATCCTAAAAACAACCTAACACCGTCAAGGCGGGGAGTCAAGTTAAAAAATAGAACTTATGTTCCCTTTTTATTCATGGTAAAAAGGCGCGATTCCGAACTGTTCTCCAACACCTAAGGTCCTTGGAAAATAGTCCGGAATCGCGCGAGACGGAAGTTTAAGCTTTTCTTTTTAGCCGACGAATAATGTGGCTGCGATTACTGCCGCGATCGGAAGCAGCGTAATCGCAGTTACGAGCAGCCAAACGACGGGGCGTGCAAAGTTGAAAGTCCAACCTAACCCTAGCCGTTTTTCCGCGAAAAGGCCGGGATCTTGAGGGTTAAAGTAGAACATGCCGCCGCGCCAGAATTGATCCTCGCCATGGCGGCGGTTAATTCCTTCGTCTTCCAAGCCGCGGCGTCTGACGTAGATCATGAAAGCGACAATAGGAATCGCAAGTAGAAGAAGAAACAAGATAGCAAGGCCGACCGGGAGCGTTCCGCGGAAATCGTACGTACTTCGGATTTGCATCCAACTGAACATGATCATCGCAATAAGCGAGATCAAGAATAGCATCCAGGAGTTCGAGGCGCGAAGTTGAATTTGTTTGCGAAGTGAGCTTTGCGGATCCGACGGGTCGAGAGACTGACGCATGCGACGGAGCGAGAAATGAATGCCTACGAACAACGCGGTCAACAGAACCTGGAAAATTGTGAGTGTATAGACGGTTGCGATTGATTTTTCCGCATAACGGTCAGGCAGTCCGGCCGCGTCAAAATGGACAGGCAGCGGGTTTGGGATGCGATCCCAATTCATGGCAACGAGGGCAACGGTAATCAGAATAACGAGAAGATGCAGGAGATAGACCCAGGCAGAAACGCCGGTTGCAGCGGATTCGCGATCACTGCCGATATAAGCCGTTCGCTTCGAAGACTGAGGGATTTTCCAGTTGCGTTCGGCTTTGAGTGCAAGGGCTTGGCACCGTGAACGGTTCCAAGTCACAATGAGGCCCAGCGCTTGGGGGATGAATAGTAGTGCGAGCGTCCAACCTTCCGATCCATTGCTTAAAAAGTAGGCGAGAATCGAGAGGATCGCACCTATTACTGCGCTCCCCAATCCCCGTGCCAAAAAGGATCGACGGATATGCGCAACTTGCGGAATACTCCGTTCTTCTTTGGGAACGTACACGCCTACCAGCGTAGCAGTCATCCAAGAAGGAATGCCGATCAGCGCAAACAACCACAGCAAATCGATGAAGGCGATAAGAAGAACGAAAGATTGAATGGAATTCATGAGGAAACCCCTCCCTGAGATGACGGATTCTGAATCTGGCTGTATAACGTAGTGATCAGTGCTTGCAGTTCGCTTTGATCCATGTCGCGAGCGATAGCTTCCGCAACCAGCGGGCGCAAGTCGCGCCCAAGCCGTTCGCGAAATCCTGCGTCGGCCGTCGGCAGCGCGCCCGGCTGTACAATGACGCCCTGCTTGCGATGGATTTCGAGAAAACCGTCCTGCTTGAGCATCTGATAGGCTTTGTTCACGGTATGCAGATTGATGCCCAGATCGGCAGCGAGCGTGCGAACCGAAGGCAGCGGCTGTCCGGACGACAATTTTCCGGAAGCGATACCTTCGACGAGCTGGTCGGCCAATTGCTTATAGATAGGGACTTCGGATTGCAGATCCAGTTCGATGAACATAAGCGGCCTCCTTTATCTATTTGTTGTATATAATGTATAACAGATAGAACGGTCAGTCAATATTCATTCTCATCGAAGAAAAATGAACGGACTCGTGGTATGCTAGACAAGAGCAGCCGACACCTGCGCAGATGTCCAAGCGGATTGAGGACCGTGCGGGAAGAAGAGCAAAAGTTTTAAAGCAGGTAATGGAAGGATGAACGAATATGAGCGAATATCGGGCTGAAGATGCGGAAAGACTGCAACGTCTACAACAATCTGGCGCGCTGAAAGCTGAAGACGTCGAGTGGATTGCGGACATGCTGCATCGTTTTCAAGAGACCGAAGCGCAGAACAAAAGATTGCGCGAAGCGCTGCTGAAGGTCAACGGCCGCAAACCGACGATGTCGACCAAGCTGCGCGACGCCTTATATGAATAATCGCAATAAGCAAAATCGAACACAGACGGAGGAAAACCATTTATGACCATTACATGCGATGTTGCGGTACTTGGCGGAGGGACAGGCGGCTATGTAGCCGCGATCAAGGCGGCACAGCTTGGCAAGGAAGTCATCATTATCGAAAAGGAAAAATTGGGCGGCACTTGTCTGCATAAAGGCTGTATCCCAACCAAATCGCTGCTGCGAAGCGCCGAGGTCTATTCGCTGCTTCAAAACGCGGAAGAATACGGCGTGGAAACCGCGGGCAGCCGCTTGGTCTTCCCGAAGGTGCAGGAGCGTAAGCGAGGAATCGTCGACAAGCTGCACCAAGGCGTTCAATATTTGATGCGTAAAAATAAAGTTCGCGTCATTGAAGGCAGCGGACGCGTCATCGGGCCTTCGATCTTCTCGCCGCGCAGCGGAGCCGTCGCCGTTGAGCTGCCGGACGGCGAGATGGAAACGATCGTCCCCGCGAACCTGATCATTGCGACAGGCTCGCGCCCGCGCGTACTGCCGGGTCTGGAGCCGGACGGTCAATACATACTCAGCAGCGACGAAGCGTTGGAACTGGAAAGTCTTCCGGAATCCTTGCTGATCGTCGGAGGCGGCGTAATCGGGATCGAATGGGCATCCATGCTGTGCGACTTCGGCGTTCAAGTCACGGTGGTCGAATTGGCGGGACAAATCTTGCCGGGCGAAGACGAAGAGACGGCGCGCGAGCTGGCCAAGTCTCTCGAACGCCGCGGCGTGAACATCCGGACGGGGGTTCAGCTTCAGGCGGATACGTATTCGACGGGCGAAAATGGAATAGCGATCAAAGCGCTGCATCAAGGCGAGGAGCAGCTGTTTGAGGCCAAGCAGATGCTCGTCTCGATCGGCCGCACAGCCAATGTCGAAGGCATCGGTCTGGAAAATACGGATATTCGCGTCGTGAACGGGAATATTGCGGTCAACGCCAATTTCCAAACCGGAGAATCCCATATTTATGCGATCGGCGATTGCATCGGCGGCTTGCAGCTTGCACATGCGGCGAGTCACGAAGGCATTGCGGCGGCTATGCATTTGGCCGGTGAAAAAGCACATGCGTACGATCCGGCCTTTATCCCGCGCTGTGTCTATTCACAGCCGGAGGTTGCGAGCGTAGGCTTGAGCGAAAGCCGCGCACGCGAGCTGGGACGCAGCGTCAAATCCGCAAAAGTTCCTTTTTCAGCTATCGGTAAAGCGCTCGTTGAAGGACATGCGGAAGGCTTCGCCAAAGTAGTGGCGGATACAGAGACAGGTGACCTTGTCGGCGTACAGATTATCGGACCTCATGCGACCGAACTGATTGCCGAAGCGGCTCTGGCCGCCGTACTCGATGCGACGCCATGGGAAGTGGGCAGCTCCGTGCATGCGCACCCCACCCTTTCGGAAGCGCTGGGCGAAGCGATGCTGGCGATCGACGGGCATGCGATTAATGTCTGATCCAAGTTAAGCAGAGTGCCATAGCGAGTGAAATAGACCTGTTCTTCTTACCGAAGAGCAGGTCTATTTGCGTCGCTGACCATAAAAGAGGACAATAAAACCGAGAAAAGCGTCTGGTCGCACGGGCTTGATTCGCTTTGCCGTTCCGGATTTTTACAGGGTGTACGACACCACATTAAAGCGACGCTTTTCTTTTCAGCCGAAAAAGGATTATAATAGGTTCGGGTTAAGAATTAGTACCAGGTTTTAAGACGTTGTGTTAGAAGCAGTTAACGGCTTAAACCTCGTAAAAGGAAACCGAACATCAATCATTCGTTTTACGACAATTAAGGAGGTTCCCGTAATGAGCCAAAAAGGAACAGCTGTACCGCAGACTCTGCACGAAGCGGCCGGCCTGGATGACCGCCGCGCCGTCGACATGTACAAATATATGCTGCTCGCACGCAAATTCGACGAGCGCTGCCATCTGCTTCAACGAGCAGGCAAAATCAATTTTCACGTATCCGGCATCGGACAAGAAACGGCGCAAGTAGCCGCCGCGTTCGCGCTGGATACGCAGAAAGACTATTTCCTGCCTTACTATCGCGATTACGGTTTCATGCTGGCAGTCGGCATGACTCCGCGCGAGCTGATGCTGTCGGCATTCGCCAAAGCGGAAGATCCGAACAGCGCCGGGCGCCAAATGCCGGGACATTTCGGCAGCAAGCGTCTGCGCGTATTGACAGGCTCCAGCCCGGTCACGACGCAGGTTCCGCACGCGGTAGGCGCGGCTCTGGCTTCGAAGATGCGCGGAGAAGGCGCCGTATCGTTTGTCACTTTCGGCGAAGGCTCCAGCAACCAGGGCGATTTCCATGAAGGCGCAAACTTTGCGGGCGTGCAGAAATTGCCCGTGATCATGATGTGCGAAAACAACCAGTACGCGATCTCCGTGCCGATTGCCAAGCAGCTCGCGGGTAAAGTGAGCGATCGCGCGCTAGGCTACGGATTCCCGGGATTCCAAGTGGACGGCAACGATGCGCTGGAAATGTTCCGCGTCGTGCGAGAAGCCCGGGAACGCGGCGTTCGCGGCGAAGGACCGACATTGATCGAAGCGATGATGTACCGTTTGTCGCCGCACTCGACATCGGATAACGATCTGGCCTACCGGACGAAAGAAGAAGTCGATGCCAACTGGAAAAAAGACGGCATTCCGCGCTACAAGCAATACCTAATCGAAGCGGGCCTTTGGAGCGAAGAACAGGAAGAGGCTTACCTCAAAGAAGTGGCTCAGGAACTGAAAGAAGCAACGGAATATGCGGACAAAGCTCCGTATCCGCGTGCCGAAGATACGCTGCTGCATGTGTATGCGGGCGATGCGGACGGACAGGGAGGGAATAACTGATATGCCGATGATGGAATACATTGACGCCATTCGCTTGGCGATGAAGGAAGAAATGGAAAACGACTCTTCCGTGTTCGTGCTCGGCGAAGACGTAGGCGTTAAAGGCGGCGTGTTCACGACGACCAAAGGATTGCAGGATCAATTCGGCGAGGATCGGGTGATCGATACGCCGCTGGCCGAATCCGCGATTGCGGGCGTCGCGATCGGTGCGGCCATGGTCGGCATGAAGCCGATCGCGGAAATGCAATATTCGGACTTCATGCTTCCGGCGACTAACCAGATTATCAGCGAAGCGGCGAAAATCCGTTACCGTTCCAACAACGACTGGGATTGCCCGATCGTCGTGCGCGCGCCGATCGGCGGCGGCATTTTCGGCGGTTTGTACCATTCGCAGTGTCCGGAATCGATCTTCTTCGGCACGCCGGGACTCAAAATCATTGCGCCCTACTCGGCCTATGATGCGAAAGGCCTGCTCAAAGCCGCCATTCGAGATCCTGATCCGGTTCTCTTTTTCGAAAACAAAAAATGCTATAAACTGATCAAAGAAGATGTGCCGGAAGACGATTATATCGTTCCGATCGGCAAAGCGAACCTGCTGCGAGAAGGCGACGACATCACGGTTATCAGTTACAGCTTGCCGCTGCATTTCGCGATGCAGGCAGCCGAAGAGTTGGAGAAGGAAGGCATCACCAGCCATATCCTCGACCTGCGCACGATCCAACCGCTTGATCGCGAAGCGATTATTGAAGCGGTTCGTCGTACCGGAAAAGTATTGATCGTGCACGAAGACAATAAAACAGGCGGCGTAGGAGCCGAAGTGGCTGCGATCATCGCCGAGGAATGTCTGTATGACCTCGATGCGCCGATTCGCCGTCTTTGCGGCCCCGATGCTCCGGCTATGCCGATCAATCCGCCGCAGGAAAAGTTCTTCATGCTTAGCAAGGACAAACTGCTGGACGCGATGCGCGAACTGGCGTTGTATTAAGTCCTTGACCAAAGAGGAGTGAATGTAATGAGTACAACGAATTCCACGCAAAAAGAGATTACTATGCCGCAGCTCGCGGAATCGCTCGTATCGGCGACGATCGCCAAGTGGTTGAAACGTCCGGGCGATCCGGTCGATATGTATGAACCGATTTGCGAAGTGATTACCGATAAAGTCAATGCCGAGATTCCGTCTACGGAAGAAGGCGTGATGGGCGAACTGTTGGCCTCCGAAGGTCAGGAGATCGCCGTAGGCGAGATTATCTGCCGGATCGTGACACAAGGCGAATCGACTGGCTCTACGATTGCGCCATCCGCAGCACAATCTGTGACCGAGTCCGCGCCTGCCGCGACTTCTAACGCACAGGCATCTGTTTCCCGTCCGGCCGTGCCGGGAAGCTCAAATGCTTCCGGTCATGCAGAAGGCGGAATGAGAGCTCGTTATTCGCCGGCAGTCCAAGTCTTGGCAGCACAGCATAACGTTGATCCGGCGGTCATCCCGGGCAGCGGTATGGGAGGACGAGTGACTCGCAAAGACGTGCTTCAATACGTAGAGCGCGGAGGGGCGTCACAGGCATCGGTTTCGACTCCTCCAGCGGTACAACAACCGGCTGTCATTTCGTCGGGCGCGCCGCAGCCACCGATCTTTGCCGCACCTTCTTCCCTGCAAAACGAGGTTCGTCACTCGGGTCTGCATCTGAGCGAAAACCCGCCCCTGCCGAAGATCGAGATCGAAGACGGCGGACGCGGCAGCAACGAGACCTATATCGACATCACGCCGATTCGCAACACGATCGCGACCCGGATGCGTCAAAGCGTAGCCGAGATTCCGCACGGCTGGATGATGATCGAAGTCGACATGACCAATCTGGTCAAACTGCGCAATACGCATAAAGACGAGTTCAAGCGCAAAGAAGGCGTCAATCTGACGTATCCGGCTTTCGTCATCAAAGCGGTCGTCAACGCGATCAAAGACTACCCGATCATGAACTCCGTGTGGGCGGTCGATAAGATCATCGTAAAGCGCGACATCAACATCTCGCTGGCTGTCGGCACGGAAGATTCCGTCTTGACGCCGGTCATCAAAAAAGCCGATCAGAAAAATATCGCGGGCCTCGCGATGGAGATCGACGATCTGGCTCGCCGCACGCGCGAGCGGACGTTGAAACTGGACGATATGCAGGGCGGCACGTTCACCGTGAACAACACCGGCTCGTTCGGATCGATCCTGTCCCAGCCGATCATCAATTATCCGCAGGCTGCGCAGCTCACGTTCGAATCGATCGTGAAGCGCCCGGTCGTCATCAACGACATGGTCGGCGTGCGCTCGATGGCAAACTTCTGCCTGTCTTTGGATCACCGGATTCTGGACGGCTTGATTTGCGGCCGCTTCTTGCAGCGGGTCAAAGAAAACCTGGAAGGCTATTCGGCGGAGACGAAACTATATTGAGGTGGAGAAAGTCCTGTTCGTAGGGGCGCTTGAAGCCGGCGGAGGGAAAAATTTCCAGCGTATGCTTCCGAAGTGCATTTCTTCGAAATGCTTCACAGGACGCTGTCTCGCGCAGAAAACCTTCGGTTTCCCGCGCTCAAAGGCGTCCTTCACTGAATTTCTCCCTCCGCCTATTCGCTTGCTTCAAATGGACTTTCTTTGGGGGAGAACAGAGCCCGGACATAGCCGTCCGGGCTCTGTTTGGTTGCGCAAGACACAAGATATAAGACAAGAACAAAGGCATGCTAAAAAGGAGCTGTGACTTGTATCGTCACAGGCTCCTTTTTCAAATGCATATAAATAGTGCTGTAAATTGATTTTTCTTACACGAATACCTGAAGCAGTCCGAGGAATACCGAACCGACCATTGCCACGATCATCAACCAAATAAAAATCTTGAACCATTTTTTGTTCTGCATGAAGCCTTCCAACCTCTTTTCGTGAGTAATGAGTAAGTTCATTCTAACCAAAATGTGAATAAAAAAGCGCAGCGCAGAATATATTTTGAAGATATGTCTTCAAAGGCTTTTCCTCTGCCCCCTTACCAAATGCGTGCGTAGTAGGCGGAGGGAGGTGTCTGTGTAGGAACGAAGTGCTCGCCTTTGAAAACGGGAAATATACAAATAAAATATAATCGAAATTTCCCGTTTTCAACACGCGACCGAAACAGACACCTCCCGCAGCCGCCCCCACAAAAGCATCCACGACCCCACCCTTTTTGGTTTTTCCATTCTTTTTGAGTAAGATAGAGAAAGAAACGGCATTGCCGCTTTTCTCGGAGGAAAGCGAGCGTTCCGTCATAACATCTATTTTAACGTATCAGGAAAGCGGAGGGAAGTTTTATGATCGATACACAACGATTGGTGCATGAATTCCTGGAATTGGTGCAGATCGACAGCGAAACGAAAAATGAGCGGTTAATCGCCGACGTGCTCGCAAGCAAATTCAAGCTGCATGGACTGGAGGTTGTCGAAGACGATTCGGCCTCGCGTTCCGGTCACGGAGCGGGCAATCTGATCGCGCTGCTTCCGGCAACCGAAGGCGTGGATGCGCCGAAGCTGTTTTTTACCTGCCATATGGATACGGTCGTTCCCGGACGCGGAATCAAGCCGATCGTGCATGAAGACGGCTGGATCACAAGCTCGGGCGATACGATTCTGGGTGCCGACGACAAAGCCGGTGTTGCTGCATTGCTGGAGCTGATCCGCGTACTGCGCGAACAAGAAATTCCGCACGGTCAAATCCAGTTCGTCATTACGGCAGGCGAGGAATCCGGTCTGATGGGTGCGCGTGCGATGGATGCTTCGCTGCTGGACGCCGATCTCGGATTTGCGGTCGATTCGAACGGCCAGATCGGCGAGATCGCGGTATCGGCACCGGCTCAGGCCAGAATCTCGATGGAGATTCACGGAAAGTCCGCGCATGCGGGCGTAAACCCGGAAGACGGAATCAGCGCGATTCAGGTTGCCGGCAAGGCGATCTCGCGAATGAAGCTTGGACGGATCGACCCAGATACGACAGCGAATATCGGCAGCTTTTCGGGCGGGGGCGCGACCAACGTAGTAACCGACTTCGCGAAGCTCTATGCCGAAGCGCGCAGCACCGTGCAGGAAAAAGTAGAGGCGCAAATTGCTTCCATGAAGGAAGCTTTGGAATCGGCATGTGCCGAATTTGGAGCGAAATCCGTGTTCGAGAGCGTGATCGTGTATCCTTCGTTCAATCATACGGATGACGCTGAAGTCGTTCGATTGGCGAAAAAGGCAGCGGCACGCTTGGGTCTTAGCGGTCGCACCTTCCAATCCGGCGGCGGCAGCGATGCCAACGTATTCAATGGTTTCGGTGTGCCTACGGTCAACTTATCGGTCGGCTATGAAAATATTCATACGACGGACGAAAAAATCAAGGTCGAAGACCTGAGCAAGCTGGCTGACTTTATCGTGGAGATCGTTCGTCAATCGGTACGCGGTTAAATCCAGCAGGAGAGGCGGAAATAGTTATGGAAGCAGGCAAAGAAAAATTGTGGGAAAAAACGGTAGGCAGTCAGCCGATCTTTGACGGAAGAATAATCAAGGTCCAGATCGATACGGTGGAGCTGTCCGACGGAACAACCGCCAGCCGCGAAATCGTCAAGCATCCGGGTGCGGTCGCGGTGCTGCCGATTCGAGAAGGCAAACTGCTGGTCGTGGAGCAGTTCCGTCAGCCGCTCGGCCGTACGGAGATTGAAATTCCGGCAGGGAAACTGGAGCCGGGCGAAGATCCGCGCGAGGCGGCGGCGCGCGAGCTGGAAGAAGAGACGGGCTACAAAGCTCCCGAGTTGATCCATCTGTCTTCTTTTTATACCTCGCCGGGATTTGCAGACGAAATTATCCATTTCTACGTGGCGGAAGAACTGACGGTCGGAACGCTTCAGCCGGACGAAGACGAGTTTTTGGAACTGACCGAAATCACGTTGGACGAGGCCTTTGAGCATATGCGCGCGGGACGGATCAGCGACGCAAAAACGATTATGGCCGTGTACGCTTGGCAAATCCGCGAGTTAACGGGAAAGTGGCCGCTGTAAAGGTGCCGTAAACGTTTGACTTTAAAGCCCTGTAACTTCTATAATAGGGAACGTGAGTTTGACTGGAGAACGGCCGGCAAGAACGGGCATGCTCCGAGGGGGAGGAGAAGCTATGGAAGCGCGGATCGATAAAATTAAACAACAGCTGCAGTCCAAGGGATACAAATTGACGCCCCAGCGGGAAGCCACCGTTCGCGTTTTGCTGGAAAACGAAGAAGACCATCTGAGCGCGGAAGACGTGTTCATGCTGGTCAAGGAGAAGGCGCCGGAGATCGGTCTGGCAACCGTGTACCGTACGCTGGAACTGCTCAGCGAAATGCACGTGGTGGAGAAGCTCAACTTCGGGGACGGCGTTTCGCGTTATGACCTACGGGGCGAATCGAACAAGCACCATCACCATCATTTGATCTGCGTGCAGTGCGGAACGATGGACGAGATTCGCGAAGACTGGCTGTTGCCGCTGGAAGAACGACTGGAGAAAGAATACCGGTTTACCGTTTTGGATCACCGACTCGACTTTCAGGGGATCTGCCATCGCTGCAGAGCGAAAGAAGAAGGCGACAACGCGTAGGCGCGGGCTCCAAGTGGATTTCGTTCGACGCAAGGCGATTAAGCATGTTAAAGTCGGCTCCGATGGATCGTAAGTGATCCGTCGGAGCTTTTTTCGATAGTGAAAATTTCAATGGCATCAATAGTATCAACAGCAGGGCTTTCGATGAAATTTTTTGTTTTCGCTTATTGGCTCAAACGCGGAATTTCATTTTTCGCCGGGCGAATTTCCATATGTTCGCTGTCGATCAAATACGGAAATTCATCTTTTAAGAAGGAAATTACTTTCCTCCGTGGAATCTATATGTTCAAAAGGGATCCGGCGGTCCGCCTGAACGGGGAGCAATCGGCTTTCCTGAGGAAAGTTTGGAGGAGGTCCATTAGTGAATACGCATCTGGACGCGTTTATCACCTACATGTCGGAGGAAAAAGGACGTTCCGCGAGCACGTTGGAATCGTATCGACGTGACTTGGCGCAGTTTATTGCGTTTGCGGAGGGGCGAGGGGTGACGGCTGTGGACGAGGTTCGCAAGTCTCATATCGCTGCTTATCTGAATGAGATGAAGCGTTCTGGCAAGGCGTCGTCCACGGTCATTCGCGCTTCGGTCTCCATTCGTTCCTTTTTCCATTATCTGATCCGGCAGTCGCTTGTCGTACAAGATCCGTCGATGGATCTGGACACACCGAAGCCGGAAAAAAAGTTGCCCGTTGTGCTGACCGTAGCCGAAGTGGAACGTCTGCTGGGAGCACCCGACCTGTCCGGCGCCCAAGGCGTGAGAGACAAAGCAATGCTGGAAGCCTTGTACGCGACAGGCATTCGGGTATCCGAACTCATTTCGTTGAATCTTGGAGATATTGATCTGGAACTTAAGTTTCTGCGCTGCGGCGCTGCTGGCAAGGAACGGATTGTTCCGATCGGCCGGATGACGGCAGAAGCCGTAGCCGCGTATCTGGGTCCGATGAGGGATCAACTTGTCAAAAGAAGCGGGGAAGAAGCTCTGTTTTTGAATCAACTGGGGACAAGATTGACACGGCAAGGGTTCTGGAAAATCATCAAGAAATACGCTTCTGCCGCGGGAATCGAAACCGATATTACGCCGCATACGCTGCGCCACTCCTTTGCGGCTCATCTGCTGGAAAACGGTGCAGACCTGCGCTCGGTTCAAGAAATGCTGGGGCACTCGGATATTTCGACCACGCAAATTTATACCCATGTGATGAAGCGCAATATGAAGGAAGTCTACGAGCTGCATCATCCACGGGCATAGCGAGAAGCTTGTTTCTCGGTGTGCCCGAACCTATAGGAATGGAGCGTGAAAGATCATGGCGACACCGCAAATGATCGCAGGCAGTATCCAGGAAGCGGCGGATTATATCCGTTCAAAAACAGATATGAAGCCGGAAATCGGTCTGATTCTTGGCTCGGGTCTGGGGATTCTCGCCAATCTGATTGAAAATGCCGTAGCTATCGCTTATGAGGATATTCCGCATTTCCCGACATCAACTGTGGAAGGGCATGAAGGCGAGCTGCTGCTCGGCACGATTCAGGGGCGCCCGGTGGTGATGATGAAAGGCCGTTTCCATATGTATGAAGGCTACGGTCCGCAGGCCACGGCTTTCCCGGTGCGTGTAATGAAAGCTCTTGGAGTAAGCGGACTGCTGGTAACCAATGCTGCCGGCGGCGTCAACACATCGTTCAAGCCAGGCGATCTGATGCTTTTGTCGGACCATCTTAATCTGACAGCTAAAAGTCCGTTGATCGGTCCGAACGACGATGCGCTAGGCGTTCGTTTCCCGGATATGTCCGAGGCGTACAGCCGCAGATTACGCGAAGTGGCGAAGGCGGCAGCGTCCAATCAGGCTTTTGCTTTTAAAGAAGGCGTCTATGCAGGTCTGCTTGGCCCGTCTTACGAAACACCGTCCGAGATTCGTATGCTGCGCACGCTGGGCGCGGATGCCGTAGGCATGTCGACGGTTTCCGAGACCATCGTGGCGCGTCATGCGGGCATTGAGGTACTGGGCATTTCTTGTATCACCAACATGGCTGCCGGTATTTTGGATCAGCCGTTGTCGCACAGCGAGGTCATGGAGACGGCGGAATTGGTGAAGGAAAAGTTCCTGGGCCTCGTCCTGGAGATCATCCCGAATATGTAAGCAGGTCGGCTGTCGAACAAAAATACAAAACAACTGCGCTTTAATCCATTCAGTGCCAGATGTAAGGTCTGTTATACTGGGTACAAATCCCGGGACAGGCCTTATTTACTTAGACGGAAGATATTAAAGCCCGGAACACATCGGAGGAATTCACATGTATCTGCACGGAACGAGTAAAATCAATGCCGCAGGGCATTTGGAAATCGGAGGTTGCGACGTTGTTGAACTGAAGCAAACGTATGGCACTCCGCTGTATATCATGGACGAAGAACTGATCCGCCGTCGCGCTCGCGAATATCGCCAAGCATTCGAGGCGTCCGGTTTGACTTTCCAGGTTGCTTACGCGAGCAAAGCCTTTAGTACGCTAGCAATGTGCCGCATCGCTGACGAAGAAGGATTGTCGCTCGACGTTGTATCCGACGGCGAACTGTACACCGCGCTGCAAGCCGGATTCCCGGCGGAGCGTATCCACTTCCACGGCAACAACAAAACACCGGACGAAATCGAAATGGCGCTTGATGCCAAAATCGGCTGTTTCGTAGCGGACAACTTCACGGAATTGCAAATGCTTCAGGCGATCGCGGCCGGTCGCGGCGTGAAGGTGAGCATTTTGCTTCGCGTAACGCCAGGCGTTGAAGCGCATACGCACGAATATATTTCGACAGGCCAGACGGATTCGAAATTCGGTTTCGACATCCAAAACGGAACGGCGATCGAAGCGGTAAAAACAGCTGCATCGCTGCCTAACCTGGAACTGTTAGGTCTGCACTCGCATATCGGTTCGCAAATCTTCGAGACAGACGGTTTCGAGATGGCGGTTGAGCGCGTAGCCGGTTTTGCGCGCGCAGTGAAGGAGCAATTGGGTGTTGAATTCAAAGTCGTGAACCTGGGCGGCGGCTTCGGCATCCGTTATACGGAAGGCGATACGCCTCTGGAAGTGGCGGAGTATGTTAAAGCGATTACGGATGCGGTGAAGAAGTATTTTGCAGGAATCAGCGCACAGCTGCCGCAGATCTGGGTAGAGCCGGGCCGCAGCATCGTAGGCGATGCGGGCACGACGCTGTACACGGTAGGTACGAGCAAAGACATCCCGGGCGTACGCAAATACGTCGCGGTAGACGGCGGAATGACCGACAACCCGCGTCCGGCGCTGTATGAATCGAAATACGAAGCGCTGCTGGCTAACCGTGCCGGCGATGCGAACGAAGAGACGGTCTCTATTGCAGGCAAATGCTGCGAGAGCGGCGATATGCTGATTTGGGACGTGGAACTGCCGGCACCGAACACGGGTGATCTGCTGGCTGTAGCTTGCACCGGCGCGTACAACTATGCGATGGCGAGCAACTACAACCGTATCCGCCGTCCGGCTGTCGTATTCGTTAAAGACGGTTACAGCGATCTGGTCGTTCGCCGTGAGAGCCTGGAAAATATCACGGGCAATGACGTGATTCCGGCTCGTATGGAGAAGCAAGGCGTCGAAGCGAAGTAAACGACAGTTACGAACGCGTAGCTTGGGAAGGGCGGCGAAAGCCGTCCTTTTTTGCCGAATTTCTTTGCAGCATGCTTTGCTTTGTTCGCCGGTTTCGGGTACACTGGTTAAGGTTGCCGAAGCGCCCCGCCTGGCGGGAGTCTCCGGCCGAATTGCGTATTTATACGAAACTTAAGGAGATGAATTTGATGAAAAAAGGATATATCGAGCTTGAAAACGGCGGTAACGTCGTAATCGAATTTTTGCCTGAAGAAGCACCAAACACCGTAGCAAACTTTGAGAAACTGGCAAACTCCGGTTTCTACAACGGTCTGTCTTTCCACCGCGTAATCCCGGGCTTCGTCGCTCAAGGCGGATGCCCGCACGGTACAGGCACAGGCGGCCCAGGCTGGCAGATCGACTGCGAAACTTCGACAAACACAACAAAGCACGCTAAAGGCGTTCTGTCGATGGCTCACGCAGGTAAAAACACAGGCGGAAGCCAATTCTTCATCTGCTACGGCCCACAACCACACCTGGACGGCGTCCACACGGTATTCGGCAAAGTCATCAGCGGCATGGAACTGATCGACGGCGTAAAACAAGGCGACAAGATGAAAGAAGTTAAGGTTGTAACGGAGTAATTTGAATATCGGATTCGATAAAAACTCTCAGCGTATTATTCGCTTGAGAGTTTTTGTGTTTAACAGAGGAAAACATCAAAGTTAACCGTTTTCGCAATAGATAGTGTATAGTTGAATGAACTACGTTTCGTACATCGAACACCACTCGAAAAAGGAGCTTTATCCCATGATGCATCGTATTTTTCAAGTTGGCTACGCTATTTTCTTCGTTATCGCACTCCTTATGCTGCTCGTTCTCCCGTGGCCTAACGGTACAGCCATGTATCCGTTCATGATTCTGGTAATCTGTGCCTGGGGATTTTGGTATTCCGGGAAAAAGCATAAGTTCAGGTCTGCGCCGCCTGCTCCGACGCCCGGCGTCAAGCGAAATCCGCACGTCAAAGGCGGCTCGGCAGCACCGAAGTCGAACCAAAACCGCAAGAAGAAGCGTTGATTGTTTTCTATTCGTAACTTTCAAACGTACGAAGAGACTATCCCAAAAGCCGGAGCTGCGGTTTACGGATAGTCTCTTTTTCATGGTCAAAATCATTCTAACCGCGCACGCTCTTCCTCAGTCCAATCAGCCGGAGTCAACCCTTCGATCCGAACCGCTTCTGTTTGCGCCGGAAAAGAAGCATCGACCGCGTTTATTTCGCTTCCGAAGTATCGGATAATATCTCCTTTGGAAACGGACGAATAATAGTCGCTCGGAATACGCACCCAGATTGCATTTTCGTTATTCTCAGCCAACATTTTTTCTATATCGCCATCCAAAATATCCTGCTTCTCCGCGCTGGGAACCAACAAAACACGCCCATCCTGTTTATCTATAATCACCCCAGAATTGTCTGCGCCGTCTGTCGAACTCTGCTCTACCGCAATTCTTGTTTCCGGTTCCGCGGAACATCCGCAAAAGAGACCTAAAAGCAAAGCACCGCTTAAACAAAAAGCTTTCATACCATCACTCCTTTAAAAAGTTAAAAAAGTTAAAAAGTTGAATAGGATGCTTACGTTTCTTCAGATTGTTGAGAAAATCCAACGTAGCTGGAAGACAGGAGGCGTAGAGAGAAATTCAGTGAAAGACGCCTTTGAACTCGGAAAACTCCTTATTTCAAATCCATCCATTTTCCGAGTGAGACAGCGTTTTGAACGAATTTCTCTTGGAGCCTCCTGTCTTCCCCCGCCGAAGTGACTTTCGAGGGCAGCCTAAGGATACTCACGTATCCTATGAACGCCCATTAACTGTTGTTCCTCCCCCTTGTCATTGCAATTCTTTTTCAACCGTGCTACCATCATAACGAATACCGTACTTCGGTAACTCACCGGGTACTACCTTGTCAACTCTTGATGATCGGATTACGTTCGAATGAAATGCACACGCTTTAGGTGCGTTTCAGCCGGGCGTAACCCTACCTTTAGCGTTGACAAGGTAATACTTACAACAAAACACTCTTTCGGGGCGGGGCGCAATTCCCCACCGGCGGTGACGATCTTTCAATTTTTGAAAAAAGATCGAAGTCCGTGACCCGAACGGTTTCTTGCATAGAAGCCGCTCGGCTGACCTGGTGCGATTCCGGGACCGACAGTTAAAGTCTGGATGGGAGAAAGAGAAAACGAATCGTCGTATTTGCCATAGGTACGTCTGTAAACACGCCAATATCCGTTGGTCTTTTCAGGCATACATTTAGGGAGGCGGCGTCACGTACAAGTGGAACGATGGCGGATTTGCTATAGGCTGTTGTCTAAAGCTATTCGTATGTTTTTTCACATGGATACGCAGACGATCCTTCCGATATTCAGGCAGATGCAAACGGCAGAACTCCATATTGGAGGTTTCTGTTCGGTTTGCAATCCGAATTTTTCGGCAAATACGTCAACTTTCGCTTTTCAATCCCAGGCCCCGCCGTTGGACATTTGTCCAAACAGCGGGGCCTTTTTATATGCCGAATAGAGAATACTGAAGCGGTATGAAGCTACAACCGGGCACGCAAAAAGAAAGAAAAGGAGGAGAGCTATGTTTACCGGACTGGTCGAAGAAGTAGGCAGTCTCAGGCGCGCGGATCGGCGGGGAGAAGCGATGGTGCTGACTTTGGGGGCAAAGAAGGTGCTGGACAACGTCGCGATCGGGGATAGCATCTCGGTGAACGGGGTGTGCTTGACGGTCACGAGTTACGAACGCGATTCATTTACCGTTGACGTGATGCCGCAGACGTACCGCAGCAGCAACCTGAGTTCGCTTGGCAGCGGTAGCCCTGTCAATCTGGAACGGGCATTGGCTGCAAACGGGCGCTTCGGCGGGCATATCGTGCAAGGCCATGTCGACGGCACGGCGCAAATCGTCTCGATCGAGCGGGATCAGAATGCCGTCGTATTCACGTTCAAAGCCGACGACCCGCATATGATGCGCTATGTGATCGGCAAAGGTTCGATCGCCATCGATGGCATCAGCTTAACGGTAACCCATGCGGAAAACGGACATTTCGGCGTATCGATCATTCCGCATACGTTAGGCGAGACGGCCTTGGCGCAAAAAAAAGCCGGAAGCTCCGTGAACGTCGAGTGCGATATTTTAGGCAAGTATGTCGAGCATCTGCTCGGATTCGGAAAAGCGGATCAGACGCCAGCCAAAACCTTCTCCGCGATCGACGAAAGCTTTTTATCCCGTCACGGTTTTGCTTGAGAAAAACGAAGGAGGAATCACGATGGACGAACGTTTTGCATTCGATGCCATCGACGACGCGTTGGCCGACCTTAAGGCCGGTAAAATCGTGTTAGTCGTCGACGATGAAGATCGGGAGAACGAAGGGGACTTTATCGCGTTGGCCGATCGGGTAACGCCTGAAGTGATCAACTTTATGATTACGGAAGGACGGGGTCTGGTCTGCTTGCCGATCACGCGCGAACGGGCGGCATTGCTGGAGCTTGAACCGATGACGGCGCGCAATACGGACTTCCACGGGACGGCGTTCACGGTATCGGTCGACCATGTGAAAACGACGACCGGCATCTCGGCGCATGAACGCGCCATAACCGCTCAAGCCATCACGAACCTGGATACGACAGCGGATGATTTCCGTCGTCCCGGCCATATGTTCCCGCTGATTGCCAAAGACGGCGGCGTGCTGCGGCGGGCAGGACATACGGAAGCGGCGGTCGACCTGGCACGCTTAAGCTGCGCGGAGCCGGCGGGCGTCATTTGCGAGGTCATCAAGGAAGACGGCTCGATGGCGCGGCTGCCCGACCTGGTGGAGTTGGCGAAGAAGTGGGACATGAAGCTGATCAGCATCAAGGACTTGATTCATTACCGCAGCGAAAAGGAGCAATTGATCCGGCGAGAAGTCGAAGTTCGGCTGCCGACGGACTTCGGTGAATTCCGCGCCGTCGCGTACAGCAACAAGATCGACGACAAGGAGCATGTCGCGCTGGTCAAAGGCGAGATCGACCCGGATCAACCCGTGCTGGTGCGTGTGCACTCCGAATGCCTGACAGGCGACGTGTTCCACTCCCATCGCTGCGATTGCGGACCTCAATTCGACGCGGCGATGCGGCAGATCGAGGCGGAAGGCAGCGGCGTACTGCTGTATATGCGTCAGGAAGGCCGCGGGATCGGACTGATCAACAAACTCAAAGCGTACAAGCTGCAGGAAGAAGGGCTGGATACCGTCGATGCGAATCTGGCGCTCGGCTTTGCGGCGGATCTGCGGGAGTACGGCATCGGCGCGCAAATCTTAAGCGATCTCGGGGTACGCAAGATTCGTCTGTTGACCAACAATCCGCGCAAAATCAAGGGATTGCAAGGACACGGCTTGGAGATGACCGAACGCGTGCCGATTCAGATGCCGGAGAATGCGGATAACAGCGGATATTTGCATGCGAAGCAGTCCAAGCTGGGGCATCTGATGAATTTCGGTGAAGGCCGATCCGTCGCCGGAGCATCGGCAGGAGAATTGGAACCGTTAGAGCAGAATGAGGCGTCGCCTGCGGCGGATCGTGAAATCAAGTCAAGAAATTTGTAAAACGAAGGCTACAAACCGGTCAATCTGGTATACAATAGACAAAGGATGGTTGATGACAAATGGCAAATGTATTCGAAGGACACTTGGTATCGCAGGGATATAAGTTCGGGATCGTCGTAGGACGTTTTAACGAATTCATCACCTCGAAGCTGCTGACAGGCGCATTGGACGCGCTCAAGCGCCACGGCGCGGAGGATGACGACGTGGACGTAGCCTGGGTTCCGGGCGCGTTCGAGATTCCGCTGATCGCGCAGAAGATGGCGGAAAGCGGAAAGTACGATGCGGTCATTACGCTGGGTACCGTGATTCGCGGTTCGACGACGCATTACGATTATGTCTGCAACGAAGTGGCGAAGGGCGTATCCGCGATCAATTTGAAAACGGGCGTTCCGACGATCTTCGGCCTCGTCACCACCGAAAATATCGAACAGGCGATCGAGCGTGCAGGAACCAAAGCTGGCAACAAAGGCTGGGATTCCGCGCTTGCCGCGCTTGAAATGGCCAGCCTGAGCCGTCAATTCAAAGGCTGACCGTTCGCAATACAGGCGGAGGGGAAACGGCTTGACTGTACTTTACAAACTGGAAACGTTCGAAGGTCCGCTCGACCTGCTACTGCACTTGATTGACAAGGCGGAGATCGATATTCAGCAGATCTCCATTAACGAGATTACGGCGCAGTACATGGACTACCTGCACAGCATGCAGGAGCTTGAGCTGGAAGTGACAAGCGAATTCCTCGTGATGGCGGCGACGCTGCTCTCGATCAAGAGCAAACTGCTGCTGCCCAAACCTCCGGTCATGGATATGGACGAATATGATTTCTACGAAGAGGAAGAGCCCGATCCGCGGGAAGACCTGATCCGTAGGTTGACCGAATATCGGAAGTATAAAAGCATTGCCGGTTTGCTGCATGAAAAAGAGCATGAGCGCGGTCGCATTTATATCCGTGAGCCGGACGACCTGGCGCCTTTCCTGCCGGAAGAAGCCTTGAATCCGCTGGAAGGCCTGCATGTGGACGATCTGGTGTCGGCACTTCAACGCGCGCTTGCGCGGGCAGATCGCAAACCGGTGGTTACCCGGATCCGTCGCGACGAAGTTTCGGTCAAAGATCGGATGCGAGAGCTTGAAGGAGCGCTGCGCAGTGCGGGACCGGGCGGGCGAATATTATTTTCTAGCGTGTTGAACGAGCGGATGTACAGACAGGAGATCGTCGTGACGTTCCTCGCCGTACTCGAACTGATGAAGATGAAGCAGGTGAGCTGCTATCAGGATCGGCTGTTCGACGACATCGTAATGGAGTGGAGAGGGGAAACGGCGTCAAATGGATTTGCAGACGTTGAAGTCGATTATTGAAGGACTCCTGTTTTTGGCGGGAGATGAAGGGCTGACTGTGCGGCAGATTGCCGAAATTACGGAAAGCAAGCCAAGCGAAGCTCAGAAAGCAGTCGAAAGCTTGCAGCGCGATCTGCGCAAATCGCTTCGCGGCGTGCGTGTCACCAAGTTGGCGGGAGCCTATCATTTGACAACGCTGCCCGAGCATTCGGAATACTTCGAACGTTTGGCGTACTCGCCATCGCGTGCGACTTTGTCGCAGGCGGCATTGGAAACATTGGCTATCGTGGCTTATCGCCAGCCGATTACGCGGATCGAGATCGAAGAGATTCGAGGCGTGAAGTCCGAGCGTGCGATTCATACCCTGACCAATAAAAATTTGATTGTGGAGACTGGCCGTGCCGATGCGATCGGAAGGCCGATCTTGTATGGGACCACGAAGCCGTTTCTGGATCACTTTGGATTGGGCGGGCTGGAAGAATTACCGGACGCGTCTGCTTTTGAAGCGATGGTTATTTCGGAAGAGGAAGAACGATTATTGTTCGGAAGTACAGATTCGGCCTCATTGACGGATAAGGAAGAACTTTCGTCAGGAGAGGACGAGCTTGTAGATGATCTAGAAGAAGGGTTTCACGAAGACGGGCAAGGATAGGTTTGTGCCGGTCTAATGGAACCGAGGATGTCACTGAGGCCTTTCTCCGCACAGGGGGAGGGCCTCAATGTGTTAAAAGCCATATCGACTTCACTTGTGGGAATGCGTTTCGCCGTAACATGGCGAATCCGTGAAAACCGGCATCGGTTACGCTTGTGATTTTACGTGGGTATGGGTATGATGGAAGGTGAGGTGACTGGATGACTATGGAACGATTACAGAAAATTTTGGCCCAGGCAGGTGTGGCTTCGAGACGGAAATGCGAGGAGCTCATTTTGGCGGGCAAGGTCGAGGTTAACGGCGAAGTCGTAACGACGCTCGGAACCAAAGCCGATCCGGATGCCGACGAGATTACGGTCAGCGGACGGGCAATCAAAGCGCAACAAAAGCTGTATTTGATGCTCAATAAGCCTAAAGGCGTCATTACGAGCGCAACCGACCCGGAAGGCCGTAAGGTCGTAACCGATTACATCAAAGGGATCAAGGAACGGGTGTACCCGGTTGGCCGTTTGGACTATGATTCGGAAGGGCTTCTGCTGTTGACGAACGACGGCGAATTGGCACAATTGCTGACTCACCCGAGCCATCACGTGCCGAAGACTTATCTGGCAACGGTGGAAGGGATCCCGCACGGAGACTCTTTGGAAAAACTGAGAAAAGGGATCCAGCTCGAAGACGGGATGACTGCTCCGGCCGATCTCGACTATTATGACGTGGACCAGGCGAAAAAGCAGGCGACGATCCGGATTACCATTTATGAAGGCAAGAACCGTCAGGTTCGCCGGATGTTCGATGCGATCTCGCACCCGGTTAAGCGTCTGAAACGTATCGCGATGGGCAATCTGTATTTGCAGAACCTGAAGCGCGGCTTGCATCGACCTCTGACCAAGAGTGAGATCAATGAACTTAGACAGCTTCTGGATAAAAAGAACGACTGAGATAGGCACTAAGGCTTCATTTTAAATAGAATGGATCTTGATCGGGTGTGCCGCAGCGCGGTAGATCCGCCATCCCCGGCATGCCGTAGACGAAAGGATTGTTGCAGCGTGGCTGATCAAAAAGAGCGAATTCTCGTGGTGGACGACGAAGAGAGAATCCGGCGTCTGCTTCGTATGTACTTGGAAAAAGAAGGCTATGAAATCGATGAGGCCGAAGACGGAGAGACGGCTTTGCAAAAAGCGACCGAGGGCGACTACACGCTCGTTATTCTCGACGTCATGCTGCCGGGCATTGATGGCGTAGAGGTCTGCGCGCGTCTACGCCAGGTCAAATCGACGCCGGTGTTGATGTTGACTGCCAAAGGCGAAGAAGTGAACCGTGTTCAAGGCTTCGAAGTCGGCGCCGACGATTACGTCGTTAAGCCGTTCAGCCCGCGTGAAGTCATCTACCGGGTGAAGGCGATTCTGCGCCGTTCTTCGGCAACGGCTTATTTGACGAAGGAAAGCGGTACAAGCAACAACATCGTATTCCCGCACCTGACGATCGAGCATGACGCGCACCGCGTTTTGGCCGGAGGCCATGAAGTAAGTCTGACACCGAAAGAATACGAATTGCTGCACTATCTGGCCGTTTCTCCGGATAAAGTATTTTCGCGCGAGGAATTGCTGAAGGACGTGTGGAATTACGAGTTTTTCGGTGACCTGCGCACCGTCGATACCCATGTCAAGCGTCTGCGCGAGAAGCTGAATAAAGTCTCTCCGGATTCGGCGTCCATGATTACCACGGTATGGGGCGTCGGTTATAAACTTGAGGTTCCGAAGTAAGATGGCAGGCTGGAGAGAAGGGGTAGGCACGCTATGGCGCACATTGGTCGGTAAGCTTTGGCTGACAATCATTGCGCTCGTCGCCTGCGTGCTGCTGACTCTTGGATTTTTTCTGATTCCGTACGTCGATATTACCTTCGCCAATTCTGCGGCCGTCAAGCGCATGCTGATCTACGTGGGAATCGTTGGATTCTCCATGACGACCGTATTTGCGCTTTTTTTGCTGAAAAAAATTACGCAGCCGATGCGGCAGTTGATCGATGCGGCAGACTCTGTGCGTCAAGGCGACTATGGGACGAGGGTGCATGTGGAAGCGCATGACGAGATCGGCGAGTTGGCGAGCACTTTTAACCTGATGGCAGCGAGGCTGGAAGAAAACATCCGCGACCTGAATATTGAAAAGGAACAATTGGCAGGCGTGCTGCGAAGCATGAGCGATGCCATGATTACCTTTAACCGCGAAGGAGAAGTGCAGTTGACTAATCCGGGCGGCCAGCGCTTGCTTGAAGATTGGAAGGCAATCAGTTGGGAGGAAGACACGGAAGCAGGTACGGTCTCTTCTTCCCGCATTCCCGAGCCGCTGTATCCGCTGTTCGATCAGGTCAGAACGACGCTCGAAGATCGAAGCGCCAATGTTCTGGTGAGGCAAAGCGTATGGGCAGTCAATATGGCGCCGCTGTTTCTCGACAACGAGGTTCGGGGAGCCGTAGCGGTGCTGCGCGACGTGACCGAAGCCGTGAATATGGAAAAGATGCGTAAAGACTTCGTCGCCAATGTCTCGCATGAGATCCGTACGCCTTTGTCTATGATGCAAGGATACAGCGAAGCTTTGCTCGACGGATTCGCGGATTCGCCGGAGGAGCAAAGCGAGCTGCTGCACGTCATTCATGACGAATCGCTGCGAATGGGGCGTCTGGTTAAAGACCTGCTGGATTTGGCGCGAATGGAAGCGGGGCATACCGACATTTCCCGAGAGCGTGTGGATATCGGTGAATTGGTGGAACGGGTCTATCGCAAATTTGCGGTGCGCGCCAAGGAAGACGAGTTGGACTTCAGTTTGGAACGAGCCGAAGAAGAATTGGTGCTGGAACAGGCGGACGAGGACCGTCTGGAACAAGTGGTCACCAATCTGTTGGATAATGCTTTTCGCCATACGCCGTCCGGACGTAAGGTGACGATTGCGGTTAAACCGACGATTGCCGATGGTGAGGCTTTGACGATTTATGTAGCTGACGAAGGTCATGGAATTCCGGCAGAAGACGTTCCTTACATTTTCGAACGTTTCTACAAAGCAGATAAGGCAAGAACGAGAGCGGTTTCGAGCGGAACGGGTCTGGGTCTGGCTATTGTCAAAAACATTGTAGATGCGCACGGTGGACGTATTCAGGTGGAAAGCGTGGTTGGAGAGGGAACCAAGTTCCGTGTGATCCTTCCCAAAAACGGCCGAAGCCTATAAAATCGCTGCGATATCCGAATCGAAAGAAAAGGCTCGACAATGAACATGCTGGAGCAATTCCGGCATGTTTTCTTTATCACGGAAAGGATGGGCAGGATGAACGGTACCTATATATTGGCTTTGGATCAGGGAACGACGAGTTCTCGGGCAATCCTCTTCGACGAGGAGGCGCGCCCCGTCGCGGTCGGACAACGCACGTTTGCGCAGCGTTTCCCGAAACCGGGCGAAGTCGAGCATGATCCGGACGACATTTGGGAAAGTCAGCTCGAAGCAGCTCGGGAAGCGCTCTCATTTTCAGGGGTTGCGCCTGAGCAGATTGCTGCGATCGGGATTACGAACCAGCGGGAGACGACTCTGGTATGGGATCGGGAGACGGGACGACCGATTGGCCCGGCGATTGTTTGGCAAGATCGCCGTACGGCATCGATCTGCGAAGAATTGAAGAAAAAAGGACTGGAGCCTTATATCCGCGAAACGACCGGATTGGTGGTTGACGCGTATTTTTCAGCGACGAAGATAGCCTGGATGCTGGAGCATATTCCGGGTGCGCGCGAGCGGGCAGAAGCCGGAGAATTGCTGGCAGGAACCGTCGACACCTGGTTGATCTGGAAGCTGACCGGTGGACGTTCTCATGTCACCGATGTGACTAACGCGTCGCGTACGATGCTGTTCGATATCGGTCGATTAACATGGGACGAACAATTGCTTTCAGAGTTGAATATTCCCGCTTCGATGCTTCCCGCCGTCTTGATGTCCGGAGCTGATTTCGGCAAGACGCTTCCGGAATGGTTCGGCGGCGTCGAAATTTCTATTGCTTCCGTGCTCGGCGATCAACAAGCTGCCTTGTTCGGCCATGCGTGCGTAGAAGCGGGTCATGCCAAAAACACATATGGAACAGGTTGTTTTATCTTATTGAATACAGGAAGCGAGCGCGTAAGCTCCACACACGGCCTGTTGTCTACGATCGCTTGGGGCTGGCGTGATGAATTGCATTATGCGCTGGAAGGCAGTGTGTTCGTTGCCGGAGCTGCGGTTGAATGGCTAAAAGACGGCTTGAATTTGATTGAAGACCCGAAGGAATCCGAACAGTTGGCGGCAAGCGTCGAGGATTCCGGCGGCGTGGTGATCGTGCCGGCATTTACCGGGCTGGGTGCGCCTTATTGGGACATGTATGCGCGGGGTGCGATATTCGGATTAACGCGAGGCACGCAGCCCGGCCATATCGCCCGCGCCACGTTGGAGTCTCTGGCTTTGCAAACGCGTGACGTCATGAATGCGATGGAAAAGGACTCCGGCATTCCGCTTCGCGAATTGCGTGTGGACGGTGGCGCTGTACGCAATAACATTCTGATGCAATTTCAGGCGGATATTCTGGGGTTGGAGGTCGTGCGTACCGAGCAAACGGAGACGACGGCGCTCGGTGCGGCCATGCTGGCAGGATTGCAGTGCGGGCTTTGGGAACGGGATCAATTTCGTTCGTTCAACCCGCCGGCGGCTCATTTCCAACCGGAGATGGAGGCAGAGCAGCGGGAGAAGCGATATCGCCGTTGGCAGAATGCGGTAGAGCGAACTCGCGGTTGGGAAGAACCGGAGGCTTGAATGAAAAAAAGAAGCTGTACGCGCCATAAGGCATACGTACAGCTTCTTTTTTTAGCAAAATGATCGGAGTTCCAATCATTTTCGATCGCCCAATTAAAGCGTGATTTCCTGAGCCGAGTTGATTGCAGGAAGACCTACAAGTTCGGTCAAGACGTTTTTCGGTACTTCTTTATCTACGCTCAGCAGCATAACGGCTTCGCCGCCGACGACTTTACGTCCAACCTGCATCGTCGCGATATTGACGTCATTACCGCCCAGAAGCGTGCCCATGCTGCCGATGATACCCGGTTGGTCATTGTGGGAGATCAGCAGCAGGTGGCTGTCCGGTGCCGAGTCGATTGGGAATTCATTGACTTGAACGATCCGTTCGCCGTAACCGTACAGCAGCGTGCCGGATACCGAACGCTGTTGGTCATCTTGCTCGACAAGCGTAACGGTAATCAGGTTGGTGAAGCCTTTTGTCGTAGACGAACTGTTGACCTGAATATTCAGATCACGGATTTTGGCCAAATGCAGCGAGTTGACGATATTGACTTCGCTGCCCAGGTGACGGGAAAGCACGCCTTTGATGATGTAACGAGTTAGCGGCTGCACATCGACTTCCGACAATTCACCGGCATATTCGATACGAATCGATTTCACGGCTGCCGTCGTCAATTGGGAAGCGAAGCTGCCGAGCTTTTCGCCGATCGAGAAGTACGGTTGCAGCTTGTTCATGACGCTGCTTGCCACAGGCGGCATATTAACGGCATTCTTGAACGGCTCGTCGCGCAAAATATGCAGCACTTGCTCGGATACGTCAATCGCAACGTTCTCCTGGGCTTCGACCGTCGAAGCGCCCAAGTGAGGGGTCACGATAATTTTAGGATTATTCAGGAACGGATGATCCGGAGCCGGCGGTTCTTGCTCGAACACGTCAAATGCTGCGCCGGCTACAATCCCTTGATCAATCGCTTCGACGAGCGCCGCTTCGTCTATGACGCCGCCGCGTGCACAGTTGACGATGCGCATGCCTTTTTTCATGACCGTGAATTGAGCCGTCGAAATCATATGTTTAGTTTCCGGTGTCAACGGGGTATGAACGGTAATGAAGTCTGCGTTTTTGACGATATCGTCGACACTGGACAGCTTAACGCCTTGCTTTTCCGCACGCTCTTCAGTCAGGAAAGGATCGTAGCCGAGAATGTCCATCCCGAACGCTTTGGCACGTTTGGCAACTTCGCTGCCGATCCGGCCCATGCCGAGCACGCCCAACTTTTTGTTGCGCAGCTCAACGCCGAGGAATTTGCGATCCCATTCGCCGCTGACTGTTTTGGCATACGCTTGAGGAATATGACGAGCGAGTGCCATCATCATGGCAAAAGCATGTTCACAGGTCGTAATCGTGTTACCGTCCGGAGCATTGATGACAATAATCCCGCGTCCGGTTGCGGCCGGAAGGTCGATGTTGTCGACGCCGACACCTGCACGACCTACCACTTTAAGCCGTGTGCCTGCGGTCATGATCGCTTCGGTCACTTTAGTTTGGCTGCGCACGAGGAGTGCGTCATACTCGCCGATAATTTCGATTAATTCGGACTCGGAAAGGCCTGTCTTTTTGTCCACTTGCACATCTGCGGCTTCCACCAGTTGTTGAATTCCCAAATCGCTGATCGGATCGGATACCAATACTTTAAACATCGTCATTTTTCCTCCCTTATTCGGTACGCTGTACGTTGCAAGTCAAGCCAAATATGTTCAAGGAATCGGTCCGCGCCTGCGGAACGTCCGAAAAACCGAGATTCTATCGAATACAATATTGCAATAACGGAAAGACGCGTTGCTGTGGCAGAGGACAAGCCTGAGCAAAAGAGGCGGCTCGCAAAATGCTCCCACATAAAAAGACTCCCGTCCTCATACCGATAGTACGGTAAAGGGACGAGAGTCTCGCGGTGCCACCCTAATTCGCCGAACCTTTGCAGGCTGCGGCCTTAGCGGGTCGGAAAATCCGACCCTTCACGGTAACGGCGTGACACCGGCTGCGCCTACGCCGCAAGATGCGGGATCGGACAGACGCTCGGGAGCGCTCAGGAACGGATCGCCATACCGGTTCGCACCAACCACCGGCTCTCTGAAATGTACGGGTCCGTTCGTTCTCCTTCAAAGCGTTTCGCTCAGGTTAATTTTTTCATACTTTAACACAAGGTTACACGGAGTGTCAACGGGTAAAACAAATTCGGATTTTACGAATGTTAAAACAAGAAATTTCATTTTCTATCTTAAACGAAGACTAAATTCCGATCATTAAAGATTAAATCGAGGAATGTGTACGTATTTTCAGATGTCGGAAGACCCAATTGTAAGGCCCGTTGTTTAGGGGGAAAAAAGGGCTATATCGCAGGGCAGAACTTGATTACGTCTATTCTTTTCGTTATCATTTGATTAGGATTCCGCTTTCTAAATTGCAGGTACTAAGGAACAAAACCATGACGAATAAAAAGAAGAACAAAAGCAGGCGGGCTCAGGTGCAGCTTACGGATCGGTTGTTGCTGGTCAATCTCTACTTAACTCAAGGGTTAACTCTGTTGGTCGGCACGGTTTGGATCTTGTTACAGGGTAGAAATCCTTTGGAGTTACTGATTTTGCCGGAAAGTCCAACCTTCCTTTATTGGGGGCTCGGATTGGCTGTCGTCATGTTTTTGATCGACTTTTTGATGACGCTTTGGGGCCGCGAAGAGGATTTGGACGATGGCGGCATCAATGCCCTATTATTTCGCAATCGCCCGATATGGCATATTTTCGCGATTGCGGCGATTGTATCGATTTGCGAAGAGTTATTGTTCCGGGGAGCGCTTCAGCACCATCTGGGCCCTTACTGGACAAGCATTCTTTTCGCGGTCATTCATATCCGTTATTTGCGGCATTGGCTGCCAACGGCATGGGTGTTTGCCAGCAGTTACGGATTGGGCTGGATCTACTTGCAGTCCGGCACGTTGTGGGCACCGATCGTTTGTCATTTTTTGATTGATTTTATTTCGGGCATCATGATTAAACGGAGGGAACAAAAGGAACAATGAGCGAACGTTTAAGCCGCATGGATCGGCATCCGAGCACAAGGAAGAAGCGCCGCAAGCGCCCATCGTTCAAGCAGGAGTGGCAGGATAATCAGAGGAAACTGTCGGATACGACCGTATTGAGGCTTTCGGTTCCCGAGAACCGCAAAGGTTCCGCATCGCCCGATCCGGTCCCCCAGACGCCTTCTGTAAGGTCGTCTGCGGCCTCGCGTGTCTCAGAGCGTCCTATGTTAAGGGAAACTGCTGTAGCGTCCGCCGTGAACGAGACGGAGCCGGAGGAAGAACTTCCGCCGCGCAGCGTGTTGTATCCGTCGGGTCGGATCCGGCTGACCAAATGGTTTTACGAAACGCTGATCCTGCTGTTTCTAATACTGCTCGGGACACTGCTATGGTGGGGAACCCAGGCGACAGGAGTGAAATTGCCGTGGCAATAAAATTTGGTTGGAAACAAGCTCTGGCAGCAGCGGCGGGCGCCGCTGCCGGCCTGGGTGTACATATGGTGAAGGAGGCGATGGCTTTCCGCGTCGTGCATGAAGACGTGCACATTCCGGGATTGCCCGCAGCTTTTGACGGCTATCGCGTGTATTTCATTGCGGATATTCATCGCCGGGCTTTGCCCGAAGCGGAGATTGCCGCATTGAAAGGCAAAGCGGATATCGTTTGGATCGCCGGGGATTTGACCGATCGCGGCGTGCCTGAAGAGCGCACGCGCGCAAACATGCGCATGCTGCGCGATCTGGGACCGGCATATGCCGTCTATGGAAATCACGACTACGAAGCCTATATGCCGAACATGGAAAAGCTGGATCGATTGCTCGAAGACTGCGGAGTCAAACCGCTCGGCAGCAAAAACGTTCCGCTCCATCGCGGGGGAAGCACGATTTGGCTTGCCGGAATCGACGATTTGGGTCCCGCAGGCATGTGGCGCGGAGACCCGCGCATTCGCCGCGACGATTGCGTGCTCGTGCTGATGCACGATCCCAAGTGGGTGGTGGCGCTGCGCCGGATCTCGGCTAACTACGCTTTTGCGGGTCATACTCACGGCGGGCAAATTAGTTTGCCGCTAGTCGGTCCCGCGGCGTCCAAGCCGTTTTACAAGACCTATCTGGACGGCACGCATTTTATCGATTCCGAAGACGGCGGCATGACGGGGCTGCGTATCACGCGAGGAATCGGCACAAGCCATTTCCCGTTGCGCCTGGGCTCGCCGGCCGAGACCCATTTGATTACGCTGCGCAGTTCCCCGCCGTTACAGAAGTAGACAGACCGAACAGCGCACGGAAAAAGCCGTCCCCAAAATGGGGGCGGCTTAATTAATTTTTAGATTAAGGCTGTTTGGTCGTATCGATTGCTCTAGGGTCTACGAACGAATACCCTTTGGCTTCAAGCTGCGTCAGCAAGTCGTCCAAAGCTTCAACGGTCCACGGAAGCTCGTGCATCAAAATGTTGCTGCCCGAGTGGAGCTGATCGAAGACATTGTCGATTACGGCCTGCGAATCGTCCTGGTTGACCCAGTCGAGCGAACCGACGGACCAGTTCATATGCAGCATATTATTGTCTGCGGCCACGACGCGCGTGTAATCGTTGCCTGCGCCGTTTGGCGGACGGAAGAAGTGAGGCGCTTCGCCGATCGTTTCTTCAACGATGGCTTGCGTGTCTTCCATTTGTTTTTTGATCTCGGCGTCGCTTTCTTTTTTCAAGATGATATGGTCATAGCTGTGATTGCCTATGATTCCGCCCCGGTCATGAATCAGCTTAAGCAGGTCGGGATTGGCTTTGACGCGGTATCCGTTAACGAAGAAAATCGCTTTGGCGTTGTGCTTGTCAAGCGTATCGATCAAGCTGTTGATCATATCGGCTTCTTTGGGACCGTCGTCGAATGTCAGCAACACGACTTTTTTCGGAACGTCTGTACCTTCGTTGGGGACGATGTCGTAGTTTGCGTTCATATGGTATTCGATCGCAATCTCTTCGGAAGCCGCGGCCTCATCTCCGTTCGAAGCATCCGTTTCATCGACTTCTGTTTCTTCGCTTTGCGCAGTCGTATCTTTCTCGGCATCGGCGTTCGTGCTTTCGCCACTGCTTACGTTCCCGGTTTCTTCAGTCTGGCCGCTCGGTTCTTCCGTAGCCTGGGACTCGCCGTTTTCCGTAACGTTGTCGGTCGTCTGTGCGTCGGTTGCGTTTGCGGTTTGTTCGGTGTTGCTTGTTCCCGCTTCTTCGGCAGTGTTCCCGCAAGCGCCGAGCACGAGGCCGGCAGCTAGCCAGAACATGGCCGTCTTTTTCCACATCTGTCATCCATCTCGCTTTCTGTCATCCATTTATGTAACCCTTTCAAAGTCTAGCATAAGTGCCAGGAGCTTTGCGGCACATAACGGGATTGTAACCTTTTCATTCCAACCTGAAACCTTTCATGCGTTTTGATTTCCGGGCGTGCATTTAGCGGAAAGAAGTGATAACATAAATATGTGGTTATATATATAAAACACAACCAGTGGCGAGTTTTCCGGAGTTGCTTTCGGGCCGACGCCGCAAATGCTGTGTCTCCAGGAGCCAGCGTTTGATGCTCGGTGTACGAACGGCAGCGCCGAAGACATGCCGAACATGGGATGCCTTTTCAACAAAATTCACTCCAAAAGGAGGGTCCTGTCATGAAAATTGAACGATTAAGTCAGGATAAAATTCGCATCTTCCTTACGTCCGATGATCTCAATGAACGCGGTATTCAGCGAGAAGATATGTGGCAGGAGATTCCGAGAGTCCACGAGCTGTTTACCGAGATGATGGATCAAGCCTATTCCGAGCTGGGGTTTGACGCAACGGGTCCTTTGGCTGTCGAAGTATTTGCTCTTCCTGCTCAAGGCATGGTCGTGGTCGTAACCAAAGGAAAATACGATCCGCTCCATTCGGAACCGGGAGACGAAGAAATGCCGGATGAAGTTTATGAAATGGAAGTGACCATGGAGGCAAACGATACGATCGTTTACTCCTTCCACGATATCGATCCTTTGATCGAAGCCGCTCACGTGCTGCGTGAACGAGTAACCGAGACCGGTTCGCTTTACCATTATAACAACGCCTGGTTCCTGCATTTTTCTGCGGAGGATCTCGACGATTCGCTGCACGACTCTTTGGTGGCGGTGCTTGCCGAATTCGGCAGCTCCTCGTCAGTCACACCGGCCGTGCTTCAGGAATATGGTAAGACGGTCATGGCAGATCGGGCAGTAGCCCAGATTTGCGCGCATTTCGACCGCCGGGCCTGACACCCGAACGAAACGCTGCCGTCCCGATTGCCGGGGCGGCCGTTTCCGTTTGAGCATGAAATTCGTATCCGCATATTCGCTGCAAGCGGGCGGGAAAGGAGGAAGCGTTGTTCGTTCTCACGATTTTAGTCGCAGCCGTAACGCCCGGGGTGGCGTTGCTTTTTTACTTTTATCTCAAAGATAAGTATGACGCGGAGCCTTTGCACATGGTCGTTCGGATGTTTTTGCTCGGCTTTTTGGTCGTGCTGCCGATTACGATTGTGCAACAGGGGCTTTTACGAGCCTTTGGCGATAACCCGTATTTGTTTGCTTTCGGCATATCGTCAGGCGTCGAAGAAGCATTTAAGTGGTTTGTTTTATTCCATTTTATCTATAATCATACCGAGTTTGACGAGCCTTACGACGGTATCTTATATGCGGTGGCCGTAGCGCTCGGTTTTGCCACGCTTGAGAATATTATGTATGCTTTTCAACTCAAAGCTTCCTTCGGTGCGCTGTTGCTGCGCGGATTGCTTCCGGTATCGGGTCATGCCATGTTCGGCGTTGTGATGGGCTATTATATGGGGAGGGCGAAATTCGCCAATCCTTCCCAACGTAAAAAGTTTCTTTTGCTGTCCCTCGTGATGCCTTTTCTCTGGCACGGCTTATACGACATTATTTTGAACCTGTCCGGCCATTACTGGTTCTGGTACATCATTCCGTTCATGGCATTGATGTGGTACGGAGGGATGGACAAGGTCGTCAAAGCCAACAATCGTTCCCCGTTCCGTTTTTTGAAAAAGGAAGAGCCGTCCGATCGAGCGACGCAAAAGCCGACTTCTTCTCGCGCGTCCTTATCGGAAAAGAAGAAAGCCTAGCAGCTTGACTAAGTTAAATGTGGGGTTACGCCCACGTGAAACGCACCTAAAGCGCGTGCGCTTCACGCGAACGTAAACCTCTGCTTAATGTTGGTCAAGCTATCAGGGCGTGTCTTCAAACCTCAACGGAAGCCGATTTTTCCGAATTTTCGTGCTGAACAAGGAACTTTTCCGAAGGCGTGCCGGGGCACGTCAAAGGAAAGTGACGCGGCGCCGCCGGAATCGCACACGCTTTAGGTACGAATCCGGGGCAGCGCGAACGCGAAAAGGCGGTAGAAGATTCACGTTGGCAGATTTGAAGATGCTTAATAGTTCAAAAGACCCGGTTTTATGCTCGAAAATCCGTTTAAAGTCCGCTTCCGGCTTGGAAAAAGCCTAGAGTTCGGGCTTTCTTTTTGTTTTTTGGGAAATTAGGCTCACAAGCATATTTTTCCATGCTATACTGATGAAGCCGATGACCAAGCAGGATCTGACAACACGGCGAACAGCCGAACGGCAAGCATATTAAAGGCGGGCGATCAAAAAATGTATCCAAAAACGAACGATATGCTGTTTATGCAGCCCGTATCCATGGAAGCCAAACTTGAAAACGAGCACCGTTCCCGGATTTCGGAGATCGAAGAACAATCCTTGCTGGTTGAAATTCCGATGCGCGGAGGTCGGATGAGTCGGCTTCGCCTAGGCGAGGAACTGTCGGTCTACCATATGACGGAAGACGGAGTTAAATATTATTTCACCTCGCACGTACTGGGGTATCATGACGATTCGATTCCTTTGATGCGGATCAGCAAGCCTTTGCCGGAAGAAATATCGAAGGTTCAACGCAGACATTATTTGCGGGTTCCCGCAAAAGTGGAAATCGCTGTGTTGGCACCGGAGTTTCATTTTACGGCGATTACTTCCGATCTGAGCGGCGGGGGATTGTCTTTTACTTCGCCCAATGAGCACGATCTTCATATGAATCAGCAGCTCGACGGCTGGATTTTGCTTGCTTTCAAAAGCGGAAGCATCGATCATGTTCAATTCAGCGGCGAAGTGCTTCGGGTTAAAGAGCCGGGTACAGGTTTGAACACGGTAAGCGTTCACTTTAGTCAAATAGCGGACGCCGAACGCCAAAAAGTGATTCGTTACTGCTTTGAACGTCAGCTTGATTTTCGCAACCGGTAGTTTAGGGTAGGTTTGATTTGATGTTTTTTGAAAAGGAATCGCGTTTTTTTGCTTTCCTTTACTGACGTTTTGCAAATTGAACAGCCTTGTGCTATAATTTTATTGTCGCAGGCCCAGCCTGCTTTTTTATTGATTGAGAAGTCTATTTGTTTGTTGGATGGACGCTTTGAGGAGGAATGGCCCCTTGTCCAGTTTGAACGGGGAACGGGAGTTCAGAATCAACATCGCGATCGACGGACCTGCAGGAGCAGGGAAGAGTACGGTCGCGCGCAAGGTCGCCGCAAAGCTTTCCTATGTATACGTAGATACGGGCGCAATGTACCGGGCCGTGACATGGGACATGCTGAAGCATGGCATTGAGGCGGAAGACGAGGCTGCGGTTCTCGAACGCCTGAAGGCGCTTGACATCGAGTTGGTTCCCGGAGATGACGGCCAGCGCGTTTGGCTTTCCGGCCAAGACGTGACGGACGAAATTCGGTCCCTCGCAGTCAATCGGACGGTTTCACGATATGCGCAAATCGAGGGGCTGCGTGCGAAGTTATCAACTGCACAGCGGCAAATGGCTTTGCGTAAAGGTGTCGTTATGGATGGGCGCGATATCGGAACCACCGTACTTCCCGACGCAGAAGTGAAAATCTTCATGACCGCCACCGTAGAAGAGCGGGCAAGAAGGCGATATCGGGAAATGCCGGAGTCTGAAGCCATTACGCTTGAACAGCTTGAACAGGAAATTTCACAGCGCGACGAGTTAGATCGTAATCGCGAAGTGTCTCCGCTTGTCTGTGCGGACGATGCGACGGTGCTGGATACGACGGACATGACCATCGATGAGGTGGCTGACGCGATCGTGCACCAGGCCGATCGGAAGATCGTTCGATAAGAACGAAACGAAGACGGCACAAGCAATATTGTTTTGAACTCTGCGCACCGCGGGTTTAAATATGAGGGTTTTGAATCGAGGAGGGTATTTAACATGTCGGAAGAGACAAGAAATGAAGAAGTAGTAAACCAAGAAGTCAACGAAGAAACGGCTACGCAAGATCAACTGGAGCAAGTGGTTACCGTTAAAAAAGGTGACACCGTTACCGGTACGATCGTGAAATTGGACGATGACCAAGCGTACGTCAGCATCGGTTATAAATATGACGGCGTAATCGCGACTCGCGAGCTCGAAGAAGGCGCTGAAATCGGACAAGAAGTTGTTGCCAAAGTTGTTAGCCTGAACGACAACAAAGAGCAAATGGTTCTGTCCAAACGCGCAATCGACGGAGCGAAAGCTTGGGATCAACTCGAAGAAAAATTGGCTAACAAGGAAATCTTCGAAGTTACGATTACTGACGTTGTTAAGGGTGGTATCGTAACAGACGTAGGTCTGCGTGCTTTCATCCCTGCTTCGATGGTTGAGCGTCATTTCGTTGAAGACTTCAGCGATTACAAAGGCCGCACAATCCGTGTTCGCGTGAAAGAATTGGATCGCGAAAACAACAAAGTCATCCTGTCCGCTAAGGACGTTCTTGAAGAAGAGTTCGAAGCCAACAAAGTTAAAGTGATGGCTGAACTTCAAGAAGGTCAAGTGATCGAAGGTAAAGTACAACGTCTGACTCAATTCGGCGCATTTGTCGATGTTGGTGGCGTTGACGGCCTGGTTCACGTTTCGGAAATGGCTTGGCACCACGTTGACAAACCATCCGACGCGGTATCCGAAGGTGACAGCGTTAAGGTGAAAGTCCTTAAAGTAGATCCGGAAAAAGGCAAAATCAGCCTGAGTATCAAAGCAGCAACTCCTGGTCCATGGGAAACGGCTTCCGAGAAGTTCAACCAAGGCGAAATCATCAGCGGCGAAGTTAAACGTCTTGTACCTTTCGGTGCATTCGTAGAGATCGCTCCTGGCGTAGAAGGTCTGGTTCACATCTCGCAAATTTCCCACAAGCACATCGGTACGCCTCAGGAAGTTCTGCAAGAAGGACAAACGGTTCAAGTTAAAGTACTTGACGTGAACCCTTCGGAAAAACGCATCAGCCTGAGCATCAAAGAAACTGAAGAAGCTCCTGCGGGCGAAGCTCGCGCAGAACGTCCGGAAAGAACTGAGCGTCCAGAAAGATCGGGAGCGGGCAGAGGCCGTGATAAAGGTCCTCGCGTTGAGAAAATCGACAACCCTAACGTTTCGCTGAGCAACCAAAGCATGAACGTTTCCCTGGGCGAGCGTTTCGACCTGGCAGCACTTAAAGAAAAACTGGGCCAATCGGAAGAATAATTGGTGCCTTAGTATAGCAACGAGCAAACGGCGGACCCGCTGCGGGTTCGCCGTTTGTGCAATATAAGGACGGATCGGCTGTAATCTGCATGTTTATGGGCCGGATTCGCCGATGGGAAACGGGTGCTAATCCGAATTGGATTGGTTTAGCCGTTTCTTGTCGTGTAACGGGAAAATTCAGCTGAGGCTGACGGGAGGAATGTTCAAATGGCAAGAGCAGTAGTCGCGATTGTAGGCCGTCCAAACGTGGGCAAGTCTACGATCTTCAATCGAATTATCGGCGACCGACTGTCCATCGTCGAAGATAAGCCGGGCGTTACACGCGACCGGATTTATGGTGTCGGTGAGTGGAACGGCAGGTCGTTCAGCATTATCGATACCGGGGGTATCGAGCTTAATGATGAACAAATCTTGAAATCAATCAAGCTTCAAGCCGAGCTGGCGATCGAAGAAGCGGACGTTATTGTCCTGATGTGCGATGCCAAAGCCGGTCTTACACAATCGGATTCGGAAGTAGCGGAATTGTTGTATCGCTCCAAAAAACCGATTGTATTGGCGGTTAATAAAGTCGATAACATGAGCCGTATGGATGATACGTACGAGTTTTACAATCTGGGTCTTGGCGATCCCATCGGCGTATCGGGCGCGCACGGCAGCGGCGTAGGCGATTTGCTTGACGCGATTGTGGAAAATCTGCCGGAAGTGGAAGAAGAAGAGTACGACGAGGATGTAATCCGCGTTGCGTTGATCGGTCGTCCAAATGTCGGTAAATCATCGCTGGTTAACGCTTTGCTTGGTGAGCAGCGCGTCATCGTCAGCGATGTAGCCGGAACGACTCGCGATGCGATCGATACGGAATTCGAGCGTGACGGACAGCGTTATGTACTGATCGATACTGCCGGCATGCGCAAACGCGGTAAAGTTTATGAAAACCTTGAAAAATACAGCGTGATGCGTGCGATGCGCGCTATTGAGCGTGCGGACGTGGTGGCGGTTGTCATTAACGGCGAAGAAGGTATTATCGAACAAGATAAACATATCGCGGGTTATGCGCTTGAAGCGGGTAAAGCTTCCGTATTCGTCGTCAACAAATGGGACGTTGTCCAAAAAGACGATAAAACGATGCAGCATTTCGAAAAAAGCATTCGCGATCACTTCCTGTTCATGACTTACGCTCCGGTTGTATTCTTGTCTGCGCTTACCGGACAACGTGTGCAAAAGCTGCTGCCTGTCGTGAATCAAGCGGCTGAACAGCACTCGCGCCGAATTCCTACAGGTTTGCTTAACGACGTGATTTCCGATGCCGTAGCCATCAATCCGCCACCGACAGACAAAGGGCGTCGCATGCGTATCAACTATGCGACTCAGGTTGCGGTTAAGCCACCGACCATTGTTGTATTCGTGAACGCGCCGGAACTGATGCATTTCTCTTACGAACGCTACCTGGAAAATAAGATTCGGGCAGCTTTCGATTTCGAAGGAACGCCAATTCGAATCTTTACCAGACGTAAATCCGACGATAACAAAAACGCATAACATGAAGTCGGGCAAAAGATAAGAGAACGCAAAAGTTCAGTTGCACGAAGGGGAGCGAACCATGATATTTTCGGTAATCGCGATCGTAGTCGCTTATTTGTTGGGCTCGGTCAGTTTCAGCGTATTATTTGCCAGATTGCTCAAAGGAATCGATATTCGTAACCATGGAAGCGGCAATGCAGGAGCGACGAACACGCTTCGGGTACTTGGAAAAGGGCCTGCAATCCTGGTACTTGTACTGGATATTTGCAAAGGCGTTCTTGCCGTATGGCTGGGACGCTGGCTGGCCCCCGACTACGATTGGACGCCGGCGCTTGCCGGGCTGGCAGCCGTAATCGGTCATAACTGGCCGCTGTACTTCCACTTCAAAGGCGGAAAAGGGATTGCGACGACCATCGGGATGTTGGCGACCCTCTGCTTCCTGCCATCTTTGATCGCGGGTGTTGTCGGCATCTTGTCGATCGTCTTCACCCGCTACGTTTCGCTGGGTTCGTTGTTATTTGTGACGCTGACTCCGGTCGTGCTGATCGTATATAGCGCTGCTGGCTGGCATGATTACGGAACCGCTGTGCTGATTGTTAGCATCGCGATCTGGGTGCTTGCCGTTTGGCGGCATCGCGGCAATCTGGTCAAGCTGAAAAACGGAACAGAGAACAAGCTGGGCTCGAAGTCCGGCGGGAAGGAGCGCAGCCTTGGCTAAAAAAGTGTGCGTATTGGTAGCGGGAAGTTGGGGAACGGCCCTGGCTATGGTCTTGGCCGACAACGGTCATGACGTCCGGCTATGGGCGCGTAACGAAGAACATGTGAAAGAGATTAACGAACGACATGAAAACGCACGTTTTCTGCCGGGCGTTAAGCTTCCGAGCGGGCTTCGCGCCACAAGCGACATGGAAGAGGCCGTTAAGGACGCGGAAGCGGTTGTGATCGCCTCGCCGTCCAAGGCGATGCGCGAAGTGGCTCGGGCATTGAAGCCTTTTTGGCATGAAAATATGCTCTGCGTTCACGCGACAAAAGGGATGGAAGTCGGGACGTTGAAGCGGATGTCGACGATTATCGCGGAGGAATTGGGCTGCGAAGAGTCTAAGATCGGTGTCATTTGCGGACCGAGCCATGCAGAAGAAGTAGCCAGACGATTGCCTACGACGATTGCCGTGGCTTCATCCAATGAGGGAGAAGCTCAACGTGCGCAAAATTTGCTGATGAACGCTTATTTCCGCGTATATACGAACCGGGACGTGCTGGGAGCCGAACTTGCAGGCGCATTCAAAAACATTATCGCGCTCGGGGCGGGAATGTCGGACGGCCTGGAAAACGGCGATAATGCAAAGGCTGCGCTGCTTACTCGGGGTTTGGCCGAAATTACCCGGATCGGTACGGAAATGGGAGCGAATCCGCTTACTTTTGCTGGACTGGCCGGGGTAGGCGACCTTGTTGTTACGGCGACAAGCAAGCACAGCCGCAACTGGCGGGCGGGTTATATGCTCGGACAGGGAAAGCCGCTGCAAGAAGTTCTCGATTCGATGGGAATGGTCGTTGAAGGCATTCGTACAACGGAGGCTGCTCACTTCATTTCTCAAAAATACAAGGTTCAAATGCCGATCGCGGAGCAGCTGTACCATGTTTTGTTCGAGGGGCTTGATCCCAAAACGGCTGTCGAAGCCTTGATGGGTCGGGGACCGAAGACGGAGATGGAAATGATATCTCAAGAAACCTGGGAGCAATGGCACACCTAAAGGAGGAGCGCATATGCCCGTTCAGAGCCACGCCGTATCGTTTTCGCCCGATGGTAAAAGTGTGCGTGTTAGGCCGGGCACAACGCTGCTTGCTGCTGCAAGATCTGCCGGTGTACGTATTCCGGTACGCTGCGAAGGACGAATGGGCTGCCTCATGTGCAAGGTCACGGTGGAATCGGAAGGCGCTGGAGTTTTGCCTCCAACTGAAGCGGAACGTCGAAAACTGGGGTCGAGCCTGGAGTCTGGAACCCGTCTGGCTTGCCAAGCCAAAGTATGCGGGGAGACTTCGGTGATTACGCCGGAAGATCCGTTAAAACGTGCGGTCCGTCTACAGCTTGAGCGGCAAAAAGAGGCGGAAGACGATTTTTGGCATTGATCGATTGTCGTTTTGCGGCATTCTGTTAAATCTCTTGCATGGTGGACGAAACGCTTGAAATTATAAGGCTGGTGTATTACTATAAGTTTGTTGCCTACAGAACGCAGGTTCTGGGCAGTTTGAGAATTCCGGCTTTGTATCGCCTAGCGGTTTGCTTTCGGACAAAACGGAAAGACCAAATACGCCTTATAGGCGGGCACTCGGACGAGTGCCGGGTATGATTGTAACAGGAGGTGAAACGCATGAACAAATCTGACCTGATCAGCCACGTTGCAGAAGCATCGGAGCTTGGCAAGAAAGAAGCAACTAAAGCGGTTGACGCTGTTTTCGAAGCCATTGCCACTGCTCTGCAAAACGGCGAGAAAGTACAGCTCGTTGGATTCGGCAACTTCGAAATTCGCGAACGTTCCGCCCGTAAAGGACGCAACCCGCAAACTGGCGAAGAGATCGAAATCCCGGCAAGCAAGATTCCTGCTTTCAAACCGGGCAAAGCCCTGAAAGACGGAATTAAATAAAATCTACATAATCCTTTCGGGATTTAAGATTTTGAACATCCGGGCTGTTCGCAGCTGAAGATGGGAGAAAGCCGTGAATACATATTCACGGCCTTTTTCTTTATTTGCGTCATAACACTTAGAACAACACAACGATGCACGAATAAATGCTCTCAAATGCGATCAAGGAGGTTATCACGATGGAACAGTCGGAAAAGGCGGATTACGTCGTAATTAAAGCCCATGAGAATGGCGTTCATGTCATTGGGTTAACGCGAGGACAAGATACCCGTTTTCATCACACGGAAAAATTGGACAAGGGCGAGGTGTTGATCGCGCAATTTACCGATCATACGTCTGCCATCAAAGTGCGCGGCAAAGCAACCGTCTTCACGAAGCACGGGAATATCGAAACCGAATCCTGAGTGTTAGTTGTTTGCAGAAGCTTATGCTATAATAGAAAAGATTGTGACAAAATTAGCGTTGAACGTTGTAAAAAGTCGGAGGCCTGTTGATGAAACCTTACTGCGTACCGGATAAAACCGAAAAATATGCCGGATATGATATGATCCGGAAGCATACGGCCATCCCGGCATTGCCGGACGCCCGACTTCGACTGCTGCATGTCTTCCTCGAAGCTTCGGAATTTGCCGGCCGAAGCGAGGTCTATGGAACCGTTACAGCCTTGCTTCAGACGGGTCTGGATATCCATGACCGCGTGGCGCCGGGAGACGACAGCGAGGAAGAACAAGCGATGCGAACCCGGCAGCTCAAAGTTCTGGCCGGCGATTATTATAGCAGTCGCTTTTACGAGCTGCTGGCTGCGGCGGGCGAGGTCGAAATGATTGCCGAGTTGAGTCGCGCGATCGCGGATGTGAACCGGAGAAAAATGGAGCTGTACCTGCGTATTCAGGGAGGAGAAGCTCCTGAACTACGTGAATATCTCGATGAGGTGGCCGGTATCAAGGTGCGCCTATTCGAGGGCTTTGACGGTTTGTTGAAGGGGCCTTTATTGGCTCATTGGCAGACGCTGCTTAAGCTGGTCGGCTTGTGCGAAGCGACAGCAGAGGAATTGTCCGTTGTAAACGGAACGGAGCAGGATATGATATCTTTCCGATCCAGTGGACGGGCGTCAGACCATGAAGCAGCAGTCTATGCGGAATTAGCCGAATGGCTTCGCATGTTTGCGGGGCAGTTGGAGCGTGCAATCGCGGAACTGCCGTCCAACGTTAATCGTGAATTGTTAAATCCGCTGGTTCAAAACTTCAAGGCTTCGGCAGAATTGAAAGGAAAGGTGATCGGGTAATGGCGGATTCGTCGAAACCAAAAGAGGAGCATGTTCATGACGTGTTCCAGCAGATCGCGCCAAATTACGATCGCATGAACAATATCATCAGCTTTAACCGTCATAAGGCGTGGCGCAAGTTTGCCATGCGAAAAATGGCCGTTTCACCGGGGGACAGCGCGATCGATTTGTGCTGCGGAACGTGCGATTGGACGCTTAGCCTGGCAGAAGCCAGTAAAAGCGGCCCGATCACGGGACTTGATTTTAGTCAGGCCATGCTGGACGTGGGCCGGCAAAAAATCAAAGTGGCTCCTTACGGCAATCAGATCAAGCTGATTCAAGGAAACGCGATGGAGCTTCCGTTTGCCGATAATACGTTCGATTACGCGACGATCGGTTTCGGTCTGCGCAACGTGCCGGATCTGGTCCAGGTGCTCAAGGAAATGCGCCGCGTCGTCAAGCCGGGCGGAATGGTCGTGTGTCTGGAAGTTTCCAAGCCGACCACTCAACCGTTCAAAGGCCTGTATTATTTTTACTTTGACCGGATTCTTCCGGTATTCGGAAAAGTCTTTGCCAAAAGCTATGAGCAATACAAGTGGCTGCCGGAATCGCTTAAGCCGTTTCCCGGACGCAAGGAATTGGCTCAAACCTTTCGTGATGTCGGCCTGAAACAGGTCGAAGATTATCCGCTGACAGGCGGAGTCGCCGCGCTGCATATCGGAATTAAGGAGAAATAGCATGTTCGGGAAAATCCGTGTCTTTTTAGAAATGATCAAGATTGAACATACCTTATTTGCGCTTCCCTTTGCTTTCATGGGGATGCTGCTCGGCTCCGTGGTCATTAACGGACACCTTCCTTCCTGGGCGCAGGTCGGTTGGATTTTGCTGGCCATGATTGGGGCGAGAAGTGCGGCAATGGGCATGAATCGCCTGATTGACCGCTACATCGATGCCAAAAACCCGCGTACGGAAAAGCGTGCCATCCCGGCAGGGTTGTTGAAAACGAGCGAGGTTACGATTTTTGTCATTGTTTTCCTCGGCCTATTCTTATGGGCAACATGGGAACTGTCGCGATTTGCGTTGACGTTGTTCCCGATCGCTCTCGTGCTGATCTTCCTGTACTCATACACCAAGCGTTTTACTTGGCTATGCCACGTCGTGCTCGGCGCAACGATCGCTTTGGCGCCGCTCGGCGGCTGGGCAGCCGTGACGGATAGCTTCAGCTGGTCGTCGCTCGTGTTCTATATCGCAGTCGCGTTCTGGACCGCCGGCTTCGACGTGATTTATGCCTGCGACGATATCGACTTTGACCGCAAGGAAGGCATTTACTCGATTCCGAGCCGATTCGGTTTGGAAAAAGCATTGAAGATCGCTCAGGGCTTCCATGTCGTAACGGCGATCGGTTTGATTTCGCTAGTCTTCATCACGCCGCTCGGCTGGTGGTACGCGGCAGGCGTCGTGATCGCTTGCTCAATCTTGTTCTATCAGCACCGCATCGTAAAACCGAGCGACTTGAGTCGCGTGCAGACTGCTTTTTTTACGATGAACAGTTGGCTTAGCAGTATCGTTTTCGTGTTCACATTGATCGATTTGGTGGTGAAATTTTGGTAAACGAACTCGTAGGCACCGGCAGGCACTGGGTATTGGGTATCACTGGTGCCAGCGGTAGCGTTTACGGCGTACGATTGGCGGAAGAATTGCTGGATTGCGGTTTTACCGTACATCTGGTTGTCTCGAATGCGGGGTGGCGCGTTCTTAAAGAAGAAATGGATTTCGACGCTTCGGGCCGGGAAGCAGAGCTGGAACGTCGCTTCGGCGGGCGTGCAGGTCGCTTGATCTATCATCCGGTGGCGGATATCGGGGCGTCGATCGCCAGCGGTTCTTTTCGGGCCGAGGGGATGATCGTCGCCCCTTGCTCGATGGGCACGCTGTCGTCGATCGCGCACGGTTCCTCGGACAATCTGATGACCCGGGCGGCTGATGTGATGCTCAAAGAAGGACGCCCGCTGGTCATCGTACCTAGAGAGACGCCGCTGCACGCCATCCATTTGGAGAATATGCTGAAGCTGTCGAAGCTTGGGGTGAAAATGGTTCCGGCTATGCCGGCTTTTTATCATCGTCCCCGCACCTTGGAAGAAGTCGTTGATTTCTTGGTTGGCAAAGTGTTGGATACGGTTGGAGTACCACATAACTTGTTTAAAAGATGGGGGGAGGAGTCGTGAGCGAGTCATTGCGCTTGGGGCGCATTCTCTACACGAACGTTTGGCCGGTGTATCATTACTTCGATCCGTCTTCGCTTGGCTTTCCGGCGACAACGCGTACCGAAGTTCCGGCTGTCTTGAACCGACTGCTGCTGGAAGGGGAATTGGATATGAGTCCGATCTCCTCTTTTGCCTACGGGATAGCGTCAAACGACTTTTTGCTGCTGCCGGATTTGTCGGTGAGCGCGGACGGTCCAGTCCAGTCGATCCTCTGTTTTTCGCGTAAACCGTTTGCGGAGGCGGTTCACGGACGGATCGCGCTGACCAATACATCTGCAACCTCAGTCAATTTGTTGAAAGTTATCGCGGAAAAAGCGTATGAAGCCAAGCCGGAATATGTAACATGCGAACCGGATCTGGAAGAGATGTTGCAGCATGCGGACGTTGCATTATTGATCGGCGATCATGCTATCCGGGCGGATTGGGCCAATACCGATTACATCGTGACCGATCTCGGAGCGGAATGGAAAAATTGGACCGGAAAAAGTATGACGTTCGCAGTCTGGACCGTTTCAAAAAAGGCTGCTGCACGGTACCCGAAACAAATTGCTGAGCTGGCTGCCGCTTTTGCGGTAAGCAAACAGCGCAGCGCTGAAGATGTAACGCCGGTCGCCATCGAAGCGCAGAAGAAGCTTGGCGGTGAGTTGGAGTACTGGCAGGGGTATTTTGCGAATCTGAATTACGACTTGACTCCGGAACGGTTGGAAGGCTTGAGTCTTTACTTCCGCTATGTTCGGGAGATGGGATTGCTGCCGAAAGAGGCGGAGATCGAAATTTGGAGCGATAATACGCAGATACGGGTGAATGAATGAAACGAATGGAGATCTTCGGAACATTAAAAAAAGATATGGATGCCGTTGAACGTTCGCTGTACGCGAGCATCGAAGTCGAGAGTGAAGCGCTGGGCGAAGCGGCCATGCATCTGCTCAAAGCCGGAGGCAAACGACTTCGTCCGGCTTTCGTCCTGCTGGGCGGGAAATTCGGTACATACGAATTGGATCGTTTGCAGCGCATCGCCGTGCCGCTTGAATTGATCCATATGGCTTCGCTCGTGCATGATGACGTCATCGACAACGCGCAAACGCGCCGGGGTCAATTGACGGTTAAAGCGAAATGGGACAATCGAATCGCCATGTACACGGGGGATTACATTTACGCAAAAGCATTGGAGATCGTAGCAGGTCTGGACGATCCCCGTATTCATCGCATTTTAGCCAAAGCGATGGTCGAAATGTCGATCGGCGAAATGGAGCAGATCCGCGACTTTTTCAATTCGGGTCAAAGCATTCGTCGCTATCTGCTGCGCATTCGCCGCAAAACAGCCTTGTTGATCGCCGTAAGCTGCCAACTCGGCGCCCTCGCCGCCGGCGCTTCAAACGAAGCGGCACGCGAGCTGTACAACTACGGCTATAACGTCGGCATGGCTTTCCAAATCCGCGACGACCTGCTCGACCTGTGCGGAACCGAAAAACAAATCGGCAAGCCGCCGGGCAGCGATATCCGTCAAGGCAACATCACGATTCCCGTGCTGTACGCCCTGCAAGAAGAATCGCTGCGCGAACCGCTGCTGAGCGAAATCGGTCGCATCCACGAGGCCAACGGTCGCACGGATGTGTCGTCTGCCGTCACGATGATCCGAAATAGCACGGGCATCGCCAAAGCCGAGGAGCTGGCCGACCGTTACACTCAAAAAGCGCTAGCCGCCCTCGACCGCCTGCCCGATATCCGCGCCAGACGCCACCTGCGCGATATCGCGCACTTCGTGTCCCGGCGCACCTATTAACATCCATGAACACCAAGCAAAAGGGAGATTCACGAGTTTGTCCGGTTTGAAGAAAATTTTTGTTCGAAAATGAAGCGAGCCAGCGAAGGGGAAAATTCAGTGAAAGACGCCTTTGAACTCGGAAAGATTCTTTGATCTAAATCTAATCCATCTTTCCGAGTGAGACAGCGTCTTGAACGAATTTTCCCCGCAGCGTTCATCTTCTTTTACAAACAGGAATTTTTCGAAAACAAGGGCAAATCCCAAGGAATCTCCCTTTTTTCGCACATTAGGCAGGATTATCGCACCAAAACGTATAACTCTATTAAAAAGCAAGCGCCTCAGCCGATAATAAATCATAGCCGAAAGTGGGAGATTACCGATGGAACGCACTTTTTTGATGGTCAAGCCCGATGGAGTACAACGTGGACTGGTTGGACGGATCGTCAGCCGATTTGAAGATAAAGGATTCAAGTTGGTTGCCGGGAAATTTATGCAAATCTCGGAGGAACAGGCCAAACGTCATTATGCCGAGCATGAAGGCAAGCCGTTTTTCGGAGAGTTGGTCAATTTCATCACGTCCGGTCCGGTATTCGCGATGGTATGGGAAGGCGACGACGTGATCGCGCTGTCCCGGATCGTCATGGGCAAGACCAAAGTGACGGAAGCACTGCCTGGAACGATTCGCGGAGATTTTGCGGCACATACGCCGTTTAATCTGATTCACGGGTCGGATGGTCCAGAGAGCGCTGCTCGGGAGATCGCTAATTTCTTCACAGAAGCAGAACAGCTTGATTACGACAAGGCGGTGGCAAGGTGGATCTAATTAGAGGAGCAGGACGCGAAGAAGCATCGGCACCTGGAAGCGACCCGGACTACAGCGGGTTTATCAAAAGCGTAAATGCAAGTACGGGAATTGACCTGTCTCAATACAAGGAAGCACAGATGAAGCGTCGTTTGACGACATTGCGCAGCAAGCACGGCTACAATACGTTTGCGGAATTTTTTGAAGCGATGAAGAAGGACAAAAATCTGTTCTACGAATTCCTGGATCGGATGACCATCAACGTATCCGAGTTTTGGCGAAATCCGAACCGTTGGGAAGTATTGCGCGATACGATTATTCCGGAACTTCGCGCAGGCGGCAAAAAAGGACTTAAAGTATGGAGCGCGGCTTGTTCCACGGGCGAAGAACCGTATACGTTGGCTATGATTCTGGACGGCCACGGCATTCTAGGTGATTCCAAACTAAATGCAGCTGACCTGGATGAAGGCGCGTTGGCGAAAGCGAAGCAGGGGCAATATCTCGAACGTTCGCTCAAGGACGTACCTCCTAAAGTTGCCGAAAAGTATTTCAAAGCCGAAGGACTCATGTACAAAGTCGACGACAAGCTGAAACGGGCGGTCAACTTCCACAAGCTCAATCTGTTGACGGACAAGTTCGACGACGGTTACGATCTGATCGTCTGCCGCAATGTCATGATCTATTTTACCGAAGAAGCAAAGTCGGCCTTGTATCACAAATTTGCGTCAAGCTTGCGTAAAGGCGGCGTGTTGTTCGTAGGCAGCACCGAGCAGATTTTCTCGCCGGGGCAATACGGACTTGAGCCATGCGATACTTTCTTCTACAAGAAAATTTAAACGAATATAGGGTTTCAGAATGTCCTGCAAGCCGTCGCGCTCCGTGATTCAGCGGAGCCAGCGGCTTTTTGTCGTTCAAACGAACAGCTTACGCAAAATGTCAAGGTGGCTTGGAGAAGTAGCAGGCAGGTGTTATAATGGGCAAAGACATTTACGGATTTTAGCCGTTTACAGTTTAAAAGTTTAAAGGGGGAACGCATCATGAGTTTACGTTACTTGACCGCAGGGGAGACCCACGGACCGCAGCTGACCGCGATCGTAGAGGGGATGCCAAGTAATCTGCGCATCGATTTTGAAGCTTTGAACTTCCAACTGCTGCGCAGACAAAAAGGATACGGCCGCGGCCGACGCATGCAGATCGAACGGGATACGGCGGATATCGCAGGCGGCGTTCGCCACGGACAAACGACTGGCGCCCCGATTGCACTGATCGTCGTTAACAACGATTGGAAACACTGGACCAAGATCATGAATATCGAGCCGATCGAAGGCACGGACGAAGAGAAGCGCCGCGTACACCGCCCGCGCCCCGGCCATGCCGACCTTAACGGCGGATTGAAATACGATCTCAAGGATCTTCGCAACGTGCTGGAGCGCTCCAGTGCCCGCGAGACGGCTGTTCGCGTCGCGGTCGGCGCTCTTGCCCGCCAGCTTCTTGAAGCGTTCGGCATTCGCATCGGCGGCCAGGTGCTGCGGATCGGCGAGATCGAAGCTCCGGTTAATGACCTGCCTTTGGATGAGCTGATCGAACGCACGGAAGCTTCTTCGGTGCGCGTCGTGGACGAAGAAACCGAGAAGAAGATGGAAGCTTATATCGATCTGATTAAAAAAGAAGGCGATTCCGTAGGCGGAGTCGTCGAATGTATCGTGGAAGGTCTGCCGATCGGTCTCGGCAGCCATGTGCAGTACGATCGCAAGCTCGACGGACGTATCGCGCAAGCGGTTATGTCGATCAACGCGTTCAAAGGCGTCGAGATCGGTATCGGCTTTGAAGCGGGTCAGCTTCGCGGATCGCAGGTTCACGACGAAATTCTGTACAGCGAAGAAACAGGATACACGCGAGCTTCCAACCGTCTCGGCGGATTCGAAGGCGGCATGACCAACGGGATGCCGATCGTCGTGCGCGGCGTGATGAAGCCGATCCCTACCCTGTACAAGCCGCTGCGCAGCGTGGACATCGATACTCGCGAACCGTTCAATGCGCAGGTGGAACGCTCCGATGCGTGTGCCGTTCCGGCAGCCAGCGTCGTATTGGAGAGCGTAGTCGCTTGGGAAGTGGCCAAAGCATTTCTGGAGAAATTCGGCGGCGACTCCATGGAGGAGATCAAAGCCAACTACGACAACTATAAGCGTCAATTGGAGAATTACTGATATGGGTACGGCGACGACAAAGCTAACGGTTGAATTGGGCGAGCGTTCGTATCCGATCGTAATCGGCGGCGGACTACTGGATCGTGCGTCGGAGTATCTGCGTGAAGTGGGTGTTCCGGATAAAAGTCCGCTGATGATCGTGACCGACGACAATGTGGCTCCTCTTTACTTGGAGAAATTGGAATCTGCGCTGACAAAAGGCGGTTATCGCGTTGTCAGTGCAGTCGTTCCGGCAGGCGAGGCAACCAAGTCGCTATCCGTGTACAACGATCTGGTTACGCAAGCGATCGAGGCAGGACTGGACCGCTCTTCGGCTATCCTTGCGCTCGGCGGCGGCGTAGTCGGCGACTTGGCCGGTTATGTGGCGGGCACGTATATGCGCGGCATTCGTTTTATTCAGGTACCGACGACTATTTTGGCGCATGACAGCAGCGTAGGCGGCAAGGTAGCGGTTAACCATCCTCTTGCCAAAAACATGATCGGTGTTTTCCATCAGCCGGAATTAGTGCTTTATGATGTTGATACGCTGTCCACTTTGCCGATCCGCGAAGTGCGCGCAGGCCTCGCGGAGATGGTCAAGCACGGACTGATTTGGGACCGAAAGTTTGCCGAATGGTGCCACGACAATGCGCCGCGCCTGCTGGCGCTCGACTCGGAAGCTTTGATTTACGGATTGGAAAAGGGCTGCGCGATCAAAGCGCAGGTCGTGTCGCGCGACGAACGCGAAAACGACCTTCGGGCGATCCTGAATCTCGGACATACGCTGGGGCATGCGATCGAAGCGGTAGCAGGGTATGGACGTTTCCTGCACGGCGAAGCAATTGCGGTCGGAATGGCCGCGGCAGCGCTGCTGGGTGAAGAACGCGGCGGGGAAACCGGACTATACGGCGAGACAATGTTGATGCTTCGCGCGCTTGAACTTCCCGTCACGCTGCCGGAAGACATGGATACCGAAGCGCTTATGTCCGCCATGCAGCGCGACAAGAAGTTTAGGGAAGGCAAAATGGTGTATATCGTGCCGACCGAGATTGGCCGCGTGGAAATCGCGGACGACGTGGAAGCGGACGCTGTTCGGGACATTATCGAACGTTTGAAAGAAAAGGAGGAATCATCGTGATCTACAATCGAGGCATTCGCGGAGCGACGACCGTCGAACATAACGATCGGGAAGAAATTTACGCCGCGACCGAAGCATTGGTTGCGGAGATGATCGAACGCAACGCTATCGATCCGGAGACGGTCAGCAACATCTGGATTACAGTTACGCACGACTTGAATGCCGCTTTTCCGGCGGTGGCGGTGCGTAAACGCGCAGGGTGGGATTTCGTTCCCCTCATGTGTGCATTGGAAGTTCCTGTCGAAGGGAGCTTGCCGCGCTGTATTCGCCTGATGATTCAGGTCAATACGGAGAAGAGTCAACGCGAAATTCGGCATGTGTACCAACAGGGAGCCACTGTGCTGCGTCCGGATCTCGCGGGTCAAAAGTAAAGTTTTAACTTCGGATTAGGCAGGCACGCTTGCTATCCGTTTGCTAATCGGGTATAGTAGGGAACAACATGAAGGATTCGCATGACCGCGCCGAAGACAGGAGTGTTTTTGGGCGGGCGTGCAGAATCGTGAGGTCCACAGGGACCGATGCGGCATAGGCCGCAAGACAGAGCAGAGTCAGGCTGAGCAGAGTTAGCGTATAGGGAAAAATTCGACGGCCAGATCGCCACGGATTTTTTTGAGCTATACATCAACGAATGCGATCCGTCGGAGTCCGAACCCGGTATGCTGCCAAGCGGCAGTTTCCTTGTTCGAACCGAAGACCTCTGCTGCGAAGCGGGGGTCTTTTTTATAACCTCTTCGCGGCGAGGAAAGCGGTATTCTGAGGAAGGCCATAGTACTAGTTGCTCAAGCTCAATCCAACTTGAAGGAGAGAACCTGATATGCAACCATCCTCGCAGATCTATACAACAAACTCGATCCAGCCCATGTTCAGCGTCAAGGACGCGCTGGCATTGGCTTCTGAAGGCATCTCGCTTAGCCGCGAACAGGCAAGAGCCGCAATGGAAGGGATTATGACCGGAGCCGCAACGCCTGCACAGATCGGAGGGTTTCTGCTGGCCCTGCGGATGAAAGGCGAAACGGTCGAAGAAATTACCGGATTTGCCGAAACGATGAGAAGCTTTGCGGGAAGCGTTGGAACGGCACACGAACATCTGTTGGATACGTGTGGTACAGGCGGCTCCGGCATTCATAAATTCAATATCTCAACAGCATCCGCTTTGATCGCGGCATCGGCTTCGGTTCGCGTCGCGAAGCATGGCAATCGCTCCGCAAGTGGTCGCGCGGGCAGTGCGGATGTGCTCGAAGCGCTCGGCGTGAATATCGGGATCAACGGTACTCAAGCCGCTGAATGCCTCGATCGCATCGGGATCTGCTTCTTGTTCGCCCAGACCTATCATCCGTCGATGAAACATGCCGCTGCTCCTCGTCGGGAGCTGGGCGTGCGTACCGTATTCAACCTGCTGGGACCGCTGACCAATCCGGCAGGCGCAGACCGGCAGCTGCTTGGCTTGTACGACGCAAACCGAACCGGGCAGATCGCATCCGTACTCGGCAATCTCGGTGCCAAACGCGCGATGGTGGTTGCCGGATTGGACGGATTGGATGAGATCAGCGTGTCCGGCCCGACTCGGGTATCGGAATTGAAAAACGGCGCGGTACACACGTACGAGATCACGCCTGAAGAACTCGGACTGGAACGCCATTCGTTGGAAAGCATTCTCGGCGGCGACGCTGCGGATAACGCACGTATCGTGCGAGGCGTATTGTCGGGCGAACGCGGCGCGCGGCGTGACATTGTGCTGGCAAATGCCGGAGCCTGCATCTATACGGCCGGAGCCGCTCAGGATTTGGCAGAAGGCGTACGCAAGGCAGCAGACATCGTAGACTCGGGCCAGGCCCTCATCAAGCTTGAACAGCTGATCCAGACAACGGAGGAATGCGGATATGTATCTTGATCGAATTGTAGAGACGAAAAAGAAAGAAGTACAAATGCTAAAAGAGACATTAAATATTTCCGAGGCGAAACGACGGATTGCAGCGTTGCCGCCGACGCGTGGCTTCGAAGCTGCGCTGCGCAGCCCAAAGCGGCCCGGAATGGCGCTGATTGCCGAAGTGAAAAAGGCATCCCCGTCCAAAGGATTGATTCGGGAAGACTTCAATCCGGTTGAACTCGCTCAAGCCTATGAAGCTGCCGGTGCGGACTGCTTGTCCGTACTGACGGATGTCGATTACTTCCAAGGCAGCGCGGAATATCTGACGCAAATTCGCGAAGCCGTCAAGCTGCCGCTGCTCCGCAAAGATTTCGTGATCGACGAATTGCAGATTTACGAAGCGCGTCTGATCGGAGCTGACGCTGTACTATTGATTGCGGCGATTCTGCCGACAGAGCGTTTGCGCGAATTAAAAGCAACCGCCGAATCGATCGGGTTGGACACGCTGATCGAAGTGCATAGCGCCGAGGAATTGGAACGGGTGTTGGAAGTCACAGATCGTGGGCTGATCGGGGTAAACAATCGCAATCTGCACACGTTTGAGACCAGCTTGACCGTAACCGCGGAGTTGTCGACTTCTATTCCCGAGCAAGCACTGCTCATTAGCGAAAGCGCGATTCGCACAGCGGAAGATATTGCCTATGTCGGTTCTAACGGTGCCCAAGGCGTGCTGATCGGTGAGACGTTTATGCGGCGGCCCGATATCGGCGAGGCTGTGACCGAAGTAATGGGAGCTGTGTCTTCACAGATTGATACCGGGGCGGCTCGATGACGAATCAAAAAACGCTGCGCCCCCAAATCAAAATCTGCGGCATACGAACACCGGAAGCGTTGAAAAAAGCGGCTGAATTGCAGGTCGATTACATCGGTCTGGTATTTGCTCCGAGTAAGCGACAGGTAGATGCGCAGCAAGCGGCTGAACTTATTCGACAGCTGGATGCTGGGTATGGATCGATCGAAACCCAAGCTTCGACAACGTTTCGTCCTCGTGTTGCGGGGGTGTTCGTCAATCCGGCGTTGGAGCAACTGGAGCAGATCCTATCGGATGCTCATCTGGATGTGATCCAGCTGCATGGACAAGAAAGCCCGGAACTATGCAAGCAAGTTCGCGAACGATTCGGTCTTCCTGTTTTCAAAGCTGTGCCGATCGGCGGGGATGATCGCGAAGAGAGCCATTCCGAACGGGCGGAACGTATAGCTTCCTTTTATGCAGGAACAATCGACGTGCTGCTTATCGATACCCATGATCCGCTGTACGGAGGCGGCTCGGGTCGGACATTCAATTGGGAGATCATTCCACTGTACCGAAGCGCTGCGCGGCGGAATGGGTTACAATTATTCGTAGCGGGCGGATTGGCACCGGGAAATGTTCACCAGCTTATGACAGACTACAAACCGGATGGCATCGATGTTTCCAGCGGTGTCGAGACGGACGGACATAAAGATCTTGAGAAAATGACTACATTCGTGGAGAGGGCGGTTTTATCATGATTCAGCAAGTGCCAGATGCAAAAGGACGTTATGGTGATTTTGGAGGACGTTTCGTACCTGAGACGTTGATGAATGCGTTGATTGAACTCGAAGAGTCTTACCTGAAATACTCGACGGATGAGGACTTCAACGCCGAACTGAACGATCTCTTGAAGCAGTATTCAGGACGCGAGACGCCGCTGTATTACGCCAAGCGTCTGACGGAACATTTCGGCGGCGCGAAGATTTATCTCAAGCGCGAAGATTTGAACCACACCGGTGCGCATAAGATCAACAATGCACTGGGGCAGGGACTGCTTGCGGTGCGCATGGGGAAAAAGAAGGTCATCGCTGAAACAGGTGCAGGCCAACATGGCGTAGCGACGGCAACCGTGGCGGCACTGCTTGGTTTGGAGTGCAAAGTGTTCATGGGCGAAGAAGACATGCACCGCCAGCAGCTAAACGTATTCCGGATGCGCATGCTCGGCGCGGAAGTGGTGCCTGTTGTATCGGGAACGAAAACACTGAAAGACGCAGGCAATGAAGCGCTGCGTTACTGGGTCAGCCATGTGAGCGATACGTTTTATATTCTGGGTTCGGCTGTCGGTCCGCATCCGTACCCGCTGATCGTGCGCAACTTCCAACGCGTCATCGGAGACGAGACCCGGCGTCAAATTCTCGAAAGCGAAGGACGCCTGCCCGATACCATCGTGGCGGCGGTTGGCGGAGGCAGCAACGCGATCGGGATGTTTTATCCATTCGTTCGCGATGAGGAGGTTGAATTCGTCGGAGTTGAAGCAGCCGGGAAAGGCATCGATACGCCGCTGCATGCCGCCACGATGACGCTGGGTACGAAAGGCGTGTTCCAGGGCTCGATGAGTTATCTGCTGCAAGACGATTACGGTCAGGTTCAACCTGCGCATTCGATCTCGGCGGGACTCGATTATCCGGGCGTAGGGCCGGAGCACTCTTACTTAAAAGATACCGGACGCGCAAAATATGTACCGATTACCGATGACGAAGCACTGGATGCCCTGAAGCTGCTTTGCCGGACGGAAGGGATCATTCCGGCACTGGAATCGGCTCATGCACTGGCACAAGCCGGAAAAATCGCGCCGGAGCTCGGCAAAGACAAACTGCTGATCGTATGTTTGTCCGGTCGCGGCGACAAGGACGTCGAATCGATCATGGCTTATGAAAATGAAGGAGGGAACGCACAATGAACATCCAAGCGAATACCTTACGTCGGATCATGATGCATCCAGCGGCCGAAGGAGGACTGTCGACGGGCACGGCAAGCGCTTCTTTCGCGGCTCCGGGCGATGTGCGTCCCAACCTGATCGAAGACACGTTCCGTCGCATCGGGGAGCAGGGAGGCACGGCGCTTATCCCTTTTCTGACCGTAGGCGATCCCGATATCGAGACCACGCTTGAAATCATTGAACGTCTGGAAGACGCGGGGGCGGATATTTTGGAGCTAGGCGTTCCCTACTCCGATCCGCTCGCGGACGGGCCGGTGATTCAGCGTGCATCGTCCCGTGCGCTGCAGCAATTGATTACCGTACGAACCTGTCTGGATGTCGCCAAAAAGTCGAGAGAGCGCGGCGTGAAAATGCCCTTCGTGCTGTTTACTTACTATAATCCCGTGCTTCAAATGGGACTGAATGAATTTTTCGATCAGGCTTCCGCGCACGGCATCAGCGGCCTAATCATTCCCGACGTGCCGTATGAAGAATCGGGCGAGCTGCTGGAACGGGCGGATCAAGCCGGAATCGCACTGATTCCGCTTGTCGCGCCGACTTCCAGCGAGCGTATCGAGCGTATTCTGAACAAGGGCCGCGGCTTCGTGTACTGCGTCTCGTCGCTCGGCGTTACCGGGGAGCGGGCTTCGTTCCACGAGGGCGTGGACGCTTTTATCCGCGATGTGAAATCCCGTACGGACCTGCCGGTTGCGGTCGGGTTCGGCATCTCCAGCCGGGAGCAGGTCGAGCGGTTTTCGGAGCTGTGCGACGGCGTTGTCGTGGGCAGTGCGATCGTGCGTACGATCGAATCGTTGATCCCTGATCTGATGAATGCGGACAAGCGCGAAGATGCACTCTTGCAAATTCGCAAATTTGTGGCAGAATTAAAGGTATAATTGCGTAAGCGGAAATCAAGGAACGAAGCGAAAAATCAGGTATGCGTCTTACCTGTTTTTCGCGGACATTCCTTGTTTCGGTCTAAGCATATACTTTTTGCGTCTGTTTGCAGCCCGACACTGTCGCACTGCAACACGCCAAATCAGGAAAGTAGGGGAATATCCATGCAGCCTAAAGCACACATTGTCGACCTTCCGGTCTATCAGCCTGGTAAACCGATCGAAGAAGTTCAAAAAGAATACGGACTCAGCGAAGTCGTGAAATTGGCTTCCAATGAAAATCCTTACGGATTTTCCCCTCGTGTCAAAGCCGCGATCGAAGAAGAATTGACTAAATTCAACCTGTACCCGGACGGCGGCGCGGTCGAATTGACTGCGGCGGTAGCCGAGCATCTGTCCGTTAACTCCGACCAGATTATTTTTGGCTGCGGATCGGATGAAGTCATTGCCCTGATTGCTCGCGCATTCCTCTCGGAAGGCGACGAGAACATCATGGCAGATGCGACTTTTTCCGTATACAAAAGCAATGCCGATATCGAGAAGGCGACAAGTATCGAAGTTCCGCTGCAAGACGGCAAACACGATCTCGACGCGATGCTGGCTGCCGTAACGGATCGGACCAAGATCGTATGGATCTGCAACCCGAACAATCCGACCGGCACCATTGTCAGCGAGAACGAACTGAAAAGCTTCCTGGATCGTCTGCCGTCTTCCGTAATGGTCGTGCTGGACGAAGCATATTTCGAATACGTGACCGACAGCGAATATCCGGACGGCACGAAATTGCTGGCGGATTACGCCAACGTGGTCGTGCTGCGTACGTTCTCCAAAATCTACGGTCTTGCCGCGCTCCGCATTGGCTACGGCGTGGGACAAGCTTCCGTGATCCGTTCGATCAATCAGGTGCGCGAGCCGTTCAATACGACGCGTATTGCTCAAGCGGCAGCAAAAGCAGCGTTGGCGGATCAGGAATTCGTCCAATCTTGCCGTGAAAAAAATGCCGAAGGAATCAAGTTTCTGCAAGGCGAATTCGATCGTCTGGGACTTGTTCATTTCCCGGCAAACGGCAACTTCATCATGGTCGATACGAAGCAGTCGGCTGTGGAACTGTTCCAACTCATGCTGCAAAAAGGGGTAATCGCGCGTGCGGGGTTCAAGCTTTATCCGACGTATCTGCGGGTGACTGTAGGTTCCCCGAGAGAGAACGAGATTTTCATCGGGACGTTCGAAGAAGCATTGAATGGACAGGAAGCGACCGTTTAGTCGCTTGACCGCATCAAATCTTAGGTTTACGTCCATCGAAAACACGCACCGTTCAAGCGGGTTTTCGATGGGCTTAACCTAACTTCTTAAGCGGTCATGGTACGAGGGCGTTTTCCTGCAAGAACCTTAACGAAGCGAGGCTGACCTTTATGAAAATTGCTGTGATCGGCGTCGGACTGATCGGCGGCTCGCTGGCCTTGTGCTTCCGCGGGAAGCCGGACGTCCAACTCGTCGGATTTTCCCACCGGCAGGATCTGGCCGATCTGAGCGTAGAGCGCGGAGTCGTGGACTCCGCGACCCTGTCGTTGGATGAAGCGGTACACAATGCCGACTTTATTTTTCTCTCCACGCCTGTCGGGCTGCTGGAGACGTACTTGAAACAAATTCATGCGCTGCCGCTGAAAAAAGGCTGCATCGTCACGGATGTGGGCAGCACCAAAGCTTCGATCGCCGCGCGGGCGAGAGAGCTGGATTGGGGCGATGCCTGCTTTATCGGCGGCCATCCGATGGCGGGCTCGGAGCGCTCGGGCGTGCAGGCGGCGACTTCGCTGCTGTTCGAGAACGCGTATTACGTGTTGACGCCGGAGCCGGATACCGATCCGGAAGCGACCGAAGCTTTGACGAAGCTGCTGGCGCTGACCCGAGCCAAAGTTATTTGCATGGAACCGAGCCAGCATGACGAGATCGTCGGAGCAATCAGCCATCTGCCGCATATTATCGCTGTGGCATTGGTGAATCAAATCAGCGGGTACCATGAAAACAATCCGTTGTATCGCACGCTTGCTGCCGGTGGTTTCCGCGACATCACGCGGATCGCGTCCAGCGACCCTGTCGTATGGCGTGACATTTTACTGAACAACCGCTTCAATCTTTTAAAGCTTCTACGCGACTGGAATCAGCAGGTAGAAGGCTTTATCGATCAGTTGGAAAGGGAAGACGGCGAAGGCATTTCGGCACGATTCCGGGACGCGGGCGATTTCCGGAATGAATTGCCGGAACGCCGCAAAGGCGTCATTGCCAAAACGTACGACCTTTACCTCGACGTCCCTGACCATCCGGGCATTATCGGCCGGATCACGACCGAGCTCGGCTCGCGCGGCATCAACTTGAGCAACTTGCAGATTATCGAGAGCCGCGAGGATGTGCCGGGACTGATGCGGCTTTCGTTCCGGGATGAGATGAATATGAACCGGGGGAAAGAAGCGTTGGAGGGGCTTGAGTTCGACGTGTATGTCTGATTGATAAATTCCTATTCGCAAAAGAAGCGTGTACGCTGCAAGCAAAATTCGTTTCGGTCGCGTGTTGAACTCGGGAAGCTCGATTGGATTTAATAAAGGAAGCTTCCCAAGTTCAAAAGCGAACACTTCGTTCCTACACTGAATTTTTCTTTCCGCTAAACGCTTCGTTTGAATAGCAATTTTAAAAGCCATTTCCGTCGTTGCGTAGTGACGGAAATGGCTTATTAATTTTTTTGAACAAAAAAGGAAAAGAAAGCGTTGACATTTTGGAAGCGTATACATATAATAAATGTACAGTATGGTTTCTCTCCACTCCTATAACTATTAGTGTACTTCGAAATGGTGCACGGGCCGCTCACAGTGAGCGGCCTTTTTTTGTGGGAAAATAGATGGGATATCATTGTGATAGCATCGGGAATCGAAATGCGAGGTGACGGACGGCAAGCGCCGATCCGTCGCTTTTTGTTTTGAACGGCAAAAGAGGTATACTGGAGAGATAGGGATCAAGCAAAGAACGGAGGGACGGCATGATCTGGGTGACGGGGGACGTACATGGAGCGGAGCGAATCGGCAAACGGCTGAATATCCGAAATTTTCCGCAGCAAAAACAGATGACCAAGGAAGACTTCGTGATCGTTGCAGGCGATTTCGGGCTGATCTGGAACCTGGATGCCGAAGATCGGTTTTGGCTGAAGAGGAATGGAACGGCGGCAAGGTGCGGCGGATGCTTCCTGAAGCGCAGCGGTTGATTTATCATGATCTGGTTCGTATTTAACAGCATGAACCGTTCATTTCAACTTGAACTCCGAGCACGCGCATAGGATACTGTAGGATAAGGAATCATAACGGCGTTAGGACGCCTTGGGTAGAAGTAAGCTGCAAAGGAGCCGAAAGATGACGAACTGGGCGGAAATTGCAAGAACCAAAAACGTGCATGCGGTACGAACCGCTGCCGGAGAACTGGATGTTAACGAGCGGGATTCAAGGGGACGTACCCCTTTGATGCTATTTATGACGTATAAGTTGCCAACAGAGGCAGTCGAGATTTTGCTGGAAAAAGGCGCCGAGATCGAAGTTACGGATAAGATGGGCGAAACGGCGCTGCTCAAAGCGATCAAGTTCCAACAAGAGGGAGCGGTTAAGCTGCTGCTGAAATACGGGGCTCAGATCGACTCGCCGCGCGGGATTCGGGCTACGCCTTGGAATGCCGCCGCTTCTCGTGGGGACCGCGCGGTAGCGGATCTGCTCATGGAGACTCGCGGTGCGATCCGATTGACGTTGAACGACGAGGAGCAGCAAAAGCTGGATGCGCTCCTGTACGAAGAAGACCGCGAAAAGGCTTTGGAGGCTGTACGTAATCTGGACTCCGCTGTTTTGCTGCACGCTTTCGTGAACGGATATAATTGGGATGACGGCCCTGAACTGATGTTCGCGGCAATGGAAAGCCCGGCATGTGCGGAGATTACGCTGCTGGATATGTATGATCTGGCTGACGGCGATTACTGGCTGGAACTGCGTAAGGAAGAGTATGCAGACAATGAAGAACGAACAGCCTTCCGTAAACTGGCAGAGAACCTTCGTTCGAGACTCCAAGCCTCCATGTCGGAGCCTGACCGTTGAGCAGCCAGAACGGCGATTTGATCTGGAAAAAAGCCGTGGATCGTGGACGGACACGTGGGTACGAGTGTATGCGGACAAAGCCAAACGCTCCTGAAAAACAAGAGTTCGTCCAGTACGCGATGCGTAAAAAAGACGGGGCTTATCAAGCTTATTTTTTTGCTGTCGATCCGCAAGATGTGCATATCGCCGAGGACTGCGCGGAAGAAGAACTACTGACATTTGACGACTTTGATCAAGCGCTGCGCCACCTTTGCTCGCGTGGAGCCGATCCGGCGAAATTTGCCCCTTTTAAAGGACAAAAGCCGTTTTAAAAAGAAAGGAGAAGCTCGATGCGGATCGTAAAACTTGACCCGGAGCCCTTGGATGCGGTACCTTATCTGTCGGCGGCCCGGGGAGGCGGAATCGAACACATCGAGCTGCCTATACATAGCGGAAAAGTGAAAGGACTGCCTGCTTGGTGGGATGCTTTGATCGTGACCTCGGATTTGCAAGGAACTTGTAAAATAAGGTCAACAGGCGAAGATCGTTTGCTTGGCGAGGAATTGGCTGAGCATCTTGCTTTGCTGATCCAATCGGAGTTTCCGAAGATCGATCCGCAGCGGGTGCTGGTACTGCTTTGCGGAGATTTGTATGCCGATCCGGGCGTTCGCGGGTCGAGCGGCGATCCTTTACCGGTCTGGCGTGCTTTTAACAATCCGTTCGGCAGCGTGGCCGGAGTTGCGGGGAATCACGATTTATTTTCACCCGGCGGCTTGGAAGAACTTGCAGAAGCCTTATTTTTCGAACGTCCGGGAATACGGGAAGCCGTCGGCGTGCGGATAGCCGGTCTCGGAGGCATTATAGGCCGAACGGACCGAGCGAATCGAATGCCGGAAGAACTTTTTTTGCGTGAATTGAAAAAGCTGCTGACGCGTAAGCCTAACATTTTGCTGCTGCATCAAGGGCCGGATGAGCCGACGCTTGGACTGCGTGGCCATATCGGCATCAGGGAGCAGTTAGAATCGGCTTCGGATACATTGGTTTGCTGCGGGCATGTGCATTGGGAGCAGCCTTTAGCCGAGATCGGACAGGTGCAGGTACTGAATGCAGACGGACGAGCTTTTATTTTGACGCAGGCGTAAGTAAGAGGAAGAACCGGAATTCGCCTATTATGGAGGGTTGGCCTTGAATCAGGAACAAGCCGTTGAACGGTTAAAAATGCATGCTTTCGTACATGACGATCTTGAACACGAGAAGGTGGAACAAGGATTTCTCGGCATGTTGCGTCCCTATAGAGGTAAGTTGATCGAAGCAAATTTTCATGAGTTGATGGAGATTCTGGACGTACTGAGCGATGAACTGGAAAAAGAAAATCTGGATCGAACGATCGTGTCGTGTTTTTGGAGTCTTTGTCAGTATGCGCGAGCATGGGCGATCGAACCGAACGGCATGCTGCGCAGCAACGAGCTGATTAACGACGCAGAACTGCAACAAATGGCTGAGTGGGTCGAATTATTATCGTATGCGGTCGCTACGCTGCTTGAAGGCGGCGGGCGCGAAGAAGCATTTTGGGGATATAAGGAATATTTGAGCGAACAGGAACGAATCCGCAAGCAAAAGTAATCCGAAGCCAGGGGGACGCCCAACCATGCTAATTACGAAGACCAAAGAAATCGGTACCCGCACGTTCTCGTTAAAATGCGAAGATAGTTTGAATATGCAAGGCGAGTTTTTGTTGAATTTGTTTCAGACTACTGAAGCGGGTGCCGGGTTTCTTGAAGACGGAATGAAGATTCAGGTCGGGTGGAGCATTTTGTTTGTGCACGAGACCGGTGAAGATCAGGTGCAAATTCTCGCTCCTGATTATGCAAACGATCCTTTTTCGCGCACGACGGATGATTTGTCCGCGACGTTATCCGTGCAGTTGGCCCAGAATCACGTATTGAAGCAAAGCGGAACGACAGGAGAGACTTGCTTGTTCCAAGATACGCTGATTGCATCGGAAAAAGCATTGAACGCCGAACGAGTTTATCTGGAGCGAACCGATCATCGACAAGACGGACGTTCCGGTTGGTATCTCGGACCTGCCGAAGGTCAAGTCGAGCAGGATGAGCTGCGTTTATATTATGTGTTTCAATTATTCAATCTGCGCCCGGGCTTGTTGAAGGTATTGGCTCTGCCCAAAGGCTGCGTCGCGGTTCTGAAGGGTGACGAGGTCGAAGCCGTATTGGATGCGGAAGATCGGAATATTTGGAAAGCGAAGCTGTAAAAAAGCGATAGATAGGCGAAAAGCGGGTAAGAATATAAAATAAAAAGAAAAATTTCGCCAATCGCTGCAACTTTATCGGGACTTTGTCCGTCTATGAGTCGACGACCCGGGTTTTTTGACAAAACACGGGCACGATGAGGTGGATCAGGAACGATGATAAAACGAGCTGTAGATTTTTTGCGGCGAGCGAGGGAGGGGCGCGTTTTCGATGGAAGATTCCGAGTTGATTCGGGAAATTAAAGCGGGGAATGTCGAACTTTACTCGGTTCTCATGCGGCGCTATCAGCGCAAAATCCTGGCATTTACCTATTATATGTTGAAGAGCGCGGGCCTTGGCCATCTTGCCGAAGACGTGAGTTCCGAGACTTTTTATAAAGCATTTAAGAGTCTTCAATCTTTCCGTGAAGTCGAAGCTTCTTTTTCGACCTGGTTGTATACCATTGCAAGAAATACGGCGCTCAGCGAGCTTCGCAGACACCGGGCGACCAATGTTCCGCTTGAGGATGGCGAATTGGTGACCGACTCGTCCACGGACGCGGCACCTGAGCAGGCGCTGCTCCGTAACGAGCAGGTCGGCATGGTTCGCTCGGCGATCGACAACTTGCCGGAGAAGCAGCGTGCGGCGTTGATTCTGCGCGAATATGATCAGATGGATTATCAAGAGATTGCGCGCATTTTGGGGCAAAGTATCAGCTCCGTCAAATCTTTGTTGTTCCGCGCGAGGCTTAGTATCAAAAATCAGTTGGAACCCTACTATTACGGCCCGGTGTACGATGAGGAGATCTACAAGGGGATGAGACCGAATGAAGGGTAGAGAGGATGGCGGACACCGGGCGGGCATGCGCTGGAATCCGCATGAGCAGCGCCCGGACGAGAAAAAGGGCGGACCGCTTCGGCCGGAAGATCGGCACAGTGAGACGTTTGATCTCGATGATTTCCCTGATCTGGACGAGTTGCTGCAAGAAGCCTCTCTTGATTTACCCGAGATGGACGCCGAACGGATGAACCGCGGTGTCATGGATCGGATTTATGAGGAATCTCCGTGGCTGCTTCCGGGAGAAGCCAAGACGTACGCTTCCCAACATCGATTCCGAAGCCGTGCAGCCGTATGGATCGCTGCGCTGCTCGCCGTATTCCTTGTTAGTTTCATTTATCTTGCGGGCTGGGGCGTGCCTGATCGCGAACGCAGCGCAGCGCAAGAAGTGCCGGCAGGCGTGATTGTTCAGCCTTTGACCGTGCAGGCGGGGATTTCCGAATCTGCAGATACCCAATCTGACGAACAAGTGTCGGGACGCGGTATTATTGAGCCTCTGGTTGCTCAAATCGGACCGACGCATCCCCAATATTGGATGTTTTTGTCGCTGACCGGCATGGGTCTGGCGCTGCTATCGCTAACCCGAATCGCTGCGATGAGAAAATGATTCGATTTATTTTTCAGAACAGATTGGAGCGACGCTCATGCGTATCGGCTTGATTAGGCACGGACTGACCGACTGGAATGCAGCGGGTCGAATTCAGGGACAAAGCGATATTCCGCTTAACGACGAGGGGCGTGCTCAAGCTTCGCGATTAGCGGAGCGGTTGACGGAAGAATCTTACGAGTGGGATTTTGCGATTTCCAGCGGATTGCTGCGAGCGCAGGAAACCGCTGAAATCATCGCGGCTCGATTGGATCTGCCGTTATTGGAAGCGGATGTACGGTTAACGGAACGCGGATTCGGACCGCTGGAAGGCATGCGCATTTCCGAATTGATCGAGCAGTATGGAGAAGATTGGAGCATTCAAGACAACGGTCAGGAGAAGCTTCAGGCGCTTAGCGAGCGAGCGCTGGCATTTATGGCTGATCTTGAAGTGAAATACCCCGATCGGAATATTCTGGTCGTGACGCACGGAGGTCTGTTGGCGCAGCTGTACGCTACGCTTTATGCGGATCGGCAGGTTGAACGCATTGGCAATCTGTCACTCACCGTGCTTGAAAAGAACGGCGAGCTCTGGGAATCGATAGTTTATAACTGCACGAAGCATTTGTGGGTTGAGCAGTCGGGCAATCTTCATCAATCCTGATTTTGATAGAATGAATATCGAAAGCTTTTCGATGGCTGGTGTACTTCGGCCGGAGAAAAGCTTTTTTTGTACGAAGTTTAGAAGCTTGCCGATTGAATATAAATACCGAATTTTTCCGTTTTATGGTGCACGGATAGAAGTTTGGGTTAAATGCATAGAAAGGAGTTAGTTTTTTTGCTTCTTCTGTCTCTTGAAATTGCCGAAAAATGAGGGCGCTCACAACAAAATGATGAACAGGGGCGCGGGGGAACCGCCTCCAACCAGAAGTCGTCGGAGCTGAACAATTGCCGGTGAAGATATGAAAACTCGGGAGGTGCGTCCTTTGGACAAGATGAAAGCAGCTTACGAAGTGATGTTGGGTCTGGCCGCCGAGATGGTATGGGACGAATCATTGCGCAGACGGCGCTGCGAAATGCTACAGCAGGAGATCGACGCAGCTCTTGTGAGTGGGGACGAACTGGCTTTCCTGGCTCTAACGAGCGAATTGAAAAAGCTTGAACGTGACAGTGTATCGATAGAATCCTCGCGCTTGCCAACTTGAAGATGCGAACGGTAAAATAAAAACGGGTTCATAAAAAGCCTGACCGCCGATGCGGTCAGGCTTTTTATGAAGAGAAGACCCGGCAAAACATACCGAGCGTGTCTTCAATTTTATTCGGGGGGAACATTATGTCGTTATCGTGGTTATGGAGCCGCGCTCTTTTGACCGATCGCCGGATTCTCTGGTTGCTTTTCATTAGCAATTTGGTCGGTACGGTCTATGGTTATTATTGGTATTGGGGTCAGTTGGTCAGTGTTTGGAGCACGCAACCGGCTTGGCAAATCGTCTTTGTGCCGGACAGTCCGACAGGAAGTTTGTTTTTTACGTTGGCGGTCCTTGGATTGCTGTTCCCTCCAACTTCTCGCTTGATGCGCGGAGTGGTTCGTTTGATCGAAGCATTGGCGATTGTGACATCTGTCAAATACGGAGTCTGGGCGATTTCGATTATTTTTTGGGATAGCGCGTTGGGTAACCCAATTGAACCGCTCAGTTGGATGTTGATTGCTTCGCATGGCATTATGGCTGTAGAGGCTCTTTTATACGTTCGTTTCTTCAAATTAGGGACAATGTGGCTGATTCCGGCTGCGATTTGGACGTTTACCAATGATACCGTCGATTATACATATGGCATTTTCCCGTATTTGTCGTTGCAGCATTTGGCGATCATCGACCAAGTTCGCAACTTTACGTTTGGATTGACAGCCGCAAGCGTGCTTGCCGGATGGTTGGCCATTCGCGGCGCAGGTCGTGGAGCCAGATCCGTATATACGTCCTAGGCTACATATCAACCATTGTCTTCAAAATCCCTTTGCGATAACATAGGGAAGAGTGCAGTTCATTATAAGCACATTGCAGAAGGAGGCGAATGCCGGCATGGAGAAAAGCCTGGCCGAGATGCAGCGGGAAGTAGACCGTTATATCTCGCAGTTTAAGGAAGGGTATTTTAGTCCGTTGTCGATGCTCGCCCGAATGACAGAAGAGGTCGGCGAGCTTGCGCGGGAAGTCAACCACAGTTTTGGAGAGAAACCGAAAAAAGCTGGAGAAGACGACAACTCGATTGAATTGGAATTGGGTGATATTTTGTTTATCACGCTGTGTTTTGCCAATTCGCTCAATATTGATTTGACCGAGGCCCATGATCGGGTCATGCATAAATTCAACACGCGTGACAAAGACCGTTGGACACGAATCGATACGGAACAGCAGCCGGAGGGGGAACAACAATGAGCGACAAAATCAGAGTAGCGGTTACCGGAGCCAGCGGGCGCATGGGACGCGAGGTTGTCAAAATGGTACTGGAGGACGCGTCGCTTGAATTGGTTGCGGCCGTTGATCGTTCCGGTGCAGGTCGGGATGCGGGCGAGCTTGCGGGCTTGAAGCCTTGCGGCATTATCGCTGCTTCGGATCTGGATCTGGCCTTGTCGGAAAATAAAGCGGATGTATTGGTGGACTTTACGGTTCCGGCCGTTGTCTATGCCAATACCGTTACGGCAATTCGTCACGGCGTTCGTCCGGTGGTAGGCGCGACAGGCTTTACTCCGCAGCAAATCGAAGAATTGGACGGGCTTTGCCGCGAAGCGAACATCGGAGGCCTGATTGCTCCGAACTTCTCGATCGGCGCGATTTTGATGATGCAGTTTGCCGCGAAAGCCGCCGAATACCTGCCGCACGTCGAAATTATCGAAACGCATGGCGACCAGAAACTGGACGCGCCTTCCGGTACCGCGATCAAAACGGCCGAGCTGATTGCTCAAGGACGCGAAAAAATCAAGCAGGGCAATCCGGACGAGGAAGAAATTTTGCCGGGAGCGCGTGGCGGCGAATATGACGGATTCCGTATTCATAGCTTGCGTCTGCCAGGTGTGTTCGCGCAGCAGGAAGTCGTATTCGGCGGATATGGTCAAAGCCTGAAAATCCGTCACGATTCGTATGAGCGGGCTGGATACATGCCGGGCGTCAATATCGGAATCAAAAAGGTGATGGACTATGCGGGAATGGTATACGGTTTTGAGCACTTGATGTAATTCGTTTAACCAACATAGTCGGAAAGAGGGATCTCGATGAAGATCGCATTTATCGCGCATGACCGCAAAAAAGATGAGATGGTCAATTTCGTTACCGCTTACGAGCAAGCTTTTGTAGACTGCCAGCTGTATTCCACCGGAACGACCGGGCAGCGGATTATGGAAGTAACGGGCCTCAACATTCATCGATTCATGTCCGGACCGCTTGGCGGAGACCAACAGATCGGCGCGCTTGTAGCGGAAAACGAACTGGATCTGATTATTTTCTTGCGTGATCCATTGATGGCCCAGCCGCATGAACCGGATATTACAGCTTTGCTTCGGATTTGCGATGTACAGGGAATTCCGGTCGCGACGAACGTAGCAACTGCTGAAATTCTCGTTAAAGCCTTGATGCGAGGCGATTTCGCTTGGCGAGAGCTGGTACATAAGTACAAGCCGGGAATTGAGAGCAATGACTGAGCCGCTTGATATTCTCGTATTTGGCGCTCACGCCGACGATGCCGAGATCGGCATGGCTGGCACGATCGTCAAGCATACGCGCGCGGGATACCGTGTCGGCATCTGCGATCTGACATACGCGGAGATGTCTTCCAACGGCACGGTAGAGCTGCGCAAACAAGAAGCCGAGTCGGCCTCCGCCGTGCTCGGCCTCTCCATGCGCAGCAACCTCGGCTTGCCGGATCGCGGACTGTTTCGCACGGAAGAGCATATTCGCCGAATCGTCGCCGAAATCCGCAAATGGGCGCCGCGTATCGTGTTTGCCCCGTATTGGGAAGATCGGCATCCCGATCATATCGCGTGCAGCGGATTGGTGGAAGAAGCCGTGTTTAACGCCAAGCTGCGGCGGTATATGCCCGAGATGCCTCCGGTGACCGTCAGCCAGACGTATTTTTATTTTATCAATGATCTCGGACGTGCCGACCTTACGGTTGACGTGACCGATTTTTATACCGAAAAAGAAGCTTCTTTACGCTGTTATGCGTCGCAGTTCACAGGGCCAACACAAGGTTCGGATGCCGTGGCTACCCCGCTGACCGCTCAGTATGTGCAGCGGGTTCAAGCACGCGATTCGCTGCTGGGTCAAAAATGCGGCATTGGCTATGCAGAGGGCTTCGCATCCCGACTGCCGCACAAGGTTCATCTTTTTTAAAGCGGCGAGAAAGGGGTTCCGGCCTTCATGAAAGACGTACTCAAAATCGGCATCACTTGCTATCCTTCGCTCGGCGGATCGGGCGTGGTAGCAACGGAACTGGGCAAGCTGCTGGCGGAAAAAGGACATGAGGTCCATTTTATCACGCATAGCATTCCGTTCCGGCTGGGTGCTTTTCATAAAAATATTCATTACCACGAAGTCGAAGTCAGCGATTATTACGTATTCCGTTATCCGCCTTACGATTTATCGCTGGCATCCAAAATGGCTCAAGTGGTTAAAAGAGAGAAGCTTGACATTTTGCACGTCCATTATGCGGTACCGCACGCGGTCTGCGCTTATTTGGCGAAACAAATGGTCGGAGATGATCTGAAAATCGTCACGACGCTGCACGGAACCGATATTACGGTGCTGGGCCAGGACGAGACGCTCAAAGACTTGATCGCGCTCGCCATCAACCGGAGCGACGCGGTAACGGCGGTGTCGGCGGATCTGATCGGGCAGACGCGTCAGGCGCTGGATATTACGCGCGACATCGACTTAACATATAACTTTATCGATAAAAGGGTCTATTATCCGCGCGAAGTATCGGCGCTCCGTACAGAGTTTGCGTCGCCGGATGAGAAAATCCTGATGCACATTTCGAATTTCCGTCCCGTAAAGCGAGTGCCGGACGTGATTGATGTATTCAACCGGGTGAATCACGAGATACCGGCGAAGCTGTTGTTGGTAGGCGAAGGACCGGATATGCCGAAGGTACAGAGTAAAATTCGGGAACTCGGGCTGGAGGATCGCGTACATTTTCTCGGCAAACAGGATGAGATCGCTCAAGTGATTTCGCTTGCGGATATTTTGTTGCTTCCTTCGGAGAAGGAGAGCTTCGGCTTGGTAGCGTTGGAGGCGATGGCCTGCGGCGTGCCTACGGTCGGTTCGGAAGCCGGAGGGATTCCCGAGCTGGTTCAGCACGGCGCGACGGGATATCTGGCTCCGATCGGCGATACGGAAGCGATGGCGGCTTATGCGGCGTCATTGCTGCGTAATCCGGCCAAAACGGCGGAAATGCGCGAAGCTTGCCTGGAACGCGCCCATACTCAATTTTGCGATCAGAAGATTATGCGAGAATATGAGGATATTTATTATCGAGTGTTGGAGCGTTAAGTTTTAACCCTGATGATGCAGATGTCGACAGAAACGGAGTTGAACGATTTGACGCAGTGGAAGCATGCAGATCCGCAGCAGGTGCGGCTTAGTGCAGAGATCCTGCGTACGCTTGAACAAGCGGGCCATACGGCCTGCTGGGTGGGCGGATGCGTTCGCGACGAACTGATCGGGCGTCCGGTTAACGATATGGATATCGCAACATCGGCACGTCCGGAAGAAGTAGCCGAACTTTTTGAACGCACCATCCCCACGGGGATCGAGCATGGAACGATGACTGTCGTTTTGAAAAAAATCCCGTTCGAGGTCACGACATTTCGAACGGAAACCGAATATAAAGATTTTCGCCGACCGGAGGAAGTCACCTTTGTGCGGTCTCTGGACGAAGATCTTCAGCGCCGCGATTTTACGATGAATGCGATTGCCCGTCTTTTGGACGGGTCGTTTATCGATCCTTACAACGGGCGAGCGGACTTGGAACAGGGGATTATTCGTTGCGTAGGCGAAGCCCGGGAGCGATTTCGCGAAGACGCGCTGCGGATGCTGCGCGGCGTTCGGTTTGCTTCCGTTTTTGGTTTTGCACTGGAGCCGAAGACGTGGGAAGCGCTGCTGGAGTTGCGTGGCAATATGAAGCATATCGCGGCAGAACGTATCCGTGCGGAATTGGAAAAAATGTTTTCAGGCCCGCATCCGGCGGACGGCGTTCGTTTGCTGGTACGCAGCGGACTCCTCGAACAGGCGAAAATAGGTCTAACGCCGGAAAAGCTGGAAGCCGTGAAAACGGAAGCGTTAGACGCATTGCCAGGGGAGCCGGAAGAGCTGCGCTGGGCGGCGCTGCTGCAAGGTTTTGGCATTCGCGGCGAAGAAGCAGAGCGTTTGCTTAAAAGCTGGACCTTTTCCGGTGGTTTTGCGAAGTCGGCTTCGGCGTTGTTACGAATCGACGAGCGTATGCGTGAAGCGGCACAGCAGGCACGACTCGCTTTTGTCCGCTGCGTACTGGATTTCGGCCGTGCTTCGGTCGGGAATTGGATCTTGTACCGCTCGATCGTCAATGATCTCTCGATATCGCTTGAACGCGAATCGCTCTGGCTGAACGAGGTTCCGGTTGAATCGGTGCGAGATCTTGTGCTTGGCGGTCATGACATTGTCGCATATACAGGCCGTAAACCAGGGCCTTGGCTGGGTACGCTGATTCGCCAGCTGATTGAAGAGGTTGCGCTTGGACAGGTTGCGAATGAGCGTGAAGCTTTGTTGGCTGCGATTAACCGAATAGAAGCAGAGAATGCCAAGGAGATGAATGCCGAATGACCGAAGCAAACAAACCGGCCGGTACGAAAGCGTCCAAAAGCCGGGATCAGCTGCTTGATATGTTCGAAGCGGCTCAGGGCGAATACCTGTCGGGCGAAGAGATCAGCCGCCGCTTGGGTGTGAGTCGTACAGCCGTGTGGAAGCAGATCCGTAGGCTAAAGGAAGCCGGATATATTTTTGATGCTTCACCTAAGCTTGGTTACCGGCTGGCAGATTCGGATTCGGCACTCGATGCCCGTCGTATTCAAGCAGCGTTGACCACCTCCCGTTTCGGTCGAGAGTTAACCGTACTGAGCAAGACCGACTCGACACAGACAGAAGCGGAGAAAAAGGCTCGGGAAGGCGCGATCGAAGGGACGCTTGTGGTCGCCGAGGAACAGACATCCGGGCGTGGGCGGCAAGGCCGGCCTTGGCATTCCCCTCCCGGGCTTGGCGTGTGGATGAGTGCCGTACTGCGTCCTGAAGGACCGTTGACGGCTGTGCCGCAGCTGACTTTGCTTACGGCCGTTGCCGTTTGCCGGGCTATTCGTGCCGTCAGCGGCGTAGAAGCCGGAATCAAATGGCCGAACGATCTGTTGGCCGATAATCGCAAGTTATGCGGCATTTTGCTGGAGGCTGTCGTGGAAGACGGGCGTGTTCGGCACTGCATCATGGGAATCGGCATCGATGCGAACCTTAGTGAGAGCGATTATCCGGAAGAACTGCGCAGTAAGGTGACGTCTTTGCGGCGTGAGTCGGGGATTGAGGTGGATCGCTCTGCTCTGATTGCGGCCGTCATGAACGAATTCGAAATGCTGTATGAGCTGTATAACGAAAGTGGGTTTGAACCGATTCGTCTGCTATGGGAATCGCTCAGCGTAACGCTGGGGCGACAAATTGCAGTGCGCGATCTACACGGCGAACGTCAGGGGATCGCGCACGGTCTGGGCGAACAAGGCGAGTTGATGATGCGTACAGAGGAAGGGAATATCGTTCCCGTTTATTCGGGGGACATCGAACTATACCCAGGTACACGCGCAGCTGACGGATTGCCTGATCGCGAGTAGCTTGACCCATTTAAGCGTAAGGTTGATCCGGCTGCTAAAAGTAAAGGATGCCGACTGCCAACTCTTTTTTCATGATTGTTCCAGGATGATTTTCATGCTTGGATTTGGTATACTGGCGATGTGGAGGCGGTATCGGCGAATCAAGGCCGAACTGCACTGCCGCGAATCGCAGTCTCAGCAAGGCGATTACGTGCATAAGCCCTATACGGATCTATGTTGGTTTCGAAATCCGACCTGGTTTTAGGCGGAATATCGAATCGAGCATAGGAATAAGGAAGCTTGACCGTTTGCCAAGATGCACGAAGTCGGCAATAAAAGGCACCAACCGGGCGGAAAATCGCCCAAGCAAGCCCTGCAGTTCTGCTCTGAGCCTAACAAGGACCGAGACAGAAGGGAGAAGCGAATCGTCGCACCCGTTTCTTCTTTACCTTTCGGCCCTTTTGGTGACAGCAAAAGGCTATTTGTGCTGGACGAAGTTGTAAATCCGGTGCAAAGGCCCCCACTATCCACAAAAGGAGCCTGATGACATGGCAGCGAAAAGACCGTTAAACGTAGTAAAGATCCGAAAAATGAAAGAGCAAAAAGAACGTTTGACCATGATTACGGCATACGACTATCCTTCGGCAAAACTTGCGGAAGAAGCCGGGATCGATATTATTTTGGTCGGCGATTCCCTGGGTAACGTCGTACTGGGTTACGACTCCACGATTCCGGTGACGCTGGACGACATGGTGTACCATTCGAGAGCGACGGCGCGCGGAGCGGAAAATACGTTTATCGTGGCCGATATGCCGTTTATGACGTACCACGGAAGCACAGATGAGACGCTTAAAGGCGTGCGCCGCCTGATGCAGGAAGGTCATGCGCATGCCGTGAAAATGGAAGGCGGACTTGAGATTGCGGCAGCCGTGAAAAGTATCGTGCAATCCGGCGTGCCGGTGCTGGGCCATATCGGCCTGACGCCGCAGTCGGTCAATACGATCGGCGGCTATCGGGTACAAGGCAAAGACGCCGCAGACGCGAAGCGTCTGATGGACGAAGCCAAAGCGCTGGAAGCGGCCGGAGCGTTCGCAATCGTACTGGAACTTGTCGCCGAGGAAACGGCAGCCGCCATTTCGCGCGAACTTTCGATTCCGACGATCGGGATCGGGGCAGGGCGCGAATGCGACGGTCAGGTTCTCGTATTCCACGACGTGGTCAAGTACGCTTCTCCTTATATGGAAAAACGATTTGTCAAAACATTTGCCGACGTAGCTTCGCAGATTCGCGGCGGCATCGAGGATTACGTGAATGAAGTGAAGAGTGGAGCTTTCCCTGCTGAAAATCATGTGTTCAAAGCGGACGAAGGCGTAAGCGAATCGCTGGATTCACTCTATGGCGGCGGACGTTCGGAAGAAGCGGCGCAGCAAAATGCGTCCTCGGCTTCCGATAAAGAGAAAGTAGGGACGCAAGCATGAGAATCGCCAAAACGATTGCCGAAGTTCGCTCCTTTATCGCTGAATTGCGGGAAGAACGCCGAGGTACGGTAACGGGCAGCATCGTAGGATTCGTTCCGACAATGGGGTATTTGCACGAAGGCCATGCCAGTTTACTGCGTCGTTCGCGGCAGGAGAGCGGCATTTCGGTGCTGAGCATCTTCGTGAACCCGATCCAATTTGGGCCAAACGAAGACCTTGACCGTTATCCGCGCAGCGAAGAAGCCGATCTGAAGCTGGCGGAGCGTGAAGGCGTGGACGTTGTGTTCCTGCCTTCCGTAACCGAGATGTATCCGGAAGAGCGCAAGACGACGGTAACCGTTACGGGGGTCACGGAGCGTCTATGCGGCGCTTCGCGCCCCGGACATTTTGACGGCGTAGCCACTGTGGTATCGAAGCTGTTCAACATCGTAAAGCCGGACCAAGCCTTTTTCGGTGCCAAGGATGCCCAGCAGGTAGCCGTGCTTCAGAAGATGGTCAACGATCTGAACATGGATATTAAGATCGTTCCTTGTCCGATCGTTCGTGAGGAAGATGGCTTGGCGCTCAGTTCCCGCAACGTTTATCTGAGCGAGGAGCAGCGTCGTGAAGCGCTGGTGCTCTCGCGTTCGTTACGAGCAGCGGCGCTGCGGATCGAGAGCGATGCTGCGGTGACGCCCGAGCAGGTGATCGCAGAGGTGACGGCGGCGATTCAAGAGTCGCCGCTGGCCGGGATCGATTACGTGGACCTCCTGACCTTCCCTAATTTGGAGCCGCTGGACGAACAAGGCGGTTTCGCTAAGCTGCGTGCTTCCGAAGGTTCGATTATTTTGGCCCTGGCGGTCAAGTTCGGCTCTACGCGTCTGATTGATAACACGATTATGAAGCTCAAGGAGGTTCCTTTGCATGTATAGAACGATGATGAAATCCAAGATCCACCGCGCGACCGTTACGGAAGCGAACCTGAACTATGTCGGCAGCATTACCATTGACGAAGATTTGATGGAAGCGGCCGATTTGCTGGAAAACGAAAAAGTGCAAATCGTCGACAACAATAACGGTGAGCGCTTGGAGACCTACGTGATCCCGGGCGAGCGCGGAAGCGGCGTGATCTGCCTGAACGGTGCAGCAGCACGTCGCGTGCAGCCGGGCGATACCGTCATTATCATTTCTTATGCGTCGATGCCGAATGAGGAAGCTTTGACGCATAAACCTACAGTGGTCTTCGTGGATGCGGGCAACCGTGCGGTCGAGACGGCCGTTAAAGAAGTTCACGCAACGATTCGTTAATCAGCGACCGGATATTCTTGTCATTTTATATGTATCCCGGCGGCGGCTCCGACGATCCTGAAAAGAAGGGTCGTTCGGCAGCCGCCGTTTGTGCCGATAGGCAGTTAGGACGTCTTCGCAAGCTCTCTCTTTTTTGGGCTTTAAGAAGTGGTGAACGGTTTCCCAAACTGCCGTTTGTCTGGTATGCTGGTAAGGAAAACCGATTGAAAGGATTTATCGACACCATGAAATTTGCCGTGCTGGATTTTGAAACGACGGGCACTCAGGCATCGGATGCCATCATCCAGATCGGGCTGAGCGTGATCGACCATGATCTTGAGATCGTAGAGACCTACCAATCCCTGGTTAATCCCGGCGTCCCGCTCCCTCCGTTCATTGCCGAACTGACGGGAATACGCGAAGAACAGCTTGGCGAAGCTCCGGGACTGGACGAAGCGATTATCGGGATGATTCCGCTTCTTGACGATGCCGTTCTGATCGGACATAATGTAGCGTTCGATTTTGGATTTTTGCAGCGTGCGCTTGATCAGACCGGATATTTGCCTTTTACGGGACGAATTCTGGATACGATCGACCTGCTTCGCATTTTGTACCCTTCGATTACGAGCTACCAGCTTGGCGCAGTCGCATCGCAGTTCGGCGTTCCCCACGAACGACCGCACCAGGCCGATAGCGATGCGTTGGCAACGGCGCACGTTTTTTTGCAGTGCCTGGAAGAAGCCAGGTCGTTACCGCTTATTACGCTTCAACGCGTAGCGGAGCTGCTTGAAGGAGATAGTGACCTGGGTTGGTTTTTCCAGACGTTGGTTGAAGAGAAAGAGCTTGAAGAATTGCCGGATGGCGGGGAATTCAAGTTTTATCGCCAATTCGCGTTGAAAGCCGGAGAATGGGCAGAAGTTCCGCCTGCGCGAGACATCCGGGACGGGAATCCGCTGGAAGACCTGTCGTTCGCGGATTTTCTGGAGCAGGTGCAGGATAATTTGCGGGCGGAATTGCCGGGTTACGAGGAACGCGAATCGCAGAACATGATGTTCGGCAAAGTGCAGGAAGCCTTCGGAAGCGACAAACATCTCTTGATCGAGGCGGGGACGGGAACGGGCAAATCGCTCGGTTATCTGATTCCGTCCATTTACGAGAGCGTGCGTAACGATCGCAAGGTCATGATCAGTACGCATACGATCAATTTGCAAGAGCAGCTGCGCGAACGCGATGTTCCCTTATTGACGCGAGTAGTGCCTTTTGAATTCCGGGCTTCCGTCTTTAAAGGCCGTCAGCATTATTTGTGTATGCGCAAACTGGAACAAAAAATCGACCGGCGCGAATTCGTGCATCCGGCGGATGACGCGATGACGTCGGCGCAGCTTGTGGTCTGGTTGACGCGAACGCAGAGCGGCGACGACGAGGAGCTGAACCTGGGGATCGGTCGCGGACAAGACTTCTGGGATACGGTGGCGAGCGAGACGGATTCCTGCCTGGGGCGGGCTTGTCCGTGGTTTAGAAGCTGCTTCTATTACCGAGCCAAGCATGAAGCGTCGATGGCTGACGTGGTCGTGACCAATCATTCCAAGTTGTTTTCCGATGTGAAGGCTGACGATCAGCTATTGCCGGCCTACGAGCGATTGGTCATCGATGAGGCGCATCATCTTGAAGACGTAGCGGGTAAGCATTTGGGATTGCATCTGAAATACTTCTCGTTCGTTCATGCGATGACCCGTCTGTATAAGGACTCGAAAAACGGTCAATTGTCAGCATTGCGTCAGCTTCTCGGCCGTCTGGGCCATGAGAAAACCAACGAATGGACTCGGGCTATCGATGATGTTGTTCCCGAGCTGATCGATGCGAAGGAAAGTTGGGATAAGCTGACCGAGCTGCTGTATACGCTGCTGCCGGATCGCGCAGACCCGTCAGCGCCCGAAGCGGGGCAGCATACGCTGCGATTGACCGCGGGCGAATATCCGAAAGGCTGGGATATGCTGTCGACGCTCGAAGACCAGATTTACGTGGGACTCGGCGAAGCGATCAGACGCGGTGAACGTATGGCGGCTTCCGTCAAGGAAGACAGCGGCGACTATACGGCTGAAGGTCTGGCGACGGATATTTCCGGCCTGCTTAAGGATCTATCGGAGGCGAGGGAATCGCTGCGCTTCTTTATGCGTCTGGATGACGGAAGTACCGTGTATTGGCTGGAAGGAAGTTCGCAATTCAAAAGCAAGTCGCTACAGTTGTACGCGGTGCCGATTGACGTCAGCGCCCAACTGCAGCAGCACTTTTTTGATAAAAAGAAAAGCATTGTCCTGACGTCAGCTACCTTGGCCGTGGACAAAAAGTTTGATTACATGATCGATCAGCTGGGACTTCGGGAATCGGCTTCGCAAAAAAGGCTGTTAACTGAAGTGCTGCCGTCTCCGTTCAATTATCGGGAGCAGGCGCTGTTGATTGTTCCGAGAGATTTTCCGAGCGTCAGAGGACAAAATGCCGACGCTGGATTTTTGGCGGCATTGACCGATTCGCTGGCGCGTACGGCGGAGGCGACGCAAGGGCGGATGCTTGTGCTATTTACGTCCTACCGGATGCTGCGGCAAGTCTATGAACCGCTGAAAGAAATGCTGGCCGCTTCGGGTATTTCCATTATCGGCCAGGGCGTGGACAGCGGAAGTCGGAGTCGATTGACCCGGCGTTTCATGGAGAATCCGAAATCCGTTCTATTGGGTACGAGCAGTTTCTGGGAAGGGGTAGACATTCCGGGCGATGCGTTGACATGTTTGGCAATCGTCCGTCTGCCTTTCCAGCCACCGAGCCATCCGCTGCTGGAGGCCAAAAGCGACCTGCTTAAGCGTCAGAATCTCAATCCGTTCATGAAGCTTTCCGTGCCGCAGGCGGTTATTCGTTTTAAGCAAGGCTTCGGCCGCTTGGTGAGGACGCGCCGCGACCGCGGGATCGTCATCGTATATGATACGCGCGTGATCGAATCTTATTACGGCAAATACTTTTTATACTCGCTTCCCGGTCCGAAAATGGAACATATGACTCTCGATCAGATTGTGCCGAGAGTCGAGGAATGGTTAGGGCCGGAAGTAAAGGCGGATTAATTTTTTTCCCTGGGAGGGACCTTGAATGAAAGCGGAAAAAATTTCGGAAGCCGTCGTTCGCAGACTTCCCGTTTATTTGCGTCACCTGTCTGAACTGCATAAACGTGAAGTCATGACGGTGTCATCGCAAGAACTTGGGCAGAAGCTGGATCTCAATCCGGCTCAAATCCGTAAGGATCTTGCCTATTTCGGTGATTTCGGCCGGAAAGGCATCGGTTACGACGTGTCTTATCTGATCGAGAAAATTCGCCATATCCTCAAACTGGACCGTCAGATCAACGTCGCGTTGATCGGGGCCGGTAATTTGGGACACGCGCTGTCCAACTACAACATGTATCTGAAAGAAAGCATGAAAATCGTAGCGGTTTTCGATTCCTATACGCCGAAGATCGGAACCAAGATCAATATGCTGACGGTACAGCCGATCGAGGAATTGAAAGAAACGGTGATCGAGAAAAATATTCGTGTGGGGATCATTACGGTTCCGGATTCGGAAGCACAACGTGTTGCCGATCAGTTGGTGGAAGCGGGTGTCGAAGCGATTCTGAACTTTGCGCCTACGGTGCTTAAAGTTCCGGCTGAAATCCGGATCCACGCGGCCGATTTTACCACGGACTTATTGAGTCTCGCTTATTATCTCGACAACGGAAAGGAAAATGAAGTCCATGACAACGACAAACAATCCGAAGAAGTGGATCGTTAGAAACGGCGTATTTGCCACTGGTGAACAGGGAGGCGTCGTGCATGGCTGTATGGTGATTGACGGTGGCACGATCGCTTACATCGGAACTCAAGAGCCGGAAGATGCGCGGGATTTGCCTTCTGTTGACGGCAAAGGCTTGCTCTTCATGCCGGGTCTCGTAAACAGCCATGGACATACGGCCATGTCGCTGCTGCGCGGCTACGGCGACGATATGGTGCTTCAGGAGTGGCTGCAAACCAAAATGTGGCCGATGGAAGCCAAGTTTACGTCGAACGATGTGTATTGGGGCAGCTCGTTGTCGATCGTGGAAATGCTGAAAAGCGGCACGACGACATTCCTGGATATGTACGATCATATGGATCGCGTAGCGGAAGCCGTCGAAAAATCCGGCATGCGCGCTTCGTTGACGCGCGGCGTCATCGGCTTATGTTCGGAAGAAGAACAAGAGCGCAAATTGGCTGACGCCATCTCGTTTGCGAAAACTTGGCACGGCGGCGCAGACGGTCGCATTACGGTCATGATGTCTCCGCATGCTCCTTATACTTGTCCGCCCGCTTACATCGAACGGTTTGTTCAAGCCGCGCATGATTTGGATCTGCCTTTGCATACGCATATGTCGGAAACGGCAGCGGAAGTGGAACAGAACGTGCGCGAATACGGCCTTCGTCCGGTCGCGCATCTGGAAAAGCTGGGCTTCTTCTCCCGTCCGTCGATGGTCGCGCATGCCGTGCATTTGACCGACGAAGAGATCGAAGTGCTTGCAGCCAACAAGGTAGCCGTTTCCCATAATCCGGGCAGCAACCTCAAATTGGCGAGCGGCGTAGCGAAAGTACCGCAAATGCTCAAAGCAGGCGTAGTCGTCTCGCTCGGCACGGACAGTTCCGCAAGCAATAACAATCTGGACATGTTCGAAGAGATACGTCTTGCGGCGTTGATCCACAAAGGCGTATCCGGCGATCCGACGGCCGTTCCTGCGCTGGAAGCTTTGCGGATGGGAACCTTGTACGGGGCGCAGTCATTGTATCTTGAGAATCTCGGAACGTTGGCTGCCGGGATGAAGGCGGACTTTGTCGCGCTGGATATCGAACAGGCGCACTTCGTGCCTCGCACGGACTATGTCTCACATATCGTCTATTCGGCGGCCGGGCAGGACGTGCGTCATGTCTGGGTGGATGGTCGCCAGATTGTGAAGAATCGTGAGTGCCTGACCCTGGACGAAGAGAAAATCCGGTTCGAAGCGCAAGCTGCTTTCGAAGGGCTGTTAGCTCGATAAACCGGACACCGGGAGGAAAGACAACGTGAGCAAGCGCGCAAAAATCATTTTGCTGGTTGTGCTGATCCTTTTGATCCTGCTCTCGGGAGCGTATTTGTATTACACCATTTCGATGCAGGATCGAACGAACGAGCGCAATGCGGCAATCGCGGCAGCCCGTACTCAAGCGCAATTGACCGAAGTCGAGCGGGCCGATAAATGGGTCTGGGGAGAAAACTCGATCTTCTGGGTTGTATTGGGGACGACTGCGGCAGGCGAAAAAGAATATGTATGGATGAAATACAAGTCGGACGGCACGCCCGCTGAAGGGCAGAACGCACTGCGGACTTTGCCGCTCGCGGGAACCGTTACGCGCGAGGATATGCGCGGCCGATTCGAAGCCGAGCTTCCGGACGCGAAATTGATTCGCCTTTTGCCGGGCGTATACAGCAACCAATATGTCTGGCAGGTTTTTTATGAACAGAACGATACGCGTTATTACCGATTCTATAATCTCAAAGACGGCAGCGAGGTCGGACAACCTTCCGCTTTGCCGAAATGGTAGGAAGTATTTCCGTTTTGCGACGGAACATTCCGATAAAAAAAGCCTTTCCCGCCAGGGAAAGGCTTTTTGGTATAGGCACGGTCGAGTCTTTGTAGGACATTGCCGTTATTTTGCTCCTTTTTGCAGGCTTGCTTCAAATCGTTCATATTCCCGCAAAAACGCTTTTTCGGTCTAAAACCGTGCCGAGCAAGCATCCGGAAAGTATACGCGAATTAGAAAATGGGAAAACGGTGTGATATACTTGTTCTCAACAAAGGTTTAAATTTGGATAAAAGAAGGAAAACGACGGTTTGGTTTGGACGGTTAATCAAACGCCGAAAAAGCATTTTTTCGCAAAAATGCCGGAAAAACTGATGGATGTTAGATTCTGCTCTGCCCCATGCTTACACATACAGCAAGAAGAGGAGAAATGCCCATTGAAAATTCGTGTGCTGCCTATTGTCGTTACTGCCGCATTATCGCTCATCCTTCTGCTCGGAGGATGGTTCATGTATCGTCAAACTGCTCTTGAGCGTCCTATTGAAAAAATGCTTGCAAATTATCCGGGCGTTACCAGCGCCCAAGCTCATATTACCCAGAAGCAGGCCGTATTGAAACTCGATCTGGAATCGAATGTGGATTTGCGCGGAATGATCGCGCAGCTTCGCAAAGAACAAGGTTCTTTGCTCGAAGGCCGTTCGATCAAGCTGGACATTGCCGATCACTCGACACCGGAGATCGAAGAGCTTTGGAAGCAAGCTTCGTTCTCGGTTGCCGAAGCGATGGCCAACAAACGCTATACGATGATTCCCGACACGTTAGCCGAAATTCAAAACGAAAATAATGGATATACCATTTCCAGCGATATGGATGACCGCTACGTTTACGTTGCCTTAAGTTCCGCGTCGGACAAAAAGGCCAACAAATATATCATTTTGCCGCTGGCCGCGGCGACCGGAACAGGAGGACAATCGAATGCCTAAATGGACAATGGAAATTCTGATCGGTTTTACGGCCGCGCTTATTATTTTCCTCGGCCTTATCGGAGTCAATATGATGCCTTTTGCCGTGATGGCTCTTATCGGCGTCGGAATCTTCGCGATTTTTCAAATGCGCGGCGGCTTGGCCGTTGGCGCAGCGCAGGATCGCAAGCGAAAAAAGCAAAAGCCCGAAAAGTTCACGTTCGAACAGATCGGCGGACAAGACAACTCCAAGCAAGAGCTGCGCGAAGCTTTGGACTTTTTGATCAAGCATGAAGAAATCAAAAAGCTCGGTATTCGACCGTTGAAAGGCATTCTGTTGACGGGTCCTCCCGGAACAGGGAAGACGCTGATGGCGAAAGCCGCAGCTCATTACACGGACTCGGTCTTCGTTGCCGCTTCGGGCAGCGATTTCGTCGAAATGTATGTAGGTGTCGGAGCGGGCCGGATTCGCGACTTGTTTAAAGACGCCCGTGCTCGTGCAGCCCAGGAAAAAAAGCAGAGCGCCATTATTTTCATCGACGAGATCGACGTGATCGGCGGTAAACGCGAAGGCGGGCAGCAGCGCGAATATGATCAGACGCTGAACCAGCTGCTGACCGAAATGGACGGCATCTACAATAATGACGAGCCGCGCATTTTGGTCATTGCCGCAACGAACCGCAAAGAGATGCTGGATGCCGCGCTGCTTCGTCCCGGTCGTTTCGACCGTCATATTCAGGTTGATTTGCCGGATAAAAAAGGTCGCAAGCATATTTTGGAACTGCACGCCAAAAGTCGCCCGGTATCGCCGGACGCCGATCTGGACCGTATTGCCGAAGAAGCTTATGGTTTTTCCGGCGCGCAGCTCGAAAGCGTGATGAACGAAGCGGCAATCTATGCGATGCGGGATAAAGAAGCTGTGATCGATCAACGGCATTTGTCGCGCGCGATCGACAAAGTGATGCTGGGCGAGAAAACGGACCGCGAGACGAGTGCGGACGAAAAACGCCGCGTGGCGATTCATGAACTCGGACATGCCATTATGGCTGAAGTATTGCGTCCGGGCAGCGTCAGCCAGGTCGCTCTTAGCCCGCGCGGACAAGCGTTGGGATATGTGCGCCATAATCCTCAAAAGGAACAGTATCTGTATACCAAGCAGTTTTTGGAAGAACAAATCATGATTGCACTGGCAGGATCGGCCGCGGAAGAACTTTATTATGGGGGCCGCAGTACGGGTTCGCGAGGCGATTTTGAACAGGCATTGGACCTGGTCGAAAACATGATCGTATCCGGTCTGACGGATCTTGGGATCGTCAGCCTGAAGATGTTGACCCAGGAAGAATTAATGAAGCATAACGATAAAATTTTGCGTGCCTTGACTGAAACCACGCGCAAAGAGCTGGATCGGTACCGCAAAGTATTCGAAGGCTCGCTCGATATTCTGATGCACGAAGAAGTTCTTTCGGGCGAACAGTTCCGTGCCCAATTCCGCGAATTGGCGCAGCTGCCTGCTTAATATTTCTTAGACGTCTATCCTCGATATCGCTTGTTCATTTGGCCGAGAACCCCAACGAATGTTGGGGGCTCGGCTTTTAACATTTTTGTGTGTGGTTTTAGAAGATGGAGGTGAAAAAGCGGCAGCGGGCCTTTTTTCGTCCCGACTTCACAAAATATCCGCAACTGCTTCGTCGCTTGGCAGCTTTGCAGGCTTATGATAGAAGTATGTGTCCGCGCACAGTCGACAATGTCTATTCAAACGCTTTTGACGATTTCTTCGGATTTCCGAATATTTTTAAGCCGCAATTTCTTTTTTACATTTCGGTTATGCTAAGATATGATTAGATGTTGGGAATGCAAGACGCTCATGTCGGCTGTAGGAGTGGACAATCTTGCAGGAGAGACCAGAAAGGATGAATACTAGAGATGAATTTTAAAAAAATAGGCGTCGTCGGCGGCGGGGTCATGGGACAAGGCATCGCAGAGATGCTTGCCTCCAGAGGCCTTGATGTCCTGCTCGTAGAGAAAAATAACGAGAAGCTGGACTATTCGTACGGCATGATCGAAACAAGCCTGGACAAAAAGCTTGAAAAATGGGGCATTACCCCGGCAGAGAAAAAGCTTACGCTGTCGAGAATTTCGAAAGTCACTCATTTTGCGGAACTCGGTTCTTGCGATTTGGTCATCGAAACGATCTCGGAAGACCTGGAAGCGAAAAAAGCGGTATTCGCCCAGTTGGACCAAGTATGCCCGAGCCATATTACGTTGGCAAGCAACACGTCCGCGCTGAGCCTGACCGAAATCGGCAGTTCCACGCTTCATCCGGAACGCGTTATTGGCATGCACTTTATTTATCCGGTGGCTTCGATCAACCTGGTCGAATTGATCCGCGGATTGAAAACATCGGACGCGACGTTCGAAGCGACCAAGAACTTCGTGGAAGAAACGCTCGAGAAAAAAGGCGTGACCGTTTACGAGTCTCCGGGCTTCGTCTCGACCCGTCTCATCTGCACGCTGATCAACGAAGCTTTGCACGTGCTTGAAGAAGGCGTCGCTTCCGCCGAAGACATCGACGACGCGATGCGTATCGGCTACCAATTCAACCGCGGACCGCTCGAAATGTGCGACCGTTTCGGCCTGGATTCGGTACTTGCGGCACTCGACGGCATGTTCCGCGAATACGGCGATCTGAAGTACCGTCCGGCGATCATTCTGAAAAAGATGGTGCGCGCAGGACATCTCGGCACGAAGACCGGCGAAGGTTTCTTCAAGTACGACAAGGATGGTGACAGACTGTGAAAGTACTCGTAATCAACTCGGGGAGTTCCTCGCTTAAATACCAACTGTATGATATGACGGATGAATCTGTTCTGGCTAAAGGCCTGGTGGAGCGAATCGGCATGGATTCTTCCATTCTGACGCACAAACCGACCGGCAAAGACGAAGTCGTCGAAGTCAGCGAAATCCTTGAACACAATACGGCGATCCGCAAAGTTATCGAGAAGCTTACGGACGGCGTACACGGCGTATTATCGAGCGTTGAAGAAATCAATGCAGTCGGCCACCGCGTCGTGCACGGCGGCGAATTCTTCAACGAATCCGCGCTCGTGGACAAGGAAGCGAAGAAGAACATCCGTGCGCTGATCGACTTGGCTCCGCTGCACAACCCTGCGGCCGTCATGGGGATCGAAGCTTCGGAAATCAATATGCCGGGCGTACCGCAGGTTGTCGTATTCGATACCGCGTTCCACCAAACGATGCCGGAAAAAGCGTATCTCTATGCCATTCCGCGCGTTCTTTACAGCAAATACAAAGTGCGTCGTTACGGCTTCCACGGCACGTCGCACTATTATGTAAGCCTTGCGGCAGCCGAGTTCCTGAACAAGCCGATCGAAGATCTGAAGATCATCACGGCCCATATCGGTAACGGCGGCAGCTTGACGGCTATCCAGGGCGGCGTTTCCGTCGATACGTCGATGGGGATGACTCCACTGGAAGGTCTGATGATGGGCACGCGTTCCGGCGACCTTGATCCGGCTATCGTGCCGTACGTCATGAACAAGGAAGAGCTGAGCGTCAGCGAAGTGAACTCCATGCTCAACAAGCACAGCGGATTGCTGGCCATCTCGGGTGTCAGCAGCGATATGCGCGATATTACGGACGGTTGGGAAAAAGGCGAAGCAAACGCGACGCTGGCTTTCGAAATGTACGAATACCGTTTGCGCAAGTACATCGGTTCGTATGCGGCTGCCATGAACGGCGTAGACGTGCTGATCTTCACCGCAGGCGTGGGTGAAAACTCGGCAATCGTGCGCAAAGCCGTCTGCGACAATCTGTCGTATCTCGGCATCGAGATCGACGAAGAGTTGAACAAAATCCGTTCCGGCGATCCGCGCCGTATCTCCACTCCGAATTCGAAAGTGGAAGTACTGGTCGTTCCGACGAACGAAGAGCTTGTCATTGCCCGCGATACGTTCCGTATCGTGCAAGGAGACAAGGCTTAACACACAGGAGAGGAATGACTTCCATGTCCACCAAAACAGACATTCGCGGTGTAAGCGCCCATGTAGGCGAGACCGTCAGAATCGGGTGCTGGGTAAACAATAAACGTTCGAGCGGCAAGATTCAGTTCTTGCAGCTGCGCGACGGCACCGGATATATCCAGGGCGTCGTTGTAAAAAGTGAAGTTTCGGAGGAAATCTGGAACGACGCGAAAAGCCTGACTCAAGAAAGCTCGCTTTATGTGACAGGCATCATCCGCGAGGAACCGCGCAGCAAATCGGGCTACGAAATGACTGTAACCGGAATCGAAGTGCTGCATATCACGGAAGATTACCCGATCACACCGAAAGAGCACGGCGTAGATTTCCTGATGGATCACCGCCATCTGTGGTTGCGTTCGACGAAGCAGCGTGCCGTGATGATCGTGCGTGCGCAAATCGTGCGTGCCGTGCGCGAATTCTTTGATACAAGAGGTTTTACTTTGATGGACCCTCCGATTCTGACGCCGTCTTCGGCAGAAGGTACAACGGAATTGTTCCATATCAAATACTTCGACGAAGATGCTTATCTGACGCAAAGCGGTCAGCTCTACATGGAAGCTGCCGCTATGGCGCTCGGCAAAGTCTACTCGTTCGGCCCAACCTTCCGTGCTGAAAAATCCAAAACGCGTCGTCACCTGATCGAGTTCTGGATGATCGAGCCGGAAATGGCTTTTGTGGACTTGGAAGAAAGCTTGGAAATCCAAGAGCAATTCGTGAGCCATGTCGTGCAGTCCGTTCTAACGAACTGCAAAGCGGAATTGGAAACGCTGGAACGCGACGTGACCAAGCTGGAACAAATCACAGGTTCGTTCCCGCGGATCACGTACGATGAAGCGATTGAATTCCTGAACAACAACGGCTTCGACGTCCCTTGGGGCGAAGACTTCGGTGCACCGCATGAGACGGCGATCGCGAACCATTACGACAAGCCGGTCTTCATCACGCACTATCCGGCAGAGATCAAGGCCTTCTACATGAAGCCGGATCCGAATCGTCCGGAAGTCGTATTGTGCGCGGACATGATCGCGCCGGAAGGTTACGGCGAAATCATCGGCGGATCGCAGCGTATCGACGATCCACAGTTGATGGAAGAGCGTTTTGCCGAGCATAATCTGACCTCCGATGCTTACAAATGGTATATGGACCTGCGTAAATACGGCTCGGTTCCGCACTCGGGCTTCGGTCTGGGCTTGGAGCGCACGGTTGCTTGGATCTGCGGCCTCGATCACGTTCGCGAGACGATTCCGTTCCCGCGCATGTTGTACCGTCTGTATCCGTAAGGCGCTTTACGCATGCTGCGAAGAGTAGATCAAGCAGGCGGAAGGAGGAACAAGCGGGTGAATGACGAAGCCTGGAAAACCTGGGCCATGGGCGTCTCCCATGCGATGGAATCGCCGCAGGTTCATATTCCTCACGCCCTGCTGCGTTTTTATCGCAAGATGGACCTCAGCTTGGAGGAAACGATGCTGCTGATCCAGCTCATCGGTTTCCGCCAAGCCGAGTTGAATGACTTCCCGACGCTCGAAGAATTGGAAGAGCGCACCGGACTTGCAACAGGCGAACTTGCCGGTAAGCTACAGCGTCTGATCAAGGAAGGCTTCTTAGCTATCCATGAAGACGAAGACACGCCGTCCGGCATTCGCTATGAACGTTACAATCTGGCAGGACTGTACGAACGCATCGCAGGCTGTCTGGCCGAAGAGCGCCGCAATCAGCGCCGCACCGAACGCCCGGCAGTTCCCGAAGAGGAAGCCGAGACGGTCGATAACTTGTTCCGCATCTTCGAACAAGAATTCGCCCGTCCGCTGTCTCCGATGGAATGCGAAACGATCTCCGTCTGGATCGACCAGGATCGATATCCGGAGGAGTTGATTCTTTTGGCTCTCAAAGAAGCGGTGTTCGCAGGCAAACTGCATTTCCGCTATATCGACCGTATCCTGCTCGAGTGGAGCCGCAACCGCGTCCGTACACCCGAAGACGTCCGCGCCTATTCCCAGAAGTTCCGCGGACAACGATAAACGGCGGCAGATCCTGTTCGTTGGGAAGCCGGGACGCTGCGGGAGAAATTCGTTCGGAACGCTGTCTCACCCGGAAAAACCGATTGAAGTTTTAGTGGAATTTTTCCGAGTTCAAAGGCGTTCCTCACTGAATTTCTCCCTCCGCTGAAGCTTCACCGATAGGATCTTTTAAAACAAAAAGCAAGACGCTCTCCATCAATCCGGAGAGCGTCTTTTTCTTTTTTACTCTTTTTATAAAGAATTGAAGGGCCACGTCAAGCGTGAGCGGAGGGAGAAATTCAGTGAAAGACGCCTTTGAACTCGGAAAATTCCACCAAAAACTTTAATCGATATTTCCGAGTGAGACAGCGTCTTGAACGAATTTCTCCCGTAGCGCCCCCAGCTTCCCCAACCTGTTCTATTCTTTCACCGCCCCCACCACGATTCCGGTGACGAAGTAGCGTTGCAAGAACGGATACACCAGCAGAATCGGCAATGCGCTGATGAAAATCTGCGATGCGCGAATGGTGCGCTGCGACAGGTTTGCGACGGCTTCAGGGTCGAGTTTTGACATGTCGGCTTGTACAATGATGGTTTGCATAAAGCTCGCCAAAGGCAGCTTTTCCGTATCGCGGATATAAATGATGCCGTCGAAATAGGAGTTCCAGTGGCCGACCATCATGAAAAGCGACACGGTCGCGATAACCGGCAGAGACAAAGGCAGGTAGATGCTGAAGAACGTCCGCAGATGTCCGGCTCCGTCGATAAACGCGGCTTCTTCCAGATCTTTCGGCACGCCGCGGAAAAAGTTCAGCAGCAAAATGATGTTGAATACCGCAACGAGTCCCGGCAGGATCAGCGCCCATAGCGTGTTCATCAGACCCAGTTTCAACACCAGAATATAACCCGGAATCAATCCGCCGCTGAACAGCATGGTCACGACGAAATACCAGAGGTATACGTTACGGGCGCGGAACACCTGAGTCTCCTTCGACAACGCGTAAGCCGCCGTCGTATTCACGACCAGCGCCAGCGCCGTTCCGAGAACGGTACGTTCCACGGAGACCCAAAGCGAGGCGAGGAAGTTGGCGTTGTCGAACGTCTTGGCATAAGCTTCGAACGTGAAGCCGATCGGCCAAAACGTGACCAATCCGGCATTGGCGGGAGCGGTTGCGCTAAGGGATACCATCAATAGATGCAGCAGCGGCAGCAGGCAAGCGATGGAGATGACCGTCAAAAATACATTGTTGCAGATACTGAAGATTCGATACGATAACGTTTTGTGATACATGGATGCGGCCCCCTTTCTAGAATATCCGATACCCGGCAAACCGGTAAGCCAGACGGTACGAGACCGCGATCAGGATCAAGCTAATAACCGACTTGAACAAGTTGACTGCCGTGGCGAAACTAAACTGTCCGCTGAGCAAGCCTTCCCGATAGACGAAGGTGTCGATGATATCGCCTTGCTGGTAAATGAGCGGGCTGTACAGGTTGAAGATTTGGTCGAAGTTGGCGTTCAGCACGTTGCCGAGCGCAAGCGTCGCGATGACGATCGTGATCGGCACCAGCGAAGGCATCGTGATATGCAGCGTTTGTTTCCAGCGCGTCGCGCCGTCCACTTCGGCCGCTTCGTACAGCGCAGGGTTAATCCCCGACAACGCCGCCAGGAAAATGATCGTGTTGAAGCCGAACTCTTTCCATACATCGCTGACGATAACCGTGAATCGGAACCAGTTGCCGTCGCCCAGGAAGAAGATCGGCTTGGTGCCGAACAGGTAAACGATAAACTGGTTGATCAGCCCGGTCTGCGCCAGCATATCGATCAGAATACCGGACAGCGTCACCCAAGACAGAAAGTGCGGCAGGTACACGAGCGTCTGGATCGAGCGCTTCAGCGCCATTTTCCGAACCTCATTCAACAGTAACGCGAACACGAACGGCACGATCAGGTTCATGATGATTTTGGTACAGGCGAAGAATAACGTATTGCCCGTGATTTTTAGGAAATAATCATTCTCCCACATGTATTGAAAATGCTTCAGTCCGACCCAGGGCGATTCGGCGAACCCGAGTGCAGGCTTATAATCCTGAAAAGCCATCACAATGCCCGTCATCGGAATATAAGAAAAAATAAAGACCATGATCGCTGCCGGAAGCACCATGAAATGCAGAATCCATGGTTGTCCACGACCTTTTTTTCGCTTGCTGCGCCGCACCGTCGAATCTTTGGCCTGCTCGCTTAGATTGGCTTCCATCGCGTACCCCCGCTTTCGAATGTCTGTGATAAGTGTCTTGCTTCTGATCGTTCTCTGCTATATATAAATAGTATCAAGCGGCTATTTGGGCTGACTATATAACAATGTTAGGATCGATATGGTTTTATTAGGCCTACTACCGAGGAGGAGCGTCACATGCAGTCCGTATCCGAAAAAACAAGCAGCCGTTGGAACATCCGCGGACGTTTTAGCTTATTCGCTAAAATGAACAGTCTGATTTTTATTCTGATTCTTCCGATCGTGCTTGCGTATACGTATTCGAACGATGTGACTTTCCACGTCGTGAGTGGTGAGCTGCAATCGTCGAGCGCGCGTCAGTTGACCTTCCTGTCCGGACAGATCGATTCGAGAGTCAGCCAGATGATGGACTTTAGTTTGACCTTTTCCAAAGACCCGAATGTGCAGGATTTCAACGGTTTGAATCTATGGGGAGATGCGTACGATCGGATGCAAATCCGCTATGCGGTACAGGAAAAAATGGTGCTGCAATCTGGCGTCACCGATATTTGGCCTTCGCGCTACACGCTGCATTCACAGCAAAATCATGAGGTCATTTCTAACTATTCACGCAGCAAGGGATACGACGAAGATTATCTAAAGCGAAATATGAGCACAAAATGGAGCTACGGCGATGAGGAAAACGCAGGCGCGCCCTCGTACTTTTATTGGTTTTACACCGATTCGCTTGGCCAGCAAGGTCTGCTTACCGGCAGCAGCCTAGTCGTGGAAGCCAGCTTCAGCTCGGACAATATCCGGAATATGCTCGATACGTACAAGGCGGACGGCAAAGGAGATCCTTTTTACTATCGCAAAGGGGATCTGCCGATCCTGAACCGTACGGCGGACCCCCAACTATCGAAAGCGTTGATCGGCTACTTGGATACGAATCCTATTGACCGGACCGCCCAGCGTGTCGTGAAGCTTGAAGGTCAGGATTATCTGGTCAGCTCTGTCGGTTCCGCGTATCTGGACGGCCAGTTGATCGACGTCGTGCCGCTGGGGGAGGTTCTTGGCCCGATCGCGTTCAGCCGCAATCTGTTTTACCTCTCGATTGCGCTGCTATTCGTGCTCGGCATCTCGGCATCGCTGCTGCTCTATCGCAATGTACAGCGTCCGATCCGAAAACTGATGAATGGGCTATTGCAGGTGCAGCGCGGCGATTATTCGGTTCGATTGCATGCACGCAGCCGCAATGAGTTTTCGTTCGTATTCGAACGCTTCAACGAGATGTCGCGCCGTACCGAAGAGTTGATCGAAAATGTGTTCAATGAAAAAATCCGGGCCAGGGAAGCGACGCTCAAGCAGCTCCAGGCGCAGATCAATCCCCATTTTTTGTACAATTGCCTCGGCTATATCATCAATATGGCGCAGATGAAAGACGAGGATGCGGTAGTCTCGATGGCTTTTAACTTAAGCGCTTACTATCGATACACCACACGTATGGAAAAAGAAATTACGCTTCTTGAGGACGAAGTGCGGTTACTGGTCAATTATCTCGATATCCAGAAGCTCCGCAACGGCAGAATCGACTATCGCATCGATATTTCGGACGAACTGCGAAGTCAGGAAATTCCGAGATTAATGATCCAGCCGATTGTGGAAAATGCAGTGATTCACGGCGTCGCCAAGTCGTATACGGCAGGGGAAATTACGATTCGAGGGGAATGTTCGGACGGCTTCTGCATAATTACGATCGACGATGACGGACCGGGCTTGACGCCGGAGCAGTATGAAGCATTAAACCAGAAAATGAACGAGGAACTGCAAGAAGAGATGGGCTGCGGCCTATGGAACACGCATCAGCGTTTGATTCACCAATTCGGCAGCCGATCGGGATTGCGTTTCGGTCCGTCGCCAGCCGGAGGATTCCGTACCGAGATCATTTGGGAAAACGCAGTTTTTTAAAAGGAGAGAACAACCATGCAGTTACTGATCGTTGACGACGAAATTCACTGGGTCGACAATCTGTCGATGAACAAACCGTGGCACACGCTGGGCATTGAACAGGTGCATAAAGCCTATTCTGCGCGCGAGGCGCTTGAGCTGATCGATACCCATCCGATCGATATCGTGATTTCGGATATTTTGATGCCCGAGATGACCGGAATCGAATTGATTGAAATCATCCGGGAGCGAGATCGAAAGATCAAATGTGTTCTGCTATCCGGCCATTCGGACTTTGAATACGCCAAACAGGCGATTCGTCACAGCGCGGTCGATTATTTGCTGAAGCCGCCGAGCGATGCCGAACTGCTTGGCGCTGTAGGCTCCGCGGCGGAACAGCTGAATGCCGATTGGGAAATGGTCAGTTCGCTGGAGCGGACAACCTATGCGCTGCGCGAGAACTTGCCGCTGCTGCGGGGGCGTTTGCTGCTCGACGCACTGGATGGGCAACGGATGTCGATCGAAGAATGGGAGCGCAAGCTGACCAGTTACGGACTGCCTTTTACCGTCGGAACCTGCGCCCTGTTGTTGGTGCGGATGGAAGAGGAATTCGGCAAATATCGCAATAACGGTCAGCCGTTGATCGAGTATGCGATTATCAACATGGCTGAAGAAGTGATGGGCGAGTTTCTGGAGGTCTGGGGCGTGAAGGAGGAGCATGGTTATTTGGCATTCCTGTTGCAATTCAAACCCCAGGCTCCCCCGGTGCGCGAGGGATTGCTGGAGAATCTGGCGACGAGGCTTCAGGCGAAGGTCAAGCAGTTTTTGAAAGGATCGTTGTCGATTGTGATGACCGATCCCTTTCGTTTCCCTGAAGAATTGCCGGATGCGTTTAGACGGGCGACTGCTTATTTTAGGCAAATTGTCGGAGATGAGCGGGAATTCGTGATGCGTCTAAGCGAGCCGGCAGGTCCATCCGAGCAGGGGGCATTGCGCTCTCTCTACCTCTCCCCCTCGCTGGAAACGCTGCTTGAGGCCGGGCGTTGGAATGAGGCCGAGGAGAAGCTGAACACGGTGTGCGATGAGCTGGACGGCCATTGGTCGGAATCGTGGGAGCATTGCATGGAAGCCGGATTTTCGATCGCGGCTTCGTATACCAATCTGGCTCACCGGGGCGGACGTACGCTTGAAAGTTTGTTGGGAAACGAAATCGAAACATTGCAGCGAGGCGAAGCCTTTTCCTCGATTGCCCGGCTGCGAAAATGGTCGATCAACGCGCTTCACCTGCTGAAAGAAGGGACGTCGAACGAAGTGAAAGATAATCGTTCGTCCTACGTGCGCAAGGTTCAGGCTTTTGCCGACAAAAATTTGCATCTGGATGTCTCGCTGCGCGCTTTGGCCGATCACGTGAATTTGCATCCGACGCATTTGTCCAAAATCTATAAGATCGAGACGGGCGAAGGCATCAGCGATTACGTGGCGAATCTACGAATGGAACGAGCCTCTCAAAAGCTGAAATCGACGGATAAAAAAGTGTACGAAGTCGGCTTGGAGATCGGTTATATGGACCCGGCGTACTTTATCAAAGTGTTCAAAAGGCACTTCGGCATGACGCCGCAGGAGTATCGGGACGGCGGGAAATAAACAAGGAGTGTCACGCAAACGGCCTAATAAAGTCCTATTCCGCCTAACAAACTCATATAGATGCCCTCCCGCAAAAGTTGATACAGTAGGCATGTAAGGTATAGATTGACCAAACAACGGGGGGGGATAAAGCAATGAAAAAGATCCGTAATGCTTGGAAAATCCTTGCGGTGGCAAGTCTGTTTACGGTGAGTGCTTGCAGCGGAGCGTCGGACGGGGACGGGAAAACAGAGACTACAGCCGTCGAGTCGGAAACGGCAGCAGCGGCTTTTGCGGCCGGCAAGTATGATCCACCGATCGAAATCAGTACCGTGTTGATGCCAAAGAAATACGTTCAGGGAGACACGAAAGAAAACAACGTCCATGACCGCTGGATGTTGGAGACGCTGGGCATCAAACACAAAGACACCTGGTACCCGGCCAACGACGACCAGTACAAACAAAAGCTTCAACTCGCTGTTGCTTCGGGGGAGAAGCTGCCTGACTTCGTGCCGGTTCCGACCAATCCGGTGCTGACGAACCAACTCATCGAGTCCGGACAGTTTATGCCGATCGACGAGCTGTTCGACAAGTACGCCAACAAGATTCTCAAGGATCACTCGGCTGAGCATCCGGAATTGTGGTATCCCTTTACGAAGGACGGCAAGAAGTACAATGTGCCCATTCTCGAATACACGGATAACGACGATACCGAGCTGTGGCTGCGCGAAGATTGGATGGAGGAGCTGAATCTCGAAGCGCCGAAAACGATCGCCGATCTCGAAGTCATTATGGATAAATTCAAGAACGAGAACCCGGATGGTCTGGCACCTGAAGAAGTGTTCCCACTCGCCATCACGCTGAAAAACAATACGAATACGTGGATGGGTTCGCTTGATTGGTTATTCGGCGCATATGGCACAATCGAAGAGCAATGGAACAAGGACGCCGACGGCAATCTGGAATACGGTTCGGTCAATCCAGGCGCGAAGCAAGCCCTTGCGAAGCTTCAGGAGTGGATGGAAAAAGGATATATCCATGCCGACTCCGCGCTGTGGGATGAAGGCAAAGCGGCTGAAAGCTGGACAAAAGGCACCGCAGGCATCCTGCCCGGCGCCAACTGGGTTCCGGACTGGCCGGCTCCCGATCTGCTCAAAAACGTCGAAGGCTCCAAAATCAAAGCCTACCCGGTTCCGGCCGGACCTGACGGCCTGATCGGCACCAAGTGGCAAAACTCCGGTGTCAATTCCAGTATCATGATCAACAAAGACGCCGAGCACCCGGAAGCCATTTTCCTGTACTACAATTACCTGCTGGACAACCTGGCTAACCCGGAAGCGGGCAGCGAGTACGAATACGGCTTCGCGAAAGGGTACGATTGGGACGTAATCGACGGCACGCCGACTAGCGACAAAGACAAAATTCCGAACTTCTCCAACGAGTTCCCGTTCCTGACAGGCCCGGCGCGTATTCCGGATCTGTACATGAAGACGCTGGTCAAGCTGGCGGACGGCGAAGAACCGACCACGCCGTACGAAAAACAAATGGCCGAGTTCCGCAAACCGGAAAACTGGTACGCCGCTAAAGTCGTCATGTCTCAACAAGAAGTGCGCAGGCAAAACTACTTTACAGGTGCCGCAACGCCGACCATGATCTCCAAATGGAATCTGCTGCGCCAATCCGAAATGGAGACCTTCAACAAAATCATCTACGGCCAACTCCCTGTTGACGCTTTCGACGAATTCGTAGCCAGCTGGAAATCCAACGGCGGCGAACAAATCACGCAGGAAGTCAACGACTGGTACAAATCCGTATCGGAACAATAATCGTCAAAAAGTCATAATCAGAATTTTGCAAGTTGTTCAAGCTTCAGCTTTTGAACTTCATACTGCACCACTGTGAGGCGGGGAATCTAATCCAAGATTCCCCGCCTTTAACATACCCAAAGTTTTGATACCAAGCGAAGCGAGCAGGCGGAGGAAGAAATTCAGTGAAAGGCGCCTTTGAACTTGGAAAACCCTCCATATTAAATTTGAATCAAGTTTTCTAAGTGAGACAGCGCCTTGAACGAATTTCGTCCGCAGCCGCCCGCGCTTCCCCAACAAACAACAAAAACCTGTACAATAAAAGCAATCAAACTCCCTTCGTCATTAAATTTCGGTTTTTTTCAAAAAAGATGCAGGGGTCAAAACAAACACATACGTCTATTCGGCTGGAAAGGGGGGGAGCCCGATTGACGAACAAGAATTGATCAGACGCATACTGCGCGGCGAACGCGACGCATTTCGCGAGCTCGTCGACGCCTATAGGCAGCATGTTTTCCGCATCGCCTTCTCGGTACTGCGCAGCGAGAAGGATGCCGAAGATGCCGCGCAGGAAGTGTTCATCCAAATTCATAAATCGCTCCCCGACTACCGTTCCCAAGGATTCAAGACGTGGATCTCGCGAATCGCGATGAACAAGGCAATCGACTTCAAGCGCAAGCAGAACCGAAGACGCGAAGACTTGTATGACTCGGAGCCCGCTTTGCTCAAGGTAGTATCAGGTGACGAAGCGCCGCTGTCCCGAATGCTGCGAGAGGAGCAATCGGATGAAATGCGACAACGAATGGCGGAAATGCCGCAGGGACATCGCGATGTGATCGAAGCGTTTTATTTTCAAGGTAAAAATTACGAAGAAATCTCGGCGGAGATGCACGTTACGGTCAAGACCGTCGAGTCCAAATTGTACCGGGCGCGAATGTGGATTCGGCAGCACTGGCGGGAGGAGGAATGGCGATGAGTGAAATCGTACGTTACGGACCGAAAGAATGGACGATGTATGTCAAAGGAACACTACCCGAAGTCACACGTGACAACTTGGAACGCTTACTGAATGATGGTGACGAGTTAGCGTTCGAACACTACATGGCCGCTCTTGAAAACGTAGGGGGCGAACTGCCGGATCAGGCAGACGAGATCGCGTTTATCGAACGGGTCATGATTGCGATTCCCGAACAACCGTCAACTGCCGGAAAAGGTCGTTTTGGACGAAAATGGACAGAGCCCATCGTTCTTTATACGGTGGCGGCTGCGGCCGCGTTACTGCTAACTTTCACGGGTGCATTCGATAGATTGGGTGAACAAGCACAGCGTGCCGCTGGTGAAGCGGGAAAAGTCTCATACAGTCAAATGTTGGCGGATGGAGCGTCAAGTTGGCTGAGCGGCTTCAAAGCGAAAGGAGAAAAGTAGCATGAATCGACAACGAAGTAAATTTGTAGCGCTGATGCTGAATGTCATACCGGGACTTGGGCATTTGTATTGGGGAAGAAGAATCCGGAGTTTTTTTTACTTTCTGACTTCGCTCGGTATTGCGGGAATTGGGATCATGGCTTCCATAGATACTTATGATGATGCGCCGCTCGCGATTTCTTTTGGACTTTCGTTCATGATCTGGTGCATAAGCATGTTCGATCTGGTCGGTGCGGTGCTGAACAGCTCGCCGAAGCAGGAATCCCAACAGACGGGAAATTATTATAGACCCGATCATGTCCCGCCGCAGGATTACTACGGAGAATATCCGGATGAAGCCTCATACAGAGCCGAACGAATGGGGATGGAAAAAGGCACTCCTCGGCATATGGAGTTTGGTTCGGATGAAATGTCTGGCTATTCGCCTTATCCACCGATTGGGCAGGGACATATGCTGCGTGAGCCGGAATACTTTTCAGACTCTCAGCGGTTTCTCACGATCCTGCTCAGCTTCATTCCAGGCCTGGGTCATCTGTATATGGGGCTTATTCAGCGGGGTGTGTCGTTTCTGGCGGCCTTCTTCGGTCTGACGACAGTGTTGGTCTTTATTACTGGGTTTACGGGAGAAGAATCATTCCTGTTATTTTTGGGCGTACTGCCGATTATCTGGGTATACGGCATGTTCGATGCGGTTCAGTTGGCTGAACGGAAGCGCCGCGGAGAGAAAGTGCAAGATTATTCCCTGATTGCCAAGTGGGATATGGGCAGCGAAGGCGGACGCAAAAGCCGTACGATGGGCTTGCTGCTTGCTGTCGTACCGGGTGCGGCTCATATGTATCTTGGGCTGATGAAACGAGGCGTGCAGTTCATGATCTTGTTCTTCGGCAGCATTTATATTCTCGATATACTGGGATTGTCGCTGTTCCTGTTCCTCGTTCCGTTGATCTGGTTCTACGCTTTCTTCGATGCTTTGCAACAGGTGGGGCGTTATGGACAAGAAGCTTTGTCAGACCGTCCGTTGATTGCCAACTTCGACGCTAATCGGGTTTGGATCGGCGTCCTGCTGGTCGCACTGGGGCTGTATTATGTGCTTAAAACGATCATCATGCCGGTGCTCAGCATGCATATGGAGCCGATTGCTTCACTCTTGTATGAAGCGGAGCCTTATATTCGTAATGCGGTGGTGGCACTGCTGCTAATCGGTGGCGGATTTAAACTGATGCGCGTATCAGAGCGGGCGAAGGCGTAACAAGGCCCGTGCTGAGTGAAGTAGAATTCGTTTTAAAAAGAAAACCGAGAATCCTCCGTATGAACATCTTGGAGGACTCTCGGTTTTTTCGCATTTCGTTGCTTAGGCTTGACCGGACTTCGGAAGCTTATCTTCGAGTTCGCGTCCCATTTCGGCCGAACGTTCGGAGCAGCGCTCGGCGGCGCGAATAACCGCTCCGTAGAAATCGCTCTCGTCCAGCTTGGCGATAGCGGCTTGGGTTGCGCCGTTGGGCGATGTTACCTTTCGACGCAGCTCGGATGGCTCTTCGCCGGTTTGACGTACCATTTGGGCGGCGCCCAATACGGTTTGAACCGTCATATCGCGAGCTTGATCAGGCGTTAGTCCGCCCCGAGTGCCCGCTTCGATCAAAGCTTCCATCATATAGTAGACGTAAGCCGGGCCGCTGCCCGAAATGCCGGTCAACGCGTCGATTTTTTCTTCTTCCGTTTCGACCACGATCCCGACCGATTCGAACAACAGGCGAGCCGTGCGACTTTGGTCATCCGACAGGCCATCGGAGTAGCTAACGCCTGTAACGCCCAGTCCGATTCCGCTTGACGTATTCGGCATGGTGCGAACGACCGGTTGCTCCGGACGTCCAAGCAGGCTGCGCAGCGTTTGAATCGACAGACCCGCGATCATTGAAACGACTAAGGTACGCGGTCCGATCAACTTGCCGAGCTGTTCGAGCGCCTCTGCGGCATCTTTCGGCTTCATAGCCAGAATGATGACCGGCGAAGTACGCAGCACCTGTTCTTTTTCAACGGGATCATTGGTGCCCGGAATGCCGTAGCGCTGCTTCAACTCTTCAAGCTTCGACTTATCGCTTCGATTCAGGAATGTAATATGGCCAGGAGCGATCACGGCACGGGCAACCAGTCCGCGAGCAACAGCTTCAGCCATCGAACCGGCACCGAAAAAGCAAACGCGATCTTCAATCAACATACGAGCTTGAGTCATAACCCAATCATCCTTTCCGAATTAAAAACTTGCCGATGACTTATCTGTGATACATGTAAGATGGCATTTGGATTACTGGCGAATTTGACCGTTGCCGTAGATCCGGTATTTCGACGAGGTTAGAGCCGGCAATCCCATAGGGCCGCGGGCATGCAGCTTTTGCGTGCTGATCCCGATCTCGGCGCCAAAGCCGAATTCAAAGCCGTCAGTGAAGCGAGTGGAGGCGTTATGGTACACAGCCGCAGCATCGACTTCATTGAGGAAGCGCACAGCGTTGACGTCGTTTTCCGTTACGATACATTCCGAGTGTTTCGTACCGAATTTGGCGATATGGGCGGTTGCTTCGTCTAACTCGCTTACAATCTTAATATTCAGAATATAGTCATTGTACTCTGTGGCGTAATCTTCTTCTGTTGCAATTTTCGCTTCCGGTACGAGGGCTGCCGTTTGTTCGTCGCCGCGCAGCTCCACGTTCTTCTCCAAAAGGCGGTCGGCCAACTCGCGGAGATTGCGTTTGGCAAAGTCTTCATGCACGATCAGCGTTTCCATGGAGTTGCAGACGGATGGACGCTGCACTTTGGCGTTGATCGCAATCTCTTCGGCCATTGCCGCATTTGCAGAAGCATCGATATAGGTATGGCACACTCCTGCGCCGGTCTCAATGACAGGCACCGTGGCGTTCTGCACGACATTATCGATGAGCGAACGACCGCCGCGCGGAATAATGACATCCAGCAGACCGTTAAGTTTCAGCATTTCGTCGACCGAAGACCGGGAAGCATCTTCGATCACTTGCAGAGCATCGGCTGGAAGAGCAGTCTGGGCCAGGACGGCGCGCAGAACCTCGGCAATTCTTTTATTGGTGGACAAAGCCGCCGATCCGCCGCGCAGGACGACGGCATTGCCGGTTTTCAGACAAAGTGCCGCCGCATCGACCGTGACATTCGGACGGGCTTCGTATACGATGCCGATTACACCCAGCGGTACGCTGACCTTCTCGATTCGCAGTGCATTTGGCCGTTCGATGGTCTCCAGCACTTTACCGGTCGGGTCAGGCAGATCAGCAACGAGACGCAGGGCATCGGCAATCGAGGCGATTCTCGCTTCGTCCAGCATCAATCGATCCAGCAGCGATTCGCTGGTTCCGTTTGCGCGCCCGCGCTCCAAGTCTTCGCGGTTCGCTTCGATTAAGGATACGGCTTCCGTATTCAACGCATCGGCCATCGCCAACAAAGCCGCGTTTTTCTCGTCGGTCGACAGTGTCGCCATTCGACGAGCGGCAGCTCCGGCTAGAGTGGCTTTGGCACGCACTTCGCTTTGTGGTGCAGCGTTTGTGAAGACTTGTTCATTTCCTTGTACGTGGCTCATCTGATATTCCTCCTTGAGAGATCTGATTTTTATCGCAAAGAAATCCATTCATCCCGATGGATGGCTTCCAAGCGATGCAATCCGTTGAGCTTTTCCAGCACCTGAGGCCCGGGCAGGCCGCAGACCCGCTGCAAATCTTCCATATCGTAGTTGACGACGCCGCGTCCGACGATATCGCCGTGCGGTCCGCGCACTTCGACGACATCGCCGGCATGAAACTGGCCTTCCACGGACGTAATGCCGACAGGCAGCAGGCTCCGGCCGTTTTCCATCAAAGCACGCTGCGCTCCGGCATCGACGATCAATGCGCCGAACGGACGGGAGAGGTAACCCAGCCATTGTTTTTTTACAGGCATGGAAGAGAGGGTAGTGGTAAAATGAGTCCCTTTGCCTCCGCCTTCGGCGGCGGCTTGAAGATCGCCGTCTTCTTTGGCTCGCCCGACGAATACCGGTACGCCGCCGCGAGTCGCGATTCTTGCGGCGTCCAACTTCGAACGCATGCCGCCCGTGCCGACGCTGCTGCCTGCACCTCCGGCCATCCGATAAATATCGTCATCGATTTCATCGATTACCGTATATTTGACGGCTTGCGGATCATGGCGGGGATCGGCACTGTAGAGTCCGTCCATATCGGTCAGGATCACCAAGCGGTCGGCTTTGACCAGATTGGCGACAAGCGCCGACAGCGTATCGTTATCCCCGAATTTCAATTCATCGACGGAGACCGTATCGTTTTCATTGAAAATGGGCAAAATGCCGCGCTCCAGCAATTCTTCGATGGTCATGACGGCACTGCCAATACGCTTGCGGCTATGAAAGTCGGTTCGGGTCAGTAGAATTTGTGCGGCTACATGACCGTATTCGGCCAGTGCTTCCTGATAAGCACGCATGAGCAGCGCTTGTCCGACTGCGGCCGAAGCTTGCTTTTCATGCAGCTTTTTGGGTCTTTGCGTATAGCCGATCGCGCTGAAGCCTGCGGCTACGGCACCCGAGGTCACAAGCAGCGGTTGGTAGCCTTGTTTATACAGCCGGGCAAGCTCGCGCGCGAAATAGGCGATCGCGTCGCGGTTCAATCCGCCCTGGCTGCCTGTAAGCGAGCTGCTGCCTATTTTTACTACGATGCGTTTGATCATGAAATCTCCTTCTTTCTGTCTGCGCAAAATAAAAAGGCTCTCGTCCAAGGCACAGCATCAGCTATGCGAAGGACGAAAGCCGAATAAGCGCTCCCGCGGTACCACCTTGATTGACGACCTGGGTCGCCCTGCTCAACCCCGCTAACGGAGGGGAACCGTCCAAATTCAGCATCTGGATCGCTCGGAGATAGGTTTGGGAAAGGGCCTGACCGTAAATTCTCGCAGCCGGTGATTGATGGATGGGCATCGGAATGCCAACGCATATCAACCACACCGGAATCTACTCTCTGGAAGGCGGACGCTTTCTTACTGGTCCCGTCATTGCAATGTAACCTTTGGTTTTTCCTAGAATAGCATGGAGAAGGCCGTTTGTAAAAGCCGGAAATTTGCGCAGTCACCGATTCGGCGCGGCGCCGCAGTCAAGAACCGCGTTTCGGCCTAAAAATCACGAACGCGATAACCCGGTCATCGTGCCGCGCAGCGTACCGATAAAGGCTTCGGCTGCTTTCGATAGCGAACGCCCTTTGCGGTACGCGATCACCAGTGTGCGATAGGGAACCGGGTCAGCTAACGGCAGATAGACGGGCAGCAGCTCGCTTCGCTTGGATCTTGCGACGAAACGCGGCACCAGCGTTACCCCCATGCCGGCTGCGACCAGCGATTGGAGCGTCTCCATGTTACTGCTTTCGAACACGACTTGCGGCTCATAGCCGGCCTGACGGCAAAGATCCAACACCGTTTTGCGAAACCCTTGCCCCTGTTTCAGAATAATGAACGGTTCGTGCTCCAGTTCTTTCATATCGACACCTGCCAGCGGATAGGACCCCGAGCGCAAAGCCAGACGATGCCCGGGAGGAACGGCAAGATCGATCGGCTCGTCGGCAATCGGTGCGTAATCGAGCGTCGGTTCCGTCAGCGGGAGCGAAAGCAGGCTGATATCGGTTTTTCCGTTCGCCGTCAATCGTTCGAGATGATGAGACGTATCCTCCATTAGAGTGACGTCGATGCCGGGATATCCCGCGCGGAACGCCGGAAGCACATGGGGCAGCAAGTGGGAGCCGGTAATCGGCATGCTGCCGACCGTAATCCTTCCTTTGCGCAGCTGCGAAATATCTTCCATCTCCACGCGCAAAATTTCCATTTCATCAATGATCCGCTGAGCGCGTTTCATAAATTCCCGTCCTGCATGCGTTAGCTCGACCGTGCTCGTATTGCGCTGAAACAGCAGCACGCCGAGTTCTTTTTCCAACTTGGAAAGCTGTTGGCTCAGCGAAGGCTGCGCAATATGCAGTTTCTCAGCCGCACGGGAAAAATTACGTTCGGCGGCGATCATCAGCGCATATTGAAGTTGTCTTAATTCCATAGTCATTGTGCTCCTTAAATTCTTCTGACGATTTTAAACCATTCAGGCTGTCGAAAAATTCACTTCGGCGCGAGGAAGCGATAAGACTGCGAGAGAAATTCGTTCAATTCGCTGTCTCACTTGGAAAACTGGATTGAAATTTTGTATGGAAGTTTTCCAAGTTCAAAGGCGTCTTGAACTGAATTTCTCTCTCCGTCTTTTCGCTTCCGTGCTAAGTTGGAATTTGTCGGCACATTGAAAGGCTTAAGGCATCCTCTTTTTTATTATTGTAATAAGTATTTAAAGGGTTCGTCTATAGGTATAACCTATTAGGATTATAGTTATTATATCTTGGAACAATGAGACACCGCCATGTTATATTTAACCCAATAACAAAACCGGCACGGAAAAATGAGCAGTCGGTTCGAATCCAGCAGCGGGGTGAGATCAATGAGTAAAAAAACGATGTACGAGAAAATTTGGGAAAATCACGTGATTCATCAAGAAGAAGGCAAGCCGGCTATCATTTATATCGATTTGCATCTGGTGCATGAAGTGACGTCGCCGCAGGCGTTTGAAGGTCTGCGCCTGAGCAATCGTCAGGTTCGCCGTCCGGATCGCACGTTTGCGACGATGGACCATAACGTACCGACGACGGATCGTTTTAATATCAAAGACCCGATTTCCAAGCAGCAGATCGATACGCTCAGCCAAAACTGTAAAGACTTCGGCGTGAAACTGTTTGACCTCGACACGATCGACCAGGGCGTCGTGCACGTTATGGGGCCGGAGCTGGGCCTGACGCATCCGGGTAAAACGATCGTTTGCGGCGATAGCCATACCTCCACGCACGGCGCGTTCGGCGCGTTGTCGTTCGGTATCGGCACGAGCGAAGTGGAACACGTGCTGGCGACTCAATGTTTGCAGCAAGCCAAGTCGAAAACGATGGAAGTTCGTTTTATCGGTAAGCGTAAACCGGGCGTAACCGCAAAAGACATGATCCTGGGCGTTATCGCGAAATACGGCACGGACTTTGCTACCGGCTATGTTTTGGAGTACACAGGCGAATCGATCCGCGATTTGACAATGGAAGAGCGCATGACGGTCTGCAACATGTCGATCGAAGGCGGAGCGAGAGCAGGTCTGATCGCACCGGATGAGACAACGTTCAACTACATTCAAGGCCGTGAATATTCGCCGCAAGGCGAGGCGTTCGAGACAGCGGTTGCGGATTGGAAAAATCTCACTACGGACGAAGGCGCGACCTATGATCGCGTTGTCGAATTCGACGTGGATACGCTGATTCCGCAAGTGACCTGGGGAACCAGTCCGGGTATGGGTACGGATATCAACTCGGTTGTCCCTAATCCGGCTGACTTCACGACAGAGAACGAACGTCGTGCTGCCGAGAAAGCGCTGGAATACATGGATCTGGCTCCGGGTACGAAAATGTCCGATATTCCGGTCGATTACGTATTTATCGGTTCCTGCACCAACGGGCGGATCGAAGATCTGCGCGCTGCTGCCGAAATCGCCAAAGGATATAAAGTATCGGAGAAGGTTACCGCGATCGTCGTTCCGGGTTCGGGACGGGTCAAGCTGCAAGCGGAGAAGGAAGGGCTCGACGTGGTCTTCCGCGATGCGGGCTTTGAATGGCGCGAAGCGGGATGCAGCATGTGCCTGGCGATGAACCCTGACGTGCTTCAACCGGGGCAACGCTGCGCATCGACGTCGAACCGTAACTTCGAAGGCCGTCAAGGCCGCGGAGGACGTACGCATCTGGTGTCGCCGGCAATGGCTGCGGCTGCCGCAATCGAAGGCCGCTTCACCGACGTGCGCGACTGGCAGTTCAAGACTGAAGTCGTTAGCTGATCACTGACTAATCTTTCGGAAAGAAGGGACTTTACATGGAAGCATTCAAACAATTAAACGGACTCGTAGCCCCCGTGGATCGGGTCAATGTGGATACGGACGCCATCATTCCCAAGCAGTTTCTGAAGCGCATCGAACGGACTGGTTTCGGCCAGTTCCTGTTCTTCGAATGGCGCTTCGACGAGGCCGGAGAGGTGAATCCTTCGTTCGAGATGAACAAGCCGCGTTATGAGGGAGCGGAAGTGCTGATCTCCCGTGCCAACTTCGGCTGCGGTTCGTCCCGCGAGCACGCGCCTTGGGCGATTATGGATTACGGATTCCGCTGCGTGATCGCGCCTTCGTTTGCCGACATTTTTTACAACAACTGCTTCAAAAACGGCATTCTGCCAATCCAGCTGTCCGAAGAGCAGGTTCAAGATCTGTTCGCGCGCACAGCCGAGCATGAGGGCTACCGTCTGAATGTCGATCTGGAAAATAAAGTGCTGACGGATAATTACGGACTGAAGATCGAATTCGATCTGGATGAGCACCGTCGCCAGTTCCTGCTGCAAGGCTTGGACGATATCGGTCTGACGCTTCAGCATGAGGATGCGATCTCAGCATACGAAGCAAAACGCGCCGAGCGTGTTTACGCTTAGTCTCCCAAGGCTTGAAGTCAAGTTTCCGAAGCGCCGCCTTCCCGAATAGGAAGCGGCGCTTTTTGCTTTGGATGACTCGGATCACAGAGGGTTGGAAGAATGCGGGACTTCGTTTTATAATGAGTGAGGGTTTTAACGGGGATTGGATTGAGGAGGAAGTGATGGGCGCATCGTTATTTGGCAATCTGGAAAAGTTGAAAAAAGACATGAAGAAAAAAAAGCGGTCGGTTGATTCTTTTCTGTTCGACTATAACAAACAGCAATACGTCGTATTGGTCAAGCCCTATGGAAAAGACGAACAAAAACCGCCTGAAGCGCTGATGCAACTGGAATTTTTACGAGTGGGCAAGCTTAAGGATCGCTTGACGGTTCCGGCCACCAAGTGGCAGTTTATGCTGGATGCGCGTGCAATGAGAGGGTATTTTGATATTACGTACACGGAGAATTTGGGCGAGGTTTTTCGTGAGCTTTATGAACGTTTTGCAGATTTCATCCCGACGCAAGTCCTTGAAGAGAAATCGGAGATCGAGCAGGAAGTTCTACGCGGATAAGACGGGATGAAAAAATCCATCAGGTTTTTTGTGCAAACTCTACGTTTTACATATGGGAAATGCCGATAAGAAGAACAGGAATTCACTGCGCACGAAGAATCCGCTTTTCATGGTACAAAGGAGTGTCAATAGCTCGGGTTCGGGTGAATTGATGACAAAAATGCAATAAATGCCGCAACTTTTGAAAAAAGTCCGCGTCTAAGCTAACGTAAGCAACTGTTGGGATGTCAATAGTTCGGAATAGTTCGAAAGGCGTTTGGGAGCAAGCCCGAGTAGGACCTAAGTCCGACGAAAAAAGCGAAGAATTTAGAGGTGGATGAATGAAAAAGTACGTGTTAACAACAGTCATGGCAGTCCTGATGCTGATGTTCTTGCTCCCGCATACGGGACAAGCGGCCTCATCGGGAACCAAAATCGTGCTGGATAATCGGGAGCTTGCCAATGCAGACGTGCTCACGGTTAGTCAAACCACAATGGTTCCGATCCGGGTCGTTTCCGAAGAACTGGGTTATAAGGTCGAGTGGAACCAGTCAGCTCAGCAGGTAACCATCGGCAGCGGTGCAGATACCGTCGTACTCACTATTAACCAGGGTATGGCTTCGGTAAACGGTGCACTCGTATCCCTTAACCAGCCGGCCATGGCGCAAAAGCAAACGACCTATGTGCCATTGCGCTTCGTAAGTGCGCAAATGGGACTCCAGGTCAAGTGGGACAATGCCGCACAAACGGTTTCCCTGTTCACTTCGGGCAATCCGGCGGGCGGTCAGGTCGGAGCCACAATTCCGGGCACGTCCGATAGCGGGACGCTGACCCCGGTTACGACACCGGTCGGTGATCTGGCTGTGCTTCAGGCGATTAGCTTCAGCGACAATCGACTGATGGTGACCACGGATAAGACCGTAACGGTAAAAGACTCTGTCCTGACAGGGCCAAACCGCATTTTGCTGGAGCTGTCGAACACAGGCTTTGGGCCAGCGATCGGAAGCGGCATGAGTGTCGGTGACGTGGGGACAATCTCGGCAGACAACGCGGATAACGTCTCGCAGATTCGTTACTTCATTCCCAAGAGCAACCCGAACACCGTTCAAGTCGTCATCGATCTGAAGAGCGCCAATACGTATAAGCTTTCCAAAGAGGGAACTTCCGTATTCGTGGCTTTGGACAAAGTAACGGCGCCAAACACAAATGTGGGCGGCAACGGTAAGAAAGTCATCGTCATCGATGCAGGGCATGGCAACCAGGACCCTGGCGCCGTGGGTAACAGCATTCGGGAAAAAGACATCAATCTGGGCATTGCGCTCAAGGTTGAAGCCATTTTGAAAAAGAATTCGAAAGTCGATATCGTAATGACTCGCAGCGACGATACATTCCTGGAGCTGAAGGAACGTGTGCGTGTGGCGCAGAACGTTAATGCAGACGTGTTTATCTCCATTCACAACAACAGCGGTTCGTCGGCTGCAAGCGGAACGGAAACGTATTACCAACGAGACGGCAGCAAATCGCTGGCAACGACGCTGCATAAGTATATTCTTCAAGCTACAGGCTTCAAGGACCGCAAGGTTCAATACGGCAACTTCCATGTGATTCGCGAAACGACTATGCCGGCAGCACTGCTGGAGATCGGTTTCGTGAGCAACGCGGGAGATGCGGCGCAGCTGAAAAATGAAGCTTTCCAACAAAAAGTCGCTGAAGCGATTGCCAAAGGATTGCTTGAGTATCTGGGGCTGTAGGCGGATCGACGCTTAGAAGCTGAAAAGTTACGATTATTTCATACATTCGCCGCCGGCAGGAATGAGAGCGCCGGCGGCGAATGTTTTGTTTAGAGCTTAATCGCTTGGAAGAGAGGAAAGGGGATAAACGAACATGCAGCAGTTTAAATACAATAACGGAACATTCAAAATGAAAAAGGTAGTCCCGGCCGTTTTGGCCGTAATGATGGGCGCGAGCGGGGGCTCGTTGGCGTTGGCAGCCGAAACGACGACGTCAGCGCCAGTTGCTTCAACGACAACTGCCGCAGGCTTTAGCGATGTGAAGTCCGGCTATTGGGCTGAAAAGCACATTTACAAACTGGCCGCACAGGGGATCGTTCTTGGGCAAAATGGTCAGTTCAAGCCAGCAGATAACATTACGCGCCAAGAAGCAATTACGATGGCGATTCGTTTTGCGGGAGTCGAAGGTGAACTGGGGACAGCTGAAGCAGCCGTGCTGCCCGAAGGACTGACGGTAAGCAATTACTTCAAGCCTTATGTGGACCTTGCATTGGATAAAGGGCTGATCAAGTCTGCGGAAGAAAAAGATATCGACGGCAAAGCCTGGGGCACTCAAGCGGCCAGCCGTGAATGGGTAACCAAAATTCTTGTACGTGCAATCGGCAAAGAATCCGAAGCTTTGGCTTCGACCGAAGCAACGGCGTTTGCGGATAACGGCGATATCGCCAAAGGAAGCGTCGGTTATGTCAGTACGGCCGTTAAGCTCGGAATCGCCCAAGGCGTCGAGAATAACAAGTTTAATCCGGCAGGCTCGGTGACGAGAGCGCAGATGGCGACCTTTTTCAGCCGTGCAGAAAGTTATATCACGCCTACATACGCAGGAATGACGACAGGGATCGTGACCGGGCTGACGGCTGACTCCCTGACGCTTTATGCCAACGGAACCACCACGACGTACGCGCTTGGCGCGGGTACGGCAACCTTCACGGCCGACTCTGACGCGAAAGTGCCGGCATCGTCCGTGCAGCTGTATACAAAAGTCATGGCTGCGGGTACAGGCGGACAAGCCGCTTACGTGGAAATCGTCGACGCCAAAGCTCAGGTCGAGACGATTACAGGAGAATTTGATCGGGTTACAGGCACCAATACACTGTTCATGAGAACAGAAAGCGACTACCCGAAATACGAATATGATTCGGAGACGGTGTTCCTGGACCAAAATGGCAATAAAATCGATCCGAAAAGCATCAGCGCAGGCAGCCGCATCTCGCTTCTGAGAGAAACGTATTCCGGTGCAGGCAAAATCCTGACGGTCCAAGTGACTTCCGGCAATGTAAGCAAAAAGGATACTGGTACAATTACCGCTGTCGACACGACTTCCGGCACAGTGACCTTTAACGCTTCGACAGGCATCTCGGAACAGTATAAGCTCGATGCGACAACGATTATTCGTTATCAAAATGAAATTCTGAGCGCAGCTGATCTGAAAGCAGGCAGCAAAGTCGGATATACGATCGAAAACAACGTGATTCGCACGATTGAAGTCACGGAGAGCGTGGAGCGTACGGTAACGGCTTCGTTGTACCAAACGTCTGCTGACGGATCGACACTGACTTACAAGACGGACTCGGGGGCGCTTGAAGTGAAGCTGGTAGCCGATAACGCCGTTGTCATTGTTGATGGAAAAGCGGCGGCGTTGGCAGATCTGATTGCCGACAAGACGCAGGGCGACCGCGTCGTGCTAACGTTGAACGGAACAGGCGAAGTAACTCAGATCGTCGTACAAGACCGTGAAGCCACGCAGTTGACGTTTGCGACAATCAGCTCTTACGATTCGGCCACAGGCGTGCTGGCTGTCATCGACTCGGCGGGCAAACCGTATGCGTTCACGCTGGATGCTAATACGAAATTGGCTTACAATACGACAGCGCCGACGCTGAAAGGCATTGAGCCGTTGTTGATCAAAGGCCGCGGCCTCAATCTGACCGCGGTAAATAGCCGTTTGCTGTCGATGGAGATCGTATACAAATACGAAGGCACCGTCGAGCAGGTCAATGCGGCCGCATTAGCGCTTACGCTGAAGCTGGATAATGGTACAAGCGTTAAGTTGCCTTACGGAACCACAGGTACTGTCGTTCAAGTTTATGGCATGAATAATGCGACAATGGCGAATGTGAAAGCCGGAGACCGCGTCGTGGCTTCTCTATATGCGGACCGCGTTGCCCTGCAATCGGTAGCTGTGCAGACCACGAAGCAGTTCCGTGTGTCGGCCGCAACGCCAACAAGCAGCAGATTGAGCCTGGAGCAGGGCGGAATTACCACCAGCCTGTTCGTCGATAACAAACTGATCCAAAATGTACAAGGTGCACAGGTCGGTTATGCGGGACTGACAATCGGTGGTCTGGTAGACGTGACCTTCAGTGGCCCGGATGTGTCGAAAGTTCGGATCTCGGACAGCGTCATCGGTTCGGTGCAAAGTGTCGATACCGCTGCTCGAACTGTTACTGTACTGACTTCCGCGGGAGCAACGCGAACCTATACCGCAGCGACTTCCCCATTGACTGTTAATCAAAATGGAACGGTTGTATCGGGAATCGGAACCCTTTCGGTCGGTCAGCATGTTCAGGCCAACGTTCAGCCGGACGGAAGCACATCGTTCACGATCTTCCAGGCCGTGAGCAAAAGTTTCTGGAAATACGATGCTTTGACTCAGACGGTATTCGTGAAGATTACACCCGGATCATCGGAGGCAAATACCTTCAAATTGGCTCCGGATGCCTGGATTCACCAGGGAACTGCGAATATCAGCGTGCAATCGCTCGCCGGAGATGATAAAATCGTATTGTATCTGAATAACAACGTCGTGTACGAGCTCGTGAAGCAATAGATTTCCGTCCGGCTGCTGCCGGGTACGGTCAGGCCGGCTCGGTGCGAACCTTATCGTTCGCACCGGCCGGTTTGTCTTTGAGATCAGGCTTCGCGATCGCGACGCGGGAAAAGGATTGAGCCATGACAAACGCGAAGGTCAGACATATTCTGGACACGATTGCTGGCATGTATCCGGACGCCCGTTGCGAGCTGGACTACAGCAATGCGTTTGAATTGACGATCGCGGTGCTGTTGTCAGCTCAGTGTACGGATGTTACGGTTAACAAGGTGACAAAAGATCTGTTCCAGAAATATCATGCGCCGGCCGATTATATCGCCGTCTCCCGTGAGGAGCTGGAGCAGGACATTCGCCGGATCGGATTGTACCGGAACAAAGCCAAACATATTCAAAGTCTTTGCCATTTGTTGATCGAGCAGTATGGAGGCGAGGTTCCGAGTGTGCACGACGAGCTGGTCAAGCTTCCCGGCGTGGGCCGGAAAACAGCCAACGTCGTCGTATCGAATGCTTTTGACGTGCCGGCCATTGCGGTGGACACCCATGTTGAGCGCGTATCGAAGCGATTGGGTCTTGCGGCAGAAGATGATTCTGTGCTTGAGGTCGAGAAGAAGCTGATGAAAAAGGTACCGAAGGACGAGTGGACCCTTACGCATCACCGTCTGATTTTTTTTGGTCGCTATCATTGCAAGTCGCAATCGCCGAACTGCCAAGTATGCCCGCTGCTCGATGTGTGCAAGGAAGGCAAACGACGTATGAAGACGTCAACGGTGCGCAGAACCCGCAAAACAAGTTAAGACTAAATTACACAAAAAGAGGATGGACAGGATGGAAAACATGAAATGCGTAACGGTTTATACCAATGATTTCGAGAAGTTTTCGGATATTTTCGAGCAGGTTCTGATCAGCGACATTCCGGAGAACGAAGATACGGAAGTCGAAGGCGTGACGGTCGGTCTCGTTACCGATATCCCGGAAGAATACATCGAACAAATGCGGGTAAAACCGGAAGTCGTTGTTATGCGCGACAAAAAACGCAACATCACGATTTTGCAGCACGGAAAAATTTTCGAAATTTTCATCCCGTCCGTTTAAGTTTCGCTTGCGAACGTTGAAACGGCGCTGAACCTGGAGGAGCATATGGCGGACATGACAATGAATTCCAGGGATCTGCACAAGAAATTAGAGCGGCTGCGTGCCGCTCTAATTTCATATGAAGATCCTGAAATAGCAGCCAAGATCGGCCAGCTTGAACACAAATGGGATCAAAAAGAGCTAACCCTTGCTTTCCTCGGACACTTCTCAGCCGGGAAGTCGAGTTTGATCAATGCATTGTGCGGAGGACCTTTATTGCCATCGGGGCCGCTTCCGACAACGGCTAACGCAGCGATTATCCGAAGCGGAGAACGTCGTGCGGAGATCACCTTGCATCCGGCTGCAGAAACAGATAGGCTGAAAGCCGACTCGGATCGGCCTGAGCAACCGAGGAAGCTCGTACTGGCGCCCGAAGAGATGGAAGAGGCATTGGCCCGTTATTGCAAGGACGGGGAAGCCTATGCCACGGTTGAAATTTGGGGAGATATTCCGTTGCTGCACCAAGGCGGAGCCTTTCTGGATACACCCGGTGTGGATTCTACCGACGCTGCCCATGCTTCGGCAACCGATGCCGCGCTGCATTTGGCGGATGTCGTATTCTATGTGATGGATTATAACCATGTTCAATCGGAAACCAATTTGGCGTTTGCCAAAAGTTTATCCGATCTGGGCAAGCCGCTCGTTTTGATTGTGAATCAAGTCGACAAGCACAGGGAAAAAGAGTTGCCGTTTACGCATTATCGGGAAACGGTTGAGCGTACCTTTGAAGATTGGCAGATTAATGCCGCCGGAATCTTATACTTGTCGGTTAAGCATCCCGATCACCCGTTGAGCGATTGGCGGCGTCTTGTCATATTGATCAAGCGTCTGCTCGAAGAGCGGGAGGAACTGCTGGAACGCGGGATTCGTCTGGCTGCTCGCGACCTTACGGAACGGCATCTGGTTCGTGAGCTTGAGATTCGCCCGGAAGAAGCGGCTTCGTTGACTGAAGAGGAGCTAGAAGTCGAAGGCATCGCAGAAGCAGCTTTGCAAGCGCTTCAGTCGGCGCGGAGCGAACTGCTTGATGCGGGAACCGTACTTCGCGATCAGTTGATGGCGGATATTGGCCGAATCCTTGATAATGCACCTATTATGCCTGCTTCACTGCGCGATTTGGTTCAAGCCTATTTGGAATCCACAGTTCCAGGCTTTCGTGCAGGAGGACTGTTCGCTTCGAAGAAACGAACAGAAAAGGAGCGAGAAGATCGTCTTCAAGCTGTCGCTTCCGATTTCTCCGAACGGGTGGAAGCGGGACTCGACGTGCACGTACGCGAACGTTTGCGCGCTTTCGGACGCGAGATCGGCGTATGGGACGGAGGACAAGAAGCTCGGCTCGAGCAGGCTTTGCCGCGCGTGGAAAGCGGTTGGATTTCCGGACGCCTTAAGTCGGATGCCCGATTGTCACCGGAGTATGTCATGAATTTCACCGGCGATTTGCGCACGGACGCACTCGGGCGCTTCCGCAGGGCGGCGTTGGAATTTGCCGATCAACTGCTGAAGAGCCGCGCTCCGCAGGATACGGAAAAGCTGGCTGAGCTTGAGCGACAGATTGCTGACGCGTCCGTATTCGCGGACAAAGCACGCCGTCGACGGGAAGTTCGCGAAGCGTTGGATCGGCGGAAAACGGAACTGACGAGCTTGCTCGGCGCGGCCGCCGAGCCTGCGACGCGGCTGGCGGTAATGGACGAGCTTCTGAGCGGCGAAGAACGGTCAAGCGAGAGCCCGTCTGCCGCTCAAGCCGGCTTCGCGCCGCACGCCGAAAATCCGCACGCGCAAAGCGCGGATTCAGAGACCAACGAGATGGCCGCTGTTGAGACAAAAAAGGAATCGGCTGAAACAAGCCGAGGACCCGTTCTTGATTCTTCCGCTGGCGCGGTCGTATCCGATTCCGCGACTGCGCAGCCGACGGAAGCACCGGGACGCCTGGGCATTCTGCGAGGTGCAGCGGAGCGCTTAAACGAGGCTGCCGGCCTGCTCGAAGCGCTCCCGGCGTTCGGTTCGACGCTGCGCGCGATGCGGGAGCGCGAGGATTCGCTGCGAAGCGGGCGATTCACGCTTGCGCTGTTCGGCGCGTTCAGTGCCGGAAAGTCGTCTTTCGCCAATGCCTTGCTCGGCGATTCGTTCCTGCCCGTATCGCCGCATCCGACAACGGCGGCGATCAGCCGGATCATGGCCCCCGATCGCGCCGAAGATCACGGCAAAGCGTTGATCGCCATGAAGAGCGTTCAAGAGCTGATGGGCGATCTGGCCGATGCTTGCGAACTGCTGGGGTTGAAAGATCCGGCGCTGGGACGTTGGCGCGCCGAAGTCCGGGCGTTGACGCCCGATCGAGTTCATCCGTCGGGCCGCGCGCATTACAGTTTCCTGCGTGCCGCGGACGCGGGGTTCGACCTGGCCGAGCCTTTGCTTGGAACCGAACTGCTTACGGGACCGGAAGAATTCCGCTTATACGCAGCCGATGAAAGCCGGGCCTGCTTCGTCAAGCGGATCGATGTCTACATCGATTCGGAATGGACCCGTCAGGGGATCGTGTTGGTCGACACCCCGGGAGCGGATTCGGTGCATGCGCGCCACACGGGCGTTACGTTCGATTACATGAAAAATGCCGACGCGCTTGTATTCGTGACCTATTACAACCACGCGTTTTCGCGAGCCGATCGTCAATTTCTGGCGCAGCTCGGCCGGGTCAAAGGCAGTGACAGCGTCGACAAGACTTTTTTCATCGTCAATGCCGCCGATCTGGCCGATTCCGAAGAAGAATGCGCGGGGGTAACTTCGCATTTGGAAGAACGTCTGCGCGCGGAAGGCATTTTGCGGCCGCGGATTTATCCGGTGTCCAGCTTGAACGCGCTTGACCGCAAGCAGGTATCGCTGCGAAAAAGCAGCACGGCCGGGCAAAAACGTGACGTCGAAGCGTCCGATGCCCCAGGCTTCGACCGTTTTGCGGATTTCGAGCGGGAACTGATGCATTTTGCCGCCGAAGAGCTGGCGGGACTTGCCGCCTCGGCCGCCGACCGCGAGATTGAAGCGGCGCGGGAACGGATAGCCGGTTGGATCGAAGAAGCGGCGCAGGGCGAACAAGCAAGGGAAATCCGGCTTGGGCGGCTTGAGTCCTCCCTTGCGGAAGCGAGACGCATCATAAGCGACGCCGAAACGGCTGATAAGCTTCCGGAACTGTCGCGCGAAATTCGCGAGCTGCTTTTCCATGTCCGTCAGCGAATCGAGTTCCGCTTCAATGCCTGGTTTGCCGAAAGCTTCAATCCGGCCATTCTGCATTCGGGAAGCGGCGATCTCAAATCTGCTTTCCTGGCCTGCGGTCGGGAACTGTCGCGGATGGTGGCGCGCGAAGCGGAGAACGAGCTGCTCGCTACCGGTCTTCGGATCGAGCGGGCAGGTCAGCGAATGCTTAAAAACGGCACGAAGGATGCTCTGGACCGGTTGTCCGAGTTGGGCGCTCCGTTCGATTTGCCCGAGCAGGGAGACGGGGGAGAGTGGCAAACGCCGGAGGTTTCCGAAGTGCAGCTCGGCGGTTCGTTGAACTGGGGATCGCTCTGGCCTTTGTTCAAAAATCCTAAAGCTTTCTTCGAACAGCGGGGGCGCGATGTCGTTCGCGAAGCTGCGTTGGCGACTTTCCGAGAAGCCATGCAGCAAATTACCGACGCCAGATTGCCCGAATTCGAATCGTTTTACGGCAAGCAGTTGGCTGACAAACAGAAAGAGCGCGCGAAAGCTTTGCTTCGGCAAACGGAAGAAGCGGCCGAAGGGCTTCGATTGTCATTGTCCGGTCGACCGGATACCGATTCGTGGAAACGGGTTGAAGGCCTTCTTAAAAAAATTCTCGAAGCAGAGGTTGAGGCAGGCGTGTAATCTGTGCGGAAGTCCCGGTTATAAAAAAAGCGAATTCCAAATAAATGTCAGGCAGACAATGACAGACATATTCTGTCACTCGTCTGCCTTTTTTTATATGCCGATAGGGTTTCGAGTCTCAAGTCGCTGGGTAACTCATAAGATAAAAGACTCACTGTCGTTAGTCATATAGATGCAGTTGGCACGATCGGGTCCCTAAGTTAAGCAGGCGGGAGAGAATATCATGAATGACATCTTGAAAATCCTATCACTAAACGGGGTATATTTAACGATTGCGTTAATGGGATCGATTACGGCATGCATGCTGATCACCTACGGGGCGGCATGGAGGAGTTCGGAACTGCGCACGGGACGGGTCAGGCGGCGCCAAGGCATCGTCATTTTACTTGCTGCGGCCGCTTTCAGCATCGACCATATCATTGCTCCGCTGTCGTTGACGCTTCCGATCAACAGGGATTATTACGCGATACATTTTATTTTTACGATTTTGGGTTGTTTGGCAGCGACGGCGCTGGCCATGCGCTACGCGGTCAAACCTCCGAGCGGTTCGGCCCGTTTCTTTTTGACCGGATTGATCGTGTCTTTAACCATTCTGATTTTCGATTATGCCAACGTCGTGATTTTATTCCGCGATTTCGCAGTATGGAATCCGGATCTCGTCGCTTTGACGGTCGGACTTACCTTGTGCGCGGGCTTCGCCGTGATCCGGCTGTTGGCGCTATCCAACCGTAACCGCGAACTTGGACTGAAGTCGCGTTGGACGCTGCCGGGTATCGTATTATGCGGTATCGCGCTGTTCGGCGCCCCGATTTTGAGCGTTTTATCGGTTTTGCCTTTGGATGTGTACAACCAGTCGGGCGAAATCGGCGAAAAGCGGGCTTTTTTACTCCCCTATCTCATCATGCTGGCGATCGTATGCTGCCTCGTCGCCATCCCGGACGATTTCCTGCGCGTACGCGAAAAGCTGCAAACGCGTAAAATCCTCGAACGGGAACAGCATTACATTTCCTTATACGAGCATAATCCCGATGGCGTATTGGAATTCGATAAACAAGGCGTCGTAATGGGCATGAACGAACAGGCGGAAGCCGTCGCGAAAAAGTTGGGCAAAAAAGTCGTCGGCTCCAAATTTAGCGACTTGTTTTCGGGGGAACAGCGGCGGATCGTGGCCGAGCATATGAAGATGGTGCTCGGAGGTCGGCACGGGACGGCCGAGATCGATGTGCGGTGGCCTGACGGCAACATGCAGTCGTATGCGCTGACTTCGCTGCCGATCGTCGTGGACCGTCAAGTGGTGGGCGCTTACAGCATGGCCAAGAATATCACTAAGCGCAAACGCGATCAGGAAACGATACGCCATTTGGCGTATCACGACGAGCTTACCGGTTTGGCCAACCGGCGTTCTTTCGAAAATACGCTGGAGCGTTACGCGCATTACGGCGAAGGGAAACCGGAACCTTTTACGTTACTGTTCGTGGATTTGGATCGTTTCAAGCGGGTGAACGATTTCTTCGGCCATGCTTTCGGTGATTTGGTCATCAAGTATGCCGGGAAATTAATCAAAGAAAGTATTCCGTCCAGCGCTTTTCTCGCACGCATGGGGGGCGACGAGTTCACGGTCATTTTGCCCGGCGTATGCCGCCGTGCCGAAATGGAAAAGTGGGCGGGGAAAATCGTCGATCGGTTCAACGAACCGTTCGAGATCGGCAAACACACGGTCAAATTGTCCGCATCGGTCGGAATCGCCCGCTATCCGGAAGACGGTTTGTCGAGCGATCTGCTGACGAAATACGCGGACGCCGCCATGTATGTGGCCAAGCAAAACGGCAGCTCGCAGTACCGCTTTTACGACGCGGTCAGCGACCGTACGAGCCAAGAAGAGATCTGGTTGGAACAAGAACTCGAATATGCGGTCGAACGCGATCAACTGCGTTTGCTATATCAGCCTAAATTCGATATCCGCACCAGCCGCATTATCGGTTACGAAGCGCTTTTGCGTTGGGATCATCCTCAGCACGGCGAAATTTCTCCGCTTCGTTTTATCCCTTTGGCAGAAAAAAGCGGCATGATCGTTCCGATCGAACAATGGGTACTGCGTACCGCTTGCATGCAGGCCAAACGTTGGGAACGTGCCGGTCGAACCCCGCTGCCTATCGCGGTCAACCTTTCCCAGGTTCATCTGATGAAGCCGGATATTTACGAGTCGATTATCCAGACACTCCAAGAAACCGAATTCGATCCGCAGATGTTGGAATTGGAGATCACGGAAAGCGCGATGATGCATAATGAAGATCATGTCATCGAGATTCTCGACAAGCTTAAAGAAGCCGGCATTTCGGTGTCCATGGACGATTTCGGCACGGGATACAGTTCGCTCAGTTATTTGCACAGCCTTCCGATCAACTGCCTGAAGATCGACCGGTCGTTTATTCGAAAAATCACGACGGATAAAGACAGCAAAGCAATCGCCGAGATGATTATTTCGATGGCGAAGCAGCTGGATTTGAAAATCATCGCCGAAGGCGTGGAAACGAAAGAACAGGTCGCTTTGCTTCAAGAGCTTCAATGCTATAATGTGCAAGGGTTTTATTACAGCCGTCCGCTGACCCCGGAACAAGTGGACCGCGCACACGTCTCGTAAGCGATTCCGGCAGATTGAATCCCCGATTCGGCAAGTCATCGAATCGGGGATTTTTCATAAAGATGTTTATAAAATAAAAATAAGGTAATGAAAAATTCAAAATAGAAAAACCCAAATAACTGCGAGCATGACCATTCAACAAGCTTCCTATCGTTATGTCGAACACGGAAAAAAGGGGCTTTTCCGCAACACGAGAACGAAGCGGAAAAATGATGTAAAATAAAAGATATAGCGGCGCGACGATTTAGGGCTTGTACGCAAACTCAACAAAATCTGTTTCCGTCGGAGTTTGCGTACACGCCCTAACCGAACATAAGGTCGGATCGAGCGCTGAAGTCTTTCAAGCAAAGGAGAATCTTTATGTCTTCATTCCGATTGAAATCCGGCGACACCGTTGCCTTGATCGCTTGCTCCGACGGCCTGTCGCCGGAAGATCGTGCACGAATCGAAGCGCTCGCCGGACAGCTGCGAAGCTTCGGGCTTCAAGTCGAGGAGGCGCGTACGCTGATCCGAAAAGCCGGCCCTTTCAGCGGTACGCCGCAGGAGCGGGCGGAAGAGTTGAACCGTTTGTTCGCCGATCCGCGGATCGTTGCTATATTCGATATATCCGGCGGCGACGCGGCGAATCAGATTTTGCCGCTGCTTCACTATGAAGCGATTCGGAATTCGGGCAAGCCGTTGTTCGGTCTGAGCGACTTATCGACGGTATTAAACGCAGTTTCGGTTTACAGCGGCATTCGTACGTATCATTATCGAACAATGAACCTGATCGGAGCCTACGGAGAACGGCAGCGGGAAGCTTTTTATCGGACGTTTTTCGAAGGTTTGCCGGATCTCTATAATTTCGATTTCGAATTTTTGCAAGGGGAAGACCTGAACGGGGACGTGATCGGCGGCAATTTGCGCTGTCTGCTCAAGCTTGCGGGAACGCCTTATTGGCCGGATGTCACCGGAAAAGTTCTTCTGCTCGAATCATTGGGCGGCGGAGCGGCAAGAATTGCGTCGCTGCTATCCCAATTGTCTCAAACAGGGGCATTAGAGCGGTGTTCGGGACTACTTTTAGGAACTTTCACGGAATTGGAAAGCCGCGGCGAATTTGGAATCGTGCGTGATCTACTGCTCGAATTGACGCAAGAACGGGGCATTCCGATCGTAAAATCGAGTCAGATCGGGCATGGGGAAGACGCGAAGTGCGTCGTATTGAGTTGAAAAGGAGACACTGCGATGAAGCTGGGTAAACGATTGTTCGGACGCGAAAACAAACAGCAGGAACAGCATGTAAAGTCTCGGCGTTCCGATCCGTCTTCCGAATCGGGATTCGAAACGGCTGTTTTTGCGGGAGGGTGCTTTTGGTGCATGGTATCGCCTTTCGACGAATTGCCCGGCATCGTGTCGGTCGTCTCCGGCTACACGGGCGGTCATACTGAAAATCCCACCTATGACGACGTCGCCAGCGAGATGACCGGACACGCCGAAGCGGTGCAAATCGTATTCGATCCCGAGATTTTCCCGTACAAAAGGTTGCTGGAGTTATTCTGGCAGCAGATTGACCCGACAGACGCGGGCGGTCAATTTCAAGATCGCGGCGCTTCTTACCGAACCGCGATTTTCACAAGCAACGATCAGCAGCGCAAGGAAGCCGAAGCATCCAAACGCGCTCTGCAAAAAAGCGGCCGCTTCAAAAGCAAAATCGTTACCGAAATCACCGAAGCCGGTCCATTTTACCCTGCGGAAGAAGAACATCAGGACTATTACAAACGCAGCTTCGGCCATTACCGCCTTTACCGTCAACATTCGGGCCGCGATACGTTCATTCATGACCACTGGGACACGGACCGCGATCGCGAACATTTGCGCCGACAATTGACCGAGATCGAATACAACGTCATGATCCACGGCGATATGGAACCGGCCTTCGACAACGCATACTGGAACGAAACACGCCCGGGCACCTACGTCGACCGCCTAAGCGGAGATCCTTTATTCGACGCCGCCGGCAAATACGACGCCGGCGACGGCTGGCCCGCTTTCTCCAAAACCTCCGGCAGCCGTCTGGTCAAACGCGAAGCCGCCCTCGGCGGCAGCGAGGTCCGCACCGCCCTCGTCAGCCGCCTGACCGGCATCAAACTCGGTTACCTCCTCTACGACGGTCCCGGCGAAGAACGCCTCCATTACCGCGTAAACTCCGCCGCCCTCCGCTTCGTTCCGCAAAACGAAACAAACTGAGGACTCTGCAATGCCCTTCAACTCGAACCGATCGAGTTGCGTCTTTCATTTTGTATTGCTCTTCCCTGACTACCCTTCAAACGGTCTTATCCTTTGACGAAGCAATAGGCAAGGGAGAAATTCAGTGAGAGACGCCTTTGAGCCGGGAAAGCTGAAAGCTTTCTCGGCGAAACAGCGTTTCGAACGAATTTCTCCCGCAGCCACCTATGCTTCCTCCCCAAATTAAGACCTTCCCCCTCCTTCCTTTAAGCGTTATAATATGGAAGAATCTTATAGACGCTGGAGGAATCTAATGAAAAAAGGAAGAATGTTTTACAAAACGTTTATTCCGATTCTTCTGCTGGGCATCGCTCTGGCGGCGAGCTTCGGCATTTACACGTATATTCAGACCGTTCGCTCGGTCATCGACAGCGTAGCCGACGAGAAGCAGAATTCCATCACCCAGATCAAAAATAACCTGGAGCAAAAAATACGCACTATTGAATACGCTTTCAATACATACAGCACGACAAGTTCGTTCGATCAAGTGGTCGATAATCCGATTACGCAGAAGGATTTCCTTGCTTACCGCGAAGTGAACTCGCAGCTCAACTACATTGCGACGATGGGGCTCGAAGGAGCCGAATACACGTTGATCAGCCTCAAGCGGGATTGGATGATCTCGAACGGAACCCTGTCGTACATCGGCGCGGAAGAAAAAGAGCGGTTGTACGAGCAGTACATCGACAATCGGGAAAAAGGACTGTTCTGGATCAAAACGGACAACGGCATCCGTTTCGTGAACACGCTGCCTGCTTTTTCGACGACAAAAGACGCGATCGCGTTATCGGATATCTCCGTCGGCACGCTCAACCGCACGCTGCGAAGCGAAGACGGCGCCCGTGTGTTCATTTTGAATAAGCAGGGCGACCTGATGTACGACACGGAGCCGGAAGCACTGCTGGAGGAAGCGCAGCGGTCGAATCTTGCCGATACGGCGGGAGCCGGCGAGCTTAGAGGTTTGATCGATTGGAGCGCGGAAGGACAGGGCAAAGGGGAATTGATCTATTCGCGTTCGGCTTATAATAATTGGACGTATTTTACCGTGCTGGATCAAAAAGAAATCGCCGGAGCGTTGAAAAACACGAGATACGGCCTGATCGCGATGGAACTGGCGTTGATTCTGCTGATCACGGTAGTGGCTTACGTCATCGCTGCTCATTTTACTAAGCCGATTCGTCAAATCACGCGCAGCTTGCCCGATCATGTCGCGTCGCCGGGCAAGAACGAAGTGGATTGGATCTTGTCTTCGATCAATCGATTGTTAAGCGAGAAGCAGAGTCTGGAGAGCCTGATGGAGGCCGAGCAGCCGCAGTTGGAGACGCAATTCGTGCTGAATCTTTTCCGCAATCGCATTTCGGCCAACGATCTGGAGCATCAGCTTCGGCGCTTGAATTATGACGGAGGACGTTCCAGGCAATACGTGACCATGCTGGTTCAACTGGATAACGTGGGCAAACGCGACACGCCGGACCGGGACGTGCTGCTGCTTGCCGTCAACAAGATCGCGGAGGAGATCATCCCGGCGGGACATCGGATGCTGCCCGTTATTTTAAATGACGATACCCAGGCGACGATTCTGATGTTCGACGATATCGAAGAGCCGGAAGTCCGGCGTCGAATGCTGGAATATGCGAAGCTGATGGTCAAGACGGTCAAAGAGTACCTGAAGTTGTCGGTCAGCGTCGGGATCAGCCGTGCCTACCCTAAGTTGCTCAAAAGTAAAGAAGCATGCGAAATGAGTAAGCAGGCGCTGCATCAACGGTTGAATCTGGGCAAGGAGTCGATCATTTTTTACGAGGATATCGCAGAGGTCGTCTCCGGTCCTTTGCTGCTCCATTATCCGGCCGAGCTGGAATCGAGACTGTTCGACGCGATTCGGTTGGGCGACGAGGAACGGGTGTCCGCAGCCTTGTATCCGCTTCTGGCCGAGTTTATGAAAAAAAGCCGCAATTCGATGAACCTGGAAGTCATGCTCGTGCGACTGGTGAACAATCTGATCCAACTGGAGCAGCTGCTGGGCATCGAAGTGCTGCTGACGGCCGACAATCATGCGTTATACCATCGTTTGCTCAGTATCCGCAATCCCGAAGAGGTGGAACGGATACTGGTCGAGCAGGTCATTTTCCCGATGGTTCGCAGCATGGAAAAGAAAACGAACGAGCAATTCCGCTGCTTGTCGCAGACGATTGCCGATATCGTGCATGAGGAGTACGATCAGGAGCTGTCCTTGGAAATGATAGGGGAAAGGCTGCATTACAACCCCAACTATCTCAGCAGCATTTTCAAAAAGGAATTCTCTGTCACCTTCAGCGATTACCTAATGGGTTACCGACTCGACATGGCGAAAAAGTGGCTGACCGAGACCGATAAGACGGTCAAAGAGATCGCCGAACGACTTCAATACCACAATCCGCAAAATTTCATTCGTTCGTTCCGTAAAAAAGAGCAGGTGACGCCCGGCGTGTATCGCAAGCTCAGGCAAAACGTGTAATGCGCGAAAAGCCCCGTGCTCCTGTGGCTCCACAGAAGAACGGGGCTTCGTGATATGCGGTCGCAGTACCTAATAGCTTGACCAACCTTGCATTTAATTTGGTCAAGTTACTGGTTTGAGCGGCGCGCGAGCAAAAAACGATCAGCCTTTTACCGCACCCAGCAGCGCACCTTTCGTGAAATGCTTCTGCACGAACGGATAAGCGATCAGCATCGGAATCGTCGCGACCACGATTACGGCCATCTTGATCGTCTGCGCGGGCGGGATGACGTCGACCGACGTTCCTTCCGCCTGCATGCCGCTCGATACGATGACGATCTGCCGCAGCAGAACCTGAATCGGCCATTTGACGGAATCGGTCAGATACAAGATCGCCGTCATGTAGGTATTCCAATAGGTCACGGCGTAAAAGAGCGAGATCGTGGCAATCGACGGAAGAGCGAGCGGCAGCATAATTTTCAGGAAAATGCCGAAATCGTTGCTGCCGTCGATCTTCGCGGATTCCTCCAGTTCGTCAGGCAGCGCTTGAAAGAAGTTCCGCATGATGATCAGATTGAACGCGTTGACGGCAACCGGGAGAATCAAAGACCAATAGGAGTCGATCAGGCCGGTTCCTTTGACGACGAGAAACGTAGGAATCATCCCGCCGCTGAATAGCATGGAGAATACGACGACGAAGTTAATGAAGTTGCGGCCTCTTAAGTATTTGCGCGACAGTCCGTAAGCCATCAGCGCGGTCAGCACCATGCTGACAATCGTTCCGACAAGCGTCACGCCGACCGATACGCCGAGTCCTTTGAAGATCGTCGGTGTGGACAAGATATAGCGGTAAGCATCCAAAGAAAATGTAGTGGGGAACAAAATGAACTTTTTGGATACGACCTCCTGGGTAGACGCGAACGAGCTGGCGATCACGTTAATGAACGGTAACAGACAGATGAGTGCGATCAGGATCAGCAGCGTATAGTTGACGATATTGAAAAGCCGACTGCCGAGTGTTTGCTTGCGACGCGAAGAAGAATGTTCCATTTTATCAACCTCCTTGTGGACTTGAATGCCTACTTTCACGATACCAGCGACCTTGCGTTCCGTATATAATCCGCGCGTGAGGTGATCGGCTTTTGAGGCTTTGTTTACCGGATAATCATTAGCTTCGAACATAATCATCAGCATTGTTCCATTGCAAACAAATCCCGCAGCGGCGGCGTTTTGCAAGCGTTATCATTTGATGATTATATACGGAATCGACCCTGGCGCTTACGCTGAGAGTGCAATCGGAATTCAAAGTGAGAGTGAGGTCGGTTAACGATGGCAAAGCCGGTGAACGTGTCCGATGCGTCCCTGCTGAAGCATGATCGTCAAGCCGTGCGCAAACGCGGATTCGGTGTTCGCAAGCACATGCTGCTGTATCTGATGATCCTGCCCGGTTTTCTCTATTTTGTCGTATTCAAGTATTTCCCGATGGGAGGCCTCGTGATTGCCTTTCAGGATTACCAGCCGTACCGAGGCATCATGGGCAGCGAATGGGTAGGATTCAAACATTTTATCCGCCTGTTCACGGAACCTACCTTCTTTATGCTGCTGCGCAACACATTGGTCCTGTTCGCGATGAACATCATTTTCTTTTTCCCTTTACCGATTATTCTCGCGCTCATGCTCAACGAAGTTCGGCACAAGTTTTTCAAAAACTCGATCCAGACGATCATCTACATTCCGCATTTTATGTCCTGGGTCATCATCGTTTCCATTACTTATGTATTCCTGACGGTCGACGGCGGCGTGCTGAACGAGCTGCTGGCCGCGGTCGGACTGCCGAAGATCAGCTTCCTTACCTCGTCGGAGTGGCTGCGTACCGTGTACATCGGACAGATCATTTGGAAAGAACTCGGTTGGTCGACAATCATCTACCTGGCCGCGATTACCGTCGTCGACACGCAGTTGTACGAAGCGGCGGAAATGGATGGAGCAGGGCGCCTGCGCAAAACGTGGCATGTCACGCTTCCCGCGATTCGTCCGGTCATTATCACCCTGCTCATTCTGAAGATCGGCAGCACCTTGGATCTTGGTTTCGAGCATATGTATCTGTTACTGAATTCCCTCAACCGCGAAGTGGCGGAAATTTTCGATACGTACATCTACACGGCGGGGCTTAAAAACGGTCAGCTCAGCTACAGTACGACCGTCGGCTTGTTCAAAGGCGTAGTCGGACTGGTGCTCGTCATGTTGTCCAACCGACTCGCCAAAAAGATGGGGGAAGACGGCGTGTATTAAGTGCGTGTGACAAGCGAAGATTTTATTCCAAAAAAGAAGGGGTAATCACATGAAAAAAGTTGCGAGAAAAGCCCGTAAAACGGGTGCGCTGCTGCTGTGTACCACGATTCTTCTGCTTAGTGCCTGCAGCGGTGGAGGAAGCAGCAATCAAGCCGCTTCCGGCGAGCCGTACGACGAGAATGCGAAAGCGAATATCAGTTGGCTGAATATCCTGCATACCGCGTCTCCGCCGACCGATACCATTTTGAACAAGATCGAAGAAAAGACCAACAGCGATATTCAGTTCTCGTGGATTCCCGACGCGTCGAAAGAAGAGCGGATCAACACATCGCTGGCTTCCGACTCGCTGGCCGACATCGTGACGCTGACGCTGCTCGATAACTCCTCCGTGCGGAATTCGCTTAAATCCGGGCTGTTCTGGGACGTGGAGCCGTATCTGAACGATTATCCGAACCTGGCGAAGATCTCCGAGGATACGCGCCGTTCGGCTTCGATCAGCGGTACGCTTTATGGGGTTCCGTTCCAGAAGGATCTGGCACGCAACGGCATCACGATCCGCAAAGATTGGCTCGATAAGCTGGGACTGGAGACGCCGCATACGACCGCAGAGCTGATGGAAGTCGCCCGGGCTTTCACGGAGGATGATCCGGACGGTAACGGCAAAGACGACACGACAGGCTTCGTGGACCGCAGCGATCTGATCTATGGGGCTTTCAAGACGCTCAGTTCTTACTTCGGAACGCCGAACATTTGGGAAGTGGACGCAGACGGGAAAATGACGCCGGAGTTCATGACCCAAGGTTACGTGGACACGATGGATTATATGAAAGAACTGTATCAAAAAGGGTATATTAATCAGGACTTCGCCGTTACCGCCAAAACCGACCAACAGCAAAAGTTCGCTCAGGGCCGTGCGGGCATCTACGTGGGCGCGATCTTCGATAGCAAAAACCTGCTGAATATGGCGAAAGGCATTCAAGACGATATGGAGCTGGTGCTGGTCAACGATATTACCTCTACCGGCAACGAAGCGGATCGGGCGATCTGGGCAGCGAACAACGGCATCGGCGGCCTGCTTTCGTTCCCGAAATCAGAAGTCAAGGACGAAGCCGAGTTGAAAAGAGTGCTGAAATTCGTCAATGATCTGCTCGACGAGGATGTCTATGCGCTGATGACTTACGGCATCGAAGGCACGCACTATACGGTAGACGATCAGGGTGCGGCGACGATTACGGATACCGATCTGTGGCAGCAGGAAGTGCAGCCGTTCTCGGCCAGCCGTCCGAAAGAAAGCGGGTTCAAGATCCACGACGCCGACCCGCTGAAAAAAGAATCCGACAAGCTGATCGCGGACAACGCCAATTACGCGGTGCTGAACCCGGCGTATTCGCTGGAATCGGAGACGTATAACACGCAAGGCTCGGAGCTGCAAAAAACGATCACTGACGCCACTTACAAATACATTCTGGGCGAGCTTGACCGTGCGGGATTCGATGCAGCCGTCGAGAGTTGGAAAAATGCCGGAGGAGCTGCTATTATTTCCGAATATGAAGCCGCTTACAAAGAGGTTCAATCGTAAACGAGGGATAAAGGAGGCCTATATGGATCATCAACAAGCGTTGAACAAGCAAAGTTGGGCCATGCGCACGGCGGAATCGATCATGGAGCGAAGCCCGCTGCTGCACGAATGCAACGGGCACGGAGGTAAGTGGTCGTACGATTACGGAGTGGTGTTAAAAGGTTTCGAAGCGCTGTGGCGTCGCACCGGAGATGACCGCTACTTCCGCTATATACAAAAGCAGATGGATGAATTCGTGCAGGAAGACGGTACAATTCGGGGCTATGCCCAGGATGAGTACAATATCGACCATATTAACAACGGCAAGCTGATGTTCGCGCTCCATGCGAAGACGGGCGAAGCCAAATACCGTGCGGCGGCGGACCTGCTGCGACAACAATTGGCAAGCCACCCCCGTACATCCGAAGGCGCCTTTTGGCATAAACAGATTTATCCGTATCAGATCTGGCTGGACGGGCTGTATATGGGCTCGCCGTTCTATCTGCAATATCAACTGGAGTATGTGGGCGGCGAAGGATCGGAAGACGTAACGAAGCAATTCCTGTTATGCGAAAAACATACGCGGGACGCAAAAACGGGTCTGCTCTATCACGCCTGGGACGAGAAAAAGATTCAGCCCTGGTGCAATCCGCAAACCGGATTGTCTCCGCACTTCTGGGGGCGTTCGCTCGGCTGGTTCGTGATGGCGCTGGTCGATACGTTGGAGCTGCTTCCGGCAAGCCAGTCCGACGCTCCGGAGCTTCGGCGGATACTGACGGACACGCTGGCCGCGCTTCGTTCCTATCAGGATGCGGATTCCGGCGTCTGGTATCAGATCGTCGACCAGGGCGGCCGAAAAGGCAACTACCTGGAAGCATCCGCCTCATCCATGATCGCTTACGCGATGGCAAAAGGCATCCGTCTCGGCGTGTTGGACGACAGCTGGCGGGAGCCTTTGGATCTGGCTTTCCGCGGGCTGATCGACGAATTCGTGCTCGAAACGAAAGAAGGCTGGATCAACTTGAACAAAAACTGCCAGGTTGCGGGACTCGGCGGCGCCGACAAGCGCGACGGCAGCTTTGCTTATTACATCAGCGAACCGATCGTCACCAACGACCAGAAAGGGCTGGGCGCCTTTTTGCAAGCGTGCGTCGAGTATGAACTGCTGCCGAGAACGATGAATGCGGAGTCAGAGGAAAGAGTTCGAAGTCATCAATTGTGAAATAATCCGAGAAATGGAGGGATGAGAGTGCCGTTGTGGGTCGGTACGGAACCGTTTTGCGAATATGCTACGATAGGCGAGGCGATCGAAGAATTGGAGCGTCGCGATCCGCAGCTGCCCGAAACGTTGTATATCTTATCGGGTACGTATCGTGAGCAGCTTCAAATTCATCGATCCAACCTGAAAATGATCGGCGTAGGCCAAGTGCATATCGAAATGAATCGCTATGCTCGGGAAAAGGAAGCGGATGGCGAGGAGATCGGAACGTTTGCTACACCGACCCTTTTTCTGGGCGGAAGCGATCTATGGATAGAAAATATGACGGTCTCCAATACGGCGGGACAGGGCGAATATATCGGGCAAGCCGTGGCAGTGACGGCCTATTGTGACCGAACTGTTTTTCGCTCTTGTACATTCAGGGGGCATCAGGATACGCTGTTCACGGGTCCGCTTCCCCCTTCTCCGAAGGAACGCTCTGTATTTGGAGGTATCGGAATTCGCCAGCACCACAAGCAGTATCGACAGTTGTATATAAATTGCCGAATCGAAGGGACAGTGGACTATATATTCGGCAGTGCTTGCGCTTATTTCGAGCATTGTGAATTGCATAGTCTTGCTCGCCCCGATCAGGGGTCAGTCGGGTATATCACAGCGGCGTCGACACCCAAGCATCAATCCTTCGGTTATGTTTTTCACCATTGTGTATTGACAGCGGCGTCCGACGTGTCTCCCGCATCCGTCTATCTAGGGCGCCCGTGGCGACCCTACGCTCAAACGGTGTTCGCCGATTGTCGTATGGGCAGCCATATTCACCCGGACGGTTGGAACAATTGGAATCATACGGCTAATGAACTTACTGTAGACTATCGGGAATACGGCAGTGTAACTGGGAATAACTCCAGCCAACGTGTTCCTTGGGCCATTCATGACGATTCCCCAAGTACGTTTTGGAACAAGACGGACATTTTTGCAGGCGAACACTTTTGGTAATTTCCCTTGAATCAAGATAGATTGTTTCTATTTGAATGAACAGCGTGTATCATGCTTGTCATTTGAATAGAAGCAATCTTTTTGGTTTCTGGAAAAAAGTATTGGAGGCAGCACAAAGGATGTCGCAATATTGAAGGTTTTTTTGTCCGAAAAGTGTATGGAATAGGTGGTTGTACCGGGCTTTTTTGATTATCTGGAAAACGTGTTTTTTGAAAAAACTTAAAGCGTTTTCGAATTTTTTTAGCCATATTTTTCGAAATCAGCCAAAGTCGCCGAATAAGCGAGGATGCGAGACTATTTTGTATAAATGAATGCGCTGACAACGCCAGTCGGATGCTGAGCCGTTCCCTTGCCAAAATACGCTTTTTTCCTCGCTTTGCCGGGATAAAGGCGTGGTGATAAACTGCATTATGCTCAAGCATTGCAACCGTATACGGAAATTGGGAAATCGAACGAAATTCGAAATCCCGAAAACGAGGAGGAAAGACATGAACGTTCTCAGGCGACTGCAGGACTATTACTGGGAGAAGAAGACGTATATGTTCGTCTCGATTCTTTTTCTGGCAATCGCCACTGCGCTGGGGTTGGTGTACCCCAAACTACTTCAGGTTTTGATTGACGATGTAATTACACCACGCGATTTCGAAATGGTGCCTCAGCTTGCGCTGGCCGTGGTCGGTGTCGTTACACTGAAAGCCCTTATGCAGTTTCTGCATGGTTTCTTCGGTGCGCGTCTTGGTAACTTTTTGGCTTATCGGTTGCGTAACGCTTGTTATGAGAAGCTGCAATTTTTATCGTTCCGTTATTACGATACGGCCAGAACGGGCGATCTGATGTCCCGCCTGACTGGCGATCTGGAAGCGATCCGATTGTTTATCGGTTTCGGATTCGCCCAAATCCTCAATCTGTTCCTGATGGTAGGCTTCGGTGCTGCCATGATGCTGTCGATCAATTGGCAGTTGACGCTTTGGACGCTGATCACGATTCCGCCGCTGGTTTTCGTAGCCATACGCTTCGAATCGCGGATTCATCCAGCTTTTCAGGAAATGCGTCTTGCATTAGGCTCCCTGACAACGGCTGTTCAGGAGAACGTAACCGGGGTCCGCACCGTTAAAGCTTTTGCGCGCGAACCGCACGAGGTCGGCAAATTTTCGCTGCGCAACGACCGCTACAAAGACAATCAGCTCCATGCTTCCGGGTTATGGAGCCGTTATTTCCCCGTCATGGAACTGCTGGCTTCCGGCTGCGCGGTGCTTCTGCTCGGCGTGGGCGGCACGATGGTTATTCGCGGAACGCTGACGATCGGCGAACTGGTCGCTTTCTTCAGTCTAATCTGGTACATCATCGGACCGATGTGGGGGCTAGGCTTCCATATCAACAACTATACGCAATCCGAAGCTTCCGGCGAACGGGTGTTGGGGATTTTGGACCGACCGATCGACGTTCGCGACAAAGAAAACGCTCTGGCCCTCGATCCTGCCACCGTTCGCGGACAGGTGACATTCGAAAAAGTCGGATTCGCCTACGGCAACAAGCTGCACGCGGTGCATGACATCAATCTGGATGCGCCTCCGGGCAAAGTCATCGGATTGCTAGGCGGAACCGGCGCAGGCAAGTCGACGATCATTCAGCTTCTGATGCGCGCTTACGACGTAACGGAAGGATCGATCAAGTTTGACGGCGTTGATATCCGTGATATCCGCGTCGAAGATTTGCGAAGTCAGATCGCGACCGTTTTCCAAGAGACCTTTTTGTTCTCGTCGACGATTAAAGGCAATATTGGCTACGGAATGAACGACGTTCCGATGGAAGACATCGTTCGTGCAGCCAAATTGGCCAAAGCGCATGACTTCATCATGGAAATGAAAGAGGGCTACGACACCGTGGTCGGCGAGCGCGGCATGGGCTTGTCCGGCGGTCAGAAACAGCGGATCGCCATTGCGCGTGCGCTGCTCAAAAATCCGAAAATCCTGATCCTGGACGATGCGACGAGCGCCGTCGACATGGAGACCGAACACGAAATCCAAGCCGGCTTCCAAGAGGTGATGAAGGGACGGACGACGTTCATCATCGCGCACCGTATTTCTTCGCTTCGCCATGCCGACGAAATTCTCGTGTTGAACGAAGGGCATATTGTGCAACGGGGCCGTCACGAACAATTGATCGCTGAGCCGGGTCCTTACCAGGAAGTCTATAACATTCAATACGCCGACCATATCGCGCGAACGGCGGAAGACGATGAAGGGAGGGGGAGCCTGTGAGCACGCACGGAGAAAAGTTCAATCCCAAGCTCGGCAAAAAAGCGCAGAGCGACCCTAACCAAAGCCGCTTCGTCTATAAGGACGACGACGATATCGATAAGGCATTTAATTGGAAACAATTCGGCCGGCTGTTCTCGTATATGCGGCCTTACGCCAAACAGATGCTGCCGCTGATCCTGATCATGACGATTCTCGGAACGGTCACCAAACTCGCGGTTCCGTATTTGACCGGGGTCATGGCGATCGACGGAGCGATCAAAAACGGCGACCAAACGCTGCTTTACATCGTAACGGCTTCAGTGCTCGGATTGTATCTGATTCAATGGATCGCTAACGTATTTCGGATCAAGTACACGAATATCATCGGACAGCGGGTCATTTACGATATTCGTTCCTCGTTGTTCAAGCATATCCAGAAGCTTTCGTTCAATTTCTTCGATAAGCGTCCGGCAGGATCGGTACTCGTACGGGTGACAAATGATGTTAACTCGCTGCAAGACTTGTTTACGAACGGCGCGGTCAACGCGATGATCGATTGCGTGCAGTTGGCCGGAATCATGGTTATTCTGCTGCTGATTAACTGGAAATTGGGACTTGCCGTGATGATTACCGTTCCGATCATGTTCTTTATCTCGACCAAGCTGCGTCAGAAAATTCGTATGGCTTGGCAGGATGTCCGTATCAAAAACTCCCGGATCAATTCGCACTTGAACGAAGCGATCCAGGGCATTCGCGTAACTCAAGCCTATACCCAAGAAAAAGAAAACATGAAGTTTTTCAACGGCATGAACGCGGACAGCCGCAAATCCTGGAACCGCGCTTCGACCATGAACCAGGCATTCGGACCGATGATCGAGATCACGGGCGGAGTCGGCTCCATGATCCTGTTCTGGTACGGCACGTACTTGATCCAACAGGGTGAAGTGACGGTCGGTTTGCTCGTGACCTTTGCGAACTATGTCGGCAACTTCTGGGACCCGATCAACCGTCTGGGGCAAATGTATAACCAACTGCTCGTGGCGATGGCTTCGTCGGAACGCATTTTCGAATTTCTGGACGAGGAGCCGAGCATTGCTGACAAGCCGGGTGCGCAGCCACTGCCGAAAATTAGGGGCGACGTCAATCTGAATAAGGTCGTGTTCGAATACGAGCCGGGACGCCAGGCGCTCAAAGGCATCGACATCGAAGCCAAAGCCGGGCAATCCATCGCGCTCGTCGGCCATACGGGCTCCGGCAAATCGACAATCATCAATCTGCTGAGCCGCTTTTACGACGTCAGTCAAGGTTCGGTTAAACTCGACGGCATCGACGTGCGGGATGTCCAACTGGAAAGCCTGCGGGCGCAGATCGGAATCGTGCTGCAAGATACGTTCATTTTCTCGGGCACCATTCGCGAAAACATTCGTTTCGGCCGCTTGGACGCGACAGACGCGGAGATCGAAGAAGTCACGCGGGCCGTTAAAGCGCATGACTTCATCATGGCGCTCCCCGGCGGATACGATACCGAAGTCGAAGAACGCGGCAGCGCGCTCTCTATGGGACAGCGACAATTGCTTTCGTTTGCCCGTGCCCTGCTTGCCGATCCGCGCATCCTGATCCTTGATGAAGCGACGGCCAGTATCGATACGGAGACGGAACTTAAGATCCAGGAGGCGCTCAAAGTGCTGCTTCAGGGCAGAACCTCGTTCATCGTGGCGCACCGTCTTTCCACGATTCGCCATGCCGACAAGATCATCGTGCTCGATCACGGCGAGATCAAGGAGCAAGGGACGCATGCCGAATTGATTCAACACGGCGGCATTTATAACGGCTTGGTCGAAGCCCAATTCCGTTTTCTGTAAAAGGAAGATTTCTTCGAAAACCTGCGACAATTTTCGCGGGTTTTCGCTATTTTTTCATAAAAATTTGAGCGATCGGGGTTGCAATTCAGTCTGTCAGCAGACAAAATAGATAAGGACAAACCAAAAACGCGTAGGAGTTGGTTAAACGATGTGGGGGGCTCCATTATCCGCAGACGCGAAAAAAATCATGCTTCTCGGAAGCGGCGAACTGGGCAAGGAAGTCGTGATCGAAGCGCAGCGTCTTGGCGTTGAGTGTATAGCCGTCGATCGTTACGAGGGTGCGCCTGCGATGCAGGTTGCCCATCGGAGTCATGTGATCGATATGTTGGATGCGGACGTACTGCGGGAGTTGATCTTGCGGGAAAAGCCGGATCTGATCGTGCCGGAGATCGAAGCAATCGCGACTCCGATGCTGGAGAAGCTTGAGACGGAAGGATTTCGCGTGATTCCGACGGCAACAGCCGCCAGATTGACGATGGACCGCGAAGGTATTCGGCGCTTGGCCGCGGAGACATTGGGTCTGCCGACGGCAGCGTATCGTTTTGCAGACACGTTGGATGAACTGAAATCGGCGGTGGCCGAGCTTGGCGCACCTTGCGTGATCAAGCCGCTCATGAGCTCTTCAGGCAAAGGACAGAGTGTGCTGAAGACGCCGAAGGATGCCGAGAAGTGTTGGCAATTTGCTCTGGAAGGCGCAAGGGCTAAGAACAACACTCGGGTCATCGTAGAGGCATTTGTGCCCTTTGAAAGCGAAATTACATTGTTGACGGTTCGAAGTGTATCCGGAACGTCGTTTTGTCCGCCAATCGGTCATATCCAGAAGGATGGCGACTATGTGGAATCGTGGCAGCCGCACCGGATGGATGAGGATAAGCTGGAAGAAGCCAAGCAGATTGCAAAAGCCATCACGGATGAGCTTGGCGGTTACGGGCTTTTCGGCGTTGAATTGTTCCTGACGAAGGACGGCGTTGTCTTCAGCGAAGTCTCGCCGCGTCCGCACGACACCGGCATGGTGACGATGGCTACGCAGGATCTGTCGGAGTTCGCGCTGCATGTGAGAGCGATTCTGGGACTTCCGGTCATCGGAGTCGAACTGCTGACACCGGGTGCTTCAGCAACGTTAAAAGCAACTCGATCCAGCGAAAATTTCAAAGTTGGTGGTCTGACGGAAGCCTTGAGCGTCCCGCGTACCCAGGTTCGAGTATTCGGCAAGCCGGATTCGAAGCCAGGTCGCAGAATGGCCGTCGCGCTTAGTGCGGCGGAAGATGTGGAAACTGCGCGCAGCCGTGCCCGCGAAGCGGCCGGTCTGCTAAAAGAGGAGTATTCGGATGACAACTAATGTATTGGAAAAAACAGCGAGCCTTCGCACAGCTTCTTGCAACGATGCTGCGGTATTGACGGAGTTGATGCGAAAACTGTCGTATCCCACAACGCCAAGCGTGATGCGGGAGCAGCTGGAAGCGCGCGAAAACGATCCGAATTATCAAACTTATTTGGCAGAACAAGACGGTAACGCCGTAGGGATGATCGCACTGCGTTTGATTCCTGCACGCGGATCGGAAGCACAGATGGTTCAAATTGCTGGACTTATCGTGAACGAGGATTGCCGGGGTTGCGGAATCGGCCGTTTGTTGGTAGAACAGGCAGAAGCTTGGGCTGCGCAATCGGGATGCCGTTTCTTGTTCCTGACCGGAATCAATCGTGAAGATCGCCTTGGCGCACACGAGTTCTATCAGCATGCCGGCTTCGAGAAGTTTGGCTGCAAATTTATCAAAGCACTGTAAAACAGACTCGATTTAAAGACACGCCCCAAATACATTCAAATCCTTCCCCTTCGGTTCCGGCTCTTGCGAGCGGAGCCTTTTTGTTTAGGCAGGCATGATGATTATCCAGCCTGCTTCAACGGGTAAATGGATATAGATTCCAATTACACGCGAGGAGTTAAAGACATCAAGCAAATAGAGGAGGAACAAACATGAGCCTATCAGAGGTTAAACAGCGACAAGCAAGACTAAACAGAGGATCGACCTCAATCTTAGGCAAAAGGTTAAGTCTGCTTGCTTTGGCTTTTACGTTCGCGCTGGGCGGCATGTACGTAGTGGGTCCGACTCCAGACGCACACGCTCAAACCGCTTATCAAGCAGCCTATGCCAAAACGACAACCGATAAATCGAAGTTTACCGCGAAAGTGGTTTATCTGGTGAACCTGGAACGTCGCAAAGCCGGACTTAAGCCGCTTACTATCCATGCGGGTACAGCGAAAGCGTCGCGTTTGAAAGCGATGGATATGTCGAAGAAAGGATATTTTGACCATACTTCTCCGACATACGGCTCTCCTTTCAATCTATTAAAGCTGCAAAAGGTTGCCTTTCGAACAGCGGGGGAAAATATTGCGATGGGACAGCGTTCGCCCGAAAGTGTGATGCAGGGGTGGATGAATAGCGAAGGCCATCGAAGCAATATCTTAAATCCAGGCTTCACCTCGATCGGCGTTGGTTATTATAACGGCTATTGGGTTCAGTTGTTTATTGGTTGATGGGGTGGGTGGGGGAAACGAGAAGACTCCGAGAAAAATTCGTTCAAGACGCTGTCTCACTCGGAAAGTGGATTGGATTTGAATAAGGAATCTTTCCGAGTTCAAAGGCGTGTTGAACTGAATTTTCTCTCCGTCTTCTCGTTTCCAGCTACGTTGGGTTTAGGGATGGGTTACAGACATTCTTTGAAGAGCATTTACGTTGAATTTTCTTTCGCTTTCTGACTTCAATTATGTTGGATTTTTTGACACAAAGACCCCCAACCTCTTGGTGAGGTTGGGGGTCTTATAATACATTCATTAATATAAGGAATGGGACATGTAGGAATCGAACCTACAACCTGTCGATTAAGAGTCGAATGCTCTGCCAATTGAGCTAATGTCCCATGTTTTTTGTAGCGGCCGCCGTTCATCATTGAATGATTTTTCTGGCGACGAAGAATATTCTATCATAAATTAAAATAGCTTGGCAAGTACTTTTTTGTAGAAGATCAAAAAAGTTTCGAAGGGTGTTTGCAAATTGCTTCACAAACACTTAAGGTAAGGTACGTGGTGTATACGCTAAGGCTTCAACGTGTCGATAAAGTTTAACGTAACTTTCGAGGGCAGCCTGGCGAAAGTTTAGAGTTTTATCGTCTTTTATATAAGGAGGAGAAGCATGAATTCGTGGAAATGGACATGGCGAACGACGGCCGTGCTCTCGGCGTTGTCCGCTGCATTGTTGGCTGTTGGCTTCGGGTACGGAGCGAGAGAGCTGATGTTCCCGAGACCTAATCTTGTGAACACCGATGCCGCTGCGGATGCTCCTTTGACAGAACGCGCTCCTTCGGCTGATGACGGAAGTTATCGGATTGTGTCCATTGGCGATTCGCTTGCCAAGGGGACCGGCGATACAACCGGACAGGGGTTTGCAAGGAGGGCTGCGGCTTTGCTGGATCAAAGTAGTGATCGCGAAGTGCGTTTTCTCAATAATCTCGGCATCAACGGCATGACTACACAGGAGCTATTAACGGAGTTGGACGAGCCTGGTATTCGTTACGTACTGAAGGAAGCGAATGTGGTCTTGCTATCGATCGGTGCAAACGATTTGTTCCAGGGCGGCGCAGCGTTGCAGACGAGTGCAAAAGCACCGGACGCAAATGCGTTGGATACGGTCCTGCCTGCTGCTTCAGAGCGACTTGGTGAAGCGCTGGATCAACTTCGAGCCATCAATCCGACAGCCCGCATTATTTATCTGGGCTTATATAATCCGTTTGGCGATATCGAATCGCTGCGTGATGAAGGAGATTTGGGAATCACGGAATGGAATGCGAGAGCGTCTGCACGCATAGCCCAAGGAGAGAATATGGTTTTGACCCCGACATTTGATCTTTTCGAACGAGATCCTGGCGTCTATTTGTCATCCGATCACTTCCACCCCAACTCAGCCGGATATGAGCGAATTGCGCAGCGAATTGTTCAAGGGTTGCAATAAGACTACAGGCTGGTACAGGGTACTGGCATGATGACCCTTTGACAAAAGCCGATATTCAAGGAAGGGACGGGGTAGGGATGAAGCAGCCTGACAACGATTTCGTTCTGCGTGTACGAAATTTAAATAAGCGAATCGGCCGTAAAACGATCATTCATAGTATTAGCTTCGATGTGCGGGAAGGCGAGATTTTTGGCTTTCTTGGTCCAAACGGTGCGGGTAAGACAACGACAATCCGTATGTTGGTGGGGTTGATTAAACCGACCTCCGGAAGTGTTGAAATTTGCGGATTCGATGTACAAAAGCAACCGGAAGAAGCGCTGAAGTATGTAGGATCTATCGTCGAAAATCCGGAAATGTACCCCTACCTGACCGGCTGGGAGAACCTGATGCATTTCGCCCGCATGCAGGATGGCATCGACGAATCGCGCATTCGCGAGGTTATCCAGCTGGTCCACCTGGGCGGAAGAATTCATGAGAAGGTTCGTACCTACTCGCTGGGAATGCGCCAGCGTCTGGGCATCGCGCAAGCTCTGCTTGCTCGGCCGAAAGTATTGATTCTCGATGAGCCAACCAACGGTCTTGATCCTAAAGGAATCAAGGAAATGCGAGCTTTTATCCGTGAACTGGCTTCGGCAGGGCTCGCGGTCTTCGTATCCAGCCACTTATTGAGTGAGATCCAACTGCTATGCGACCGAGTTGCGATTATCGGCGGCGGTCGAGAGCTTGCGGTGGGGTCAGTCGACGAGTTGATGGGCGCAGGACGGGGAATGGTCATTTGGGATGTGGAACCGAAAGCGAAAGCCTTGTCCGTGCTTGCCGGGTATCCCGACATCACGATCTTGGATTCGAGCGGAACCGAAACGTTGGAAGATGCGGCGGCCGCTTTATTAAATGAACGGAGCATCGTGACGGAGACGCCGGAAGAGTGGGTAGCCGAAGTGCTTGATGTGATGGTCCATGAAGGTATTGCCGTACGAGGCGTTCACCGCGTTGCCCCTACGTTGGAGCGACTTTTCCTGCAAATGACCGAAGGGGAGGGCATCGAGTGAAACGGTTTTGGGCTATGGTGCAAAACGAAGTCGTCAAGATCATCAAGAAAAAACGCTTTTATATCGTGTTGTTGATTCTTGCCGTTATGGTGCCGATCTTCAGCTATGCGCAGATGCGGCAATCGCTCGAACGCCAGGAAAGTTACGGTACGGATTGGCGCTTGGAAGTGCAGCAAGCCATTATTGACAACCAGAACTCGCTGAGCAGCGATCGGGTGCCGCAAGAGTGGAAAGTGTATCGGCAGATCTACATTCAGCAGATGCAGTATTATCTGGACAATGACGTGAATCCGAACGAACCGGGCGGAGTGACGTTCACTCGCGAGTTCATCGATAACTCGGCGGCCTTGTTTATCCCTTTGATGATTCTGACCATTGCTTCCGATCTGGTTTCTTCGGAACGAACGGGCGGTACGATCAAAATGCTGCTTGCAAGGCCGGTCCGGCGCTGGAAAGTGCTGTTAAGCAAACTGACGGCTTTGCTGATGTTCGTATCGTTGATTGTCGTGAGCGCTTATTGGGTCTGCTATTTGATCTCCGGCGTCTTTTTCGGGTATTCCGGCTGGAGCATTCCGATCTTTACAGGCTTTGTGTTGAACGGTTCTGATGTTGACCTGACATATGTACAAGCAACGCCGCAGTGGCAATACCTGTTGATGCAGGCAGGTTTGGTCTGGTTTGTCGGGGTCGTGGTTGCGCTGTTGGCCTTTATGGTATCCGTTCTTGTGCGCAGTACGGCCGCAAGCATTGTCGTCATGATGGCAGCGCTGATCTCCGGCTCCATTTTGACCAATATGGCTTCCGCTTGGAGCAGCGCCAAATATTTATTTATGGTCAATCTTGGGCTTACCGAATATCTGGCCGGTAATCCGGCACCGATTGACGGTATGACATTGGGCTTCTCATTGGCTGTTTTAGCGGCCTGGGGAGCGGTTTCCGTATTTATTTCATTTATTGTGTTTACGAAGAGGGACGTTTTGACTTAAAATAAAAAGAGCAAAAATGAAAACACTTGTTTGCATTTCGGTAAGCTGACGATCCGGAGGCAAAGGGCGAGCAAGAGAGAAAGAGGGAGAAATCATGGCCGAACAGATCGATACGGCAGAACAGATGGCGGCCCCGAAGGCCGTTCAGGGATACGATGCGGACGACATACAGGTGCTCGAAGGCCTGGTCGCCGTTCGCAAACGGCCGGGTATGTACATCGGGAGCACCAGCTCTTCGGGTCTGCACCATCTGGTATGGGAAATCGTGGACAATGCTGTCGACGAACATCTGGCGAAATATTGCGACCGAATAGAAGTGGCGCTGAATAAGGACGGCTCCGTTACCGTACGAGATAATGGACGGGGCATTCCGACGGGCATGCATAAAAGCGGCGTGCCTACACCTCAGGTCGTCTATACCGTCCTGCACGCCGGCGGTAAATTCGGCGGAGGAGGATACAAAAAGTCCGGTGGTCTGCACGGCGTTGGCGCATCCGTCACCAACGCGTTGTCCGAATGGCTGGAAGTCGAGATTTACCGCGACGGCAAAATTCACCGCCAACGGTTCGAATATCGTGTGGACAAGAAGGGCGTCGAGCATGTCGGAGAACCGGTAACGGGACTTGAGGTGCTGGGAAATACAAGACAGACCGGCACGAAGGTTACGTTCAAGCCGGATATTCGTGTCTTCAAGAACGGAATCTCCCTGACGTACAATACACTGGCCGAACGTTTGCAGGAATTGGCTTTCTTGAACTCGGGACTGCGCATTGTGCTGACCGATCATCGCACAGGTACAGAGGAAGAGTTCTACTACGAAGGCGGAGCCAAGCAGTTCGTCGAGTTCCTCAACGAAGGCAAAGAAGTGCTGCACGATGTCGTTCGTTTTTATGCGGAAAAAGATGACATTGAAGTCGAAGTGGCTTTTCAATATAACGCGGGTTATACGGAAACGATTGCTTCGTTTGTCAATTCCATCCCTACGCGAGGCGGCGGCACGCACGAAACCGGCTTCAAAACAGCGTATACGCGTATTTTGAACGAATATGCGCGTAAAACGGGTCTATTAAAGGAAAAAGACAAAAACCTGGAAGGCGGCGATCTGCGCGAAGGCATGATGGCCGTCATCAGCATCAAAATGGGCGATGTCGAGTTTGTCGGCCAAACCAAAGACCAGCTCGGCAGCGCTTCGGCCCGCAGCGCGGTCGACGCGATCGTGTCCGATAAAACGGCGCAGTTCCTGGAAGAAAATCCGCAAGCCGCGCAGGTTCTGACCCGCAAAGCCGTTCAAGCGGCCCGCGCGCGCGAAGCGGCGCGCAAAGCACGCGACGAGATGCGGACCGGCAAGAAGCGCAGCGAAAGCTCCAACCTGAACGGCAAGCTGACTCCCGCACAATCGAAAGACTTTACGAAAACCGAGCTCTTTATCGTCGAAGGCGACTCTGCCGGCGGTTCTGCCAAGCAGGGACGCGATTCCAAAATCCAAGCTATTCTTCCGTTGAAAGGCAAGCCGTTGAACCCGGAAAAAGCCAAGTTGGCCGAAATCCTGAAAAACGAAGAATACCGCGCGATCGTTTCGGCAATCGGAGCGGGCATCGGCCCGGAATTCGCGATCGAAGACAGCAACTTTGCCAAAATCGTCATCATGACCGATGCGGATACGGACGGCGCGCATATTCAGGTACTGCTGCTGACGTTCTTCTACCGATACATGAAGCCGATGATCGATCAGGGCCGTGTGTATATTGCCCAACCGCCGCTGTTCAAGATCACCCGCAAAGGCTCGCGCAAAAACGAAGTCGTATATGCGTGGAGCGACGAGGAGCTTGAAAAGCTGACCAAAAACGGCAAAAACTTCGAGCTTCAACGGTACAAAGGTCTTGGCGAGATGAATCCGGATCAACTCTGGGAAACGACGATGGACCCGGCAACGCGTACTCTGCTTCAAGTCCAGGTCGAAGATGCGGCGAAGGCTGAGCGGCGCGTATCCACGTTGATGGGCGACAAGGTCGACCCGCGCAAGCGCTGGATCGTGGAAAACGTGGACTTTACCGAAGTGGAAGAATAAGCGACAGAAGGAGACTTTTAATCGATGAGCGTACCGGAAGAAATTTTCAAACCGGCTTTTCTCGAAGAAGTGGTCGGCGACCGCTTCGGCCGGTATTCCAAATATATTATTCAGGATCGCGCGATTCCCGACGTTCGTGACGGGCTGAAGCCTGTTCAACGTCGGATTTTGTACGCGATGTACGAATCGGGCAACACGCCTGAAAAAGGCTACCGCAAGTCGGCCAAGACGGTCGGCGACGTGATGGGTAACTACCACCCTCACGGCGATTCTTCGATCTACGAGGGCATGGTGCGCATGGCCCAGCCATGGAAAATGGCACATACGCTTGTGGACGGACACGGCAACTGGGGCTCGGTCGACGATGACCCGGCAGCGGCAATGCGTTATACCGAAGCTCGCTTGTCGACGATTGCGATGGAGATGCTGCGCGATATCGACAAGCGTACCGTCCAGTTTAAAGACAATTTCGATAATACGGCCAAAGAACCGGTTGTGCTGCCTGCGCGTTATCCGAACCTGTTGGTGAACGGCGTCAGCGGCATTTCGGCAGGTTTTGCCACGGAAATCCCGACTCACAATTTGCGGGAAGTCATTGATGCCTGCATCGCGGTGATGGATACGCCGGACATCGATCTGGACGGCATCATGCAGTATATCAAAGGACCGGACTTCCCGACGGGCGGCACGGTCATGGGCGAAGCGGGAATTCGCGAAGCGTATTCCACCGGACGCGGCAAAATTCAGATTCGTTCCCGTACGGAAATCGAAAGTTTGCGCGGCGGCAAGCAGCAGATCGTGATCACCGAAATTCCGTATCAAGTCGTCAAGGCGCGTCTCGTGACGGCGATGGAGAATATTCGATTAGAAAAAAAAGTCGAAGGCATTGCCGAAGTTCGCGATGAAAGTGGTCGCGAAGGCATGCGAATCGTGGTCGAGCTGAAAAAAGACGCGGATGCCAACGGCATCCTCGCTTATCTGCTCAAAAAGACGGATCTTCAAGTTAGCTATAACTTCAACATGGTCGCGATTGTGAACAAAGCGCCGCAGCAATTGGGCGTTAAGGCGATTCTCGAAGCGTATATCAACCACCAACGCGAAGTGATCACCAAACGGACTTCGCACGAGCTTGAAAAGGCAAAAGACCGTTCCCACGTGCTCGAAGGTTTGGTCAAAGCGCTGAACATTCTGGATGACGTCGTAGCCGCGATCCGAGCTTCCAAAAACCGTCAGGATGCGCAAAACAACCTGCAGTGGATGTTCGGCTTTACCGAGCGCCAAGCCGATTCGATCTTGACTCTCCAATTGTACCGTCTGACCAATCTGGAGATTACGCAGCTTGAAAAAGAACACTCGGATCTGGAAAAGCGAATTAACGTACTGGAAGGCATCCTGTCGAGCAATCGCAAGCTGGATAACGTCATTCGCAAAGAACTGACCGAAATCCGCGATAAATTCGGTATTGCCCGCCGTTCCGATCTTCAGAGCGAGGTTGAAGAGATCAAGCTGAATCTGGAAGTGATGATTCCGCAAGAAGACGTGATCGTCTCGCTGTCGCAAGAAGGTTACATCAAGCGTTCGGGTATGGCTTCGTTCACACGATCGGGCAGCGACCGTAACGCATCCGGCGCACGGGAAGGCGACTATATTCGCCAGCTGCTTGACGTAAGCACGCTGGATCGTCTGCTTGTGTTTACGCAGCGCGGACAATTTTACCTGCTTCCGGTCCATCAGATTCCGGAGTTCAAGTGGAAAGATAACGGAACGGCGATCGTCAATGTGATTCCGCTCGACAAAGAAGAACGAATCGTCTCGATCATTCCGGTCAAAGAACTCGAAGAATCGGAACAATCGCTGGTGTTCACGACACGCAAAGGACAGGTTAAACGAACTGCACTGCGCGATTACGCAACCAAGCGCAGCGGAGGTGTAGCAGCCTGCAAGCTGGGTGAAGGGGACGAAGTTGTGCAGGTAAACTTAAGCAACGGTGATCAAGATATGCTGCTGGTAACGGCGCAAGGCATGAGCATCCGCTTCGGTGAACAGGAAGTGTCGCCGATGGGTCGGGTATCTGCTGGCGTACGCGGTATTCAGCTTAAGGATGGAGACGAAATTGCGGCTGCATTATTCGTTAAGGGCGATGACGGCGAGGTCTTGGTCGTGACGGATCTGGGTTACGCCAAGCGTTCGATGCTGCTGGAATATCCATCGCAAAGCCGCGGCGGGAAAGGCATCGCTACCTTTGAGTTCAAGGAAGGCAAAAGAGTGAAGCCAAACGGCAATCGCATTCTGGCTGCATACAACACAAGCGATACATTACCAGCGGTCGCTGTGCTGTCCAGTGGGGAGAGACTTGAGTTCCCGGCGGGTAAGGCACCGTTGACGGAGCGCAAACATATCGGTAAAGCACTGATTAACGTGGAGAAACCGGACACCGTACTGGATTTACTGCTTTCGTTCGAACGCGATTCGGTCGTGTGACGGATCGGCAATAATCGTTTTATAAACAAAAGGCGTTTCATTCGCATAAGCGAAGAAACGTCTTTCTTTTTGTCTGGCTGATTTTTAAAAAATAAGCAACCGGGATTGTTTCTTCTGCGTCTAATAGGTAGAACGACTTCTAATCACCTATCGTATAGGAGGAGATTGATGCTTCATCTGGCGTACTTGTACAGTTTTGCTGCCTTAGGTCTTTATTTGCTGCAAGGGCTGGTAAACAAAATCGTGTTGAGCGAAGCCGAATTGCGAACATTCAAAACAGAGCATCTGTCGCAAACCGACGGTTATCGCGTGTATAGCTGGGGACTCGGTATCGGAACGGTCATTTTGATCGCGTTGTGGTGGACCGTCGATTTCATGAGCACGAATCCGCTTGTTTTTTTGACGCTGTCGCTGGTCATGGCGTTCAAGGGGTACATGGAACGCAAATATATTCCGCACACCCGCAAGCATATCGCGTCCTGGATCGTCGGCGGTTTCGGCGCTGCGGTCACGTTGCTCTTTTTTACCCTTTGGCTGATCTATTTCCGTTAACAAAAAAGACGTCGGTCCGGCTGCTTCGAGCAGCTTTTCCCTAACGTCTTTTTTTGTGCCGGTTTTTAAGCCGTACCATTTTCTGAACGCCTTATTCGCCGTACTCCAACTCGTTTTGAAGAAGCTTATACGTGTTGTCCGCAAATTGCGTCCAGGGAGCCGTTTGCGGCGGAAGCGAAATCAGCAGCGTCGATGCCTTCGTGACCGGATGCGGAAACCGAAGGCGAACCGACCACAGCGCGATTTGCTCACCTGGCTTGGTCAACGCTGCACCGTACTTTTGATCGCCGTACAGCGGACAACCGATACTGCTCATCTGTACGCGGATCTGGTGTGAGCGTCCCGTATGCAGTTCTACATGCACCAAAGCCCGATTGCCGTCTTCGTCTAACACTTTATAATCCAAAATGGCTTCCTTGGAACCTGGAGTTCCTTTTCGCACGGTGGTGACCGTATTCGTACGCTCATTCTTTAGCAGATGATGCACGAGACGGCCTTCGCGTTCTCGCGGTACGCCGTTTGTGACAGCGACATACGTTTTGCGAATCGAATGGGTACGCACGGAATCGGACAAGCGTGAAGCGGCTTTGGACGTTTTGGCGAAGATCATCGCACCGCCAACCGGACGATCCAGCCGATGTACCAGGCCGAGAAACACGTTGCCTGGTTTATCGTGCCGGATCTTGAGATCGCTTTTGAGCAGCGTAAGCATATCCGCATCGCCGCTGGCGTCTTCCTGCACCGGGATATTGACCGGTTTGACGACGCCAAGCAGGTGATTATCTTCCAGCAGCACAGAAATGCCGGATAGCCCCGCTGAAGCACGTTCGTCCGGGGTATTCATTATTTCGACTCCCAGCGACCCAAAATGCCGCAAGGCAGCGTCAGACCCGAGCGGGTGATCGGAAGTCCGATTTCGCCAGCGCTGATTTGTCCGCCGTAACGCGGTTTCATCGTCATCTCCAGCATATTGGACAATACCGTCGGCGAGATGCCTGTCGTATACGAGTTGATCAGCATGAACAGCGGATTGTCGGACAGGATCTGCATGCACGACTCCAGGAACGGATACAGGCTGGATTCCAGCTTCCATGTCTCGCCGTTTGGGCCGCGTCCGTAGGAAGGAGGGTCCATGATGATCGCGTCGTATTTGTTGCCACGGCGTTGTTCCCGTTGTACGAATTTGAATACATCATCTGTAATGAAGCGTACCGGACGGTCTTTAAGGCCGGATAGCTCGATGTTTTCTTTCGCCCATTGAACCATGCCTTTAGCCGCGTCGACGTGAACGACGCTTGCGCCGGCATAAGCCGAAGCCACAGTCGCGCCGCCCGTGTAAGCGAACAAGTTCAGCACTTGGATCGGACGTCCGGCGTTTTGAATCTTGTCGATCATCCAGCTCCAGTTGGTTGCTTGCTCAGGGAACAGTCCCGTGTGCTTGAAGCTTGTCGGTTTGATGTAGAATTTCAGCTTATCGTCGTAATTGATCGTCCAACGTTCCGGCAGCTGCTTTTTCCACGTCCAAGCGCCTCCGCCCGACGAGCTGCGATGATAGTGGCCTGCCGTTTCGCGCCACGGACCGCTTTCGTCCGCGATCGGCCAGATGATTTGCGGATCGGGACGGCGCAGGACCACGTCGCCCCAACGTTCCAGCTTGTCGCCCGCGCCTGTATCGATCAATTCATAGTCTTTCCAATTTTGAGCCATGTACATTGTGATTGAACCACCCTTAATTTTATCGTTATTGCCCCTAATGTTACGGGATGGATACGCCGTCGTTCGCCGTAATTCCCAGACCTCCATTGTATCCGAACAGGGGGTAAAAATCCAGAAATTCAAAACCATTTGACACTGATAATCATTATCATTATGATAGAGGATATTGGAATTTGAACTTGGAGGTTTAATCATGAGCAAACTCATTCTCATATACGCCAGCATGACGGGCAACACGGAGGAAATGTCGGAACTGATTACAAGCGGCATCCAAGAAGCAGGCGGCGAAGTCACGATCAAGATGGCCGAAGACTGCAACGCCGATATTTTGCTCGATTACGACGGGATTATGCTTGGGGCGTACACTTGGGGAGACGGCGAGCTGCCGGACGAGTTCCTCGATTTCTATGACGACCTGGACGAACTGGATCTGAAAGGGAAAAAGGCGGCGGTATTCGGTAGCGGCGACACAGTATACGAACAGTTCGCGAAAGCCGTCGACCTGTTGCAGGAAAAGCTGGCTGAACGAGGTGCGGAAATGATTCTGGAACCTCTGAAGCTGGAGTTGAATCCGTCCGGCGACGAACGCGAGAATTGCCGTGCATTCGGCAGAAACTTTGTCGGCAGCACGGTCGGCGTATGAGAAGCGCGAGGGAGCTTCCGACGCCTTCCGCCGAGGAGACCCCGCTGCTGCAAGACCATCAGTTGGAGCGTTGGTTATCTTCGGCGAAGCAGCCTGACACGACTCGCAAATCCGATGGCGGATACCATTGGACGCAGCGTGTACAGTATGCAGTCGGTCATGCGGTCAATCGCTACTACTCGGCCCAGCCGGAGCTTCGGAGTCACGCGGACGCCGGCGAACTGGTCGACTACCGCTGGCCGCGTCGCATTGCCTACTTCGATTCGGAAAAAAGCTACTGGGAGCTGAAAGATCGGGTAGCGCGTCATCTGGAGTCCTTTTTCGCATCCAACGGTTATGAGGGACAGCGTCCGATCATGCTGTATGAGCAGTTCGAGACGCATATTGCCGAGCTTGGAATGAATCTGTCGATGATCTTCCAGGCAGCTTGGCAGAGCGAGAATGGAGAAGGGATTCATTTACAAAAATTCGTGGTGCATGTCGATCCTGAAGTGTTGGACGGTTACCGGCATGCGGCGCGGGTGTTTTGTCGCCACGCCTTCGGAACCGATCCAGTGAAGATCGAAGTCTATAGCGTGTTGGACGGCGAACGCATTCACTTGTCGCTGGACGACGTTCCTTACGAGAAGTCGCTGGATTATCTGAGACTTGCGCACAGTGGTATAGAGGAGGCAAATGGCGAGCAGACCTGTACCTGCGGGCGCTGTAAGCAGGACGTAACCGAGTCTGCGGCTGCATTTCGTTTGAGCTGAGTCGGCTACTTATTCAAAATCGCAAAAAGCCTTGTTCAAATCCGTGGATTACGGACGAACAAGGCTTTTTTACGCATCGGAATCACAGTCGCAGATCGTAATAATCCTGTACCGCATACGAGCGGAACCCGCAGCTTTCATACAGGGTTAGTGCGTGATCGTTTTGCGTCTCCACGCCGATATGCGGATGAAGTCCAGCTTCGTTTTCGCGCCGGATCATTTGCATCAAAATGCTGCGCCCGATGCCTTGACCTCTGTAGGCGCTATTGATCACAAACCCGAACAGCCAGGCTTGGCCTGGCGTCTCGTAACTCATCACCAGCGTGCCTACGGTTTCACCATGACGTACGACCATGCTTCTAATGCGTTTGGAGCTATGCGCTTCTTCAGCAATCATTTCCGCAGTGTCTTCTTCATTCGTATCGAAACCGTCGGCGTAAAGCTGAAGCACATAATCCCGATCCTTATCTTCATACGGGCGATAAGAAACCGAAACCGTTGAAGAAGTTGCGACAGCAGATTGCTTAACATCCGCTTGCCATGCCATTTCATATTCGGAAAACGAGTAGCGACAACGGATCGTTTTTAGCCATTCTGGCGCGGACAGCGAAGCTTTCGGCGCATTGAATAGCACGGAGGAGGCCGATGTCAGCCGCCCTGAAGTCAAAGCCTCATTCCACAAACGCGTAAAAATGCCCTGTCTGCGATGATCCGGATGAACCATGCCGCAAACTTCCAACTGACCTCCAAATCCGTAGAGTGCCAAAAATCCAATCAGCTCATCTTCTTCATAGTGGAAATAATCCATATGAACTTCCCGTGAAGGCATGCACAGCATGTCGTCGTTAAGCTTCAGTCGAATATCGTCCCGTTGCTCACAGATTTGTTGGAGTGATTTAATGTCTTGAAGTTTTTGTTCGTTCAGCAAGTGAACCTCCCATGATTCGATATGTATAAATAGAAGGTGATGATGCACGAATTATAGCACGAAAAGAAACTGAACTCACCTAAAAAGACCCGGTGCAAAGTACATGCATCCGAGTCTTCTTGGGTTCTGTGCCAATCAGGCGCGGAAGTCGACCGAACCGCCTAAGTGTGGGGCAACGCTCGTTTCCAGCATCTTGGCGAATTGCTCGCTTTGCTGCTTGGCTTGATCCATGGAGATGTTCATGACCTGAATCGAGGCCTGCTGGGTAACGGCTACTTGGCTCATCACCGTAGAAAGTGCCGCAATATCCATGTCGGGTTCCTCCTTTCCGGCTGAGGGACTTGGTGTCTTTTTGAACATAAGCCTATAGCTGTTATCGGTCGGGCAAAAGCAATCGGCCATAGGGCTTTTGGAGCGTTCTAATAAAATGAAATCAGGAATTCGGACTTTACTTTTATCTACTATCTACGCAAAACTGCCGAGCGGAGGGAGAAGTTCAGTGAAATACGGTTTGACTTTATAAGGAAACTACGTTATAATAATAAACATTGTGGACACTTGAATAACGAATTTATGCACATGCAGCATATGCTTTGATAGCCGGATCACACTGGCGCGGTCTTCGGAGCCGCAAGGATGGAAGAGAGGTAGGGCTTTCGTTGTTTTAGGTTTCAAGTAACGAAGTCTCTCACCGTAGAGTGACAACTCAGAATTATAACGCACGGTTTCGCCATATAGCGCATACGATCTGGCGGTCGTACGAAGGCGCAGTGAGCAGCAACAAGATTGAGGAAACGATTCATCCATGGGAGTCGGTTTCGGTAAGCGAAATCGTTCGGTTTTGGCAAGAGTGCCGGAAAAGCAACAATATCCGGCGAACGGTAAGAGGTTTCATCGGTTATTCAAGTGAAAGCGGCAGAGCGTACAGCATTACGTTCACTAAGACCGCTAAAAAGATGACTTCGACGATTTGAGCGCGAGCGATAATAACGAGTCACGGCTAAGCGGCCTTCCTCTGGGAAGGCCGTTTTTGCGTTCGGTACTAACTGCGGCATACAGGCATTTCTGTATATGACGCGTAATCATTGGCTGTCTATTTTCCCGGAATATCTTGATTCCTTTTTGAAATAGATTTATACTTATTCTAAATCGAAATAAATGAGAATGAAACTCAACCGTGTCTCAACATCAAATTAAACCCAAATGAGGAATGCCCCATGAAAACAATCAATTTAACGACCCAACGTCAAGCCGTATACGATATCGTACGCGACGCAGTCGATCACCCGACGGCGGCTGACGTTATGAATCGGTTAGTAGAGCGCGGCCATAGCTTCGCCTACGGAACTGTATATAATTCGCTGCGTTATTTGACGGATAAAGATATGATTCGCGAACTAAAGCTCGGAGAAACGGCAAGCCGCTATGATGCGCGCACGGATGACCATCAGCATATCGTGTGCGAAGTGTGCGGGCGAGTGGACGAAGTGACGGCCGCAATTCCCGAAGAATGGTTAGCCCGGGTAGCCGAAGAAACCGGATACGAGGTGGAAGGCGCTCATATCGTTGTGGAAGGAGTGTGCGCCGAATGCAGAAGCAAGCGCAAGAAATGACCGTGTTGGAGATGCAGGCTCCGATGCCGGAGGTATGCGAAATGACGCGGCGGATCATTATGGTTAGCCCTTTTCCCGGACGTATGCACGAGTTGATGCGGACGCTGATGGAGGCCTGCTTCGACGTACTGGTCTTCCATCGGTGGGAACATTCCGAAGCGGGAGCCATGCAGGCTGATCTGTTGATCTTCGACGTCAGCGGTTCGCAGGACGAAGATCCGGTCGGCGCATTCCGGGAAAATATGCATCCGGTGCACGCGGCGATTCCGACCTTATTTCTGGTCGATGAACGCATGCTGTGCGGCGAGGGATCGATCGGAGCCCATGAAGAGCTGCTGGTCTGGCCTGCAAGGCCGCAGGAAGGCTTGCATCATGTTCGTCGGATCTTGCGAACAGGTGCATTCCGTACGCCGGATGCTGAATCGGCGGCTGACCTCGACGGTGTGCGCGATCAATTGATTTTCAAAGACTTGCGTATCGATCGTCGCCGTATGACGGTATATCGCGGCGGCGCGCGCATTGATTTGACGAAGACCGAATACGAGCTTCTGCTGCAATTGATCGAAGGACAAGGCACCGTGCAGACGCGTGAAGATATGCTGAACCGAATTTGGGGCACGCAATACTTCGGCGGCAGCAATGTCGTAGACGTCCATGTCAAAAGTTTACGTAAAAAGCTTGGAGACAGCGCAGGCCAGCCTCTCTATGTAGCTACAGTACGAGGTGTCGGGTATCGTCTGGCAGACTGAAGACGGTTCCCTTCGAGGGTCTTGTTCAAACTGCCGGCATTTAGCCTATTTAAAACTCTGTATCAGGTCAAATAATGCGTTTCGGACGAGCGTAACCTTACTTTCTCTTGATACAGAAGACAAATTCGTAGATTTAAAAAATTTCATGCACGCAGTGCGGAGTCCGGATTTTCCGGCTTCGCCTTCACCTGATCTTCACCAAACGCTTATGTTCTCCTCATGATCGACCGCTCGGAACGATGGTAGAATTCAATTATAAATTTAGATGAGGTCTAAAACCAATTCTAAATTATTGATATTCAGCTATTCACCTTCAATCCGGAAAGGAAGATTATTCATATGACCCATTCGAGACTGACGACCAACCAGGGAGCGCCGGTAGGCGATAACCAGAATTCAAGAACAGCAGGCCGCAGAGGCCCGGCATTGCTGGAAGATTATCACCTGCTGGAGAAACTGGCGCACTTCGACCGCGAGCGTATTCCGGAGCGAGTGGTACATGCACGAGGAGCAGGTGCCCACGGCGTATTCAAAACGGAAAACAGCATGGCCGAACATACACGCGCTGCTTTTCTGGGCGAAGTCGGTTTGGAAACGCCTGTGTTTGTCCGTTTCTCGACCGTCATTCACGGAACCGGTTCCCCGGAAACGGCACGCGATCCGCGCGGCTTTGCCGTTAAATTTTACACGCAGGAAGGCAACTACGACATCGTAGGCAACCATCTCCCAGTATTCTTTATCCGCGATGCGATCAAGTTCCCGGATATGGTACATTCGCTCAAGCCCGATCCGCAGTCCAACCGTCAGGAGCCGTCGCGTTACTGGGACTTTATGACGCGTATGCCGGAATCCACGCATATGATGACCTGGCTGTTCTCGGATCACGGTACACCGGCTAACTATCGCGAAATGGACGGCTTTAGCGTGCATGCTTTCAAATGGGTGAACGAAGAAGGAAAAGTCGTTTACGTGAAATATAAATGGGAATCGAGGCAAGGGGTTCGTACACTGAGCGCAGCCGAAGCCCGCGAAGTACAAGGTGACGACTTCAGCCACGCGACACGCGACCTGTTCGATCGGATCGAAGAGGGGAACTTCCCGGAATGGACGCTCAAGGTACAGATGATCCAACCGGAAAATATCGACGATTACGAGTTCGACCCGCTCGATCCGACAAAAAACTGGCCGGAAGAACAATTCCCATTCCATATCGTAGGGACGATGACGTTAAACCGCAACCCGCAAAACTTCTTCAACGAAGTCGAGCAAGCAGCTTTCTCGCCAAGCGCACTTGTACCGGGCATCGAGCCATCCGAAGATAAGCTTCTTCAAGGACGCTTATTCTCCTACCCGGACACCCAACGCTACCGTCTGGGCGCGAACTACCTGCAACTCCCGATCAACTGCCCGTATGCGCCAGTCCGCAACCATCAACAAGACGGAGCCATGAACATGCATCCCGCTTCGCCTAAGGTCAACTATGAACCAAACGGCTACGACGAAAGCCCAACCGAAGATCCCGCTTACCGCGAATCCGAACCGGCTCTCGAAGGCCATGTCACGCGCCAAAAGATTTTTAAAACCGACGACTTCTCCCAAGCCGGCGCCCAGTACCGCTCCTACACCGCCGAACAGCGCGACAACCTGATCGCCAACATCGTCAACGACTTGACCGCAGTCAGCGAAGACACCCAACTCCGCGCCATCTGCAACTTCATCCGCGCCGACCGCGAGTACGGCATGCGCTTGGCCCAATCCCTGAACGTCGACATCTCTTCCTTCATGGGCGGCCGTTAAATCTTGTGTTCATTGACTTGAATATTCGTTAGCAGTAGAAATGGATAATTCTTATCAAGTCACGATTGCAATAGATCAAAATAATGACTTAAAACCCTACATTCCCGTAATCTCCTAATAAAAAACCGTGATTCGCACTTTTAAATGCGAATCACGGCTTTTTTATAATCTCATTCTTTTATTACCTACCCCATAAACTATTGAGAAATTCAGCCCCAAGCGCCGCACCAGGCGGAGGGGAGTGTTCGTGTAGGAACGAAGTGATCGCCTTTGAATTTGGGAAGCTTCCACTAAAACTTTAATCCGCTTCCCAAATTCAACACGCGACCGAAACGAACACTTCCCGCAGCCGCCACTCCCGACGCAACTTCAGCCGAATCCGCTCAATACCGGAACAACATCGCCACAAGCTGAAATCCCGACCCGATCGACCAAAACAACACATGATCCCCGCGCTTCACGCGCCCGGTCTCAACGGCTTCATGCAGCGCGATAAACGGACTGCTCGTGCCCGTATACCCGAAGCGATCGCCCACATAGACCATTTGCTCGTCGCTCAGCCCGTACTGACGTTGAATCTTCAGCACATTTTCCAGCGAGAACTGCGACAAGCAATAGCTGCCAACCTCTTGAGGGGTTAAGCCGTGGCGTCCGAGCAGCTTCTCGAACATTTCAAATGTCGGCGGCATAGCCGCATGTGCTTCGAACGGCAGCCATAGAATACCTTTTGCATCCGATCCATGTTTAACCGTCTTCGCCAATCCTTCCGCCGGATAGCGAATAAAGTCGCGATTCACCGGATCGGTATGGTAGATAGAGTCAATAAAGCCGCCTTCAGCCTCGCTGCGCTCCAGAATCACAGCTGCCGCAGCATCGCCATAGTTGGCATAGGTAACGGCACTTTCCGGGTCGCTAACCAGCGTATTGTAGTCCGATCCGACGATCAGAGCGCGACGAATGTCCGGACTGGTTAGCATATAACGGCTGGCATGATCGACCGCGACCACCATACCTGCGCAGTTCGCGTTGGAGTCGAGCACCATTGCATGGGAGTCGGCACCGATCGCGGCATGAATATACAGCGCATTGACCGGGAACGTCGTCTCGGGAATCTGCGTCGAAAAGACGATCATGTCGATATCCGAGCCTTGCAGACCCGCTTTCGCCAATACCTTTTTCGCAGCTTCGATCCCCATCGTCAGGCCGTTTTCTTCGTCATTGTCGATCACATAACGGGATTCTCTGCCCATGTGTTCCATGAAACGCCGGATATCATTGTCTCTGCGGTCGAAATGATCGAAGTAAAATTCGTTGCCGACGGCGTTTTCCGGGTGGTAAATATCAACAGCAGCAATATGAATACGACTCATACGGTGTTCTCCTTTTATCTCTAAATATAAGATCGACTACAAGAAATAAGGCTCCAGACCGGAACAAGTGAATCCGGGCCGGAGCCTAAAAGATGATACGTAACGTTGAACTATTTCGTGATGACTTCGTGGTTGCTCAGACCGGCTTCGCGTGCGACGCGTGCCAGTTGCATTTTGATAATCGTTTGCGATGGGCTGATGATGAAGACGACCTTTTCGAATCCAGTTTCTTTATAGCTTGCAAATGAACCTTTCAGCTTTTCGACTTCTTCAGTCGCAAGCAGATCCATATCGCGGCAATCCACTTCAAGCGTGAAGGTTTTTGCATCGATGGAGGAAGCCATTTTAGCGTAATCGCGTACGAAGTTTTGGTAGTCCTGAGGGGTAAAGGTACCGCTCACTTTCATGTCTACCTTCTTCGAAGCTTGGTTGGTTTGGATACTGTATGGTTGTGCCATTTCTTCTTCTCCTGCCTCTCGAATATATTTCTCTACATCTCCTTTTATATCGGCATCAAGCACGGTTACTGAAGATGTGTAACACAATTCTACATTTTTTTCACAATTCAAGATACTAAAATAGGTCAAGACAACTAAATTGGTTCTTAGGACCGAGATGCTTCATTGATATTTAAGGCAAGCCTACCCAAATCGGAAAAGAACAGGATCATTATTGTTGAATCGTATCTCTTTTTCGCTTGTATTACCGATTTCTGCACGTTTTGACGAGGTAGAATGGTAAGGGGTAGACTAGGAATGTAATCGTTTTGCAGTTGAAGGAGGCCAATCATGACGGAACAAGAACGTATCCATCAAGGCATTTTGTTTTCACCGGGCAATCCTGAACTTAAAGCGATCAAACTGCGTTCGCACAAACTGAGTCAGCAGTATAGTCAGACGTTCGAAGACGAGACGGAAACCAGAGCGGAATTGCTGAATCAGCTGCTGGGCCGTTTGGGAAAAGGTTCTTTTATGCAGGGGCCGATCTTTTTCCACTATGGCGTTCATACGGAAATCGGAGAGCGTTTTTTCGCGAATTATAATCTGACCGTACAGGACGATGCGAAAGTGACGATCGGCAGCAATGTAAGCTTCGGGCCGAACGTGACCATCGCGACGCCTGTGCATCCGTTTATCGCTTCGGAACGCAGGCAAATGCTGGATCGAAACGGCAATCCGGCTTCGCTCTGTTACGCAAAACCCGTGGTGATCGGAAATGACGTGTGGGTATCGGCGGGCGTGACCATTTGCGGCGGAGTTACGATCGGGGACGGTTGTGTCATCGGAGCCGGGAGCGTAGTGAATCGGGATATCCCTGCCCATTCGTTCGCTGCTGGCGTTCCTTGCAAAACGATTCGCGCGATCACGGAAGAAGACAGTATGCGTTATAAACCGGATATTCTGGCCGATTGCGGAATCATCGAATCCTAACAAGAACGGAAAAGGCTGCCCAGATCGCATCTATGCGCATTGGGCAGCTTTTTTTATATGCGGAATTCGAATGTTCTTATTGTCGTTCTTGTCCGATATTGATAAACATATAACCGATTTTGGAAGGAACAACATTCTCGATCCCCTATCCTGAATATAGACAATTTGATTGCTTTAGGAGGGGGATTTATGGTTGTGCAATTAGCCTGTGCGGCTTTAATGTTGATTTTGATTTATGTAGTTGTCAAAAAAGTATCGTACTCCAAACGCGTTCAGCATATTGCCAAAACTCAGGAAAAAAGATTCATGAAGCGGTTCGAGGAAGAAGAATAGAGGGAGTGAAGCGGAAACGAAAAATCGTTTCCGCTTTTTTGAGGTCAAGGGCACATCGAGGGTTACTTGACCGCTTCAACCGTTTGGCGGAAATGCTGCGGGGAAAAGCCCATGTGCTTGCGAAACACCATCGAGAAATAACTGGACGTCTGAAAACCGCTGGCCAAGGCGATTTCTCCGATGGACCGTTGCGTTTCTTTGAGCATTTCACAGCTTTTTTGAATCCGGTACTGAATCAAATAATTGTTCGGCGTTTGGCCCAAGTGCTTTTTGAATAATGAACAGCATGTGCTTCGGCATACGGAACCGGCGCCTGCGATTTCGTCGATTGTCAGTTTTTCTTCGTAATTCTGATGAATATGGCGAGTCATGGCGCGGATCAGCATCCAAGCGTGCTCGTCATTGCCTTGCTCAGGCGCAGACTGGAGACGATCGGAGACGAGTGCGCATAAGTTCGCGGCTTGAGACATTCGGCGAAACAGATTGTCGCTGTCGCCATGCATCTGTTCGTACAGTTCTTTGATCGAATCCAATACTTGCTGCTGCCACCGGACCTCGGGTCGCAGCCGTAAAAAATGCTCCGTCGCGGAACCGAATTTTTGCTCGAAATAAGCTTTCCCGGCAAGCGTTCCTTCGCCGAGCAGCGAGGGATGAATCACGATGACCAAAAACGTGCAATCCGTCTGAGCGGCAGAAAAGCCGTAATGCAGACGTTTGCTGTTCACGAAGATTCCTTCGCCTTTCGAAAGAGGAACCGTTTGCCCGTTAACGAAATACTCCATGGAACCATCCAGGATCAAAATGAATTCGATGTCCGGATGCCAGTGATATGCGGCAGCGTAACGATCAAAGTGACGCAGCGAACCTTTTCGCGCATAAAGAGGAAAGTCCGGGATATTGTAATTCAACCGTTCGGATAAATCTGAAAAAACTTCGAGTTTCATATTCAATACAATCACCTTTAACTTACACGATTTTGCTGCTATTTTAATTAAAATATACTCTTCAAGCAATATTGATTATACGATATTTATAAAAAACTAATATAAATATAACCTTACTTTTAGCGTTGACAAGGTACCAGCAGAGGAAGAAATTCAGTGAAAGAAGCCTTTGAGCAAAAAAAGCCAAAAGCTTTCTGCGCGAGGCAGCGGCTTGTAAAGCATTTCGAAGAAATGCACTTTGGAAGCCTATGCTTATAATTTCTCCCGCAGCGCTACCACCCGCACATGAATTTGGCATCCCCCTCCGAGGTAAGGTAAAATAAAACCATTACCATCCCTCGAATAGGAGCCTTATATCCATGACCTATCGCAGCATGCAAGAATGTATCACCGATCTTGAAAATGCCGGACACTTGATCCGCATCACAGAAGAGGTCGACCCGAATCTGGAGATGGCCGCCATCCATCTGAGAGCGTTCGAATCCGGCGGGCCTGCTTTGTATTTTGAAAACGTAAAAGGTTCGAAATACGGTGCCGTATCCAATCTGTTCGGCACCATCGAGCGCAGCAAATACATTTTCCGCGACACTTGGGAATCGACGCAGGAGGTTATCGGCCTGCGCAACGAGCCGATGAAAGCACTGAAGCAGCCGCACCGCTACGCGGGAACCGGATTCGCCGCGCGCAAAGCGCTGCCGATCAAAAAGAACGGCCTTCCGGCCGACTTCGAAGAAGTCCGCATTTCTGATCTGCCGATGATCAAAAGCTGGCCGAACGACGGCGGCGCGTTCGTCACGCTGCCGCAAGTGTACAGCGAAGATCCCGACAAGCCAGGCGTCATGAACGCGAATCTCGGCATGTACCGGATTCAACTCAGTGGCAACGATTACGAGCAGGACCGCGAGATCGGCGTGCATTACCAGATCCATCGCGGAATTGGCGTCCATCAGTCGAAAGCCGCCAAGCGCGGACAGCCGCTCAAAGTCAGCTGCTTTATCGGCGGCCCTCCGGCGCATACACTGTCCGCCGTGATGCCGCTGCCGGAAGGGCTCAGCGAGCTGACCTTCGCGGGTCTGCTGTCGGGCCGACACTTCCGCTATAGCTACGTGGACGGTTATTGTGTCAGCCACGACGCCGATTTCGTTATTACGGGCGAGATTTATCCCGACGAAACCAAGCCGGAAGGTCCGTTCGGCGATCATCTGGGTTATTACAGCCTGGTGCATGAATTCCCGATGATGCGCGTGCATAAAGTGTATGCGAAAAAGAACGCCGTTTACCCGTTCACGGTCGTCGGCCGTCCTCCGCAGGAGGATACGGCGTTCGGCGCGCTGATCCACGAACTGACGGGCGGCGCGGTCAAGCAGGAGATCCCGGGCGTCAAGGAAGTCCATGCGGTCGACGCCGCAGGCGTGCATCCGTTGCTGCTGGCTGTAGGCAGCGAACGTTATACGCCGTACCAACCCGTGAAGCGTCCCGCGGAAATCCTGACCATTGCCAACCGGATTTTGGGCACGGGTCAGCTTAGTCTCGCCAAATATCTGTTCATTACAGCCGAGGACGACGTTCCCGTGAATGCGCACGATATTCAGGGACTGTTCGCGCATATTTTAGAGCGGATCGATTTGCAGCGCGACCTGCATTTCCAGACCAACACGACAATCGATACGCTGGATTATTCGGGGACGGGACTGAATAGCGGCAGTAAAGTAATCTTCGCCGCGGTAGGCAAACCGATCCGCAAACTGACTGCCGAAGTTCCCGCCGCATTGGAATACCTGCCGAAGGGCTTCAGCCATCCGGTCATGGCGATGCCCGGCGTAGCCCTGCTTCAGGCTCCGGCGTTCACGAGCTATGATTCGGTTGAATCCGAAATGGAAGCTCTCGCCAAAGCGATCGAAGCGCAAGGCCCGCTCCAAGACTGCCCAATGATCGTCCTGTGCGACGATACGGACTTCATAGGTGCTTCCTTCGATAACTTCCTATGGGCCGGCTTCACGCGCAGCAACCCGTCGCACGATATCCACGGCGTCCATTCCGGATACAAGCACAAGCATTGGGGCTGCGACAACGTCATCATCGACGCCCGGACCAAGCCACACCAAGCCCCGCCTCTTGTCCAAGACCCAGATGTGACTGCACATATCGAGCGACTGTTCGCTCCAAGCGGCAGCCTGGGCATCCTGCGTGTGAAGCGGTGAACAACTATTTTTGAAACGAAGAAAGATATTAATCTTTCGAAGTAGAATGATTGAAATAGCCGTTTCGAAACCCAAGAAGATGCCACTTTCTCAAAGTGGACTGCTTGAAATACTCGCTTCGAAACGAAGTGAGATACTTTTCTCGTAAAGAAATCAATCGAAATAACTCAACAGAAACCCGCTGCCTTCCAAGCTTAAGCTTATGGAAGACAGCGGGTTTCTTTGATATCTCCAAACCTCTAACGTAACTGGAAGCGGGAAGACGGAGAGAGAAATTCAGTGCAGGAATGGAATGTTCGCCTTTGAAATCGGGAAAATTCCACTAAAAATTTAATCTGTTTTCCTGATTTCAACACGCGACCGGAACGAATTTCTCTCGCAGTCTTCTCGCTTCCCCCATCAAAGTAACTTCCTCAGCACTCCATGGTTTCTGTTCATTTCCCGCAACAACAAATGTCACATTATTTTCTTCTATAAGCGTATAGAAAATGTCTATAATTCAAACGATTGACCCTTAAGCCGCGAGAGTGGTAAGCTTCTTCTCAACCCGAAAGCATACAAAAACCATCGGAATTAAAAGAATTCATTTTGAGAAAAAGAGAGGCGGAGAGAGAATGACGAACAAACGGAGCTTGAAATTCGGTGCAATTATTCACGGAGTAGGCGGAAGCGTAACAGGTTGGAGACATCCCGAGGTCCTGAGCGATGCCAGCGTCAATTTCGATTTCTACAAACGTCAGGCGCAGACCGCAGAGGAAGGTAAGTTCGATCTGGTGTTTATCGCCGACGGCCTTTATATCAACGAAAAGTCGATTCCTCACTTCCTGAACCGCTTCGAGCCGCTGACCATTTTGTCCGCGCTCGCCGCCGTAACCAGCAAGATCGGTCTGGTCGGCACACTCTCTACCTCATATAGCGAACCGTTCACGGTAGCCCGTCAATTCGCGTCGCTCGACAAGATCAGCGGCGGCCGCGCAGGCTGGAACGTCGTTACCTCCCCGCTGGAAGGCACGGCACGCAACCACAATATCCGTAACCATCCGGCACACGCCGATCGTTACAAGATCGCCGAAGAGCATTTGGATGTGGTTCGCGGCCTGTGGGATTCGTGGGAAGACGATGCGTTTGTACGCGACAAGGAATCGGGCGTATTCTTCGATCCGGAGAAGCTGCATCGCCTGGATCACAAAGGCGAATACTTCTCCGTCGAAGGCCCTCTGAATATTGACCGTTCGCCGCAAGGACAACCGGTTGTGTTCCAAGCGGGCTCGTCCGAAGACGGCAAGAGCTTGGCGGCTCGCTCAGCCGATGCCGTATTCACCGGACATGAGCATCTGGAAGACGCACAAGCCTTTTATAAGGATGTAAAGCAGCGTGCCGCAGCCAACGGCCGTCAGCCGCAAGACGTGGCGATTCTGCCAGGCATCAACCCCATCGTGGGCCGTACCCGCGAAGAAGCCGAAGCCCGCTACGAAGAGATCGCTTCGTTAGTCACGATCGAAAAGGCATTGGAGTATCTCGGTCGCTTCTTCGATCATCACGACTTCTCCCAATATCCGCTGGATGAGGCCTTCCCGGATCTCGGCGATCTCGGCAGCAACGCATTCAAGAGCGGCACGGACAAGATCAAGCGCGATGCCAAAGAGCAAGGACTGACATTGCGTCAAGTCGCTCTTCGCTCAGCCACGCCGAAAACAACCTTTATCGGTACGGCAGAAGACGTAGCGGATCGTATCCAGGAATGGTTCGAAGGAGAAGGCGCCGATGGGTTCATCATCCATACGGATATCCCGAGCGGCCTGCGCAACTTCGTCGATCAAGTGGTACCGATTCTGCAAGAACGCGGACTGTACCGCCTGGATTACGAAGCGGACACGCTGCGCGGCAACTTGGGCGTACCGATTCCGGAAAACCGGTATACGGCGCAGCGTCGCGGAGAAATTTCTGCTTCCAATTCGGTCGAAAGCGCGACAGCCAACTAATTGTAATTCCGTTAACAACATGCGGATTTTCTATACCCATGCTCAGCGCGACAACGAAGGCCGGAGCGGATCACCGCTTCGGACCTTCTTTTAAAAACTTATCGCTTAAAAACCTATTGCTTAAAAAACTTATCGCTTATCGCGGGTATGCTTCATCTTCTTGCCCGGAGGGGTTGAAGATGAAGCGAACCATAAAAAGGGGGCTTTTCGATGAAAAGAAGATTCAAACCTGCTTACGCATTCGGAGCGTTCGCGCTCGCATTAACGACGGTGTTGGCCGGCTGCGGTTCGTCATCGAACAGCGAAGCGACAGCTCAAGCAGCGTCCGGAAGTGATACTGCGACAGCTTCTGCACCCGTGCAAGGCGGAGAATTTACATATGCACTGGCGACTTCGCCGGATACGCTCGATCCTCGCCGAAGCGGGTTGGCCGTCTCGGTTCGGGTGTTCGGCGCATTGTATGACACGCTGCTGGTTCGCAACGCCGACGGTTCTTTAGGCCCGTCGCTTGCCACAGAGTGGGAACAGTCGGACGACGGCCTGAGTTACACGCTGAAGTTGAAGGAAGGCGTCAAGTTCCAAGACGGCACGCCGTTCAACGCGGAAGCGGTCAAATACAACTTTGACAGCATCATTGATCCGGAGACGAAGGCGGCCAACGCGCTTGCGCTGCTGCGTCCGTACAAATCTTCGGAAGTGGTGGACGAGTACACGATCAAGCTGAATCTGGAAACGGCGTCGCAAGCATTCCTGGGCAACCTGAGCCAAGGCATGTTGAGTATCGTTTCCCCGACAGCAGCTAAAGAAAAAGGCGAAGATTTCGGCAAAAACCCAATCGGAACCGGACCATTTAAATTCGTAAGCTGGTCAGAAAATGCGGAAATCAAACTGGAACGCAACCCGGATTACGCCTGGGGAAGCGCAGAATCGAAAAATACCGGAGCTGCGTATCTCGATAATTTGACCTTTAAGATCGTGCCGGAGGAAGCAACACGAATCGGCGGCGTGCAAAGCGGACAAGTGTTGGCCGCAGAGACCGTTCCGCCGCAAAACATCGTTGCTCTCGAAAGCGATCCGAATGCCCAACTTTTCAAAACGAACACGATCGGCCTGCCGTACACACTCTTTTTCAATCTGGAGAAAAAGCCGTGGGATGAGCTGAAAGCTCGTCAAGCCGTACAGTTGGCCGTTGATGTCGATACGATTGTCAAAACGCTGTACTTAGGCACCTATGAACGCGCTTGGTCGTCGCTGACGCCGGGCATCCTGGGTTACGACGAATCGCTGGAAGGCAAAATTTCACCGAACTTGGAAAAAGCGAACGCGCTGCTCGATGAGCTGGGCTGGGTCAAAGGCGCAGACGGCATTCGTGAAAAAGATGGGCAACGGCTGACTCTTCACTACGTCGACGGTTCGCCCAACCGCGAGAAACGTAACGATATCGCCGCCATGATCCGCGAACAGCTTAAAGCGATCGGCGTCGAAACGGAAGTCGAAATCACGCAGGATATCGCCACCGTCGTGTTCCAAAACTGGGATTACGATCTGTACGGAAACAGTCAGGTCAATGCCGATCCGAACGCGTTGTCCGCTTTCTACCACTCCACCAAAGAAGGCGAACGCCGTACTTTGAACGGATTATCCGACCCCGAAGTCGACAAGTGGCTGGAAGAAGCAGGCGTCGAGAAAGATGATGAAAAGCGCGTCGAGCTGTATAAAAAAGTACAGCAGTACATCAGCGATCAAGCGCTCATTCTGCCGATCTACGTCTTCCCGTACACCGTTGCTGCCGCAAAATCGGTACAAGGTCTGACCTTCGATCCGTTCGGCTACCCGATCTTCAACGATGTTTACTTGAACAAATAAGCGTATTCGGAAAAGGAAGCGAAAGGAGGAAATCGCGATGATCCAAGCAATCAGCTCCCGGTTATTCAGCTCGCTGCTCGTGATCGTCGGATCACTGGCACTTGTATTCTGCATCTTCTACCTGCTGCCCGGCGACCCGGTGCTCTCGATGGTCGATCCGACGACGGTGAGTCCCGAAGTGGTCGAGAATCTGCGGGAGCAGTTGGGCCTAAACCGCCCGTTCCATGAACGACTGCTCGCGTACTTCGGCGATATGCTGACCGGTGACTTCGGACGTTCGCTGGTTGGTTCCGAACCGGTGCTGCCGAAGATTCTGCATCAGGTTCCTTCGACGCTTCTGCTCACGGCGGCCAGCGCTCTGGTCGCGATCGTCGTCGGCGTAACGCTGGGCGTGCTGTCGGCCGTACGCAAAGGCGGCATCATCGACTTGTTGGCCCGCATCGTCGGACTGTTCGGCATCTCGATGCCGACGTTCTGGTCCGGTATTCTCTTGATCCTGATTTTCTCGGTTCAGCTCAAATGGCTGCCCGCGATGGGATCGGACGGTTTCAAAACGTTGATTCTGCCTGCGCTGGCGCTGGGTTTTGTCGGAGCGGGTTCGATCGTGCGGATGGTGCGCGGCAGCATGCTAGACGTGCTGAACGAACCGTTCGTCACGACGCTTCGGGCCAAAGGGCTGCGCGAGGGTTTGATCCAGATCAAGCATGTGCTGCGCAACGCGCTGATTCCGGCGGTTACCTTGATCGGGATGCAGATCGGCGACATGTTGGCCGGAACGGTTATCATCGAAACGGTCTTTTCCCGCCAAGGCATCGGACGCATTCTGGCCGACGCCATCATGGCCAAAGACCTTCCGGTCGTGCAGGGCATCGTTTTTTTCACCGCAATCGTGTATGTAGGCATCAATCTTCTGGTTGATCTGTCGTATGCGGCAATCGATCCGAGAATCAGACGGAAAGGGGCGAGAACATGAAGACTTCGGCAGGATCGGCAAGACGCGGTGCGTGGTGGGGCCGTGCAGGCTTGAGTCAAGCAGAAACTACGGTCAGAAGCGGAAAAAGATTGCGTTTGGCTTCTTCCGACATTCTGATTGGTTTGGCCGGGATCGCGATCTTGTTCCTCATCTTGTGCGCGTTGTTCCCGTCCTGGATTGCCCCGTATTCGCCGACCGAAATGAACACGGCCGCGATCTTGCAGGCCCCTTCGGCGGCGCACCTGTTCGGCACCGACTATTTCGGTCGGGACGTGTTCAGCCTGATCGTGCACGGGACAAGAGATTCGCTGCTGATCGGAGCGAGTTCCGTGATTGTCGGCGTGTTGATCGGCGCAACGCTCGGCTCCGTCGCGGGTTATGTTGGCGGCAAGCCGGACACGGTTATCATGCGCGTGATGGACGTGCTGCTGACGGTACCCGGCATTCTGCTGGCATTGACGATTGCGGCAGCACTGGGGCCGGGGTTACGCAACATTGTGCTGGCGATTGCGATCTCCTCCGTACCGGGTTATGCGCGGGTGATGAGAGGGCAGATTATGGCGATACGCGGAAGAGGCTACGTTTTCGCTTCCCGTGCAATCGGCGCCAAATCCTCCTTTATTCTGCTCAAGCATGTTTTGCCCAACTCGGCCGCACCGCTGCTTGTGATGGCGACCCTCGGTCTGGGTTCGTCCATTCTCGCAGGAGCGGGACTGAGCTTCCTTGGGCTCGGCGTGTTAAAAGAAATTCCGGATTGGGGAGCGCTGCTTTCGCAGGGACGCGGTTACCTGACCGTAGCTTGGTGGATCTGCACATTTCCTGGCTTAGCGATTACGTTATTCGTTCTGTCCATCAACCTGATTGGAGACCGCTGGCGCGATGCCGTTGATCCGAAACGGAAAGGACGGGCGTGAGAAGGAATCCGTCATACAAGAAAAGCGTCATACAGAAAGGAGAGTTCGCAGCATGACACAGCCCCTGCTTGAAGTCAAAGACCTGACGATCGACGTGCATACGCCGAGAGGCATACTGACGGCGGTATCGGAAATTTCATTCGACATTGCACCCGGTGAGACCGTCTGTCTGGTTGGCGAATCGGGCAGCGGCAAGACCATTGCTTCCAAAGCGATCATGCGTCTGACCGATTACGAGAACGGAAGCATTGCAGGCGGCAGTATTACGCTTGGCGATACGGCTATCGAGTCACTGCCGCAAAGTGTGGTGCGCGATCTTCGAGGACGGCGTGTGGCCATGATCTTCCAGGAACCGATGGCCGCCTTCGATCCGGTGTTCACCATAGGCAGCCAGATCGTGGAGACGATGCAGGCGCATCGACGCGGCAAAAGGTCGACGTTTTGGAAAGAAGGTGTCGAGCTGCTGCGCCGGGTCGGCATTCCCGAACCCGAGCTGCGAATGAAGCAGGTACCGGGCGAATTGTCCGGCGGCATGCTGCAGCGGGCGATGATCGCAATGGCGCTATCCGGCGGACCCGAGCTGCTGATTGCAGACGAGCCAACCACGGCGCTTGACGTCACGATCCAGGCACAAATATTGGAACTGCTGAACGAGTTGAAAAGCAGTCTGAATATGTCCATTTTATTGATCACGCATGATCTTGGCGTAGCTGCCCAGATGGCAGATCGTATTGTGGTCTTGTATGCGGGGCGAGTCGCCGAGCAGGGACCGACGGCCGACGTACTTGGCAGTCCGCGGCATCCGTATACGATTGGCCTGTTGAATTCGATTGCGACGCTGGATAGCAAAAGGGGCGAACGCTTGCGTGCGATCGAAGGTTCGCCGCCTGGTTTGGCAGAGATGCCGGAAGGCTGTCGGTTCCACCCGCGATGCGCTTTTGCAACGGATAAGTGCCGAGAATCGGCTCCGCCGCTCAGCGATCAGGGAAATAACAGATTGGCTGCTTGCTGGCATACGGATGAAGCGGCTGCGGTCGTCGCTGCGACACATGCGGAATTAACGCCTGCGCGGCATTTGTCGCCGGTACCGGATGCGCCGCCATTGGTGTCAAAAGCAAGCCAACCGATAGCATCCACGCAATCGACCTTGAGCATCCTTGAATTTCCGATCGATCAAGCCGATCTTTCGAGTTCGCTTCCTCTGCTTCAAGCCGAAGACCTGAAAAAGCATTATCCGCTCGGCGGGGGTTGGGGGCGGGCGAAGCGCAATCTCCGTGCGGTAGACGGCGTATCGTTGTCGATCGCTGAAGGCGAGACATTCGGACTGGTAGGCGAATCGGGCAGCGGCAAGTCGACGCTTGGTCGGTTACTGCTCCAGCTTGAGCCGCAAACCAGCGGTCGAGTGTTATACCGGGGGGACGAGTTGTCGATCAAAGACAAAACGCATTGGCGCGAATCGCGCCGTGACCTGCAAATCATTCACCAGGACCCTTACGGTACGGTCGATCCGCGCTGGAGCATCGGCGAAATCATCGCCGAACCGCTAGGCGTGCACACCAAACTCAATCAGGCCCAGCGACGTGAGCGGGTAAGTGAACTGCTTGAACAAGTGGGACTGAAAGCATCTTGGCAGAACCGCTATCCCCATGAATTTTCAGGCGGTCAACGGCAGCGGATCGGAATCGCCCGGGCGATTGCCGTCAATCCAAAGTTTATTTTAGCCGACGAAGCCGTATCCGCACTCGATGTCTCGGTGCAGGCGCAGATCGTAAATTTACTTCAAGATTTGCAGCAGCAGTTGGGGCTGACTTCGGTCTTTATCGCGCACGGTTTGCAAGTGGTCCGCCATATTTCTAACCGGATCGGCGTCATGTACCTAGGCAAGCTGGTCGAGACCGCGCCGAGCGAAGAATTATTCCGCCGCCCGGCACATCCCTACACACGAGCGTTGCTGTCCTCGATTCCGGGCATGTCGACCGCTTCGCGTGAGTCGATCTCGGTTCAAGGAGAGATTCCGTCTCCGACCAACCCGCCGTCTGGCTGCCGCTTCCACACCCGCTGCCCGATGGCGACCGATCTATGCCGCAATGTTGAGCCAGCGTTTGCGGCAATTGGCGCTCAGCATGAGGCGGCTTGCCATTATCCGTTGTAAATGACCGAGGATCTTATAAGAAATCCCATTTATCTAAGGAGGAATCATTCATGACGCAAAAAATTCTGATCGTTTCCGGAAGCCCCAGCCTATCGTCCCGCCTATATGGTCCGGTTCAATATTTGCAGGGACGATTGGCGGAAGAAGGATTTGTCGGCGAATTGCTGCATATCGTCGAACTTCCGCCTGCCGATCTCGTCACCGCCAACTTTGCGGGAGCCGAAATTCGCGAAGCGCTGCGCAAAGTCGAAGAGGCGGACGCGATCGTCTTCGCCAGCCCGGTGTATAAGGCTTCCTATTCCGGGGTGCTGAAGACCTTCCTCGATTTGATTCCTCAAGAGGGATTGCGCGATAAACCTGTGCTTCCGATCTTTGTCGGCGGCACGATCGCGCATCTGCTGGCGATCGACTACTCGCTCAAGCCGGTATTGAACGCGCTCGCTGCGCGCAATATTCTCGGTGGCGTCTACAGCGTAGACCGGGAGATTGAGCGTCGCCCTGAAGGCGGCTATATCCTGTCTGCGGAGACGCAGTCGCGCCTGGAACGTTCATTGTCCGAACTGAAGCTTGAGCTTGCCAGACGGGAAAGCGTTCCTGCCGAGCTGCCCGGGGTTCGAGCTTAGCCATAGAAATATCGCCTAAACTATTCATTGATCAGGAAAGAGGAGAGCGTATGAGTATCAAGCTGAGCATTTTGGATCAATCCCCGCTATTCGAAGGCGATACGCCCGAACGGGCATTGCGGTATACGGTAGAGCTGGCGCGTCGCGCAGACGCGCTGGGTTATCATCGGTTTTGGGTATCCGAGCATCATGATTCGCGTTCGGTTGCAGGTTCATCGCCGGAGGTGCTTATTGCCTATCTGCTCGCGTCCACGGAACGGATTCGGGTAGGATCGGGAGGCGTAATGCTTCAGCATTACAGCCCGTACAAAGTAGCCGAGAGCTTCAACGTGTTGGCAAACCTGGAGCCGAACCGTCTGGACTTAGGCGTCGGTCGTGCGCCGGGCGGCTTGCCGCGGTCAACGCTGGCGCTGCGTAGAGGAGCGCCGGAAGAGGACGCTTCGCTCTCGGGTAAGCTCGAAGAATTGCGCAATTATCTGCACGGGATCGATCCGGGCGAAGGAGATCCGTTGGAAGGACTTCGTGCTGAGCCTTTGCCAGAACAGCCGGCTCGTCTTTATGTACTTGGAGCCAGCGCCGATAGCGCAGATCTGGCGGCCAAGCTGGGTCTTCCGTATGTATTCTCCTTGTTCATCAATGGAGATCTCGATCAAGCGGAAGCCGCATTGAAGCGTTATCGGGAAAAATTCGTATCGGTGGACGGTTCGCAGCCAGAGTCGATCTTGTCCGTATCTGCCGCAGCGGCCGACACCGATGAGGAGGCGGAAGGTATCGCAGTCGAAAGTGATCTGTTCCGAACGATTCTCGCCAGCGGGCGTAAAATTACGATTGGCGACCGGGAGCGAGCAGAGGAATTCGGCATTCAGTCGGGCGAGGAGTATCGGATTGAGCATGTGCCGTCTCCGTTGATCAAAGGCTCGGCAGCCAGCGTCGGTCGTCGCTTGCGTGAAGCGGCTGCGCGCAGCGGAGTAGAAGAGCTGATTATCACCAGTCCAATCCGTGATTTTGCCAAACGTATTCATTCGTATGAGCTGTTGAAGAGCTATTTTGAGACTGAAGTTGAGCCGGATCAGGCTGAAGTTTCATCTATTGAAGCCGTTTAAGCTAGAAGGCTCATGACTTCAGGTTCTCGCAATTACAAGCATTGGTGAAACAGGCTCATTCCTTGGATAGAACGGGGGAATGAGCCTGTTTCATGTGGTGCTGAATAGCAGCAGGGGACGAAGAACCGTGTCTGCAAAAAAAGTAAAACCCGACTCGATAAAAAGTCGGGTTGAATAGCCTGGGTCGAATTAAACAGTTACAACGCTGTTTAACGATGACGAGACGTATACATCATCTTCGTGGTCGTCTTGACGATGACCTGACGTGCGGGAGCTTTTGGATCAGGTTGAGGCTTTCCGGCTTCGCGGAATACGCCCATACAGGAACCGCACAGTCGACCGCTGCGTGTATCATGACCGCAGGACTCGCACGGATAAGTGAGATTGGAATAAGAAGAAGAGGACAGCCGTCCGGATTTGATAAAGGCATGAAGTTCGGCTGGTGATACGCCGGTTGCTTCGGCTAGTTCTTTGGTCGTGCTTCGTGGACGCATCCACAGGTGATCCAAACAGCGGTTCAGATGATTATCCATCTGGCTACTGCAAGAAGAGCATAGGTTCCGAGCATTTTTTTGGAAAATCGTTCCGCACTTTGGGCAATAATCGACCAAAAGGGTCATCTGGGTCACCTCATTCGGATTATATGGTCAGTAGGTTATAGACCTATAATACTATCTAGATTAGCAGTTCGCAAGACCTATGATCCTCCTATTTTCACGGATTCGACACAAAACGAGGCGGCGAATGTCGAAGGAGTGTCCGGTTTAATGGGCCTGATCACAGAAAAATCCGTAATTTCATGCAAAAAAAACGACCCGATTATCAAATCAGGTCGTTCATTATTGCAGATGGCGCATCTGTATGATTGAACCGGGATATTTTTCTTAAAAATAATAGACTAAAAGTCCTACCTTGGTAGTTGAAGTGAAAAAGTGGTTCCCGAGGGGCCGCTTGAACGCAATTGAAGTTCTCCGCCTTGTGCCCGTGCCAACAGCCGGCTATAGGTCAAGCCAAGGCCAAGTCCGCGGGTTTGTCGTTTTTTCTTTTCGCTGCGGAAAAATCGATCAAAGATATAATCGCGGTCCGATTCTTCAATGCCTGCACCGTTATCCGCGATCTCCACATCGATCCGACCGTTGGATTCGCTGATCGCAATATGCAGACGAAGGGGACGATCAGGGTGTGCAGCTTGCAGCCCGTTATTGAGCAGGTTAACGACGATTTGCTGGATACGGAGCGCGTCGCCTGTCGTATAAACCATCTCATCCGGAAAAGCGTAGTCGATTTCAATCGAGTCGCATTCATGAGGAAGTTTCCACTGATACACGATTTCCGATACGAGCAGCTTAAGATCGAGCCGATCGCTGCGTACCTCAACATTGCCTGATGAAAAAGCATTGTAATCCAACAGATCCGCAACCATTCGTTCCATGCGGTTCGACTCTTGAAGAGCGATATCCAGGAACTCTTTGGCCTCTTCACCGCTCACGACATCATCCCGTACGGCCATCACCAGTCCCTTGATCGAAGTGACGGGAGTTTTCAATTCGTGCGTGACGCCCGCCAAAGAGAGTTCGCGCCATTCTTCAAGCTGGTGCAGGCGCCCTGCCATTCCGCGGAAAGAGTCAACCAGCTCAAGCAGTTCGCGTTCGCCTGTCTTGACCTCCAATTCAACATCATAACGACCATTTCGAATCTGTCTCGCGCTTTCCGCGACTCGGCGGATCGGACGCGATAATTTGCGGGAAAGCAAATAGATAGTGAACCAGCCCGAAAGGGCAATGACACCGAAAAGACCTACGAACACCATGATTTCATGCGAGCCGTAAGCAGGGGTTTTGCGAAATTGACTAATATAGACGCCGCCGATCTCTTCGCCGTTTTCTATGATAGGCGTTCGCACAAGTTGATATTCCGGCTCGCCGGAGCGCGGATTCGGATCGAGCTTCTGCTGAACCTGTTCTTCGGTCATCTGCGGTCTTGTAAATAAAGCGTTACCTGCCGGATCGGCGACCAAAAGGCAGACGTCGAGATTCATGTTGAACAATCCCATTCGCTCGTCCAGAATCGTGTTCAAATTATCCGGTATGGAGACGGTGCCGTCGCTGCTTTTCACCCGATCGGCTACTTCTTGTCCGAGCATTGCCGCCGTGCGCGAGCGATTCTCCATGGCGGTCTCGCGGATGCCGTACAGAGCTCCCCCCGCAATGATTGCCAATGCTGCGAACAAAATCAGAAAGTAACGTAATGTCCAATAAGTGAGTATGGAAGTGGCCCTGCGTTTACGCGTTTTTTTATCCTTGCGCTGCCAGGGCATCTTGCTAAGATGATTTATTCCGCGATCCAAAATTGATACCCCGTTCCCCGTAAAGTGCGAATCTCGCCGTTTTCCGGCGGCCAATGCGATAGCGCTTGACGCAGTCTTTTAATCGACAAGTCGACCGCGCGATCGCTTCCTTCATAATCCATCCCCCATACATGCTCGATCAATTGCTCCCTGGTAAACATTCGATTCGGATGCTCAGACAAGAACATCAGCAGCGAAAGGTCTCGCGGTGTGAGAGGAACCTCGGCACCGTTGAGCGATACCCGTTGAGCGTTGGAGTCGATCAGCAGACCGCCGAAGCTTTTGCAGGCATCCGCTCCGCTGTATACGGGGCGTCTGCGCAGCACGGCATTGACCCTTGCGACGACTTCTTCGGGAACAAACGGCTTGGTCATATAATCGTCGGCACCGCCGTTGAGTCCATTCAGCCGATAATCGATATCCCCGAGCGCCGTAAGCATAATGACGGGACATGAACCGCGTTTGCGAATTTCCGCCAGCAGCTCCCAGCCATCGATGCCCGGTAGCATAATATCGAGCAATACGAGCGCAGGCTGCGTTTCTTCAAACTTATGCATAGCCAATCTGCCATCGGATACACGTTCAACGCCGAAGCCGGCTTTTTTCAAATAAGCAGCGAGCACGCGAGCGATCGCTTCCTGGTCTTCAATAATTAAAATCGTCGTCACGACCGTTTCCTCCCTTCGGAGCGGCCCGTTTTGCCGTCATAGGCTCTCGGGCTTTATGCATCCTTGGGTTCTATTTTACAAACAAAACGGCGTAGGGCAAGGGGGTTTAGGCCAATTGTAACGATTCTGAGAACAAATTTTCGAAAAAAGCCTTTTGACATGTTCCCGACACATTGGGCTGGTATGATACCGAAAAACAGATTCACAGGAGGAGAAAATCATGAATAAAAAAACGAGAAATTGGATTATTGCTGCGGCGGCGGTGGTAGTGATCGGCGGCGGTGGTACGTATGCATTTATGACGAACTATCTGGGCAACAACGTAGAAATCGAAAGCGTGTTGCCTACGCAAGCGGCAGCCAATACAGAATCGACTTCGGGCACGACGGCTGAAGCGGCAAGTACAGGAGCGGCAGTGGCCGCGGAAGATCTGAACGGAACCTGGAACATCGCGGACACATCCAAAGTATATTTCTCCGTCACGACTTCCCAAGAGACTGTTAACTTCGTGGACGATCAAGTCAGCGGAACCTGGGATGTCAATGTAGCGGACGCGACGCAAATGAAAGGCAGCGGCGCGATTGAGATTGATGCCATCGATTCGGGCAACGCGCAGCGCGATGAACATATTAAAGCCGACGACTACTTCCAAATGAGCCAGTATCCGCAAGCGACATTCACGGCAACCTCGTTTGAAGGACTGCCGCAGGAATGGACAGACGGCGAGGTGTACGACTTTACACTCGACGGAACATTGACGCTCAAAGGTATCGAAAAACCCGTAACGTTTGAGGCGAAGGCTTCGTACCAAGACGGGAAGCTGCTGCTGTCGGGCACGACGGTGGTAACCTTTGAAGATTTCGGGCTGGCGAACCCGCATTCCGTTGTATTGAGCACGGAGAATGATATTAACGTCCAATTGGAACTGACGCTTGAAAAATAAGCAGGAACGGAATCTTCGGGATAGGTGTAAACCTTATCGCGAAATTCCTGAATTGCCGGCTATATCTTGGCCCTGTCGCGATTTGCGGCAGGGTTTTTATAGCGGGAAGAAGGAGGAAGAGTTAGGCCGCGCTGATTCCGAGCAGTCACTTTGCGGTATGTTCTAATAAGAATGCCTAATACCTTGACCGTATAGCATCTGAGGTTTGAGTGCGAAACGAACAGACGCTTTGCCCTGCAAATTCGCGTTCATGAATCATTTTGTCTGTGATCGGGAGCTAACGGATCGTAAGGACGCTTAAACCGGAAAAATAGATGAAACCGTTACGAAAATCGGCCTTTTTCACCGCTAAGCGTCGCCTCGTTCCGTTAAAAATCTCAATTCTCTATTTTGGAGCGCTAAGCGTCATGTACATCCGTTACACTTCATCTTGTCCGAATTGCGCTTGCTCGATCAGGTTGAACGGAACCGATGCAGAGCGGTTCTTGATGGACGGAACACGCTGAACCTGAAATCCAATCCGGTCATGGTATTGGCAACAGAAAGGAAGCTGCTGATGATTGTTCGTTTTGGATATGTCGCGATGTCGCTTGAAATTCAGGATTCTTCCCCTTCGAAAACAATGACGATGGCCCGCTTCGCCAAGCTGCCGGACCGCGAAGCCGGATTGCGGGAGCTGGAGCGCATTGCGACCGTGAATCTGCATAATACGCTGCGTCTATTGCGGCATAACGTGGCAGAAGGAATCGAAATGTATCGGTTCTCCTCCAAACTAATTCCGCTTGCTACGCATGCCGACTTACAGGATTGGGACCCGTTTATTGCGTTAGCGGAGCCTTTTGCAGAGATCGGAGACTATGTGCGCAAGCATAAACTGAGAGTGTCCTTTCATCCGGACCACTATACGGTACTGAGCACGCCGCGGCCGGAGGTACTCGTGTCGTCGATTCGGGATCTGCGTTACCATGTCCAAATGCTCAAAGCGATGGGCCTGGATGCGCGTTCGAAAAACAATATTCATATCGGCGGCGCGTACGGCGACAAGCCTACAGCAGCCAATCGATTCGTAGAGCATTTTGCAGAGCTGGACCCGGATATTCAAAGTCGGATTACATTGGAAAATGACGACAAGACCTTCACCGTCGGCGAAACGTTGGAAGCCGCACAGCGCACGGGTCTGCCCATGGTGCTGGATATTCATCATCATTGGACCAATAGCATCGGCGAACCGGCATCGGATTGGTGGCCGGAAGTCGCTCGAACATGGGAGTCACCGCTCGCTCGGACCGATGTGCCGGAAGGCGAGCATTTGCCGCCCAAAATCCATGCTTCCAGTCCGAAAAGCGAAAGTGATCGTCGGAGTCATGCAGACGGCGTAGAGGCGGGGCCTTTGTTGGACTTCCTGCGTGCAGCCGCGAAGACATCTCCGCAGATTGATGTCATGCTGGAAGCCAAGCACAAGGATCGGGCGTTGTTTCAGCTGATGAAGGATTTTGAAGCGTATCAGGGAGATGGTGTGAAGATTTTAAGCGGAGGGAAAATTAAAGTAGATGCGTGAGGAGAGGCGCTGCGGGAGAAATTCGTTCAAGACGCTGTCTCACGCAAAAAGCTTTCAGCTTTCCGCGTTCAAAGGCGTCTTTCACTGAATTTCTCCCTCCGCTACTGCGCACGGAAATCAATTTCCTCGCTTTTTTGGGAAGGGGAAGGAAAAGAAAAGATCTAAAAAAGAACTGCCAACGATTTGTTGGCAGTTTAACGTGTTTAGAAAGTCTAACGTAGCTGGAAGACAGAAGACGGAGAGAGAAATTCAGTTCAAGACGCCTTTGAACGCGGAAAACTTCAACTAAAAATTTCAATCCAGTTTTCCAAGTGAGACAGCGAATTGTGAAGAATTTCGAAGAAATGCACTTCGGAAGCATTCGCTTATAATTTCTCTCGCAGTCTGCTGTCTTCTCCCGTCGAAGTGACTTTCGAGGGGAACCTGACTGCCAATGATTTGTTGGCAGTCTTTTTTATTCAAAAACCGCTTAAAGAGCCGCCGTTCTCAGCATCGGGCTAACGATCGAAGGTAGGGTAGAGCCGTGGTTTTCGCCTTCGAAGAGACGGAACTTGATGTTGAGTCCGTATTCGCTTAGCGGTTCGAGGCGATCGTATAGGGCGCGGGCGTTTTGGACCATATGGTGGGGAGGGGCGCTTTCGAGTTCGCCGAGGGCGATCAGGAGGTTCAGCTCGTGTTTTTCGGTATGCAATTTTTGGATAAAGGCGGCTTCTTCCTCCTCGATCAGCGGTCTTGCCCAGTGCAAGGAAGGGCTTCCGGCAATGTAGCAGCGGAACGCTTCGGGACGGGTGAATAACGTATGCAGCGTAAACAAACCGCCGAAGGAGTGGCCGAATAAGGTTTGGCGGCTGCGATCGATTGGGAAGAAGCTTTCGATTTTTGGTTTTAGAACATTTTCGATAAAGTTTAGGAACATGTCGGCGCCTCCATGTTCGGGCCACGGTTTGCCGTCGCGGGAAGCGGGCAGGTTTTCGACCGGGACAGGCAGGGTGTAATCATAACTGCGTTCCGGGGAGAAAGGAAGACCGCTCGGATAGCCGATGCCTACAATCACGGATGGAGCGACGCCTGTTTTGTCGGCGCGGCGGGATTGAGCGCGTTCGGCATCGATGACGGTCGCAAAGGTGGCATGTCCGTCGAGCATATAGATGACCGGATAGCCGGAAGCAGGAGCTTCCCGATCCGGCATGGACATCAGAATTCGGTATTCGCGTCCTTCCTTGGAATGCAGGTCGAACTGGCGCGTACCGCGCAGTTCGACCGGCGCGTAAGTGTCACCGGAATGGGTAGGGGGCGTAGTAAAGTTCGAGTTCATGAAAGGTTCCTCCTATACGATTTCATAAAAAGCCGTTTCATCCGAGTATAGCGCTGGGAGTCTATGTTAGACATGGACGATATTCAGTCGGAAAATGGACGATCTACCGACGAAGCCTTTTAGACAACATTGACTAGGACTTTCCAAGCGGGTAGAGTAGTAATAGATTCTATTGAGAATCGTTATCATTTATTGAGCGTCAACAGCAATGGTCAAAGGCATCCGGATCCTGGAAACAGGCATCCGTGCAGATAGCTTCAGGTAAACGAAAATCCGGTAGAAGCAGAGGGGAAAGGAGCAAACGTGATGGTTTTCAAAGTTAAAGGCAGTCTGGTGCAGCATGGAACAAACATCTTGCATGAGGATCTGATCTTTCGCCTGAACGGCATCGAACGTATCGACTATCGCTTACAGCGGGAAGTGCCGCAGCGGCATACTTCTTCTTATGTGTGGATTGCAGGAGTGGAAGGCGAAGGCACGGTGGTTAGCGAGTCGGGCAGAGCGCCGCTGCGCGCAGGCTCGCTTCGATTGTTCGCACCCGAGCAGACGTTTGGCATTGAGGGCGGCTCGCAGGTAGGGTTTGGAGCTTTTCTGATTTCGTTCGACGTATTTCGGGAGGAAGATTCCCGGCCGGGGCGATTGCACGCCTTGTCCGCAGAAGCGTGGCCCAAAATCGAGACAGGGGAGGTTGCTTTGCCGGGAGGTCGATTGCAGGCAACGGTAGAATCGATCTGGCGTCGTTGGAACGGTGCGGGCGTTGCGCAGCGGATGAAGGCGCGAGCCGAATTTTTGGAGCTGGTGAGCGAATGGGCTTACGCAGCGGCTTCTCCGGAATATGATTCTCAGATGCTGATGCAGCAGACCAAGATTTTTATCGACGAGCATTACCGCGAACCGTTGAAGTTGGAGCAGTTGGCCGGTATGGCTGGCTTAAGCCGCAACTATTATGTAGACCAATTTAAAAAGCGTTACGGCAAAAGTGTGGTTGAATACATGACGGACTTACGGATTCGCCGTGCCAAGCGGTTAATGGCAAACTCTGAACTCAAATTGCGCGAGGTTGCCCAACAGGTAGGATATAATGATGAATTTTATTTCAGTCGTCGTTTTAAGCAGGAGACCGGAGTCACGCCGAGTGCGTATATCAAGAGCCGATCGCGCCGTATTGTCGCTTATTGCACGACATCGACGGGGTATTTACTCGCTCTAGGGATAATGCCTTATGCAGCTCCGCTTCATCCGAAGTGGACCAGTTATTATCATAGCCGCTATGCCGCGGATATTCCGGTGCATTTGGACGGATATAAGCTGGGCGTGGACTGGCAAGGGAATCTGGATCGATTGCAGCAGAGTCGCCCGGAGTATGTGGTATGCAGCAGTCTGGTTTCGGAAGAAGAGAAAAAGCGGCTGGAGCAGATGGCTCCGGTGATCTACATTAGACCTGAGGACGATTGGCGAACCACGCTGAGGGAGACTGCGGCGGCACTGGGCGAGACGGAAGCCGCCGAGCGTTGGTTGGAATCGTATCAGGAAGCGGCGTCAACGATCGGCAGTTCGATTGGTCAGCGTAGACGAGGTGAGCGTACGTTATTGCTCCGCTTTTGGCGTGGAGGCTTTTACTCGGCGGGAGCGTCTTCGGCGGCAGGCGTCTTGCGCGAAGATCTGGGCATCAACTTGCTTGCGCTGCCTGCGCGGTACGAAGTGGAACATGCGATGAACCTGGAGATGCTGGATTCGTTCCGGGCAGACCGGATTTTGCTTATGGTTTGCCAAGAAGGGGAGACGCTTCCGGCTTGGGAGACTGTTCGTCATTCACCGGAATGGGCGGAACTGCCTGCGGTGCGCAGCGGACGACTTCATATTTTGCCTTCCGATCCGTGGAGGGAGTGCTCGCCGAGTGCGCATAAGCGCGTATTGCGCGAGGCGGCCCGGATCTTTTGAGAAAGTTAACTGAGACAAGCTTATCCCGTTCTAATGCATAGTTATTATGTTCATATGGACGATTTTCCGCAGCGACGGAGGATCATCCATTGTTTTTCGTAGAATTGTGCATGGTTTTGAAAAGGGTGGGGCTTTATGATTTGGTAATGAGAATCATTATCATAAAAAGAAGGTTTGAAAGGGGAGCAATCATCATGCAACAACGATTCAAAACATTATCTATCCTGTTCGTCCTGGTCCTGACTGTGGGGCTGCTGGCCGCTTGCGGCAGCAACAACGAGGCGCAAACGTCGGCCGAACCGGCTGCGCAGACCGAAACGACGGATAACGCGGCACAAGCAGCAACGACCGACGAGGCCGCTGAAACTGCGGAAGAAGCCACTTCCGAAGCGGCGACCGGCGATCGGACGATTACATACCTCGGCAAAAAATACACGGTACCCGCTACGGCGGAGCGCATCGTGATCACTGGCGCGATGGAAGCCATGGAAGACGCCGTAACGCTGGATGTTCATCCGGTTGGCGCAATCACCTATGCGGGCGAATTCCCGGAACAGTTCGCGTCGATCACGGACAACGCGCAATCCATCGGCGAGAAAACGGAGCCGAACTTCGAGACCATTCTGTCGTTGAAACCGGATGTAATCCTGGGCTCCACGAAATTCCCGGAAGAAACGTTGGCTCAACTGGAAAAAATCGCGCCGACGATTCTGGTGTCGCATATTTCGGACGACTGGCAGGATAACCTCAAACTGATGGGCGAACTGACAGGCAAAGAAACCGAAGCGCAAGCGGCAATTGATCAATATGCGGCTGACGTCGAGACGGCAAAAGCGGAGATCGGTACGAAAGTCGAAGGCAAAAGCGTCTTGGCCGTTCGCGTTCGTCAAGGTTCGTTGTTCGTTTACCCTGCCGGCATTTTCGTAAACGCGATTTTGTACGGCGATCTGGGCATCGAAGTACCGGAGATCATCGCTTCCGCCGAAGCTCAACAAGAGATTTCGGTGGAGCAGTTGGCGGAGATTAACCCGGATTATCTGTTCCTTCAGTTTTCCGAAAACGAAAACGGCAAAGCGCCTACCGCGCTCGAAGATCTGCAAAACAACCCGATCATTCAACAGCTGAAAGCTCATAAGGACGGAAAAATGTTCGTAAACCTGATGAACCCGTTGTCCGAAGGCGGACCTGCCTGGAGCCGTGATCAGTTCCTGAAAGCAGCAGCCGAGAAACTGTCCGAGTAAATGGGAGGCAGAAGAAGAATCCATCCACTTGTCGTGATGACGATTGCGCCTGTGCTGATCGTCATCACCCTGGTGGTGTCGGTTCTATACGGGGCCAAAAATATTGACGCCTCCACCGTCCTGGAGGCGGTCTTTCATTTTAACCCGGATAACATCGATCATCAGATCATCACGCAGTCGCGAATTCCCCGTGCGATCGGCGCGCTGCTCATCGGTGCTTTTCTCGCGATGTCCGGCGCCATCATGCAGGGGATGACCCGCAACTATCTGGCTTCGCCTTCCATTATGGGAGTGTCCGACGGTTCGGTCATGGCGGTAACGTTATGCATGATTTTGCTGCCGGGGACTTCGAATCTGGGGACGATTATGTTTTCCCTGGCAGGTTCGGCGATTGGGGCAGGGATTGTATTTGGTCTGGCCTGGCTGCTGCCGAACGGAACGTCCCCGGTGCGCATGGCGATTCTCGGTACGATTATGGGTACGTTCCTGAGCGGTATTGCCGAAGCGGCCGCGATGTATTTTCAAGTCTCGCAATCGATTAGCTTTTGGTACAACGCGCGTCTGGACCAGATGGACCCTGTGTTGATTCAGCTGGCTATTCCGTTTGCGGTGGCTGGTATCGCGCTGGCGCTCGGTTTGTCACGCTCGATCACGGTATTGTCGATGGGCGACGATATTGCGGCAGGACTCGGGCAGCGTACCGCACTGGTAAAAGGTCTATCGATGCTGGCAGTCGTCATTTTAACGGGGATTTCGGTAGCTTTGGCAGGAAAGATCGCGTTCGTCGGACTGCTGGTTCCGCATATCGTCCGTTTTTTTGTCGGAACCGATTATCGATGGATCATTCCGTGCAGTGCGTTCGCGGGCGGTTTGTTCCTGGTTTGGTGCGATATTGCCAGCCGTTTCATTAACGCGCCTTACGAGACTCCGATTGGCGTTGTGACCTCGTTGATCGGCGTGCCGTTTTTCCTGTATCTGATCAAGCGGAAGGGAGGGCGTGCCAATGCACTTTAACACGCCGCGCCGCCTTACGCTTGTGGTGACCGCTGCGCTCGCGCTGATTCTTGTGACCGTGTATGTGAGCGTGACGAACGGTACTTTCGATATGTCCGTGGGGGATGTGCTGCGAACGCTGCTGCGGATCAATCCTCTGCCGGAGCATGATTTGGTCGTATTCGATTTTCGTTTGCCGCGTATCGTGGTTGCTCTGTTGGTGGGCTTCGGTCTCGGGATCGCCGGTTCTGTGGTGCAGGGCATCACCCGTAACGGCCTGGCTGATCCGGGGATGCTGGGCATCAATGCGGGAGCGGGGATGGCGATCGTGCTGTTCATGCTGATTTTGCGCGACCGCCTGAATTTCAAAGACGGTTGGCTGTCGTTTATGGCGATGCCGATGTTCGGATTGCTGGGCGGTCTGGTCGCGGCGCTGCTGATCTTTGTCTTCGCGCAAAACCGGGGCCGGCTTGATCCTCAGCAATTGATTCTGGTCGGGATCGCGGTCAGCTCGGGTTTTGGCGCGATCACGCTGTATTTGTCTTTGAAAATGAGTCCGAGCGACTTCGAAGCGGCAGCGGTGTGGTTGGCAGGCAGTCTGCACCGTTCGAATTGGCGGTACATCACCGCGATGCTGCCCTGGTTCGTACTGTTGACGCCGTATATTTGGTACAAGTCGCGAACGCTCGATGTCATGCAGCTTCGGGACGATAATTCTCTGGGGCTTGGCGTCGAGTTGACCCGTGAGCGAAAATGGTTGGTGCTGGCGGCAGTCGGGCTTGTGGCAGCGTGCGTATCTGTATCGGGCAACATCGGTTTTGTCGGCCTGATCGCTCCGCATATTGCCCGCAGGCTGGTCGGCATTCATTACCGCTATATGATGCCGATCTCCGGTCTGGTCGGGATGGCGATGGTGGCGCTCGGGGATCTGATCGGACGCACCCTTTTCGCTCCGGCAGAACTGGCGGTCGGCGTGATCATTTCGATTATCGGCGTGCCGTATTTCGTTTATTTGTTGTTCAAATCCAGAGCGTAAACGTGCTTTGCTTGTGTCGCGTGGATTTGATTCCCGAATAGGCTTACCTGTACACTTGAGGCAGAGGCGTACGGGTAAGTCCTTTTTGCGTTCTTATGTTGAAAAATCGGAGTACAAACGAAGGAGATAAAGCCTATGAGAAAAGCAGTCGAAGACGAAGTGACCTACGCTTATCCGGGTATGGTCGCTGTAGTAACATCCCGATCGGGTGAAAAACGCAATGTCATGGCATCCGGTTGGCACTCTTATATCGGTTCCGGTCCGGCCTTTTACGGGATATCGCTGCGCGAAGCCACGCACAGTTATCGCTTGATCCAAGAATCCGGTGTGTTTGGTGTCCACTTTTTGCCGGCAGCCCGCAGCGAACAGATTCAAGGCGCAGGCACGCTGAGCGGACGCGACGCCGATAAGCTGAGTACGCTGAATCTCAAGTTCGAGGATGGAATCAAAACAGGGGTTCCGGTGCTTCACGATGCGTATGTCGCTTACGAATGCCAGGTAAAAGACATTCACTTGTACGGAGATCATTATTGGATCGTCGGCGAGATTGTGCAGGCTTATCGCGATGATGCGGTGTTTGGCGAAAACGGGCTGCCGGATTTGAATAAGCTGAACATCCCTCTCTATATGGGACGTGCCACTTACCGCATATTAGATGAAAAAGCAGAACACAAAGCATATTGGCCTCTTGGTTAAAGTCTTATCGATACATATAGAAAGTATTTATAGATAAAATCGACTGTAAGAGCTTTGTTGATAAGGAAACGGAGAAAAAAATCGATAGAAAGAATAGATCGATCCGTTTTCTTATTCATTTTTTCTATAACGTTGTGCGCCTGAATATCCATTGACAGCAACGCTTTTCAACACTATGATACATTAAACCGACTTAATTCATCGGATAAATCATAATGAAAGCGGGGCAGCCGAGTGAATATCGAAAATATCGAATCTTTCGTCTATATCAATCACTACGGAAGTTTCAACAAAACGGCTGAAGCGCTGTTTTTATCGCAGCCTTCGGTGACGGCCAGAATCCAGACGCTGGAGCGAGAGCTCGGCTGCCGATTGTTCGACCGGATCGGCAAGCAGGTCGTCTTGACGGAAGAAGGACGCAAATTTCTGCCTTATGCCCAAGAAATGCTGAAGACGCTGCAAAAAGGGCGTCAGCATATTCGTCGTTCAGAAAAACTGCCGCAGGAGCTTCGAATCGGCAGCACGATCTCCGTGTCGAACTATTTGATTCCCGAACTGCTGCCGCGTCTGCATGAACGCTGCCCCGGCATCCATGTCAAGCTGACGACAGGCGGAACGGACGAGTTAGTCAAGCGGCTATTAGCAGGCGAGATCGACGTGGCGTTTATCCGCAAAGTGATGCACCCGTCGCTGCGCACCGCAGCCTTTTACGAAGATCCGATCAATCTGTACGTACGTTCGGACCATCCGTTCGCAAGCGAAGAATCGGTATCCGTGGACGAACTGCAAGAGCGCAAACTGGTCTTCTTCGAATGCGGAACACTCGATTGGCTCCGGATTCACCGGGCGTTCGAAGCATTGGAATCGCCGCCGGAGATCGCGTTCCACGTCGATAACTCCGAGACGGCCAAAAAGCTGATCCTGCGCGGAGCCGGCATCGGCTTCCTGCCTGCCGTCTGCGCGCGCGAAGAAGTCCGGGAAGGGCGCTTGACGCCTGTACGCGTGCGCGAATTGTCCGAGTTTGCGCTCCAGACCAGCCTGGTCGCGCTGCGACAGGACGACTCCGCGATCACCCGCCAACTGTCCTCGATCTTCGGCGATCTGGTACGCGACGGCGAACTGGCGGCATCCCCGCTATCCGAACGCGGAGAAGAAGAACTGCTGCGCGGAAGCAAACTGCAATCCGGCATTTCGCGCGCATTGGCTCGATAAATTTTCGATTAGGAAAATAACATGTTGGAGTAGAAAAAGCGGTTTCTCTTCTGAGAGAAGCCGCTTTTTTTGCTGAGAATAATGCTTCGCGACGTGTCAGTTTTATGGCTCCCGGACAAGAATGCAGGCTGCTTTTTAGCGTTTCGGTACATTGTGGAAGGGAAAGAGGATGGGCTACCATTGTTAATAAATTCCCGATAAGGAGAGCTGCACATGACCCTTCACGAAACGATGATTAGCTATAGAACGATGGACAGCGCTTATGTCAGTGGCCAAGAAATCAAAGATTTGTTTAACGATTACCCGGAGGCTCAAGTCGAAGTGACCGAAGTCTATGGCGAAAAAGGCAAGACTGATTTTGTGCGTATTCTCATTTCGGGAACTTCCGGCAAAACGGCTGGAGGCAACGCGCCTACGATGGGGATTGTCGGACGCCTGGGCGGAATCGGAGCAAGACCGTCGCGTATTGGCATCGTGTCGGATGCGGATGGAGCGGTTGCGGCCGTTGCAGCAGCGCTCAAGTTGGCCGATATGCAGCAGAAAGGGGATCGCCTGATCGGCGACGTCATCGTCACCACACATATTTGCCCGGATGCGCCAACTCGCCCGCATGATCCGGTAGACTTCATGGATTCCCCGGTCGAGATCGATGTGATGAACCGTTACGAGATCGAGGCCGCGATGGATGCCATTGTGTCGATCGACACGACAAAAGGAAACCGGGTGATCAATCATAAAGGGATCGCGTTATCGCCGACCGTGAAGCAAGGTTACATTTTGCGTGTAAGCGAGGACCTGCTGCGGATCATGGAGATGACGACAGGCGAGCTGCCCGTGACTTTCCCGATTACGACGCAGGATATTACGCCTTACGGCAATGGCTTATACCATATCAACTCGATTCTGCAACCAGCGGTGGCTACGGATGCTCCTGTGGTCGGATTGGCCGTTACGGCGAAGTCGGCGGTTCCGGGCTGCGGTACGGGAGCCAGTCATGAAGTGGACATTGCGTCTGCGGTGCGGTTTGCCGTTGAAGTTGCGAAAGAAGTTACCGCAGGAACTTGCGATTTCTATAACGAGGACGAGTTTGCCGCGCTGCATCGCCTCTACGGTTCGATGGCACAGCTTCAGACGCTCGGCGCAGATGAGGCGGAGAAAGCAGAAGCGGCGATGGAGCCATCGGGACTGTGAGCGGCTCCGCTCATGAACAGGCACGTCGACTTGGGATGATTACAATCGGCCAGGCGCCTCGAACGGATGTGGCTCCGATCCTGGAGGCAGCGCTTGGAACAGGGACTGAATTGATTCAGGTTGGCGCATTGGATGGAATCATGGAACCGCATATCCGTGAGCATCTGTATCCGGAAGGTCCAGAGGATCATGTGCTGACCTCCAGACTGGCGAATGGGCATGCTGTGGTCTTTTCGCGCAATAAGGTCAAGCCATTGATTCAACAAAAGATCAATGAGCTGGAGCAGCAGGGAATCACACAAATTTTGCTGCTCTGCACGGGTGTTTTTCCAGGCTTAACGACTGTGGATGCTTTGTTGTACGAGCCGGATCGATTGCTTCCTCCACTGTTAAAAGCTTTGGTGGGCGAACGGCGGCTCGGCGTGATCGGTCCGCTGGAACAGCAGGCAGAAAGTTTGCGCTTGAAGTACGGGCCTTATGGTCTGAATCCTGCATATGCCTCGGCATCTCCCTATGCGCCGGATCGGGAAGAGTTTCGCCATGCGGCTCGCAGCTTGAAGAAGCAATCGGACATGATCATCCTGGATTGCATGGGCTATACGCGAGAGATGCGAAGCTGGGTGGCTCAGGAACTGGACGTGCCCGTTATTTTATCCAATGCGCTGATCGGTAAATTGTTGTCGGAGACGGTGTAAGGAGGGATGGAAATGAGCGAAGCTCGTATTGAGATCGCTTGTAAGTTGTTGCAAGATTGCCTGAATGTCAAAGCCGGAGAGTCGCTGCTGGTCGTTACGGATGACAGTCGTCGTGACCTGGCTGACTCGATCTACGAAGCAGGAAAGCGTCTGGGTGCAGAGTCGATGCTTGCCGTGATGAGCGAACGCTCCAAATCAGGCGAAGAGCCGCCGACTCCGATCGCTGAGGCTATGGAAAAGGCTTCCGTTGTCGTCTGCATTACCCGTCATTCGCTCACCCATACGAAGGCGCGTAAACGCGCGGCTGCTGCGGGAGCTCGAGTGGCGACGATGCCCGGCATTACCGAGGATATGTTCGTGAATGGAGCGATTACAGCCGATTATGGCGTAGTTCGTGAATTGACGGAACGCATGACTGCGCAGTTGTCCAAGGCCTCTACCGTGCGGATCGAGAAAAAAGGCTGCGCGCTGACCTTCTCCGTTGCCGATCGGAATGGGGTTCCCAGCACAGGGTTGTATCGGAATCCCGGAGAGTCGGGTAATCTTCCGTCGGGCGAAGCCTATGTTGCGCCCATCGAGGGCGTTGGCGAGGGCGAGATTTGGGTGGATGGATCGGTTGCCGGGATCGGTGCATTAGAGGAACCGCTTTTGCTTCGGGTGCATGAAGGACGTTTGGTTGCGGCAGAAGGCCCCGCAGGCTCCCGGTTGCTGACGATGCTGGGGGAAGAAGCGGGGCGAACCTTAGCGGAATTCGGGATCGGAACCAACGATAAAGCCCGGATAACGGGGGTTGTGCTGGAAGACGAAAAGGTGTATGGTACCATTCATATCGCGTTCGGAAGTAATCATACCTTCGGCGGAGTTGTGGATGCCGGCGTACATATCGACTGTGTAGTCCGACAGCCAGATGTGTATCTCGACGATCGTCTTGTGATGAAAGCCGGTGAGCTGATCGACTAAAAGGAGGGCACCCATGCTGGGAATCATTCGCGTGATTACGATGCAGCGACAGGAAGACATCGACCGACACGGCCTTCTGATTGAAAAAGATAGCGGTATTCGCACATTAAGCGCTTGTATTCCGGATCAGCCGAACGGGGTCTATGACGATGCGACAGAAGCAGAATCACTGCCCAAAATTGTAGCACTGGCCCGTGAACTGGAACTTCGCGGTTGCAGCTCGATCGGCATCAGCTGTGCGGCCGATCCGGCTTTGGCAGAAGCTCAAGCCGCTGTGCGCGTGCCTGTGTATGGAGCGGGTTCCTCGGCTGCGCGTCATGCACTGCGTATTGCCTCACGGGTCGGCGTATTGACTATTTTACAGGAAATTCCGCCGCTCATTCATAAAGCGTTGGGGCAGGCTTATGTTGGAATGGATCGGCCCGAAGGCGTAGTCACGACGCTGGATCTTCAGACGCCTGCTGGACGCGAGGCCGCGATTGAAGCAGCGCTGCGTTTGCAAGCCAGGGGAGCCGAAGTTTTGGTATTGGCTTGTACGGGATTTGCAAGCATTGGATTTGCGGCAGAATTGCTCGCCCGAACAGGGATTGCGGCCGTCGATCCGATTCTTGCGCTGGGTGCTGAAGCCGCTGTACGCGCATGAAGGTAAAAAGGCTTTGTTTGCCGGGAGAAGAACTCCGGCGAGCAGAGTCTTTTTGCTATGGCGTAATCTCGATTTAGGTGGGATTAGCATTCAATCCTTTTCCAGTGATGGATATACACGGTATAGGGTAGCGTTTACTTTTTATAAATAGCTGACATGGTCTATTCTTAACGTCCGATGTCTGATAAACTAACCTGAAAATTGAGCAAGTCGGCGGATGGAAGAGATGTGAACCGAATTCATATCGCCGGACAGAAGCCTTAACAGCTTAGATGGGATGGTGAAGAGATCATGGAAAAGACCGGAGTCACGATCAGTGAGCTGCTTCGCATGCCTTTATTGGGGCAGGCTAAAATTGTCGGAGGCATACGAGGAGTGAGCCGCCCCGTACGTTGTATTGATATCATCGAGGTGCCAGATCTGAAGGGTTGGGTGAAGGAAGGCGTACTGATGTTAACGACCGCCTATTCGATTCGGCATGACCCTTCACGTCTGACGGACATGATCCATACGCTTGCCCAGGGAGGGGCCGCAGGTTTGGCAATTAAGCCAGCCCGCTTTCTAAAAGAAATTCCGGCTGAAGCCTTGCTTGCAAGCGAGAAATACGGCTTGCCGTTAATTGAGTTACCACCTGAAATTCCTTACACGGACATTACGCAAGCCGTGATGGAGCAGGTGCTGGATCGTCAGGCGGTATTGCTGCGCCGGGCGGATGAAATTTACCGTAAGCTCACGCGAATGGTGCTTGAGAATTCAGGTATTCAGGCGGTACAGGATCAAGTATCGGCTTTGCTTGGGACGTCGACGGCTGTGGTGGATTACACGGGCTGTACGCTTGTAGCTTCGCCGGCCGATTGGGATTACCGAACGGCTGAGTATCCGCAGGAGTGGAACATCGAAGTCGACCGACGTTCTGTAGCCCGTCTTCTCGTGGATAAGCAAGAACTGGATGAGTTGGAAGGTGTGGCGATTGAGCAGTTTCGATTGGTGCTGGCGTTGGAGCTGATGCGTGACAAGATTGTTGAAGATACGGAGAGCCGGCTCAGAGGGAATTTTATAGACGAATTAATGACGCCTCCAGGACTGTCCCGACACGAAGCGGAGCAACGAGGGCGTCAGCTTGGAATGAATCCCGTGCATATGTGGCAGGTCGCTGTTATTGAGGGTGAGCTGTCGCCGGATGAGACTGGATTAATCCGTCTGCTCCAACAGGAAGCCGCTGAGCGAGGCGTTAAGCCGCATGTGGAATTGCGCAGCAACCGGGCGATTTTATTCTTACCTATACCGGCGGTAAAAGAAGCGGCGTGGGTAGAGGAGACTCAGGTCTGGACACATGCAGTCGGAGAATGGATGCGCAGCAAAGAATCCGGACTTTCTTATTGCCGGGCAGGCATCGGACGTCCCAAATGGCTGTGGGACATTCATGAAGGGTATGGCGAAGCCCGGAGTGCGTTGTCGATCTCGCGCAAGCTCAGCGGAGGCGATCTGACGGCCTATGAAGAGATTGAACTGTACCACCTTTTGCGGGGAACCGCAGACCATGCCGGATTCAAAGCGCTATTCGAACGGCGGTTGGGCAAGCTCAAACAATACGACGAAGATCATGGCGGCGATCTGCTGCGAACCTTGTTCTTTTATCTGAAAAGCCGTGGCAGTCTGATCGATACAGCCAATCACTTGTTCATTCATCGTAATTCGGTCAAGTATCGCCTGGAACGCATTCGCGATATTGCGGGGTTTGACCTGAACGACCCCCATGAGCAACTGACGCTGCACCTTTGTCTGATTGCCTATTATTTGTCTGAACAACCATCGGCATGACTTTGGATTTAGGCTGCTTTCGAGAGTTACGTGGGTGTGGAAAGCGCGAAGACTGCGAGAGAAATTCATTAAAAACGCTGTCTCACTCGGAAAGTTGAATTGGATTTGAATAAAGAATCTTTCCGAGTTCAAAGGCGTTTTGAATTGAATTTCTCTCTCCGTCTTCTCGCTTTCAGTTAGGTTGGGATCTTTTTTTGTTCCGATACTTCTTCGCCTTAAAGCTTTTTAGCTGTATTGGATAAAATAAATGACATGAAAAGTGATATTCGTGCTTAGAGGACAGAAGAAGGTTTGTTTTTTTAGCGGAATAGGACGTAGTGAATAGATCTTAATGTCTGTAAAATGAGCACAAATCACCGAAACGCGAATCAAAAGAACACTCGCACATGATGATGTAAGGAAAACGGACAAAAGGTGAAGAACAAAAAGGGGTGGATCGATTGTTTGGATATACCATAAAGAGACTGGGACAGATGATTCCTTCGCTGCTCGGGATCGTCATCATCACATTCATTTTATCGAGAGTGCTGCCGGGCGATCCGGCAGTGATGATGGCAGGCGAGCAAGCGGATGATACCGTCATTGAGAACATTAGGCGCGATATGGGACTCGATCAGCCGTTGTACATGCAGTTTTTCAGTTATGTGATCAAGCTGTTCCAGGGGGATCTGGGGATGGCGTATCACACCGGGCATACGGTAGCTGAAGACTTCGCCAATCGTTTCCCCGCTACGATCGAGCTGACGCTGTTCAGTATTCTGATCGCCGTACTCGTGGCGATTCCGGTCGGGATCATCGCGGCGACGCGCAAAGAATCGATTGCCGATCATATCTCGCGCGTCTTTTCCCTTATTGGAGCATGCGTACCGATCTTCTGGCTTGGCTTGATGTTCATCTACATATTCTACTCCATTCTGGGTTGGTCGCCTGCTCCGATGGGAAGAATCAGTGGGGACTTGAATCCGCCAACCGATATCACGGGATTGTATCTGATCGACAGTCTGATTACGGGCGATTTCCTCGCTTTCCGCTCAAGCCTTGCACATCTGATTTTGCCGGCGATCTGTCTCAGCACAGGCACGATGGCAATTGTAGCCCGGATGATGCGCTCCAGCATGCTGGAAGTGATCGGGCAGGACTTTATCCGTACCGCACGGGCCAAAGGCATTCATGAGTTTCTGGTGATTGCCCGCCATGCTCTGGTAAATGCGCTGATCCCGACGCTGACCGTGCTGGGCCTGCAATTCGGCTACCTGCTCGGCGGGGCGGTTATTACCGAAACGATCTTTTCTTGGCCGGGCGTCGGCGGTTACGTGACGGATTCGATCCTGGCTGCCGACTATGCACCGATTCAGGCTTTTACTTTAGTAAGCGCGCTGCTCTACAGCTTGATTAACTTGCTCGTCGATCTGATCTACGGCTGGATCGATCCGCGCATTCGTTACGAGTAAAACGAAGGAGGCTTAACCCATGAGTGAAACGGCAACGACGCTTGTTCCCAACCCTGTCCCGCAACCCTCGGCGCGAGCCGCTGCGGCGAAACGACAGACGTTTACCCGGCTATTGATGAAAAATCGTTTGGCTATGCTGGGCTTTGGCTTCATTATCATCTGGACCATCTTAGCGGTTATTGCTCCGTTGGTCGCTCCGTACGGCCCGACGCTGACGGACACGGCTTCCAAGCTGCAAGCTCCGAATGCGGCGCATTGGTTCGGGACCGATAACTTCGGGCGAGACGTACTCAGCCGCGTTTTGTACGGGGCCCGCATCAGCATTTGGACAGGCTTGATCGCCGTCGCGATTTCTTTCTGCATCGGCGTACCGCTTGGCGGGATCGCAGCTTATTACGGCGGTCGAATCGGCAATGTGATCATGCGCCTGATGGATATTTTGTTGGCTTTTCCTTCGCTGGTGCTGTCCATGGCGATTGCCGCATCGATCGGAGCCGGGCTGACCAGCGCGATGATCGCGGTCGGCGTCGTCGGGATTCCGGAATTTGCCCGATTGATGTACGGCCAGACGATCTCGCTGAAGGAAAAAGAATATATCGAGGCCAGCCGTGCGATCGGGGTCAAAGATAAAGTCATTTTATTCCGACATATCTTGCCTAATGCGCTTGCTCCACTGCTGGTTCAGGCCACGCTGGGCATGGGCTTTGCCATTCTGACCGCATCCAGCTTGAGCTTCCTGGGGCTTGGCGTTAAGCCGCCGATTGCCGAATGGGGCGCCATGATTGCGGAGGGACGCGAGTATATCATTTCCGGTCAATGGTGGTTGGTCACTTTCCCGGGTCTGGGCATCGCGACTGCGATACTTGGTTTCAATCTACTTGGAGACGGACTGCGCGACGTGCTTGATCCGCGGCTTCGCTCCGGGAAGTAAACATAGACTTGCATAGGAAAAGGGGAGATTCATATGAAAAAAGTAAAATGGTTCGGCGGATTCCTGGCTCTTTCGATTGTGCTGAGTGGCTGTGCAAGCAATGCGAACCAACAAACGGCAAGTGCGGACGTCGAACAAGCCAAGCCTACCCTGACCGTTGCGTATTCGGAAGGCGGAACGACGATGGACCCTGCTGAAGCCAGCGATTTGACTTCTGATACGCTCGTTCTGGCCGCTTACGACCAATTGGTCACTTATGGAAAAAAGACAGTCGACGGGTCGGAAGTCGCGAACACCGATGATATCCAGCCCATGCTCGCCAAAAGCTGGGAAGAGTCGGCGGACGGAACCCAGTACACGTTTACCTTGCAAGACGGCGTGAAGTTCCACAGCGGCAATCCGATGACTTCGGCCGATGTCGTGTACTCTTATGAACGTCTCGGGGCTTCCAGCTCGGGCAGCTTCCTGTACGGAATGGCGGACATCAAAAGCGTAGAAGCACCGGATGACTCCACCGTAACCATCACTTTAAACCAGGCGAATCACATGTTTATGCAGATCATCGCCTTGTACAACTTCTCGATTATTGATCAGAAGGCAATGGAAGGCCAACCCGACGATTACCTCAAGACCAACACGGCTGGCTCCGGCGCGTTCAAGATCGACAAATGGGACCCGGCCAGCGAAGCGGTATTCAGTGCCAACGCCGATTACTGGAACGGAGCTCCGGCTCTGAGCAAGGTGACGTTGAAATTTACGAAAGAAGCTTCGAACCGCGTGCTGCTGCTGGATAAAGGCGATGTAGACATGGCAATCGAGATTCCGGCGAAAGACGTATCGTCGCTGGAGAGCAATGAGAACCTGACGGTTCAATCCAATGCAAGTAACCGGATCTTGTACTTCGCGATGAATAACAAAGTAGCGCCGTTCGACAATGTCAAAGTCCGTCAAGCGATCTCTTACGCTATCCCTTACGAGCAGTTGATCGGCGACGTGATGTACGGACAAGCCAAGCAAATGAAGAGTGCGGTTGCCAGCAACACGCCAGGATATACCGATGCCGGTTATGTGTATGACACGAACCTCGACAAAGCCAAAGAATTGCTGACCGAAGCCGGTTATCCGGACGGTTTCACTTTTGACCTGACACTCGGTTCGGGCTTCCAGGACTGGGAGGACGATGCGGTCATTATCCAAGCGGAACTTGCGAAGATTGGCGTGACCATGAACATCGAGAAGGTAGCGCGGGCTCAATTCCTGGAAATGCAAAAAGAGAAAAATCTGACCGCCTTCATCTCCAAATGGACATCGTTCGTCAATGACCCGGGTTATCACCTCGGCTTCCTGCTTTCGAGCGAAGGTTCGTCGAACTATATCAACTACAGCAATCCGGAAGTCGACAAGCTGTGGGAAGAAGCCGGTAAGGAAGCAGATCAGGCCAAGCGCAATGAACGGTATGCCAAAGCTCAGGAGCTGATTACGACGGATTCTCCATGGTCCTACCTGTACGAATACAACCGCATCGTAGGCATGAGCAACAAGGTCAGCGGTTATATCTACTACCCGGACGAAGTCATTCGTTTCAACACGATCAGCAAGGCGCAATAAAAAATCCATTCTTTCATGGAAGTCAGACAAGCGGGCAGAACGGCGAGACCGGGTTTTGACGGTCTCCCGTTTCTTTTTCTCAATAAACTAACTTATGACGGTCAAATTAAGGAGTGTTGAACGATGACAGACAGCATAGATTGGAAAGCCAGGCTGCTACAGGAGATTGACGAACGCCAAGACGAGCTATTGGAGCTGTGCTCGGCATTGATTCGTTTTCCATCTGAGAATCCACCGGGGGACTCGCGCGATATCAGTCAATTTATTATTGCGTATCTGAAAAAGGCCGGAATCGATACAACCGTGCATGAGACGACGGAAACGATGTGGAATCTGGTTTCGACGTTGGGCGGTGCGGCATCCGGCGATTCGGCCGAGAAAAAGCTGATCTACTGCGGCCATACCGACGTTGTGCCTGCCGGGGATCCGGAACGTTGGGATTTTGATCCGTTTTGCGGAGAAGTTCGGGACGGCTACATGCTGGGACGCGGAGCTTCCGATATGAAGGGCGGCTTGGCCGGTTTGATTTTTGCGGCGGTGCTGTTGGCTGAACTCAAAGTTCCGCTTCAAGGCGACCTCTCGCTGCTGATCGTACCGGACGAGGAGACAGGCGGTCATCTCGGCGTCCCTTGGGTGCTGGATCGGGGACTTGTGCAAGGCACGGCGGCGGTCATTGCCGAACCTTCCGGTCCGCTCAACCCGACAATCGGACAAAAGGGCAGCTGTTGGTTCGAGTTTACGGTAGAAGGTACGCCGGGTCACGGAAGTTTGTCTCCTGTGGTAGGGGTAAGTGCCATCGTAAAAGCCGCCAAAGGGATTGAAGCGCTGCAAAAGCTATGGGACATCAAGCCTGATATTCCGGAAGAGGTTCAGGAAATCATTCGGATCTCCAAAGATTATGCGATCCATAGAGAAGGCGCAGCGCCAGGCTCGGAGCAGGTATTCGATCATGTTACCGTCAATATCGGAACGATCGAAGGCGGGACAAAAGTCAATGTGGTCGCAGATCGCTGCACCGTTCAAGTGGATAGCCGCGTACCATTCGGCGTCGATTATCTGGCCGTGATGGAGCGTGCGAATTCACTGCTGCTGGAAGCGGGCATCGAGACGACGGTCAAGCCTTTCGGGTTCCAGGGCAATGCCAACTGGACGCCGCCGCATGAGCCGATCGTATCCGATCTGGTCGAGACGATCTCCGAGGTCAGCGGGCAGGAAGCGTATGGCGTGCTGCAATGGGCATCCAGCGATGCCCGGCATTTCCGCAAGCATCATATCCCGGTGCTTCAATACGGTCCGGCCGAGTTATCCACGATTCACGGGTTTAACGAGAAAGCGCCTGTCGATCAAATTATCCAATGTGCCAAAGTGTACGCGTTGACGGCACTGAAATATCTGGGTGTGAAATAAGAAGTTACCGATGAACAAATAGGAGGGATGACCATGACGGCGGAATTGCTTGAAGTATCCGGGCTGCGGACCGAGTTCGTGACTGGCGGAGGGATCATTCGTGCGGTAGACGGGATCGACCTGAAGATTTCCAGAGGCGAGACACTTGGGATCGTCGGCGAGTCAGGCTGCGGAAAAAGCATCACCTCGCTGTCGATCATGCAGCTTTTACCTAAAAAGATCGGTCGAATCGCAGCGGGGGAAATCCGATTCAAGGGAGAAGATCTCGTTCGCAAATCGGGCCGGGATATTCGCAGAGTACGGGGCAATCGGATGGCGATGATTTTTCAAGAGCCGATGACTTCGCTGAATCCGGTCATTCGCATCGGACGTCAGGTTGCGGAATCGGCACGTTATCATTTGAAGATCGGGCGCAAGGAAGCGGAGCTGTTGTCGATTGAGATGCTGCGAAAAGTCGGCATCTCGCGGCCGGAGCAGATTGTGAAGCAGTATCCGCACGAGTTGTCGGGCGGTATGCGCCAGCGCGTCATGATCGCCATGGCGATGGTGTGCAAGCCGGAACTGCTGATCGCCGACGAACCGACAACCGCGCTCGACGTGACCATTCAAGCACAGATTCTGGATCTGATGCGCGAGCTGCAGCAGGAGGAAGGCACGGCGATTCTGATGATTACCCATGATCTTGGCGTCGTGGCCGAAATGTGCGACCGCGTGGTGGTCATGTATGCTGGACAGGTTGTGGAGGAGACGGATGTGCGCACGTTGTTCCGCAGTCCGCAGCATCCGTATACGCAGGGCTTGCTCGATTCGCTGCCGCAGCTGTCCGAAGGTCGCGAGCGTCTGGCCTCCATTCCCGGGCAAGTTCCGAATCCGTTAGAGCTGCCGCCGGGATGTCGATTCGCTCCGCGTTGTCCGGTGAAGATGCGCCAATGCGAAGAATCGGTTCCTGAGTTATTGTCGACGGAAAGCGGCCATCAGTGTCGGTGTTTCCTGCGGCAGATGGAGAAGGAGGCGGTGGGATCATGAGTACCTTGAATAAACCGGAAGAAACGTTGAACGGTGCGACATCGCTACAAGGTTCGGATTCTCTGCAGCCGACCGAATCCGATGTCCTGCTGGAAATTCGGAATTTGACCAAGCATTTTCCGATCCGTAAAAAAATGTTCAGCAGGCAGCCGGCAGGCGCCGTGCGTGCGGTCGACGGCGTGAGCTTATCGATCAAGCGCGGCGAGACGATCGGAATCGTGGGTGAATCGGGCTGCGGCAAATCGACGACCGGACGGGCCGTGCTGCGGCTGCTTGAACCCACAGCGGGCGAGATTGTGTTCGAAGGCACCGATATCCGCGCGCTGAATCCCGAGCAGCTGCGCAAGTTCCGCACGAATATGCAGATGGTGTTCCAAGACCCGTATGCTTCACTTGATCCGCGCTGGACGGTGCGTCAGATCCTTGAAGAACCGCTGCGTACCCATGAGACGATCGGTCAAAAGGAACTGGAAGAGCGGATTGATTCATTAATGGAAACGGTCGGACTCTCGCCGTACCACGCCAGCCGCTTCCCGCATGAGTTTTCGGGCGGTCAGCGGCAGCGGGTCGGCATTGCTCGCGCCTTGGCGCTGAATCCGCGTTTTATCGTTTGCGACGAACCGGTCTCCGCATTGGATGTCTCGATTCAATCGCAGGTGCTTAATCTGATGCAGGACTTGCAGCAGCAGCTCGGCCTGACCTATATGTTCATCTCGCACGATCTGTCCGTCGTCCGCTTCATCAGCGACCGCGTCGGCGTGATGTACTTGGGAAAACTGGTCGAATTGGCGCCGACAGCCGAAATGTTCGCAGAACCGCTGCATCCGTATACGAAAGCTCTCATGTCGGCTGTTCCGCAGCCAGACCCGGATGCACCTCGTGACCGGATTGTGCTGACAGGCGATGTTCCGAGTCCCGCCAATCCGCCTTCGGGTTGTGCTTTCCATACCCGTTGCCCGGTTGCGACCGAACGCTGCCGTGGAGAAGTGCCGGAGTTGAAGACCTACGGAAATCGGCAGGTGGCTTGCCATCTATATGCTTAATTTATGATGATTCAATAAATAAGGTAGGCGACGCGATAAAGAAGCGAGTTCTTTATTGCGTCGCCTATTTTCTATGCGCCTAATTCCGCTGCAAAACTTTCTTTGCCGTCTCCTTTTCGCTACAATAAACATGAAAGCGATATCAAAGACTGGCGGAGGCCGGAAGGGTGGAGAACTTTCTTGAACGATTTCGTAAATGTCGGCATGATCGGATACAAATTTATGGGCAAGGCACACAGTAACGCATATCGGGCATTGCCCATGTTTTTACCGGATGTCCCGAAGCCTGTCATGACCGCGATCTGCGGACGGGACGCGGAAGCCGTGCGCGCGGCGGGGGAGCAGTTCGGCTGGGATAGCGTCGAGACCGATTGGCGTCAGCTTGTGAGCAGAGAAGATATCGATCTGGTCGATATCAACGCCCCAAGCGACGCTCATAAGGAGATCGCGCTCGCCGCCGCTGCTGCGGGGAAGCATATTTTTTGCGAAAAGCCGCTCGCGTTAAGTCTCGGCGATGCCAAAGAAATGCTAGTCGCAGCCGAAGCGGCGGGCGTTAAGCATATGGTCGGCTTCAACTATCGCTTCGCTCCGGCTGTACGTCTGGCGAAAAAACTGATCGAAGACGGCCGACTGGGCAAAACCTATCATTTCCGCGGCCTTTTCCTGCAAGATTGGATCATGGACCCGGATTTCCCGCTTGTCTGGCGACTGCAAAAAGAAATCGCCGGTTCCGGCTCGCTCGGCGATCTGGGCGCGCACACCATCGACATGGCCCGCTACCTCGTCGGCGAGTTCCATGAAGTCATCGGCATGACCGAGACCTTTATCAAGGAACGTCCGATGCCAACCGAAATGACCGGACTCACGGCAAAAGGCACTACCGACGGCCCGCGCGGTCAAGTTACGGTGGATGACGCCGCCATGTTCATGGCCCGGTTCGAAAACGGCGCGCTCGGCACGTTCGAAGCGACCCGCTTCGCCAACGGACACCGCAGCACGAACTCTTTCGAAATCAACGGCAGCCTCGGCAGCGTGCGTTTCGACTTCGAACGCATGAACGAACTGGAAGTCTTCTTCTCCGAAGACGCCGAAGACGTCCAAGGCTTCCGCCGCGTCCTCGCAACCGATGCTGCCCATGACTACATGCACGCTTGGTGGCCCGCAGGCCATACCATCGGCTACGAACACACCGTAACCCATGAAGTGCATGAACTCATGAAAGCCATCGCCGAAGACCGCCAACCCGTCCCCAACTTCCTAGACGGCGTCAAATGCCAAGCCGTCCTAGAAGCCGTGGAACGCTCCGCCGCGGAAAAGCGCTGGGTCAGCTTAAGCGAATTCGAAAGCTAATAAAAGCAATAACTTAAAGGCGAGAGAAAGCGAAAAATAAGCTTTCTCTCTTTTCTTTTACAACACCTAAAAAGGTTGCAGCTTTTGAGGTAGTGGGTCTAAGCGAGGAGACGCAAGCGGAGGGAGAAATTCAGTGAAAGACGCCTTTGAACTCGGAAAAATCCTTATTCAAATCCAATCCAGTTTTCCGAGTGAGACAGCGTCTTGTAAAGCATTTCGAAGAAATGCACTTCGGAAGCATATGCTGGCAATTTCTCCCGCAGCGCCTCCCAAGCGCCCCCCTCCTCAAAAAAGAAAACCTTCCCCTCACCGGGAAAGGTTTTTCTTTACGTCCGCGTCCTTTTTCACATCCGCCACATCAACTACGATCTTCCGGTTAATCCCTTTCAACTGCTTCAAAAACTCTTCTTCGCGCACTGGCGAAATCAACATGCTGCCGCCCGCGTACGTGATCTCCAGCCGACTGCGCGAATGCGCCGGACCCGAACTCATGCTGCGCTTGCGCTTGATCTTCTCGATCTTGTCGATCGGAATATTCCAGTTCAGCGGACCCGAGCGTACACGCAGATGACCTTTTTCAATCTCATAATTCGTCATATACCACGTGGACACAACGAACATCAGAATCAGCAGCCAGACCGGAATAAACAGCAAGGAGCCTCCGGTCGAGAGCCCCATCCAGACCAAAATCAGCAGCGCAATGATGATCGCCCAGTTCATCGTGAAGAAAAATACGTCTTTTTCGCTTTTGTATCGATTATTCATACCCGCCTCCGAATCATTAATCTCCCGTTTATTCTACAGGACGAAAGCGCCTTCGTACAATTTCGTTTATGTTCTTTGTCTTTTACTCTTTCGCTTTACCAGAGAAAAGTGTATAATAAAAGGCCTGGGTGCTTTTTTACGACTCCCTGTTAAAGAGATAGAGCATGGACGGAAAAGGGGAATTTCAGTGAGTAAGGGAAAGACATTAGGATTTTGGGTACTGACGGCTCTGGTCGTTGGCAATATGGTCGGATCGGGGATTTTCATGCTGCCGCGCTCGCTGGCGGAAGCCGCAAGTCCGGCAGGAACGGTATTGGCCTGGGGCGTAACGGGCTTCGGGGTGTTGATGCTGGCGCTCGTATTCGGTAACTTGGCGCTGCGCAAGCCCGAGCTGAACGGCGGGCCGCAAATTTACGCAAAAGAATTGTTCCCGAACAGCCCGGCGTTATCGCTGCTGTCGGGATTCATGTCGAGCTGGGGATACTGGATCGGCAATATTGCGGGCTTCGTGGCGGTGATCACGACGTTCGCCAGCTATTTATCGACGTTTTTCCCGGTCATGAACAGCGCGAGCGTTCTGCTTAGCGTCGGGAGTTTCGAGCTGACGATCGGGCATAGCTTGAACTTCATCGTATGCTCGCTATTGCTGTGGGGGACTCATTTTCTGGCATTGCGGGGCATCGAAGGGGCCGGACGGCTTAATCTGATCGCCACGGCGACGAAGGTCATCGGTTTTGCTTTGTTCATCATTATCGCGCTGTTTGCTTTTCAATCGTCGACGATGGGTCAGTTCGCGGCGGCGCATCTCGATGCGGAAGGCCGTTCGGCATCGTTGTTGTCGCAGATCAATGCGGCGGCGGTCGTAACGCTGTGGGCGTTTATCGGCGTGGAGTCGGCAACCGTGTTCGCGGCGCGTGCCAAGCGGAAAAAGGATGTCAGCCGGGCGACGTTTGCCGGGCTGCTGATTGCGATTATTTTATATGTAGGCATCAGCATTTTGACTATGGGACTTCTGCCGAAGGAGCAATTGATGCAATCGCAGAATCCGCTGGTCGACGCGATGACGGCGGTGCTTGGACCTTACGGCGGTTATCTGCTGGCGGCATTGGGCCTGATCAGTTTGATTGGCTCGACCATCGGTTGGGTGCTGCTGAGCGCGGAAGTTCCGTTCGAAGCAGCCAAACAGCGCGTGTTTCTTCAGCCTTTTAAACGGGAAAACGATAAAGGCATGCCGAAGCTATCCCTGTGGATATCGAACGCGCTCGGTCAACTGTTGATCTTCTCGACCATTTCCGGATCGATCTCGCAGGCATTTGATTTCATTATTGTCGTGGCGACGCTTGCGTATCTGGTTCCGTACCTGATCGCTTCCGTTTATCAACTGAAGTTGACGCTGACGGGCGAAGGTTATGCCAAAGCACGCGAGCGCCGCACGGACGGCATTGTAGCGGGGCTTGCAACGATCTACTCCGTATGGGTGGTCTATGCGGGAATGGGCGACTGGAAAACGTTCTTGTTCGGCGTATTGTTACTGGCTAGCGGAATCGTGTTCTATCCGCTGCTGCGCAAACAGCTGCGGGAGCTGGATGAGACGAAGACTGCGGGAAAAAAAGTTTCTTAAAAGAGTCGAAATAAACGAAAAGCACTGGAAGTCCTTGGACTTTCCCAGTGCTTTTTTTGTTTATCTTTGACGTTTACGCATCTATAAACCGATACGCACCTTTACCGATTCGCAGGATCTTGCCTTGCAAATCGGAATTGCCTGTCCGTAACATGAGAGCTTTCAAGCCAGTTTCGTCCGCTTGCTCGAATATAAATTTCTGCTCGCCGACACGAATCGTATTCGGCAACTTCTCATCTGCGGCAAGTCCAAACAGTTCCTGCCAACGAGCGGATGTAGCTTGCGGATCACGTACGCCAAATACGGCAGCATATAACGTTACATCGCCTGCCGGATGCGAGCGAATCACTCCGGTTTCCGTCAGCTTGTTCGCACGTTCTTCATCTGTTCCTTTCCATTGAATGAAGAACGGATAGGAAAGACCTTCATCCTCGCCTTGCACCATAAACATTCGCCATTGAATCAGGTTGCCGGTAGCGTCCAGTCGCTCGCCGTCCAGGATCGGTGACAGTTCCAAGCCCTTACTGCGAAGTGAATCGGCAATGACCTCAATGTCATCGGTGCGCAGCACGACTCTGCTCAATATTTCGCGCTCCGGCAGCATTTTCGCTGCATCCCGCACCACGACATGATAAGCCTCCGTATGCTCCGCAAGCTCACGGTTTTCGACACTCAGGAACTCAATGTAGGTCAATCCGAAGTAACTAAGTGCATTATGCGTTCCCCATTTTGTGTGCGAGCCGCCGGGAAACGCAATCAATCCTTTTTGCTCAAACTGTGAAATAGGCTCGTTCAGATCATTGACGTAATGGACGACATGATCCCAGCGTAGATTGCTATTTTTCATCGCAATTTCCTCCTTGTCGATAAAATAATACACATAATCAGGACTGGCGACGCCACAACCTAGTAGCTTGACCAACCTTAATCATAGGTTTATGTGCGGTTGAAAAAGACACGCTTTAGGTGCTTTCAGCCGGGCGTAATCTCACATTTAACTTGGCCAAGCTACTGGAAAAACGTCGATTCACGTTGTCTGTTTATTAGGTAGATACAGGGCAGAAAAATCTTTTTATAAATGTTTGGTTGAAATTGGAACCCTGACGAATATTGGTCGTATTAGGACTTATGACTTTAAAGTTAGCAAGACTTTAGACTTGGTTTTGACACATTGCGAGGGGGAATAAAAAGATGAAAGCAAAGTGGATGTTGGTTGGATTAATTATGGTGCTAACGGCATGCGGAAGCGGAAATGCCAAGAATGACGAAGCGACTGCTGCTGCGGCAACGACTACGGCATCAACAGAAACAAAGACCGATGCATCCGACAATAAGCCAACCGAGACAAAGACGGCAAGTACAGCCAACGTAGTTGCGGCAGATCAGGAACAGACTGGGGAACCTGCTGAAGAAACTCCTGAAAAAGTTGAGGACTACGCAGATTACAGCCCAAGATTAGTCGTCCAGACAGTCAAAGAAAGTGCATTGTCCGAATATTCTTCAGCGCCTTTGGGCGAAGTGTTTGATGCCTTTTTCAGTAATCCGAAATGGGAATACTTCAAATCGGATACGGATGAAGATGTTGTCGAATTCACGGGGGATGCTATGTACGGAGAGGAAGCAGGACACACAACGATACAATTCCTTTTATACGAGGATCTGACTTTCGAGCTATCAGGAATTTGGGTAGGACGCGAGGGAGAGACATTGGATGAAGAGTACTCCATGTCCGACAGCGAGATCGACGATACGCTTGAAATCATTTATGGCCTGAATCAATAATTGATCGGATTCTATTTTAAAGAAACTTCGAGTCGATCCGTCGAAGTTTCTTTTTTTATAGGACAAGAAGGACCTTCGCTCATTTGTCGAAATTATGGCTGTGCTGTTAAACTGAGAATACTATATTGTTCATATCTCATACAAAGAAACGGTGGAGGGCAATCATGACCATTATCGGAATCGATCTGGGTACGACCAATAGTGCGGTCTCAGTCTGGAAAAACGGCCGCGCCGAGCTGATCCCCAACGCTTTGGGCGATCGCTTGACCCCGTCGGTCGTCGGAATGGACGACAACGGCGATATTCTGGTGGGACGCATCGCGCAGGAGAGACTGCTTACGCATCCGTTGATGACGGCGGCCGCGTTCAAGCGTCATATGGGTACGGCAAAAGAAGTCCGGCTGGGCGATCGGCGTTTCCGGGCGGAAGAACTATCGGCTTTGGTGCTTCGGGCGCTGAAGGCTGATGCCGAAAGTTATCTGGGCGAACCAGTCACGGAAGCCGTGATCAGCGTACCTGCTTATTTCAACGATACGCAGCGCAAAGCGACCCGAATGGCAGGGGAGCTGGCCGGGTTAAAAGTCGAACGTCTGCTGAACGAACCGACGGCGGCGGCAATCGCTTACGGACTGCATCAGCAGAAACCGGAAACGCAGTTTCTCGTGTTCGATCTCGGAGGAGGCACGTTCGACGTCTCGATTCTGGAGCTGTTCGACGGCGTGATGGAGGTCAAAGCGGTGGCCGGAGACAATTATCTCGGCGGCGAAGATTTCACGAACGTAATCGTCGATCATTTTCTTGCTTCGTTCGGGACGGAGGCTTCTTCGTTGGAGCGCAAGACGTTGGCTTTTTTACGGGATCAGGCCGAGTCGGGCAAAAAGAGCTTGTCGAAGCAGCAGCCGATCGTGATGCGGGCAGGCATCGGCGGCGAGACGAAAGAACTGCGGATCGACCGCGAACGCTTCGAGAAGTTGACGCTGCCGCTGGTCGAACGTCTTCGCAAACCGATCGAACGCGCGCTGCTCGATGCGTCGATCGATGCGAATTCGATCGACGAGATCGTGATGGTCGGCGGTGCATCGCGGATGCCGGTCGTGTATTCGATGCTCAGCCGCATGTTCGGACGCCTGCCTGCCGCGAGCATCGATCCCGACGAGACGATTGCGGTCGGCGCGGGCATTCAGGCGGGGATGAAAGAACGCAGCGAAGAGCTTCAGGACGTGGTTATGACCGACGTCTGTCCGTACACGCTCGGCACGGAGGTCGCCATGGCATATGAAACGGGCGAATACGAGAGTGGTCATTTTAGCCCGATCATCGACCGCAATACGTTCGTTCCCGTGAGCCGGGTGAAACGATTCTCAACGGTAAACGAGGAACAGCGGCGGATCATCGTCAAGATTTATCAGGGAGAAAATCGTCTGGCTGCCAATAATCTGCTGCTGGGCGAACTGGAAGTGGAGTTTCCGCCCGGAACGACGGGAATTCGGGATGTCGATATTCGTTATACCTACGACATCAACGGCATTTTGGAAGTCGAGGTCAAAACGGTCGGGTTGGAAGACGTGCATCGCATCGTGATCGAGGAGAATCCGGGCGTCATGAGCCGAGAAGAGATCGAACGACGTCTGGCGCAGTTGGCGACGTTGAAGATACACCCGAGAGATCGGGAAAAAAACCGCTTGCTGCTGGCTCGCGGAGATCGGTTATACGAGGAACGCCTCGGCGACGAGCGCGAATGGATCGGTCTGGCCGTGCAGCGCTTCGAGGCGGCTTTGAACCGTCAGGACGCCAAAGAAATCAGCGAGGAAGCCGATCGTCTGGAGCAGTTTTTGAATCAGTTCGAAAGGAATCGTCGTTGAGATGGGCATCTGGCAAATTCTCGGCATATCTCCGACTTCCGATACCCGGGCGATCAAACGCGCGTATGCGGCCCTTTTAAAAAAGACGCATCCCGAAGATGATCCGGAAGGATTCCAACGTCTGCGCGAAGCGTATGGCGAGGCATTGGAGCAGGCGAAGACGTTGGATGCACAGCCGCAAGCCGACGAACGTTCCGACAACGGTCCGACAGCCTCAAACGGGGAACGTTTGCCTGCTTGGGGCGAAGCAAACCGTTTGGCGCAGCGCCGCAAGATAACGAGGACTGACGAAAATTCCGTGCCCGCGCATTCGGATCAGCCAACTGCATCCGTACCCGTTTCCGCGCAGTCGACGAACGTTTTGGATGCTGCCGGCCTGATTCGACTTTTCGAAGAACTATACAATGACTATGCCCAACGCATCCAAATTGAAAAATGGAACGAACTGCTTGAGCGCGAACAGTTACAGAATTTTTCGTTCAAGCAAGAAGTACAGCCGAAAGTGTTGGCTTTTTTATCCGAGCATCCGCATCTTCCGGTATCTGTCTGGAAAAGGTTCGATCAAATCTTTTACTGGACAGACGACGAGGTCGGGCTTGCACGGTTGGTGCCGCCTGATTTTGCCACGTTCGTACTGAACTCGATTCGTCAGCCTGCGGAGTTAAGGTTCGAGCATTTGCCGCTTGCAAGCGACTTTGCACATGATGAGTTTCTGTCGCTGCGTGGACGCGGAGCGGCCATGCTGGGGAATGGTCGCCTGCGCGAGGCCGTAGAGCAATTCGACGCGGCTTATGCTTTATTTCACCGTGATCCCGATCTGTTGAGGCTCCGGGCGACTACCTGGCATCTGCTTGGCGAGGATTTACGGGCGGAAGAAGATTGGAAAGCACTGGTTGCCGCTTTTCCGAATGAACGCGATGCGCTGCTGCGATTGGCCGATCGGTTTTTGGAAACGGAGCGCGCGGTCGAGGCTTTGGATCTGCTTCGGCGTGCGCTTGATCTTCTGCCCAACGATCCGCAGGCCCTGCTTGGTTTGGCGCGCTGCCTTCGTGAATTGGAGCGTTGCGGCGAAGCCCGGCAGGTCTGTGATTTGGCGCTGCTGTTGGAGCCGTCGGATATCGAACTGCGGATTCGGTTGCTTGATTTGCAGGCGATGCAGGTCGAGCAATTGCTTGAGGTGTTAAAAAGATATCCGGGAGACCGGGCTGCACGTTTTGCGGCGGGCGAGCTGTTGTTCGGGTTGCAACGCTATGCGGATTGCGAACGCTTGCTGAAAGAAGCTTCGATGTACGGCTCGACCAGTGAAATGAAGGCGCTGCTCGGTCGGGTACTGATTACGGTCGGCCGAGAGGAGGAAGGTGCTCGTTTTCTGGATCAGGCGGTCGATTTGAGTTCTTCCTCGCAGCAAAACGGGTATTACGCTTGGCTGTATCGCGGATTGTATCGCATCGACTGCGAACAATGGGCGGCTGCGGAACAGGATCTTCGAACCGCGCAAACTCTTTTTTCCGGCGAGGATGTTCGAATCTGGGCTGCATTGGCGGATTGCGCGATTGGCCGGCAGCATGACGAAGAAGCGCTGGAGCTAATCGGTCGCGCGTTGAGGCTGAAGCCGGAGAGCGTTCATTACGGCAAACGGGCAGTTATCCGCTATCGGTTGGGGCAGTATGAGGACGCGCTGGCGGACTTTGAACGTGCGCACACCCATCGGTCGGGAAATCCGGATTGGTTGTGGATGAAAGGACTATGCGAGCTAAAAACGAGACGTTACGACGAAGCGCTGCAAAGTTTGGAGCATTCGCGGAACTTTGAAGATTCGCCGCTTGTTCGCGCTGCTTTATGCGAGCTGTATTTGCGTAAAGGCCGGTATGCGGAGGCTTTGGCCGAGGTCGAAAATATAACAGAGCTGGATGTCAAATTGCTGCTGCTTCAAGGCTGGGCATACCGCAAGCTGGGACGAAGCCATGAAGCACGGAGCAGTTTTATGCGCGCAGCCGAGTTGACCCCGGATCATCCGGGAATCCTGCGTTTTATTCTGGATGAATTGGCGGCTCGCGGAGAAGCATCGGCACTGGACTACGCAGATCGCATTTTGACGCTTGAACCGGACGATACCGAGACGCAAATGCGGCGAATCGGCGTTTTGTTTGAACATGAACGAATCGAGGAAACGGAATCGGCGATTGGGGAATTGTTGAAAAAGCGGTCGATCGAGTCGTTGTATCCGCAGATCCATTATTATATCGGTTCCTTGTTGCTGCAAAAAGGCGAATATGAGAAGGCGATGACGCACCTTCGATACGCTTATGACGCGGGATTGCGGGGCGATGTGACCAGTCTACTGTCGATCGCGTCGTTCGAAATCGGAATGACGGAAGAGGCTTTGCGTTTGGCACGCGAAGCTCATGCAGAACACCCGTCGCATCCCGATTACAAATCCAGATTGGAGAAGATGGCAGGAAGAAGCTCGATCCCGTCTTCGCTCCGCCAGTTGATGCGCAGCCCGTCGCGTCGGGAGAGTTGGCCGTTCAGCGTGAAACTTCATCCGTTACGAATCGAGCCGCGGGATGTTCAGCCTTATGAAATGGAGGATTGGAACAGGTAATGGATGCTTATGGATATCAACGTGCTTTGGATTGGGCAGTTTCGCTTGGAGCGCCTTTGTTGACGCAAAATGGCGTTCAACCTCCGTATACGCCCGCCGCGTGCCGAACTGCCAACTTCAATTCATCCCGCATTTTGGAAGACTTATGGGGGATTACGGATGCGGAAGGCATGCGGCGCTTGGCTGAACGCATGTGGTCTGGGATGCACAATCCGGGGTTTCAGGATATGCGTCTGCGGCTTAGCGGAATGACATTGGCGCAGCGCAAAGCTTATATCGAAAGCAGGCGGGATATGGAGCGGTATGCCGAGCTGTATACGGTGCACCTCTATATGGATCGCTTGCCGCCCGCGGGGATTGCTGCTTGGGATTTGGGCCGATTGGCCTTTTACCTTCGCTGCGCGCGTCTGGAAGGATATATCGGTGAGGAAGAAGAAGAAATCTGCCTGCTGCATACCGCGATTCGGGCCCGTTATTCGTATCGGAGCTGGCCGGATTACGCGGTTGCCTATATGGCGGGGCGCCAGTTCTGGGCAGGCGATCTTTCGGAAGAATTGTCGGAGATCAATGCGGGAATTTTGCGAGGCCCTCTTGCAGACGAATCGACGCCCTGGCGTGAGCTGGAGTGGGAGATCGAACTGCCGGAACCGCCAAGCTTGCCGTGGGAAAGCGAAAAGGGCAACTAATATATAGAAGAAAAATCTCAGGATCGGAGGAAGCATGATGAACGAAGAGCCGGGATATACGATTGAACCTTACGCAGCTTCAGCGGAGCGCAGAGATCGCACGGCCGATCTTATTCTCAATATCCAGCATAATGAATACGGCATTCCGATCACGTTGGAAGACCAGCCGGATTTGCTTGAGATCGAGACCTTTTACCAGACGGGAAAAGGTAACTTTTGGACCGCGCTCCATGAAGATGAGGTCATTGGCACAATTGCGCTCCTGGACATCGGGCAGAATCGGGCGGCGCTGCGTAAAATGTTCGTGAAAAAAGAATTCCGGGGCGGACAATATGCCGTCTCGAAGCGTTTATTGGATAGGGCTTTCATCTGGGCGCAGCAGCAAGGATTGGCGGAAGTATGGCTCGGAACGACGCCTGCTTTCCTGGCGGCGCACCGTTTCTATGAAAAGAACGGTTTTACCGAAGTGACCGCAGCCATGCTCCCGCCCGGGTTCCCTATGATGGAAGTCGATAAGAAATTCTATAAACGGATCGTATAACGACCGAATACGGGAGGAATATGCGATGATCGAAGTTGGAGAGTTCGAGCGAAGAGACGGCTATTATAATGAAGAACTTCAGCCGATTGATGAGAAAATTTGCGGGCTGCTCAAACCGCGCAAAGCGTTGTCGGAAGGAAATCCGGGACAACCGCTCAAGGCAACCGTGACGATGCGTCAGTACGATAACGCAAGTGTAGTCGTACTGAGCGCAGATTGGGAGGAAGCATTAAACCTTCATCATTCCGAACGTACTCATCATGAATTTGCCTTGAAGATCAGCGGCGATCAGGACTACGATTGCCGTATGCAAACGGGCTCCGGAACAACCGGGAAAATGTCTTACAATTACATCATCAGCCCTGCATTACCGGATGACCTGTCAGGAATCGAATTTCTTGTCCAAGCTTACAACGGGCACGGAAAAGAAAATCCGGGCGGTGCTGAGTTCATTCTGTTGTAACCTTTCTCATCCACATCAGGTCTGAGAATTTCAGAATTCAACGTGTCAAGAAAGCTCAACGTAGCTGGAAGCGAGAAGACGGAGAGAGAAATTCAGTGAAATACAGGATTTCGAAGAAAACCTGCGGTAACATTCAACGCGATGTTGATGCCTTTGAATTCGGAAAACTCCTTATTTCAATCCAATCCATTTTCCGAGTGAGACAGCGTTTTGTAAAGCATTTCGAAGAAATGCACTTCGGAAGCCTATGCTGGCAATTTCTCTCGCAGTCTTCTCGCTTCCCGCACCTACGTAACGTTCTCAGGCCTCCGTCTATTGCGAAAAGACCTGAACCGCCCCGCCGCGTATGCACGTCCTACCATCCAGAGCGAAAGCAGCAAGCCGACAATCACCGGAACAATCGAAGCCTCGATCCCGAAAGCTCCTCCCGTCAATAGATCGCTTCCCGCTACGCGAACCTCGAACAAACCCGCCGAATCAATCCCCGATACCGGAATTCCTAGAAGACTGACGCAAGAATTCCATGCAAAATGCAGACCTGTAACGAACCATAAATTCCGACGCCATAAGAACGCTGCGCCGAGCAGAAGTCCGGCTTCGATCGCAATGGCTGCGGCGCTAAGAAGCGTTGCGTTCGGATTAGCCAGATGAACGCCGCCGAAGAAGATCGAAGTCAATACCAGCGCTGCCGAGCTTCCGCCAAGGCGCTCGATTCCTTGCACCAAAAGGCCGCGAAATACCAGTTCTTCGAATAAAGCCGCACTGGCAAACAGCATCAATCCAGCGAGCAGCACGCCTGTTGATCCGGCGGGCGACCAATGGAACGAATATCCGCCGAAGGCCATAATAATAAGTACGCTGATTCCGATAAAAAGAATACCGGTTCCGATGCCCAGCAGCGTTTCGCGTCCGGCGCGGCTAAGCTTCAGCTCGGACAGACGGCGGCGCGCAATGGCTTTCATGATCAACAGGTACGCGGCGACATAGCATATTCCGCTGATCAGCGACATGGATATGACAAACGAAACATCGGTCGAACCGATCATGGGACCGAGCAGGCCGTTGCACAAAACAAGCAAGATGAAACCAACAGGCATCCATACTAGCGGATGTTGGAAAAATGAAGCGAGTTTAGACGGCTTTTCATTCATTGCCTTCACACTCCTTAGGCCGAATTCCGGATTTTTTGATCAACGTAGTCCGTTTAACGCTAGCATTGCCTAAAGATGATGTCTATCCGTCCGGCGGCTGATTCATTTAATCTTATAATTCCGATGAATAAAATAAACTTTTCATAAAAAAACGGTAGCATTGCAACGGTTATCTCGGTATAATCAACGCAAAGAAGGCGAATCGCCAAAACGATCCGCATGTTTATAAAGAAAAGAGGGGAATTTATGCAATCTTCGAAAGGGTTCTCGGTTAAAACCGTCGTTGCCATCGGGATCGGAGCGGCTTTGTTTGTCGTGTTAGCCCGTTTCGGCTCCATTCCAACAGGGATTCCGAACACCAATTTACAAACGAACTACGCGATTTTGGCTTTGTTCGCTTTGCTGTACGGGCCGTGGGCGGGGCTGCTGATCGGTCTGATCGGCCACACCGTAGCGGATCTGATCTCGTTCGGACCTTGGTTCAGCTGGATTATCGCTTCCGGCGTATTCGGTCTACTGGCTGGGTTGTTCACTCGCGGTATCCGTATCCATGACGGCGAATTCGGCGGTAAGGAAATTTTGCGGTTCAACATCGCGCAAATCATCGCCAATGCGGTTGCCTGGTTTGTTGTCGCGCCTGTGCTGGATATTTTGATCTATGCAGAACCAGCCAACAAAGTCTTTACCCAAGGTCTTGCGGCGGGTGGGATGAACATAGTGACGGTTGCCATTTTGGGCACGCTGATCGCAATCGCCTATTCCAAGACGCGCACCAAGCGCGGAAGCTTGACGCGAGAAGCTTAGCATGTGAAAATTGGGGAAGAAGCAAGCGCAAAAAAGCCGGTGCATTCAGCCGGCTTTTTCGTTTGCAGATCGGTAACGAGAAAGGAAAGCCATGAAAAAACCGGTGATCGAGTTCGATCAATTTACATTTCAATATCGCGCACAGAGCGAACCGACGCTGCACGATATTAACTTAACGATTTATGAAGGAGAAAAGGTGCTGATCGTCGGCCCTTCAGGCTCAGGCAAAAGCACGCTGGCGCACTGCATCAACGGGCTTGCGCCGCACTTTTATCCGGGTGAACATTCGGGTGTGCTCAAAATTACGGGAGCGGATAGCAAAGGCATGGGAATCGCCGAGCTGTCGGACTTCATCGGAACGGTCATGCAGGACCCGGACGGTCAATTTGTCGGGTTAACCGTAGCCGAAGATATTGCTTTTAAGCTGGAGAATGACGGCGTTCCGCACGCGGAAATGATTCGTCGGGTTCAAGCGGCAGCGGCTGAGGTGGATTTTTCCGACTTCCTCGATGCTTCTCCGCAAGAGCTGTCGGGGGGACAAAAACAGAAAACGACGCTAGCAGGCGGTTTGGTCGGCGGAGCGCCGATCTTGCTGTTCGATGAACCGTTGGCAAGTCTCGATCCTTATGCGGGGCGGGCCACCGTGGAGTTGATCGACCGATTGCACCGCGAATCCGAACGGACGATTATTATCGTGGAGCATCGGTTGGAGGAAGTGCTGCATTGCCCGGTTGACCGTATTATCGTGATCGAAGAAGGGCGTATTGTCGCGGATCTGCCGCCGGACGAGCTGCTTTGTTCAGGTCTTTTGCGCGAAAAAGGCATTCGGGAACCGCTGCATCTGTCGGCTATGCGATACGCGGGCTGCGCGATAACGCCCGAGATCGGACCCGGGAATGCAGAAAGCGTTAATCTGCACGGCTGCACGGAGCAATTGATTCGCTGGCATGAGGCTAATTTGGCTATTCCGACAACTGAGGCTCGTGAAACTTTATTGGAGCTGGAAGGGATCTCTTTCGGCTACGATCCGGCGAAGCCTGTGCTGCAAAACGTCTCGTTAAGCGTGGGCCGCGGCGAGATTTTGTGCATTGCAGGGCGCAACGGAGCGGGCAAATCGACGATCTCCCGGTTGATCTGCGGATTTCACAAGCCCTCCTCCGGTTCGATACGGCTGAACGGGCGCGATCTATCTACGGATACGATTCGCGAGCGTGCCGACGTGATCGGTTTTGTCATGCAAAACCCCAATCATATGCTGTCCAAGCCGCTTTTGTATGACGAAGTCGCGCTTGGGTTGGTGAACCGCGGAGTTCCGGAAGCAGAAATTCGGGACCGGGTCAATGAGACGCTGCGTGTCTGTGGATTATATCCGTTCCGCAGTTGGCCGGTATCGGCGCTCAGTTACGGACAGAAAAAGCGGGCTACCATCGCTTCGATTCTGGTGCTGCGTCCACAAATTTTGATTCTTGACGAGCCTACCGCAGGCCAGGATTTCCGGCACTATAATGAAATGATGAAGTTTCTGATGGAACTTAACAGTCAAGGGATGACATTGATTCTGATTACGCACGATATGCATCTAATGTTGGAGTACGGTCAGCGCGCGGTCGTGTTGTCTGAAGGACGCAAGCTTGCGGACGACACGCCGGCACGGATTTTGGGCAATGCGGAGATCGTTGAAGAAGCGCATCTGCATGAGACGTCGCTGCATATTCTGGCTAGACGAATCGGCGTGCAGCCGGAAGACGAGTTCGTCTCCCGGTTCATTCGTTCGGATAGGAGGATGATGAACTGATGGCGCCCAAGCTGCTGTCTTACTCCGATGTCGGCTCTCCGATCCATCGGTTGAACGGAGTCACCAAGTTGATCGCGTTTCTGTTATTCTCGATTGCGGGAATGGTCAGTTACGATACGCGCTGCCTGCTGGTCATGCTCGTGATTTCGTTGAGTGTTTTTTATATGTCAAAAGTTCCGTTCAAGCAGTATTCGTTTGTTCTGTATCTGATCCTGATTTTTTCCGTGCTGAATCAGCTGGCGATTTTTCTGTTTTCACCCGAACAGGGCGTACAGATTTACGGAACCCGGCATGAGCTGCTGCATATCGCCGGACGTTATTCGCTGACCGCCGAGCAGTTGTTTTATCAGTTTAACGTGCTGCTGAAGTTCGCTGTCGTCGTACCGCCCGCGCTGTTGTTCCTGCTTGCCACCGAGCCGAGCGAATTCGCATCGTCGCTGAACCGTGTGGGCGTGAGCTATAAGGTGGCCTACGCGATCTCGCTCACGATGCGTTACATCCCTGATGTGCAGCAGGAATACGTGAACATCTCGACGGCGGCCCAAGCCCGGGGGATCGACCTGTCGAAAAAGGAGAAGCTGGGCCGACGCGTGAAAAATATGGCCGCGATTCTGCTTCCGCTCGTGCTGGCAACGTTGGAGCGGATCGAGAAGGTCAGCGCGGCGCTGGAACTGCGCGGCTTCGGCCGTAAGCGTAAACGTACCTGGTACAGAAGTCGCCCGCTGACGACAAAGGATTGGTTGGTGATCGTGGGCGCGCTGCTCATTGCGGTCGTCGTTTTGACGATTACGTTTTGGGACGGATCGCGGTTCTATAACCCGTTTGTTTAGCAGGGTAAGTTTTCGTTTTTCGATGTAAAAAGCCGCTCGTACGCTAATGTACGGGCGGCTTTTGCTATACCTAGAAGCATGAACGCGTCGTACGGTTTTTACACGAAACCGCCGTTGACCCGCATCGTCTGCCCCGTCATCCAACGTGCTTCTTCGCTCGCGAGAAACAGCACGGCTCCGGTAATATCGTTCGTTTCTCCAAGCCGGCCGAAAGAATTCATCCCGACGATCCCCGCGATTTGCTGCTCGGACTTGCCTTCCATGAACAGCTCGGTGTTGATCGGCCCTGGAGCTACGGCGTTAATCGTGATGCCTTTCGGGCCCAGTTCTTTGGCGAGCTGGCGGGTGAATTGTTCGACGGCGCCCTTGGTTCCGGCATAGACGCTGTATCCGGGGAACATGGCGCCGACGACGGACGTCGAGAAGTTGATGATCCGTCCGCCTTCGTTCAAATGCCGTGCCGCGGCCTGACAAGCGAAAAAGGTTCCTTTTGCATTCACGGCGAACTGACGGTCGAAGTCTTCTTCGGTGACTTGCAGCAGCGGAACGGTGCGCATCAGACCTGCATTATTGACAAGGATGTCGATACCGCCGAATGCTTCAATCGTTTGCGTGAACAAGGAGTCGATCTCGGCAATGACGCTGATGTCCGCTTGAATCGCGATCGCGCGTCCGCCTTGCTGCTCGATCCGTTGGACGGCTTCTTCGGCTTTCGCACGATTCCCGCTATAGTTGACGACTACGTTGGCGCCGCGCGCCCCGAAATCTTCCGCGATCGCGCTGCCGATGCCTCGCGATGATCCGGTGACGATAACCGTTTTTCCGGCAAATGAAGAAGATGTGAGAGATGGGTTCATAAAAAATTCGCTCCTTTTACAAAGAAAGTGTGTTGTCGTTCTTATACCCGTATTATGCGCCTTGGAAGAGAGAGTGGGGTAGATCAATCCCGAGGAATTCTTGCCTAATCCTCCAATAAGGCTCATGATAGAGAGAAGGGTACAGCGAAAGGAGGAGGATTGCGATGGAGCGTCATTCGGATATACAGCCAGATCCGCAGTGGGAAGTCGCAAGACAGGAGTTGGCCGATCTGCTTATCCGTCATGCCCCCAACGAAGGTCCGCAGTGTACGGCGATTCCCGAACTGCGTATCATCCGCCAAGATCGGACGAACGAGCTGGTACACTCGATGTATCGGCCGTCGCTGTGCATTGTGGCGCAAGGCGCGAAGCAGGTAATGCTAGGCCGACACCGCTATACGTACGATGCTTATTCCTACTTGGCGACCTCGGTCGAACTACCGATCCGCGGGCGTGTGGTCGAGGCATCGGAGGAAGATCCTTATTTGAGTCTACAGCTTTATTTTACGGCCGATCAGATTGTGCAGTTGGGCGGTGCGGGAAGTTCCAAGGTTGCCGGAGAAAAAGGCAAACTGGATCGCGGGCTTGGTATCGGACGCATGGACCGGGCTTTATTGGATGCGGCGATTCGACTGGTGCGGCTGCTCGACAGTCCGGACGATATCGAAGCTTTGGCACCGCTTGTTATTCGTGAGCTGCTGTATCGTGCGGTGCAAGGCGAGTTGGGCGGGCGTATTCGCAGTTTTGCCGCTGGAGGCACGTTATCGCAGCGGATCGCTTCTGTGGTCAGCCATTTGCAGCAGGAGTACGACAAGCCGCTTCGCGTAGAAGAGTTGGCGACGCAGGCGCATATGAGCGAATCGTCGTTGTATGCGCATTTCAAGGAAGTGACAGGGTTAACGCCGATCCAGTATCAAAAAAAGATTCGGCTTCAGGAGGCGCGTCGATTGCTGCTTTCGGAGACTCGCGAAGCGGCGGAAGCGGCTTTTCGCGTCGGTTACGAGAGCCCGTCGCAGTTCAGCCGCGAATATGCGCGCATGTTCGGGCTGCCGCCTGCGAAAGATATGAAGCAGATGCGGGAGCGGTTAGGACAGGGTAGAGAAGCCGGGGAGAAGGATCTTTTGTCATGAACAAGTGATCGGAAACGAAAAGAAGCCCAAGGCAGATGCTGCCTCGGGCTTTTTGGTACGCGGATCGCTAGACGGAATAGGCGTTTCTCAGTTCACGTTCGCTAAGGCATCGACAAAATCGTCAATAGAGGATAGGCCGCTTGGCTGTAGCATTTCCGTTTCAAGTCCGCTGGCCTCGCGCTGTTTCAACAATACGGACAACGACTGTTCAAGCTGCGTATCGAACTTGTCGGGCGAGGCGGAACGCTCTTTTTCCATCGCTTCCAGCAAATCCGACCAATACGTCCAAACCTGTTCCTGATCGAGTTGCGGATACGTTTGAGCCATTTCGCGAACTGTGCTTAACGGTTGATCCGCAGCAAGTTCCGCCGCCAAAGCCATGCCGATAAAACGGTGCGTGGCATCTTGCGGTATAGCGTCGGCAAACTCCTGCCTAGCCTCGCCGATCTTGCCCTGAATCAAAAGCGACGTCGCATGGACCGAACGCTCATACGGACTTAACGGTTCTTCGCTCGATTGTAGATAAAGACGGTAGTAACGTTCATAGTTTTCCCAATCCGCCGTTCCGTAAAATAAGCTAAGCAGTTTCTCGACTTCGCGAGGGTTCGCGCTCCGCTCGTTTAACCGCTCCAGTAAAGGGAGAAGTTCGGCTTGTGCACTCTGATCTTCCTTGATCTGAGACTTCGCATATAGCAGGCGGGTGAGCATGCGCAGCGATTCGGTATCGTTCGGATCGGTCTCGACATTGTCGCGATAGCAATCCAGCGCTTCGGCAAGGTCCCCTTTTAATATCAGACGATCTGCTGCGTTAAGATTACGTTGTTTCAAATAAAATTCAGGCAGGCTTTCGCTGTGCGTCGAATCAATCCGGGGACCGGAGGACTGAGCGATCTTGTTGCCCTCGGCATCGTAAGCTTCGACGCTCCAAGAAAATTTGGCTTCCGGATTCATGTAGGCGAGCAGGCTGTTGGGCTCCGTGGACTCCCAATCATTGTCTTCGCTCCACGACAATCCGCCCGGCGTCGCATAGAGTTCGCTGATCGGAATCGAGAGATGGTTCTCTTTGATCCCACTTGCAATCATCGAGCCGACTCCACCGCCGTTATCGTGATTCGGAATCATGCCGCTGAGTCCGTAATAAGCCGCGCCTTCCACTTTCGCCCAACTGAAGTTGACGATCTCTTCAGTCAGTTCGTGTCCGCCTACAGGAGACAACTGCTTAATCAAAGGCGTCATCGTAAGCTCACGCTCAACATTCGTATTTCCTTTGATTTCGATCTGATCGCCCCAGTTAAACGGCCAACTCCATTCCTCGAGCTGTTCATAGGAAAAACCGACTTCAAGCTGATAAAATCTCGGAACAACGCCGCGGATTTCAAATCTTCCCTGATCATCGGTTACCGCGTGATAAGGTTCTTTGCTGCCACGATATTGGCTTCGGTCATTTTCCCGCAAAAAGATTCCGGCGCGCGACACGGGAGTTCCGTCACTGCGGACAAGCTTGCCTGAGAATACGGAAGGTTCGCTGTCTTGCTGCGCTAAAGCCGTTCGAATCGAATTACGATAGCTTTCCAACACGAGATAGCTTTCGGAAGTATATCCGGCTTGATCGGTTCGGGTCTGTTCCGCAAGTGCGCGGTCAGCCGATTCCAGAGCCGATGATGCCTGTCCTTCGGCAAACAGTAAACGGCTGGAGATCAAACCGTAAGCATCGGAAAAATCGTAAATCGCGACTTCTTTGTTCGTTGCGGAGCCTGCTTGTTCCAGTGATTCACGCGCTTGCGCCAAATTTCCGGCTTCCAATCGGCGTTCGGCTTGAACCAGCAAAAGCTCGCGACGTTCCGCCGCGTTTTCCGGTAAGCGTTCGACAGTATCGGCAATCAGGCGGTTGGCTTCCGCGTTGTTGCCGAGTATATCGTATTCGTAAGCGATCTGCTCGGCAGCACGAATCAGGAAATGCCCCGGTTCCGCGTGCCGCATATACCATTCCAGCAAAGGAATACGTTCCTCCGGCGTCAACCTGGCTTCTTCTTTGCCGCCGGAGCTAACCGCCGAAGACGCGCCTAGATGAACATCGAACATATAGGGCGTATAAAAATAGGGATCGATGACCGCTTGTTCGATCTGTTTCGCTTTGTCGCGGCCGTCGGCCTGTTCGATCGCTTCCATGGCATGCAGCAGCTTTTGTTCCGGCGTTTGAAACGGTTGATAACGGTCGAATACGCTCAATAACCAACCGGTCAGCAGCGTTGCGACAATCAAAGCGAAGCCGATTATGAGCGCAAGCTGTTTTTTGGACGGTTTTGTTTGACTCAAGCGGCTCACTCCTTTTTTAGGCGAAAATCTTCTTTATACGCTGAACGCGGCAGAAAGGAGAGATGTTATGAAAAATTTGGTTTTGTGGGAAAAAGAAAAAACCTTGTCTCCGCAAAAGGATTGGATGCGGCACACAAGGTTTTTTTCGTTAAAAGCAAATCCGCTTACAAGTAATACATCTTGAACAAAATATCCTGATTGTGATTCCCGAACTTTTTCCCGAAAATCGTGGCTCCGCCCACATTCTTCGCATCTTCCTTGACCTCGATGCGAAGCGTCCAGCGATCGCAGCTTGTATCCAGATCGGCGATCGAAACATCGGACATCGGATCGCCATCGACGTACGTGCCGTGGCCCGTGATTCGAATCGTTTTGAGCAGGCCGTATTGGTTGAGGTTATGCGGCCACCATTCCGGCGTCAGCTTGCCTCGCGTATCGGCGAAGTCGCCGGGGCTGGTCCAGATGCCGAGTTCCACGCCGTTCAGCGTAAAGGTGAGGTCGGACGGCCAGACGTCGTTCGAGAACGGAAACTCCGACGACAGTTCCATGCTGATCTCGAACTGCTGCAGCTTTTCTTCTTTTTTTAGGAAATTCGCCACGCTGTACTGCACGAATCCTTGCGTAAACCACAAAATTTCCGCATCCATTCGTTTGGGGTCCATGAAATACTTCGGATCGTCGACAGGTCCGATAAAGTCTTTGTCCGAAGCGAGTCCGCAGGTCGGCTTCAGGTCGAAATCCGTATAATGGCCGACGGGCACCGACGTTTCATAGGAATCGAAAGAGTGGAAAATCTTTTTCGGAAAATTGATTTCGATGTGGTCGACTTTCAGGATAGAGAGCTTTTGCAGCCCCGACTTGCCCGGCACTTTCTCCGTTTTGATAATGCCCGCGTCTTCCAGCTTTTTGATGTGCTTGATCACGATTGGGCTGCTGATGCCGAGCTCGGCTGCCAATTCTTTGATATTCATTTTGTTCTTGGACAATAGCTGAATGATCTTGATACGAACTTCGCTGGCTAAAGCTTCATAGACGACGAGGGAGGACTGATCGATTTCCAACTGCATCTCTTATCCCACTTCTTTCGCTTGGTTTCTATAGAACGAGCCGCTGTCGGCTCTTGGTGAAATTAATAATACCATAAAGATTATTAACATGTACATAAATTAATATATAAGATATTCTCAATACAAAATAGCGGTTACATTCAAAAATTAAAGTAATAAAAAAGTTAATCAAATCATGAATTTAAGTTTTAGGTTTATTAAAAAGTTATTGACACCGTTTTCAGATTAGGGATATACTAAACGCGAGTTAAGGGTTTACATAGACAGGAGGAGAATACATTGAAAAGAAAATTGGGGGCATTAATTACAGGTTTTGCACTGACGGCTTCGCTGTTGGCAGGATGCAGCAGTAACGCCAACGATCCGAACACGATTACATTCTGGACGCCTCTGACAGGCGAAGACGGCGCGTACATGGACAACTTGGTTAAGGCTTACAACGACACCGATCCGGCAGTCAAAGTAAAGCATGTCGTAACCGCAGATATGTACACGAAACTCTCTACCGTATTAAGCTCAGGCAAAGGTATCCCCGATTTGGCGATCATTCACGCAGACCGTGTACCCGGATATGTGAAACAAAACCAGCTGGAAGCGATGACGGCGGTTATGCAAGCGCAACCAGAATTGAAAGAAGACAATTACCTGCCGCAAGCATGGGGCGCGGGCAATATCGATGGCACGCAATACACGGTTCCGCTCGATATCCACGCCAACGTGATGTACTACAACAAGGACTTGCTGGCCAAATACGGCGCGGAAAGCTTCCTTGACGACAACAATGTAACCGTAGACGAAATCCTCAGCCTGCAAGGCAAGATGGAGGAAGGCGATTACGTAGTCAACGACGCGCTGCTCGGATGGGCGATGCTCGGACAAATTCAGAACCTGAACGGCGATATTCAAGAAGACGGCAAGCCTGCGGTCAACACCGAAGTCATGAAAACGGCAGTCGAAGATGTTAAAAAAATCAACGATGCCGGCCTGATGACACCTTTCGGCGAAGACGGTTATCTGATGTTCCAATCCGGAAACGTACTGTTCTCGACGGACGGAACATGGAGTTCCACGGCGCATGCTACAGTTGAGAATCTCAACTTCGGCGTAACGAACGTATACTCGGTCAGCCCGGACAAATTCACAAACCGCTCCTCGTCTCACTTGTTCGCGATGTTCAATAACGAACAGCGTCTGGACGAGAAAGAGCAAGGCATCGGCGCGTTCCTCGAATTCATTCGCGAAAACTCGGTAGAGTGGGCGAAAGCCGGTCAAATTCCTGCGAGTAAGCAAGTCGTGGAAAGCCCTGACTTCTCGCAATATATGCAATCGTTCTTTACTTCGGATGAAAAAGAAATCGAATCGCTGTACATCTACACGTACGAATACTATCCGTACATCGCGGAAGCCGTCGACAAGTATGTAGGCGACATGGTTCGCGGCAACGTAGACATCGACGAGACTTTGCAAACGATGCAGAAAGAAGTCGAAGACAAGATTACCGAATCGACCGGAGCAGCAGCCAAAACCGGCGAATAATCAAGTTAAGCATTACTACATTAAAGGAAGACGCGATATGTCCGGAGCGGCTATGTCGTCAATGTTTCGAGAAAGTCTAACGTAGCTGGAAGACAGAAGACGGAGAGAGAAATTCAGTGAAGGAACGATAGTGATCGCCTTTGAAATCGGGAAAATACCACTAAAAATTCAATCCTTTTTCCCGATTTCAACACGCGACCGGAACGAAGTTTTCTCGGAGTCTTCTGTCTTCCCACTCCAGCGTAACTTTCTCGTCATCCTGGCGATATGCCCAAAGAGGGCATATCGTTTTTTCCAAGCCCGGCAGCGGTTCGGCGCGCAGCCTGAACGTCATCCGGGATTCAGGGCAGTCTTGAGAGGAGAACTGAAAGCCTATGAAAAAGAAGCTGAGTTTGGCTCCTGCTTTCTTTGTGGGGCCGCATCTGATTTTGTTTCTCGTGTTTGTCGTCATTCCGACAATCTACGGCATTTACGCTTCGTTCACGCAGTGGAACTTGGCCGGTTCACCGAACTGGGTAGGATTCGCGAACTATAGCACGATCCTGTTCGATACGTCGTCGACGTTCCATACGCAGTTCTTTAACGGTTTGAAAAATACGCTTCTGTTCGTCCTGTTTACCGTACCGCCGCTCATCGTGCTTCCATTGATGATCGCGGTAGCGTTGTCCCACAAGAAACTCAAAGGCAAAACGTTTATTCAATCCGTACTTTATGTACCGGGTCTGATCTCGATTTCGGCCTCGGCGCTGATCTTCTCCCTGATTTTCAACAAACAGCTTGGCATCACCGGAAATCTGTTCGGCTCGACGATCGCTTGGGCCACGCATCAGCCGTACGCCTGGCTCATCATTATTATCCTGACCATCTGGGGCGGTATCGGCGGCAATATGATTATCTATCGTGCTTCGATCAGTGGCGTTGCCGAAGAACTGTACGAATCGGCTGAGCTGGATGGCGCAGGCCCTATCCGCAAATTCTTCAGCATTACGCTGCCTTCGATCAACTTCCCGTTAATCTATACGTTCGTCATGACGACAGCGGGTGCGTTTAACGTCTTTGGCCAACCGCTGATGATGACTGACGGCGGTCCTCAACAGAGTACATCGGTACTGATGATGTATATCCGCCAGCTGGCTTTTGGCAGCGGCGAATCCATTGCGGGGATGGCCTCGGCCATGGCAGTCTTGCTCGGCCTCGTGATTCTCGTGATTTCGGCCCTGCAATACTACGTCATGAATCGTAACTCGAACTGATTAAGGAGGAGTGCAGCATGTCAAACCCAGTCATGGATTTGGATAAAAGCGCTGTGGCCGTGGGCCGTAAGCGTACGAAAGTCAGTGTATCTCAAGTTATCGCCTATGTATTCCTCGGATTGCTTTGCGTGATTTGGATCGTTCCTGTTATCTTCGGGATCACGACATCATTCCGTTCCCAGACCGAAGTGGTAAGCACCGGGTTCCGGCTGCTTCCGGTCAACTGGATCATGGATAATTATAAGGCAATTCTGGAAAATACGTCGACCGCGCCGATTTTGCGTTGGTTGATGAATTCCGTCTTGATCGCGACATCGCATACGCTGCTGGTTGTCGTCGTTATCTCGATTACGGGTTACGGTTACGCACGGATGAACTTCAAAGGACGTAACTTCCTGTTCTTCACGCTGCTGGGCATTTCGTTCTTCCCGGGTGTCGTGAACCTGATTCCGTCCTATAAAATTATCGATGCGCTCGGCTGGGTCAATACGCCGTGGGCGATGATTATCCCGGGCCTTGCCGGCATGGGTAACATCTTCCTGGTGCGTCAGTTCATGCTCGCGATTCCGAAGGATCTGGACGAATCGGCCAAAGTCGACGGCGCCAGCCATTTCCGGATTTACTTCTCGATCATGCTGCCGCTGATCAAGCCGGTTCTGATCGTTTGCGCATTGTTCTCGTTCACAGGGTCATGGAACGACTTCCTGTGGCCGGTTATCGTGTACACGGACGTCGACAAGATGCCGGTAACGGCAGGTCTGCTGCTGCTGCAAGACATTTACGGCAACTACCGGATGATCGGGCAGTTGATGGGCTCGGCGATCTTGGCGATCATTCCGACGCTGGCTTTGTTCTTGTTTGCCCAAAAATATTTCGTTCAGTCGATTAATTTGAACTCGGGGATTAAAGGGTGAGGCGGTTTTATTCGTGGGGGCTTGCGGGTGGGGCTGCGGGGGAAATTCGTTCCGGTCGCGTGTTGCATTTGGGAAGCTGGATTGGAATTTACATAGGAAGCTTCCCAAATGCAAAGGCGAACATTTCATTCTTTCACTGAATTTCCCCCTCCGCCCCAAGCTACGCCTGGAATAAAAGATCTCAACCCTTTAAACCTTCGTTCATATTTTTTAGGTGGTAGAGTATTGCACTGCATTTCCGTTTTTGATTCACTCTCAATTTTTTTATACCCAACAAAAATAAAAAGAATTTGACGAGGCCGATTGGGCGGCCGGGCACGTGCTAGCGGAGGGGTGTGGGGATTCTGAAGAAGCGGAGCGGTCGCCTTTGAATTCCGATTTCAACCTTATAAAAATGTCATACAATGAGGAAATCGGAATTCGACAGCGATCGTAAGAACCCCACGCCCCGGAGCGCCCCAAGCGTGCCAAGCGGTTCCCGGCCGATCCCAAGCATCGGCCTCGTCACATTCCCGATAGGAGCCCATATTTTATGACACCTTACAATTTGCCCAACCCTCTAATCGAGCAAAGAGCCGATCCATTTATCGTCAAACATACAGACGGCTTCTATTATTTCATCGCTTCGGTTCCCGAGTATGATCGGATCGAACTTAGACGCGCGCCTACGATTGTCGGACTACGGGATGCCGAAACGAAAAACATTTGGTATAAGCATGAGAGCGGTCCGATGAGCGCGAACATCTGGGCGCCGGAAATTCATTTTATCGACGGCAAATGGTATGTCTACTTCGCGGCGGCGCATACGTCGGAGACGAAGGAAGGCTTGTTCGATCACCGTATGTTCGTTCTCGAAAACGATTCCGATAACCCTCTGGAAGGCGAATGGATCGAAAAAGGACAAATCAAAACAAAGTGGGAGTCGTTTGCGCTGGACGCGACTTCGTTTGAACATCGCGGTATCCGGTATTACGTCTGGGCGCAAAAAGATCCGGAGATTGTTGGGAACTCAAACATGTATATTTCCGAGATGGAAAACCCGTGGACGCTGCGCGGGGAACAGGTCTGCATTTCGACACCGGAATACGAGTGGGAAAAAATCGGCTTCCTGGTAAATGAAGGCGCAGCGATCCTCAAGCGCAACGGACGGATCTTCATGACGTTCTCCGGCAGCGCGACCGATTACAACTACTGCATGGGACTGCTAACGGCCGACGAGAACAGCGATCTGCTCGATCCGAAATCCTGGGTCAAAACGCCGGTTCCGGTGTTCCGGACTTGCGAAGAAAACGGGCAATACGGACCGGGGCACAACAGCTTCACGGTATCCGAGGACGGATCGCTCGATCTGCTCGTATACCACGGCAGAAGCTATAAAGAGATCGTCGGCGATCCGCTATACGATCCGAACCGCCACGCGCGAGTTCAGGTGATTGAATGGAACGAAGACGGAACGCCGAACTTCGGCGTGCCGAGACCCGATACGTCAGCGGACGAACTGGCACTGTCGTAATCCGAACAGATTTGAAGCCTTTGCTCACTTTGAAACTTCGGTTTCAGGGAACAGCAAAGGCTTTTTCAATTGGATGTATGCGGTTTGGACCGCAATTTTGATGCAGCTGTAAATTCAACTTTGTACGCCGGGCTGCTTTTCGTTAAGATGAAGAAAGAATCGGCTGCGGTCGTACAAACCACTTCGACTGAAAAAAACCGACAAACGAACACAGGAGTACGGGAGGAATATACATGCAGCAAGGCATAAGGTTGAAAGGCGGCATCGACGACAAAAGTTTCGCGAATCGTCTGAGTCATGAACCTGAGATCGTCGAGCTTTTTTTAACGGACAAGGACATGGAACGAACGCTGCTTATACGCGAACGCATCCGGGAAATGCGAAACAGAGGCATTAAGGCCTACATGCACCATCCGTCGAAATATCGGGGTGCTTATTTGGACATACTGAGCGAACAACCGGATATGACTGCTTTTTACCGGGAATCGACGGCGGAGCTGCTGCGAATTTGTGAGGAAGAAGATGCGAAATGCGTCATTCACGCGCATTATGTCGGAATGGGCAATGCGCCGATCGACCGGGAATCGACGATTAAGCTGCGGGAAGCAATCGCTTCTATTCCGGGTTACGATAGCGGATTGCTGCTTTGGGAAGACTCGACGGAAGGGCTGTTCTGTTATAGTAATCCGTACTTGATCGACGACCTGATCGTTCCGCTGAATTTGCCGGTCAACGTCGATGTCAGCCATACGTTTATCGGTTTCCGCGGTGACAATGACAAGCTGTGCGAAGTGCTGGAGCGTACCGCGCCGTATGCCCGATATTACCATCTGGTCGATAGCATGGGACAACGACACGATTCGCTTCCGCTTGGAGCAGGGCTCATCGATTGGGAGCGCGTCAAGCCGTTTGTGGAAGGCAATGACTTTATTTTCGAGATCAATCTGACCGGAGACCATGTCGATTGTACGCCGATGGTGGAGAGTGCGGCCTTTTACGCAGCGGTTCGATAACAGCCGGGGAGGATCGGAAAGATGAAAAAAGTATTGATTGCCGACGACGACATTCATATTCGGGCGCTGCTGAGAACGGTGCTGACGCAGGAAGGCTATCGGGTGATCGAAGCCAGGGACGGCAACGAAGCGGCCAAACAACTGGCTGAAACCCCGGTTGATCTGGCGGTGCTCGACATCATGATGCCGGGACGCAGCGGACTTGATCTGTGCACCGAAATCCGAAATTCGTACGATATTCCGGTGATTCTGCTAACGGCACGCGAACAGTTGGAGGACAAAGAAGCCGGATATACGCACGGAACCGACGACTATATCACCAAGCCTTTTGAGCCGCGGGAGTTGTTATTTCGCATGAATGCTTTGTTTCGTCGGTATTCGTTGGCTTCGAGTGAGAAGATTCGTCTGAACCGACTGACCATTGATCGCAAAAACCATGAGGTGACCGATGGGGATACCACTTTGCTGCTGCCTTTAAAAGAATTCGAGTTGTTGGCGCAGTTGGCTCAATATCCGGGGCGATTGTTCGAACGGGGAGAACTGATTCGGCTGCTCTGGGGAGCGGATTATGAAGGCGACGAACGCACGGTCGACGTCCACATCAAGCGTCTGCGCGATCGTTTTGCCGGATATGGAGACGACTTTTCGATTCGGACGGTGCGCGGGATCGGCTATAAGCTGGAGGTGCATCGCAGGTGAAGCTTAGGCTGGGAATAAGTCGTCCGGTTAAAAGTCTGTATATGCGCGTTTGTCTCACCACACTGCTGGCTGTCGCGATTGGCGCAATGCTTGGATTTCTCGTTTCGAATGTGTATTACCATGTGCAGCTCAAGCCTTTCAATGATGAAAAGCTCACGCAGATCGCTTACGAGGTCAAAAAAATGGCTGAACTCCGTCCTGATACAGCCGACGAGTATCTGGAAAGCGCGGCAGGGCTGGGCTATGAATTGTATGTGACGGATGGAAGCGGGGAAGGATCGTTTTACGGACGAGCTTTCCGCGAGCAGGACCTCGAACAAGGAGCCGTGCGTGAAGTATTGGCTGGAGGGGAGTATCACGGCGTCGCGAACTTCCCGAACAAGCCTTTTATTACGGGATTCTTCGATAATCGGCTCAGCAATACGGTCGGCGTGCCGCTGGAATTGGACGGTCGTCCGGCAGCGCTTTTTTTGCGTCCGGATGTCATTCTGCAATTCGGCGAGCTGCGCAGCTTTTTCGCGATGGTGGGTCTGCTTACCGTGGCGTTCAGTATTGCGGTGCTCCTGATTGCGACGCGCTATCTGGTGAAGCCCATCACCAAAATGACAGCGGCTACCCAGCGGATCGCGGACGGGCATTACAATATCGAACTGCCGACCAATCGCCGCGACGAGATCGGGCAGTTGGCCGGCCATTTTATGACGATGAGCGGAAGCTTATCGCGCTTGGAGGAGTCTCGCCGCGAGTTCGTAGCCAATGTCTCGCATGAAATTCAGTCGCCGCTCACTTCGATTCAAGGATTTGCCTCGGAGCTGTCTTCTGCGGAATTGTCCGAGGCCGAACGCCTGCGCTTCGCAACGATCATCGGAGAAGAGAGCAGACGGTTGTCCGCGTTGGGACGACAACTGCTGCTGCTTTCTTCGCTGGATCGGATGGAGGATGGTTTGGTGCGAAGTCCGCTCAAGCTCAAAAACGAAATCCGCAGAGCCGTCGACGTGCTGGAATGGCAGATGAGCGAAAAAGGGCTGGCGTTGCGCCTGTCCGTGCCGGATCAGCTCGCGGTGATGGGGGATGCGACGCTGCTCGATCAGGTATGGATCAACCTGTTGTCGAACGCGGTTAAGCATATTCCCGAAGGTCGATCTATTTCCGTTACGGCAGAAGTCGAAGACGGGGAAAGTGTACTTCGATTTGCGGATACGGGAGACGGAATTGCGCCGGAGAAGCTGCCTTGGTTATTTGACCGTTTCTATCGGGGCGATCCTTCGAGAGCAGACGGGGGAAGCACGGGACTAGGCTTGGCGATTGCGAAGAGAATCGTGAGCTTGCACGGCGGTACGATCCACGTCGAGAGCGAAGTCGGAAAAGGATCGACCTTTATCGTGCGTTTGCCGAAATTGTAATTTGGTGTTCATATTCCGTTCATTTTCCGGCCCTAGACTGGGTGACAGATAGAAGAGAACTGTCGCCCGGCTCGCAAGACGGTATCCGGGCGGGAAAAGAGGAGGAGAACCCATGTTTTTGGCTTTGCGGGAAATACGATTTTCCAGGACCCGGTATGTGCTGATCGTCACGATTATGCTGCTGGTATCTTTCCTGGTACTGTTCGTGACCGGACTTGCGAATGGGCTAGGCAATGCGACGTCTTCGGCTATTCGCAATATGCAGGCCGACCATTTTATCGTGCAAAAAGACTCGGATGATCGGTTTGCGCGTTCGGCGTTGCATAGCGAGCAGGTTGAACAGGCGCAGAATATTGCCGGACAGGAAGGAGCCGAGCCGTTAGGCGTGCAGATGACGACGGTGACGCGCAAAGATTCTGACAGCAAGATCGATATTGCCTTGTTCGGCGTACAGGCAGACGGCTGGTTGGTTCCGCAGACCGTCGAAGGCCAAGGGTTGAATCAAGCGTCAACCGGAACGGTTTTAGCGGATCGCGATCTGGCCGAATCAGGCGTTGCGATTGGAGATACCATCGTAGACAGCGCGACTGGCTTGGAATGGACGGTGAGCGGATTTACGGAAAATCAATCCTATAGCCATATGCCCGCCGTATGGATGAACGATACGGATTGGGCAGCCTACCGTTCGGAGATTATGGCTGCACGCGGCGGCGAGACGGATACGGCTTACAATGCGATCGCGCTGCGTGTTTCCGGTTCCCAAGCGGATGAATTGCGCGCCTCGGTGACCGATGCCGACGTTATTGCCAAAGCGGAGGCCATCTCGGCGATTCCGGGACATAAAGCGGAACAATCGTCGTTGATGATGATGATTGCTTTCCTCTACGTGATCTCGGCGTTCGTACTGGCTGTCTTTTTCTACGTCATCACTATTCAGAAGACCAGCCAATTCGGGATTCTAAAAGCAATTGGCGCGAAAACGCGTTACTTGGCAGGAAGCGTCGTTGCTCAAGTTCTGCTATTATCCGTGGGAAGCTTGGCGGTAGGTGTAGGTTTGGTGCTTGTCATGAAAGCCATGCTGCCAGCCGCGATGCCGTTCGCTTTGGACGGAGGCACGATTCTGCTGAGCTGTTCGCTATTTTTGGCTGTTGCTTTGCTTGGCGGGCTGGCCTCAGTCGTGAAGGTTGCCAGAACAGACGCATTGGATGCGATCGGGAGGGCTGGAGCATGAATACGAAGCTGAATATCGTTCCATCTTCCCCGTCTGCCGAAATCAAGCTGCATCTGGAAGGGGTATCGCATCGGTATGGGGACGGCGAATCGGAGCTTACTGTGCTGGACGGATTGTCCTGTTCGGTAAAGTCAGGCGAGTTGGTAGCCGTAGTCGGACCTTCCGGCTCGGGTAAAAGCACCTTTTTATCGATTGCCGGAGCGCTGCTCACGCCGAGTCTCGGCGATGTGCATATCGGAGGACGCAGCTTATCGGGCATGAATGAGCGTCAGTTGGCCGATTTACGTTTGCATGAGATCGGGTTTATTTTTCAGGGAGCGAATCTTCTGCCTTATCTGAAAGTGGAAGAGCAGCTTCGCTTTGTCGCCAAACTCGGCCGCGCCGACAAAAAGCAAGCCGCGCGCCGTGCAGCGGAATTGCTCGAGCGGCTGGGCTTGAACGCCCGCAGCAAACATTATCCCGATAAACTGTCCGGCGGTGAACGGCAGCGTGTTGCGGTGGCGCGAGCGCTCATGAACGATCCGTCGGTGATTTTGGCGGACGAACCTACGGCAAGCCTTGATGCCGATCGCGGCCGCGACGTCACCAAACTGCTTGCCGAACGAGTTAAGGCCGAAGGCAAAGCAGGCGTAATCGTGACGCATGACGAGCGGATTTTGCCTTATTGCGACCGTGTGCTAAGACTGGAGAACGGGCGTTTGCGGGAAGAATAATCATTGATTGGTAGCTTGACTCACCTTACATTTAACTTGGACAAGTTACTCGTACTCTGTACCAGGTCCGGCACGAACCCGATTCTCTTTGGAGAATCGGGTTTTGGTATTCGCCAAATCGATTCGAAACGGGTATCATCAACATATAGAAACGTTTCGAAAAACAGGAGGTTTGTACATGAACCAAAAGCAAGCAAGCATGGATACGTTTAAGCTGAAAGTCATGACTTTTAATCTGCGGACGCATACAGCCAATGATGAAGGGAATGAATGGGCTCAGCGTGCGCCATGGGCAGTAGAAACGGTTGCGGATCATGCGCCGTCGATGTTTGGGGTCCAAGAAGCTTATCTGCTGATGTTGGAAGATTTGCAGCAAGGGTTGCCGGACTACCGCTGGATCGGACAAGGAAGACGCGGAGTTAACGAAGACGAGCACTGCGCAATTTTTTATCGTCATGCTGAATATGAAGCGCTGGAGCAAGGACAATTCTGGTTATCTGAAACGCCGGATGTTATAGGTTCGCTCGGGTGGGACAGTGACTATCCGCGCATTTGCACGTGGGGGCGCTTCCGTCATGTCTTATCGGGCGCGACCGTTCGCGTGTATAACACGCATTTCGACCATATCGGCGAAGCGGCACGGATCGAGGGGGCAAAGCTTGTCGGCAGCGTGATGTTGCAGCATGCGAAAACGTACCCGGAGGATGCAGCGTTACTTATGGGGGATATGAACGGCGAACCTTCGGACCAGCCGCTGCGTTATTTGCGTGGAGAGCTGCCGGAAGCAGGCGTCGTGCCTGTCTTGGAAGATTCTTATCGTCGATTGAACGGCGAAAGCGGCCGCACCTTCCATGACTTTGCAGGCGGATTGGAAGGAGAGCCGATTGATTATATTTTCGCGGAAGCTCCTTTGACCGTCCGGTGGTCCGAGATCGATCGACGCCACTTCGGAGGGAAGTACCCGTCTGACCATTATCCGTTGATCGCGGAGTTGGAGAGAAGCTGAAGGTTGAGCGGGAAGCGAGAAGACTGCGAAAGAAATTCGTTCAAAACGCTGTCTCACTCGGAAAAATTGATTGAAGTTTTTATTGGAATTTTCCGAGTTCAAAGGCGTTTTTCACTGAATTTCTCTCTCCGTCTTCTCGCTTCCAGTTACGTTTAGCTTTTTGGGTAGGTTAGGAAAAGTGTTTGCAAAAGAAGTTTCTCATTTGTGCGATAGTTCGTGCAGAAGGGGGCTTCTTCTTTTTTATTTTTAGCTAAAAAGCGCTTGACCCTCACGTAACGTGATATTTTAAATTAGTTATACAGAGGAGGTGAACGCGGTTGGCGTTAAAAGTGAAAGAAGTATCGCGGCTTGCGGGGATCAGCGTGCGTACGCTGCATCATTATGACGAGATCGGGTTGCTTAGGCCGAACACGGTGACGGAAGCGGGGTATCGAATTTATTCGGACGCTGATTTGGAGAGGCTGCAGCAGGTTTTGTTTTTTCGGGAGCTTGGGTTTTCGTTGAAAGAAATTGGTCGAATGCTGGATAGTCCCGCTTTTGACCGAGTAGAGGCGTTGGAGCTTCAGCGGCGAATGCTGGAAGGTAAAATGGAACACACACGGCGTATAATCGCCAATATTGAACGCAGTATTCAAGATGCCAAAGGAGAGATCACCATGACTAAGGAACAGCGATTTGAAGGCATTGATTTTACCCATGACCCGTATGAACAAGAAGCGAGAGAACGGTGGGGAGACGCGGCGGTTGACGAATCGAAGCGTAAGCTTGCCCAGCGTACGAATACCGCTGAACAGCATGCAGAGCTTCAGCAGGAGTGGGATGCGAGAATGAGCGCGCTGGCTGAAGTTCGGCATGAAGATCCGGCTTCGCCGCGAGCGCAGGAAGTGATCGGGGAATGGTACGCGTTTTTGGGCAACTTCGGGACCTATTCGTATGAAGCGTTTGCCGGGCTTGGACAAATATATGTGCAGGATGAGCGTTTTACGAAAAATATCGATAAGTACGGGGAAGGATTGGCTGCATTTATGTGTGAAGCGATAGGCGTCTATGCACAGCATCACGGAGTTGAGCGATGACATGAACGCTTTGAACACAAAAGTGGACAGGCGCCGAGAAGGAGAAATCCGATGTCGCGCCTGTTTGTTTGTTAATTAAAGCGAGACGACCCGACTGTCGATCCCGGACGCCGAACCGCCGACGCGAATCGAACCTATGTTTCCGATGCCGTCGAGTCTCAGTTCAGCATAGATTCGGGATGGGAGTCCCATGGATTCACCCTGTTCGAACACGCAAGCATACAGACCTTCGGCAGATGCGTTCAACCTTTCATATTGATGCAGGTAGCAGGCCAAGGCGCCGTTCGAAGTGCCTGTAGCGCTCTCTTCGGGGATATCGTATAACGGCGCGAAATTTCGGCAGCTTGCTGTCGCGCCTGAGCGTGTATCTGTCGTAAAAGCATGGATTCCGACTGCGCCGTGCATACGGCTGATTGCGGCTATCGCGTCAAGGTCGGGTTGAATACCGGCTAATCCAGCTTCGCTGCGCACAGGAACCATGATATCCGGCAATCCGGTCGATACGATCTGAATAGGAAGTCGCTCGTCTAGGTCATCTATCGACAGCCCGAGCGCTTCGACGATGGGCTGCCGATTCAAGCTTTTTCCGAATACAGGCAGGGTTTGCGTCAAAAAAGCTTCGCCGTTGCTGCGCAGTTCGATCTCAAGCAGACCTGCATCCGTATGGATCGTAAAGCGTCCCGGTTTTATGCGCTGCTGTGCAGCCATCAAGACAAAGGCCGCAACCGTAGCATGGCCGCAAAGATCAACTTCTTCATTCGGCGTGAAGTAGCGCAACCTGAAATCCGCATTCGTGGCAGGCAGGAAGAACGCCGTTTCCGAAAAGCCGACCTGTCTTGCCGTCTCCTGCATTTGCGCCTCGCTTAATCCTTCGGCTTCGAATACGATCCCTGCCGGGTTGCCGCCCGGAATCCGTAAAGCAAAAGCGTTCAATGTATGTACGGTGATCGTAGTCATGATAAGGAACCTCTTTTCCGGAAAAATGTGCTTGTATTACTGTAACGCATCGCGCCTTATGCGACAAGTTTCGCTTTTCTATGATCGTTGCAGCAAAAAACACAAATTTACGCGACCTTAATCAACTTTTGACGTATAAGGAGGCATTACAGCCATTTGGCGAAAAAGGATGATGGAAGATGGAGTCGAGAAACCCTGTATTCAGTAAACGACTATTCGAACGGGCGAGGGAAGATCTGATCGGGTCGGGCAGCATGACGGTAGGCGGAACGGTGTATAAGACCTTTGTGATGCTGGTTTTGTTGATCGGGGGTGCGGCTTATACCTGGTATCGTTTTGACCAAGGCTATGACGTATACGGAATCATGATCGCGGGCGTTATTCTGGGTTTGATTGCGGCATTGGTGACAAGTTTCGTGCCGAAAATCGCATTCATCACGGCTCCGCTGTATGCGATCTTTGAAGGTTTGGCGCTGGGCGCGATCTCGGCAGCTTTTGATGCGGAATATCCGGGTATCGTACTCAACGCCGTATTGATCACGGTCGGAACTTTGTTCGCGATGCTGCTCTTATACGTAACTCGGATCGTCAAAGTAACGCCGAGCTTCCGTACAGGAATCATCATGGCGACTTTTGCGATCATGCTGGTGTACTTGTTCGACTTTATTCTGGGCTTTTTCGGTGTCAATGTTCCTTTTATTCATGAATCGGGTTTGATTGGCATTGGCATTAGCTTATTCGTAGTCGTAATCGCGGCATTGAATTTGCTGTTGGACTTCGATTTTATTGAACAGGGAGCGGGGTACGGCGCGCCGAAGCAAATGGAATGGTACGGAGCGTTCGGACTGATGGTAACCTTGGTATGGTTGTACTTGGAGGTTCTGAAGCTGTTGTCAAAGTTTGCGAAGCGGGATTAGGGAGCGCACGCCTTCAGAAAAGTTCCTTGTTCAGCACGAAATTTCGGCAAAATCTGCTTCCGTCGAGGTTTGAAGACACGCCCTGGCCCTAAGCTCATGCTTCGGGCTATAGTTATGGGGAAGGGGGAGTCCGCATGTTTTTGCCGTTAGTTGTATTTCTCGGTTTTTATTTAGGGTTGTCTTACGTATTGAAACGATTTTTGGTTAAAGGCGTCTTGCAGCGTATTGTACATCCGGTAGGTCGTCGAATCGAAGTATGGGGTTCGATCGGGTTGACCGCCGCCGGCATGGTGATCTTATTCGTTCTCTACAACACGACGGGTTGGGAAGACATTCAGGCGATTATCTGGTTCTTTGCGGGATATTTGTCTTTGCAAACGGGGTTCCGGGCTTTGCTCGAATGGAAGTATCTCAAAGGCTCCAACCAATATTTGATGTCGTTGATCCAGCTTGCGTTCTGTTTGATTTATGTGGCGATCTGGAGCGTCGTTACGTAAGCGTGAAAGGACCGCGCGAAAAAAGCCCGTATTCGCCGGATGGCGGACACGGGCTTTTTTGGTTGAACAGCGGAGCGGCTATTCCGTGCTCAATCCTCGATCGTCGACAAGTCGCCTGCCGGAAGCTTCAGCTCCCAGGCTTTGAGCACGCGCCGCATAATCTTGCCGCTGCGCGTCTTCGGCAGCTTGTCCTTGAACTCGATTTCGCGCGGCGCGGCATGGGCGGATAAGCCTTCTTTTACGAATTTGGTGATCTCGGCTTTCAGTTCGTCGGTCGCTTCGTATCCTTCGCGCAGCGAAATAAAAGCCTTGATCACTTCGCCCCGCACCGGGTCGGGTTTGCCGATCACGCCTGCTTCGGCGACGGCGGGGTGTTCGACGAGCTTGCTTTCCACTTCGAACGGACCTACACGCTCGCCGGAGGTGTTAATGACGTCATCGATCCGGCCTTGGAACCAGAAATAGCCGTCTTCGTCCATGTAGGCGGAATCGCCTGAAATATACCAGCCGGGGATACGCACGTATTCTTCGTACTTGGCGGGATTGTTCCAAATTTTGCGCATCATCGAAGGCCATGGGGTTCGGATCGCCAGATTACCCATACGAAGCGGCGGTAGAATATTTCCCTGATCGTCCACGATCGCCGCTTCGACGCCTGGGATCGGCTTGCCCATCGAACCCGGGCGAAGATCCATCGACGGGTAATTGCAAATCAGCTGCGCACCGGTCTCGGTCATCCACCACGTATCGTGAATACGTCGTTGATACACCCGGTGTCCCCAACGAATGACTTCAGGATTTAGCGGTTCGCCGACGCTCAGTACATGCCGCAGCGAAGACAGATCGTATTCTTTGACCGCTTCGTCTCCGGCTCCCATCAGCATGCGGAACGCCGTCGGCGCGCTGTACCAGACCGTGACTTTGTTGCGCTGGATCGTCTCGTACCAGTCCTGGGGACTGAAACGGCCGCCGCGAATAACGTTGGTTACGCCGTTCAGCCAAGGAGCGAAGATTCCGTACGAAGTGCCTGTAACCCAGCCCGGATCGGCCGTGCACCAATAGATATCGTCCGGTTGCAGATCGAGCACGATTCGTCCGGTGTACCCTTGCTGGACCATCGCGCCGTGAACATGGTATACGCCTTTCGGCTTGCCTGTCGATCCCGACGTATAATGCAGAATCAAACCATCCTCGCGGTCCACCCATTCGATTTCTGCTTCCGTCGAAGCCTCGTTCATCAGGGCATGGAAGTCGGCAAACGGCGAATTCTCCGGAAGCAGGCTTTGGTCGGCTTCCGCTTCGGCGGCTTCTTTTTCGACAGGCTTCGAAGCGTCCACCAAAATCACGTGTTTCAATTCCGGCAGCTCTTGCGCGGGAACGCGTTCGGCCAGCGTGGGAGTAGTGACGATCGCGACTGCGCCGCTGTCTTTCAGCCGATCGCGCACCGCCGTTTCCATAAAAGCTTCAAATAAAGGACCGGCAATCGCCCCGATTTTGATGATGCCTAGCAAAGTGAAATACAGCTCTGGCGTGCGCGGCATAAAAATAAACACGCGGTCGCCTTTGCCGATTCCGAGCTTGCGCAGCATATTGGCCGCACGGTTCGACTCCTGCCGCATCTGCTCGAACGTATACGATTCGTCGCGTTCCGGGTCGCTGTAGAGCAGCGCGATCTTGTCGGCCAATCCTGACTTTGCATGCCGGTCGATCGCTTCGTAGGCCAAGTTCAGCTGTCCGGTTTCATGCCAACTGAAGCGTTTTTCTTCCTCCATCCAATCAAATGCGAGACGAGCCTCTTCGTAGTTGCCCAGATTGGATTGCTGCACCTCGGCGCCGATGATTTCCACTGTGTTCTTTTCCATAAGAGCCTCCTGTCGCGTACGCGTGAATGAAGTTCACTACTGATCAAGCTGCACAGTTATGCGTTTTACAGATATAGCGCTTACAATTTTCTGTAGTATAGCACATCCAGTATTCGTTTTCTTCTTTTGCCGGCAAGGATACGAAAAAGAAAAGCTTTAAAAAGAAGAACTGACCAAAAGTGAAACCGGCCCGGCGTTCGTTCAATGCTACAATTCCGGTAAGTACAAAACAGCCATGAATCACGGGAGGGAAAAAGGATATGACGACGCAAGGATTTACGGTGCCGGATCGCTGGAAATGGTTTACGGAAAGCCGTTACGGGCTGTTTCTTCATTGGGGCCCTTACGCGGAGCACGGACGCGGCGAGCAGGTGTTATTTCGCGAGCACCTGAATCAAAAAGAGTATGCGGAAGCGGCCGCAAGCTGGAATCCGGCGCATTTCGACCCGGAGTTATGGGCGGACACCGCCAAAAAGGCGGGATTCAAGTACGCCTGTCTGACAACCCGGCATCATGACGGCTATTGTCTATGGGACAGCGCGTATACAGACTATTCCAGCGCCAAACAGGCTCCCGGCAGGGACTTTGTGCGCGAATATGTCGAGGCATTCCGCAAAGCGGGACTCCGGATCGGACTTTATTATTCATGGATCGACTGGCGGCTGCCGGCTTATTTCGACGGTCCGCAGAAAGACCCGGAAGGCTGGGAAAAGGTCCGTGAGTATTTGCACAACCAGGTTCGCGAACTGCTGAGCAATTACGGACAGATCGACCATTTCTTTTTCGACGGGGTATGGCCGCGTAATGCGGATGATTTGCGCAGCGTAGAGTTGATGGAAGAAATGCGGCGCCTTCAGCCGAATATTTTAATCAATAACCGTCTCGGTTACTCGATGGAACGTCAAGGATATCGCGCAGACGGGGGAGCGGGAGCCGGAGATTCGGATACGCTGGGCGATTTCGGCACGCCGGAGCATCTGGTCGAAGTCGATCGAACCCGCTTATGGGAGTCGTGTCAGGTAAGTACATGGCGGTTGTGGAGTCATGTTATTGGCGAGCGCTGGCGCCCCGCTGACACGCTGCTGGATTTATTATGCGAATGCGCGGAAAAAGGCGGCGAGCACGGCGGCAATCTGCTGCTGAACTGCGGACCGACCGCCGACGGGCAGCTTCCGCCGCAGTTCGTGGAGCGGGCGTTGGAGATCGGACGCTGGCTGGACGTGCACGGGGAAGCCGTATACGGCTCGGACGGCGGTTCTCTGACCGAATTCGTCACGCGGGGGCGGCAGACGATTAGCGGCAACAATCTGTATTTGATCATTCGTTTTTGGGACGGGCGACCGGAGATGCGGCTGCCGGACCTGGTGACTCCAGTGACTGGGGTTACATTGCTGACTACGGGGCAGCGGTTGGAATTCGATCAGACGGAAAGCGAATTGATTATACGCGGGCTTCCGGCAGAAGCGCCGACCCGGCTGTTCCCGGTTATCCGCGTGGAATGCGAAAGCCGTCCGGAAGCGAATGAATGGGGCCGGCAGCGGCTGTGGGAAGGGGATCCCGCGCGAGTCGCGGAATGGGCCAGAGCGCAGCGCGGGGCTTCCGTTTATATGGACGGACTGGAGCGCTGATCTATGCGGGGGACTAGAAATAGGCGCAAAGCTAACGGATGAACAGCTCTGGCAGTCATTGATCTATGAGGTTCATATCGAAGGTTGTTTCATAAGCCGCAATCGGCTTGTGGGACAGCCTTTTTGGCATGACGGGAACTCCAAACAAAAAAACTATCCCGAAGCCGAAATACGGCTTGCGGGACAGTCAGTGGTGGACGCTCCGTAGATTCAAGAGGCTCGATGTACGAGCGCGGCCTACTCCTTCAACGACCCGATCAATAGCCCCTTGATAAAGTACCGCTGAAGGAACGGATAGAAAAAGATCACGGGCCCGATCGTCAGAATGGCGGTCGCCATTTTCACCGATTCCTGAGACAAAACCGCATCGCTGACGATTACGCCGGAGCTTTGCATCTGCTGAATCATGTTGATCTCCGAATTGAGCTTGAACAGCAAATATTGCAGCGGATACAAATTCTGATTGTCTACCAGCATGATCGCGTTAAACCAGTTGTTCCAGTAGCCGATGCCGTAAAACAGCGTAATCGTGGCAAGCACCGGCATGCAGAGCGGAAAGTAAATACGGAACGCGATAAAAATATCGTTCGCCCCGTCGATTTTGGCCGCTTCGATCAACGAACCTGGAATCTGCGACATATAGTTGCGGACCAGAAACAGATTGAACGGGTTGAAAATGAGCGAAGGGACGATCAGCGCCCAGATATTGTTGCGCAGCCCCAGCTCCAGATTGATCAGATACCACGGCACAAGCCCCGTATTGAATACCATCGTGATAAAAAAGAACATCGCCAACCCGTTGCGGTAGCGGATATGCTTGGCGGCGAGCGTATACCCGGCCATGCCGGTAATCAGCACCGCGATCAGCGTACCGACGATCGTCACGAATAACGAAACCAGATAGCTTCGATACAGCGGAGAAGTGCCGAGCAGCAGCTTATACGCGTCGAGCGAAAATTCGGACGGAAACAACTGGTACCCGTTTTGCTGGATGCTGGCTTCTGAGGTGAACGAAACCATCAGCACGAGCAGCATGGGAACCAGGCACAGTAGCGAAACAAAGCCGATCAACGTTGCGTTGGCGATATCGAACAATCGGGATCGGTTGATGTTCATGGACGAAGCCCTCCTTTGGCGTGATCAGGTTCTAAAACAGCGCATGATCCGGGTTGATTTTACGCACGATCCGGTTGCTGCCCCAGACGAGAATGAAGCCGACTACCGATTGGTACAGCCCGACCGCCATCGCTTGCGCCGGATTGCCGATGGTACGCAGCGAGCGGAACACGTACGTGTCGATAACGTCGACCGTCGGGTACAGCAGGCCGTTGTCTTTGATGATCGCGTAGATCATGTCGAAGCTGCCGTACATGATTTTGCCGAGCGCGAGCAGGGACAGAATCATAATCGTCGGCATCATCAGCGGAATCGTGATATGGCGGATCAACTGCCAGCGCGTGGCCCCGTCGATCCGTCCGGCTTCGTAATACGTATCGTCGATCCCCGTAATTGCGGCGAGATAGATGACCAGGTTCATGCCGATGTCTTTCCAGACGGCCGTAATGACCAGAATGCTTGTCCAATACTGCGGCGACGCGTACCAGTTGACCGGATTCAGGTTCAGCTTCGCCAGCACTTGGTTGACGATGCCGTAATCGGTGGACAGCAGGCTGTACAGAATGTAACTGACGATGACCCAAGACAGAAAATGCGGAAACAGGATCGTGGATTGCGTCAGCCGCGAAAACAATTTGCTGCGCAGCTCGTTGAACAAAATGGCGAGCGCCATCGCGGCGACCGTGCCGACGACGATGAACAGAACGTTCAGCTTGAGCGTGTTGAACGTGACTTCCCAGGCTCTGGGCGAAGAGAAAAAGAATTCGAAATTGTCGAGACCGATCCAGGGAGAATTGAAAATGCCCGTTTTGAAGTTGAAGCGTTGAAAAGCGATCAGCATGTAGGGGAGCGTGAAATAACCGAAAATCAGCGTATACACGGCGGCGGGGATGACCAGCAAATAAGCGTAGCCGTTTTGTTTCAATTCGTGCAGCATGGAGCCTTTTTTGTTTTTCATCGCAACTGTCACACCCTTTCGTTTCGTGGAAAAGTCTGCCGTTCGTCCACTCCAGTCTAAGCAGCGGAATCAAACGGGGTAAACTTCGAAAATGGCGCGGCGATGAATTGAACGCGCATTTTAAACTTCAAATATGACGAAAAACTTTAATTTGGCGTCGAAGTGGAGGATTTGCAAACATGGCCCAGACGAAGCGTTAAGCCTTATGCCGTAAGGGTTCCATGATTTAAAGGGAAGGTTTATGGAAGATAATTCGCGATTTGAAGTCAAGATGTTCGCTATTGCGATCTTTTTTGGCTTCTTTATAATGAGAATAACTTCAACGCTCGATATGAAAGCGTTATCTAGTTACAATCCACGATATATAAACGAACATTAGAAAAGTGAAAGCAGACATATTCAGGATTGGAGGAAATGGCAATGCTTAAAAATGGACTGCTGCGTTACACGGTATACCGCAATATGTTTCTCAGTTTCGTGTTGCTGACCGCCATCGTCATTGCACTGGTCACCGCTGTGCTCTATGCGCTGTTTTCCTGGAGCACAGCGCGCGAAGTCGGCAAAATTTCCGAATCCATGCTCAAGCAAAGCAGCGTGGTCTCCAACGTGATCAAAGATCAGGTGTACAATTTCGGCGGATTGATGCTGAACGACAAAACGGTTGTGGCTTCTTTGTTTGACCGTGAAAATGACCGGATTAAGCAGTATCATGCGTCGCGAGTCCTGCGCAATATGCAGAGCACCTACCCATTTATCCAATCCATCGGGATTTACAACGGCTTGACCGAAACCTATCTTGACACGAAAGGCGCCACGCTGGAACAAGAACAATTTTTGCTTACGCAGATCAGTTCCAAAAACAAAAGCTACTTCCAACTGTTTCCGCGGCGCATCCTGAATCCCGGCAGTTCCAAAGAAAACAATGTGCTGACATTTGTCTTGTTGCCGAGCTATTACGCGTTGCTGCCCGCTCAAGGCGCCATGGTCATCAATATGGATACCGACTATATTCAGAAGTTGATCGGCGGTTACAAAAACGATGCGGCGGATTCGTTATTTGTCATGAATTCCAAAGGCGTGATCCTGACTCATTCCGATTCGTCAAAGTTTATGGAGAATAGGTCTTCAACCCCTTATATTGAACGGATTTTGCAAGAACCGGGAGAAAGCGGATATTTCATGGACGAGATCGACGGCCGCAAAAACGTGATCACTTACGTCAAGTCAGCCGATCTGGATTGGGTGTTCGTCAGCCATAGCGAATACCGCAATCTGCTGCTTAACATGAGCACGCTGCGTTGGTCATCGCTCGGACTCGCTTTGGCTATTTTCGTCGCGAGCTTAGTGTTGTCGGCCCGACTGACCCATCATGCGTATCATCCGATACGAAGCGTTTTGGAAAAAATCTCGGGCGTGCAGCGGCATAAACAAAACGCACATCGGATCAACGAATTCGAACTGCTGAACGCTTCCTACTCAGAGATGACTGAAAAGCTTTCGTCATTGGAGAGCGTAGCGGCGCGAAGACGGGAGACCGAAGTGCTTGAACTGTTGAAAAATGGCGATACCGCAACGTTTGAACGGTTTAGGCAGAGCTGCCTTGGCACAACCTATACGACGATCGCCCTGTTGATTGACGGGTTGGACGAGTTTCGGGCGAACGTAGACGCGCCGACGCGGGCATTCGCACATGAAGCGATTTTGCGTACGGCGACGGAAATGTTCGGTTGTTACGGAGTTCGCGCGGCTGTGATCGAAGAAGGCGTGATTGCACTGGTGATTCCGACACCGGAAGGAGAAACGGAACCGAGAGATTTGATACCGCCCGCCGTGCTGTTCCGGGAGCTTCAGCATGGTTTGCGTCATACGTTGAATCTGTCTGTGACGGTTTGCATCGGTACGATTGCGCGGTCTCACGAAGATTTGCGGCAGTCGTTCGAACAAGCGCAGTCTGGCGTGCAGCGTCGTTTTTTTGAAGGCAAAGGACATATTTTCGATTGCGCGAGCAATTCCGAAACAAATGAACACGAGCTTGCGTATCCGTCCAAACAAGAGAAATCGGTGATTGACGCGATCCGATTGCGACAGCGTTCACGGATTAATCGGGAAATCGACCTGTGGGCCGAAGAAATTTCGACCGGAGACTATCACGAAGCGCTATTTTGCATGAACCAATTCGTCAGCAGCCTCTACAAGCAGCTTCGAGTCTCCCGCTCCGAAAACCAGGAAATCAACAACCTGTTTTTGAACTTTACCCGCCGGATGTCTTCATTCGAGACGCTGCACGAATTCAAAGAAGCGCTCAAAGAATTGGCCGGAAAATTATCGAGCGATTCCGAGACCGACGGAGATGAACGGCACGCGGAGATCGTCAATTACATTCAAAACTATGTCGGAAATCACTATGCTCGGCCGGATCTATCGCTCGAACTGGTGGCCGGGGAAGTGAAGTTGTCCCGAAGCTACGTCGGCAAGCTGTTCAAAGCGCACTGCGAATCGTCCTTCAACGATTATTTGAATGCTGTCAGGCTGGAGCGGGCCAAGAAACTGCTGCTCGAAACCGACGAACCCGTGCAAATCATCAGTGAACAGGTAGGCATTTTCAACACCACCTATTTCTATACATTGTTCAAAAAATATAACCATCAGTCGCCGGCGCAGTATCGAAGCCAGATGCAGTTGGAGCGGCTCAAAGCGTAAAAGGGCTTATCATTGGAATCCGCCGACTTCAAAACGGAGCAGTCGGACTTACTTGCAGTCGCAATACGCGGCATGTTCTTGTTTAAATTGAGGTTTTGCTTATTATTGCAGTATATTCGCGCATACCCCTCCGGTTACGCTTGGGACGACGCATCAATTCAGATCGAGAGGGGATATCCGAAATGAAGACATGGAAGCGGAAAGCGAAAATAGGACTGGCGTCAATCTTGGCGCTCGGCATGCTGGCCGGTTGTTCGGGCGGCGGCGAAAGTTCGAGCGCCAATGGAGGAAGCGGAGGCTCGTCCGGCAAACTGCCCGTCCGTTATTTGCTGCCCGGCAACGCGCCGGAAGACCTCGATACCGTTGTTACAGCGATCAACGAAAAGCTTGAAGCGGATGGTCTTAATCTCGATTATCAACCCACGTATATTCCCGGCGATGCGTGGGATCAGAAAACCAATCTCATGATGTCGACGGGCGAGGAGTTCGAACTCATCACGATTATGCACGATATCAAAGGGCCGAATGTGCTGGCAGGCAATGGTGCGCTGCTGCCGATCGACAAACTGCTGGACGAGTACGGACCACAGCTGAAAGCGTCGATGCCGGACTGGATCTGGGATTCGGCCAAAATCAACGGCGAAATCACGTATATCCCCAACTTCTGGCTCGATACGGCGTTTAACGACGGCATGGTTACGCTGCGTACCGATCTGCTGGAAAAGAATAATTTGGACGCGCCCAAGTCGCCGGAAGATCTGCTGAACATCGCCGAGACGTTTCAAAAAAATTGGCCGCAAGACAACAAAAACGTCTATATCAAGCTGCTTGGCGAACCGGCGACTTTCCTTCACACGACCTACGACACGTATCCGTTCGCGGTCATCGACAACCTGATCTACGTCGACCAGCAAGGAAACGTGAAGTCCTGGCTGGAAACCGACGAATTCAAAAAAGACGTGGAATACATGAACGAAGCCTATTCCCGCGACCTCATTCTCAAAGACGTGTTGACGACGCCGAGCGAGGTGCTCAACAAAGAAGAATTGGCGGGCCGTTATTTGTACCGTCCGGGCGACGTGGGGATCGACGATAAAATTCGAGAAACGTTCCCCGGCGCGGAAGTGAACATCTATTTCCTGAACGAGCAGCAAAAATTCCGTTCGTACGCGATCCGCAATTCCAACGGCGTATCGGCCACGTCCCCGAATCCGGAAGCGGGCGTGCAGTTCCTGAACTGGGTCTTCTCCAGTCAGGAAAACTTCGATCTGGTGCAGAGCGGCATCGAGGGAACGCATTGGAAAGATGAAGGCAAAAACAAAAAAGAGACCTTGGCTTTTACCGATGCGGGCGGACCCAAATATGAGCTGTCCACTTGGCTGCTCGGCAACGTGGAAATGAACCGTTACGCGTCCACGATCGATCCGGGGCGCCTGGAGCGCAGAACGACCGTAGCCGACGATGCGATCAACAGCGTAACCATCGGGTTCAGTTTCGATCCGACTCCGGTCGCCAGCGCTTATGCCAACAGCGTGGCCGAACTGCAAACGAGCATTTTGCCCTTGATGTATGGCGTGGTGCCTTACGAAAGTGGTTTTACAAGCGCGATCCAGAATATGAAAGCGGCAGGATTGGATACGGTCGTGGAAGAGTACAAAAAGCAGTTCGACGCTTGGCGAGCGACGCAGTAACGAAAAACCGTTTACTTGTCGTGCGGGGAACCGTTCAATTTTTCGTCGGATCGCGCATAGATCGCATACTTTGGCAGCAGTATCGGGCAGGCTCCTGTTCGAATACTGCCGCCTTTTTTTTGTGTTTGCCTTCATGTTTCCGAAAGATGGTGTTCGCCGCGTAAAACCGCTATGATAAACGAAGAAGAAGCGGACCGTCCGCGCGCAAGCGTCGTTTCATCGTTTTGCGGCCGCCTTTTTCAAATACATGCCGTTTCGGGAAAAGGAGGCCGCATGGAGCATATCAAAGCTTTTCACGAAGAAACGATCGGCGAAGGCGACAGGAAACTGGTTATTCAAGGTCCGATGCCGTCCGGGCAACTGCGAAAGCTTACGCTGCATCCGCAGCTTGACGCGTTTCGCCGCCCGAGCGAGCAGCATGAAGCACTTGTCGAAATCGCGGAATTACCGGAAGGACGAATCATCGCGGCGCTGGAAGGCGGGATCGTCGTCGGTTATGTCACGTTCCATTATCCGGACGAATACGAGTTATGGTCGGAAGGGAACATGGAGGACTTGATCGAACTGGGCGCGATCGAAGTTGCAAACGATTACAGAAGCCGGGGAATCAGCAAAAAGCTGTTGGAAATCGCTTTCCGCGGCGGACAGCTCGACAACGCGATCGTATTTACCACGGAGTATTACTGGCACTGGGACCTGGATAGCACGGGACTGAGCGTATGGGACTACCGAAAGATGATGGAAAACCTGATGAAAAACGTTGATATGGTTTGGTTTGCTACGGACGATCCTGAGATTTGCAGCCATCCTGCCAATTGCCTGATGGTTCGGGTAGGAAAAAACGTGCCGCAGGCTTCGGTGGAAGCGTTCGACCGATTGCGTTTCCGGCAGCGGTTCATGTATTGAATAACCGAAGCGGAAAAGAAGCGGCAGGCGTGACATACATGTTGACTTTACACGAAGAAAGGGGCCGCAGCATGCAGGATGCCGTGTATATGTTCCATCCGCACTTTTTGAATTATGTGTTCGACAAAGACCATCCGTTCGACCAGCACCGGATCACGTTGACACGGGATTTGCTGCGATCGGCGAATGCGTTTCCGAACAAATCCGAGATCGTATCGGTTAGTCATCTGGACGAGGCTCTGCTGCATGCGGTACATGTGCCGGAATATGTGGAAAGTGTCAAAGCATTGAGCGCGCTGCGTCCGGACGGGCAAAAAATCGGCGAAGCACAAAAATATGGTTTGGATACGGAAGATACGCCGTTTTTCCCGGGGATGCATCAGAGCGCGGAGATCATCGCGGCGGCTACGGTCGGAGCGGCGAAGCTGGTCATGGATGGCGATGCGCGTCATGCGGTTAATCTGGCCGGCGGGCTTCATCACGCGATGCCGCAGCGCGGTTCCGGATTTTGCGTGTATAACGACGCTTCCATCGCTATTTCTTTTATTCGAAAAGAATACGGAGCGCGGGTGTTGTACGTCGATACGGACGTGCATCACGGCGACGGTGTAGAGATGTCGTTTTACAGCGATCCGAACGTGTATACGTACTCGATTCACGAGACGGGGAAATATCTTTTCCCAGGCACGGGGTTGGTGGAGCAGCGCGGCGAAGGGGAAGGGTTTGGCTGCACGGTCAATTTGCCGATGGAGCCGTATACCGAAGATGCTTCATGGTTGGAGTGTTTCGGGAATGTGTTGGACGATGTGCTGTATAAAGCCAAGCCGGATATTGTGATCAGCCAGCACGGATGTGACGCGCATGCCCTTGATCCGCTTGCGCATGTGCATTGTTCGATGAAGATTTATCGGGAAATGCCGAAAATGCTGCACGAAGCCGCGCATACGCATTGCAGCGGACGCTGGGTAGCGCTGGGCGGCGGCGGATACGATATTTGGCGCGTGGTGCCGAGGGCTTGGGCACTGCTATGGATGGAGATGAGCGGCCATCCGCTGCTGCAAAAGATCGATGCCGATCCCCGTTTGCGTTTGCCGGAAGAGTGGTTGGCGCGCTGGGGAACGGAAAGCCCGGAAGATCTGCCCGAGACGTGGCTGGACGATACTTCGGAATGGGCGCCGATCCCGAGAAGGGCGGAGATCGAAGCGGCAAATCGCCGGTCGGCGGAGTTGGCTTCGATGTATTTGCGGTAAGATTTATGCCGAAGCCGGCAGAAAAGCTAAAGGCAAAAAGAAGACGAGAAGTTGATGGACAGAAACACACGCACTGCGAAAAGCCCGGCTTGTCTTCGCGATTTTGCGAGACAGCAGGGCTTTTCGTTATGCGTATTCGCCGAGCACAGCGGCAGCTCGTCCGACAGCTTAGCTGAAGCGCGAATATAATCGCCAAACCAGTTCGCGCCGGCTTTTGGTTCCCGTTTTGCGGAATACGGACTTCAGGTGGTCTTGGAGCGTGTATTCCGACATATGAAGCGACAGGGCGGCTTCCTTGCCGGAAAGACCTTGGACGATCCGGTCCACGACCTCGCGTTCGCGCTCGGTCAGGCCGAAGCTTTCGGCCAGGACCGGCAAAATATCGGCGGGCCTTGCTCGCTCAACCGTGACCGCGAGCTGAATTTCGCCGTCTGCGCTTTGCATTCGGCTGGCGCGGATGCCGATGTAGACGCCGCCGGGCACGGGGACGCAGACCCGTGCGGTGCCTTCGGCGCTGTCGCCGTCCTGCGAAGACGGCGATAAGGCGCGAGTACAGACCGCGCGAACCGGACGCGGCGTGACGTCCGGTTCGATCTGCTCGGCGCCGCGCAGCACGGCGAGCCAGCTTTCGGCCGAGGGATTCGCGGCCAGCAGCCGCAGATCGTCCGCCAGCACGAAAACGCCGGATTCGTGCGGAAGGGGGAGCGGCTGCCCGGCCTCGTTTTCCGTATCTTCTTCGGAAAACGAGGCCTGCCGCAGATAAGCGGCCATTTGCGGCAGCAGCGCCGCCACAAGGCGCACCTCGTCCTCCGTAAACGGAGGACGATCTTGTTTGCGCAGCAGCGACAGATGTCCGTAGCGTCGGCCGCGGGTCATTAAAACGGCGCGCAACTCGTCACCGAATCCGGCGGGCAAAAGGATTTCGCGGTAGCGGGTGCTGGTCTCGGGCTGTCCATCGCAAGCCTGAACGAGTGAAGCGGCCGATCCTTCGGCTTCGGCCAAAGCATCGTAGCGGTTTACATCTTCGCCGCGGTATTCGTAATCGAACAGGCGAGGATGAATCGCCTCGACGACATCGTCAGTGACTGAACCGGTACTGAGTCCGGTATGCCCGTCTACTCCGGTGAAGCAAGCTCCGTCAAACGGCACGGCTCCCGCTAAAAGAGACAGGCAAGCACTACGATAAGCTCTCGGGGAGGGCAATTTGTCCGCAACCCGGTGCAGTTTGCCAGATAAGCGGCTGATTTGCTGTTCCATACCCTTCCTCCTTGCAATTCCCCTGATTTCTGGGATGGGCATCGCATCCGACTTCCGAAATAATAGAAACAGAGTTCGGAGCTGCTGATTTCATTATCCGTTATTTATCCAGGCTTTTTCAATGGATGAGGTGAAATCGACAGAAATACGACAGGGGTTGAGCAGCCCGGCTGGGGCGTGTCTCCAAACCTCGACGGAATCAGATTTTGCGTGCACGCCGCAGCGTTTCAACCAGGCTTGAAGGAGGAAGTAAGATGACAATAAATGAAGAACAGACTGCAGCCGAGATGAATTGGGACCATCCTCAAGCTTCGCGGTACCCGGAGACGATTGCCGCTAAAATTCCCGGCTATGCGAATTTATATGAAATGGGCGTCAAGCTGCTTGGAGCCGCGCTTGATCCCACGCATCGAGGAAAAAAGCGCGCCGCCCATCTGCTGATCGCAGGTGCGGGCGGCGGCCAGGAACTGGAGACATTTGGACTTGCCGAAACCGATTGGACGTTCACGGGCGTTGATCCTTCCGCGGTTATGCTGGAGCGAGCGCGTCGGCGAATCGAGGAAAGCAGCATCGCTGCGCGTACTCGGCTGGTGCTTGGCGAGCTGAAAGACCGGAGCGACAAGCATTCTGAACAGGCTGGAGACGATTACTCATCGCTCGACACCCGGCAGTACGATGCCGCGGCTTGTATGCTTGTCCTGCATTTTATACGAGGGATCGAAGCGAAAAAGCAGCATCTGCAAGCCGTCGCAGACCGGTTGAAGCCGGGCGCGCCTTTCTTGTTTGCTTCGCTGAACGCGGATTTTGACTCACCCGCGTATCCGGTCGTGATGGAGGCTTGGCGGACACATATGCTGAGCCAAGGCGTTACGGAAGAAGATTGGCTGCGCTTTGCGACTTCGCTGGGTCCCCAATCCGATCCGATTCCGTCTTCAGTAGTCGAGCAGCTTTTTGAAGAATGCGGATTCCGTCATGCGAAGCGGTATTTCGGAGCGTTTTTGATCGATGGCTGGTTGGCATTCAAAAAGGAGGAGGGAGAAACATGAATCACATTCAACAATCCGATGGCACAGCTTTAGCGCCCGGTAAAACGGACATCGTGGTAATCGGCGGGTACGGAAGCGTCGGCCGGACGATATCCATGCAGTTGGCAAAGCAATTCCCCGGACGTGTCTATGCCGCCGGGCGCAGCTTGCAGTCAGCGCAGCTTTTCTCGGAGGAAACGAGCGGTCGCGTCAAGCCTATGCAATGGGCGGTAGGCTCGGATGCCCCCGAAAGGGATCTGTCCTCTATTGCTCTCATCGTCATGTGTCTTGATCAAGACGAACCCGGTCTTGTCGAGCAGTGTTTGGAAGAAGGCACGCATTATATGGATATCACAGCAAAGGTTGATTTTTTGTTGAAGGCCGGCAGGCTAAGCGTGCCTTCGCCTAAAGCTGCTGCGGTTCTCAGCGTCGGGCTGGCACCGGGGCTTACCAATCTCCTTGCCGCCAAAGCGGCTGCCGCATTAGATAAGACGGATCGAATCGAGATTTCGTTGATGTTGGGTCTTGGCGAGCATCACGGCAAGGCGGCGGTCGAATGGACGATCGATTCCATGGGAGCGGAATTCGAAGTCGCGGAAGCGGATCGGCTCTGCAAAGTGCGCTCGATGACCGATGGAATTACAGCGGAATTCGGCGGTAAGCTTGGCCGTAAAAGAGTCTATCGTTTTCCGTTTTCGGATCAGCGAACTTTGCCCGGAACACTCGGCGTGCCCGATGTATCGACACGGCTTGGTTTTGATGTGAACGGCATTGCCCGGACCGCGGCGGGATTGGGTCGTTTGGGAATCTTCCGGTGGCTGCGTTGGTCGCCGATGCGCACTCTATCGGTCAGACTCGCTGGAGCGTTACATGCGGGCAGCGAGCAATTTGCGGTTCGCGTCGTGGCCTACGGTCCCAGTAACGGGCGCTCTGCCGAATCAGGCTGCACGATTCGAGGAATCCGCCAGTCGGATATGACCGCACGCGTTGCCGCCCATACTGCCGAGATGCTGCTTGCCCGACCTGAACTGCGAGGTATCTTACATTTGGAAGAACTGTTGGATGCCGATTCCGTCTGGTCGGCCGTGAGAACAGAGTCGGCATCGGAATTGGAAATGGACTTGTCTTTCGAAATAACTGAGATTTCAACTGCACGGCAGGGACGTATGCCAACCCGCCGCGGTGTTTAGGGGACGGACGTGAATTTCGCAGAAAGGCAGCAGCCAATTGCCTGTCGGTAAGCGATGGCTCCGTTGGGGTATACTAATAGAGAAGGGGTTCGGCAGAAACCTGCTGAACCCCGCTTTTGTTAGCAAGCCTTTAGAAAGAACGAAGGGACGGATACCCAGTGAACAAGCAAGGAAAGTTACGGATCGGAAGCTCGTGGAGAGACACGAAAGAACACATGGAAGTCCGCAATCCCGCGAACGGAGAGCGGATCGGCTATATCGCCCGAGCCACGGAAGAGGATGCGCAAGCAGCGGTCGATGCGGCATATCAAGCTTTTTCGAAATGGTCGGCTCTACCTGCAAACGAACGCGGCACGCTGCTGCTCAAGTGGCATGCGTTGATCGCGGAACATCGGGAAGAACTTGCCGAGATCATGACGCTTGAGCAAGGCAAGCCGCTCAAAGAAGCCGCGGGCGAGATCGATTATGCCAACAGCTTTATTCAATGGTATGCCGAAGAAGGCAAGCGGGTGTACGGGGAGACCATTCCTGCTTCCGCCCCCGATAAACGAATCTGGGTAACCAAGCAGCCTGTCGGCGTGGCCGCCCTCATTACCCCGTGGAATTTCCCGGCTTCGATGATCACGCGCAAAGCCGCTCCCGCTTTGGCGGCAGGCTGCACGGTCGTGATCAAACCGTCGGAAGAAACGCCGTTTACGGCTTTGCGTCTGGCGGAACTGGCGGAAGAAGCAGGCATTCCGGCCGGAGTCATCAATATCGTAACGGGCGATCCCGGCGAAATCGGAGGCGTTTGGCAGCGGGATCCGCGCGTGCGCAAATTGTCTTTTACCGGGTCGACCCGGATCGGCAAAGAACTGATGAAAGGCGCCGCCGACACCATGAAAAAGCTATCGCTCGAACTTGGCGGCCATGCGCCGTTTATCGTGACCGAACATGCCGACCTGCGCAAAGCCGTAGACGGCATGATCGATTCCAAATTTCGCAACGGCGGGCAGACCTGCGTCTGTACGAATCGAATCTACGTGCACGAGAGCGTAGCGGATCGGTTTGTGCAGCTTGCCGCGGACAAAGTAGCGGAGCTTAAAGTCGGTAACGGATTAGATGAAGGAACCGATATCGGTCCGTTGATCAATGCCGCGGCCGTGGATAAAGTGCTGGCACAGATCGAAGATGCACGTTCCAAAGGAGCGCGTGTGCTTGTCGGAGGCGAGCGCGCAGCCGATTTGGGCAACGGTCATTTCGTGCAGCCGACGCTGCTTGCCGACGTGACGGACGATATGGTCTGCATGAACGAAGAAACTTTCGGCCCGCTTGCTCCCGTAACGACGTTCCGTACGATCGACGAAGCAATCGAACGGGCGAACGGCAGTCCCTACGGTCTGGCCGCTTATGTATTTACCGAACAGATCAGCGAAGCCGTACGGATTGCCGAGCGGCTTGAATTCGGAATCATCGGCCTGAACGATCCGCTGCCGTCCACGGCTCAAGCTCCGTTCGGGGGCTTCAAGGAAAGCGGCGTAGGACGCGAAGGCGGGCGTTACGGGATCGAAGAGTATTTGGAAGTGAAGTATATTTCGTTGGGCTTGTAAAAAGGCAATGAACGTTAGGGTTGTTTGCTTGGCGTTTTCGCGCGTATGATAATACATATACGGCGACATCGGCAGACGCAAAGATCAAGCCATGGCCGTTTCCCTGCGGAACGGCTTTTTTGCTGTTGCTTCACTTTGTATCTTTAACGAAATCCATCGACTCGGAGGTAGCTTGTTATGAAATTTGAAGAATTTACGCTCGGACATGTTTTTAAAACGGCCTCAATCACGTTAAGTAAAGAAAGCATCATTGAATTCGCTTCTGTGTACGACCCGCAATACATGCATCTGGATGAGGAAAAGGCCGCAGCTGGACGCTTCCGCGGCATTATCGCTTCCGGCATCCAGACCATGGCGGTATCGTTCAAGTTGTGGGTCGAGACGGGAGCGTACGGGGAAGAGGTCGTAGCGGGCACGTCGATGAATGATATTCGTTTTATCAAACCCGTTTACCCGGATGACGAGCTTCGCGTAGAAGCGGAAGTCATTGGCCTTGAGGAGAAGCGCCGCAGCGGAATCGTTACGGTTCTTTTATCTACGTATAACGGGAAAAACGAAAAGGTGTTCAGCGGAGAACTGTCGGCGTTGATTGATAAATAACGATCGGCAAATGGGCAGACATGCCTGAAGGCGTAACAAACTTGTCATTCAATTGTATTTTTCGAAGGAGGAGTCGCTGGCTTGCCGCCTCTACAATGGGAAAAGGCAATTCCACATCACCCATTGGCCGCTCGGCGGCTTTGGACAGAGAAAGGTTTGATCTTCCTATGATGATGCCCGAGGCAGCATCCGATCCCCATTTGAAAGCGGCGGCAGGTACGCCAAGTGGACGCATTAACGTGCTTGACCAGCTTCGCGGCATTGCTTTGTTCGCTATATTTATGTGCAATCTTTCTCATTTGACCGGGGCTTCGCTTGACGAGGGCGATGTCATCGGTAATTTTCTATGGAAAGCGATAGACGTGTTATTCGGCAACAGTGCCAGACCGCTGTTTTCGTTTATGTTCGGGATCAGCATGATGCTGATTTTCGATGCAGCCGTCCGCAAAGGCCGCCGGCCGTATCCGATGCTGCTGCGTCGAATGCTGATGCTGCTCCTATTCGGATCCCTGCATGTATTTGCGGTCTGGAACGGCGACATTCTGTTTATGTATGCGCTGGACGGCTTTATGCTGATGCTGTTCCTGTGGATGCCAAAGCCTGCGTTGCTGCTGTCTGGGATCGCTTTGTTCCTGGTTACGGCGTATGAAATTCAAACGGTGATGGGAGAGGGACTTTCTTCCGTGCTCCAGACGGTGTCGCCAGCTTCCTGGCTCTATAGCGGCGTAGCGCTGATTCCGAATCAAGAAGCCTTTTTTTCCAGCCCGTACTTGTCTACCGGATTCGGCGAGTTGGTCTTGGCGGTTGAGCATTTGACCTTCTTCCTGTTCGGTATGTATGCTTACCGCAGCGGGCTGTTCGCCCGTCTGCCGAAGCATCCGGTCTTGGCGTCTTCGCTGGGCGCGGGACTTCTTCTGCTTGGCTGGACCGGCAAATATCTGTATAGCAGCGAGTGGAACAATAACTGGATCACGACGCTGCATCCGGCAGCTTGTTTCTCGGTGACGATCGGTGCCGTGCTGTTGATCGTCGGATTGGCCGGACGCGAAGGCTCGCGCACTGCGCGGTTGCTGGAGCCGTTCCGGGCTGTAGGGCGCATGGCTTTTACGAATTATCTGATGCAATCGCTTGTATTTGTCACCTTGTTCAAGGCACCCGGAGAAGGGATCTTTGCTTCGTTCGGCGTGATCGGAACCCTGCCCATGGCGGCCGTGGTGCCGATCGGGATCGCTTTCTTCGCTTTGCAGATGATCGTCAGTCATTATTGGCTTCGCCGTTTCCTTTACGGGCCGTTCGAGTGGTTGTGGAGAGCAGGGACGAATCTGGAACTTCCGCCGTTTAAGAAAATTCGGAAGGGATGAGGCTTAATGAATCAGCAGGAATACGGTTTGTATGTGCTGGGCTTGATCGGAGAAGAACCTTACGGCGAAGATGGCGTGACGGAAGACGAACTCTATGGATACTTCCAGTCGTTTATGCCGGAAGGACAAGGCGTAGAGAAAGTGTTTGAACCTTTGGAGCATGGGCAAGCGCTGCTGGCTCGTATCCTTCCGATTTACGGGATGCTGGATGCTTCGGATTTCGAAGGAGAAGCCGTGCCGGGTTATTTTAACGGAGGCCGACACGATGCGACCGCGGCGCATGTCCAAGCTTGGTTACTCCGTCGTTTTTCAAAAAGGAAAGATGTTGGTCGGACGGCGTTGAGAAACATGTTCGAACGCCGCTGTTCCAGCGAAGCCGATACATATGGGCTGGCGAGACGAAATCAGGCTAAAACAAAAAGCGCATCGAGCAGGATCATTCCTGCGGTGCGCTTTTTACTTCTGCTAAGGTCGAGAAGGGTCAGATCGGTTCAGCGTCTCGCTTGGAATCGGTATACACTGCAATCAACACGACGGCAGGCTTGTCGCTATCGTTCCAGACCCGGTGCGGTACGCAGGCATTCCAGCTGAACGTATCGCCCTCGCGCAAATCGCAGACGTCTTCGCCTTGCTGCGCCGTGACCGATCCGCTGACGATCATATGAATTTCTTCGCCTTCATGGGCATGGGGAGCATCGCCTGACGAAGCGCCGGGAGCCAGCTCGATCAGTGTCATGCGCAGATGCGGCGTGCGCCCGATATGCGAGATATCGACCTGTTCCGTTCCCCCGGATGTCCGGCGGCGTTCTTCTTTGCGGACGACTTGCATCCGTTCTTCTTTTTTCAATAACAGATAAGCCAAAGGCACATCCAAAGCTTCGGCAATCTGTTCGAGCGTGGCAATGGACGGCGACGTCTTGTCGTTTTCCACCTGGCTCATGAACCCTTGCGACAGGCCGGTAGCGGCGCAAATCGAAGCGATGGTGATGCCTTTGCGTTTGCGTATGGTACGGATATTGGAACCGAGATCCATCTTCATCGCTCCTTTCGTGACCTTATCCTATCAAGAATTTCGCCCGTTCGCCAGCTAAAGCGGAAGGGTATAATAGAAGAGGGAAGAAGATCACATAAGGAGGTTGGAAAATGGATTTGGGACTCAAAGGAAAGTCTGTATTTGTAGCCGCTGCAAGTAAAGGTCTGGGGCGTGCCTCGGCACTGGAATTTGCGCGCGAAGGCGCTAACGTCACGATCGCCAGTCGCAGCGAGGAACGATTGTCGGAGGCAAAGCGAGTGATCGGAGAAGCAACGGGCGTCGAAGTTGCGACCGTGGTGATGGATGCGGGAAAAGAAGAAGACGTGCAGCGCGCCATTCGCGAAGCCGCGGAACGGTTTGGCGGTCTTGATGTATTGGTCTGCAATGCGGGAGGTCCAAAAGGAGGACGCTTCGGCGAAATGTCGGACAGCGACTGGCAAGCCGCATACGAATTGAACCTACTCGGCACGATCCGCATGATCCGCGAAGCTTTGCCGTATATGCGCGAAGCAGGGGGCGGCCGAATCGTCAATCTGACTTCGACCTCAATCAAACAGCCGATCGATGGCCTTATTTTATCGAACGTATTCCGCGCAGGCGTTAACGCATTAACCAAAACGTTGGCAACCGAGCTCGCGTCCGAAGGTATTCTGATCAATACCGTAGCCCCTGGCCGAATCGCCACGGATCGTATTTTGGAATTGGACGAAGCCAACGCGAAAAAGACGGGCCGTTCAATCGAAGAAGTCCGTGAAGCCGGCGAACGCTCGATTCCGTTAGGACGACTCGGCCAACCGGACGAGTTCGGCCGCGTTGTAGCGTTTTATGGATCATTTGCCAACACGTACGCGACGGGGCAAGCATTGTTGGTGGACGGAGGAGCGGTGAAAGCTCTGTGACCGGCTATTCCACATGCCACGGTCACGATGACAAATTTTTCAAGCAATTCGTGGGATCTTTCAAGTTGTTAACGCTTACATTACGATAGCATAAACACGAGAGGAGGAAATCTGTTATCATGAACGGCGAATTCGATTAAAAGGAGAGAGAATATGCAGAAAAGAAAGTCGCTTCGTGTACGTTCGTTCGGACGTTCCGCTTTGGGAATCCTGCTCGGCCTGTCGCTCGCCCTTCCTGTCGGAATGAAGCCCGATCCGGTATCGGCGGCTGCGGCCCGAACGATTGAGATCGATCCGGATCAAACGATCCAACAGAATTTCCTGGGCGTCGGCGTTAATCTGATGCCGCAGTCGCTCATGTCGCAAACGCAAAGCTTCGGCTACTCCGACGCGCATTGGGAAGTCGACCGCAAGCGCATTTTGACGTCGCAGCCCAAAGTCGCCCGAGTCTGGTTCCAGATCGATTGGATGGAACCGCAAAAAGGGGAGTATACATGGGAAAGCGACGAAATGAAAGCTTTTTACGCGTATTTGGACGCGTTCAAGGAAGCAGGAACCGAAGTGGAACTGAATTTCGGTTGGAAAGTCGGCAGCAAAGCCCAATCTTGGTTTGGCATTCCGGGGCAGGAACCGACGACGAGCGCTCCGGCCGACCTTGACGCTTACGGACGTTCCGCGTCGGCGCTGCTCGGCGAGCTGCTGGACGAACGCGGTTACGATAACGTCAAATACTTAACGTTTTACAACGAACCGAACGGCAGCTGGGATTTCGAGGCGCCGGGGGACCAAAAAGCGTATTATGCACAGATGGTCACGAAAGTCAGCCAGCAGCTTCAAACGGACGGTCTGCGCGACCGGATTGAGATCTGGGGACCGGAAGAAGTCGACGCTCCCGCCTGGACCGCTTATATGGAGCAAAACGCGGGCGAGCATTTTGACGCGTACAGTTTCCATGTGTACGGCGCAGGCTACGATACGCTCGGCAGCGCGATCCAGCAGCGTACCGACGCGGCCGGAGGCAAGCCGGTCCATCTGACCGAGTTCGGCTGGCGGTATGACGATATCAGCGGCTGGGACGCGGGATTCGCGAACAACGTGATCCAAGCGGCCAACTCCGGCGCAAGTTCAGCTTTGGTCTGGCAGATGACGGGAACCTGGACGGCCGATCCGCTCGGCGACGTGAACGGCGCCTACACGATGTGGGACTCCAACGTGCTCGGACTGAAGCCGAATCGCACGTTCTACGCCGCTTCGCTGCTCAGCCGATATATCCCGGAGCATAGCGAAGTGATCGCGGCGCACACCGACGCGGACGATATCCGCGCTGCCGCGTTCAAAACGGACGGCGGCGATTACGCGGTGTTGGTCGAAAGCAAAGGCGGCGAAGCTAAAAATCTGACCTTCGATTTCGGAGATACCGCGATCAACAAAACATTCTACAAACATGCGTATACCGACGACATCGTGCTGGAAGGCAATGCGACGGTTCCCGCCGTGTCCGGAACCTTCCAAGCGGGCAGCGGTTTTCAGGACAATGATTCGGAAACGGACTATTCGTTCGCGATCTACACGACCGAGCAGCCCGATACCCAAGTCGCGGTAAGCCCGGTCGATCCGTACGTAAAAGGCGGAGAAAGCGTCACGCTGAACGCGAACGTCATCGACGGCAGCGGAGGCGTCACTTGGAGCGTAACGGGTCAGAACAACGGTACGGTCAGTGCGGAGGGCGTATACACCGCTCCAGCGATCACCGATGAAAAATGGGTCGCGGTAAAGGCGCAAAGCGCTGCCGATCCGCAAGCGTACGGCATCGCGCTGGTCAAAGTTACGCCGAAAAGCGAAGCCGGACGGGCGGAAGCACCGAGCTTCAGCCTGAAGCACGGACTGCACCCGTCGTCCGAAGCGGTGAAGCTCGAAAGCGAGACGCCGAACGCGCAAATACGCTATACGACCAACGGCAGCACGCCCACCGCCTCGTCGTCGCTTTACAGCGGACCGATCATTTTGCCGGAAGGCACGACGCAAACGATCAAAGCGGTCTCGATTGCGCCGGGACTGCAAACTTCGGCCGTCTCGTCTTCATTGTATCGGACGAGAAGCCTGGCTTCGGGACCGGATGGTTATAAATTTGCGGGCTACGAAGGCGACCAAATTACGTTTTCCGGCACGCAAAGCGTAGCTTACGGCGCGGACGGACGATTCGTGTATAAAACGTTGACCGGAGGCGCGACCTTGAACGATGCCGCGTTCGGGGGCGATCCGGCTCCGGGTTTCGAGAAGCGAGGATACGTTAGTGCCGCCGTGCCGGAGGCGTATCCCGTCGTTACGGTCATCAACGCCGGTTTCGAACGCCCCGCTACGACCGGAGCGTCCGGCGGTCCGATGAACAACGGCTGGTCGTTCAAACCGGAATCGGGCGTGCAGGCGAACACCAGCCCGTTCCAGCCGCCCGCGGCCCCGGAAGGCAAACAAAGCGGTTATCTCAAAACAACCAACGGTGTCGCCGGCGAATTCAGCCAGTCCGTTTACTTCCCGGCGGGACGCTATGAGTTGTCTTTCCAAGCGGCCAAGCGTGCCGGATACGGCGATCAGACCTTCGATATCTGGTTCGACGATACGAAGATCGGCTCCTACAATATCACGCAAAGCGCGTACGCGTCTTATACGACCGACGCTTTCGACGCGACCGAAGGCAAGCACGTCATTCGCTTCTCCGCGACCAAAACGCAGGGCGACAATGCCGCCTTTATCGATTCCGTCGCGATATCGCCAACCGATGCCCAAACGCCGGGCACGCCGGGTACTCCGGGCGGAGAGTCGAAGCTGAGCAACAACGGCTTCGAAGAACCGGTCGTGAACGGCGCGAAATTCAACTTCACCGCCGGAGGTTGGACGTTTGACAGCCACTCGGGCATTCAGCGCAACGGCAAGCCGTTTTATGCGCCCGACGCGCCGGAAGGGGTGCAAACCGCTTATCTGAAAACCGATTCGTCCGGCAGCGGCATATTCAAACAAAGTACCGATTTTGCGACCGGTTCGTACCGGATTCAATTTCAGGCTTCCCAACGTCCGGGTTATCCGGGCATCCAGAAATTCGACGTTTATGTCGGAACGAACAAAGTCGGTTCCTTTACTCCGGCGTCCGCTCAGTTCGACGAGTTCCAAACCGAACCGTTCTCCGTGACGGCCGGCAACCATGAAGTCCGCTTCGTCGCGACTTCGACGAGCGGAGACAACACCGCGTTCATCGACGGGATCGAGATCGTTCCGGCCGCTCCTTAATGCCTATCTAAAACAATATTGAAAAAAGAAAAGAAGCCTTTTCGAAGGCTTCTTTTCTTTTTCAAACAACTTTACGACGAAACCAACACCATAAAAACGAACAAAGACAAAAACCCCGACAAAGGCAATCCCAACGCGTTGAAGCAAATGCCCGCGATCGCGAATTTTGCGCCGCGCGAACTGCGTACGGCTACGATCGACAACGTCAACCCGACAATCGAACCAACAAAGCAGAACGGGATTGATAGCAGCATCAAAACGCCCAATGCGGCGTAGTTGTCGGAATCTCCTGTGGATATCATCAGAATCAACAGGAGAATCGGCATCGCCAAACTGAACGCGCCCAGAATGAAGTCCGCCAGCGCCATCCCGTATCTGTAGGGCCGCTGCGCCGGTCTTCCGTAGGGCGCGAACGGATCGCGCTGCCCCGCGCCGTAATATTGTTCGCCGTATCCGCGCTCATCATATCCGCGCTCATCATATCCGCGATTCGGGTATACCTGGTCTTCGTATCCGTGCTCAGCGCGGTAAGGATTCTGCCGATCTTCTTCATGCTGAGGAACGCTGCGACGAGTCGAAGACGTATGCTCGTTGTCCCAATCAAAACGACTCAAAGTAAAACTCCTTCCAAAAAGGCAGCTGAATAACTTCCTATTTAATTATACAGGATAAGGAACATTTTTAAATCTATAAAAAAAGTGTAATTATGCGTATGTCCCACTGCGACCGACGCTATGCCTAATCTGACATAAAAATTTCTTGACAATGACCGGCGAGTCACTTAGTGTTTAGAAGACTTTAAGAGAAAAAGGTTGGTGCGCAAAACTATGAATCAGGCAAACACGAAATGGGTTGTGGCAGGCTTGCTGCTCAGCATCCTGATGGCGGCAATGGATAACACGATCGTCGCCACCGCGATGGGGACCATTGTTGCGGATCTGGGAGGGCTTGATCAGTTCGTCTGGGTCACGTCTGCCTATATGGTGGCTACGATGGCAGGGATGCCGATCTTCGGCAAATTGTCCGACATGTATGGACGTAAGCGATTTTTCGTTTTCGGATTGATCGTCTTCTTGCTGGGTTCCGCGCTGTGCGGACTGGCTCAAACGATGACGCAGCTCAGCTTGTTCCGTGCGATTCAAGGGATCGGCGGCGGAGCGCTGATGCCGATCGCGTTCACGATTATCTTTGATACGTTCCCGCCCGAAAAGCGCGGAAAAATGACCGGCATGCTCGGTGCGGTATTCGGCTTGTCCAGCGTACTGGGGCCGCTGCTGGGCGCTTATATTACAGAAGCCATTAGCTGGCACTGGGTTTTCTACGTGAATGTGCCGCTTGGCGTACTGGCGCTGTTCTTCATTATCGGATTCTATAAAGAATCGACGGTGCACCGCAAGCAGCAGATCGACTGGGCAGGCGCGATTACGCTCGTCGTGTCGATCGTAGCGCTGATGTTTGCATTGGAACTGGGAGGTTCGGACGGTTATGCCTGGAACTCGGTAGCGATTCTTGGGTTGTTTGCGGCTTTTGCCGTGTTCTTTATTGCTTTCGTGTTGATCGAACGCAAAGCGGCTGACCCGATCTTGCCGTTTTGGCTGTTCAAGCGTCGGTTATTTGCTTCGTCGCAGGTATTGGCATTTTTGTACGGTGCGACGTTTATTATTCTGACCGTCTACATTCCGTTGTTCGTGCAGGCCGTATATGGAGGATCAGCTACCAATGCGGGATTGATCCTGACTCCGATGATGCTCGGTTCGGTAGCGGGCAGCGCGCTCGGCGGTATTTTCCAGACCAAGATTCCGTTCCGCCGCCTGATGACGGTATCCGTAATTTCGTTCTTCGCGGGCATGGCGCTGCTGGCCTTTATGTCGCCGGATACCTCGCGCGTGCTGCTGACGATCTACATGGTTCTGGCCGGTTTCGGCGTCGGATTCTCCTTCTCCATGCTGCCGACGGCTTCGATGCATAATTTGGAGCCGCAGTATCGGGGAACGGCGAATTCCACCAACTCGTTCCTGCGTTCGTTCGGCATGACGCTTGGCATCACGATTTTCGGCGCGATCCAAAGCAGCGTATTGGCAAGCCGTTTGAAAGATGCTTTTGCCGGACAGGATGCGGGAGGCTTCGCCGGCGGAGACCTTCGCAGCGTGTTCCAGTCCGACGTGCGATCGCAGATCCCGCCGGATATTTTAGGAAAAATCGTCAACGCCATGTCCGATTCGATTACCTCGATGTTCCTGTTTGCGCTGATCCCGATTGCTTTGGCGGCTGTCGCTGTTGCTTTTATGGGCAATGCGAAAGCGGGCGCGGAAGAATCGAACTGATCGGAAGAAGCAAAAAATTTTCGATATTAGGTTGAAAAAAGGCTGTTCCCGTTGTATTCAGCGACGGGAATAGCCTTTTTTTTAGAAGTCTGCGAGAAATGCAACGACATCCTGGGTGCATGTCGGCAAAGGAGCAAATAGAGGAATCGAGAAACCTGCCAGCGCTTTTGCAGCTGCGCTTAAATCATCGAAATAAATACCGGAGTCGTCAATGTGCCCGGAAAAATTAGGCATAGAGCTTCCGAAATCGGCGTAAAAAGGGGATTCGGCTTCTGCCGGTTCGTCCAAACCATACATTTCCTCAAGTCTTTGCTTGGTTGCTGCATCGACTTCGAAAGCAAAGCTTTGCGAATTGGCCGACAAGGACACCAGGATGGCGATAAGCAAAATGCAGAATGCGGCTTTTGATGTTCTTTTTCTCATTCGATGACCTTCCTTTAACAAATGTGACCATGTGACCGACACAAGCGGCAGCGTTATTCATAAAGACGTTTATAAGAGTCGAAAAGTTTGGAGCTGCTCTCGCACGCTGGATTCTTAGCGGCGCTTGCGAGCTTTAGGTTGGGCGACGGTCGCCAGTTCCTCAAGCGCCGACGCCATATCCGGTTCGGCTTTCTTGGCAATGCGAACCAACTTGTCGTAACCTCCGAACAATCGATAGATCACAAGCTCCTTTTCATGATCTTCTAGAGGAAGAAGCTGCGCAGACAAGAAACGGGCCAGCTCGGGCGTGTCGATCAGCGATTCCTTAATCGGACGCGCGCTTTGACCGCCACCCCGCACAATCGAAATCAAGATCGGTAACGTATGTTCATTCAAACCTCTTACGGAAGCGAATAGAGCCGCATAATCATCGTGCGCCGATTGATGCTCGGTATCGACAAGCTGCATATACCGCACCAGTAACGAATCGTGATCCTCGCTATGCAGCCCAAGCCCGAGTACCGCGTAGGTTCCCGGCATCACCGACTTTTCGCCTGCTTCGACATCTCCATACCAGGCGAACTCTTCCATAACGCAATCCGCGTATTCGGCGATTTTCGGGAACAGCGCCGGATATTGCAAGGCATTGGCGAAAAATCGATGCAGCGGCGACTTGGCGAGCTTTTTAAGCGGAAGCCACTGCTTTTCGGTGCTTTTCAGCTTGAGGGTATACGCTCTTGGGAATTCCTGGCGCATCAGATCGCATAGATAATCCAGGGCTTCCGAATAAGCTGGCTCTTCCTCGGCACTTAGCTTCAACTCGATGGTCTGGAGTACGTCATTCGCTTGGCCTTGAAAATAAATGCTTTTACGCGAACTTTCCGCATTGCCGCTTCCGGTTTTCAAATAACGCGCTGCCGTATCCGAACCTAGATCGGACGCGTAACGAAGGTAGGACAATCGAAGCTGCGGATCATCGTGACCTACCTGAAGCGCCGTATAGATGAAAAAGTCCAAACTCTCCGCGTGTAGAGTTGGCTGTTCGATACTTGGCTTGACGCGGAAGCGCGGCGGATACTCGTCCGTTTCATCGAAATAAAGCGGTAAAAACTGCTCTTCGGCCCATCCTTTTAGCGCCTGGGCATACTGACGCTTCCATTCGGCCAGTCGCCCGGGATTTTCTTTGAGCTTGCGGCTGAGGCCTAGAGACCATGCTTCAAGCTGCTTCGGATCAGGAGCAAGTCGGCCTTCCGGCAGCAAATCAGGATTTACGAGCAGACGCGAGAAAAAGAAGTAATCTTTTGTGTGGGGACGCGCGGGAGGATCGGACAACACTTTGCTTTGAATAAAGTGTTCCAACGTTGCTTTTAACTTAGCGAGCTTGGTTTCATCAATCAATGTGGCGTTCAATTTGAAAAATGAAGCATCCGACTCACTTTGGAAGTCCGCAACAATTTCGAACCGATAGTCGAAAAAGCGCGGACCCATCTCGTTCGACAGGCGAAGCTCATTTATTTTTTTCAGCAAGCCCGGCCAAAATTCATCGCGCAGCATTTCCTCGGTGATCTCTTCGACATAGGGATCAAGCTCGAACTTGTAGGCATTGTCGCTCCATGAAAAAGGTTCGTACACATCGATAGCTAAGCGGTACGGGATTTTGCCCCATTTCGGCGTCAGGCGGCTGATTTTCAAATAATTGAACACGCCGGCCTGAAGGGGACTCCATTCTTTGATTTCGTCAAGACGCTGCCGTTCGCGTGCGTAAATAGGGCGGAGTTTTTCCCAGACATCCTCCAACAATCGGTCGGACAGATTCGGCATCGACATTTTCCTCCTTGCGTATTTTCTTAAATCCTTTACAAAGAAAGGAAAATAGGCCATTTGGAATTTTGCACAAAAGTCTCCAACGAGTTACAATCAAGCACAGTGGCAAAGACGTGCAACGGTTCCAGCCATTACAAAATGAGATTATAGCATATAACCGACATAGAGTATGAGAATTGTCCGGAAGATGCAACGTCGCTTCGTCGCGGTTTGATCCGCGGGAGCGAGCGGAAGGCGGCCGCGCGGCGGGAGTGCGATCACGGTCGGCTTTACTTGGGGAGGGACACGAAGTGAAGAAGCAAGCGCAGTTGGAGCGTATCGTCTGGAAGCTGAAGATGGCAAAGCGGCGCGACGATGCTCTCAAAGAATTCGGAGCGAATCGGCACGGTTATCAAATGAACGAACCGCTTGAGCTGGAGGAGATTTCCGAGTTCGAAGCCGGAGCAGGTATTGCGTTACCGAATGAGTTTTCCGAGTTTTTGCAAGCGGTGGGGAATGGGGGGGCAGGTCCTTATTACGGTATCGCGGCACTTGAAGCGAATAGGATCGGCGAATCGCTGAAGCAGAAGTGTCTGTTGTCTCCGGGTATGGCTCCGGAAGAATGGGCGACGATGATTGCCTTCCGGGATGATCCCTCGATCAAGCCGGAAGAGCGGGAGCGACTGCAACAGGAGCTGTATGGCGGTATGCTGGGTATCGGGTCTATGGGCTGGACTTTTGAAATGATGCTGGTGCTGAACGGTCCTTACCGGGGTCGAGTCGTCTATGTGGATCGCAGTTATCAAATTCCCTTTTTTACATATGAAGCGAATTTTCTGGAATGGTACGAGCGCTGGCTGGACGAGATCATTGGCGGTTACGATACGGGTTGGTTTGCGATGGAGCGGGCCGGAGACGACGTGGTGCTGACCGATCTGTATTTGACGAGCCTGGAAGAGAAGGTCAAGGTCAGCGCGATCCAAGGCATGCATAAGCTTCCCAAGCTGAAGGAAGAGACGCTGCCGTTTCTATTCGAACAATGCGTGGACGCGTCTCCGGCCGTGCGAATGGCTGCTCTGGAGATTCTGGCGCAAAAAGAATATGTTCATGCCCTTCCTTTTCTTGAAAAAGCACTGGTAAGCCCGCTTGCGGAAGAGCGATTAAATGCAGCCAGGCAGATTGACGCGTACGGTGAGCCCGGCGGCGGTCAATTGACATCGCTGCTCGAACGGTTGCTGACTGACGAAGAGGACCACCGGGTATTGTGTCAATCTGTCCGCATTCTGGAGCAAGGGCCGGTAAATCCGCTGGCGACGCTGATTCTGTTCTTCACGCATCCCAATCCGGACATGCGCCGCGAAGCGGTATTTCATGCGGGGCGCCTGCCGGGGCGGGAAGCTTACGCGATGCAATTCGGGCGGGCGTTGGATGATGCGGACGAGGTGGTGCGGGAGACGGCAGTGGGTGCGCTCGAAGGTCTGCCGCTGCCGGGATTACTGACCCGGTACGGTCGATTGATGGCGGAGCCTTCATCGGGAGTCAAGCTCCGTAAAGCCGCACTCCGTCGTCTAAGCGAGTATGGAGAGCAGGCGTATCCTTATTTTGAACGCGCTGCTTGTGATTCCGATATCGAAATACGCGAAGAAGCCGAACGTCTGTTGAAGCAGTACCGGGTTGAGTTGAACAAGACGTGACGGATTTGCAACAAAGACCGGAGAAGGCCGTGATTTATCGGGTTCAACAGGTTGCCTGCTTTGCTCCGTCCAATCGATAAGCGCTATAATCATAGAAAGCACCGAATCGAAAAGGACGGGAGAGGGTACAGATGGAGGCCTGCCTGCTGATTCACGGTTTTACGGGAGGCGTGCATGAGATGGAGCCGCTTGCCGATTTTTTGGAGAAAAAAGGATTTGACGTCGGTACGTTTACGCTTAGCGGTCACGGAGGCAGCCGCAAGGAAATGCAGGACGCGGGCAACCGGGAATGGATCGCCAGCGCCGAAGAGGAACTCAAACGTCTGCTGGTCAACTATGAACGCGTGCATCTGATTGGATTTTCTACGGGAGCTTTGATCGCGACGCGCCTTGCGGCTTTTTACAAAGAACGGATCGCATCCCTTACATTGTTGTCCACGCCGGTATTTCCGCTGCATCCGCCGGCTATTGCCCGAACCTTGATGCAACCGCGTATGGTAGGACGTTATATTCGTAACTTTTTTGCCGTCCCGGCCCGCGCGACGCGCGAGTTTTACCGAATCGTGGACGAATCGCTGGAGTGGTACGAAGAAGCAACGTCTCCGGCGTTGATCGTTCAGGGAGCGAAAGACCATCTGGTAAAGCCTCGCAGTTCCGCATATCTGAACGAACATTTGGGATCAGCGCATAAAAAAGTTTTGCTGCTGCCGCAAAGCGGTCATCTGGTCTGCCATTCGCCGAATCAGATTGAATTATTCGATGCGGTATTGGAACATATGCGAGGTCATGCGGCGAATAAACCGACTTCGAAGCCGAAATTGGGATTTTTGGAAACGGGTGCAGATACATCGGAGTCGCAATCGGAGCGTGTTTGACTCGGCTGAGGTTGTTTTACACAGAACCTTGTCCCTTCAGGGGTAAGGTTTTTTTATTTCTGTTCTTCGTAACTTTTTGTTAATATCATATTGATAATATCAAAATCTTGTGCTATATTTTTGTTAAAGTCGAAATGACAATAACAAAAAAGAAAGCGGGGAAAGATTATGTTCGGATTCCGTTTTGCCAAATTCCAGCCTAGCGAGTACGTGATGAAGATTAAAAACGGCAGAGTCGTCAAGGAAGGCGTCGGGCTTGCTTTTCACTATTATGCGCCGACGACGTCGGTCGTGGTGGTGCCGGTCTCGTCGATCGACGTTCCGTTCATGTTCGACGAGATGACGAGCGATTATCAGAAGATCACGGTGCAGGGTCAGCTTATCTACCGGATCGCGGAGTACAAGCGCATGACGGAAGTGCTGAACTATACCTATGACTTGAAAAAAAACCGCTACCTGTCGGACGATCCGGCTCTGCTGAGTCAGCGCGTCGTGAATATCGTCAAAGTGCGCATCAAGCGCGGCCTGGCTCGTATGCCGCTGCGCGAAGCGATTCAGGCGAGCGAGACGCTGGCGCAAAGCATGCGGCGTGAGCTGGCGAACGACGAAGAAATGGCTGCGCTCGGCGTAGAACTGATGGGATTGTCGATTCTTGCCATTTTACCGAATAAAGATACGATGCGTGCGTTGGAGGCCCAAGCGCGTGAAGAAATTTTGCAGGATGCCGACGAAGCCCTATACCGCCGCCGCAACGCTTCGATTCAACAAGAGCGTCAAGTCAAAGAAAACGAGCTCAACACGGAAATCGCGGTCGAGACGAAAAAAAGGCAGATCCGCGAAACGCAGCTCAACGCGGAACAGGCGGTCAAGCAGAAGCGCCACGAGATGGAAAAAGAACAGCTCAGCTTCGATATCGGCATGGAAGAACGCAGGCAAGAGCTGATCGGTCTGGAAACGTCGAACCAAAAAACGGCCGCCGACGCCAAAGCGTACGAGCTGACCGCCGTCATGAAATCGCTGGAGAACGTCAATCCGAACGTGCTGCAAGCGATGGCGAACATGGATATGAAGCCGGATAAACTGATCGCGATCGCGTTCCAGGAAATGGCGGGCAATGCCGAGAAGATCGGCCAGTTGAATATTACGCCGGATCTGCTGCAAGGACTGATGGGCGGACAAGCGGCGAAAGGGGCTGCGCAGCGATGAGTTTTTTCGGAAAAAGAGACAGGGAAGCGGGAGAGCGACGTTCAACGTTCGAGGCGCCCGGCGACAGAAGCGGACATACACGCACTCGCCAGGCGTCCGGCAGCATGGCGGCGGGCGCTCCGGAGACGGAGGCGAAAATCGTGCTGGTGAAGCGCCGGACCCGGCTGGAGGAACTGGTAATCCGCTACAATACGATTCAGCAGGCGCAGTTCTATGTCGAGCGGTTGGGAGCGGATTTCGGCGACTATATTCGCGAAGACCGGGTCTACCGCACGGCGCTGCATCAGGCGACGGAGTCGCTGAGCGTGGTCGGACGCGTGCAGCAGGTGGATCGCGAGCATGTACCGAATTTCATTTTTGGCGAAAAAGACGTGGTGGTGGTGCTGGGTCAGGACGGCCTGGTCGCCAATACGCTCAAGTACGCGGCGTACCGGCCGTTGATCGGCGTCAACCCGGATCCGCAACGTTGGGATGGAGCATTGCTGCCGTTCACGGTCGGGGAATTGCAGTCGGTGGCCCGCGATATCCTGCGCGACAAACGTCCGGTCAAAGAAGTCCGGCTGGCGCAGGCCGAGTTGAATGACGGACAGGTGCTGTACGCGGTCAACGATTTGTTTATCGGGCGGCGTACTCATGTGTCTGCGCGATACGAATTGCGAATGAACGATACAGCCGAGCAGCAATCGTCGAGCGGTATCATCGTATCGACCGGAATGGGCTCGACCGGCTGGTTGCGCAGCGTGCTGGCGGGAGCCGCAGGGATCGCTTCCGGAGCGGCCGGACAGCCTACGCAGCCTCTGACCCCGGATGCTTCGTTCGGTTGGGACTCGCCTTATCTGTATTACAGCGTTCGCGAACCCTACCCGAGCCGCTCGACGTCCGCGAATCTGGTATTCGGCCGAATCGATGAACGCAGCCCGCTAAGGATCATGTCGCAGATGCCGGAGAGCGGCGTGATTTTCAGCGACGGCGTCGAGGACGATTATTTAGAGTTCGGTTCGGGTGTCGTGGCTTCGATTACGGTAGCGGAGCGACGTGGGATGTTGGCGGTGTGAAAAATGAACATTGAATTCGATAAGAACGGCTTAGGGCGTGTTTGAAAACTTGGGCGACGTACAGATTTTACCGCCTTTTCGCCCGCTACAGCGATTCGCCCCAGAAGCATGACCGAATCGCCAACGGCGTCACGGTTTCTTGACGTGCCCCGGCACTACTGCGAAACCCTTCCTTGTTGCGAACGAAAATTCGGCAAAATCTGCTTCCTTCGGAGTTTTCAAACACGCCCTAAAAGTTTTTCTCGAACAGAGAAAAGCTTTTTTGCTATGTGGGAAAATCGGGTAAATAAAAGAATAAGAAAATCCTCGTAAAATGGAGCAAGCTGGCGAAAAATAGAAGGAGTCAGCGGCAGCGACGCATCCATGAACCATTTTCTCCGGATATAAAAAATGCCCGAACTCGACAAAAGAACATATGTTCGATATACTGAGAGGAGACCTTGTACATGGAGATGCATAATATGAATGATGAATTCCTGAAGGACCTCCACGAGTTGGAACGTAATAACGAGGATCGCTCCAAGCTTCTGATGAAGGGAATCAAGAAGACGCTGGCCGAACGCCAATCCGCGAATCGTTTGGAGCGCTGGTTCCAGCGCAAGCGGAAAAAGAAGGTGGAAGCGTGGCATTCGGAGTCCCAACCGACTGAACCACAATCCAACATTGACCGACAGGAGCCGACCCGCGACAACAAGTACAGGGAAAGCTCTTACGAGACCAGAACCGAATAAGCATGCACCATGCATAAATACGGAAAGCATCCACAACTGTTTAAAACAGCGTGGATGCTTATTTTTTTGCGTTGACGGATTTTCTATATTACAAGTTTTTTTATGTTACAGATCGACTTTTAACGTCCCGAGCATTTTGGCGAATTTCGGATCGTGATAAGACATAAACAGCGTTTGATTATGATCCAGAGCCGCGATTTGGGTAAGCTCGTCCGTGCTCAATTCAAAATCGAAAATATCGAAGTTTTCAATGATACGTTCTTTGTTCACCGATTTGGGAATCGCGACGACGTTTCGTTGAGTCAACCAGCGCAAAATCACTTGAGCGACCGATTTGCGGTGTCGGTTCGCGATCGTAGCTAACGTTTCATTGCTGAACATATCGCCCAGACCTTCCGCGAACGGCGCCCATGATTGATGCTGCACACCTTGTTCAGCCATAAACGCGGAGCTTTCCGCTTGCTGATAGAACGGATGGGTTTCGATCTGGTTGACGGCCGGAACGACTTGGTTATGCACAATCAGATCCATTAGGCGGTCAGGAAGGAAGTTGCTGACGCCGATTGCTTTGATCCTGCCTTCCTCGTACAAATCTTCCATCGCACGCCAAGCCCCGTAATAATCGCCGAACGGTTGATGGATCAGATACAAGTCGAGATAGTCCAGTTGAAGCTTTTTCAAAGACTTGGCGAACGCCGATTTGGCGCTTTCGTAGCCTGCGTCTTGAATCCAGAGCTTGGTCGTGATAAACAGTTCTTCGCGAGGCACGCCGCTGCGTTTGATCGCCCGTCCTACCGCTTCTTCGTTCATGTAGCCCGCAGCGGTATCGATCAAGCGATAGCCGGTTTTCAGCGCTTCGTATACGGCATTCTCGCACTGCTTGGCATCCGGGATCTGATAAACGCCGAAACCAAGAAGGGGCATTTTGACACCGTTATTCAATGTTACAGTTTGCATGGGAATTCCTCCTATTGGGTGAGTGGGGGAAAGCAATCGGCTTTAAAAAGGAAAATTCGATTCGGGCACGCAGGCTCGATGCCAGAGTTTGCGGCAGCGTACCAATCGGTGAATATTTTCGCTTTGGGTCGATTTGCTTTACAATGAGCTTAAAGCCTTCGTGTAACACGAAGGCAAGCAAAATTTCGAAGTTTTTTTAAGGAGGAATAATCAGCATGCATACCGTCAAAGAAGCGGCTCAGATTACAGGGCTGACCGAACACGCGATACGTTTTTATACCGATAAAGGGTTGGTGCCGACCGTGCAGCGAAGCGAGCACAATGTGCGGCTGTTCGACGAACAATCGATCAACTGGTTGTTTGGCGTCCGCTGCCTCAAGCAGTCGGGCATGCCGATTGAAGCGATCAAAACCTACGTCGACCTTTGCCTTCGAGGCGAATCGACGATTCCCGAGCGTAGTGCCATGATGAAAACGCATGGCGAAGCCGCACGCCTGCAATTGGAAGAGGCTAAGCGGCATGTGGAACACTTGGAAGAGAAGATGGCGCTTTACGCAGACATTTTGGACGGCAAAATGCCGGATACGACCAACCCCGGAACTTGGGAACGAATGCGGTATATGCACGGAGACGTGTTTTATGCGTCCTCCGCTTTGCCGGAAAGATGACAAGGTCATCAAGCGACTTTCCGTTTTCGAATTTGTTTTGGCGTTTAAATGAAGAAAGGAATGATTGATCAAACAAGCATAAGGATGCAGCAGGGCAAACAAACTCAGCAGCGTCTTGGATTGAATTCCGGAGCGAAGGTCGTGCAGATCCGTATGCTGCGAATCGGGAACAGCGTCAATTTGGAGTTGTTCCGTTTCGAAAATGCCGAGCAGCGCGAGCCTGCGATCGCTTCGGATCTTGGCGTTCAACATTTCGGATTTTATGCGGATAACCTGGATGAAGCGATAGGGCGGTTCGAGGCCGCGGGCGGCACCCTGCTGTCCGAGCCGAGCGAATTGACGGGATGGGAAAGCGGCGCGGGAGACTCGTCCGAGCCTAATCGTTTCGTATACGGGAGAACGCCGTGGGGAATGCTGGTCGAGCTGCTGAGCCTTCCCAAAGGCATTCATTATCCCAATGATACCGAAGCGAAGCGTTGGGAACCGGACAACTAAGCTTTGGATTTCTATCGCTCGTTGTTTAGGGCGCGCAAGCAAACTTAAACGAGGTGCAGCTTGACTAACCTTACATTTAACTTGGCCAAGCTGCTAGCGTATCATGAAGATCGGATGCAGCTTCGCGAAATGAGCACGAAACTGTCGGATACGGTAAAAAACGGGAGGGAACGGAATGAAATTTGCTAATGTGGAACGTGGCGGCATATCGTCGGTCGTAATCATCAATGAAGGGAAGATCATGCCGCTCGGCGCGCTTACCCGATGGCTGAAAAACGGAATAACGCTGCCGACGACCACGGACGAATTGCTAAAATCGCCGGAGCAACTTGCGGCGGTTCGCGATGCTTGGGACCGTCTGGGGCCGGATCGATCCCGATTCGAGTCGAAAAACCAAACGGAAATTCACTTTCTGCCTGCGGTATTGAATCCGGGCAAACTCATCTGTATCGGATTGAATTACAAAAAGCATGCGGAAGAAACCAATATGCCGCTTCCGGAGCTGCCGGTCGTATTCAGCAAGTTCTCTGACTCCGTAGCTGCTCATCATGACGTCATTCCTTATCCCGCCGAAACGAAGCAGCTTGATTACGAAGCGGAGCTTGCCATTGTCATTGGCCGTACCGCATCCCAGGTCAGCGAAGAAGAGGCGCTTGACTACGTATTCGGCTACTGCTGCGCAAACGATCTGTCGGCACGCGATTTGCAAATGCGTTCCGGACAATGGCTGCTCGGCAAAACAGGCGACGGCTTCGCGCCGCTCGGCCCTTATATCGCGACCTCTGACGAAATACCCGATCCCGACGCCTTGCGCATCTCGGCCAGCGTCAACGGCAAAACCGTCCAGGACTCCAACACTTCCGACATGATCTTCTCCTGCCGGAAAATCATCGCCTACCTATCCAAACATTTCACCTTACGCTCCGGCGACGTGATCCTCACCGGAACGCCCGAAGGCGTCGTTCTCGGCCGACCCGAATCACATCGAGCCTGGCTCAAACCCGGCGATGAAATAACTATCTCCATCGAAGGTTTGGGCGAATTGACCAACACGATCGGGAAATCAAACCAATAAGAGTTTGAAAAGAGAACAGCTTTCAAAGGAGCTGTTCTCTTTATCCTTTTTTTGTGTGCATCAAGGATGGAGTAGATATTTCTCAAGCACCGCTTTTCAATGATTGTTCTGGCTTTTCTGGTAGAAAATAAGATCCCCAAAAATTTCTTTATACAAAAAAAGAGCTCCCATCAAGGAGCTCTTCTGCCCTACATCTACCCATAAATAATAGATGAAGCTTTTAAAAGTTTGGTTCGAGTCGAAGCTACAGGCGAAGGGGGAAATTCAGTGAAAGACGCCTTTGAGCGAGGAAAGCTGCAAGCTTTCTTCGCGAAACAGCGTCTTGAACGAATTTCACCCGCAGCCGCCCCAAGCTTCCCCACGAATAGGACCTAACTTAGAAAACCTTCGTCGTCCACGACTCACAGTTCCACGTCTCCGTCACGATATCCTTATAAAAATCAGGTTCGTGAGAGATCATGAGGATTGTACCCTTGTAAGCCTGCAGCGCACGCTTCAACTCATCCTTCGCGTCGACGTCCAAGTGGTTCGTAGGTTCGTCAAGCACGAGAATGTTCGTTTCGCGGTTGATCAGTTTGCACAGACGCACCTTAGCCTTTTCGCCGCCGCTCAGCACCGTGATTTTGCTCTCGATATGCTTTGTCGTCAAGCCGCATTTCGCCAATGCCGCGCGGACTTCGAACTGGCTGAGCGAAGGGAACTCGTTCCAAATCTCTTGGATACAGGTGTTCGAGCCGTCGCCTTTCATTTCCTGTTCGAAATAACCGACTTGTTGATGCTCGCCGCGTTCGACTGTACCCGCCAGGGCTTGAATCTCTCCAAGGATACTGCGCAGCAGCGTCGTTTTGCCGATACCGTTGGCGCCGACCAAAGCAATCTTCTGCCCGCGTTCCATTTTCAGATCAAGCGGACGGGAGAGAGGTTCGTTGTAGCCGATCACCAAGTTTTTTGTTTCGAAGATCAGTTTGCCTGCCGTACGGCCGACTTTGAAGTTGAACTGCGGCTTCGGACGTTCTTGAGCCAGTTCGATCACTTCCATTTTGTCGAGCTTTTTCTGACGCGACATTGCCATGTTTCGGGTCGCCACGCTGGCTTTGTTGCGGGCTACGAAGTCTTTAAGCTGCGAAATCTCCTGTTGTTGACGCTTGAACGCCGATTCCAATTGCTGCTTTTTCATCGCGTACACTTCTTGGAAGTAATCATAATCGCCGACATAACGGTTCAGCTCTTGATTTTCCATATGGTAAATGATGTTGACGACGCTGTTCAGGAACGGAATATCGTGGGAGATCAGGATAAATGCGTTCTCGTACTCTTGCAGATAGCGCGTCAGCCAGTTGATATGCACTTCGTCCAGATAGTTGGTAGGCTCGTCCAGGAGCAGGATGTCCGGTTTTTCAAGCAGAAGCTTGGTGAGCAGAACCTTCGTGCGCTGTCCGCCGGACAGGTCGTTGACGTCTTTGTCCAGACCAACATCCGTCAAACCGAGTCCGCGAGCAGTCTCGTCGATTTTGGCGTCGATCAGGTAGAAGTCCTGCGCGGTCAGCGTATCTTGAATCGTGCCGACCTGCTCAAGCAGTTCTTCCAACTCTTCCGGAGTCACGTCGCCCATGCGGCCGTACATATCGTTCATTTCCTGCTCCATATCGAGCAAGTATTGGAATGCGCTTTTCAGCACGTCACGAATACTTTGGCCTTTTTCCAGAACGGCATGTTGATCAAGGTAGCCGACGCGCACGCGTTTGGACCATTCGACTTTGCCTTCGTCCGGTTGCAGTTTGCCCGTTACGATATTCATGAACGTGGATTTGCCTTCGCCGTTGGCGCCGATCAGGCCGATATGCTCGCCTTTCAGCAGGCGGAAGGAGACATCTTTAAAAATTGCCCGGTCGCCGAAGCCGTGGCTCAGTCGTTCTACATTTAGTATACTCATTAATGAAAGACACCTTTTTCTGTTAGATTTCGGTTAGGCATGTAGATACACACCCTAAAACTTTTTCCGTTTCATTATAAAAGGTAACGACGTACAACTCAATGGAAACCTGGAAAACTGCGGAAAGTTTTCATGTAAACAAGGAGAGAGCGCGTATGGATCAGGAGAAAATGAACGAATCGATGGGAGAACATTTAGGTTTAGGCCGGTATGACCAGCAGATTAAGCGAATTCGTGCAAAGCTGCTGCATGCCGTGCAAACTCCGGGAGCGGACCAGGTGTTCGGTGCCGGCAGCCATCGTTACCGAATGAATGAACCGATGACGATGAAGGAGTTGAATGCGCTAGAAACGGAATGGGGCGTTCGACTGCCTGAATCGTTTGCGGCCTTTTTGACAGGGATCGGTAATGGCGGACCCGGTTCTTACGGCGGCGCGGGGCCTTATTACGGAATCTACGGAACGGACAGCATGGAGCCGGATGTGGAGCGCTTGGCTCAAGCATCGCGCTTCCGGATGAGTCCGGCTACGCAGGATTGGCAGTCGCAAGATACGGAAGATTATGCCGTTGACGAATCGCTGGATGACGAAGCCTATAACGAGGCATTCGCCGATTTGCTAAAAGGGACGCTGGAGATCGGCACGATGGGCTGCGACAACGAGATTCTGCTGATCGTCAGCGGGGAACATCGGGGACGCATCGTGTATATGAACATGGAATACCAGAAGCCCTTTTTTACGTATGAAAAGAACTTTCTGGATTGGTACGAGCGTTGGTTGGACGAAATTATTGCCGGATTCAAGATTCATTGGTTCGGCACGACGCCCGGAGGAAGCCAGCAAGAACTAATCGAGCAGGCGAAAGGATCGGACAGCAGCGAGAATCGTGCGCAAGCGTTGAAGGCGCTGCTGCGTTTTCCTCGTCTCGAAGAAACGGCCGTGCGCCTTGCGGAGAAGTTATTGAATGATCCTGCCGAAAGCGTGCGGTATTGGGCGTTGACTCTGTTGGCTGCGCATGCTCCCGATCTTGCCGATCCCCGGTTGATGGAGGGATTGGGCAGTGAGCGGACGGAGGATCGTCGAACCGCCGCCCAGTTGATTCATTGGTATCGGAAAAAGAATGCCAAAAAGTTTGCACTTATGATCCAAAATCTTATCCCGCGCGAAACAGACGAAGAGACGTTCCGTTTTCTCGGCTATGTCGCAGAAGCGGCAGGAATCGAACCGCTTCCGCTGTTCTTGTCGGCCTTTCGGCATCCGGACGCGGAGATTCGCAAAAGCGCGATCTGGCAAGCGGGAAAATCGGAGCGAAAAGCCGATTATGTGGAACAATTCATTGAAGTGCTGCTGCATGATCCCATGCCAAACGTTGTGCATACAGCGATTCAATCTCTCGGCGGCGTGACGGATGAACGTCTGCTGCCTGTATACGAACAGCTTCTTGTCCAGCATCCAACAGACGAAAACTACATTCCCGGCAATATCCGCCATCGGCTTAAGGAATATACGTTCAGCACGCAAGATCACATGGACCGCATCGTGCCGCCTCAATTGACTCGGGTGCGGAGCCTGCTTCGGAACATAAAGGAGGAACAGCAATGAAAATCGAATTTTGCGAAAAAAACTTGGATCGTTTCTCGAAGTCGGCGTATAAGGCACTGAAGGGCGAGCATGACGATGTGAAGGTGAAAAAAGACTCCTGTCTCAAAGAATGTCGGCTGTGCCGGACAGAGCCGTTTGCGAGGGTAAAAGGTGAGATTGTGCGGGCGGAAACGCCAAAGAAGCTGGTTAAAAAGCTGGAGAAGCGGATTGCGAAAAAGAAGTGAGTATTTGAATCGGCGGATGCTCTCGGGATTCGTTAACGCCGCATTTCGTAAGAAAAGGCCATGCCCGACAACTTGTCGGCAGCATGGCCTTTTCGCGTATAAAGGATTCGTCCGTCTTACTTCGCCACACTGATCAAATACCCGTATCCTTGCGCGTCCATGTCCGCCAGCGGCACGAATTTGATCGAAGCGCTGTTGATGCAGTAACGCTTGCCGCCGCGATCTTCCGGGCCGTCGTCGAAGACGTGGCCGAGGTGGATATCGCCGGAGCGGCTGCGTACTTCGGTGCGGATCATGTTATAAGCGGTATCTTCGTGATACGTCACGACATCCGGCGTGATCGGCTTCACGAAGCTCGGCCAACCGCATTGCGAGTCGTATTTGTCTTCGCTGGCGAATAGAGGCTCGCCGGTGGAGACGTCGACGTAAATGCCTTTTTCGTACGTGTCCCAATATTCGTTGGAATAAGGGTGTTCGGTGTCCTGTTCGACCGCGACTTTATACTGGATATCGGTCAGCAACGTTTTCAGTTCTTCGGCGCTGCGTTTCGGATAGTCGGCCGGGTCGATGACGATTTTGCCTTCGGCCTTGGTCGCGGCAGCGGATTTTTCGCCCGTTGTCGTGACGCCTGCCGCCGAAGTATCGCTTGCGCCGTCAGCCGGAATCTCCTGCTCATTCAGGATTCCCATATCGATATGGCAGTAGCCGTTCGGGTTCTTTTCCAGATAATCCTGATGGTACTCTTCCGCCATGTAAAAGTTCTCCAGCGGCAGCACTTCGGTCACGATGTTTTGATTGTATCGTTCTTGTTCTTTGGCGATGACCGATTCGATGACCGACTTCTCGCTATCGTCCGTGTAGTATACGCCGGAACGGTACTGAATGCCGCGGTCGTTGCCTTGTTGGTTAACGCTGGTCGGATCGATGACTTTGAAAAACTCGGTCAGCAGCTTATCCAGCGGCACGCGTTCGGGATCATAGGTCACTTCGACCGTCTCGGCAAAGCCGCGATCGCCTTGAATGACATCTTCGTAGGACGGATTTTCTCCTGTTCCGTTGGCATAACCGGATACGGCATCCTGTACGCCGTAGATGCGAGCCATGTAGGCTTCCACACCCCAGAAACAGCCTCCGGCGAGATAAATCTTTTTCAGGTCGGATTTGGAAAAATCGACGTCCGCGTTCGGGTTGGGAATGCTGGCCGCCGTCACGCTGGAAGGCATCGTGGAGCCTGCGGCGTTCATTCCGGCGAAGCCGGACGTGGAGCAGGCCGATATAAGCAGACTCAGCAGCACCAGCGAGACAAGAGAGAGCCAGGCCATCGGCCGGGTTCTTTTTTTCATAGGTGGGACCTCCTCGTTATAGTGGGCAAACGTACCGTCGTTTCTTAAGGAATCGCGTTAAAGTTCGAAGCGATCACGTCGTTGGTGTTGTGACCCGGAACGGTTTTCGCCAAGCCGCCGGTCGAATCGATATAAAAGGAAGTCGGATACGCGCGTACGCCGAGCTGCTGCGCGTATTTGCCGTCTTGATCCAGCAGTACGGTCGTATTGCTTTCGTCCATGCCCGCGAACCATTTTTTGAAATCGGCTTCGGACTTTTCGCCTTTGAAATCCGGAGCGACGATGCTGATCACTTTGAAGTCGTTGTCTTGTCCGGCCAGCGTGTTCAGCTCTTCCATGCCCGCGAGACAGATCGAGCACCAAGAAGCCCAGTATTTAATGTAGACTTTTTCCCCGTTGAAATCTGCAAGCTTGACCTCGTTGCCATTCAAGTCCTGAAGATCGAATTGCGGAGCCGGGTTAGCGCTTGCAGTAGTGCCGCCGGACGCCGAGGTTGGCGAACCGTTTTGTCCGCACGCGGACAACAGCAGCACCGCGGAGAATAACATCAATAGAGGCAGCCATTTCTTTTTTGCAGATTGCAAATCGGTCATCTCCTTCAAGTTCAAAAATTAAAATTGGAACGCTGCCGTCAGCACGGCCAGGTTGTTGGTCATAAGCAGAATGCCCATGGCGATCAGGACGAGGCCGGAAAAGACTTTGATCTTGCCCATATGTTTGTACAGATTTTTGATCCGGCGCAGCAGAAGATCGGAAAACACGGCCAGGATCAAGAAAGGAACGGCCATGCCGACGGTGTAAATGAACATCATCCATACGCCGTACCCCGCCGATCCGCCGCCTGCGGCCACGCCGAGGACGGCAGCGAGCACCGGGCCGATGCAGGGCGTCCAGCCGAAGCTGAAGGTCAAGCCGAGCAGGAACGCGCCGAGCCAACCTTTTTGCTTATTGGCATCGTAGGTGAGGCGTTTTTCTTTTTGCAGGAACATCAGGTTGAGCACGCCGGTCTGATGAATGCCGAACAAGATCACCGCCGCGCCGCACGCGATCATGAACCAAGAGCTGTTGATGACTCCGCCGAGCGCGCCCGCGCCGAAGCCGAGCAGCAGGAAGACGGTGGACAGGCCGAGGATAAATAGCAGCGTGCGGCCGATCAGTTTGGGATTCACTCGGAAACCCGAAGCGGCGGCGGTGTCCGTGCGACCCGCTTCCGATCCGCCGAGAAAAGCAAAATAAACGGGCAGCATCGGGAAGATGCAGGGAGAGAAAAAGGATAAGACTCCCGCAGCCAGCACGCTTCCGATGTATAAAGATTCAGCAGGCAAGAAGCGTCACCTCCGGTAGTGGCATGAGCAGGCAAAAGGAATCAATCAGGCGAATTCGGCTTGTCTGCTTGCATTGTTTTAAAATTAAAATATTCTTCTACATCTATTGTACGCAAAATAATGAGGTTTGGATTAGCTTCAAGGGGATTTTTTTAATAGAGGTTACGAAAAGGATTGCGCCGAATGAGATAATATGTAATTTTATAATGAGATTGGGAGGTGTGCGCGTGTCCAGAAGTTGGTTTAACCGATTGACGTTCTCGTACCTGCCTATTCTCATTATTGTGCCGGCCATCCTCATGATTCTGTTTTTTGTCGGGTCGGCGGAATTATCGAAGCGGGAAACTGCGCGTGCTAACGAGGTCTTTTCGCGTCAGGCCGTGCAGTCGCTCGATTATTCGTTTCGTTCGATCGGGGAAATGATGAATCGGGAGATTACGTCGGGCGAATTTTATGCGTTCTTCTCCGATTCGGAAAATCCGTATCTGGCTGCCGATGAAGCTTCGCGGCGTCTGGCGCGGCTGAAGCTCACCAATCCGCTGATCGATTCGATCTATGTGTACCGGTTGGCGGACGATGCGGTGCTCAGCAATCTATCGTTTGGTCAGTTGGAAAGTTTCTCGGATCGGGCTTTTCTTGAGGGGATTTCGGGGGATTCGATTCCGGTACGGTGGTCCGAACCGCGAGAGATTGCCGCATTCGGGGAGCAGCCGCGGACGGTGATCACGCTGGTGAAAGGGATTCCGCTATTGACCGGAGAACGCGGCTTAATGGTGGTGAACGTGTCGCTCGATTCGGTGCGCGAGCTGCTGCGGGAGATGATCGGGCAAGAGACAAGCTTTATTCATCTGTATACCGCAGACGGCGCATTGATGCTCGGCACCGAGGCGGATTTGCCTTCGGCGGATGCGGAGCAATTGCGTCAGGATGCGTCGCGCTCGGCAGCCGAGTTCAATCGAGAGTTGTCTGCGGTATCGTCGGCGTATACGGGATGGGAAATACGCAGCGGCGTCATCGGGGATTCGTTATCGCAGATTCTGACAGGGATTTGGTACGTCTGGATCGGAGGAGCCGCGTTGATCGTTTTGGCAGGAATAGGCTGGGCCGTTTTCGTTTCCAGACGAAACTATGAACCGGTAATGCGGCTGTTGGAGCGTTTGGAGGCGCTGCCGCCGGGGACGTCTCAAGCAGCGGCGGCGTTGACGGAAGCGGCTCAGATCAGCGAGGAGGGTCAAGCGGTAGCTGGAGCGGAACGTTCGGGGGAACGCACATCCGAAGAGCGCTTCGAGCGCAAAGGTCGCCGAGGGCAGCGTACGGACGAGTTTGCCCGAATCGAATCGACGCTGAGCGCCATGATTGCCCGCGCCGAAGCGGATCGGCAGCGGCAGCGGGAAGATATCGTGTACCGCAGGCGGGAGTTTTTCCGGGAGCTGTTGGACGGTTCGCGCGTGGTCGGTTCAGGCGAGTGGGAAACGGAGACGCTTCGATTGGAGTTGGAGCGTGGCTTGGGAGTGAATAAAGCCCCGGCAGCCGAGGAAGGCGTAGAACGTATAGACATCGAAAATGAACACGCCGGACATCCTGCGATTTCGAGCTTTGGCGTTGCGGTGATCGGACTGCTCGAAATCGATCGCCCCGACGAATTCAATCGGGCTTACTCGGAGCGCAGCCGCGAATTGCTTCGTTACGCGCTTGCGAATGCGGCGGGAGAATTGGCTGAAGAACGCGGGGCGACACTTTGGGCGGAATGGCTGCCGGGAGGACGCTTGGGGCTGCTGCTGCGTTTTGCGGATCGAGATCGAAATGTAGGGGGAATAGGTGCGGTATCCGAGGCGTCGACGATCTCGCAAGAGCTGGTCATCTGGGTTGCTGCCCATCTGAAATGCACGGTCACGATCGCGCTTGGCGACGAGCTGGAGCGGCCGGAGGATATTGCCAAAGGATTTCGCGAAGCGGATGAAGCGATGGGATACAAGTCTTCGCTCGGCGGCGCTCGGGTCATTGCCCGAAGAGATTTGCGGAAGGGTGCGGCGGCTGAATTGTACGGGGTGCTGCGCACGATCCGCGAGTTGGCCCAGGCTTATCGGCTCGGGCAACCGGAGTGGAAAGAACGACTGGAGGAGCTGCTTGGCGAGCTGCGAACCGCGTTATTGCCGAAAGATGATTTGTCCGGCTTGATGAACGTATTGGCGTATCAGCTATTGCGCGAGATGATGGAGCTGCCCGGCGAAGTGAAAGAACTGTGGCGCAGCGAGGCGGCTCCGAAGCTGAGTGCCGTGCTGGAGCATTTTGACACCTTGGACGAACTGGAGTCGGAGGTGCGAAACCTGCTGGACGAGTATGCGGTTCGGCTGCGACTGCTGCGCGAGAGTCGGAGCAGCCATGTGACGCTTCAGGAGGTTCGGGCGTTTATCGACGCGAACTTTAGCGATCCGAATCTGTCGTTGTCCTTGATCGCGGATCGATTCGGGCTGAGTTCCAGCTATTTGAGCCGTTTGTTCAAAGACGCTTTCGGGGAGAATTTCGTCGATTACCTGGCAGGCGTACGGATCGATGCGGCCAAAAAGCTGCTGAAAGAAACGGCCGAGCCGATTCAGGAACTCGCGCTGCGTGTCGGTTACGCGAATTACATGTCGTTCAGTCGCGCGTTCAAAAAGATCGCGTCGATGACGCCAGGCGAGTACCGAACGAGGAGCAAAGCAGAGCCCGAAGCGGAATAATCCGAAAATGTATGTCGCAAGCGTCTGCAAACGATCCCGGAGTGGGTAATACCTAAAAGAGAAGCGATGCAGCAAGCCTATTCGAAAAGCTGAGAGGAGCAACAGACAATGGCAAATTCAAACTCGGAAAATAACGCAATCATCGTCGGCGCGGTAGCAGGAGCCCTGATCGGAGCCGGCCTCGCCGTACTCGTTGCCGCACAGGAAGGCGCTACGCTGCGCGACAAGTTCATGAACACGGTGGACCTGCTGAAGAATCAAGGGCAGCGCCTGAAGGAACAAAGCGGCGAACTGCAAGCGAAAGGCCAGGAGATCAAAGGTCTGCTTGCGGAATCGGTGGACGTGGTGAAGGAGTTCAAGGAAGAAGCGACTTCGGCGGCTTCGGAGATTAAGCAGGAAGTTCAGGGGTTTAGGTCTTAAGGAAAATTTAAAACGTAGGAATACAGACTGTCCGTAAAGGTACGAAAGTACTTGGGCAGTCTTTTTAGTTTTTCATTTTTTGGATACAATATTCAAGACCCAATATTGTTTGAGCCTTTCCTTCGCAACTCGGATTTCAGCGACTCTATCGACTGGGAGGATATAACGGATTGGTTTAGGGAGGTTGAGTGAAAATGAAGATCGAATTAACCGACAGGGCCGAGATCGAGAAAATATTTCTGACGATGGCTTTAGGCATGTTGGATGCTCTGGAACACGGCGCTATGGACTTTGACCAAGCCTATCGCCTTTTTCTACGTCCCTACGTTTCAATGCATCTTGAAAAGCTAGGCAGTCGAGAAGCCATCGTAGAGTTTTTTATCGACCTTTGCATGTTGGAAGACATCGCGCGATTAGTCCCGAACAAGTTGAACGAATCGATAGAATCAAGTAGGCGAGAAGCATTGGATTTGCTTAAAAGTATTGCGGCTGACGAGCAAACTGAAAAATTTTGGGTCAACAACTTCGACGATCAACCCTCCAGAAAACATCCGTTTTTCGAAAAAGCGACTTTAATCATCAATGAATGGAATCCGGCCGGAATCTACCCGTTGCTTTATGAAGAATATGAGCGCGAAGTATCAGAAGTCATTCAGATTGTTGTCGATCATGAATCGGTGCAAGCTATCGCGACTTGTATTTATGCTTTATTCAAACGTCAATTCGGAACCGAGTTTGATAAAAGTCATGAAGAATGTGAGCAGGTTGCCTATGATTTATTACAGCTCAAAAAGGGACGTCGTTTATTTATCGATTCTTCTGAAAAAGGAGCTTTCCACATGGACCTCAAAAAAATCAATTCCCTCACCAAATACCCAAGCATCCAAACCTATCACCAACTCGGCGAGCGCGGGCGTCTGAACGATGCGCTTACTGATGCCGTTGGATTTAACGAATCCAGCCAAGCCTACATATACGAAAAAGTCGACGGAGAAAACTCCAGAATTATCCTGCTTCGCATGCCTGACGGCGAAATCGACTACCTGATCGGATCAAGAGAAGAACTGCTCTATGCCAAAGGCGATCGCATCGGCAACCCTTACGGCAACATCGCTGACTTTCTAAAATCACTAGCCGAACAACTGATCACCAGCGACTTTGCCGATCAAGACTGGGCGCTGGCGGTCATTTATCAAGAATCCTACGGCGGAAAAACCAAAGCATCCAAAAACTACTCGGACCGCAAAACGCAGAGCTATCGCGCATTCGACGTGTTTACGTTGAATCAAGAAGAACTCGACCGAATCTTAAGCCTTCCTCCGGAAAAAATAGCGGAATGGCGCGAACACGGCAATCAGCCTTTTTACGTGGATGAAGAAAAGCAATCCTTGTTTGAATGTTTGAACCTCCAAGCTGCACCTTTACTGGAAACCATCAGCGGACCTGATTTTCCGACCTCGCTCGAAGACACGTTTGCTTATTTGAAAAAGTTCGAGACGACGCAGGTAGGCATCGAATCCGCAGGTAAAGCCGAAGGGATCGTGGTGAGAACGGCGGACCGCAAGCTTATCAGAAAGATTCGTTTTGAAGACTATGAACGAACGTTTAGGAAGTGAGGCAAACATCATGCTTGAATTAGAAATTCAAATCAAACACTCGATGTTGCTTGAAAATTTGCTTGTCGCTTCAGTAGAGTTTTTTAAGAAAATTCTGAATATAGATATAGTCCCTTCATTAGAACTGCATGTGCTGGATAAAGGTGAAATCGTCACCCCTGCGCCCGAAAAAGTGACTTCCGCTGGTGAATTGTACTGTGAAATTGCGTTTTCCGAAATAAGCGATGCAACAGTCAGTATCTTATTTGTGAACCTGGATCATCTTTTGCCGCATATTCCTTTGAATGAAGCTGGTTGCTGGGCAGTGGTGGGAGTCGAAAATAGAAACCTATTCGAATACCCTTTAGTCTGCTCGATTGCACTGGCTTTAAGTGAGATAAACGGTTCATGCATCACTGATGAGCGCAGTGTTTGGTTTGAAAATAGAGAAACAAGTCATACAGAAGCTTTGAAAAAAGTGATCTTAACCGAACCACAAAACAATCTATTCGATGCTGCTACCATGTTCAATCAGTCTTTACCAGGGAGAAAGCAAGGTGAGTTATGACAGAAGAGCTAAAAATCAAATTTGCGTTCGATACGGAGAGAGATGATTTTGAATCGATCAGCAAAGGATACAGAACGGATGTTTTTGTTATCCACAAGGATAACTGGTATCAAATTAGCGCCTATACCTTAATTCGATTGCAACAAGATTTTGAGATGGAAATCAAGGAATATGGATTTTATACACCCGATGCTAATTTGATTCTTGTAGAAGAAGCGAGTGTCGAACATATTCGATTCACTTTGAACAAACTGCACGAACAAGACACGTTTAAGCAGTTTATCCCTGCAACTCCCGAGCAATTTCAACTATTTTTTAATAATCCGAAGGAGAGCATCCTATGAGGGAAAAGAGATCGGGCGCTACGAAGCTTTCTTCAGATTAAATGGTGAAATGTATGATGATCTAATGATCATTAATGGGCAAGAACAAATCGTATACTAATAGACTCCAGTCCGCCTTGAGACCAAGCTCTCAAGGCTTTTTTCATCACAACATTCATCTCGCCGCAAATTCTGAAACCCCGTCAAAAAACGTGAACCCCTTACCCCGCCTAATTTCTCCAATCCTTTTCCAAGCTTAACACCGCCCCATCACAAAAAACGTTACCCCCTCGAAACCTGACAATTGCCCAATATTCCCACTTCCGATACATTAACGGTGCAGCAACTACACTCTACATCCACCCGGAGGTGAAGCAATGGGCAGCCTGGACATCCAAGCGCAAAAAAACAGCGAGAAGGCCGAGCGCATGAGAGCGAAAAGCGCTCTCGGCAGACGCAGAAGATGGAATATGAACAAACCGCTCCTCATCATGTTCCTGCCGATCGCGATCTTTTTCATTCTTTTCAAATACGTGCCCATGTTCGGTTTCGTAATCGCTTTCAAAGACTATAACTTCGCGGACGGCATACTCGGCAGTCCGTGGGTCGGCTTCGACAACTACAAGTATCTGTTCCAAAATCCCGACACGCTTGGCATTATCCGCAACACGCTGGTGCTGAGCGCCTTGACCGTATTCGTCGGCTTTCCGTTTCCCGTCATCTTGGCGATCCTGCTCAACGAAGTTCGCCGCTCCTGGTTCAAACGCTGGGCGCAGACGCTGCTCTATCTTCCGCACTTCCTCAACTGGGTCATCGTCGGCGGTCTGGTGCTGATGATGTTCTCGATCGAGACGGGCTTCGTCAACAATATGCTGGAACGTCTCACGGGCAGCACCTATCCGTTCCTATTCAAAGAAGGCTCGTGGATCACCATTTTCGTCGCTTCGGGCATCTGGAAAGCCGCAGGTTGGTCCGCGATTATCTACCTGGCCGCGCTCACCTCGATCGATCCGAGTCTGTACGAGGCGGCAGGAATGGACGGAGCAGGCAAATGGAAGCAAATGCTCCATATCACGCTGCCCGGTCTCACGCCGACGATTATCCTGATGTTTATCCTCAATATCGGGAACGTGATGGACGTCGGATTCGATCAGGTGTACGTGCTGCAAAATCCGGTCGTCGTCAACGTGGCGGAAGTTATTAGTACATGGAACTTCAAAGTCGGTCTCGGATCGGGGCAATTCAGTTACGCGACGGCAATGGGACTGTTCGAATCGTTGATCGGGCTGACGCTGGTGCTGATCGTCAACGGGATCGCCAGACGTTCGGGACGCGGACTATGGTAAAAGGCGGCTGCGTGAAAAAAGGAGGAGAAGCACGGTGAAACCGACAAGCGGAGAAAAAGTGTTTTACGGCGTCAACTACTTCATTCTGGCTCTGGCCGCTTTAAGCTGCCTGCTGCCGATCATTCATATTCTGGCCCTTTCGCTCAGCGGTAACGAAGCGATCACGCTCGGCAAAGTCAGCTTATGGCCGCAGGATTTCACCTGGACGGCGTACAGCAAGCTGATCGAAGACACCAATATCGTGGGCGCTTTTCAAAATAGCGTGGTCATCACGCTCGTCGGCACGGGGCTGAACATGGTATTCACCATTCTGGCGGCTTATCCGCTGTCCCGCAAGCACTTCTACGCGAGACGGTTTCTGACGCTGGCGATCGTGTTCACGATGCTGTTCACGGCGGGGCTGATCCCCAACTATCTGCTGGCGAAGTCGCTCGGGCTCGTCGGCAACTACGGCGCTTTATGGTTGCCCGGACTCGTCAGCGTCTACAACCTGCTTGTCCTGCGCTCGTTTTTCGAAAACATTCCCGAGGAGCTGGAAGACGCGGCGCGGATCGACGGCAGCGGGGAATGGCGGATCATTTTGCAGATCGTGCTGCCGCTATCGATTCCGGTCATCGCGACGATCGCCCTTTTTTACGGGGTAGCGCACTGGAACTCTTTCTTCAATGTCCTTATTTATATCAATGATCCCGAGCGCTTCAACTTATCCGTGCTCGTGCAGAACATGATCCAGAGCCAGTCGCTCATGTCGGAACTTGCGATACTGGACCCGGACGCGTTCCGTAAGCTGGCACCCGAATCGATCCGTTCCGCCGGGATTATCGTCATGATTCTACCTATGCTGATCGTGTATCCGTTTTTGCAAAAATATTTTGTCAAAGGCATGCTTATCGGTTCGGTCAAAGGGTGATTACAAACAGAGAGGGGTAAGAGTATGGGCAAAAAGAGCTGGAGCAAAAAGAGCTGGAGCAAAAAGGTGACAGGCGGATTCGCGGCGGTGATGGCGTTGTCGATGGTATTAAGCGGCTGCGGAACGAACGACAAGCAAAGCGCGGAAGGCGAGGGAGGGAAAAAAGAAGTCAGCGTCTCGATCTACGACCGCGGTCAGATTCCGAAAGAAGAAGGCACGTACGCCGACAACCGTTGGACGCGCTGGGTTAACGAGAACGGTCCCGTCAACGCCAAATTCGTCCCGATTCCCCGCAACGAGTCTCAACAGAAATACAGCATGCTGTTCGCTTCCGGCGACGCGCCCGATCTGGTGCTGGAGTACGATACGGATTTCCTGAATTCGCTCTGGGCGCAGAAGCAGCTTCTCCCGCTGGACGATCTGGTCGCGAACAACAGTACCGAATACAAAGCGCTGCTGGAAAAGGTTCCGGCACTCAAAACGCTCGGCACCAAGCCCGACGGCAAAATGTATTTGATCGGCATGGTCACCAAACCGGAAGTGCTCGGCGCGATGGTGATCCGTCAGGATTGGCTCGACAAGCTGGGACTTGAAGTGCCGCAGACGATCGACGAACTTTATGCGGTCGCGGATGCCTTTGCGAATCAAGACCCGGACGGAAATGGCGTGAAAGACACGTATGGGATCAATCTCAGTCAATTTGCGACCTATTATATCGATGCCATGTTCCAAAACGAAATGTTCATCGTCGAAAACGATCAGTTGGTGCGTCAATTCGACCGGATCAAGCCCGCGTACGATTTCAAGAAAAAGCTGTTCGAAGGCGGCATCGTGGACAAAGACTTCCTGTCGGATAAAAACGGTCAAAAAGCCGAACAAGACTTCGCCAGCGGCAAGCTGGGCATTTATCTGGCGTACAGCACGGTCATCAGCAAGAACTTCGATACGTTGAAAAGCACCGATCCCAACGCCAAGGTCGCCGCTATGGCATTCCCGGAAAGCGAGTTCGGCCGCTTCGGTCCCGACTTTAACCCGGCGCTTCAGATGACAGGGGCAGTGAATGCCAACGCGAAAGATCCGGAAGCGGTTATGCAGTACATCGACTTCATGGTGACGCCTTCCACAGTAGAGACGTTCGCTTACGGGATCGAAGGCGAGAACTACACCAAGGAAGCGGACGGAACATTCAAACCGATCGACGAAGCGAAAAACGAAACGCAGATGGGTTACACCAACGATTACCGCATGTTCATGCCGAAGTACATCCTGAACGACAACACGATCGGCGGACGTCCGGCGGATTCGACCGACCCGATCGATCAGGAATGGATAGCGATCGCCGAGGAGATGGACAAGCTGTATCTCGATCCCGAGCATCCGCACCCGGGCTTCACGCATGCCAAGTTCCGTCCTTCGCTCGATAAAGCGATGACGACGACCTTCAACGACGGCTGGAACACGATGAACGATACGATGGCGAAAGCGATCGTCAGCGGAGATGCCTATACGGTTGACCAGGGCGTCGAAGACGTGAAAAAATCATGGTACGCATCCGGCGGTCAAGCGCTCGAGGACTGGTACAAGCAGTGGTATCAAGACAACAAAGACTCCTGGATCTTCATGAAAGAACTGTACACGATGAAGTTCGAGTAAGAAGTAATCATGCAGGAATCATAGAGTGAAAAAACGGCTTCGGGCGGATCTTCGCTCCGAAGCCGCTTGCGGGAGGAATACGATGCTGATTTACGACGAAGAGACGTTGGCCCGAAGCCGACGCTTGATCGAATCCAATCCTGCCATGGGCCGGGGATGGGCTGCTTTTGCCAAAGAGATGGAAGCCCGGGACGCCACATGGATACGGGATGCCAGGCAGCGGATCGCCGCGTTGCGCGAACGCTGGTTGACGCATGGCGGGAGTAAGCTTTTTACATTGGGCAACGAAGTGCGCACGATGGCGAAGGAAGCGCAAAATCTGGCGTTTTACGCGCGCATGACGGACAGCCGGAAAGCGGAAGCGTTGGCTGCGGGATTGGTTTCTTTATTGAGCGAAGAAGATCGATGGGTATATCAGAGCGGCGGCGGACGGCAATCGGATCTGTGGACAGCGGATATCGGCTTGTGCCTGGCTTCGGCTTACGATGCGGTGCGGCATGCGTGTCATGCGGAAGAGCGCCGCCAAATCGAGGAGATGCTGTACCGCAAAGCCTATCTGCCTCTTTATGAAGATTGGCTGCATCCGACGAAGAAGATTCATGCGCTGGATTCGATGGGTCATAATTGGTGGATCGTGTGCGTGTCCGCGGCCGGGCTGCTGCTTTTGGTATTGGAAGGCCATGTGCCGCACGCGAATGAAGCGCTGCATACGATCACGGAAGGCATTCGTGCCTGGTTCGCGTATCCGGGCAATGTGCTTCAGAACAAACAAGCGAATTTCGGGGCGGACGGAGATTATGTCGAGACGATGGGCTACCTGGATTACGCGCTGGGCAATTTTCTGGTATTCGAAGCCGCCTACCGGAGACGAACAGGGGACAAGACGCTCGGCGAATTGGCCGTGCTGAGCCAAATTCCGGACGTGTATCTGGAGACGATTTATCTGAAAAAAGACAACGCACACACGGGCGGAGAACATGCGGAAACAGGGAAGGCGACGCGTGGATCGAAAGCCTTATCGGAACAGTCGAGCGTAAGCCGGGAACAAGTAGACAAAGAGATCGGCACCTTTCACTTCGGGGACGAAGGCGATCGGAAAAAGCATGCCTATGTCTGGCTCAGACTCGCGGAGTTGCAGCAGAGGGGCGAGTTGGTTGGTTTATTCGCGGCGCTCAAAGGCGAGCCGTCCGAGGCGTCGGAGTTTGCTTTTTACCCGGAAAACGTGGCGGCTCAAGCTCCTTTATCTGCCGAAAAAGAAGGAATTGTCGTATTGGAACATTCCGGTTACGGCTTTGTGCGTTGGCAAAGCGGCGGAGAGCGGATTGTGCTGGCAGTAAAGACCGGAGAGAGTTGGAATCATAACCACTTGGATGTCGGGACGTTTATTCTGACGATCGGCGGACGTGCCTTTGTCGATGACTCCGGACATTGCGCGTATTCCAAACCGTTGTATAACGCGTATTATCGCCAGTCCAACGCGCATAATGTGGTTTTGTTCAACGGTCACGGCCAACCGCCCGCGCTCATCGAGGAAGGAACCAAATTCCCCGGATATATGCCCGACTGGCTTGATATGCCCGGTTACCGCTATCTGCTGGCGGATTGCACAGGCCCTTATTCGGGGTTATATCGGCGCTTTTATCGGCATTTCGTCTGCGTGGACGGTGCGATGATTCTCGTCGACGATCTGCAAGCCCAAGAAAGCGGGACGTTCGAATGGCTGCTGCATATGCCTGCCGGAATGAAAATCGAAGCCGGATCGGCGGAGCCGTTTTTATCTGTTGAACAAGCGGAGATGAAGCTGCGCGTGCTGCATCCTTATCCGGAGGAAAAGGAGTACGTCTCGGAGCCAGGATATTTAAATTCTTTTTATCGCGGGTCGGGGATGGAAGATGCTTTTCCGGAAGCGGAGTATGCTAAAGTTCGCTCTGTGGCGGAGGATGACCGGATCAAGTTTATGAGCGTGTTCGTGCTGCCGGATTCGGAAAGGAACGATTGGACGGTCGAACGCTTGTCGGAGCAGACCGAAACGAATGCCGGGCATTCGAAGTCGTCCGGCTCCGGCAAGGGCAGCGATATTCAAGCGGTATCGCTGACTCGTGAAGATGGCAAGCGTATCGAGCTTTTCGTGAATCGCCGTGCGGACGGACGCGTGATGCACGACAATTCGCATGCAAGGTTCGGAACTTTGGAGACGGATGCTTTTCTGACTGTTTTATTCTACGAAAGAGACGGTTCGTTGGCCCGAGTTGCCCTGCATAACGGAAGTTACCTCAAACGCGGCGGATGCTGTCTATTCAGTTCCCTGCTCAAAGGCAGTATTGCATGGGACGATCGGCAAGGACTGCACGTAGCAGCGTCGTTTTCTGCGGATGTTTGGTGTTATTTTGCAATCGATCCGGATCTGAACGAAGAATCCGAACCGGAGCTGCGGTTTGATTTCGATTCCGGCATGTGGAAACGGAAAATGCAGGCCGGACATTCCGAATTTCGGTTAAACAAAAAGACCGAAGCTGATTCGTAACCACCATTCTGTTGTCGAACGGAGGCTTACTGCATGTTTAAAACGGAAGAAAAACTGAAAGCCCGCCTGACGGAATTGGAGTCGCTGCGGTATCGAACCTTGTCGACGTTCGAGGAACTGGAACTATTGCCTGACCCGGATGGAGCCGTTGCCGTATTTCCGCCGGAGACGAACGGGGAAGAATGGGCGGTCGTGCCGCTGGGGCAGCGCTGGGAAGGAAGAGACCGCTATTTGTGGCTGCGTTTGTCCGCGGAGCTTCCGAATGCGCCGCTCGGCTTTCGCCTTGTCGGTCGATTCGACTTCGGCACGACGCCGCACGGCAGCAGCCGAGGCTTCGAATCGCTATTGTTCGTCAACGGCCAGCCGCGTCAAGGCGTAGATTCGAATCACCGCGAAGTTTTTTTCGATGATCTGGCTGGCACGGAAGCGACGCTGCATTTTCGTTTGTGGTCGGGTCTGGAAGGCGGAGGACCGAAAACGCCGCAGGAGCATGTGCTGGGACAGGCCGAGATTTCGCTGCTGCATGCGGCATCGGACAATCTGTATTATACAGGGCGCGCGATGCTGGAGACGGTGGATGTCTTGGCGGATACTCGGGCGGAAAGAGGCGATCTATTAAAAGCGCTGGATCGCTCGTTTCGTCTGCTGGACTGGTCGAAGCCGGGCTCGGAAGCTTTTTATACTTCGGTAGAAACGGCGCTTAACGAACTTGGACATCGCTTGGAGGAATTGCGCAAGGACTATCCGCAATCGGCCAATCCGATCACCGTAAATTGCATCGGACACACCCATATCGACGTAGCCTGGCTTTGGAGACTGCGGCATACGCGGGAAAAGGCAGCCCGATCCTTTTCAACCGTGCTGGAGCTGATGAAGCATTACCCGGATTACGTGTTCCTTCAGACCCAGCCGCAGCTATACGAATACGTGAAGCAGGACTACCCTCGATTATATGAAGAGATTGCAAGCAAGATCGCCGAAGGACGCTGGGAAGCCGGAGGCGCCATGTGGCTGGAAGCGGACTGCAACCTAAGCTCGGGCGAATCGCTGGTCCGGCAAATTTTGCACGGAACGCGCTTTTTCCAAGATGAATTCGGGGTGGAGAATCGTTATTTATGGCTGCCCGACGTGTTCGGCTACAGTTGGGCGCTGCCTCAGATTCTGCGCAAATCCGGCATCACCTCGTTTATGACCACCAAAATCAGTTGGAGCCAGTACAATCGGATGCCGCATGACACTTTTAAGTGGCGGGGGATCGACGGTTCGGAAGTGTTGACCCATTTTATTACCACGCCGGAAATCGAGTTCCCGGAAGAGACCTACTATACGTATAACGGATATATCGTGCCGAAGACGGTGCATGGCATTTGGGAACAGTATCAAGATCGGGAGATGAACCGCGAGCTGCTGCTCTGTTACGGATACGGGGACGGAGGCGGCGGAGTCAATCGGGACATGCTGGAAATGCGGCGCAGATTGGAGCATATGCCGGGGCTGCCGCGAACGGTGACGGGACGGGCGGACGACTATTTCGAACGCTTGGAGCGAACGACGGCGGAGACGGAAGGATATGTGCATACGTGGGACGGGGAACTGTATCTGGAGAATCACCGGGGCACGTATACCAGCCAGGCTTGGATCAAAAAAGCGAATCGGAGATTGGAGCTGGCGCTCCGGCGGTCGGAACTATTGAATGCGGCTGCGGGCGTATTGGGCGGGCATGATGCGCCGGCAGGGCAGCAACAGCTTGATCAAGCTTGGAAAATCGCGCTGCGCAATCAGTTTCACGATATCATCCCCGGCTCTTCGATCGGAGAAGTATACGAGGATGCGCGCGCGGAATACGAAGAAGCGAATGTACGGATCGCGTTGGTCGATGAGGCGTCGATTCAAGCATTGGCTTCGATTGAACCGCGGGCAGAAGGAGACGAGCCTTACCGTCCCGCGATAGGAGTCGAGACGGATTCGCAATCGACACAGGATGCGGAAGCAGCCGAGCGATGGACGGACGAGTGCGGATTGCCGCCGGAAACAGGAAAAGGGGGCGCGCAAGACGCCGTCGCTAAAGACTTAAAAACGCAGCGTTCCCGCGTCTATACCGTATTCAATGATTCTTCATGGAGCAGCTCGGAGCCTGTCGAAATCATGGGTTGGGATGTACATGAACCCTGTAGCGAGCAGGAAGAGCGCGGCATTATTGAAGTGGCGGGTTGTAGCTGGCGTACGGCAGACGGGCGGCAGCTTGCTTTTCAACGAACCGAAAAGGGGTGGTTGGTCGATCCGGGGCATGTGGTTCCGCTGGGTTTCGGCGAGCTGATATTTGATCCGGCCGATCCGTCGGAAGCTTCGGCAAGCGCGGGTCGAATCCAATCCGGTCGCGGCGTTGCTTCTGGGTCCGAATTTGTGTGGACAGAAGACCGGTTAGAGACGCCGTTTTACCTTGTGGAATGGGATGAACAAGGGCGGCTGCGCCGCCTTTACGACCGTGAGCATCGACGGGAGGTGCTGGCGTCCGGCGAGTGCGGCAACGTGTTCCAGGTGTTCGAGGATAAGCCGCTGCAATTTGACGCCTGGAATATCGATCTATTTTACCGAGAAAAGATGCGGACCGTGGACACCCTTCGATTTATGCGCTTAAAAGAAAACGGCCCGCTGCGAGCTTCGATTGAACTGGAATGGGCGTATGGCGATTCGGTGATTACTCAGGAAGTGCGTTTGTATACGGGAAACCGCCGCATCGATTTTTGTACGACGGTAAACTGGCAGGAGCGCAGACAGCTGCTCAAGGTGGCGTTTCCCGTGGCGGTTCGAGCGACTGAAGCTTCTTATGATATCCAATTCGGCAACGTGAAGCGTCCGACCCATTGGAATACGAGCTGGGATTATGCCCGGTTCGAGACGGTGGGCCATCAATGGGCGGATTTGTCGGAACGGGGATACGGCGTCAGTCTGCTCAATGATTGCAAATACGGTTACGACGTCAAGGACCATACGCTGCGTTTGAGCTTGATCAAGTCGGCGGAGTATCCGGACCCGGAAGCGGACCTCGGCGAACATGTCTTTACGTATTCGCTGTTCCCGCATGCGGAAGATTGGGCGGATGGCGGCACGATGCAGCAAGCTTGGAGCTTGAATAGCCCGCCTGCTGCTTGGGAAGGAAATTCAAGTTTGCATGGTCGTTCGCTGCTGCGTCCGATCGGACGGAACGGATTCGATTTGCAGGTGGCTGTCGATGCTTTTAAAGTGGCTGAGGATGGAAAAGGCTGGATTGTGCGCCTGCATGAATGCGAGGGAAGAAGCGGCGAGGTGCAGATGACGTCTTTCGCCCGAGTGCTGCATTGGCGGGAGACCGATTTATTGGAACGTCCGATCGGTGAAGAACGGTCCGGAGTTTGGCAGTTCCTGATCAAACCGTATGAGATCAAGACGTTCCGGCTGAATTTTGGTGGAGGTGTATCCGATGAGTAAGAAGAACGCCGAGGAAGCGATTTTGCGTCCGGTAAAGCCGAAAGAGGAGCGAGTCGTGGAAGAAAAGATACCCGTTGCGGAACCGCAGCAGAGACGCACCACGATTTTCGAACGTGCCGCGGATTTCGTGCTCAAACGGATCGATGCCGGCCTTGAAACGTTCGGTCCGTGCGCTTATCCGGCTCCTTCGAGCGTAGGCGGCGTTTATCCGGCAATCGCCAACTTTGAGTGGACATCGGGCTTTTGGAGCGGGATGCTGTGGTTGGCTTACGAATTGACCGGGGACGGGAAGTATCGCCAGGCTGCCGAGAGTCAGCTTCCGGATTACCGGGCACGCCTGGATGGCCGCATCGGCACGGATACGCACGACTTGGGCTTTTTATACGGCCTGTCCGTAGTGAACGAACATCGAATCACGGGCAATCCCAAAGCTCGGGAGGCTGGATTGGTCGCGGCTGATCTGCTTTCTTCGCGTTATCTTCCTCAGGCCGGTATCGTGCAGGCGTGGGGAAATCTTGACGATCCCGAGGAGCGCGGACGCATGATCATCGACTGCCTGATGAATTTGCCGCTGCTTTATTGGGCAAGCGAGGAAACCGGCGATCCGCGCTACGCGGATCAGGCTCGCAGCCACGTCCGTCAGTCGGCGCGCTATCTGGTACGGCCGGATCGGACGACGTATCATACCTACTATATGGATGCCGAGACGGGAGAGCCCAAGTACGGCACGACCCATCAGGGATATGCGGACGATTCGTGCTGGGCGCGTGGCCAGGCATGGGGAATTTACGGCTTCATGCTGAGTTATCGGTATACGCATGAAGCGGATCTGATGGAGCTATCGAAGGCATTAGCCGAATATTTCGCCGAGCGTACGCCGCCTGACGGCGTTGTGTACTGGGATCTTGTGTTTTTGACAGGCGATGCGCAGGAGAGGGATTCATCCGCTTCTGCTGTGGCGGCTTGCGGTCTGTTGGAGTTGGCGAGGCAGCTTCCTTCCGGTGAGGAACGGCAGCAAGCGGAACGGCAGGCGCTCGCGATCTTGACCGCATTGGACGCAGGTTATACGACGCGGGACCTGCCGGAATCGAACGGGGTACTGAAGCATAGCGTCTATAATAAGCCTCGCGGCATAGGAATTGATGAGTGCACGATCTGGGGAGACTATTATTATTTTGAGGCGTTGGTGCGGGTGTTGAAGCCGGGGTGGAAGCCTTGAATTTGCAAAATGATAGACGTCAATCATAATTTTTTTACACAGAGACAGCTTTGAAAAATAAAAGTTGTCTTTTTTTGTTTTTGGTATCGCATAAATATTAAATTTACATTAATTTTTTCCGATAACTAAAAGGCATGAAAGAAGTTCTCTGGAACTAGAATTTACGGTCTTAAGTCACAAACGGCATAACAGGGGGAGTAAAACACATACATTCATGTGACGAATGGCGGAGTCGTAGACATGCCCTAGAGAACAAAGAACTTTGCACAGCATACCAAGACGGAGGGGACCTCTTGAACAGAACAAAGATAAATGCCTTCATTACCAGGTTACTCATTGCGCTACTTATTATCCAATGCTTGCCTGCTTTCCCGTCTGCACAACAGCGAATTTTTGCTGAAGAGGGCAGCGGAATCACCACCGGGGAAGAAAGTTCGGCTATAGAGAATGAACCGTCTGCTGGCTCTGAAGATTCAACAGAAATCAGCAAGCCGGAAGTGGATGAAAATACGAACACTGAAGAAGCGACTAGTGAAGCAACTGAGAGCGAAATCAGTGTGACTCAGAATGTATATACGCAAGAACCGAAAGAAATCGGTAAGCTATCTAACTATACATGGAAAGAGATTGCGCTTAATTTGCCGCCTGAATCGCGGATCAAGCATGTGATGGCTTACGATGAAAAAGAAGGCAAAGTTCTGATGTTCGGTGGCGAAAACGGCGCGAACAAACTGATTAATGATACATGGCTGTGGGATGGTTCGCAGCAGATATGGAACGAAGTTCTGAGTTTGAGCACCAAGCCGTCTGTCCGCAAGTCCGCTGCGATGGCTTATGATCCGAACAGCGAGCAGATCGTCCTGTTCGGCGGCGAAGGCAATGGTGGTTCGCTGCTTGGTGACACTTGGCTGTGGGACGGTGCTTCAGCAACGTGGAAGCAGTATGCAGGAGTTTCTCCATCGGCACGCGGCGGAGCGCAGCTCGCTTATGACGGCGAACGGCTTGTGCTGTTCGGAGGTTATGGAGGAAGTGCTTCCTCCAAGACTCCTTTGGGGGATACTTGGACTTGGGACGGAACAACTTGGACCCAGGCTAGTCCCGCTACTTCTCCGCCTCCTGCCTATGACGGACAAATGGCGTTCGATGGTGCAAAAGCGGTTTTGTACGGAGGCAACTTGGGAGTCGTGACCGAAGAGTTTGATAATGGAACTCAAAAGAAAACGTTCACCTACAACAAAAATATGGTCGATACGTGGCTATGGGACGGAACAGCCCAAACTTGGACTTCCCAAGCCGGGCCGGAAAGTTACGGTAGATGGGGCCAGGCCATGGCCTACGACGGTCGCCGTATCGTGGCAGTCAGCGGAGCACAGGACTTTGTCAATGTGTATCCTTCTGGAATCGACTTGCGCAAAGATTTCCTGCTTCCATCCAATCACATTTATAGAGGATACAACGGTGGTAAACCTCAAATCGCATATGGATGGACAGGAAGCGCTTGGGAGCCGAGCTGGAACGGCAATGGTTCGACGGAGTCCGGATATCTTGAAGAAGGCGATTATCCAGGCATAGCAATCCTGCCATATAACTTCCCGCGCCCGCGTAGCTTTGCCCAAATGGCTTTCGATGGGGAAAACTTCGTTATGTTCGGCGGACTAGAAGGCTATTTTAACGTCTACAAAAAAGCGGTCAAGCAAGGAAATCCGGAGCTTGATCACACTGAACCTGGCGGCATTACGAACCGAACTTGGTTGTTCGGCTACACGCCTCCCACGCCGCCGAAGGTCAAAATGTCGGTTGAGCCGATCTTGAACTTCGATACATCGCCGGAGCACAAGGATGATTCCGTAAGCGTCATTACCGATGTGTACGGAAGCGGCGGCAGTGCGATTACTGGCCGCGGCGTAGAATACCGTTTGTTTGCCGATGCGGGGGAGACGGAGCAAGCTTGGAGCAAGCAGGCATACACCGAATCCGTATCCGGGGACACCGGAACATTCACGACGACCATCAAAGGATTGACTTGGCAGGAAGAGTATGAGGTTCGCGGCTATGCCATCAACGAACTCGGAACCTCTTACACGGACACCGCAAGATTCATTTTGAAGGACGATCCGAATATGCTTCCGCCGGACGTGACTTACGAGCGGGTGGGGCCCGCTGCGCTTCACGTCAAGGATAAGAAACGTATGGTTGCCGTAGGTACAGGGGTTACCAACCTGCTGCGCAAACCGGTCTCGGGTATCGATTATTACTTGAAGGCGGCAGACGGCACGAAATATCCGCTTGCCTTCAATATTATCAATGAGCGCCAATTGGAACTGACTTGGAAGAGCGATCTTCCTCCGGGCAAGTATGATGTTGAGCTCCAGCATGAGTTTTATACCGACTCTTCCTTCAAGGAAGGTCTGTTGATTACCGCACTTGATTTCTATAAGCCGCGTAACTTCGGCAGCGTCAACGTGCCGAGCACTTCGCAGCAGAACGAAACGTCAGCATTGACGCTTCAAGGGCCTTTTACGGAAGATCCATCTGCACCGAAAGTGTACACGCTGAATGATCCGAATGAGATTGTGACGATCAATCAATCGGTAATGTTCAAAGGCAGTCAATTAACAGTAGACAAGAGCGATCCAAGCGGCAAATCAACTATTCGCGGCGAAGGACGTCTGTATGTCAACAGCGGGGGTACGGAAGGTCCAAGCGTATCCTATACTTTACTGGAAGGGGCATTTGAATGGTCGTCGGATAAATTTTCGGTTGACATTCAAAACAATGCTCCGGCGGACTATGCCAAAGTAGGAATGCCGATCACGCTGAAGTCTCTGGCATTCACAGACGGCGGCTTGCGTTTGAGCGGCGATCTTCAAGCCGGATTTGCGGCGGGAAGCGGTCGCGTAGGCGGAACGGTGCCGATCGATTCGTTGAAATTCCATGACAGCATTTTCGATCTGGTTGGCAAATACGATTTCAACCAATCGTTGAAAGTCGGGCCGTTCGACGCTAAAAACGCTTCGTTGACGGTAGACAGCCGATTCCCTTATGTGGGAATGGTGGCTGACGCATCGCTTGCGGGAACGGACCTCGGTTTCCAACTCGATATGCGGACCAAATACGGACGTTTGGATAGCGTGAACTTCGGCATCTTCCGTAAAGTTCCGCTCGCTTCAACGGGCTTGCAGATTGATTATATGTACGGTAACGTCAAGGACTTGTCGGGCATGACGGAACTTCCGCAACGCTTTACGGTTTCGGGTTCGGTCTCTGACATTTTGGCGCCGACGCAGAAGCACCCTAGCGTGGATTATAATTTCCGGATGTTCGATACGGATGAGTTGAAAATGAATTTATCCTCTTCCGGATTTACGGCGACGGGTCCCGAATTCTTGTACTGGTTACCGGTTGATCAAGCCAATATTACAGCCGTGATCAATCCGAAAGTTGCAGGGATCAAAGGATTTGCACTCGCGGGCTTCACTTCGGAAGGCACCATGAACATCTATGACGTCATCCGCGGCGGAATGAAGACTTTCTCCTTCAATAAACTGGGCTTTACCGGTCAAATGAAGGCAACGGTCAAAGTACCGAAAAGTATTCCGCAAGTAGGCGGCGCGACGATTCAAAACGTCGATATCACTATGAACGATAAGACTCTTCGCGGTGCGTTTACCTATAACAAGGTTGGCGTAACGATGACGTACACATTCAGCAAAAACCTGATGGAATTTGAATTGAAAATGCCGCCTCCGGAGCCGTCCAAATGGTGGACAGCATTGGAATACGCATCTGAAGCGGCAGATATTATCGATATGTTTACCATGAGAAGCTTGGCTCCAAGCACATTGTACGGGGCCGGATCGGGACTCGCCTCGTCTGCTGCGGGGAGTGAACCTACACTGAAGCTTGAACGCAGAGGAGAAACGAATCAGCCTTCCGGAGCCAAAGATCTTCTGGGCACGGCACGGATCGTTGAAGACAAGCTGACGGCTTTCGACTTGAAGCCTTCGGTGACATCGAAGCAAGGCAGTAATGGAATTTTGTACAGCTTCGATATTGCTCGCGCCTCGAATGTGCTGATTACGTTAAACGGCAATCAAACGAAAGCTCCATTTAAGTTTAATGCAGGCACAGTGGGCGACGCGCGTACGTATTATGATGCGGAATTGAACACAACCTTCATTCAAGCTGAGTTCCGCAGCAAAGGAACTGTTGAGCTTCAAGCCGCAGCGGATACAACGCTCACGGTTAACCGAATCTTATACGCGCAAAAGAAAACGGACCTGAAGCAGTTGGCAGCTTGGTGGAATCAGACGCAATCCCGCGGCGTAACGACTTTTGAGGTTTCCGAGCGCGGTAACTATCTGCTGCAAATCGGCGGAGCAACAGGAAGCGTTATTGTGTACAAACCGGATGGACGTCCGTATGTTCTGCAAGCGGATGGCGAAGATGCGAATGCTTATACGTCTTCGGACGGCATCTTGTACGCGCTCATTGATGCTGCGCAAGCGGACACTTGGATCGTCGATGGCGGCGGAACGGCAGCCGTATCGCTGTATACCGTTCCGGCCGATTCGAAGCTGACGGATGTGAAAGATTGGCTCAGCAAAGGCGTCTATCCAACACAGTTTAATGTCTCCAAGACCATGTCCGCGCAGAGTATCGTTGAAATTAACGGCGCCGAGCGCGATGCGGCTCTTTACGCTCCGGACGGCAGTGCCTATCCGATCGTGACGTCGCAGGCTGTATTGGGTTGGAATGCTTATTATGACGAGAACTTGCGCAAATTGAGCGTGATTTTGCCTGAGACTGCACCGGCAGGCAAATGGACCGTGAAGAGTGCCGGATTCGTGGACGTTGTCACGTATGCGGGCAGCCGCAAGTTGAAATCGCCGAAACCGTTGATTGCAGACGGATCTCATACGGTGTCGATGACCTTCCCGGAATCCGGCGACTTCCTGCTTGCTCTCAGTGGCGCAGATAAGAATACCGTGTTGAAAGACCCTAACGGCAAAGTGATCGAGCTGGTGTTCGACGAGACCTCCAGTAAGCATAATGCCGTGCTTCAAGAAGCGGGAAGCGATACAAACGATTCCGTTCAAATTGTCTCGAATCAGCAGAACAATGGCGGAACCCAGATCCTTTATGTTTCTTTGATGGGTGCAAAAGCTGGCAAGTGGACAGCTCGTACGGCGCATAAAGCCATACCTACGATCCAGAAGATTTTACCTGTGCCGATGCTTGAAAAAGCGGAAGCAGTTGCTGTAGCGGCTGCGAAAAACGGACTGAAAGTTTCGTGGGCTGCCGCTAATATGCCTGCGGATACGAAAGTTTCCGTTCTGCTGGTCGACGGAAGTTCGTCCGAAAGCGGCGAAGTTCTGGCAACGGGATTAGCAGCTGCGGGCACGACGCAAATTACGGTTCCTGCGTCTGTCGTACCTGGAAATTATCGAGTCGTGGTTGTAGCGGAAGGAAGCGGTTGGGCACCTGTTTATAAAACGGCGTCCGAAAGTTTCACTGTGTCGGCTTACGAGACTTTGCCGACTCCGGCGCAGCCTACAGTAACGTCGACAGGCAGCGGAGAAATCCGCTTGAGCGTTCCGACTGTCACAGGCAATGTCTTGCAATATCGCGTATGGACAGTGGGACAATCCGGTACGGCTGAACCGGTTGCAGAATTTGCGCCGCAAAGCGGTTCTGTACAATCGTTCACCGTCTCGGGCCTCGCAACCGGCGCCGCCTATACGCTGGCTGTATCGGCAGTTGGCGAGAAAAACGGCAGCACGGCAATCAGCCCGCTGTCGAACACGGTCAATGTTGATCTTCCGATTCCTGCAGCCGCGAAACTGAATGTATCCCTGAATACTGATGCGGCCTCCGTTACGGAGCAGAAGTTCCTGGCTTACGATGGAACCGAAGAGACGCTGCTGATTGCTGCTGCGCAGCAAGCTGCACTCCAGGTGGCGTCGAACGAAAATGCAGAACTGACGCTGATGATCAATGGTCAACAAGCAGACCGTCAGCAGGTATCGGCTGGCAATGCAGTTGAATTCGATTTGAACAAGCTGCTTAGTGTGACGACTCTTGCCGAACGCGATTATGATCTGGTTATCGAATCGGTAACGGATCGTGGGGATCGCGGCGTCGTTTACCGCAAAGTATCGATCGATCGCACAGGGCCTCTGTTGATTGCGTCGAACGGACCGGGAGTCGACGGAGAATTGGTTGCACTGAACGGCCTGGTTAGCCGGAGCAGTCGAATCCTGCTTACCGGACAAACAGACTCGGGAGCCGTGCTTACGGTTAACGGGACAAGAGTACCTTTGGACGACAATGGTCTCTTTGTCTACTATGCTCCGCTTGATTGGAAGAGCGGGGAAGAACGCAAGACTTTTGTAATGACTGCGCAAGATGCGGCGGGGAATAAGACGGAATACGGATTTGAGATTTTGCGCGATGGCGGACAAGCTGAACAGCTTCCCTCTTCGGATCTGGCGGCGTTGACGATTGGAGGAGCCAAGATCAATGAAGCTTTCCGGTACGACGTAACGAATTACTCGGCATCTTCATTGTCCGAAAAAGTGCGTCTGTATGCGGTAGCTGCAAATCCGCTCTCCACGATTAAAGTTGCGGGGAACGTGCTGGATGCAAGCGGATCGGTTGAACTGGACATTCCGGCCAACGGCCGTTCGGTAACGGTTCAAGTGACGCCAGTCGCAGGTCAGGCCAAGACGTATACCGTAAAGATTGGCGGGTTCCGCGCAGATGTGGCTGCACTTGAAGAACTGTCTATTCACAAGGCGGATGGTGAAGCGATTCAAGCTTCGGACTTCTCCGGTGCGCAAGACACTTATACCGCTTATGTGGATCATGAGGTCAACCAGGTTACACTGAAGCCTCAAGCTCTGAAAAAAGGTTCTAAAATCATGCTGCAAGAAACGACTGTACTAGACGGACAATCCTCCCTGCCGTTGACGCTGAATGTTGGCGAGAACAACTTTGCTCTCAAAGTCGTATCTCCGGATAATACGGGCAGCAAAACGTATCAAGTCAACATCGTACGCGCGGCAAGCAGCGATGCAAGCCTCCAAAACGTATCGCTGGAAAGTGCAGGGAAGTCCTATCTGTCGAACTTTACTTCGACGGTTCGAAACTACCAGGTGAGCGTTCCGGCAAGCGTTGCGCAATTGACGCTTACGGCATCGCCTGCGCAATCCGATACGCAAACGAGCTTGAACGGCCAACGTATTACGGGAGTTCAGAGTCTGACGTTGACTCGGGATATTCAAACCTTTGCGCTTGAAGCTTCGGCGGCGGACGGCACGGTTCAGACGTATACAATCACCGTGCTGCGCCAGCAATCCCAGCCGAAGCAACCCCCGTTGTTGTCCGAGTTGAATATGGGCGGGCTTAAGCTGGATGCCGAATTCTCATCGAAGAAACACTTCTATACGGCAAATGCCGTACAGCAAGGCGCGGTGAGCTTCACGGTAAGCGCGAATGACCCTACGGCTATTCTGTCCTCTAACGGCGTGGAGCGCGTAGGCAAAGGCGGTTTCAGTCAAAATCTGCAAGTCGGTCAAAATCTGATCGTAGTCAATGTCGAAAAGGCCGACGGAACGGCTACGCAAACGTACTCGATTGCAGTCGAACGTTTGGCGGATCCGGCAGGCGGAGGAGGCATTGTTCCTCCGGCTCCGACAGGAAGACCTGTTCAGACCGACGTGAACGGTACGCAGTGGAAGAGTGCGATCACGGTTGGACGCAGCGAGACAACGAAAGGCGCGAAAGTTGATACGCTGAGCTTACAAGACGAGAATGCGAAAGAAATCGTGCAAAAAGCCGAGCAGTCGCCGAATCGCAGCGTTCGGATGACCGTTGACGATCCAGCGGGATCTCCTGCCGACGAACGCATCGTCAGATTGGGAAGCAGCGCGATCAAGACGTTGGCAGCAGGCAAAGTGAAGCTTGAAATCGTCCTGCCGGAAGGCCGTCTGGTTCTTTCGGAAGCCACACTCAAAGGCCTGGAAAGCAAAGGCAACGAGGCTTACTTCCGAATCGTACCGATTAAAGATGCCGCGCTGAAGAACGAAGTGGATAGCCGGGTTCAAGCATCGGATCGCCTCGCGTCCGCAGCAGCCGGCAGAAGCTTGTCCATTGTAGGCGTACCGCTTGAAATCGAAACGAATTATTCGGCGGTGCAAACCGAAATTGTGCTTCCTCTAAAAGGAATCGCAGTTCCGAGCAGCCCGGCAGCAATTACGGAGCTGCTGTCGCAGATGGTTGTTTATATCGAGCATAGCGATGGCGAGCTGGAAATTCAGCAAGGAACGCCATACTATGATCAAGATGGAATCTTTGAAGGAATTGCGATTACGGTGGACAAATTCAGTACCTTTACGATCGTTCGCATGAACGGTACCGAAGAGTCCGGCACGCCGCAACCGTACTTGTCCGGTTACCCGGACGGAACGTTCAAGCCGTCGAAGGTGATGACAAGAGCTGAACTAGCGGTTATCCTTGCGCGGTTAACTCGCTCTGGTGACAGTGAATCCAGTGCTGCGAGCTATCCGGATGTCGCAAGCTCGCATTGGGCCGCAGACGCTATTGCATCGCTCCGCGCTTCCGGTCTGATGGTTGGGGACGGGGCGGGAAGATTCCGTCCGAACGCTCCTGTCACCCGTGCCGAAATGGCAAAAATCGCTTCCGTATTATTATCCGGCGTATCTTCTGCGTCGGCTAAATCGTACAGCGATATTTCCGGGAACTGGGCAGCAGCAGCAATCGCCGAAGCAAGTTCGGCAGGCGTGCTGAACGGCTATCCGGACGGAACCTTCCGTCCGTCCCAAGGGTTGACGCGTGCTGAAGCCGTCAAGATTTTGAACGTATTGTTCAAACGGACGGTATCATCCTCTCCTGTAAAGTCGAGCTGGCCTGACGTGGCGCAAGGACATTGGGCCACAGCAGATATCGAAGCGGCTTCCAGGCGGTAATTGATCCCCCGAAGCTTGCCAAAGCTCAAACGGCGTCATCAAAAAGAACCGGATGCGATTAACTTCGCATCCGGTTCTTTGCTTTTTATATTCGATCTTTTAAATCTGCTGCTCCCAAAGCTTCGCCTGATAACCCTTGACCTGCTGTTCCGAAGCTTCCGGCCATACGGTGCGGAAGTTATGCTTGTCCTGCGGAATGATTTCGACCATCTTGTCGATCATGTCCTGCGGGTCGAACTGCTGGGCCAGCATTTGTTCGCCTTTGAGCAGATCGGAACGTTTGGTGAAGTTCGTTTTTTCGTCGTACCATTTTTCTTTTTCCTCGAACATCATATCGTTGAAGCCGGTTTTGTAAGGTCCCGGATTGATCGTCGCGACCTGTACGCCGTAAGGTTCCAGCTCCTGCTGCAAAGCCTGCGCCAGCGCTTCGAGCGCGTGCTTGGAGGCGCAGTAAGGACCGAGAAACGGATTTACGCTAAGACCGGCGATCGAGCTGGTGAACACGATTTTGCCTTTCTTTTTGGCAACGAACTTGCGAGCGGCAATTTGAGCCAGTTCGATCGAACTGAAAAAATTCGTTTCGAATACCTGCCGCACATTGTCTATGGGAACTTCGGCAAATGGACCGGTGTGGCCGATCGCGGCGTTGTTGACGAAAATATCGAAGTCATGCTCTTCGACCTGCGCCCGGTCGAGCGGATTGTTGACGTCCAGCTTGAAGACTTCGATATCCAATCCTTCCGACTGGGCATATTCTCGAAACTCCGGTACCTGCGAGATGGTTTCCACGGTTGCGATTACACGGTGCCCGGCGCGGGCCAATCCGATCGCGGTTCCTTTGCCGAGTCCGCTGCCTGCACCCGTGATAAAGATCGTTTTTTTGTTTGAAAAAATAGCCATGATGTCGTCCTCCCAAGATGTAATTGATAAAAAAGTCCTCGTCTGTCATGCTTTTTTGGATTTACCCGGGAATGCGGCGCGGTAATCAAAATGTTCGTCCCGAACGATTTTCGAGTCCCGAAGTCCGCAGCTGACGCCGACTCCAAAACGCGTGTTCGATCCGTGCCGCGAAAAAGCAAAAAATCCGTTTACAGAACTGATGTTCGGTGTATAATATTGAAGTAAGAAACAGTTCGGCGGGTTTTGTGCATCGCGCCTTTTGCATCCGACTGCTTATTTTGACTTTGCCGAGGGGAGGACGATCATGTCGGGCAAAAGTCGGGTCGTCATGTTGGTTGATATGGAAAGCTTTTATGCCGGGGTCGAAAAATCCAGATACCCGCAATACCGGGAACGTCCTCTCGCCGTGGTCGGGGAGCCTTCTGTTCCTTCAAGCGCGGTGCTCGCGGCTTGCGCTATTGCCAAAAGGTATGGAATTCGTACCGGAGAACGTTTAAGCTCCGCTTTGGCCAAGTGTCCGGATCTGGTCGCGATTCGTCCAAGGATGGGCGAATATATCGAAATTTCCGCGCTGATCGCCGGTATTCTCGAAGCCTATACCGATCTTGTTGAACCCTATTCGATCGACGAAATGTTTATGGACGTCACGGGTTCGTCGCGCTTGCACGGCGGGAGTCCAGAAGAATTGGCTCGGCTCGTCCAGGCCCGTATCGCTGTTGAGACCGGCGTGCGCGCCAGATTCGGCATCGGTGCGAATAAAATCCAGGCTAAATTGGCATGCGATCTGGTCGCCAAACGGACGGAACGCGGCATCGTCCGCATACATACGAAAAAAGACTGGGAAACCTTGATATGGCCAGAGCCGATCACGCATATGTGGGGCGTGGGTTCGCGCATGGAAAAGCATTTGCTCGCCTTGCGCATTCTTTCGATCGGGGAACTGGCACGAACGCCGATAACCAAATTGAAAAAGCGCTGGGGTGTCAACGGGGAAGTATTGTGGCGCGTCGCGAACGGATTGGACGATTCCCCGGTCTCGCCGTGGACGGAGCGCGAACAAAAGCAGATCGGAACGACGATCACGCTGCCCCGACTTTATCGCGAAGCCGCAGAGATCGAGACCGTGCTGCTTGAATTGTGTACCGAGATCGGGCGCCGGGCCAGACGAATGAAGCGCATGGGAGTTTCGTTGTCGGTGGGAGCAGGAGGCGAAGGGGGATATCACAAAAGCGAAGGGTTTCGGCGACGCGGAAAATTGCCCGACCCTAGCGACATCACGGCGGAGTTGTACCGCGAAGCGCTTCGTTTGTTTCGGAACGGCTGGGACGGCATGCCGGTCAAAAGGCTTCATTTATCGTTGGACGGGCTATGCTCCTCGGATGTGTACCAGCCGTCGCTATTCGAAGACCGGGAAAGGCAAAGGCTTCTGGATCGGGCCATGGATGAAATCAAAGACCGTTTCGGCGAGACGGCGATCGTGCGCGGGCATTCTTTGACGAAGGCCGGACGTGCGCAGGACCGGGCGGACAAGATCGGAGGACATTACAAATGACGAAAAAACTCGAAGGCAACGGAATTTGGGAAGCCAGTCGCATGATTCTGCCGGAATACAGACAGCGCATCCTGCGCGCGTCGGCGGAAAAAGACCAAGGCCGGCACATTCTTTTACATCAGGACGAGCTGGATCATATCGCTGAGGCAGTCAAACGGTCGCTCGTGCTTCATTTGCCCGTCAAGCTTCGGCTGCAAGGGAATTCCTCCGACGAATGGGTGGAAGGAATCGTGACGGATGCCAGCCCTATGCAGGGAATGCTGCGTCTGGAAAACGAGTCCGGCATTCGCCGGATCGCCTATTCGGATATTTCCGGTGCGGAATGGAATAACGAATGAACCGCAAGCTTCCGCGGTCTGCTCGCGAAAGGAGTCCTGCCGATGAAAGCCACGGAAGAAGATTTTGCCTTGATTCGAGCGATGCTGGAGTTGCCCTACCTGATTCGGGTACTGGACGCGGACATGAAGCTCATCGACCGGTCCAAGCTGCGCACGCGGGCCGTCTTGCTCAGACAGCTTGATCGTCTGCGCGAAGAAGCGCGTTACGAGATGCGAGATCTGCGCCATGCTCTTCGTTCCCGCAATATCAAAATCGTGAGGCAGACCCGTCTGGAAGACAAGCTGCACGCCGAATACGTTTGCCGCGGGCATCATGACCGAATGGCGTTGATGTGGAGCCGCGTCAAATGCGACGTGGAGGAAATGATCGAAGCTCGTCTTGCCGCGGTAACGCCGCTATAATGAAAGTATCAACGTTGACGGGAGAGAGCGCATGACAGGAACAGCAGGAAAAGCGGCGGAAGGCGTATTGGAGAACGTCGTTCGGCAATATTTGCCGCGTTATGCGGGCACGCCCGAACAAGGAGCCAAAGGCTGGAACAATACTACTCGTTTTGTGGACCATGACCATGAACGTTTTGTGTTGCGGGTGTACGAAACGCATCAGGATTCGGAAAAAATCATGTTCGAGCATGCGGTTTTATTGGCCTTGACCGAAGCCGGATTGTCTTTCCGCACACCCGTGCCGCTACGTACGCCAAAGGGAGAGACGTTAGTTCGTTTGGAAGACGGCAGCGGACGTTTTGCTTGTTTGTTTGGTTATATCGAAGGCGTGCGCCCGGCAGACGAAGATTTTCGTCCTCTGCACGCGTTTGGAGAGACGGCGGGAGAGCTGTCCGCGGCGCTGGCCGTGATCGATTCGGGGCGACGGCCGGCGTACCGTCCTTATTACGAGTTGGGCGAAGCGTATCCGCTTTGCGAGATTGAACGGGTGTGCGAGTTGGCCGCAAACCCGCCGGCCGAGTTGAAGCAAGCGGCTTCGTCCCTGATCCGAATGGCGGAAGCTTATGCCGAAATTTTGCGCGGGTTGGAACATCTTCGAGGCTTACCGCATCAGCTTATACACGGAGACCTTAACGCATCCAATCTGCTGGTTCGTTCAAGCGAGCCCAACATCGTCGAAGCGCTGCTGGATTTCGAATTCTGTACGTACGACGTCCGGGCCATGGATGCGGCGGTTATCTTGTCCGGGCTTCCCGAAGGCGAAGCGTCGATACGCCTGTTCGTCGAAGGGTTTCGCAAAAGAGTCATGTTGAGCGACGAAGAAATCGATACCATTCCGTTACTCATGCGTCTGCGCAAGGTGGACGTTTTCCTGCATTTTCTCACCCGCTACTGGGAAGGGATAGACGACTGGACCGTGTTGGAAAAACAGGCGAATTCATTATCCCAAGACCTTGAGCGCATGCGGGCATATGAACCGGAATTGAAGTCTTTATTATCCAACATTTTAATCTAATTGAGAATGGAAAACCGGCGCCCTAAGGGCTTTAAAAGCCGGTTTTCCTTTATTTACGCCATGCTTTTATGTATACGCGGAAAATATTTTTTCTAAAATTCTGTTGATTATCATTCTCAATTAGGATATATTGTTCTCAGCAGCAGCGACACTTGAATTAAACATCCCATATATCCTGAAGGAGTGAATGCTATGGAAGCAAGCGTTTACCGTCAACATACAGCACCATCGGAACTTTACGGACAAATTTTGGATTTCCTGCATCGGTACGAAAGCCACAGACAAACGGAGCCTTCCCGACTTCGTGCCATGATCGAGGACGAAGAGACAGGCAGCCGTGTCGGCAACCTGACTGTAGTGAACGCCATTCAGTGTATCGGTCGGCATGAACCGATCAACGGAACGACCATTGCCGAGAAGATCGGTCTGTCGCGTGCAGGCGTAACCAAGATCGGAACGCGCCTTGTCCGTGAAGGCCTGGTCAAGCGCGAGCGTATGCGCCACAATCGCAAAGAAATTTATTACCGCCTGACGCCTGCGGGCCGCGAAGTCTTCGATACGCATTGCGAACTGCACGAGCGTGAAGAAGAGCGTTTCCGGACATTTCTGGGCGGATATAGTGGCGAGCAATTGGCTTTCGTCGGTGAGTTCCTGCGCCATGCCGGAGCGGAATTCGAACGCCAACAACTGTCGATGGAAAACGCTCGATGACTTCGGTAGGAACGCTGATCCGGGAACGGCGCAGCATCCGCAAGCATGATAGCCGTACAGTCAGCGAAGCTGAAATTAAGGATCTGTTGGAGCAAGCCGAGAGACTTCGTGGAATTTCGTCGGCGTACCGTTGGCGCTATGCGTTTGCCGCTTCGCAAGATTCGCGCGACCGCCTATCGGCAGCGATCATCGATAGCTTTACGGACGGCAAACCAGGACGCTTAATTCCGAAAAAACTGTCCGAATCCTTCCGTAAACGCACAGCCGCGATTCCCGCCAACCTGATCGTTTTCGTACATAAGGGTGAGAATGTGAGTGACGAGGAGAACAACTTCGCAGAAGCCTGTTGTACGCTGCAAACGCTGCAACTGCTTGCCTGGGAACGCGGACTTGGCTTGATGTTTCAACGCTAAGCCTCGTTATTGATTAGAGCTGTCGTTCAGGATCAAGCATCCTGTGCGGCAGCTTTTTTATTTGGTTGCAGTATCCAAACAAACGAATCGCAATTCGAAATGGCAAAACAAGGGTTATAGAAGGGAGAGGTTTTTTTATAACGGGAGGGGAAAACGTGAGCGAATTTTCAAGCACTGCCGAAAACCGCAAACAACCGCCGCGCGAAGTAGGAAACAGCCGATCGCGAAGCTTGATGTCCGGCATTCTGTTCGGAATCGGGTGTATCGCGTTTATCGACGAAGTCGTATTTCACCAGCTGCTGCATTGGCATCATTTTTACGATTTGTCCACGACGGGGGCAGGACTGGTTTCGGATGGTCTGCTGCATGCGTTCAGCTGGTTCGCTTCGGTTGCGTCCTTGTTCCTATTGGCCGATCTGCGCCGGAAGCGTGCATGGTTCCGCTCGCGTTGGATCGGCGGCGTGCTGCTGGGAGCCGGGTTCTTTCAACTGTATGACGGAATCGTTCATCATAAGCTGATGCAGATCCATCAGATCCGGTACGGCGTGGATTTGACGGCATACGATTGGAGCTGGAACATAGCCGGCGCACTGCTGCTTATCGCGGGAGTGATTCTAACGATTCGGACGCGGCGAGAAAAAACGGAACCTGGCGAAGGAGCACCGGCGCGTGAATAGAGTGAACGTTTTCGTTCATGCCCGTGCGGAACATGGTCATGGGACGGGCATGTCCGCAGTCGAGTCTACGCATCAGGCCGCGCAAGGCATCTCTGCTTTTGTCCCGCTTATGCTTTTGGCTCTGCCGCTGATGCTGCTCTATCTGGGTGCGGCGTTTTGGACCTCGCGACGCTACAAACCTTGGCCGGCTTACCGTTCGCTGCTGGGATGCGTTGGAATATTCGCTTGCGCCTCGGCGGTCGCGGGTCCGCTCGCCCAAGCTTCGCACGGCAGTTTCACCGCCCATATGTTCGGACATCTGCTGCTCGGCATGTTGGGTCCGCTGTTGTTGGTCTACTCCGCGCCGATCACGCTGCTGCTCCGAAGCTTGCCGCTCCGTTCTGCCCGGATATTGACGGGACTGCTGCGCAGCCGTCCTGCCGCTGTTTTGACGCATCCCGTTACCGCGGCGCTGTTGAACGTCGGCGGGCTGTGGCTGCTGTATACGACGGATCTATACGCAGCCATGCATACATCCGCCGTGCTGCATATACTGGTTCATCTTCACGTTTTCGCCGCCGGCTATCTGTTTACCGCTTCGATCTTGCCCGTCGATCCTTCTCCTCACCGTACGGGAATAAAACTTCGGGCTTGCGTGATGATCGCCGCTTTTGCGGGGCACGGCATTTTGAGCAAAGTGCTGTATGCGTCTCCGCCGCTTGGCACCGATATCGAAGATGCCCGAGTCGGCGCGCAGTTGATGTATTACGGCGGCGACGGCGTGGACCTGTTGTTGATCCTTTTGTTTTGCTATCGCGGATATCGGGCAGCCGGGCGTCAGGATATGCCCTCGACACCGAATAGGGCGGATGAAGTAAATCGAAATCTTCGTTCGGAAAAGGGGAAAGAGGGTATACATAGTACGTAGAGTGAAAGGTTGTTCGATCGGCGTCAGGAACGAAAAGATTCGCGACGCCGCTTATTCTCGAAAAAGAGAGGAAGAGAACCCATGTCGAAATTTTTGCAAGATTTACTGGAGCCTGCCAACGGATCGCTGCGCCCGCAGCCTCTCGATCCGCTAAAAATCGTCTCGGGACGCGTGGTCGCCTGCGATCCGCTGACTTCGACGCTGGAAGCCTTCGAATACGAGGTCAAGCCGGGTACTTATCCTGTGTATGCTTGGCATAGCGAACAGAAAGGCACGATTGCCGGAGCAGAACTGCGTTTTTCCGATAACAAGCCGGTGCGCTGGGAATTGGCCGTTCGTCCGGGACAGGATAAAAGCACGCTAAAAGAGGATGAACTGTTCGGATATCCGGTCGATGCGGGCATCGGAAGTTTCGCCGACGAAGACGCGATCCGCGCGTTGGAATCGTTGGACGGCCGGCTTCAGGAAGAACTCGGCGACGAATATATCAGTCTGTACGACGATCTGATCGCGGATGTGCTGGAAGAACATGACGGAGTATGGGGCAACCTGACCTCGGACGAAGAAGCCGGGCTGAATATCATCATGTTTACTTCGGGCTTCGGCGACGGCTTTTACGCTTCATACTGGGGGATCGACGAGAACGACGAAGTCGTGTCGCTGCTGACCGATTTCCAAGTGGTTCGGGAAAGCGATGCCGCGAACGATCTTTCGGAATAAACGGTCTATGCTGCGCGCCGGGAAGGCTTTACGTCTTCCCGGCGTTTTTTCGTCTGCTCCCGCGTGCTTCGTGGTACAATGCAGAAAAGCCGAAGAAGGCGACCGAACAGACCATCTGCGGAGAATAAGGAGGGGTTCGACCATGAACAAAGCGATACATAAAAAAGAACACGAATCTGCGGAAAGCGGAAGTGCCGATAAAGGCTTGAGCATGTCCGAAAAACGGAGCACGCTGAAAAACGTAACCTCCCTGTTGGAACATGCAGGAGTCGATTATGTCGTCGGCGGAAGCGGTATGCTGCTCGGACTGGGGTTAACGGATGATGTACGCGATTGGGACCTGATGACCGATGCGTCCGAGGCCGAAGTACGTTCAGCGCTTGCCGATGCGGACCTGGTCGAAGAAAGCGGCCCGAGCGAGTTATACGGAAGCGGCTGCAAGCTGCGAATCGAAGGGACGAACCCGGAAGTGGAGATTATTGTCGGATTTGCGATTCGATCTGATGGGAAAGACTGCCGGATGCCGGCTTTGACGGCGGGCGTCCGGGGCGGAATTCGAATCGCCAGTCCGGAAGTGTGGCTGGCGGCGTATACATTGATGGGACGCGCGGAAAAGGCGAATCTGTTGGCACATTATCTGGATCAAAACGGAGCAGACCGCCAATCGATTGCCCGGATGCTCGAAGAGCCGCTGCCCGTCGAACTGGCGGAGAGGCTGAGTCGCCTTCCGCTGCTTCCTGAGCGCAAATAAAAAAACGAAAAAGCAGACCTGCGTTCGCCGATTTCTGGCGGAGCAGGTCTGCTTTCTTTATGCCGGATTCAATCACCGCAGTTTCCCGCATTCGGCGAAATCCGCGCGACCACGTCCGGCGCTTTCCTCCGATTGACCAGCATGATGCTTCCCGCGATCATGGCCAGGCCAATCAGCAAAGTCGCAGTCGCTTTTTCGCCTAGCAGCAGGATACTGAACAAGTTCGACAACACCGGAATAAGAAACGTATAGGCGCCGACGGTGCTGACTTCTCCGGCATCGATCAACAGGAAATAAATCAACCATCCTGCCGCGATAACGAATACGGAAATAAAGAGCAAGATGCCCACAAACTCGGTATTCCATTCGATGGCGCTCCAGCTCTCCGTACTTGTGCCCAAAAGCAGAAGGGCTATGCCGCCGATCAATAACTGTACGGTCACGGCCCAGACGGAGTCAAGTTTCGTACCTTGCTTCTTCATATATATAGTACCGAGCGCCCAGCATAAAGCAGACAGAAGAGCGAGCGTGATCCCCAGTGCCGACAGATGACCTTCAAGCCCTCCCAGACTGATGACGGCCACGCCGGCAAATCCGGTCATCAGTCCTGCAATCTTGAACCGATTCAATTGCTCGCCCAGCCAAATCCGGGAGAAGACTCCAAGCAGAATCGGCTGCAAAAAGACCAGCGTAGAGAAGAGTCCGGCAGGCAAATAAGCAATGCCGATCGTCTGTAAACCATAGTACCCGCCGACATTCAGCAGACCCAGCAGCATATAAGGCCCAGCGTTTTGTTTCCAACGGAACAGCGATACTCGGCGCAGCGCAACAGGCAGTAAAATAAGCCCGCCGATTAATGTGCGCATACCGGAAAAAAGTAAAGGGGGTGTATGGGGCAGCGCCATTTTGTTCAGCGGCCAGTTGATCCCCCATACAATCACCAGGAACAAAACCATTCCAAGTGTTTTTTTAGGCGAAAAAGTTGCAGGCATCTTCGATCATTCCTTTCAAGTATTCGATACGGTTGCTTTTTTTGCGAGTTGTCTAAGCGTATACTGAAATTAGATATAAAGAAAATGAATGTTTTGCATGAAGGAGATAACGATTAAGTTATGACGATTACTCAAATTGCTGTATTCGTTCGTGTAGCAGAGATGCTAAACTTCACGCGAGCCGCAGAAGAGCTGCATATGACGCAGCCTGCTGTCAGCCACGCGGTTGCGGCAATTGAATCAGAGCTTGAGACCCGTCTTCTGCTGCGCGATCGCAAACGTGGCGTGGCATTGACGGGAATTGGTGAACAGGTGTTGGTCCAGTTTCGCGCGATTCTTCAACGGATGGATCGGATTCATCAACAGGTTGCCGCGGAGAAAGGAGTCGAAGTGGGTCGTGTGTCAGTAGGGGCTTTTCCGTCTGCTTCCGCTTATTTTTTGCCTGCATTAATCCGCGAAATTCGTGAAAATTACCCGAATTTACATTTTGATCTGTATGAAGGTACGGCTGATGAAGTTCGCGAGGGCGTGCATGAGCGCAAATACGATATCGGACTCGTGCTGCTTCCGGCACCGGGGCTTGAAACCGTGAAATTGGCGGACAGTCGTATGCTTTTACTGCTTCCGCCAGATCATCCTTTACGTGAACGCAAAAGCATTTCTATCCAAGATCTGGGCAGCGAGGATTTGATTCTTTGTCGGGGCGGGCATGAGGTGGCCGTGTTGGATGCGTTTGAACGGGAAGCAATCGAAGCCCGAATCACATTCACCACACACAATATGAGTATGATGCTAGGGATGGTCGCGCAAGGGCTAGGGATCGGCGTCGGTTCGGAAATGGCTTTGTCCATGCATCCGCATACGCTTGAAGTTCGCGAAGTCACACCGCCAATCGTTTGTGAAATCGGCCTTGCGGTACCTTCTTTGGAAGAGGCTTCGCCAGCGGTACAGCTTTTTATCCGGAAGGCTGTGAAGCGTTTCGTGTACGATAGCGCGAAGCTTGACCAAGTTAAAGGTAAGGTTGGTCAAGCTGCTAGGATGTAGTAAACTGATACGGGGGAGTTTTTATCAAAACGGATCGAGGAGGCAAAGACGATGACGGAAGAAGCCAAACGCAGCATGGAGCCATTCAAATGGGTCGACCACGGCGAAGGAAAAGCCTCGGTGATTTTGACTGCCGGACTTTACAAGGATGAAGTGTTTGCGGAGCGCGCAGATGAAGGATTCGAAGGAAGCGGCTACGATTGGGGTTCTCTCGCCGCTGTATTTCTGGAAGAGAAGATGCCGCATCTTGCCGACCGCGTCAAATTTGATCCGGAAGCCGATATGTTTGCTGCTTATTCACACGATGTCGAAGCATTGGAATTGTTTATTTACGGATTCAAAGACGCTTGCGAAGACGACGTATTGATTCGTGATCTTTTTTCCCGGGCGGAATTGGATTAAAAGTCCTAAGTCCCGATCTTGCATGAAAAAAGCCCCAGTAAGCAATTCGTTCGAATGACGGGTATTCCCCAGCCAGGTGTATTGATAACATGGAAAAGCTTTGTTATTTATCGCTTTAGAGGTTAATTTTAGTATAAAAGCGTTAAAAATAAGGCACTTTGGTTTAATAAGCCGAAGAGACATATTTATCAGAAACCAGGAGGGGTACATAATGAAAAAACTTTGGACGGCCGTATTTTCGGCCATGTTGGTTGTAAGCATTACAGCCTGCGGAAACAACGAGGAAACGGCGACTACCGAAACTCCGGCAGCGACGGATAACACGGCGCCTGCGGAAACGACAACAGAAGCGCCTGCAACTGAAGCAGCAGAAACGCCTGCTGCGGAAGAACCGGCGGCTGATGCATCGTCGATGTCGGCCGAAGAGCTGTTGAACAAAGCCCAAGAAGCGACCAAAGAGCTGAAGAGCTACAACATGGTAGCGAATATCGATCAAAGCATGACGCTTAACGGCGAAGAAAATACGTCCAAAACGACTATGAATACGGATATCGTCCTTGATCCGATCAGCGGTTACCAAGAAATCAAAGCTGATGCGGCAGGCACTTCGACCGATATCAAGCAGTACATCACGGCTGACGCGATCTACATGGAAGTGGAAGGGCAATGGAGAAAGCTTCCTGAAGAACAGCGTTCGCAAATGATGAGCACGTTGGAAAGCGGATCGAATCTGGAAGCTTCGTTCGATCAATTCAAATCCGTTGCCAGCGACATGAAGGTGACCGAAGAAGGCGACGATTACGTGTTGACCGCTTCGTTGTCGGGCGACAAAATCAAATCGATGGCTTCCGACATGCTGGGCGGTAGCGACGAGCAATCCGCGGCAGCTCTCGATCAAATGAACATCGAAGAAATGAACCTGACTTACGCGCTTAACAAGGAAACCTTCTATCCGACCAAGTCGCTGATCGATATGACGATGTCTGCGGAAAGCGGAGAAGGCGATCAAGCCATGAGCATGTCGATGCATATGATCATGGACAGCACGATTTCGAAGCATAACGAGATCGAAGCGATCACCGTTCCCCAAGATGTCGTAGATAGCGCACAATAAGCTGCTTATTTTCAGCCGACTGCACTCATGCAGTCGGCTTTTTTGTGTCTGTGCGGAATCGGCTTCCCACGGCCGACCATATGGGATATGCTAAGAATTAATAAGAGAATCAGCGGCCAAAGGTGGAATCGGACCATGACAACAATTGATCACTTTACTATTATCGAAACCTTTTCTGACAATGGCCGCAGAGCCGTCTATCGCGCGGTAAACGAAGATTCAGGCGAAACTGTAATTTTGAAAATATTGCGTTCGGGGACAGCGGATTCGCAGGAAGTGATTCGTTTCAAAAGGGAACATCGTCTCTTGGACAAGTTAAGTGCCGAAATCGATGGGATTGTACGCCCGACTCAACTTGAAGAACGCGGCGGAATGCTGCTGATGCAGTTAGAGGATATCGGCGGACGCTCGCTGGATCGCATCTGGGCGGAAAGTCGGCCTGACTCGGAGTCGTTCCTTCGTGCAATGGTTGCTTTTGTTGAAATTCTGGGTGAGGTGCATGCGCGAGGTATTATTCATAAAGACATCAAGCCTGCGAATCTGATTTGGAACAGGACGACTCAAAAGCTTCGACTGATCGACTTCGGATTGTCTGAGGACTCGACAGCCGGAGAGATCGACATCGTGAGGCATGCCGCGCTGCCGGAAGGCAGTCTCTCGTACATGTCACCTGAACAGACAGGACGTATTAATCGAGGCATTGACTTTCGAACCGATTATTATTCCTTCGGCGTTACCTTATACGAACTAGCTGCGGGCTTTCGCCCTTATCAGGAAGAAAACGCGCCGGAGTATCTATTTTCGTTAATGGCGAAAAACCCCGTCCCACCCCATCACCTTACACCCGAACAGGTCTCTCCCGCTTTATCCCATTTGATTATGAAGCTAATGAGCAAGTTGCCTGAGGATCGTTATCAGACAGCAGAAGGGATCAAGGCCGATCTTTTGCGCTGTATCCAAGGAGAAACCGACTTTGAGCCGGGAAGCGGGGATCGCCAGGAAAAGTTCAAGCTGCCGCAGCGTTTATATGGACGGGAAGCCGAGCTTCGTCAGGCTACAGCCTTTTTTGGTGCGACTGCCGGAATGCCGCCAAGACTGCTTGAAGTCGCGGGTGAAGCGGGGATGGGCAAGACCGCCTTTGTCAACGAATTGCGAGCTACGGTTGCCGGCAAAAAGGGACGCTGGGCCGAGGGGAAATGCGATCCTTATAATCGCAGCCTGCCGCATGCAGCGCTTATTCAGGCGTTCCGCGGCTTAATGGTCCAGATGGAGGTCGAGGAACAGGCAAATGGTTTGCATCATTCGGCAACAGCTGAAAGTTTGCGCCGAGAACTGAATGGGGGCGGTATATTGGTTGCACGGTTGATCCCGGAACTTGAAGCCTGGATCGGCTCTTCCCCCGAACTGCGCGCGCTGGCACCCGCTGAAGACACGAGCCGATTTTTTCTGAGTTTTGCTGCTTTTGTTCGAGGGTTATTAGATGATGGCCGACCGCTGTTTCTATTTCTGGACGATATGCACAGAGCCGATCCGGCAGAAATCCAGTTGGTGGAACGACTGTTGCTTGATCCGAAGCTGCGCGGGCTTTGTGTAGTCTGGGCTTATCGTTCCGACGAATTGGGCGAAGGACATCCTTTGTCCGGTTCGGCAGAGCGGATTCGCGCTTCTCGCGAAGTGAGTGACGTTGAATTGGGCCCTTTAACGCAGGACGCGGTCGAAGTTTTGATTGCCGACACCTTGCATGCGGATCGGGAGAAGATTCGTTCATTGGCAGAAGTCTTACGCCTTAGGACACGGGGAAATGCTTTGTTTGCCCGGGAAACGCTGCGTGAATGGCATCGAGATAAATGGATTGCATTTAACGCACCCCGAGGAAGCTGGGAATGGAAAGCGCAGCGAATTGCGGAAATGCCGGTTAGTGACGATGTGCTGGGGCTGTTGATGGAGCGCTTGATGGACTTGGATCGGGATGTTCGGCGAATTTTGACGCTGGGCGCGGCATTGGGTTCCGGATTCGATGCAAACTTGCTTGAACGGACAAGCGAAGTCAATCGGGTCACGATAGACCGCTGCTTGGAACAAGCGCTCGAAGAAGAACTAATTGTCCGTTACCTGCTTCCAGAATCCATATCTTCTAGCGATGCGTCGGCGCATTATCGATTCCGGCATGATCGAATTCAGCAAGCCGCTTATGAGATGCAATCGCCGAGCGAGATCGTTCAACTGCATCTGAGGATTGGCCGAATATGGCTTGAACGGCTGGATCACAATCCGACTGACTATACAAAAGACTTGCTTGAAGCGGTAGCTCATTTGAACAAGGGAATTGCCTACATTGAAGATGAAGCAGAACGCGAACGATTGATCCGATCCAATATCGAAGCAGCCGGAATAGCGAAGGCGGCTTACGGTTACGATACGGCATGGGAATTGGCACAAGCGGCTGCAAAGCTGTTGGGAGAAGAGCGTTGGGCTTTGCGGCCGGGCTTAACTCGCAGCGTTCTCTTTTTGTATGCGGAATGCGGTTATCTATGCCGCCGAATCGAAGAAGCGGACGAAGCTTGTGCCGAGTTGGTTGCCCACACCCAGAGTCCGTTGGAATCAGCCCGACTTTACGAGATGCAAGCTGCTTCTTATCTCTATCTGGGCCTGATGAAGGAATCTTTGGATTCGGGCAGAAAAGGTCTGTCGTTACTCGGTATTCGCTTGCCTGATCGCGTACGGATGACAACGGTTGCTGCCGAATTGGGCAAGGTGAAACTGAAGCTTGCTCGTACTCCGATCCGACGATTGGAACAAGGTCGCGAAATGAGCAATCCCCGAATCAAGCTGGCGATGCGTTTGTTGATTGGGATGTTTCCGCCTGCTTTTATTTCGGGCGAGCAGCCTTTATTCGGTTGGCTCGTACTCAAAAAGACAGCACTGACGCTCAAGTATGGCCTTGCACCGGAGTCGGCGCTTGCTTTTACCGGCTATGCACTGCTGTTGTCCGGATTGGGAGACGTTCAGGGGGCATGGACATTTGGAAGTCTTGCGCTTCGTCTTGATGATCGCTTCGACGATCTTCGATCGCGCAGTGCGACCCAGGTTCTGACGGCACTATTCACTCGAATCTGGAAGGAACCTTGGCGCCGCCTACCGGAAGCGTTTAATGAAGCGATTGATTCCGGCCTACGTTCTGGTGATTTATTGTATTTGGCGCATGCGTGCTACTACATCAATTTGTGGCACCCAACCTTGGATGTGAAAGCGCAGATTGAAGAAAGCGAGAAGTATATCGCTTTGATTGAAAATACGGGATATCATGAAGCGTTAGCCACAGCCAAGCTTGCCCGGCAGCAGTGGAAGGGACTGGCGGGGATGTCAGAAGACCCTGTATCTTTCGATGGGCCGGACTTCAGCGAGAAGCTCTGTCTGGCACAGCTGGAGAGTGCGGATTATCAATCGGGGATCGCAATCTACTATTTATATAAAATGAAACAGCACTTCACCTTCGGGCAATACGATGAAGCCGCACATTATATCGATCAAGCTGAAGCTTATGTGGGAGCGTTGGCAGGTTCGGCCTTTATGGAGGAGTATGCGCTGTATCGCTTTTTGATCAGCGCTTACGCCAGCCCTTTGCATGATGCCAGAGCACATCGCCGCAGACAGCATCGCATGAGCCGCGACTTTCGCCGTATTCGAAGTTGGGCTGCTCATAATCCACACAATTTTGCTTGGCACGAGCTGCTATTGCGGGCTGAACGTGCACGGAAATCGGATCAGTCGGCTGAAGCTGCCCGATTATATGATCTGGCATGTCTGGAAGCGGAGAATCGGGGGCCCGTGCGGTACAAGGCATTAGGATTTGAATTAGCCGCAGCTTTTCATTTTAAAAAAGGACATGTCGATTATGGCGCTTATTTGCTTGGAAAAGCGATGTATTATTATGCGGTCTGGGGAGCAGAGGGGAAAGTACGGCAGTTGGCGCAGCGCTATCCGCAGCATACCGTCTCCCATGCGCGCGAACGAGTGCAGCCCGGCATGTTTACCGCTTCGTCAGACAGCATTGATCTTGACGTGTTGATGTTGGCTTCGCAAGCGATCTCGCGAGAAATTGAACTGGATCATCTGCTTCAGGCGCTGATGGAGATCGTGATCAAAAATGCAGGCGCACAGCGAGGATGTATCTTGCTTCGGCAAAGCCCTATGATGGTTGAAGGTCGTTATATCGCGGACGGGGATCGAATTTCAGTCGTTGTCCGGGAGACGACGTTGTACGATCCTTTACCGGAAATGCTGCTGAAATCCGTCGAAGAGAGCGGGAAGACGCTGATTGTTGACGATGCAGGAACAGAACCTTCGCTAGCGGGCGATCCCTATATTCGGCTTCATCGTCCGCGCTCTATCGTCTGCATGCCGCTCATTAACCAGAACCGAACCGTTGCGGTCATTTATTTGGAAAACAATCTGGTTACAGGTGCTTTTACGCAAGAACGAATGAAGGTCATCAACCTGCTTTCCCGGGACATGGTCTTTTCCTTGGAGAATGCGGGTCTGTACGAAGAGCTGGAGCAGTCTGAAGCCAAGTATCGCGAACTGGTGGATAATATTCAGGACGGCATTTTCATGATTCAGGATGGGCGATTCGTCTATGTTAATGCCGCCTTGGCGGAAATGCTGGGTTACCGCACGGACGAGATGCTCGGCGCGCCGTACAATGCGTTTATTCATCCGGAAGACGCGGAACGGGTAGAAGAGTATTATCGCAGCCGGATCGAGGGCAAAGAAACGCCGTCGGAATACGAGGCTGAACTTTCTCACCGTGACGGCGTTCGGATCGTGACCGCGATACACAAGGTAAGCGGCGTCTCTTATCGGGGGAAGCGAGCCGTGCAGGGAACCGTTAAGGACATCACCGCCAGAAAAAGAGCCGAACAGGAGCTTCAACGTCACAAAGAGAACCTTGAGGAGATCGTCGCCGAGCGCACCGAAGAGCTCAAGCGCAATAATGAAGAATTGAATCGTTCCTTGAACCTCATCGAACGGCTATCTGTCACGGATGAATTGACCGGCCTTTACAATCGTCGTCATTTTAACACGGTCTTTGCCGGAAGCATTGCTCGCGCAAACAAGAAAGTACGCTCGCTGGCCTGCCTCATGCTGGATATCGACTATTATAAAAAGTACAACGATACGTATGGTCACTATGAAGGGGATCAGGTGTTGAAGCGTCTGGGCGGTGCGCTCCGGCGTTGTACCGCTGATGGACAAAGCTTTGCTTTTCGTCTGGGCGGCGAAGAATTCGGCATTCTGGTTCCCGGCGTCAGCCGGGCAGAAAGCGAGGAATTCGCGGAAAAGGTACGTCAGGCTGTAGCGGCATTAAAAATTGAGCATGTACAGAACCCTGAGTTTGGCATTGTGACCGTCTCAGTAGGCGCAGTCTGGGCACGGGGGATGGGGATCGAAGAGGAAAAGCTGTATAAAATGGCGGATGAGGCTCTGTATACGTCCAAGCATACGGGGCGTAACCGGGTGACCATGCTGGAATACGATTGAATTGTTTTGAAACGAAAAGGGGGTCTGCGCGGGCAAGCATGGCTGCGTAAGGCATCCTTTTTGATGAACGCCTGATCCTTACATAACGATGTAAAGTCCATTTTGACGATATCTCTCGATATTAGGCTTATGCGTCTTTGCTATAGTAAGCCATAGCCTCAGGATATAGACGATTCGAAGCCTGCGTGGCTCTGTTTCGAGCTTAAAAGACCGCGAATCCTTACGGGATAAGGGATTGCTCCTTTTTTGCGCGAAAAGGGCGTCGGAACTGGTTATCAGGAATTCCGAGGACTGAGCATGGAATTTGACTATAACGCCGTCTTGGCGGCTTTTAAGAGCGATTGACACTTTGCTTCCCGATGCCTAATATCATACTCAAAGTCACGGACGAGCCGCCGACAGGCAGGCACCTCCGAATATCCGGCAGAGAGGAAGATCAACATGACACAAGCGAAAAGTTCAAATTTGGGGTATCCGAGAATCGGTGAAAAACGGGAATGGAAAAAATTGCTGGAGGCGCATTGGTCCGGCAAGATCGACGCCGCCGAGTTGGGAAGCGAAACGAAAAAGCTTCGTCTGGAATACCTGAAGAAACAGCGCGACCTGAAAGCGGAACTGATTCCGGTCGGCGACTTCTCGCTCTACGACCATATTCTCGATACGGCGTTTACATTCGGTCTCGTTCCGCAGCGCTTCACGGGCGGCGCCAACACCGCTTCGCACGACGAGAACTGCAACTGCGCAAGCGGCGGACATGACGAAGAGCCGACAGCAGCAAAGGATGCAGGAACGAAATTCTTTGCTCCGAACGAAAGCGGCGCGTATGGTCTCGATGCCTACTTCGCTGTAGCGCGCGGAACAAAAGCTTTCGCGGCTTCCCCAATGACCAAATGGTTCGATACGAACTATCACTATATCGTACCTGAGCTGCAAGGACTGTCGCCTAAGCTCACGGTTAACCGCCCGCTGGCCTTCTACCTGGAAGCCAAAGAAGAACTGGGTATCGACGGCAAGCCGGTCATCGTAGGCCCGCTGACTTTGCTGAAGCTGGCACGCGGTATTGAAGCAGATCGTTTCGACTCCCTGCTGGATGAATTGATTCCATTGTATGTGCAAGTGTTGAAGGAACTGAGCGAAGCCGGCGCACAATGGGTGCAGATCGACGAGCCGATCCTGGTTCTGGAAACAAGCGACGAAGACGTTGCACGCTTGCGTAAAATTTACGAAGCCTTCAATACCGCTGCGCCTGAGCTGAATATCCTGCTGCAAACGTACTTCGAGTCGGTATCCCGCTACGAAGAAGTCGTACAGCTTCCGGTACAAGCGATCGGTCTGGACTTTGTTTACGATCGTGGTCGCAACCTGGCGGCTCTGGAAAAGAACGGCTTCCCGCAAGACAAGATTCTGGGCGTCGGCATCATCGACGGCCGTAACATCTGGCGTTCCGATCTGAGCGTGAAGCTGGAGCTGCTGCGCCGGATCGAAAAAGCCGCAAATGCGAAAGAACTATTCATTCAACCGTCTTCGAGCTTGCTGCACGTGCCGGTCACGACGCGCAGCGAAGAAAAGCTGGAAACGAAGATCAAAAACGGTCTGAGCTTCGCGGATGAAAAACTGGCGGAAATCGCGACTCTGGTCAAAGCGCTGAACGAAGGCGATGAAGCCGCGGCTGCCGAAATCAAGGAAAGCGTGGACGCTGTTGCCGCTCTGAACGCATCGCCGGAACGTAACGACGAATCGGTACGCGACGCGCTGGGCAAGCTGGATGCCAACCGTCCGGAACGTTTGTCGCCTTATGCGACGCGCCGTGACGTGCAAGCCAAGCATTGGCCGCTGCCGCTGCTGCCGACGACAACGATCGGAAGCCTGCCTCAGACAACCGAAGTTCGCCAAGCGCGCAGCAAGTGGAAAAAAGGCGAGTGGAGCGAAGCGCAATACGTGGACTTCCTGCATGCCGAAACGGAGCGTTGGATTCGCATCCAAGAAGAAATCGGCATCGACGTGCTGGTACACGGCGAGTTCGAGCGCAACGACATGGTCGAATACTTCGGCGAGCAGTTGGCCGGGTTCACGACATCGTCCTTTGCCTGGGTACAATCGTATGGTTCGCGCTGCGTGAAGCCGCCAATCCTGTACGGAGACGTGAAGCTGCTGAGCCCAATGACAGTAACCGAGAGTGCATACGCACAATCGCTCACAGAAAAGCCGGTCAAAGGCATGCTGACAGGCCCGATCACCATCTACAACTGGTCGTTCGTGCGTGACGATCTGTCCCGTGCCGTTGTGCAGAACCAGATCGCTCTGGCACTTCGTTCCGAAGTGAGCGCGCTGGAAGAAGCAGGAATCGGCATGATCCAAGTGGATGAGCCGGCATTGCGCGAAGGTCTTCCGCTCAAACGCGAAGACTGGCAGGCGTATCTGGATGATGCGGTCTACGCATTCCGCGCTTCGACGACAAGCGTGCAGGATGTGACGCAAATCCACACGCATATGTGCTATGCCGAGTTCGGCGATATTATTCAAGCGATCTCCGATCTGGATGCCGACGTCATTTCGATCGAAGCCGCGCGCAGCCATGGCAACCTGGTATCCGCGTTCGAAGACGACACGTATGACAAAGGCATCGGCCTGGGCGTATTCGATATCCACAGCCCGCGTCTGCCGGACCAATCCGAGATCGAATCGATCGCGCAGCGTGCGCTTGAAGTTCTTGATCCGGCCCAATTCTGGATCAACCCGGACTGCGGTCTGAAAACGCGTCGCGAAGAAGAAGTCGTGCCGTCGCTGAAAACGATGGTTGCCGCAGCCGTCGCTTTGCGTGAGCAGTTCGCGAAAGCAGGAGCAGCAGGAGGCGTCGGAGCGACCGGCGACCGGATCTAATGGGGCTGCTCGACGAACTGCGAACAAGAGTGATCGTCGCCGATGGGGCGATGGGCACGCTGCTGTATCTGAACGGCATCGACCGCTGCTTCGAAGAGCTAAACCTGACCCGTCCCGAGCAGGTGCGCCAGATTCACCGGGCGTACCTCGGCGCGGGGGCCGAAGTGATCCAGACGAATACGTATGCAGCGAACGATCACAAGCTAAAACGTTATAATCTGGAGTATGAGCTGGAGTCGATCAACCGGGCAGGCGCCCGGTTGGCCCGCTCCGCCGCGGAAGGCACCGGGGCTTACGTTCTGGGCACGATCGGCGGTATCCGCAGCACGAAGCCCGGCGAAGTTTCGCTCGGCGAGATCACGCGGAGCAACGAGCGCCAGATCGAAGCTTTGCTCTCCGAAGGTGTAGACGGTTTGCTGCTGGAGACTTTTTACGATCCTGAAGAATTACGCACGACGCTAGCCTTGGCCCGCAAAAAAACGGATCTGCCGATCGTGGCGCAGGTCTCGACGCAAGATTCCGGTTATTTGCAGGACGGAAGCACGTTAGCTGAGATGTTTGCCATTTTGGAAGGGTTGGGTGCGGACGTCGTCGGATTGAACTGCCGACTCGGTCCGTTCCATATGAATCGTTATTTGAAACAGGTTCCGCTGCCGAAGCATGCGTTCCTGTCGGCGTATCCGAACGCAGGTCTGCCCGAGTACAACGAAGGCCGATTGAGATACCGTTCGGGAGCGGACTATTTCGGAAAAAGCGCTCTGGATCTGCGCGATCAAGGCGTGCGTCTGATCGGCGGATGCTGCGGTACGACGCCTGAGCACGTGGCCGCGATGGTGGAGTCGGTCAAAGGCGCCGCGCCGATCACGGAGAAAATTACGGAAGCGCTTCCCGGAACCGAGTTGCAGCGGATCGAGGTTCGCGAGACGGTTGCCGAACTTGCAAGCGCGGGCGACACTCCGCCTGCGGAAAGACTGTTCCACGAGATCACTGCGGCGAAAGATCATTCGGTTATCGTCGAGCTTGACCCTCCGCGCACGCTGCGTACCGAAGGCTTTTTCAAAGGCGTGCAAGCGCTCAAAGAAGCCGGAATCGATGCGCTTACGCTGGCGGACAACTCGCTGGCAAGTCCTAGGATCGCTAACGAATCGCTGGCTTCGGTAGTCAAAAACAAGTACGGCGTGAAGCCGCTGGTGCACGTCGCCTGCCGGGACCGCAATATGATCGGGCTTCAGTCCCACCTGATGGGTCTGGCGGCTTCGGGCATCAATCAGATGATTGCCATTACCGGCGATCCGTCGAAAGTCGGCGACGTGCCGGGCGCGACATCGGTTTACGACTACAACTCGTTCGATCTGATCAAGCTGACCAAGCAGTTCAACGAAGGCCGTCTGCCTTCGGGCCGTTCGCTCGGTCTGCGCGCGAATTTCTCGGTCGGAGCCGCGTTCGATCCGAACGTGCGCCATCTGGATAAGGGCGTGCTTCGCCTGGAGAAAAAGATCGCAGCCGGAGCGGATTACTTCATGACGCAGCCTGTGTATGATGCAAAGCGGATCGAAGAGCTGTATCATGCGACCAAGCATCTGAAGCAGCAGATTTTTATCGGCATCATGCCGCTGATCAGCGCGCAAAATGCTTCCTTCCTGCATAACGAAGTGCCGGGCATTCGCCTGACCGACGAAGTGCTGGGCCGGATGCAGCGTTACGAACATGACAAAGAAGCCGCGATGCAAGAAGGGATGAACATTTCCCGCTCCTTGATCGACGTGATTCTGGAATACTTCAGCGGGGTGTATATCATGACTCCGTTCCTGCGCTACGAGCAGTCGGCGGAGCTGACCCGTTATGTGCACGAGGCGGCAGCCAAGCGCAAAAGACGTAACACCCTGTTGGGTTAATTAATCGGTTTCTATTTTTGAAAAAAGAGCTTTCCATGCGTTCGCTGATGCGGCGCGGTGGAAAGCTTTTTTTACCGTTCGAAAGCTGTCAGCTGCTCATTCAGTCCATGATGCCGTCATTGTAATAGTTGATGATATCCCGGCGGCGGATAATCCCGAGGAATACGCCGTCGTGATCCGTTACAGGCACGAAGTTCTGATCGGCGGCGAGGGTCAGCATATCCTCCATATCCGCATCGATGACGACTGATTCGTTATGCCGATACCGCTTAATGCTGTTGAGCGAAATATCGGACATCATCTCCAGATTGAAGTTGAATGTGTTTTTTAGCTTCCAAAGCAGATCGCCTTCGGACAACGTGCCTACGTATCGGCCTTGCTCGTCGATGATCGGTACAGCGGAATAATGATGCTTCTCCAGCAAATCCATCGCTTCCATCATCGTGGCGGAAGAGGGGATATGCTTGACTTGATCCTTGGGTAAAAGAAAACGCGAGACTTCCATGTAAGTGTACACTCCTTAACCGTCGAATTTCCGAACCCTTATTCCTATTAAAACATAGTTGAGGTCTTTTTTGAACGTTTAGCGAGTTATACGACAAAAGCGTAACTATTTTGGCGCATAGACCGTTTTTGAGTAGAAGGGTTTTTTGGTGGCTGAATGAATGGGATGTCGCAGGAAGGTGGAGATGAACTTGTTGAATCGATCGGTATTAAGCTTTAGGGAGCAGCAGCGTGAAGGTTACCCTTGTAATTTTAAGCATGCGGATTTTTGGGTCGACGGACAGCGGTTGTATGATTCGATTCTACGGTTGTACCCCAATATGGACGATATCGCTTGCCTGGGATTCGGGAGCGAAGCTTTTCAAAAGAAGCACATCGAAAAGTTATTGTTGAACGCAGCCGCGGACTTTTCGGACGACCGACGTGCTCTTTATATCTGCCCGGCATGCGGTGATTTGGGCTGCGGAGCCGTATCTCTACGAATTAAGCGGGAGCAGGGGATGTTTGTTTGGTACGACTTCGGGATTGAAAATGAAGGGGATTCCATGCCGAGGGTAACTCCGTTGCCCGGGATCGGTCCTTTTTATTTCGAAGAGCGAGCTTATATAGAAACGATTCGTTCTGCTTATGGGCTAGGGGGATTTCATTGGCCGAAAGAGGCAGGCAGTCATTCGCAAGGAGGAGATTAGCATATGAGCATTTACCGTCGCCACTGGGCCGTTTTTTCGTTGCTCGGAGTAATCGCGATCGCGGTTACGATTTCCTTTATCCGCTATGAGCCGATTCGTTATGTCGAGGCTGAGGAAACGAAAGCGTCGCCCGCTATGGCTGAACGTATCCGGAAGGAGAGTGCGGAAGACCAGCTGCTGCTTTTGGAACACGAAGGCTGGACGTATGCCTATTACCGTCGCCCGGTAGGATTATACGAGAGGGTGAATATTCAGGTCATCGATTCGGACACTTTTTATACGGTAAAGGCCATTGTCGATCATGCACATAACGAACAGTTTATCGACACGGACAGTCTGGTTCGTTTCAAAAATGAATCCGGCAAAAAAATCGAAATCGGAAAAACGGAAGGACATTGGGATTCATGAAGCCAAACAAGAAATGGTGGCTGTCGTTGGTTCTGTTAGGGGCGGTGGGGGCGGCTTGTTTCCTTTACTGGCCGAAGCAGGTTCATTTGGACGCACAGGGCGTGAAATACCATCTGGGCGAGACGAATGCGGGGCATGAAGAGTTTGTGCAAGTCAAGATCGACGGCGAGGTTTGGATAGATTGGAAAGGCATTCCGACGTTTTCGGGTACGATCGATACGGGAGACGACCGATTGGAATTAACCGAGGATCAGAGGAAAGTCAAAGTGAAACTCAACGGCATCGCTGGCAATAATCTGATTTCTTACGGAGGCTTTGATGCGAATACGGGACCGTTCACGTTCGTGTACGGAAGATTGTATGCCGACAAATCTTTTCAGAACGTCACGCTGAATATTTTCGAGGAAACGGAAGGCGGCGGTTCGGGATGGGGCAGCGATTCGGGCTTAATGGTCAGCGCGCCTGCTTCAAGCCGAACAGAAGCGCTTGAAGTGGCAAATACGCTGATCAAAAAGGATATGAAAGGCGGAGTATTGAAGTAGACCGGGAGAGCGAAATCAGATGATGGCGAAAGGGTGAATCACATATGTATGAAAACTTAAGCCGAAGGTTGGACGGATTTGCCGGAAGCAAACGCCGGGTGAAGGAAAAAGTAGAGCCTGAATGGATCGAAGCCGCGGAAAAAGAGCTGGGTTACCGCCTGCCGGATTCGTACAAATGGTGGCTGCAAGAATTCGGAATGCTCCGCCTGGGAGGGACAGAGATCTTTACGTTGGCTCCGCCGGAATTTCAAGAGGAAGCTCCCGACGACCTGATCAATCAATATCGGTTAAACATCGAGCAGGACTGGATTCCGAAAGATCGGTTATACCTATTCAAGCCGGATGCGGATGCGGAGTTTTATTTTGACGTCTCACGGCCGATTCGGGAATCGGACGTACCGGTCGAATACCCGATTATGCTCTTTGAGCCTTTTGGTGCAGAGCCGGAAGAATATGCGGATCATTTTGCCGGATTTTTGGATCGTTTGCTGCAAGAGCGAGGGCATTGAACGGTATACAAGGCATAAAAAAAGATCGCCTGCTGCATCCTTGCGGATCAGCGGCGATCTTTTTGCATCGGTCATTTTGACGTCGCGCCTTCCGGCAGCAGCGCTTTGATCCGAAACGCCATCCGCAGTCGCAGCGTTTCTTCCGGGTCTTTCAGACTGCGGCCGATGATCTCCTCGCACTTTTCCAAGCGGTAAATCACCGTGTTGCGGTGGATGTACAGCCGTTTGGCCGTTTCGGCGAGCTGGCAGTGCGTTTCCATATACACGGACAGCGTTTGAAGCAGCATATGATGGTCTTTTAACGTCTCGTCTGTAAAGCCTTGCATCGTATCGGTATAAAACTTGCGCAGATGCTCGTACGGGATCATGCGCAGAATTTCCGGCACTTCTTTGGGCTGATAGATTTCGATAAAACGGGTCTTGCCTGCGATTCCGCCGAAATAGAGAGCTTCATTCGCTTCCTTATAAGAGATCGGAACATGGGCAAGCGGTTGAGCGTAACTGCTGAAGCCCAGCGAGAGATCGGAGCCGTAATGCGTAGAGATTTTGGTTTGCAGTCTCTCCAGCAGTGACACGAAAGACGGCTCGACCGTTTTCCAATCGTCAATCAGCGGCATGAGCAGCACATAGGCGCGGTCATGGGTGAACAGATGAAGAGGATAGCGGAAGTTGGCCAGCTCGGCTTCGAGATGCTCGGCGATCCGATCCTGTTCCGCTTTGTATTGGACGAAAGAAGTCGTTTTTTCCGTACCGTCCAGCTTGGCGACCGCGCATATATAACGTTGGTCGCCCGACAGTCCGAATTCGCGTCCGCGGCTGGCGATCTCTTCGCTGCCGGAAAATGCGCCTCCGATAAAGTTGGCGAAAAAGTCGTTTTGAATCCGCCGCCGGTTCTGCTTGAGTGCGTTTTCCTTCATTAACTCGAACGCGATGACGTTGGTTGCCTGTTCGACCGTCAGAATGATAGAGCTTTCGGCTAAAGGAACAAACCCCTCGATGCACAGATAATGAAGCTGGCGATGGGTGTAGACCGGGAAAAGAGTCAATGTCTCGCGTTTTTCGTCCAAAAGGGAAAATGTCGAACAAATCGAAGGCGTTTCCAGAAAGTGTCCGCCTCCGGCTACGGAAGCTTCAAGTCCGGCCGCCGTGGAAGCTTGTGAGAACTGTCCCGAAATCGGCTGTAAATAAGGACCGAGCAGCAGAACGGGCAGGTTCAGCAAGGAAGATAGTTGGTCGAGAAGTTTGGGAATGCCTTGGCCGCTCATGATTTGTTGGGTAAATTGGCGGTGGGTCTGCATGGCGTTATGAAGCTCGGTTGTCCGCATATCGAGGATATGACTGAGTGATTTATTGACGATATCCCCCAGCGAAGTATTGGCGGGAAGCTCCAAGAGCGGAAGATTTAACTCGTTGGCCAGCTGTACGGCGGACTCGGGCATACTGCCTAGATACCGTTTGCTTTTGATACCGAGCGCGGCGCAGCCTTGCAGGCTCATAACCCGAATCAGTTCGAGCAGCGCGGACAAATCGTCTTTTAAATGAAAAGCGGTTGTAATCAGCAGCTCATTTGGTTTTAAATAAGGGATAATATCGGGAGCATCCATCATGTTGACGGTAAAGACTTCGCGATTCAATCCTTTTGCTCCCGCTGTGATGATCGTTTCGTTGAATACGGGCAGTTTCAGTAAGTCGTCGAGTTTCATTGTTTTCGTGCCCCTTTGGTTAACATGTACAACAAGTCTTTTGATTCTTCTACAATTCCGTGAATGATTTCAAGGTGGTTTTATTCTACAATTAATCAATCGCATTTGCCAAGTCATTTAAACTAACATCGGTTAAAAATCGTATAGAGTTGGAATAAAGGCTATAAAAGGCATGACATGCATGAAGGAAACAACCCGACCTGCAAAACATGTGTTGAAACGAAAAGCACGTCGTCGAGAACATGCGCTGTATCGGACGGACAAATCGAGGAGGCGTTAACAGATGACAAAGTACCGCGAAATCCATGCACCTTTGAGAACGATTATGACTCCGGGGCCTGTAGAAGCTGATCCGAGAGTGCTGCGCGCGATGGCGACGCCGATTCTCGGACAATTCGATCCCGAATTCACACGGATGATGAATGAGACGATGGACATGCTACGGCAAACGTTCCAGACGACGAACCAGTGGGCTTTTCCGGTAGACGGCACATCCCGTTCGGGCATCGAAGCCGTTCTGTGCAGCCTGATCGAGCCGGGCGATAAAGTGCTGATTCCGATCTTCGGCCGTTTCGGCCATCTGCTTACGGAGATTGCCGAGCGCAACGGAGCCGAGGTTCATCTGATGGAATGCAAATGGGGCGAAGTCTTCGATCAACAAGCGGTGATCGACGAAGTGGAGCGCGTGCAGCCGAAAATTCTCGCTGTCGTGCACGGAGAAACGTCAACGGGCTGTATGCAGCCGCTCGACAAGATCGGTCCGGCTTGCCGCGAACTCGGCGTTTTGACCGTGGTGGACGCGGTGGCTTCGATCGGCGGTACTCCGGTCAAAGTGGACGAATGGCAGCTCGATGCGGTAATCGGCGGCACGCAAAAATGTATTTCCGTACCGTCGGGCATGGCGCCGGTCACGTACAACGAACGCGTGGAACGCATTTTGGAAAGCCGCAAAAAAGTCGAGCGCGGCGTCGCGCAGGAAAGCGATCTGCATTACGTGGCGCATCCGATCCGCAGCAACTATTTCGATCTTAGCCAGCTTCAGGATTATTGGGGCCCGCGTCGCCTGAATCACCATACGGAAGCGACGTCGATGCTGTACGCGCTACGCGAAGGCTTGCGCATTTTGTTGGAAGAAGGATTGGAAGAACGCTTCGAACGTCACAAATTGCATGAAAAAGCTTTGATGGCAGGAATTCGCGGCATGGGTCTCGAATTGTTCAACGACGTCGCCTGGAAACTTCCGGTCGTGACTTGCGTGAAAATTCCCGCGGGCGTGGACGGCGAATCGGTGCGCAGCATGCTGCTGAACCAGTTCGGGATCGAGATCGCAAGTTCGTTCGGGCCGCTGCACGGACAAATCTGGCGGATCGGCACGATGGGCTACAGCTGCCGCAAAGAAAACGTATTGTTCGTATTGGCAGCTCTCGAAGCGGTATTGATCCGCCATCATGCGCCGATTACGGTAGGACGCGGCGTGCAAGAAGCGCTGGACGTGTATGAGCAGGTAGAAGCGGGTGCTTTGGCTTTATAAAGAAATATCGCAACAAAAAGGATTCCGAGCATTGACGGAGTCCTTTTGCGTGAGAATACGTGATTCGGATTTTTTGGATATTCCTGCTTTCCTGCGATACTGCGGAGAAGTTTTAAACGGAAGGTGAAGCCATGCGAAACAGGTTAACGTTAAAGTCAGGATTGGCAGGGCTTCAGTGGTTGTTTTTTCTGTTCACGAATACGATGGTTATTCCGATCACGGTAGGCGTGGCTTTTGATCTCCCGCAGGAGAACATTCGATTTTTGATCCAGTGTTCGTTTGTGCTGACCGGTCTGGCTTGTATGGTCCAAGCCGGCCTGGGGCATAAGCGGGCCGTGATGGAAGGACAGTCCGGTCTGTGGTGGGGCGTCATTTTGAGTCTGTGCGCATCCGCGCCTTCGCTCGGGATCTCGCTTCCGCACCTCGGTTGGAGTTTGGCCGTAGGCATCATGATTTCGGGCGTGCTCACGATATTGATCGGCCTGTTCGGATTATCCGGCCTGCTCTCGAAGCTATTCAGCCCGGGCGTGATGGCCGTGTTTATGTTTTTGCTCGGCTGCCGGTTGAATACGATCTTTTTGCAAGGCATGCTCGGCATTACTTCAGGCCCTTCCGCCGTAGGTTCGCAGATTCAACCTCCCGTGTTCTTTTTGGCTTCGGCGGTCGCTTTTTTCGTAGCCGTGCTGTCGGTCAAAGCCAAACGCGCGATCGCGCAGTATGCGCTGTTGATCGGTATCTTGGGCGGCTGGGCGCTGCATGTGCTGTTTTTCGGATGGGATGCGGCCGTGGGAGCGGAAACGAACGGTACGGGAGCGGCGAATCCGGGCATGAATCTGTTTCCGCTCGGCGGACCGGAAAACGGACTCGATCTGGGCGTAGTGATCATTGCGGTGATTGCGGGCTTGATCAACACATCGAATACGTTCGGCGCTTTGAAAGGTACGGATCTGATCTACGGACAGGAAGCTTCCGTCGATCAGTACCGGCGTTCGTTCACGATTAGCGGCGCATTGGCCATATTATCGGGACCGTTCGGGATGGTCCCTTACGCGCCTTACGTCTCGTCGATCGGATTTTTGGAACAAACCCGGATACGCGAACGGCTTCCGTTCGTGCTGGGCGGCCTTCTTTTTGCGCTTATCGGTCTGATTCCTCCGATCAGCGGCGTGCTGACCCATTTGCCGCTAAGTATCGGCAGCGCGGTGCTATTCATCACGTACCTTCGTCTGATCGGTTCTTCGCTGCATTACTTCGGACAGATTCGGATGAATACGGCGAACCTATATCGAACGTCCGCTCCTTTGTTTATCGGTATTATCATCATGGGCTTCCCGTCAACTTATTTTTCTTCGTTGCCGCCGCTGCTGCGTCCGCTGCTGGGCAACGGATTGCTCGTCGGTATTTTGTTGGCTCTGGTATTGGACCGTTTAAAAGCAAATGCGCCGGAGCGCAGCTCCAATCTGACTTCCGAAGAAGTGCTCGGCAAGGAACAAAACAAAGGCTTCAGTTGATTTGTAAGAACCATGTAAACTTTTTTTGTTCAACATCAACAGCCGTGCTTCTTCATAATCTACGTTTTTGCTAATGAATTGCCGCGTCAAGCTGATAAAATAAGAACCATAAATCAAGAAGGTGAGAATACATTACACAAAGCAGTGATGTTATCTTACCGAAACCCGATTATTCGTAAACGATACATCGGCGCAGGCAACCAAAAAGAGGGAGTGGAGCGAACATGTCTACAAATTTGGCGGGGAAATCAGTGGAGGAAACACAGGTACGGGAAGCAACCAATGTAGACGACTCTTTAAAACCGAAACGGGACGGCGAAAGAACGGTAGGTCCAATCGCGTACATGTTCATGTGGATCGGGGACGGCGTCAATCTCGGCAACATGACGCTCGGAGCCAGCTTGATCGCGGTGGGGGTCGCGACGTTGAACGCGTTCCAAACGTTCGTGGCCGCGATCTTGGCGATCGGCATCATCTCGGTTATCTTCGCGCTCAACGACCGATTCGGTTATCGGACCGGCATTCCTTATGTGGTTCAGTTGCGCATGTCGTTCGGCATTAAAGGTTCGGTCATCTCTTCATTCCTGCGCGGCATACCCGCGATCGTCTGGTACGGATTCCAGAGTTGGGTCGGCGGTACCGCATTGAACGAAATCGTCAAAGTGCTGAGCGGCGGCGCTTTCGACAGCGTTCCGATCTGCTTCATCGTGTTGCAGGCGGTACAGATCGTGTTGTCGCTATACGGGTTTCATGCGATCAAATGGGTGGAAACGCTTGCCTCGGTCGTGATCATGCTCGCTCTGGTCTACGTGTTCGGTCTGCTGCTCACCCAGCATAGCGAAGATATCACGAACGTATGGGTCAATGCGCAAGGAACATGGGGACTTCCGTTCTTCGCGTTCATCATGGTCTTCCTCGGCAATTATGCGGCAATCTTCCTTAGCGCCGCCGATTACTCTCGTGAACTGAAGTCCGGAATCAGCGACAAAAAACGCAGCGCGCTGTACTTCGTGCCGATCATTATCGCTTACGGCTTCGTTCTGACGATCGGCGCCATGATGGCGGCCGCGACAGGCATTTCGAATCCGGTCAAAGCTTTTGCGGTGATCGTGGACAATCCGTATATTACGGTCGCGGTATCGGCGTTTATCGTCATCGGCGCGGTAGCCGTCAACATGGTCGCCAATATCGTGCCTCCGGCTTACGTGATCTCGCTCGTGACCAAGTTGAAATACAAAGCTTCCGTCGTGATTACTGGTCTGTTGGCTCTTTGTTCTTTCCCTTGGGTGCTGGTGCAAGACTCTTCGGCCAAAGGCTTGAACACGTTTATCTTGATCTACTCCGCTTTCCTCGGTCCGATCGTCGCGATCTTGCTGGTCGAATATTACATTCTGCGAAAGCAAAAAGTGGACTCGGCCGAGTTGTACCGGGAAGACGGCGATTTCAAAGGGTATAATCTGAGCGCGATTCTCGCCATGCTGATCGGGGCGGGTGCGGCGTTCCTGCTGGTGGATATCGGCTGGATCATCGGTTTCGTCACGGCGGGTATCGCCTACGTGCTGCTCAGCAAATACGCGTTCAAAGGATCTTCGTTTAAAAAAGGAACCATCTACGATACCCATTCAAACTGAGTCAAAAGGAGATATCATATGGAAAAGTTCGATCTGATCGTACGCGGCGGCAGCGTGGTGCTGCCGACCGGCGTAGCGCAAGCGGATATCGGCGTCGTCAACGGCAAAATTGCCGCAATTGCGGCGAAGCTTGAAGGCGAAGCGGTGCAGGAGTGGAACGCGAACGGTCAACATGTGCTGCCGGGCATGATCGACGTGCATGTTCACTTCAGCGAGCCGGGACGCGAGCATTGGGAAGGATTTACGACCGGTTCGGCCATGATGGCTGCCGGAGGCTGTACCACCTTTTTCGATATGCCGCTGAACGGGATTCCGTCGACGGTAACCGAAGAAGCGCTGCTGGACAAAGTCCGCCTGGGCAACGAGAAGTCGGTTGTCGATTTCGGTCTATGGGGCGGACTGGTTCCGGGCAATGAAGACGATCTGGAGCCATTGGCCGAAGGCGGCGTGATCGGGTTCAAAGCGTTCATTTCCACCACGGGCAACAAAGAATTCGAAGCGGTGGACGATATGACGCTGCTGACCGGGATGAAAAAGATCGCGGCGCTCGGCAAAATCCTGGCGCTGCATTCGGAAAGCGCGGCGATCACCAACTGGCTCAAAGCGGAAAAAGAAGCCGCAGGACAATTCGGCGCCGACGATTATCTGGCTACGCGCCCGATCATCGCCGAAGTCGAAGCTGTCGAGCGTGCGCTGTACTACTCCGAAATCACCGGCTGCGCCCTGCATTTCGTGCATATCAGCTCGGCGGCGGCGGTCGCGAAGATCGAAGCGGCCAAAGCCCGGGGCATGGACGTGACGGTCGAAACCTGCGCCCATTACCTGCTGTTCAACCATGACGATCTGCGCGAAAAAGGAGCGATCGCCAAATGTGCGCCTCCGCTGCGCGAAAAAGAAGAACAGCAGCGCCTGATCGAATTGCTGACGGCAGGCAAGTTCGATATGTTGACTTCCGACCATTCGCCTTGCCCGTACGATATGAAAGACCCGAAAGACTTCAATCTGTTCCAGGCCTGGGGCGGAATCAGCGGCGGGCAGTTCACGCTGCTGGCTGCGCTGGAAGTCGCGCTCGCGAACGGTATTCCGTTGGAAAAAATCGCCGCTTGGACCGCATCCAACCCGGCGGAACGCTTCAATCTGGCCGATCGTAAAGGCACCATCGCCGTCGGCATGGACGCCGATCTGGCGATCGTCGATCTGAACGCAAGCTTTACCGTAACGCCGGAAAACTATTATGCCAAGCATAAAGAAAGCCTGTATGTCGGGCATACGTTCCCTTCGACCGTTATCGGTACAATCGTACGCGGCCATATCGTCGTCAACGGCGGAAAAGTCGAGGCGGCGCCGGCCGAAGGAAGCTGGCAGAAGCCTGCGGGCTTCGAAGTTGGCGAGCAGCAGTTGTCGGCGCAAGAGTAAGCATGCAGTAAAAGTGGTTTTGAAAGAGAAAAGACCGCTTCTCCGTCATTTGGCGGGGAAGCGGTCTTTTTTGTAGTTTTTAAAAGTCGCAAATGCTGGAACAAGAAAGCTGTCCGCTAAAGCCGACTTGAGTCTTTTAAAACTCGAATACCACCATCTGATGGCAAGACCATTCCGGCACAGTGCACCGAATCTGTCCGTTTTCCTGCGAAAACGGGAGGGGAAGGCGTTGCGGCGCCAGATATACTTGGTGTACCGTATGCTGCTCGGCCAATCGGATATCCGTCGATTTGACGAGCGGCAGATCCTCGATCACTTCCGTATCTTTACCGCGACGCACGGGAGAAGCGTATAGCAGATGCAGCACGTTGCGGTCGGCGGCGGATTGCCGTTGCAGCGTGACGATGCCTTGTGCGGGCAGATCGACGCTCAGCATCCGCTCTCCTGCCGCCGACTCCAACAATCGATCCAGCAGGTGCAGCAGAATTTGTTTGACCGGCAGACTGCCATATTCGGCGTAGTCGGCGAACAAATTCCATGCCGCGTAAATGCCGTCTGTCCCTTCGGTGATTCCCGGTCCCGCGTCTTGCAGATCGGAAGGGGCGTGACGATGAGAGCTGAAGGTGAACAGGTCGCGGTTAAAATACGGATTTTGCCGATTGCCAAGTGCTTTTCCCGTTTCGGCCAAATCGATCTCGTAGGCATTCGCATAAACCAAGAACGATGCAGGGCGAAGTGCAGGAAACTCAAAGTGAGGACGCACGTAGGTCGGATTAAAAGGCGATCTTCCTAACCATTCAGCGCCGAGTTTTAAAGCAAAAGCCGATTCGTCCGTCAGCAGTCCCGATTGTCCGGTAGCCAAAATCTTTCCGCCTTTTGCCGTGAACTCGTTCAATTTGCTTTGCAGTTCCGACGTAATTCCGATACAGTCCGGCAGGATCATGATCTTATAGCGAAGCCAGTCGCTTTCGTTATCGACGATATCGAATAGATAGTGCCCTTCAAGCAGGATTCGCACCGCGCCAATATCCGCTGCCGAGATCGCTTTGCGATCAAGCGGTTGATCGCCAAACGCGGTTCCTGCCGCTTCCGCCGATAGTAACGCGATATCTGCTACCGACACAGCTTCGCGGCACCATTCTTCTTTCGCTTCCACCTCGGCATAGGATTCTCCAATGAGCGCATAGGTTGCAGGGTCCATTTCGCCTAACGGATGCAGCTGATCGCCGACCGAGCAGCCCGCGCCGTTTGCCAAACTGAGTGCCGCTTCGTAACGCAAGGCGTTGGGATGCTTGAAGCCGCCGAACTCGCCCCACGACTGATGGAATTTTCCGGTCATGCCGAGCACGTCCATCCCGAGTCCCTGTGCGTAACGAGCCGACAGCGGAAAATGATCGTATCCCCACCCGCCCGTGGGCAGCGACTCCAACTCCAAATGCGTATTGAGCGCAGCCAGATCGCGCCGTCCGCGCCGGATATGTCCGTTATTGTGGAACAGCGGCAGATCCGGCTTTAAGGCATGAACGGCTTCATCCATCGCGGCTCCGTATTTCAGGTACGTTTCTTCCCAAAGCTGCTGCATGTCCGCCGTATTCCGAGGATCCGAGCCGCGTTTGCGAATCTCCGCCACGCAGTATTGGCAGTAGCATTCGCGCACGCCGACGATATCCAGGAAAATGCCGTCCGCGTCGTAACGTTCCACGACTTCGCGTACCTGGTTCGCCAGCATTTCCAAGTAAGGCGTGTTCATGCAAAGTTGATGATAACCCGGTTCCATAAAGTCCGAGGCCCAGTTGGTTCGCTCTTGCTTGTCGCGGATCAGCCATTCGGGATGGCGCCGAGCCAGCTTTTCATCCAATCCCGCAGACAAATAAACAGGCGTTTTCACACCGATCTCATGCGCCGCTTCGATCTGTGCACCCAGCAGGTCAAATGACAAATTCGGATGAATTTCATTCGCTTCGGACGGGTGATAGGCCCATCCGTGATGACATTTGGAGAAGACGGTAACCGAATCCACATGACCGAGCTTCAGCATGTCTTGGAATTGATTTTTGGAAAAGCGCTGCCCGATGTCCCCGATCGCTTCCGACGTATGAAAATCCAAATGAACCTGACGTAATCGCATTCCATGTTCCTCCCTGATTGGCTAGAATATCGTACGATATCTACCACTCTATCGGATATTTAGGCTTAAAGAAGCTGACAATATCGACTACGTATCGTACAATTTCTACATCGTAAGCAAAAGGTAAGGGCGATCGTATGCGGGAAGAGCTGGATAAAAGGATGCGACAACGCTGAAAGGATTGTAACGCGTATCCGGTGATTGAAAAGGAGTGTGGGTCGATGCGGACGCTAGAGTTTACTATTCCGCCTTTTCCGCAAATTTCTGCAATCGGACATGGGATCTGGCGACAGGGGATGATGCACGCCGAGCGGGTGTTCGGGGCGCATGACCTGGTCATCTGCGGATCGGGTGCTTTGTATATGGAAGAAGAGGGAGAGCGATACGAGATCGGGCAAGGAGAGATGTTGGCGTTGGAGGAAGGCTTGCACCACAAGGGCTACCGTCCGACTGAGATCGATACCGAGGTGTATTGGATTCATTTTCGACATGTGATTCCGAGTGAGCCTAAGCCGCAGCTGCACGAAGAATCGGCACCGGGTCAACCGTTGCCGCCGAGATCCAGTCAGGAAACCGCTCCAAGCCCTGGCGTTGTCCGCATTCCAAAGTTCGGCAGAATCGATCTTGCTTCGCTGCGGCCTTTGCTGGATCGGATGCTGCGTCTGTACGAAACTCCGACGCTGGCACGTTCTTACGAACTGCATGTCTTATTCGGCCAACTGCTGCTTGAACTGCAAAAAGAACTTACCGTGTCTCAAGTGCGCTCTCGTGCGGATCAGTTGGGGGAGGAATGCGCGGCTTACTTAGAGCGCATGCTGAAGCTTCCGTTCGATTCCGAGCAAATGGAACAGGATCTGCATTATCATTTCGATTATTTATCCCGTTGTTTAAAGCAATACACCGGAATGAGCCCGCTGGCTTATCGGCACCATTTACAGATTGAACGCGCCAAGCGGTTGCTGGCGCACTCGGATGATCCGCTTGCGGCGATCGGCGAGCAGTGCGGGTTTCGCGATGCCAATTATTTTTCCCGATTGTTTAAAAGGGAGACGATGCTGACTCCGGGGGAGTATCGACGGCGGCATTCTGTTTTTCGGATATGAATGTTGATTCTGGGGAAAATCCTGTTCGGGAAAGAAGCGGGGGCGCTGCGGGAGAAATTCGTTAGCGTATGCTTCCGATGTGCCTTTCTTCGAAAGGCTTCAGGTCGCGTGTTGCATTGGGGAAGCTGGATCGGAATTTTCATAGGAAGCTTCCCAACTGCAAAGGCGAACGCTAACGCTTCTACACTGAATTTCTCCCTCCGCTAGACGCTTCGTTTCCTGACAGGATTTTCAAAGAATCAAACGGGTAGGGTTTAGGGGAGGAGTAAGTTCTATTTAATCGAGGTCATCGGCCATGATGGATGAACAATTGCTCTGATTTGCTACAGTGCTTTAAAGGCAACGTGGGAAGAGCAACTCGTCTCTAATCACAGCTAGATTGATCTTTAAGCAATGTAGGCACTATATTCGTCGTCAAATCGTCCAAATAACAGCTCTACATTGCTTTTTCGACAAGCTAATTTATTACTGCTCGTTTTATTCAACTCTACATTGACGAATCGACAACGTAATGAAAACCTTTAGCAAAATCAGTTGTTTCGAATCCCCGTTCTTAAAAATTTCTTTTCCCAACCGCAATAAGCCGCGCCTAAGCGCAGCTTATGTGCTCTAATCATTCATCTATCCCAACTACACTAAAAAGTAAAAATAGATAAGCTCTGTTCCCGAAAGGCCAACAGGCAGCGGGTTCATTTCAGTGAAGGTATGAAATGTTCGCCTTTGAAATCGAGAAAAACCATTTATAGTTTCAATCCATTTTCTCGATTTCAACACGCGACCGAAACGAAATGAACCCGCTGCCGTCCGTAGGCCTTTCCCTCCCGAACAGGACCTTATCCTATTTCTGATTTCCGCCGAATCCGAAATAAGAAGCGGCGTTGCCGTACGCGATATCCTCCGTCATCCGTCCCAGCAGCTCCAGATCGTCCGGTGCTTCCCCGCGTGCAGCTAGCTCGCCGATCCATTCGCACAATACGCGCCGGAAATACTCGTGCCGCGTATACGACAGGAAGCTGCGCGAATCGGTCAGCATGCCGACGAAGCGCGACAGCAGGCCGTTGTCCGCCAACAGCGTCAACTGGCGGCGCATGCCGTCACGGGTGTCGTTATACCACCAGCCCGAGCCCAATTGCATTTTTCCGGGAATGCCTCCGCCTTGATAGCAGCCCATCAGCGCCAGCAGTGCCGGATAATCGCCGGGATTCAGCGAGTACAGGATCGTTTTCGGCAGACCGGATTCGATTTCAGCGCGGTCTAGCAGGCGGGACAGCGATTGGGTTAGGGGCAGGTCGTTCAGCGCATCGTATCCGGTATCCGGGCCGAGTTTGCGGAACATCGGCGTATTGTTATTGCGGTAGGCGTGCAGGTGCAGCTGCATCGTCCAGCCTTGCCGCGTGTACATGCCGATCAGACGGGTAAGCAGCTCGGTCCGATAGCGGGTGACTTCGATTTCGCTCAACGCTTCGCCGTTCAGACGTTTGGCGTAGATCCGTTCCAGCTCGCCCGCGTCCGCCGCTTCGTACTTGAGCGTATCCAACGCATGGTCGGACAATCTTCCGCCGCGTTCGTGGAAAAAGCGTACGCGTTCTTCCAGAATGTCCGTCAGCTCGGCAAAAGTCGAAGCGGTTCGTCCGGAAGCCGATTCCAAACGGGCGATCCACTCCTGAAACCCGGGTGCATCGATATTCAGCGCTTTGTCCGGACGGAAAGTTGGGAGCACTGTAAAGCGCTGCTCTTCCTCCGCCAACAGCCGATGATATTGCAAATCGTCCGCGGGATCATCCGTCGTGCAGACGATTTTTACGTTGGAGTTTGCAATCAGCGCCCGGCGCGTAAACTCGGCTTGCTTAAGCTTTTCATTGGCCTGCTCCCAAATATCCGGTGCGGTGCGTTCGTTCAATAGCGAGTCAATCCCGAAAAAGCGCCGCAGTTCCAGATGGGTCCAACTGTACAGCGGATTGCCTACGGTTCTCGGCACGGTTTCCGCCCAAGCAACGAAGCGGTCGTAGTCGGAAGCCGAACCGGTAATCCGTTCTTCGTCGATTCCGTTCGCCCGCATCAGCCGCCATTTGTAATGGTCGCCGTACAGCCAAGCCTCCGTCAGATTGGCAAAAGGCTTGTCCTCATAGATTTCTTTCGGATCAAGGTGGCAATGATAGTCGATAATCGGCATCTTTTGCGCATGTTCGTGGAACAGCTTGCGCGCCGTTTCGGTGGACAGCAGAAAGTCATCGTTCAAAAAGCCGCTTTTGCTAACCGCTGTATCAGCCGTGTTTTCCGATAAGCCCGAAGCTTCCGTTTGGCCCGCGTTCGTCGTTTTCGTATTCATAGCGTTACCCCCGTTTTAAAGATAGCCAGTTCGCGCACCTGATTTTCCTCGTTCCGCGTTTTGCGTCCGCTGGCGACTTCGATCAAATAATCAATAAACGATTCCAAAATTTCTTCCATCGGCCGTTCCAACAGCGGTCCCGCGTTGAAATCCATCCAGTGCCCTTTTTTGGCGAAAAGCTCGTTGTTGGTCGCGACTTTGACCGTGGGCACGAAGCTGCCGAACGGCGTTCCGCGTCCTGTCGTAAACAGCACCAGTTGGCAATCCGAAGCCGCGAGCGCGGAGGAAGCGACCAGGTCGTTACCGGGTGCTTGCAGCAGGCTCAGCCCTTTTTTACGCAGCTTCTCGCCGTATTTCAGCACGTCCACGACAGCGGAGGTGCCTGCTTTTTGCGTGCATCCCAGCGACTTGTCTTCCAGCGTGCTGATGCCTCCCGCTTTATTGCCCGGCGACGGATTCTCGTACACCGTCTCGCCGTGCGAAAGGAAATACTGTTTGAAGTCGTTGATCAGCCAGACGATGTCTTCGAACACTTCTTCGTTTTCGGCACGGGCCATCAGCATTTTTTCGGCGCCGAACATTTCGGGAACTTCGGTTAAAATGGTGCTGCCGCCTTGACCGATCAGGAAGTCGGAGAAAGCGCCGAGCAGCGGGTTGGCGGTGATGCCGGAAAATCCGTCGGAGCCGCCGCATTTCAAGCCTACGTTCAGCTCGCTTAACGGCACGGGTTCGCGTTTATCGTAAATAGCCGCTTGATGCAGCTCTTCGAGCAGTTCCAGCCCGGCTTCGACTTCGTCTCCGACGTCCTGCGCGACCAGGAACTTGACCCGGGATTCGTCAAAGTCGCCCAACATCTGCTTGAACTCGGCGACGATATTGTTCTCGCAGCCAAGTCCGAATACCAGCACGCCGCCTGCGTTGGGATGGTTGACCGCGTCCATCAGAATGCTGCGCGTCATCCGGTGGTCATCGCCAAGCTGGGAGCAGCCGTACGGATGCTTGAGCACCGTCACATTGTCGAAAGGACCGAGGTCGGGATGGATTGCTTTGAATTCGGCAACCATGAGCTCGGCGACGCCGTTTACGCAGCCGACGGTCGGGACGAGAAACAGATCGTTGCGAATGCCGACTTTTCCGTTGCCGCGACGATAGCCTTCGAAAGTCAGTCCCCGATTCGGATAAGAGACAGGGTGCAATTCCGGTTCATATTCGTATTTTTCTTCGCCCGCGAGCGTAGTCTTGATGTTATGGGTATGAATCCATTGTCCGACCGGAATGTCTTCGGCGGCATAGCCGATCGGGGCTCCGTACTTCATAACGACGCCGCCTGCCGGAATAGAAGCGGTCGCGATCTTATGGCCTTGCGGAACGTCGCTCAGACTGGATACTTCCGTTCCTTCCGCGTCCAAATGCTCGCCGCCCGATAACGGGCGAAGAGCAACGGCAACGTTGTCGCGGGGATTCATTTTCATCAAAGTCCGCATATGGGTATTCCTCCTATACAAATTGATGGAGCCGCAATTGTGAAGAGTCAAGTTCTCGCAGATGACCCTCCAGACGAGCCGCTAAGCCTTGGATTTCATTCAAGTCGACGCCCCATAGCGCAGTCTGGCTTAAAATATGGGGGAGGAACGAATCGGGATCAGACCATGCCCGATCAAATATGCCCAATACCGAAGCTTCGTCCTGACGCACGATCCGATCCCCGCGATAGCTGTACAGCAATGCGGCAAAAGCAAGCGTGATCCGCGGAGGCAGCTCGCCCCGTTCCCGAACGTAACGAAGCAGGATCGGCAGCAGACGCGCTTTGAATTTGGAAATGCTGTTAAGCGAGATCGAGCGCAGCTCATGCCGGATCGACGGATTGCGAAAACGTTCCAATACCGCTTGCGCGTAAGTCTGAAGCTCTTCGATCGGGAGATCCAGCATCGGAATCAGTTCCTGTTCGATCATCGCTTGGAGGAACGTAGAGAAGGCTTCGTCGTTCATCACGTCTTCGACTGTTTCCAAGCCACTCAATAAGCCAAGCGGAACCATCGCCGTATGCGGACCGTTCAGCAAATGCACTTTTCGTTCGCGGTACGGCGTCATATCGGAAGTCACGACGACGTTCAATCCGGCTTTGGCAAGCGGGAATTCGTCCTTGATCGCTTCCGGGCCTTCAATGACCCATAGCAGATAGGGTTCGGCGGTTACGGCCAGTTGATCCTCGTAACCGAGCCGCTGCGCCGTTTCCTGCTCTCTACCGCGCGGGAAGCCCGGCACGATCCGATCGACCAGACTGCAGCAGAATGTGTTTTGCGTATCCAGCCACAGAAGGAAACCCTCGTCCAAGTTCCAATCTTCGGCATGCTTTTTCACGATTTCCAGCAGCTTTTCGCCATTGCGGTCGATCAGCTCGCACGGAATGACCGTGAAGCCTTTTTTACCCAGCGCGTATCGGCGATACAGTAAGGCGGTCAGTTTGGCCGGGAATCCGGCCGGAGGTTTGTCGTTCAAGTGATCCTCGGCACGATACACGATCCCCGCTTCCGTTGTGTTAGAGACGATGATCGAGAGCTGGTCATTATCCGCCAATGCCAGATACGTCTCATAATCCGTATACGGATTGATCAGGCGGTTCACGCTCCCGACAACCTCCGCGGAATCGACCGTCCGACCGTTTTCGATCCCGTTCAACAGCACGGTAAACAAATAGTCCTGCTCGGCAAATTTCGTATTCACTTCTTCCGAGATCGGCTGAACCAGAACGGCATTGCCGCCGAACAAGCCTTGATGGTTCATCTGCTGAAGCTGCCAATCGATGAATGCCCGCATGAAGTTGCCGCCGCCGAACTGGATGACCTTTTCGGGAAAAGCGGCTATTTTGGGTACGATACTGCGCGACAGTCTGGGTAAACGCGTCATGCTTTTGGCTCCTTTAAAATGAATTTTTGCACACGTGAACATTTTGCTGCGAAAAAGAGGATGGCGCCGAAAACGCAAATGGTATTCGGCTGCCTGCACGTTGAACATAGCGATGTAAGGTTGCATTTATTGGAAACCTCAAATTCAATATGGTCAACGCGCCTTCCCTTGACCGAGTCAGTGCTCTCGGTTGCTCGCAACCTCCGCTACGGAACGGCGCTGCACGAGCTTGCTGCCGAGCAGGCGCTGAATCGGTTCGGCGTTCGGCTGTTCCATGCGTTGAAGCAGGAGTTTGGTTCCTTCGGCGGCAATCTCGGACACGGACTTATGAATCGTCGTCAACGGCGGATTGGTATACTGCGCGAAGATCATATCGTCGAATCCGATCAAGGAGACGTCGCCGGGAATACCCACCCCGCGGTCGAAACAGGCATTCATCGCCCCGATCGCCATATCGTCGTTGCCGCAGAAAACGGCAGTCGGGCGATTGTTCAGATCGAGCAGTGTATTCATGGCCGCATATCCGCTTTCGATACTATAATCTCCGGCTACGAAATAGTCCGGGTTCGGCGATATCCCATGCGAAATCAGGCTATCCATATAACCTAAGCGCCGTTCGGAAGAAGACTTGAACCCCGGCTTTCCCTCGATGATCGCAATCGCGCGGTGTCCGCATTCGAAAGCATGATCCGCCGCCGCGCGTCCGCCGACCCGATCGTCCGACGCCACATTCGTAATCGACGGATCATCCAGCTGACGATTCAAGACAACAAGCGGAATGTCAGCCGACTGGACATGGTAGATAAACCGGTTGTCCAACTCGCTCTGGCTCATCACCAGAATCCCGTCGTAGCGGCGGGGATCGATGCTCTCCAAGCTGCCCGGATCGTCGATGCCGCTGACCGTCAACATGTAATGCTCGTCCAGCTCGCGGCGGATTCCTTTGAGCGCATCGGCGAGAAAGCTCGAAGACGTTCCTTGCTCGATGCTGGAAAAGAATAATCCGATCGTGTTCGATTTGCGCGTCACCAGATTTTTGGCACTGTAGTTGGGGACGTAGTTCATGTCGGAGGCAATCTTCGCGATCCGCTCCCGCGTGACGGGCTTGATCAGCGGACTGCCGTTCAACGCCCGGGAGACTGTGGTGTGCGAGACGCCTGCCGCTCGTGCGATGTCTTTGATCGTAATCATGCTTTTCGCTCCCGACTATAAATGTTAACGTTTTCATCATAACGAGCATGGAAGTCTTTGTCAACGCGTTCAGCAGGGGAAAAGAAACTCGATTTGAGCCAAAATCATTTCTATACACCTGGCATAACACGTGTTATATTGAGTTCGAGGTGTAAAAATGAATCATAAATCCGAAAGTCCGAAAAGAGCAACCAGTCAGGATGTAGCCAAACTTGCAGGCGTGTCGCGCAGTGTCGTGTCAGCCGTATTGAATGGAACGCGGGGAATCGGGGTAAGCGAGCAGACGCGGGAAAATGTGTTGGCTGCGATCCGCGAGCTTGATTATCACGTGGACGCCAGAGCGCGCGGAATGAAGACCGGACGCAGCATGACATTAGCGGCTTTCGGCGATACGGCCTATCCTTTGTTCATGCGTTTGTTGGAAGGGATGCAGCGGGCGAGCGAAGCGGAAGGGTATCATCTGCTGCTCAGCTCACCGGGAAAAGGAAAAGCGGGAGAAGCCCGGAGCGGTCTGCTGGAGCTGTATCAACAACGAAGAATCGACGGAATCGTGACGCTGGACGATACCAGTTATGCCGACGAAGATTGGGCAAAGCGTGTTCAAGCCGGCGGCGTTCCCTATGTATCCGTGGAAGGATATGCCGAATTCGAAGGTATTCACTCCGTGCATGCCGATTATCGGAACAGCATGGAGACGGCATTGGACTATTTATGGGAAAAGTCTTCCGACAAAAAGCTTGTCCCCGAATATGCCGAAGTATTCAGCTTATCGCACGAAGGGCGAGTCAATTGGGCGGAACGGCAGCGTCGGAAGGGATACGAGGATTGGTGCCGCAAGCATGAAATGGAACCTGTCGTTTCTCGTCATTTGCAGCAAGCCGGCCGGGTGGACTGGCAATCGTGGTGCAAACAGCGCATCGAATCCAAACAGATATCGCCGGTGTTAATCAACTGGTCCAGCGCGGCGCCGGATTTGTATCGGAATGCTTATCGGTCGGGATTGTCGATCGGCGCCGATCTGCGAATCATGGCTGCGGACAATACGATTCAAGGCGACCTGCTGAGCGTGCCGACTTTAAGCTGCGTGGAGATTCCTTACGCGGAAATGGGCGAAGCGGCCGTGCGTAGCGTGCTTTTGCAGATACGGGGCGAGGCCAAAAGTCCTTCGAAGCTATGGCTTCCGGCTGTCCTGAAGCCAGGCGAGAGTGCTTGATCGGCAGCGGTGTAAACCGTTATATCTGACGGCATTCCTTTTTGGGAGCCGTCCGTTTTATTGAGGAATAACACGTGTTATGAAAGGGTGGAAAACATGTTTGATACAGACGCAAAGCTAACGAAGCACATCGCTGAATTGGAATTCTACCGCTACAGGGAAGCGATTGTTTTGAACGAATGGCTGGGACTTGAAGATGAAGAAGGAGTCAACGGCGCTTACCCGCCAACCTCGTTTCGAAAAGGCCGTACATACGGCATCGGCGACCATTGGGCAGGACGGGACCGTTACATTTGGCTGCAGCGGAAAGTAAAGATTCCAAAAGAATGGGCAGGACGCCGGATTGTCGGTTTGTTTGATTTCGGTCGTACAGGAGATTTTTACAACAGCGGATTCGAATCTCTGTTATTCATCGATGGGCATCCGTATCAAGGGGTAGACTCCAATCATTTGGAAGTTTTTTTGGAAGCGGATACAGTCGGGTGCGAATTGGATTTTGCTTTTCGTCTCTGGTCAGGACTCGAAGGCGGCGGCCTTCCGACTTTGCAGGAACATGTACTGAACTCGGCACGGCTGGTTTGGCTGGATGAGCCGACGGATAATCTCTATTACACGGCACGTGCCGTGTTGGGCGTCTATCGGGAGCTGCAAGAAAATAACGCGTTGAAGCAGGAACTGCTGTCCGTGTTGGATAAAGCCTTCCGTCTGCTGGATTGGTCCAAGCCGGGCAGCGACAGCTTTTACGACAGCGTTCAAACGGCGGATACGGATTTGCAGCATCGACTGGCGAATGTTCGTCGCGAACCCCACCCGGTTCAAGTCACGGCCGTCGGGCATACGCATATCGACGTGGCTTGGTTGTGGCGCCTGACGCATACCCGGGAAAAAGCGGCACGCTCTTTCTCGACGGTACTGCGTTTGATGCGTCAATTTCCCGAATATGTCTTTTTGCAGACGCAGCCTCAGCTCTACGACTATATCAAGCAGGACTATCCGGAGCTGTACCGCCAAATCGCGGAAAGAGTCGAAGAAGGGCGCTGGGAAGCGGGCGGAGCCATGTGGCTGGAAGCGGATTGCAATCTGACGAGCGGCGAATCTCTGGTCCGTCAGATTCTGTACGGCACGCAGTTTTTTCGCGAAGAATTCGGCGTGGAATGCAAGCATCTTTGGCTGCCGGACGTGTTCGGGTACAGTTGGGCGCTTCCGCAGATTTTGCGCAAATCCGGGATCGAGACTTTTATGACGACCAAGCTGGGCTGGAACCGATATAACAAAATGCCGCACGATACTTTCCGGTGGAGAGGGATCGACGGCAGCGAGGTGCTGACCCACTTCATCACGACGAGAGCCAAGCCGCTGTCGCAAGGCATTACGTATAACGGAGTGATCGAGGCTTTTTCCGTGCAGGGAATCTGGGATCTGTACCAGGACAAAAATCTCAATACCGAACTGCTGCTGGCTTACGGTTACGGCGACGGAGGAGGCGGAGTCAATCGCGATATGCTGGAAATGCGCAGGCGTCTGGACGCCGTTCCGGGGATTCCGAGCGTCAAGCCGGGAAGGGCGGACGAATACTTCGAGCGGCTTAATCGGACAATCGCGGACTCCGAAGAGTACGTGCATACCTGGGACGGCGAGCTGTACTTGGAGACGCATCGCGGCACATATACCAGTCAGGCTCACAATAAACGCATGAATCGTAAGCTGGAATTGAAGTATCGCGAAGCCGAATGGTTGAATGTGCTTTTGGCGGCGGAAAAAGGAGATTTGAACGGCTATCCCGCAGACCGCCTACTGGAAGGGTGGAAAATTCTGCTGCGCAACCAATTCCACGATATCATTCCGGGATCGGCAATTCGCGAAGTGTACGAAGATTCGCGGATCGAATACGATCAAGCGGAACAGATCGGCAGAGAGTGGGTTGAAAAAGCGACTCAGCAGCTTGTTCGCAGCGCCGAGATCGCGGTTTCCGACGCCGAAAACGAAAATAGGTCGCAACCTGACACCTATACGATATTCAGCGGCGCGTTTTTCCGGTACGACGGACTGGTGCAGGTGCAAGGCAAACACACTGCTCCAGCTGAGCATCTGGCATGGACAGATTCGGAAGGCCGGTCGCTGCATGCGCAATATCTATCCGACGGAGCATGGCTGGTCGAAGTCCCTTCGCTGACCTCGATGGGCAGTACCGTGATTCATTCGACGCCGACGTCAAAAAAGAATGCGTCCGAAAATGAAAGTCCGTTCTTGCGGGAAGAAGGAAGCTTGACCACGCCTTTTTATATTCTGGAATGGAACGAAGCCGGACAGTTGAAGCGGGTTTTCGATCGGGAAGCGGAACGCGAGGTGTTAAAAGAAGGCGAATGCGGCAATGTCCTGCAAGTATTCGAAGACAAACCGCTGGAGTATGATGCTTGGAATATCGATCTGGAGTATCTGGAGAAAAAGAGAGAAATAACGGAGCTGGTGGCAACCGAATGGATCCAGAGCGGACCGTTGGTTGCCGTACTGCGGATGAGCTGGCGCTACATGGATTCCACGGTGACGCAATATATCAAAGCGTACGCCAAGCAGCGCCGAATCGACTTTGAGACGACGGTAGATTGGCATGAACAGCATCAACTGTTGAAGGTGGCGTTCCCTGTGTCGATCCGTTCCACCGAAGCAACGTATGACATCCAGTTCGGCAACGTAAAAAGACCGACGCACTGGAATACCAGTTGGGACCATGCGCGATTCGAGACGGTCGGACATCAATGGGCGGACCTATCGGAGCGGGATTACGGCGTCAGTCTGCTGAACGATTGCAAGTACGGTTACGATATCAAGGATTCCGCGATGCGTCTGACCTTGATCAAATCGGCAACCGATCCGGATTGGAGCGCCGATCAAGGAGAGCATGTGTTTACGTACTCGCTGCTTCCGCATTCCGGCGATTGGGTCGCGGGACGCACGGCAGAAGAGGCTTGGGTGCTTAACGATCCACCGCGGGCCGTACCCGGTGCCTATGAGAGCGGGGCTAACCGTTCGCTGATCACGATCGGCGCTGCCGGAATCGCGGTCGATGCGGTCAAGCGTTTGGAAAAAGGAGACGCGGTAATCGTGCGGCTCCATGAATATACCGGACGCCGCGTTGCGGTTAAGCTTTCCAGCGATTACGGCGCTTATTCCTGGCAACTCTGCGATTTGCTGGAACGCCCGCTGGAGGACGAGGTTGCAGGAAGCGAATTCGTGCAGGTTTTTAAGCCGTACGAGATTGTTACGCTGCGCGTCAAGCTTTAACGTCACGCTCCAGATTACGGTATTCTCTTGGCGAGACGCCGGATAATCGTTTGAACATTTTTCCGAAATGCGAGAAGTTTTCAAAACCGGCCTGCTCGGACACGAGCGTTACGCTATCTTTGGTCTCCCGCAGCATCCGTTGAGCTTCCCGAACCCGGGTGATATTCACATATTCGGCAAAACCAAACCCGGTCACTTCCTTAAACATCCGACTCAAATGGCTTCGACTGATAAAGAACCGGCGCGACAGTTCATCCAACTCAAGCGGTTCGGCGAAGTTTCCGTTGATATGCCGCACGACTTCCGATACTTTTTGCTGAACGGGAGTAGGTTCCGGTGTTGTCGATATTCCCGGCTTATGCGAAGCGCGAGCGGCCAAAAGCAGCAGCTCGCCAGCCATATGCTGCACGTGCAAACGATAACCCGTAGGGCGCGCGTTCAACTCATTTAACAAAGAAAGGAGTAATTCTTCAGCACGCAATCGTTCTTGCAGGTTCAACGGGACCAACGGACGGCCGCCGGTAAAAGGAGTGCGCAGCAGCTCGCGTTCATCCGCCGAAAAACGGTCGAAATAACTGGGCGAGAAGTAGAGCACAATCCGTTCATGGTCGGGAATGCCGGAATCGGTGCTCTTATGTACGGCGTTGGAGTCGATCAGGATCAGATCCCCTGCACGAATGCGATAAGAACTGTCTTTGACGAAGTAATTCCGTTCTCCGCTAAACAAATAATACAGCTCATAGCTCACATGGTAATGATTCTGAATCATGGAAAAGTGTCCGCAGCGACGATCGAATTCGGCCCGGATTTCGTCTTCGTTGTTACCGTAGTGCAGGAGATCGGGAATCGATTGCAGGTTCATGGAAAATCTCCTTTCCCAATTTGGCTGCTATCCGTACAGCCGCTCTTCATTCAAAATAATGCGCTTTCATTTTACGGTTCTATTTTAGCAAAAAAAGCGGGGTCTTCGTCAAGTAAGTGTTATAAGCGGAGTAATCGGACTCCAATTGGGCTAGCCTTTTTTTGAGAGCTGTATATTTACCGATAGGGGGAGAGGGCGAAATGGCGGTTACCTTTTACTTGGCAGGAGATTCGACGATGGCCGACTATCCGGCGGATCGGGCACCGATGCAGGGATGGGGCAACAAGCTGCAACCATTTTTAAAATCCAATGTGAATGTCGTGAATGAAGCCATTTGCGGTCGCAGCAGCAAAAGTTTTATCGAAGAAGGGCGATTGGATCGCATCTTGCAGCGGATTGGCGAGAACGATTATTTGTTGATCCAATTCGGCCATAATGATGAAAAAGATGATCCGGATCGCCATACGAGTCCCTGGGGAAGTTACGGCGAGCACCTGAAACGTTACCTAGACGGAGCACGCACAAAAGGGGCGAAGCCGATTCTGCTCACTCCGATCTCCCGCCGCTGGTTCGATGCCGACGGGCTGCTGATCCAAACGCATGGCGACTACCCTCGGGCCATGGAAGCGTTGGCGCTGCGGGAAAATGTGCCGTTGATCGATCTGACAGGACGCAGTGCTTCGGCTTACAAAGAGCTGGGGCATCAACGTTCCCGGCAGTGGTTTACCCAGTTTGAGGCAGGCATGCACCCGAATTATCCGGAAGGCATTATGGATGACACGCATCTCAACGAAGACGGTGCCGTCGCGATAGCCCGAATGGCTGCACAGGCGTTGGCTGCGGTCGGCATTCAGGAGGTTCGGCCGATCTCCGAGCTTTTCGCCGATGTTCCGTGGCAGGCCGATACCGGAAAAAGTACGCCGGTGGTCGCTCCATGAGTGATGCGTTCAAGCATGAGCTGCATCTCAATGGGAAAGTGCTGATTTACGCTGTCGAACCTCATTCTACGGCGATTGCCCACGCATTGCGAATGCTGAAGCGCGATCTGGCCGCCGTGCTCGGCATTGAGCCGGAATTTTCAGCCGATCCGCGGCAAGCGCAGATCCGCGGCAAGCGCAGATCCGTATCGGTTTAGCTGGCGAAAATGACTCTTGTCCCGCGCATCCCGAAGCTTTCGTATTTCGATTTGTGCCTGATGATCGATCCGCACTCCATATCGTCGGACGGGACGAGTTGGGCGTCGTGTACGGCGTATTGGCGTTCAGTCGAATGTTCCTGGGCATCCAACCGTTCTGGTATTGGATGGATCAGGAGATCAAACGTCAAAGCGAAATCAGTATTCCGTGCATCGATTATGTGTCTCCGCCCAGCAAAGTCCGATACCGCGGCTGGTTCGTGAATGACGAAGTCTGCCTGATCGGTTGGAAACCGGAGTATCCGCCTACGCGCGAAGTATGGGAGCCGGTTTTTGAAGCATTGTTACGCTCGGGAGGAAATATGGTCATTCCCGGAACCGATTTGCCGCGCCACGGGATTCATTACGAATTGGCGTCGGAAATGGGGTTGTGGGTGACGCATCATCATGCCGAGCCGCTGGGTGCCGAGATGTTCGCGAGAGCCTATCCCGGGCGGGAAATGAGTTATCTACGGGAGCCGGAGCGGTATGAACAGTTATGGCGTCAGGCGATCGAAGAGCAGCGGCATCGAAAAGTCGTCTGGGTACTTTCGTTCCGCGGCCAAGGCGATAAGCCTTTTTGGGAAGACGATCCAAGCTTCGACACCCCGCTCAAGCGCGGTAAGCTAATCGGTCAGGTCATGCAAAAGCAATATGACATGATCCGCGAATACGTGGAAGACCCCGTCTGCTGCGTGGCTTTATACGGGGAGATTGCGGAGTTGTACCAGGAAGGGTTCATTTCGTTGCCCGAGAACACGATCAGGGTATGGGCGGATAACGGATATGGCAAAATGGTATCTCGGCGCAGGGACGACATCAATCTTCGGATTCCTTCGCTGCCGGGAATCAAAGATTCCGGCCGTCACGGATTATATATTCACGTGACGTTCCACGATCTGCAAGCTTCCAACCATTTGACGATGTTCGCGGGAAGCGCCGACTTTTTGAAAAGCGAACTGGAGGCTGCATTTGCTGTCGGAGCGTCCGATTACCTCATCCTCAACAGCGGGAATATTCGGCCCCATGTCTATCCGCTCGATATCGTCAGCACGCTGTGGAATGAAGGCGCAATCGATACGAAGCAGCATTTGCAAAGCTTCGTCCGCTCTTATTACGCGTCGGAGCATGCCGCGCTGGCCCGACTTTATCATAGTTACGCCGAAATGACCCTGCCCTACGGGCCGCATCCCGATGATTTGGCGGGCGAGCAATATTATCATCATCCGGCGAGGCAGATCATCGGCCATTGGTTGCAAGGAAAAGAAGCCGAATATGATCGACGTTTGGACTGGGCGGTCGGCGCAGGCTCGTTTGAACAGCAGATCCAAGCATTTGAACAAAAGCTTGCGCCTGCCATCGACAAATGGAAAAGTTGGCTTGCGCGATGCGACGAGACGTTGGCGAAGCTGAATGACGAAGATCGTCAGCGTGCCGAGGACCATTTGCGGTTTCACGGCGAGCTGCATTTGTCGGGGAGCGAAGGCTTTTATCAACTTTGCCGCTCTTACGCCGCTTATCGGCTGGGGCAATACCCGCAAGCGTTCGTATTGGCTTCGGAATCGCTGCGGCATTACCGTCGGGGGCTGAATACGCTGCGTGCGGCCGAACATGGAAAATGGGCCGATTTTTACCGAGCCGATTGGTTAACCAATATCGCGAGTACGGCGCAAAATGTCGATACCCTGCGAAAAGTGCTGCGCATGCACGGAGACAGCCCGGACTTTTTCCTGTGGTACAAGCAGTATTTGATGCCGGAAACGGAGAAGCACATTTATTTGGAAAATACGCATCGGCAGCCGCTCGCGGATGACGATTTGGCGATGCGATTGAAGGAACGACTGTTTGCGGATACGGATCAGGAGGTCGAAAGCAAGGTTGATCGGTAACGGATTCAGGCAAACGCAATCATCGCAAAAACCGCCTTTCAGCTAATCGGAAAGGCGGTTTTTGAACGTCTGCGTTAAAATCAGGATCAAAAAGAAAAAAGAGGAGCTATCTTTGGCGTGAAACCTGTTTGGCTATAAACGAATGTATTCGAATGAAAAGGATTAAGATTGCTGCGGGAAATCCGCGTTAATCGTCGTTTCTTTCCACTCTTCAATCGAGCTTAAAAGGTTTGTGAACTTATGAGTGGCGGCTTGATAAGCACCGTTGCCCAGAAGCAAGCGCAAAGGAGGGGCATCCAGTTCGGCGATCTTAATAACCGCTTCGGCTGCTTTGGACGGATTACCCGGTTCCTGACCGGCGCTTTGACCGATGCCGCTCAACATGCGTCCGACTGTATTTTCATACTCGGGAATCCGGGTTTGCGTTTTGACCGAAGAGCGGCCGCCCCAATCGGTACGGAATCCGCTCGGCTCGATGATCGAGACATGGATACCGCTTTCGGCCACTTCTTGCGCCAAGCTCTCGGAAATGCCTTCTACCGCATACTTGGTTGCATGATAGTAACCGAGCGTAGGGAACGAAGTCAAGCCGCCGATCGAAGAGAAGTTAATGATATGGCCGGATTTCTGCTTGCGCATCAGAGGCAATACGGCATTGGTGGCATGCATAAGTCCCCAGAAATTGATTTCGAACATTTTGCGCGTTTCTTCTTCCAGGCTTTCTTCGACGGAAGCGAAATAGCCGATTCCGGCATTATTCACCAGTACGTCAATGCGTCCGAACTTTTCTTGAGCGGCAGAGACGGCTTCTTGGATCTGCCGCGTATCGGTCACGTCCAGTTCGAGCGCAAGCACTTGATCCTCGCGACCTTGCGCAAGTTCCAGCAGCGATTCGGGATTGCGTGCGGTAATGACGACAGGGTATTGCCGCTCGATAAGCTTGCTCGCAAGCTCGCGGCCGAATCCAGTCGAACAGCCGGTAATAAACCATACTTTTTTCTGTGACAAATGACTTCACTCCTTCAACGGGGATATCACCAGCATACAAATTGAAGTGAAGTTTAAGTCAAGCAACAATTTTGGGTTTGCTATGGGATCAGCACCATGACCGAATTCAGGCAAGCTGTTAGATCAAAAAGTCTTTTTTTCCATGCGCAAGCAGATCGTATATCGCCATCTTCCGATTGATTTTCTCCAAATGCTCAAGCGTTTGATTCATCTTCCGTTCAACGTCCTGCTTATGCTCCAACAGAATCAGTCGCCGCTCATGCAGCGTTTGGTCGCCTTGCTTAACCAATCCGACGTAATTTTTGATATGATCCATCGTCATGCCCGTATCCCGAAGCGCGACCACCAATTGCAACCATTCCAGCTCGGGTTCGCTATACAGCCGGCGTCCGCCGCTATCCCGCCCGATCGGCGGCAGGATGCCTTCTTTTTCGTAAAACCGCAAAGTCGAAGCCGGCAGGCCGAATTTTTCTTGCACTTCTTTGATTGTGAACATGATTTGCACCTCATTTCGTTAAAGTTCACTTTAACATGGAATAAGGATTTTAAAAATAAACCGGATCTATAAAGGAGAAACCGTAATGAAAATTGATCATCTTGTAGTCAACGCAGACGCGGATGTGCAAAGCGATAAATGTTAGTTGGAAGGACACCGGGGAGTCGCGGGTTGTGCTCTGGACGTGCCGGACCTGGATGCCGTATATGAACGCTTATCGAGCAAAGGCATCGAAATCAGCCGGCCTGAACCTCTGGCATTCCGCTGGTTCTTCAACCTGCTGACCCGAACCATGCCTTGGCGCAATGCTTACGTGAAACCGTTTGAAGGAGTGCCGTTTCGATTTTTTCCAACAAATGAACGATGACAAAAGCCGATCGTTCATGGAGCAGTGTATGATGCCGAATAGCAAAGAAGCAGGCATCGCGGGAATGGCTGCCGTCGATATTTACGGAAAATGGAGCAGCCGCGACATGAAGGTAGTCAAGATCATTTTCGAAGAGTGCCGTCAGATCGAACAAGAGGGAATTCTGGAAATCGAACTTTCCGGCAAAAGCGTTGCGCTACCAAACCTTAAGTTAAGTATCCAGCGCGAAGCCAAAACAATGCGTGTAAACGAACTATCAGATGTATTGAAGGAAGAAAGATAGACGTCATCTCCAAATATTGTATACATAAAAAAGCCCGATCTATAAAAGACCGGGCTTAATGTTTGTAGAAAAGGTTTGAGTCTGAGCAAAGCGCCAGGCGGAGGGAAAAATTCAGTGAAATACGCCTTTGAACTCGGAAAAATCCAATAAAACTTAAATCAAATTTTCCGAGAGAAACAGCGAATTGTGAAGCATTTCGAAGAAATGCACTTCGGAAGCCTATGCTGGCAATTTTTCTCTTCGCCTCTCAGCTTACCAACGAATAGGACCTTATATAGAAATATGCGCAATAATCTCATCCGTCAAATCCAATTTAATCTGATCTTGAAAAGCACGAATCCCGTATTCCCGGTCCAGATATTGGGTGATGGCTTCGATCAGAGAGCCTTCGTTGATGTACCAGTCGCGCCCTTGCACCGTAATATGCGCGCTATAGCCCAAATCTTCATCCCACAACATCTCAACCGTAACTTCCGTAGGCTTGATCACCCGGCGTTCCGCGATATTCAGACAGACGGCATTGATAATTTCATCCATCGTAAGCTGCATGGCTTAGTAACGTCCTTCGCGTTCGCGCGAGCGGCGACGGTTTTCTTTGACGCTGCGGTAAACGGCGCGGACGATAACAAACAACATGTACAGGGCAAGAACGTTAACCAACAGGCCCAAGATTCCGCCGAAAGCTCCCATATTGGCGAACAGGCTGCCGAACAGAAGACCGGCGATGCCGCCGAACAAAATGCCGCGGAACATGGCGCCGCCGAAGCCGCCGCGGTTATTGGTGTTGTTACGGTTCAAGCTGCTGTTATTGGATTGCGTATTGGAGTTCGAGCGCGTGCCCGAATTGACACTATCGGTATTTTGCGATTTGTTCGGCGTGCTTTGATACGATCTAGGACCGGAACTGAAGCCGCCACCGCCGCGACGCGCGTCCGCTTGGTCCGGCACGATAGCCGAAGCACCGAAAATAATCAAGAAAGACAGCATGATGGAAAAGAATTTTTTGGATCGACTCATAATAAGTGAAATTCCTCCTGTAGTTTTGCGTTGACCACGATTGAAAGTAAGTTCGCGTTCGAATCGAAGACTTCACGCTTTAGGAAGGCTTCGCACGCTCAACTCATAAGTTCAAAATGGTCAACGCAGTAAGGTCTTTGTATAAAGGGCAAAGATTAAAATTCGCCCTTCCCTGACCTTATACGGAGGAATTTCGAGAACGTTTCAATTTTTAACGATTATTTTAGAAAAGTTTTAAATAAAGCACCGATCAGGCTTCGACCGTCCATTGTCCGTACTCTTGCTCGACCCAATCGATCCAGTCTACGCTGGCTTTAGTGCGCAGAATGGCTTTTTGCAGCAGAATGTAATCTTCAAAGCCGATATGGCCCGGATTACGGTGTTCTTTTGGAATATTGTCCTGGATATCTTTGTAGTACTTAATGCGATCAACGTGATAAGCTCGGCGATCCGCAAACATACGACGAACCTCGGAAGGTTCCGCCAGGTGGATACAGAAGCATTTCAGGTTGAACTCATCGCGCATGACCGGGGCCGCTGTCTCTTCCAACAGCCACTCATGCAGCTTCAGTGTGCCTTCGGGCGTAATGGAATACAGCTTTTTATCCGGTTTGTCTGCTTGCTGAATCCATGTGGCACTAAGCAGTCCTTTTTCCTCCATGCTGCCGAGCAGTGGATAAATCTGGCTGTGCTTGGCTTGCCAGAAGGGCTGGATCTTGAGCATCAAATCATAGCCTGAAGCCTCTTTGCGCGAAACCAGAGCAAGCAGGCCGTAAGAAAGTATATTCATGAAATCACCCGTTCTCTATATTCAGGGTGCCCCGCCTTGGGACGGTACACGACCTCTGTCCAAAGTGTACAACATAAAAAGATGCCGGGGCAACCAACTCCAGCACCCGCAAAGGGCTAAACAGCCTGCTAACCACGAAAAAGCGCGGTCCCGAAAGGAACCGCGCCGTAATATTAAACTTTTTTCATAATTGCTTGCTGATGCATTCCTTTGGACTTAAAGGGCGGAAACTTTGTTATTTCGAAGCTGCGTTTTTCTCTTCGTAACCGTTGCAAATCAGCTCTAACTCACCCGTTTTCGGATCGATCAGCATACCGTGTACAGGGACACCGGCAGGCATTAATGGGTGATTGGCAATCATATTCACGCTATGCATCACGCCTTGAGTCTCATTTTCCACGCCTTTGAACCATTGTCCCAGCTGTACGCCGGAATGGTCCAGGGTTGCAAGCACTTCCTCCGAGATCCCGCGATCACGCATTTTACCCATGATATGTTCCGCATTTAGCGAAGCCATCCCGCATTCGTGGTGACCGACAACGATCACTTCTTCGGCTTGCAGTTCATAAAGCGCAACCAGAATACTGCGCATGATACTGCCGAACGGCGAGGAGATTACGGCACCCGCCGTTTTCAAAATCTTGGCATCTCCGTTGCGAAGGTTCATGGCCCGCGGCAGCAGCTCGGTCAGCCGGGTATCCATGCAGGTGAGCACGACGACTTTTTTCTCGGGAAACTTACCGCTGATAAATGTTTCGTATTCCTTGTTTTCAACGAACGCTTTATTATGGTCCAAAATATCCGTAATCTGAGTCAAAGCCACTTCCTCCTTTTTCGCCCTCGAGCGTTATCACGAATTTTACATAACACGATAGGGAAATTTCAAGCACGAATTTTGCCGAAATTAGGCGAAAGCGGTTCAGGCGTGTACTTGGGAAGCTGCGCGGCGATCTTCGATTCGGATACTGGAGCCGTAAGATTGGCCGTCGCTGGCAAGGCGGACAGACGATTTATCGAAACCGCTGATCGTGATCGAAAGGTTTTGATCCAGATAGACGGCGTCGTTTTTATCGATGATAAACGAAATGCCGCTATCGGAAGCGATGGTTAAATCCGATGCTTTTCGCTCATCTACGAGCCAGAGGGCAATCGCACCGCTAAGCGAACATCCGCAGCCTTCGTTATCGTAAGCGACGCGAAGATATCCGGGATGGCCGCCGAGCGCTTGCTCAAGCAAAGTTTGCGCTTCCGGGGAGACTTTCATAGAGAGAGACATCGACATGATCAAGGACTCCTTTTTCGAAATTATATTTTGCAAAACCTTTTGTTGATATTGATTATAGACCCATCAAAACGTATGATCAAGAGGTAAACAATAATTTTTACCATTTTTGCGAAACGATCAAACAAACGAGGTGAACTTTCCGAATGGAACAACAATTACAGGAACAATGGAACGGATTTCGCGAATTGGTGGCTAAGATCGGAAGCTACAATGAAGCGGTAGGTCTGATGTATTGGGATCTTCGTACGGGAGCCCCGCGCAAAGGCGCGGAAACGCGTGCGGAGACGATCGGCTTGCTGTCGACAGAAGCTTTCAAGCTCGAAACATCGGATGAAATGGGTACATATCTGGATCTGTTCACGCAGGAAGCGAACGCATCGCAGTTGGACGATATAGATCGCAGACTCGTGGAAACGGTCAAAAAAAGCTATGATCAGAACCGCAAAATTCCCGAAAGCGAGTTCAAAGCGTATACGATCCTGACGTCCAAATCGGAAACGAAATGGGAAGACGCCAAAGAAAGCGGAGATTTTGATTCGTTCGAGCCCTATCTGACGGAAATCGTAGGCACGCTGCGCAAATTTATCGGTTATTGGGGAGCGAAAGATACGCCTTACGATACGCTGCTCGATATGTACGAACCCGATATGACCGTTGAGCGTCTCGATGACGTATTCGACCGGTTGAAAAAACGTCTGGTGCCATTGGCGGAGGCGATTGCGGCTTCGGAGATCGTGGCGGAACTGCCGTTCCTCGACGAAACGTATCCGAAGGAAGGGCAAAAAGCGTTCAGCCATTTCATTTTGAAAGAGATGGGCTACGACTTCGACGCCGGCCGTCTGGACGAAACGGTGCATCCGTTCGCGACAGGACTGAATCCGGGCGACGTGCGAATCACGACGAATTATCACGAACACGACGTACTCAGCGCGGCGTTCAGCTCTCTACACGAAGGCGGACATGCGCTGTATGAACAAAATGTCGATCCGAAACTCACGGGCACACCGCTGGCGCAAGGCACGTCGATGGGCATCCATGAGTCGCAATCGCGTTTTTGGGAAAATATGATCGGCCGCAGCTTGCCATTCTGGCAGCGTTACTTCGGCGAATTGCAAAAGCAGTTCCCCGATCAACTCACAGGCGTTACGCCTGAGAAATTCCACTTCGCGGCTAACCGCGTGGAGAATTCGTTGATCCGCATCGAAGCCGACGAACTGACCTACAATCTGCATATCATCATCCGCTACGAAATCGAGAAAATGCTTTTCAACGAAGATCTTGACGTGAAAAAGCTGCCTGAAGTTTGGAACGCCAAATACGAGAGTTATCTGGGCATTACGCCTCCGAACAACTCCAAAGGCGTGCTCCAGGACGTTCACTGGTCAGGCGGCGCATTCGGCTACTTCGCTTCGTATTCGCTCGGCAATATGTACGCGGCGCAAATGATGCACACGCTGCGCAAAGAGTTGGCGAACTTCGACGAGCTGATCGAACAGGGCAACCTGCTGCCGATCAAGGAATGGCTGACGGAGAAAGTCTATCGCTTCGGCAAATCGAAAAAACCTTCCGAAATCATTTTCGATGTAACCGGCGAAGAATTGAATCCGGATTATCTTGCAGATTATCTGGAACAGAAGTACACGAGCCTGTATAATCTGAAGCTGTAACACGCGATCTTTGCTCGAAAATCCAAACAAATCCTGCCGATTCCCACGGAACGGTGGGATTTTTGTCTCCGAAGAGAAATGTAAGGAACATGGAACTTTTGAAAGTAAAGAGAATATTTCTGAAAAACGGAGAAAGGATTCGGTGGCACGCATGTTTGGTTTTCGCGTCATCAAAACGGCGTTGGCGGCTTTTGCCTCGATCATGATTGCTCATTTTGTCGGTATTCCATCGGCCACTTCGGCAGGGCTGCTGGCTATTTTGGGGCTGGACACTACAATCAAGCGCAGCGTCAAAACGGTCGTAGACCGCTTTTTCGCCTCGATCGTCGGTCTGATTGTCGCTTGTGTATTGTTTGGCACGCTCGGTTTTCATTATTGGGTCATTCCGCTTTACATCCTGCTGGCTTTCCCAATCATCGTTAAAGCTACGTTTAAAGGCGGAATCGTGACCAATGCGGTCGTCGTGTTCCATGTGTTCAATGCAGGCGAGATCACATGGCCCGTGCTTTGGACAGAGCTTCAATTACTGGTCATCGGTCTGGGTTCGGCGATGCTTGTCAACTTGATCTACATGCCCAACCCCGAAGAAAAGCTGTCCAAAATCCGTAGTGAAGCCGACGAGACGTTTTCGCGCATTTTTGCCCAGTTCGCCCGAACGCTCCGTAATCCCGATTATGTCTGGGACGGAAAAGAGCTGATCGAAGCGGATAAAAAAGTAGCCGAAGGTCTGGAACTGGCAAGACGCTCCCGGGAAAATCAGGTGCTGAAGTCCGATGAATTCTGGGGCGTGTATTTCGTCATGCGCAAGCAGCAGCTGGAGTCGATCCAAACGATGGCCCAGCTCGTGTCGCAAGTCTATCGGCAGATTTCGCAAGCCGAACTGACGGCAGAGCTGTTCGATCGGTTGGAACGCGACGTGAAAAGCGAGCACTATACCGGAAACGCGGCGGAAATGCTGAAAGAGTTGGAAGAACAATTCAAAGAAATGAGCCTCCCGGAAACCCGCGAAGAATTCGAGGTTCGTTCCGCGATTCTGCAATTATGCCGCGAGTTGAATCGGTATCTGGGGTTGTCGAAAAAGGATAAGGCTCCGCATGTGACGTGAGGAGGCTGGCGAGGGGAGAGGGCTGCGGGGTATTCGTTAGCATATGCTTACGATGTGCCTTTTCTTCGAAAAGACTTTACTGCACGAACACCCCTCCGCCCTCCTAGCCAGGGTAGTGTAGGAAAGAAAAAAGATTTGAAATCTTGCTTTGAATTGCATGGGAAAATGGGTTTGAAGTTCATAACTTCTAAAAGTAATCTCTTTTTATGAGTAAAAGTGTTGCAGTCTTTTATCGCTCTTGTATTTCCTGCGTAAAAGTCGGAAATGATCTTGAAGCGGTGAATGATTGTAGCATTTTTTATTTAAGAGGACTTGTTTATTTCTGGACTTATTTAATTCGAAAAAACTTATATGTTATAAAGAAAATTGAAACAGAATTGCAGAGTTGCTTCATAACGTCAATTTGATTTTTAAGTACTTGAAGCCTATCATAACCAAACGCCTAATGAAAAAGCAGTTTTTTGAAAAGCTCTTGTTCTTAACGAAAGCGAAGCCAGCGGAGGGAGAAATTCAGTGTAGGTGAAGCATTTCGAATAAATGCACTTCGGAAGCCTATGCTATAAGCGATCGCCTTTGTCTTTGGGAAGCTTCCTTATAAAATTCTAATCCAGCTTCCTAAAGACAACACGCGGCCTGAAGCCTTTCGAATGAAAGGCACATCGTAAGCATACGCTAACGAATTTCTCCCGCAGCGCCCAGCTTTTCCAACGAACAGGACCTTAATCAAAAAAACTTTTTTGAATAAAAAGTGAACATATGTTCGCGTTATCGCGCTTTTTAGAAAAAGTCTGCTATAATCAAGAAGAGAAGAAGCAGGTAAATGGAGGGGAATCATGGCCACTTTAACGCCGATGATGCAACAATACGTCAAGATCAAGGAAGAAGCGAAGGACGCGATCCTTTTTTTCCGTCTGGGCGACTTTTACGAGATATTTTTCGACGACGCGATTACCGCTTCGCGCGAATTGGAGATTACGCTGACCGGACGCAACGCAGGGCTGGAAGAGAAAGCGCCGATGTGCGGCGTGCCTTACCATGCGGCCGAAGGTTACGTTCAGCGCCTGATTGAAAAAGGATATAAAGTCGCGATCTGCGAACAAGTCGAGGCGCCCGGCGAATCCAAAGGGATGATGCGCCGCGAGATCGTTCGCGTCGTGACGCCGGGGACATTGATGGAAAGCCGCGCGCTTGGGGAAAAATCCAATAACTATCTGGTCTGCGTGACCCGTTCCCGTGGAATGATGGCGATCGCCGCGTGCGATCTTTCAACAGGCGATCTGCATGTGACATCCGCGCCGGAGAGCGAAGAATGGCTCAAGGGCGAAGTTGGCGTTTATCAGCCTGTCGAGGCGATCGGCGATGCACAGCTGCTGCAGCTGTTGGAGAGCCAGATCGCGCCTTTGGAACGCCGATTAGTCTGCACACCTTGGGAAAAAGCCAAAGAAGACGGCGCGCGCGAGCAGTTTGGCGAAGCGTCTTGGGCAAGATTGGATGAAGAACGTCGTCTTTGCGTGGCGCGTCTTTTTGCCTATCTAGCAGAAACGCAAAAAAGGGCATTGGGACAACTGACCAAAATTTCGGTGTACGAACCGAATCATTATATGATCCTCGATCCGTTTACGCGCCGTAACCTGGAATTGACCGAGACCGTGCGCGAACGCTCGAAAAAAGGTTCGCTGCTTTGGCTGCTGGATCGCACGAAAACGTCGATGGGCGCGCGTACGCTGCGTCGTTGGATCGACAAGCCGCTATTGCAGCGCAGCACGATCGAAGACCGGTTGGAAGCCGTGGAGTATCTGCATCGCGACCTGATTTTGCGCGGCGACGTGCAGGAAGCGCTGCGGGAGATCTATGACCTGGAACGGTTGGTAGGGCGCGTCGCTTTCGGCAGTGCCAACGGACGCGATCTGATTGCGCTGCGCGACTCGCTGATTCAGATTCCGGCGCTTAAAGCCGTGTGCCTGAACTCCGGTTCGCAGACGCTTGCCGCAACGGCTCAGCGAATGGACGAATGCGCGGATTTGGCAGAAGCGATCGCTGCGGCAGTGACGGATGAACCTCCGGTGTCCGTACGGGACGGCGGTTTGATTCGCAAAGGGTATCATGAGCATTTGGACCAATTGCGCGAAGCGAGCGTGAACGGGAAGCGTTGGATCGCCGAGTTGGAAGCCGAAGAGCGCCGTATCACGGGTATCCGTTCATTGAAGGTCGGGTATAACAAAGTATTCGGCTATTATATTGAAGTCACGCGTGCCAATCTGGCTCAACTGCCGGAAGGGCGTTACGAGCGCAAACAAACGATGTCGAATGCCGAGCGTTACATCACCCCTGAATTGAAGGAAAAAGAATCGTTGATTCTCGAAGCCGAAGAGAAGATGGCGGACTTGGAATACGGATTGTTCCTCGAACTGCGTGAGCAGGTAGCCGAACGCATTCCGCGTCTCAAAACGCTTGCGGAACGCGTTGCGGAAACGGATGTCTATCAAGCATTCGCGGAAGCGAGTGCGGAAAAATCTTTTGTGCGCCCGCAGCTGCATGACGGCTATGACCTTAGTGTAGACAATGGTCGCCATCCGGTCGTTGAAGCGGTCATGGAAGGCGGATCATTCGTTGCCAACGCGACTGATCTGGCCGAAGAAGGCGCGAATATTATGCTGATTACCGGACCGAATATGGCGGGGAAAAGCACATATATGCGTCAAGTCGCGTTGATCTCCATCATGGCGCAAATCGGGTGCTTCGTTCCGGCGGATCGGGCTAGCGTACCTCTACTGGATCGCATTTTCACCCGGATCGGCGCGGCGGACGACCTTGTCGGCGGGCAAAGTACGTTCATGGTGGAAATGGCGGATATTCAGGTTATGACCCAACAGGCGACAAAAGATAGCCTGATTATCATCGACGAGTTGGGCCGCGGTACATCGACCAGCGAAGGAATGGCTATTGCCCAAGCGGTCATTGAGCATGTGCATGAGTCGATCGGCTGCAAAGCATTGGTTTCGACCCACTTCCATGAGTTGGCTCATCTGGAGGAAAGTTTGCCAAGGCTGCAAAACTACTGCATGGCCGTGCGCGAGAGCGGCGATAAGGTCACCTTCCTTCGCAAACTGGTTGCCGGAGCGGCCAGTACGAGTTACGGAATCTACTGTGCCCGTCTGGCCGGATTGCCCGGCAGCATTATCGACCGGGCGTACGGGTTATTGCAAGGGTTCGAGCAGGCTGCGGCGGAAGTGGCGGTAGGTCAGTCAACAGGTATTTCGGTTTCTGTGCCCGAGCAAGCCCTTTCTAAGCCGGAGGACACGACGTTTTACGCATCGCCGTCTGCGGAAGATGCCAAGCAACCGGATATTGTTCGAGAAGAAGCTTTATCTATCGCAAGCCCTGTGGATCAGGACATGATGCATGCATCCGAACAAAAGCATACGCATGATGCGGCAACCCATGCTGACGAGGTTGTGCAGTTATCCATTTTCGGAGACGATGAACGTCCTGCAAAGTCAGCTCATGCAGCATCGGCCAAGGAAGATCCAAAAGTCAAAAAGATGCTTCAACGTGTACGCGATGTGGATGTGATGAACATGACGCCGCTTCAAGCCATGCAAATTCTGAATGAATTGAAGCTAGAAGCGCAGCGGTTATAGGCAAGTTATTAGATTCAGCGCATTTCCAATGCTGCTCGGGAAAGGAGAAACGGTATGGCCAAGATTAAAGTGCTGGATGAACACATCGCTAACCAGATTGCGGCGGGTGAGGTGGTGGAAAGACCTGCTTCGGTCGTAAAAGAATTGGTTGAAAATGCGATCGATGCAGGTGCGACTAAAGTCGACGTATGGACCGAGGAAGGTGGACTATCTTCGATTCGGGTTACGGATAATGGTTCGGGGATTGATCCGGAAGATTGCGAGACTGCCTTTTATCGGCATGCAACCAGCAAGATTTCGGGAGGCCGGGATTTGTTTCAGATCACAAGTCTGGGCTTCCGGGGCGAGGCGCTGCCGAGTATTGCCTCGGTTTCCAAAGTCGAAGTCGTGACCGCTTGCGGCGAAGACGGCGCGGGGCGGCGGCTTGTCATTGAAGGCGGCACATTGAAAAGCAACGAAGACGCTCCGGCTTCGCGCGGAACGGATTTTCGCGTGAGGGAATTGTTCTATAACACACCCGCGCGGCTGAAATACATGAAAACGGTCCAGACTGAACTTGGGCATATCTCGGACTACATGTACCGAATGGCGTTATCTCATCCTGAAGTGGCTTTTACTCTTCGGCATAACGGCAATTCGTTGTTGCAAACGTTGGGCGGAGGCGATCTGCTTCAAGTGATTGCGGCTGTATACGGAACCACGAGTGCCAAAGCTATGATTGAGCTGCAAGGGGAAAGTTTGGACTTTGCCGTTTCCGGATTTGTCAGCCTGCCGGACTTTACGCGCTCTAATCGCAGCGCCATAACCACGGTGGTAAATGGACGTTATATCCGCAGTCATGTTCTGAACCAAGCGATTATGCGCGCCTACCACACCTTGCTTCCGGTTGGACGTCACCCGCTTGTCGTGCTGCGTTTGGTCATGCACCCGTCGCTTGTCGACGTAAACGTGCATCCCGCTAAACTAGAAGTGCGTTTTAGCAAGGAAGCGGAGCTGGTTGCTTTTGTGGAAGAAAAGATTCGCGCGGCTTTGTCGCATGAAGTGTTGATTCCGAAAGCGGTCAACCAACGGGTCGGCAAAAACAACTCGATTGTGCAAGAACAGTTTCATTTTCCCAAGCGTGAGGGGCTGCTGGGCGAGCTGGCATCGGGACTGCCGCAAGACAAGGATGTCCCGTACGCAACAAGCGAACCCCGAACGGCTGCCATGCCTTCCGAACAGGTAGCTCAAGGCAACGCGGCAGGTCAGCAAAACGCTGCGGCATTTGCCGATAAGAATAAGAAATCGTCTGCTTCCTCCGCTCCGAAACGGAAGGAGACGGATGTAGGCGCCGACGAGGTGCCAGAAGCCCTTAAGGCTTCTATATCCTATCCGGCCGTTGGTGGCGCGCAGGACTCTCGTCCTCAGCAAATTCGGGAACCTGGACATGGACTTGGTTACACGGGCCGTTCTACTTCATCCGCAGGTTCGAATCCCCGGCAAGCAGCTCAGCCTGCGCAAAATAGTGCATCTTTAGCTCGCGCAGCGGAGCTGTACAGTCGCGGAGAAGCGCCCAAACGTCCGACTTTTCCGGAAATGACGCTAATCGGACAGCATCACGGTACATACTTGATCGCGCAAAACGATCAAGGTCTGTACCTGATCGATCAGCATGCGGCCCATGAGCGGATTAATTATGAATATTATTATGAAAAATTCGGTCAGCCGGAAGAAGCTTCACAAGAGCTGCTGCTTCCGATCACGCTGGAATTTACTTCTGCCGAAAGCACCAAGATCCGCGATCGACTCGGTTGGTTTGAGCAGGCCGGTGTATATATGGAGCCTTTTGGCGGCCAAACGTTCCGGGTTACCGCTTATCCACATTGGTTCCCCGCCGGTGACGAGTCTTCGATTATCGAAGAAATGGCCGAATGGGTACTGAGCGAACGAGCGATCGATTTGGCTAAATTGCGGGAAAAAGCGTCTACGCTTTGTTCCTGCAAAGCTTCGATCAAAGCCAACCAACGCTTAAGCGATGTTCAAGCTCAGACTTTGATCGAACGCCTGGGCAGATGCAAGCAACCCTACACCTGCCCTCACGGCAGACCGATTGTGGTGTCTTTCTCTTCGTATGATTTGGAGAAATTGTTTAAAAGAGTGATGTAAAGACCTTCCCCCAATCCCAAAAGCGACTACAATCCGATTTTTGAAGCCGGATGGTTCAATTGGCTTCGAAAATGACCCGTGAGCGTCCTAATCAACTGGGGAAAGGTCTCAGTTTGTTCCGTCGAGTCAGCATCTTAACGCAAGGAGAACACCTTTCATGATGATCGTAACAACCGGCATCCAACCCGCAGAAGCCGAGCTTCAGCGAGCGACTGGAATTGCCGAACGACAAGGAATCCCGATTGTGCCGAGAGGCCGAACTTCGATTTCTCATTTATTTTCAAAATATAAGGCGGATGCGGTATTGATCGTCACTCAGGGCAAAGCTCGCCTTTTCCGTGAAGATCAACCGGTGCTGGAGTATCATCCAAGCATGGGTTACGTCCGTGCGAAGCGTCTACTAAGAGGCGAACCCGACCCGATGATCGATGCTGCACGAGCAGAAGCCGGAGATCGGGTACTCGACTGTACGGCAGGGCTGGGCACCGACTCGCTTGTATTTGCCGTTCAAGTCGGACATACGGGGCTCGTTCGCTGCCTGGAAGCTTCGGCAGAGCTATCCGTGTTGCTTCGCGAGGGACTTTCCAGCTATGAGGTGGAGAAGCCCGCGGTTACGGAAGCCATGCGGCGTGTCGAAGTCATTAATACGGATCATTTGCATTATTTGAAATCATTGCCGGACAATAGCTTTGATGTAGTCTATTTCGATCCGATGTTCCGCAAACCTGTCTATGATTCCTCGGCGATCTCGCCGCTGCGTGCATTTGCGGATGCGCGGCCTCTCAGTGAAGAATCGATCCGTGAGGCTGTTCGCGTCGCGCGTAAGACCGTTGTTTTAAAAGAGAAAAAAGGTAGCGGAGAAATGGAGCGTCTTGGCTTCACGTCAGATGGTCGCGTCCATGCCAAAATTACGTATGGAGTGATTACAGTTGACTGATAAGCCCAAATTACTTGTTTTGATCGGACCTACGGCCGTGGGAAAGACCAAGCTCAGCATCGAGTTAGCCAAAGCTTTTTCTTGTGAGATCATTTCAGGCGATTCCATGCAGGTGTATCGGGGTATGGATATCGGCACGGCAAAAATTTCGGAGACCGAAATGGAAGGCGTACGGCATCATCTGATTGATATCCATGAGCCGGACGAACCGTTTTCCGTATCCGAATTCCAGGAACGCTGCAATACGCTGATCCCGGAAATCACGGCGCGTGGAAATCTTCCTTTTATCGTCGGAGGAACGGGGTTGTACGTTGAATCCTTATGCTATCGCTACGAATTCGCAGACAGCGGGGCAGACGAAGCCTTTCGAACGGAACAAGCTTTGTTTGCCGAAACGCACGGAACACAAGCGCTCCATGACAAATTGCGAGATATTGATCCAGAATCCGCACAAAGATTGCATCCCAATGATACGCGTCGTGTCATTCGGGCGCTGGAGATTTACAAGCTGACAGGAGAGACCTTGTCCGATCAGTTGGCCAGGCAGAAAAAGACCACGCCTTACGACCTATGTTTGATCGGTTTGACAATGGACCGCCAAATGCTATATAACCGTATTGAAGAGCGGATCGACCAAATGATGGAACAAGGATTGATCGAAGAGGTTCGGAAGCTTCGGGCGCTCGGATACACGCCGGACATGGTTTCCATGCAAGGGCTGGGTTACAAGGAGATTTGGCCTTATCTGGACGGATCGGCAACGCTTGAAGAAGCTGTGTATCTGCTGAAACGCGATACCCGGCATTTCGCCAAACGACAGCTCTCGTGGTTCCGCCATATGCAAGACATCCAATGGGTTGACGTTTCCGAACCGGAAAACTTTTCTGCAAATTACGAGAAGGTTCATGGTATAATTACGGGAAGGTTCAGCTCCGATTTTTGAATGAAAATGACAGTAAAATGACAATTGGGGGTACCGGTTATGAACAAATCCATTAATATCCAAGACACGTTCCTGAACCAACTGCGCAAAGAGAATATCCCGGCCACGGTCTACTTGACTAACGGTTTTCAAATTCGGGGCACAATCAAGGCATTCGACAACTTTACGATCGTGATCGACAGTGACGGACGTCAGCAAATGGTATACAAGCATGCCATTTCCACGTTTATGCCGCAGCGCAACGTATCCCTGACTCAGCAAGAGACAACATCCGGGGAGTAATTCGGGACGACTTTTGACCAAAAGTGACGAACGAATGACAAACCTGTAACGGCAATTATTGAAACTTTTCCTGTATCCTAACGTCTAAGTCCATAGCTGCGAATGAGAGCAACCTTCACAGGTTGTTCTTTTCGTTAGGGCGCGTACTCAGACAGTCTGCATACGCAAAGAAAGCAAAAGGGGTGTCACAAACCATCATGCCTAACCCACAACTGAGCCGTTCCAACCGGACAACCGGAGGAAGCGGTAGCGGAGGTAACGGCGGGGGGAAGAAACCTCCGACGACCGCCAAGAAGAAAACTTCCTCGAAAAAAAAGAAAAGAATAACGGGGAAACGCGTATTTTGGACGTTGTTTTTCACAGCTGCTTTTGCCGTGTTTTGCGCGCTGGGCGGTTATCTGTTCATTACGGTGAGCGGAGAAAAAATCCTGGCAGAGAATAAAGACAAGATCGAAATCAAAGCGCCGACAGTCATTTACGACCGCACAGGCGTGCAGATCGGGGAAATCAAAATCCAGCGAGGCGAGGAAGTCGAATCGCAGGACATTCCGGAGCTGCTTCAGGATGCTTTTGTCGCGACAGAGGATAAACGTTTCTTCGAGCACTCGGGCGTCGATCTCCGGTCGATCGGCCGTGCGGCCGTGCGAGACATCATTGCGCGTTCCGCAGTCGAAGGCGGCAGTACGATTACCCAGCAATTGGCAAAAAATATCTTCTTGTCCGCGGATAAGACTTTCTTCCGCAAAGCGACAGAAGTGTCGATCGCTTTGGCACTGGAGCGTCAGTATTCAAAGCCTGAGATTTTGGCGATGTACCTGAACCGAATTTCATTCGGCGGTCAGTATTACGGCATCAAAGCGGCATCCGAGCGTTACTTTGGCAAAAGTGACCTGAACAAGCTTGAACTATGGGAAATGGCGACTTTGGCGGCGATGCCGAAGGCACCGACGCGTTACAACCCGATTGCCAATCCCGATAAATCCAAAGAACGGCGCGCAGTCGTGCTTCAGTTGATGTATGAGCAAGGTTACATCACGGAAGCGGAAAAAGATAAGGCGGCAGCGGTCGATTATGCGTACACGCCGCCAGAGACGAAGGAAACGCATTACCAAGCCTTTATCGATTATGTCCTGCAAGAAGCGGAAGATACGACGGCATTGACCGAAGACGATCTGAACCGCGGCGGATACAAGATTTACACGACGATGGATGCAAAAGCACAACAGAGCCTGGAAGATGCATTCAAGGACGACGCGATGTTCGAGCAAAGTCCCGACGATCAGCCGGTGCAGGCGTCCATGACGATCACGAATAACCAAAACGGAAGCATTGTCGCCATATTGGGTGCCCGTAATTATCACAAAGGCGACTTCAACCGAGCGGTCAACAGCCGCAGACAGCCAGGCTCGGCGTTTAAGCCGATCGCGTCTTATGCGCCTGCGCTGGAAAACGGATTTACTGTCGACACGCCACTCAGCAACGAACAGCAAAGCTTTGGCAATTATAGCCCTAAAAACTTGCACGGTTATAGCCAATCGGTCTCGATGAAAGATGCTCTTGCCGAGTCGATCAATATTCCGGCCGTATGGCTGCTGAATCAAATCGGCGTAGAAACGGGATATCAATTCGCGGAGTCGCTCGGTATTCCTTTGACTGAAAATGACCATAACTTGAGTATTGCGCTAGGCGGTCTCAGCAAAGGAACCAATACACTCGAAATGGCCCAAGCGTATAATTCGTTCGCCAATGGCGGCAAATATATCGAAGCCTATGCGATCAAATCGATCCGTGATTCAAACGAAGTCGAGATTTACAGTCGTCTTGAGAACTCGAAGTCGGTCATGAGTGCGCAGACCGCCTATGAAATGACCGATATGATGCGAAGCACCATTACCGAAGGTACGGGCCGTAAAGCTGATATCGGTCGTCCGCTTGCCGGCAAGACGGGGACGACTCAAAGCGGCATCGAGGGTAACAGCGCCAACCGTGACGTATGGTTCGTCGGTTATACGCCAGAATGGACGGGCGCCGTCTGGATGGGTTATGACAAGCCGGATTCGCAGCATATGCTTAAAAACAGCAGCGGATTGGCCGCTTCCATGTTCGCGCGGATTATGAAACAAGCGATGGAAGGCATGCCGGTTAATGATTTCAAAGCGCCTGATGCTCCTGCACAGGAAACGGTAGAAACAACAGAACCCGAGCAGCCGGAGACGGTTGAACCTGCGGCTTCTCCTTCGGGACTGGTTGCTTCTTACGATGTTGGAAGTCAAACGATTATGCTGTCCTGGGAACCTGTAGCGGGAGAAAACATTCGTTACCGCTTATACAGACAGGAGTCGTCCGAAGCTCAGCCTTCCATGCTGACTGATGGTTTGATGACGGCCTCGACGTCCGATACCGGAGCGCTTCCGGGACTCACCTACAGTTATGCCGTAACCGCATATCGGGCGGGTGAGGAGCCTATCGTCGAGTCGCAAGCTTCCAATACCGTTACGCTGACCGTTCCGGCCGAAGACAACCCGGAAGAAGATCTGCCGGATGATACCATTCCGCCGGAGGAGACGGAAACCGACCCCGGAACCGATCAAGATGAAGCTCCTGCAACGCCTCCGGTGACGGAGGAGGGCGGAACGAACGGGAATTCCGGTAATAACGGTAACGGAAACCCAGGCAACAATGGCAATGGCAATGGCAATGGCAATGGCAATGGTAACGGTAACGGTAACGGCAATGCCGGAGAAACAGAAAACACCGATCCGGGAACTACGACTCCGCCGAACGGAGGAGATTCCGGCGGCGAAGAGAACGTTGTTCCGGGAACAGTGATTCCGGATGCGCCTGCCGATCAGTCCCAGCCCGACCCGACAACCGATCCGGCTGTCGATCCTAATACTCAAAATACCGATCCGGGTACGGTAGAAGGTACGACGGAAACACCAGACGGAACCGCGCCTCAACCTTAACGTTTGTCGCCTTTAACGATTATTCAATGGCGATTGGACGCTAAATCAAGCAAGCTCTGGAAGCTGGAAACGGCTTTCCGGAGCTTTTTTTGTACATTTTTGTTCAAAACGGGTAATAGAAAGGCATGAGCAAGTCACTTCTTTTGTGAAGTGACCTGAGAATGTGATAAGCTTGATGCAAATGGAATAGAGAAAGGGTCGGTTCCCTATGAAACGTAAATTTGCTGACAGAGCCAACTGGCGGCGCGTAACCGACCGGAGATTCTTGTGCCGGTATATCGACAGCCGCCGCTTTACGGGCTACGTAACCTTGTACAACATGCTCAAATTGAAGGAACCGCTGATGAAGACGTATGGGGGACTTACGTTTTGCGTGGCTGACAAGGGCTATTCTTGGCTGCAATACTTTCCCAAGGACGCCCACTTCATTGTAACGACGATGTTTAACGAAAAAAGAGAAGTGGTGGAGTGGTACATCGATATCTGCAAAACGCAGGGCGTAACGGATCAAGGCGTTCCTTGGTTCGACGATCTGTATCTGGATATCGTGGTTTTGGGAGACGGGACTGTCTTTTTGCTTGACGAAGATGAATTGGATGATGCGCTGCGGCGCGGAGTCATTACGGAAGCGGATTATGCATTGGCTACGAAAACGGCACATGGTTTGCTGCGCATGATCGATGCCCACGCATTTCCTTATTTCAGACTTTCGATCGAGCATCGTAGACGGCTGTTCCCGGCTTCCGCTTTGAAGGTGTAGCTTAGCCTTCCTTCGCAAGGAAAGGGGAAATTGGAAAGTGGCAAAAGGAGAACGTGCAGCTGCGTTTCGGCACATGGGACCGGTGCATATCCCAAGCAGGAAGTCGAAGCGCAGCGGACGTTGGAAGAAACGTGCAGGGATCGTTTTATTGTCAGGTATCTTGCTAGTTGCACTTTGGACACTGTACATTCAGGTTCGAATCGGTCAAGGTGCATCATTATCACAGGAGCATTCGACGGATGTCGCGGTCGTTCTCGGTGCCCGTTTGTGGAATGACAAACCAAGCCCCGCTTTGAAAGAAAGGTTGGATGCGGCTTATGAAGGATACAAAAGGGGCGAATATCCAGCACTGATCGTCAGCGGAGGCTTGGATAGCCCGCAGATGAAGCTGACCGAGGCAGAAGGCATGGCTGAATATCTTATTGAGCGAGGCGTGCCGAAAGAAGGCATCTGGCTCGAAAATGAGGCGACCAGCACGTATGAAAATCTGTTGTTCAGCCGCCGCATCATGGAAGAACGAGACGTGCGCACCGCAACGATTGTGACTCATAAATTTCACGGTGCCCGGTCACAGGACATTGCGGAATTTTTACGTTACGATGATCCGCAATTTGCATTGGCCGATACCGAGGCATTGAACGTTTGGCAAACGCGCGGGCGCGAAATGCTGGCTTTTACCAAATGGTTGTTCGACAAGTCCCGATTGCCAGACGGCAAATAATCGGGGATAATGGAATGCCGGGTTTTCGAAGTAAAGCCCCATACGGATAGAAGGAGAACAAAAGCATGCAAAGTACAACTTACGATACAACTCCCGAGGAAAGCTCGCGGGCGATTCTTGTAAGCTTGGTGACGGATGACGTCAAACGATCCGGTATTGACCCGGTTTACTCGTTGGAGGAGCTTGTCGCCTTGGCTGAGACAGCAGGCGTTGAAGTGCTCAGCAGCATGTCGCAAAACCGGGAAAAGAAAGACACGAAATGGTTTATCGGCAAAGGCAAAGTTCAGGAACTGAAACTTATCGCGGATGAGCTGGGCGCCAATACGGCAATCTTCGACCAGGAACTTTCAGGCGCGCAGGTGCGCAATTTGGAAGAAGAACTGGATTTGAAAATTATCGACCGTACGCAGCTGATCCTCGATATCTTCGCGCAACGTGCCAAGACGCGTGAAGGCATCATTCAAGTCGAGTTGGCGCAATTAAGCTACCTCCTGCCGCGATTGGCCGGACAAGGACGTAACCTGTCCAGGCTTGGCGGCGGGATCGGCTCGCGCGGACCGGGTGAAAGCAAGCTGGAGACCGACCGTCGTCATATCCGCGGACGAATCGACGAATTGAAGCGCCAAATCGCGGAAGTCGAGAAGCATCGTGCGCAGCAGCGTCAGCGTCGCATCAAAAGCGGAACCGTTCAAGTTGCTTTGGTCGGTTACACGAACGCAGGCAAATCGACGCTGCTTCGTCAGTTGACGAACGCCGACGTTTACGTTCAGAATCAGCTTTTTGCCACACTTGATCCGACGTCCAGAACGTTGGAACTGCCGGGTGGCAGAGAGATCGTCCTAACGGATACTGTCGGTTTTATTCAGAATCTGCCTCACCATCTGATTGCCGCATTCCGGGCGACGCTTGAAGAGGTCAACGAAGCCAATCTTGTGCTGCATGTCGTAGACGCTTCCTCGCCGATGTTGAGCGATCAAATGAAAGTCGTCGATCAGCTGCTGCAAGACTTGGGAGCGGTCGATAAGACCCAAATTCAGATTTATAACAAAAAGGATCTCTGCACGCCGGAACAATTGGAACTTCTGCCGGAAGATGATTGGAATCTGCGGATCAGCGCTTATGATGAAAAAGACTTGGAAAAGCTGCTGTATCGCCTTCAAGAGGAACTGACCGGCGGAACCGTAACCTATCGGATTCCGGCTGCGCGTGGCGATCTGGCGTCTCAGTTATACAAAATCGGAGAAGTGATCTCGCAGGAATTCGATGAGGAATTTATCGTTTACGAGGTGCGTTTACACAAGGGCGAATCAGAAAAATACGCGTACTTATTGGAAGATTATAAAGCTTAAGTGCGATAAAGCGATACCGAGGCGAACTTTGCATATCCGTCATATCGACGGTAAGCGGGTTCGCCCTCTGTATGAATTCCGCTTTTATTGCAATAAAATATTACATGGGTGTGACGCGTTAATTCTGTGAAGTGTTAGACCTAGGTCTGACATGCAAAGTTAAGAGGATGTTGCCGCTTGGTAACTTGCGGACTGCAAATTCGAATTGACTATGAAGGACGGATCGAGAAACGATGAAAACATTTGATACACGGATCGAACAGTGGAAAGAAGAAGCGGAAAGACTTGTACGTCCTCGCTTTGATGAAGTGGACGCTATTGTCGAATATAATCAGTGGAAAGTGATCGAGGCTTTCCGAGAATGCAAAGTTAGCGATTACCATTTTAATCCTTCGACGGGTTATGCCTATAACGACCGCGGGCGTGAAGTGCTGGATGAACTTTATGCCAAAGTATTTGGCGCGGAGGCTGCCCTTGTACGTCCTCACTTCGCCTCAGGGACCCATACCATTTCTACCGCGTTATTCGGCGTGCTCCGCCCAGGCGACGAACTCTTGTATATCACGGGAACTCCGTACGATACATTGCATAAAGTAATCGGAGCAAAAGGCGACGGTACCGGTTCGCTGGCTGACTTTGGCATTGGATACCGCGAAGCCGCATTGCTGGAGAACGGAGACATTGATTGGGTAGAAGTTGAGCGTCAATTAACCCCCCATACGCGCGTGATCGGGATTCAGCGCTCGCGTGGCTATTCGTGGCGCTCTCCTTTTACGGTAGAAGAGATTGGAGCCATGGCACGTCGCGTGAAAGAACGATCTCCTCATGCCATTGTGTTTGTAGACAACTGCTATGGGGAGTTTACGGAAAAAATAGAACCGACCGAAGTTGGCGTAGACCTCATGGCAGGTTCTTTGATCAAAAATCCGGGCGGAGGCTTGGCAGAAACCGGAGGTTACATTTGCGGACGCAAAGATCTGGTTGAGTTGGCGGCTTACCGCTTGACGGCCCCGGGCATTGGTGCTGAAGTAGGCGCTATGTTGGGAACAACACGCGGCATCTATCAAGGTCTTTACATGGCGCCAACAATCGTTGGGCAAGCGGTAAAAGGAAGTATTTTTGCGGCTGCTATGTTTGATTTGGCGGGATTTGCAAGCAGCCCGGCCTGGAATACGCCGCGTACAGACCTGATTCAAGCAATCGTATTCGAGCGTGCCGAGCAGTTAATTGCTTTCGTGCAAGGCGTACAGTTGGCTGCTGCGGTGGATAGCCATGTGGTACCCGAACCTTGGGATATGCCCGGCTACGAGAATCCTGTTATTATGGCGGCAGGGACTTTCATTCAAGGCGGAAGCCTGGAATTGTCTGCGGATGCACCGATTCGCGAGCCTTACATCGGATATTTACAGGGTGGTTTAACGTATTCACATGTGAAATATGGAGTGCTTAATGCGTTACAGACACTTTTTGATCGCAATTTACTGTGAGTTAATCTAACACATCATTGACGCTTCCTATCAGGTTATGTACAATAAGAGAGAGAATAAGGTTTCATCCCCAAATAACCACACTGAATGACAGGGTGCTACGTGCCCAGGCATCCGGGATTAAGGCAGATTTCGGGATGAAACCCAGAATAGTACACTGGAAGGTTGATGAATCCATGGGCGACGACATTCGCAGAAATATGGCCTTATTCCCTATAGGCATTGTAATGAAACTGACTGATTTGTCTGCACGGCAGATCCGCTATTACGAGCAGCATAGTTTGATTGTTCCGGCGCGTACGTCAGGAAATCAGCGTCTGTTTTCTTTTAATGATGTAGAACGACTGCTGGAAATCAAAGCACTGATTGAAAAAGGCGTTAACATTGCCGGCATCAAGCAAGTGATGAACCCGGTCACGAAAGAATCCGAAGAAGCGACGGTTCTGAACGCCGCGACCGAAGAGAAGCGTAAGGAGCTTTCCGATTCTCAGCTCCACCGCATGCTTAAGCAGCAACTGGTTTCCGGTAAGAAGCCGGGCCAAGTTTCGCTGATTCAAGGCGAACTTTCCCGATTCTTTAATAGAAAGTAAGCGTATATGCTTTTTCTGTGAAGGTTACGCCTTCGCTATGCTGAGCATTCTGTCGATTGTTTTCGAAATAAGGCAGGGATTTTCTTTGTCTCAGCGAATTATTACAAACGGTCAGCTCATCAGGTTGTCACTGTGACCTTCGATGATGAAGAAAAGACATGAAGAGGAGAGGGTATCTTGAGTTACACTAAAGAGGATATTTTGCGCATTGCCAAAGAAGAAAACGTTCGTTTTATTCGCCTTCAATTCACCGATTTGCTTGGATCGATCAAAAACGTTGAAATCCCGGTCAGCCAGTTGGTTAAAGCGCTTGACAATAAGATGATGTTCGACGGATCTTCCATCGAAGGCTACGTGCGGATCGAAGAATCCGATATGTACCTGTACCCGGACCTCGACACTTGGGTAATCTTCCCTTGGGTGACGGAAAACCGCGTTGCGCGTCTGATCTGCGATATTTACATGCCGGACGGTACGCCGTTCGCGGGCGACCCTCGTGCCGTTCTGCGTCGCGCGTTGGAAGAAGCGGAAGAAATGGGCTTCAGCGCGATGAACGTAGGACCGGAGCCGGAATTCTTCTTGTTCCGTACGGACGAAAACGGTAACCCTACCGACGAACTGAACGACCAAGGCGGATACTTCGACTTGGCGCCTACCGATCTGGGTGAGAACTGTCGCCGCGAGATCGTAATCACTCTTGAAGAAATGGGCTTCGAGATCGAAGCGTCCCACCACGAAGTGGCACCGGGACAACACGAGATCGATTTCAAATACGAAAATGCGATGAAAGCAGCCGACCAGATCCAAACGTTTAAACTGGTTGTCAAAACGATCGCTCGCCAACACGGTCTGCATGCCACGTTCATGCCAAAACCGTTGTTCGGTATGAACGGTTCCGGTATGCACTGTCACCAATCGCTGTTCCGCGGTAACGAGAATGCCTTCTATGATGAGAGCGATGTACTGGGCCTGAGCGAGACGGCTCGTCATTACATGGCAGGTATTCTCAAGCATGCTCGTGCATTTGCGGCGATCACAAACCCGACCGTAAACTCGTACAAGCGTCTCGTACCGGGTTATGAAGCGCCGTGTTACGTAGCATGGTCGGCAAGTAACCGCAGCCCGATGATCCGTATTCCGGCATCGCGCGGCCTGAGCACCCGGATCGAAGTTCGTAACCCGGACCCGGCAGCGAACCCTTACCTGGCGCTCGCGGTGATGTTGAAATCCGGCCTCGACGGGATCAAAAGAGAGCTCAAGCTCCCGGCTCCGATCGACCGCAACATCTATGTAATGTCCGAAGAAGAGCGGATCGAAGAAGGCATCCCGAGCCTTCCGGCCGATCTGAAAGAAGCGCTCAACGAACTGATTCGCGACGAAGTCGTGGTACAGGCGATGGGCGAACACGCTCTGACGCACTTCTATGAGTTGAAAGAAATTGAGTGGGATATGTACCGCACGCAAGTGCATCAATGGGAGAGAGATCAGTACATGACGTTGTACTAAATCAGGGTAAGTAGTTTTTAAAAGTCGACAAAATGCACTCCTGGACATATTCATTAGCTGCGTAATTATCTAATGAACGTCAGGAGTGCGTTTTAAATTAAATGGTTAATTCGGACATGTGCGCAAACTTAACAACGTGCATCTTGTTAACGAATAGGGTTTGTTTGATGATCAAAATGAATAGTGGACGTTTATTTCCTCCCTTGCTAAAATGGAGACAACTCAAGAATCGGCTCGCACGATCCTGATGCGAAGTCGATTTTTCTATGTTAAGGAGAACCGTTTATGAAAACGTACAGAGAACTGATCAGCAATGAAGAGTTTTTCGCGGCAGCCTTGATGCAAGTGCCGATCTTCGTGATCGACGCGATCGACGAGTCGGAAGTGGACGAAGGCGGAACGGTGCAGAAGTATACCGATTTCAGCGTATGGATCAAAGGCGTCAGCTACCCGCGTCACAAACATGTATTTAAAGTGTCGAGTTAGGCAAACAGCCTCCGAGCCCTAAGGCCGGAAGCTGTTTTTGTTTTTAAAATCGGTTACCACGCATACACGCCATTTACATCTAACAGTTTTCCATTATGCCGCAGTCCGTCTGCCGCATAACCCACGATCACTTTCGCTCCGTCTTCTTTCGATTGTCCGCCTGCCGCGTTTCCGTTCAGATCCGTCTTCGTGAATCCCGGCGTTCCCGCAAACACTTGGGCTTCGCTATCCCGCAGCTCGATGCCAACGTCACCCTATTGAACATTAAATGCGGTCCAGCAGCGTATCCACTTCCGGAATTTTCCGAATCGCACGTTTTTCCACAAAAGCTCCGTTTAGCATCACCTGGTCAGGATCAGCCAATGCACGGATATGCTCGAGCGGATTTTGTCGTAAAATAAGCAGGTCCGCTTTTTTCCCTACATCAATCGTGCCGCGGTCATCGCCTACGCCCAAAATTTCCGCGTTAGAGCGGGTGACCAGATCAATCGCTTTGCTTTCCGTAATCCCTGCAAAACGAATCATGTGATCCAATTCACGCCATAGGTTATAGTGAGTTACGTAGGACATCGCGGCGTCCGTACCGATTCCGATTATGATATCATGCTCCAATGCCTGCTTGAACCCGCTCAGCATATGCTCATAGATCATGCAACCGTTAACGAACACGGTATCCGACACTTTCGTCAGATCACGAGGAAGCAGAGCGGTCGGATAGCCGGCCTGAAGAGTAGGAATCAAAGCCGAATAGCCTCGCAGCGATCTAGGATTGTTTTTGAACAGGGAGATCGTTTCCTCGTCCATCGCTGCGCCGTGTTCGATCGTATCGACGCCGCCGCGCAGTGCCACCAGAACGCCTTCCGGGCTTTCCGCATGCGCCGCGACCATCAGGCCGATCTTATGCGCCTCGTCGCAGATCGCGATAACCTCCTCCTCCGTCATCTGGAGCCTTCCCGCTTCTCCAATGGCCTTGGCATCCGTAACGCCGCCCGTTGTGCAAATTTTGATCCAATCGACGCCGCCTCGTATGTTTTTGCGTACATTTTTCCGACCTTCCCACGGCGAATCTCCTTCCAAAGCCAAATAAGGAGCCCCGTGCCCGCCTGTTACACTCAGGAAAAATCCGGATACCATCAGACGAGGTCCTTGTGCTTTGCCCGCCCGAATCAAGTCTCGAAGCTTCACGTCCTGGTAAAAAAACTCGCCGACCGAGCGCATCGTGGTTATACCGGATTGTAGAGCGGTTTCGGCGTTTTTGCGCATTCGCTTCATTAAGATCTGTTTGCCTATTTTGGTCTCAAGCAGCTTGATACCTGTATGCAGAAGCTCTTCGCTCAGTGACAACTGCATAGGTTTTCCGTCCGAGAAAAGGTGAACATGTGCATTAATTAAGCCGGGCATCACAAACTTTCCGGCAAGATCAACGACTTCGCAATCTGGAGGAGGAGAGAGCTGGCTCGTTTTGCCTATATTTAAAATGCTGCCGTCTTCACCGATCAGAATCGTCATGTCCGGTTCAGCCGGTTTGGACGCATCGCCATAAATTAGCGTGCAATGGCTTAAAGCTCGTATACTTTTCATGGATCGCGTCCTCCGTTTCTATTCGTTTAATCCGTTTACGCCATTGAGACGGAACACGTTCAGAGCTTGCAGCAAGGCCAATCTCGATTCAGCATTCAACTCCGACTTCAGTACACTCAAGAACATATCAACCATGCTTGTGCTAACGATACGCATCAAAAGATCGTTTTCGTTTTGATCGAGCGTGTAATGTTTATGTCTGGACTTGATATAAGGTTGCTTGGTGTCGATCATAAGTTGAATAATGCGTTCCTTATAGCCTTCGTACGACGTGCCTGCGCTTTTCTCCAACAAGATGACAATGTGGAGCCTGCTTGCCATGAGTTCATCCATAACAAGGCGCGAAAGCGGATCTACGGCTTCGGAATAGCCAGGCTCATTGTATGTGCGAATTGCCTGTACGAGCAGATCGTTCAGCCGATCAACTAGTACGGGGGGAACTGCCGTGTAAAATAATTCTTCCTTGTTGGCGAAATACGTATAAATATTTCCGGTCGAAATGCCGCAATGTTTAGCGATGTCGCTCATGCGTGCCTGCACATAGCCTTGTTCGAAAAAAATATGCAGAGCTGCGGCCACGATATTTTGTCTGACCTGTTCTTTTTTTGCCTGCAAAAGCCTCAACTCCAATAATGAATGATTCGTTCATTATTAGGGTAAACCTTTTCCAAAGACAAAGTCAAATCGAAAATGCGTGTTCAAAAGGGATGTAATTTGCTAGACTGAAGGTACTATGTCAGAGTGAGGGATCGGCTGAATATGAATGCGTATGGAAATTTCAAAGAATTCGATCGCGCCAGATGGGCAGCGCTGCGGAGTCGAACGCCTTTGCTGCTGTCCGAGGCGGAATTGGAAAAAATCAAAGGTCTGAACGACAAAATTTCGCTGCGTGAGGCAGAGGATATCTATATTCCATTGACCCGCCTAATTAACTTGAAGGTCAGAGCGGCCCAGTATTTGCGTGAGGTCACCAGTGCTTTTTTGGGTTGTGAACCAGTAAACAAGCCTTTTATTATCGGGATCGCAGGCAGTGTGGCTGTCGGCAAAAGTACAGTCGCGCGCCTGCTAAAGACCCTTTTATCTCGGTGGGAGCATCATCCGAAAGTGGATTTGGTGACGACGGACGGTTTCCTTTACCCGACCCGCGTATTGGAAGAGAAGGGTCTTATGGCTCGAAAAGGTTTCCCGGAAAGCTACGATACCAAGCAGTTGATCGATTTCTTGAGTAAAGTAAGAGACGGCGAGCGCAATGTTCAAGCCCCGCTGTATTCGCATATTACGTACGACGTGCTGCCGGACCAGTTCGAAGTGATCGATAATCCGGATATTTTGATCGTCGAAGGGATTAACGTACTTCAGGTAAGTAAAAGGCAGCCGGTATTTGTGAGCGATTATTTCGACTTTTCGTTGTATATCGACGCAGACGCCGAAGATATTCGCAGTTGGTATATCGATCGTTTTCTGCTGTTGCAACAGACGGCGTTCCGCGAGCCTTTGTCCTATTTCCATCGTTATGCGGATTTGAGCAACGAGGAAGCGGTAGAGCGGGCTTCGCAGATTTGGGAAAGTATCAATTTGCTGAATTTGAACGAAAACATTTTGCCGACGCGTCAACGGGCTGATCTGATCTTGAGAAAAGGACGCGATCATCAGATTCATGAGGTTTATTTGCGGGAAATCTGAACGACGAGAGGAGAATTGCAGCATGAAACCGAGTTTAAAAGTCACAGCTGGAGTATATAGGCGGAAATTGGGGAAAACTGCGGCAGCTCTGGTCATGGTATCAGCTATAGCCGTATCGGGAAGCGTTCTGCCTGTCCAAGCGCTTGCTAAAGACGTCAATTATCTATCAACGCCCGTATCGTCCGCTTCTTCCAAATTAGCTTCGGGGCTGTACAGCTCGAACGCTATTCTGATTCGAATGAGCGACGGTCAAGTGCTGATGAAGAAAAATATCAATCAAAAAGTATATCCGGCCTCTATGACCAAAATGATGACGGTACTCGTTGCGCTGGACAATCTGCCCGATCTCCAACGGAAGACGACATTGCCGGCCGGGATGTTTGCAAGCCTGGAGAAGCAGGGAGCGTCGATGGCGGGCTTTAAACGGGGTGAAAAGGTCAAAGCGATCGATTTGCTCTACGGTTCGATGCTGCCTTCGGGAGCGGACGCATCCGTTGGACTCGCTTATGCCGTATCCGGCTCGGAAGCGGATTTCGTGAAAAAGATGAATCAAAAAGCCAAACAGCTCGGCATGAAGCATACGAATTTTACGAACGTTACGGGTTTGCACAACGCTAACCATTACACGACGGTGAAAGACATGTCGATCTTGATGAAGGCTGCGCTGAAGAACTCGACCTTCCGCAAACTGGTTACTACCCATCAATATGCGATGTCGCCGACGAACAGTCATCCGAAAGGCATGACGGTACGCAGCACTTTGTCCGAAAGCGCGCCGACTTTACAATTCAAAGGCGGGCAGATCTTGGGCGGAAAGACCGGATACACACGTGCCGCAGGCCTTTGCTTGGCCTCGATTGCTGTCAAAGACGGCAAGGAGTACATGCTGGTCACAGCCGATGCGGACGGAAGTCCTTGGAGTAAACCGTATCACATTCAGGATGCGTTGAACGTTTATCCGAAAATCCAAAAATAAGCTGGAAAAAGAACTAACGTTCGCCTATAATACAAACATACGTTCTGTACGAGAGGGTGTGTTTGCAAAGATGAATCGCTTGGAGCGAAAAGTTCTTGGGATTTTGCGTCGTCATCGTTGGCTTGCCTTCCGTTTACTATCGATGAACGGACTTATGCGTCGCAGCGGAGGGGCATTCCGAGATGTTGCAATCACGCTGATCAATCTGGAGCAAAGCGGATATATTCGCTGGCCGGACAAATCCTCGTTCAAACATATTTCTGTCTTGCGTAAAGCTTATGCGTTGGAAGCTATGCTGCTGCGGGCGGTTAATCATGAAGCAGGCGGACCCATTGTTGGCTCATCCGATTTATCTGCGCAAGAGGAGCGAACGCTTCGAACTAAACATCGCCCGAACGGGCCGGAACAATCGTCGAGACGACAACGAATCGTAGACTAATTCGTAAGTTATATTGCACAAAAAAACTCCTCCGTTACCCGGGGAGTTTTTTAATTGGGACGATGTTGGGAAACAATCATACGTCCGTCCTTCAATGAAAATTACGGAACAAGCCGACGACTTTGCCGAGAATCGTAACGTGAGTCAGGCGAAGCGGCTCATACGTTGGATTTTCCGGTTGAAGGCGAATATGATCCTTTTCCTTGTAAAACGTCTTTACCGTCGCTTCGTCTTCCTCGGTCATAGCGACAACGATATCGCCATTGTTAGCCGTCTGTTGCTGACGAACGACGACGTAATCCCCGCTGTTAATGCCTGCTTCGATCATGCTGTCTCCGATAACGGAGAGCATAAACACTTGATCTTCGCCAACCATGGTCTGCGGAAGCGGGAAATAATCTTCAATGTTCTCGGTTGCCGTAATCGGCACGCCGGCAGTAACTTTACCCACGACCGGAACGCGGCGGATCGTCGAGGCGAACAAGTTGCTGCTCTCCGACTCATCCATGCCAAGCAATTCGATCGCGCGCGGTTTTGTTGGGTCGCGGCGAATCAACCCTTTTTTCTCCAAGCGATCCAGATGTCCGTGCACGGTGGAACTGGAAGCTAAACCTACCGCTTCGCCAATTTCGCGAACGGACGGCGGATATCCCTTGGATTTGACCTCAGTGCGGATAAATTCCAGAATAGCCTGTTGGCGTACGGAAATCTTCGACATTCGTATCAACCCCATCCATTAATCATTTTAGTTATTCATTATTTTGCAAAAGCATCCCAAAAAGAATCATAAAATTTTGAATGCTATATGGGACGATTATATCATAGAACTTCCGTTCGCACAAACGTAAGTTCTACGAAGATGCGAACAAATTTTCGCGAACAAACGTTCCAAAAACTATTGATCTGAACGTATGTTCGTGCTATATTGTTCACAGAGGGCAGAACAAACGTTTGGGAGAGTGTTGAAAATGCCAAAATACACAACTTACAAAAGTATCTATGACACGATGGGAAGCAACAACGAAGCGCGCAATCATCGAATCTTTTCATCCATTCCTTCTCTTTTACATAGCATCGGTATGCCAAAATACCGCTGGAATAAAGCGGGAGCGGCTAGAGTGCGTCTGCTGCTGTTCGTCTTGATCGGTTTGTTCGCAGGAACAGGAGTGGTGCATGCTCTTCAGAGCAATACGCCTCCGGCGGAAGTCAGAACGGTCGTGGTATCGCCTGGCGATACGCTCTGGTCTATTGCCGAAAGCAATAAACCGGAAGGCGCGGACACTCGGATTTTCATCTCCGGGATCAAGCAGAAGAACGAGCTTAGCAGCAGTGAGATTTATGCCGGAGAAGAATTGATTTTACCTAATTTCTAAATCGTAAGGCAGCGAGACTGTGACGGGTAGGGATTCGTAAGCCATACGCTGGAAATTGGGAAAAGAGCTTGCAGGGCAATCGCCTTGACAAGCTCTTTTTTTCATGTGAAAGTATAAAGAAGTATGGTTACAAGGAGGGTGCATAGTGGATATCGATACTTTGGTAGGCCGGATCAATGAGCTGGCCCGTAAACATAAAGCCGAAGGACTAAACGAAGAAGAGCTGGAAGAGCGCGCAAAGCTTCGTGAAATCTATCTCGGCAACGTACGGCGCAACTTCCGTCAAGAGCTGGATTCGATTGAATGGGTTGATGAAGAACCGAAGAATGGCGGCAAGCTGCATTGATTTTTATTGTTCGAGGCAAGCGCTTCATCGAAACGGAAATGGCTCACCGGTTCGCGGACAGGGAGTGCCGCGTTCCGGCGAGCTTTTTTTGTATAAAAATTCATAAGTAGAGTGATAGACCGCTAAGGGGGAAAAGAAATGTCCCGTTCATGGGAGAGACAGGTCCGTAAAAATCAGCAGAAAACGAACACATTAAGGCAAAAAACAGGCCAGGAACGAATCGGCGCGACAGGAACGGTGAATCAAGCCTACGATACGTTTAAAGGTAGAAACTACATGTTCCCGACGTTTCTGATGATTATCGCCATTTTCCTAACGATCATTACGGTTGGGGCGCAAATGTCCGGCGTGGAAGAAGCTTCGGGCGCATCGTATTGGTTCATCATCGTCATGTATGTGATTTTGGCGGTCATCATGTTTTTGCGCCGTCCGTTTTTGCGTGTGGGCAAAGACCGGGTATCGACGATTCGATTTAACCGTGAACGTACGCTTCTGGCGGGCGATATTGCCAAATTCCGGATTGAAAAAGGTTATGTTACGATTGAGACAAAAGGAAAAAGCGCAAATTGGATCTTTTCCCGTTTCCTGAAGATGTTCAAAACGGAAGAGATCGCTCAACGTGTGACCGAATTTGCGGAGCAGCATCAGATTCCGGTTGAAAAAAAGTAATAGCTGCTCTTCAGCCCGCGTAAGGTTACAGGTGTCGACGATTATAATGGAAGAGTGAGGGGACTGGGAAATGACGGTGGAAACGACGGTAAAAGCGGTAATTTTTGATCTGGATGATACATTGCTCTGGGATGAACGCAGCGTAAAAGAAGCTTTTGAAGTGGCTTCGGAAGAAGCGGCGCGTCGTACGGGAATCGATGCCGAAGCGCTTGAAGCGGCAGTGCGCGACCGTGCCCGCGATCTGTATGCAACTTACGAAACTTATCCGTTCACCCAGATGATCGGCATCAGCCCGTTCGAAGGCCTGTGGGCTAATTTTGACAAAGGCGAGCAGCCGGAATTCCGTAAATTGCAAGAGATTGCTCCGATTTACCGGAAGGAAGCCTGGCGCCTGGGTCTGGCTGATCTTGGTGTCGAGGATGAAGCGCTGGCGCTGGAATTGTCCACGTTATTCGCTGCGGAGCGTCGTAAGCGTCCGCACGTCTATGAAGAGACTTATGCCGTACTTGATCAGCTCAAAGGCAACGTAAAGCTGCTCATGCTGACGAACGGCTGTCCTTCGCTCCAACAAGAAAAGCTGGATGGCGTACCGCAGTTGGTGCCTTATTTTGATCATATCGTGATTTCGGGGACGTTTGGAAAAGGCAAACCGGACACCTCGATCTTCCATCATGCGCTTGGATTGTTAGGCGTTGCGCCGGAAGAAGCTTTGATGGTTGGCGATAAGCAAAGCACGGATATTCGCGGTGCACTGGATACGGGAATTCCTTCGGTTTGGATTAACCGCGTAGGCCGTCCGCCGCATTCCGGCATTGTACCCGTGCATCAAATCGACTCTTTGCGCGATCTGCTTCCACTGGCGGGAATCCACAATTCCTGAGAAATCGGCGAACCGGTATTCCGTCCGCCCGCTGCGGCGGGCGGGCTTTTTTTCGCTTCATCATTTTAACAGGGAAAACGGATGAATCCGATTATCTCAATCCGGATTCGGGTATTGAATTAGCATTTACGGCGTGCAAGATGGCGTCAAAAGAAGGAGGAGTGCGGCTGTGGAACTTTATTTTCTCGGCACCAATGCAGGCTTGCCGACCACGCAGCGCAATGTTACGTCCGTCGCGCTCCGCATGTTGGAGGAACGGCGTTGTTCCTGGCTGTTCGATTGCGGCGAAGCGACGCAGCATCAGATTTTGCATTCGCCGCTTAAACTCGGCAAGTTGGAAAAAATTTTCATCACGCATATGCATGGCGATCACGTCTTTGGACTGCCGGGTCTGCTATCCAGCCGGGCTTCGCATGAAGGTTCTCCGCCATTGACCGTATACGGCCCGCAAGGGCTGAGAGATTTTCTGGAAGCCACGCTGCGAGCGACGCAAAGCCGGATCGATTTCGGATTGGAGATCGTGGAGCATTCGGGCGGATTGATATTCGAAGACGATCAGATCAAGGTTGAAGCCGAGGCTTTGGAGCATCGAATTGAGAGCTACGGCTACCGTGTAACCGAAAAAGATCGTCCGGGCAGCTTAAATATGGAACTTCTGCAGGAATGGGGCGTGCGTCCGGGGCCGGAATACGGTAAGCTTAAGAATGGAGAACGTATTACGGTGAACGGGCGCACTATTGAACCTGCACAGGTACTCGGACCTCCGAAGCGCGGCCGAATTGTCACGATCCTCGGGGATACGCGTCCGACTCCGGGTATCCATCCATTGGCAGTGGGAGCGGATCTGCTGGTTCACGAGGCGACATTCACTGACGAATTTGCCGATCTGGCTTATAAGTATTACCACAGTACCGCGGTTCAGGCTGCGGAAGCTGCACGGCAAGCGGGAGTGGGCGAGTTGATTCTGACCCATTTTAGTTCGCGTTATAAAGATTTGGAACAACTTCAGCCGCTTTTGCAAGAAGCGCAAGCCGTATTTCCCCATACGCAGCTTGCGATCGAACACCAATCTTACCCGATTCTTGCTGCGAAAGGCGTAGAATAAGAAAAGGAATGAAGTGATATGACGCACAGCTGTATCTTAATCGATTTGGATGGAACCTTGTATCATGGTGAGCGAATGGTTCCTGGAGCGGACGAACTCATTGCGACGTTGAATGATCGTCATATTCCGTTTCTTTTTCTAACCAACAATTCTTCAGCCGCGCCGGAAACGGTCGCAACAAGGTTGAACAAAATGGGCATTCCTGCACGGCCTGAACAGGTGTGTACCTCTTCCATGGCAGCCGCTGCCTATATGGCGGGTCGTAAGCCGGGGGCTTCTGTAGCCATATTTGGCGAAGCCGGGTTACGCGGTGCGGTATCTGCGGCTGGACTGAAAGAGTTTTCCGGCGAAAACGGTCATCCCGACTATGTGCTGCAAGGGATCGACCGGGAGTTTTCCTATGAGAAACTGGCACAGGCCGGTCGTTTGATTTTGGCTGGCGCAGAGTTCGTATTAACCAATCCCGACTTGCTGCTTCCTTCCGAGGGAGGGCTGATGCCGGGAGCGGGGACGCTAGGGTCGGCTCTGCAATCCATGACGGGAATCCAACCTGTCGTGATCGGGAAGCCTTCGTCGATTTTAATGAACTTTGCTTTTAATCGGCTTGGCGCCAAGGCTTCGCAAGTTACCATTATTGGCGACAACATGATGACCGATATCAAGGCCGGCGCTCAAGCAGGTTGTCGTTCGCTGTTGCTGCTTACGGACGAGGGCGTCACAACCCCGCGTAATCTTGAGCGCCACAAAGGTCTTGCTGAAGCGGAACCTGATCTGGTCAAAAGTACTTTGCATGAAGTAAGGGAATGGGTATTAACGTTAAGCTAAAAGGGAAAGGAACGATGATTGATGACTGAACTGCCCGAAATCGAGCACTATCGCAGACAACTAGGCCAGTGGATTCTTGATCGTCCGATTGATCGAGTTTATCTGGCTAATGAGCGCAGCACCGATGTTACGCCTGAGGAATTTGCCGGAGCTTTAGAAGGAAGAAGCCTGCTTTTCCTTGAGCGCCGCGGAACTTTTTTGATTTTCCACCTGGATAACGGTCATCGCCTGTTGATTGCTTTGGCGAAAGACGGTGCACTCTATTATGGAGAAGGTGATGAAAAACCGCCGTTCGTCGCTCAAGCGGAAATCGGGTTTGGGGAGCGCACGCTGTATGTAGCAGGAAAAGCAAGCGTACTGCGTCTGATGACCGTACGCGGGCTTGACGATGTCGTGAAAACGCTGGGTCCTGACCCGTTTTCCCGTCAACTTACCGCGGAATCGTTTGTTGCTCAGCTTAAAAAGCGTCGCGGGGCACTCCGTAGTCTATTAACCGGTCAAAAGCTCGTAGCCGGAATCGGTCCTCGTTACGCGGATGAGATCGCCTTTGCTGCGGGACTGCTGCCTTCGGTTAAAGTGCAGGAACTTAACGGGGAGAGCGCAGCTCGTCTGTACGAAGCTTTGGAAAGCGTACTGAATGCCGCAATCGATGCGGGAGGCTGCATTCAAACGCCGCTCAGCGCCACAGATACGGTAACGGGCGGATACTTGCCGCAATGTCGCGTTTACGAACGCGAGGGCCAGCCATGCACCGAAGGCGGAGCAAAAGTCGAAAAGATGGATGTATCGGGTAAAAAGGCTTACTATTGCCCGCAATGCCAATACGAGCAAACTCCCGTATTTTCGTAATAAGGGAAATGGTTCGGGAAGGAGCGAGAACGTGACGAATACCGAAAATAAACCTAAAATCCATCTGTATATGGACGACTGGCGTCCCTGTCCGGAAGGCTTCGCATTGGCGCGTACGGGTGAAGAATGCTTGGAAATGCTAAAAGCATGCGACGTGGATATTTTATCGTTGGATCACGAAATGGGCCCCGGGGAATTAAGCGGCAGTGAAGTCGCGGCGCGAATTGTAGCGAATGGAACGTTCCCGCGCGAAATTTATTTGCATACGTCAAGCGAATATGGTCGGCGGAGTATGTATCAGACGTTATACGCGGGCAAGCCTGACAGCGTGATTTTGCACAAAGGCTCCATGCCGGAAGAAGTGCGCAGAAAAGTCGCCAACGAAGAATCCCGATGAGAGAATCGACTGAACGTGAACTGGCAGGCTGGATCGAAGCGAGAGACCGCCAGGTCATTGTATTCGGATATACGCCTTTTTGCGGAACCTGTAAAGCGGCGCGAAGAATGTTGGACGTGATTGAGCAAATGGACCGGGACATCGATATTTATGCGCTTGATCTGAATTTCGCGCCTGCGTTTATTCGCAAGTATCAGATTAGCAGCACGCCCTCGCTCAGCATCTTCGATCCAGCCGGTCCCGGCGAACCGCGTACGATTTATGCGATGCACTCCGTGCCTTATTTGCTGGAATTTATCGGGCAAGAACAGAAGCACGGCACGTGGCACGAACCAAAAAGACCATAATGAACAAGAGAGAATCCGCGTATCGTTGAAGCCTTTGCCATGCGCGGATTCTGTGGAGGTTAATGTATTTTGAGTGAGAACGAGTTGGAACAAGAAAATCAAAACATCGAAGAAGTTCAGGAGCCGGAGCAAGGAGAAAGTTCATTCATCTGCACGGCAAACCGGGACTTTGCGGCTTACGCGCAGGAAGAGCTTCGCCGGCTGTTCGGATCGGTAAAAAGCAGCGTATTGAGCGATCGTGAAGTTCTTTTGGTAAAATTGAACGTATCGGAGCGCGAGGCTGCGCAGCAAATCGCGGATAGTCGTCCTATTTTCCTGCGCCATATTCAACCTGTTCAATTTCAGCGAGAAGGCGAAAATGCCGGAGAATTGTTGGCGGAAGCCGCATCGTTTATTCTGGCGAGCAGCGTAATGGGGGCTGGCGTCAAAGTCGCGCTTCAGGTGCGAAAAAATGCCGATGCGGGCGAAGAAAGCGCGGCGCAATTGAAAGAATGGCTGGAAGAATTGCTTCGTGCATCCGAAGCGGAATTCGTGACGGCAAGCGCCGATTGGATTGCTTCGGTGTATTTGACGGATTCGGGAATTTACGCGGGAATTTCGCGTCCTGAGGACAATTTGTCCGACTGGAGCGGAGGAGCGGTTCGTTTCCGTCGCGAAGAAGGACAACTGTCCCGCGCCAAGTTCAAACTGCTTGAAGCCGAACGCGAATTCGGGCTGGATCTTTCGGCCTACCGGAGCGCGGTTGATATTGGCGCGGCTCCCGGCGGGTGGACGTCGCTGCTGCTTGAACGCGGGTTAAAGGTAACCGCGATCGACCCGGCGAAACTGCATCCATCGCTGCTCAAATCGCCGAACCTGACCTATATCCGTAAAAACGCAAGCGAAGTCAAATTCAAAGAAAACGAGTTTGATTTGCTGGTATGCGATATGAGCTGGAGCCCCAAATTGATGGTGCAATTGGTGTCGGGTTTGCTGCATGGATTGAGTCCGGGCGGCACGGCTATCGTCACGATCAAGCTGATGCACAAAAAGCCTATGGCTCTGATCAAAGAAGTCATTGCCTCGTTCGAAAACTCGCGTTTACAGGTCCAACGGGCTAAGCAGCTGTTCCATAATCGCGAAGAAATTACGCTTTACATGATTAAATATTAGAAAATAGGTCTTTACACTTAGCAAGCAATAGGTTTATAATGACTTCAAAATCATATGCACGGAAAGGGAAAGCATCCCTCACGAATTCGGTCTTAGGACCTAGTTTGCGAGGGGTGCTTTCTTTTTTTGTCCGAAAAGGGGTGAAATTCATGCCGTACCCGCCGAAATTGGAGCGAGGAGCCGTAATAGGAGATCGATACCGGGTGGAACGCGTACTCGGGAGCGGCGGAATGAGTCGGGTCTATCTGGCGTCCGACGTCAAGCTTCCGGGCAAGTGGTGGGCCGTTAAGGAGACGATGGCCGATACGGCGGATTATGAAAGGATCGAAAACGAAGCGAGGATGCTGACCAGGCTGCGGCATCGCAGTTTGCCTCAGGTCGCGGACTTTTTTGCGCCGGATGCGGAAGGACGGGTATTTCTGGTCATGGAGTACATCGAAGGTTACAATCTGAGCGATTATGCGGGCAAAGCCGGAGGTGTGCTGGACATTCCGTTCATTTTGGAACTAACATCGCGAATTTGCGAAACGTTGGAATATCTGCACACGCAAAGTCCGCCGGTCGTTTTTCGCGATTTGAAGCCAGGCAATGTGATGATCGGTGAAGACGGAAGCATTCGTTTGATCGACTTTGGAATTGCGCGAAGTGCCAATCCGGACAAGAGCGCCGATACGGTGAAGCTTGGAACGATCGGATTTGCGGCACCTGAACAGTATGAAGGGCAAAGTGACCCGTCCAGCGATCAGTACGCGTTGGGAGCGCTGCTGCTGTATCTCTCCACGGGCGGTCGGTTTAGCGAATGGACGCCTGAGGCACAGCGGGCATTGCGGCCTGATCTTCCTTCGGCGCTGGTGCCTGCGATTCGTCGGATGCTCAGTTATCGGCGCGAAGAACGCTTTCCGCATATCCGCGATATCAAGCGAATCATTCAACCTGAACCTGCCGAAAATGAAGCCTCTTTGACCACGGGCGTCGGAGGCACATCCACGATTGCGGTGCTGGGCAATTTCCAGGGTTGCGGAGCGACGCATATAGCGGTTGCGGCGGCGCATACATTGGCTCGCGAGGGAGGGAGAACCGCCCTCGTCGAGTTGGGCAGAACATCTGGAACTTTTGAGCGCATTGCGATGGAGTGGGAAGGCGAGCCTCTGAGAGGAAGGCGCATGTTCAGTGTTCGCGGCGTCGATTACTGGCCTTCGGCAGAACGAGGGCGTTTGACCGACATTTTCAGCAGAGGATACCGATATGTGGTCCTGGATCTTGGAACTTGCAGCGATGCTCGTGATTTTGAGGAGTTTTTGCGAGCGGACGTTCCAGTGATAGTGGGTTCCGCAAGCGAGTGGCGAAGCGGAGATTTAGTCGCTTTTGCTCATCGGGAAACATTACGCGTAAGGCCCAAGTGGACGTATGTGCTTCCATTTGCTGCTGAGGATGCCGTACGGGAAATGCGCCGGAGAATCGGCCACAAAAGAATCTATTCGCTGCCTCCGCTATCCAATCCGTTCGATGGAAACCTGCGCGACGCTTTTGAGCCGATCCTAGGTTCGCTGTATACGCGAAAAGGACGTCGATCAATCTTTAAACTGCAAAAGCAACATCGGCATAACCAAAAATGAAGGGAGAACAATCATGTCAAGAATCAGGTTTCGCCAGCGTCAGCGCCTGCTGACTGCGGGGGCGGGAGCAGCGGCGGCGTTGTTAATCTGCGCAGCGGCGGGCATTCCTTATGTACGCCATATCGAAAAAAACCACGAGGCTGATCGGAGTGGTTATGAACAGCAGATCGCGGAGATGGATGCACAGCGTGTTCCGGTCTTTGCGTTGACTCGTAATATCCAAGCCGGTGAAGAAATCGGAGAGGATGATCTGGTCCAGATTGAAGTCGTTAAAACGACAGTTCCGGAAGATATGCCCGCCCGAGAAGATGCGGTAGGGCGTCATGCGAAAGTTTCGCTTTCCAAAAACACGCCTGTTAGTGAGTCGATGCTGTACGAAGGCGAAGTGACGCCTAAGGATCTGCGGAACCAGGAGTTTCGCTTGATTGAACTGCCGAGTCGTCTGCAAGCCGGAGAGTTCGTCGACGTTCGGGTAAAGTTCCCGACAGGCGAAGATTTCATCGTATTGTCCAAAAAACGCACCGAGGATTTGGCATCGGGAACGATCTGGGTGCAGATGAACGAACGCGAGATTCTGACGATGTCGTCGGCGATCGTGGATGCTTATCTGAACGATGCTTCGATTTATGCGGTGACCTATGTTGAACCAGGGCTTCAACAAGCCGCAACTATTACTTACCCGGCAAATGCAAGCGTTCTGGATCTGATCGAAAGTGATCCGAATATCGTCGAACGTGCGAAGACCGAGCTGGAACGTCGGATGCGCGAAAAGCTAGAGGGCGGACTTGATCTGCTGACGCCGGAAGATATTCAGAAGTATCTGAACAGCAAGGCGAACATGAGCACCATCAACCCCGGCACGCAAGATAATTCTCTGATCCAAGAGCAAAGCGTGAATACGGGAACGGCGCAAGAAGCCGAGGCGGCAGAAGGCGAGCCCGTTTTCACGGATAACTCCGATGCTAGCGTAGGCAATTGAGGAGGATAACAAGTGAAACGAGCTATTTTTATCGGAGATCGCGATAAAACGGACTTGCTGTTTTATACAGCCAAACTATTAGCCGAAAGCGGTCTGCGCGTGTTGATTGTCGATGCTACAGCGCTCGGAACTTACGAATTTTCGTATCCGGCGTTGGATGTTCCGGGCCAACCTCAGGAGTATGACGGATTTGAAGTTTGGATCCCGGCAAGAGGCGAGCAAGCTTTTGTCCATGCGGACTACGATTTTGTTTTGTACGACACGGATGATCCGTTTCGGCTGAGCGAGTTACCGGAAGCGAAACAGCGATTTCTTGTGCTGGGATGCGAGCAGACCTCGATTCGCCGAAGCGTTCGACTCTTGGAGGGGTTTTTTACAGAACGGCCGCTTGCTGATCTATCTGCCTTTCATAAAGTATGGATCGAAGGTGCGCGTGAACCGGGAGAAGCCTACATCAATGAACAATTTGAAGCTTTTCCGATCGATTGGAAAGAAACTTTTGTCTACTACCCGGATGAACGAGATCTTGCGATCAAAATTGGCAATCAGTATGCCAGCAGCTTAAAGCTGAAGGGACTATCCCCGGAAATGAAAAAGGCCGTGCAAGGGATTGCTGCGGTACTGCTCGAAAACGATGAACGCGAAACGCGCAAATTGTGGAAAAAAGCTGAAAGGAGCAAATAAAATGGGACAAATCGCCTTTTGGAGTATCGGACATGGAACAGGCGTGACTTCTTCTGTTGCCGCAATCGCTTCGATTATCGGCAGCGAGTATCGGATTCGCACGTTGGTCTCTCAGCCCCAAGGAGAAGAGGGTACGCTGGAACGAGGCTTTTCCCGTTCGATCAATACATATAGTCGGGACCTGGCTACCGATGCCGGAACCGGACTGGATGCTTTGGTTCGTCTGGCTCGCAGTGGCAAGCTTGAGCGGGAAACGGTCAAAAACAACGCGCTATTGATCGAAAGAGATCGCCTGGATTTGCTGAGCGGCTCGGAGCGAATGAATCGGCTGCAATTCGAGAATGCCGGCGGACTTATCGGAAATATTTATGCCAACGCACGAAACTATTACGATTGCATTTTGCTGGATATCCGTTCGGGAACCGACAGCCCGGCTGCGGCACAGGCCCTTGCAGAAGCGGATCTCGTTGTCGTTTGTCTAACACAGAATGCCGATATGCTGGAACGTTATTTCAATCGAAGCGGCTGGCCGGAAGAGCTTCATGGCAAAAAACAACTGCTCTTGTTCTCGGGTTACGACCCTCGTTCCAAATACAAAGCAGCCAACATTTTGCGGAAGTACGGAAGACGCGAGCCTGCATTGACCGTGCCTTACAGTTCTGACTTTAGAGATGCGATCAATGATGGGGATATCAAAGGTTTTATTGCACGCAGTCGCTCGTTGGATCGGCGGCATGACAATTATCCGTTCATGATGGAAGTTCGTCGGACTGCGGAAAAGTTATTGGAAGAGATCGGCATCAACACCAGACTGAAACACGTAGATGCCGCGAAAGGAGCCTCATAAGGCATGGACTGGATTAATTTGCTGCTGATTTGCGTGATTCTTGCCGGGATTTTGTTGTGGCTGCTACTGCTGCTTCGTAAAAATCCAATAGCGCAAGGAGCACGCGAACTTGAGGCCGAACTTCTTACGATCGAGGCGCTTCAGTCCTACGCGACGGCGGCCATTAATGAATTTACGAATGCCAATCTGCTGGACCTCGGCTTGTCGGCAGAAGAGTTCGAGCGCAGAAGAAATGTCGTAGCTGAACTGAAAAGTTCGCTGAAAATGTGCAATTCCGGAAGCCTAGCGGATAAGACTTACGTCAAATCGTTCATTGCTGACTTGCTTCTGCGCGGAGAGGTGATTAACGAATCGACGATTGATCGTATACTGCCCTTCGGTGACGAGCGGCTGCTTACGGATCAGGACAAATTCGATATTTTGCTGCACGTCTACAAATTGGAGCATGGCATGCAGGGGTTGAGTCAACTGATCGAAAAGCATCGTTTGGCGGAATTAAAGTCCATTATCGAAAACGGCGAGACGGAGTCATACATCATTACGCCGGAAGAAATTCGCGAGATTTATTCTCTTGAAGCGCCGCGATTATCGTTCGATGATAAGCTGCAAATCGTCGTCCAACGTGTCTATCAGCAGTACAAGGGGTTTGGACCTATCGACGAGTTGAGGGATCAGACCATTGACGGCGTCTCGGGCGGCGTCTCCGGTCTGCCTGCCGATATGCAAGAGTTGGAGCATGAAGTCGAATTGATGCGATCCATGCGGGAAAAAGGACCACGTGGTTGCGATAGTATCTGGATTTTTTACCGAGGCAAATCTATTCGCTTGGCGTTTCTCGGATTTGGCAGCGATCTGGAGCTGAAGCGAGTCTGTCAGAATATCTACAAATTCGGCAGTCCCGGACAGCTTTCCGAAGCCAAGGCTTATATGGTCAATGAAATGCAAGACGGTTCGCGGGTTGTCGTGGTAAGGCCTCCTTTTTCTGAAAGCTGGGCATTCTTTGTGCGTAAATTCGATTTGCCGAATCTAAGCTTGGAGCGATTGCTGGCTTCCGAGCACGTCAAAGGTGTCGAATTGCCGATGAAAATGCTGGATTATCTGATGAAAGGCGCTCAGGTAACGGCTGTAACTGGCGAGCAAGGCTCGGGTAAAACGACGCTGCTTATGGCGATGGTCAAGTCGATCTACGGAACGTTCAATCTGCGGATTCAGGAATTGGCGTTCGAGCTGCATTTACGCAGGTTGTATCCGGAACGAAATACACTGGCTTTTCGCGAGACAGACAAAATCAGCGGTCAGGAAGGCTTAGATCTCCAAAAAAAGACCGACGGTACGGTTAACATTCTCGGAGAAGTGGCGACGGATCCCGTTGCGGCCTGGGCTGTTCAAATGTCTCAAGTTGCCAGCAAATTCACGGTTTTCAGCCACCATGCCAAAACAATGAAAGATCTAATCTGGTCGCTGCGCAATTCGCTGCTCAAGACCGGGACGTTCCAGAACGAACGGATTGCTGAAGAGCAGGTAGCCAGTGTCATTGCCTTTGATGTGCATCTGGAAAAAGAGCGTGACGGTACCCGTTATATCGAACGGTTGACGGAATGTGTCGCGCTTGATCCCGACGAGCAAGGATTTGCCGAACTTGCAGGAAAGTTGGATGGAGAATTGGATGAGGCATCGGCGATTAAAGTGTTAGCCCGTGCCAATCTCGATTACTACCGACGCTTGACGGGGCGATCTTTTGAAGCCAGAAATATTATCGAATTCCGGGATGGCATGTATGTTCCGGTACACCGCCCTACTGCTCGAAAAGTAGAGTTGATGGCAGGGAATATGTCGAGGGGAGACGCCGCCGATTTTCGTGCTTTTCTGGATCGGTACTGGGGGAGTGAGTCGGCATGAGTGTGAAATTGCTGATCATCCTGGCCTCCGCATTGTACATCGTGCCGATTGTGCTGTGGATCATTCTACGACAGCTGCGTAAAAAAAGCGGTGCCCGGGAAGACACGATCACCAGCTGGATGAATCGTCAGCCTGGGATGAAAAAGGAAAATCCGAAGCTCAATCGATTTTATCAGCGTTCCTATGTTCGTTCCGCGCAAATCCCGATCTTCCGCGGTCAAGTGCATCGAATCCGTCAGCGTCTTGCCGTGATCAGTCCTTACGATGAACTGACTATTCGCAAGGAAACGATGAAGATCACGTACTCGGTTTTACTGATTGTCGTGGGATTGATTTTGGCGTTTGCGCTATTTGGCCGAAGCGTGTCCGTTGTACTACTGGGTATGATCGGTTGTCTGGTCTTGAACGGGATGCTTATCGATCTATTCGTTTATCGCGTAGAGAATCGCTTGTTGAAAGATTTTCGCGACTTTTTGGAAGATAACCGGCATCAATTTCAGGCAACACGTATGGCGGATGAAGCAATCTATGAAGCGGCGCAGCTATCCGGCCATGACATGAAGCTGCACGGCGAGCGGATGCATGGCGTGCTGACGGCCAAAGATCCGGATCGCAGCTTGGCAGCCTACTACGAAGTCGCTCCCAATCGTTACTTGAAAGTGTTTACCGGCATCGCACGCATGATTATGGAATACGGTGACAAAACAACGGCCAAAGGTTCGTTATACCTCAATGCAATCAGCAAGTTCGTGCAGGATATCAACTTCGATCTGCTGCGCAGAAACCGTTTGAGTTATCAATTAAATAGCTTAACGGTCATTGCATTAGCGCCGATTCTGTTGTCCTTTCCTCTTCAGCGCTGGGCCGAGACGTATTTTCCGGTCATGGGCGAATTTTATGAAGGGCGGATCGGCTTGGCGGCGAAGCTGCTGCTGTACGCGGTAGCGGTCGCTGCCTATGTGTTGATCCGCAAATTGGCCGAAACGGAAGAGTCGCGTTATACACCGAAGCCGGGCGGCATGCGTTGGGAAAAGAAACTGTATGAATATCGGCCGATTCGTTTTGTCGTCGACCGATTCGTGCCTCGGAAGCATACGAAAGCATATTACAGTCTATCGCGGCTGATCAAAGAATCCAATTCGCCGCTCATGATTGAATGGTTGACGGTAAGACGTCTGCTGCTGTCGTTGTGTGCTGTCCTTTTTGTCTCAGGGATGTTTGTCTCGGCACACGTCAGTCAGGTTGAACGAATCTGGAATGCGCCAACCTATCTCAAAGGCGGATTGATGCTGGGCCGGGTAGATGATGCAGAGCGCCGGGAAGCTGAGGAACGCACTTCTATCGACAGCCGGATCATGCAAGAGATTGAGGCAGGTAAGTCCGGTTGGGAAGCCGAAGTACGAAGTCTCGTCAGAGAATCAGCTGCCTCCACGCTAAGCGATGTTCAACAAAATGAAATGGCAACGCGGATTGTGCAAAAGCTTAGCGAAGCGGACAGCGAGTATCTGAAATGGTGGGAAGTGTTGATTGCCGTCGCAGCAGGCGTAGGTGTTTACTTTGTTCCGCTGGGCATTATGCAATTCCAACGTCGGATCCGCGGAATGGAAATGCAGAATGAAGTCGATCAGTTCCGGATGTTAATCTCGATTCTGAGTCAATTTGACCGGATAAGCGTGCAAACCATTTTGGAATGGATGGAGCGATTCGCAATCATTTTCAAACCTGCGTTGCAGCGCTGCTTGCTCGATTACGATAGCGGATCTGCGGCGGCCTTGAGGCAGTTGAAGGCCGAAGCTCCTTTTCCGTCGTTTGTTCGAATGATCGAACGTTTGGAAAATGCGCTGGAGCGTATTTCGATTCAAGAAGCATTCGACGATTTGGAAATGGAGCAAGAGTATTACCGGGAACAGAAAAAAGAAACGATGGATCGTCTGATCGAAAGCAAAGCGAACTGGGGCCGGGACATAGGATTTGCGCCTGTGATGTTTATGCTTGGTGCTTACATTATCGTTCCGTTCCTGTACGTATCGTTTATGCAAATGAAAGATCTGATTACGCAGCTGGGTCAAATTTAAACAATTAACCAAAATTCATTTTAAAGGGGACTATTTATTATGGGAAGCAATGCAACTTCGGGATTGAAATTGGCAGCAGGGATTTTTCTGACACTCGCACTGATCACAACGGTTGTCGTCATTTTCATTTCTTCGCAAGACGCTGCAAAAGAAGGGCAGACTCAATTTTCCACCATTCAAACGCAACTGTCGCAGACACGCTTCAATATCTATGAAAACACGACGCTGTCCGGCAGCCAAGTCATGAACGCCGTCCGTCAGTACAATAATGAACAACAGTTCGGCGTATATGTCCAAACGGGCAAGGGCGGTTCGACTTACTATGGCAGCCAATTCAATCAAACGACAGGAATCATTACGGGGGACACGAATAACACGACGCTGTCGCCAGCTCTGAATGAAGCGGATAACAACTTTATTAACCCATCGGGCAAATTTAAGTCTTCGGTTGTTCGTGACGCGAATAACATGGTTCGCGGCATCGTATTTACTCAAACGAAATAGAGCACAGGGACTCAGTAGCCCTCCGGCCTGGTCGGAGGGCTGCTGCCCGGTTGGGAGAAATAGATGAGCAACGCGAGGAGTTTTATGGTACTGGCTGCTGTGTTTTTCCTGTTCATCGGGGCGTGTACGTATGCGGTGAACGTGATTCGATCGATCGAACATGGAACCCAGCTTGCTTATGCGCTAAAGACGGATCAGGATCGAAAAGTCAAGGCTACACTCTCTGTACCCGGACAAGAAACGTATACGGGAGCCGCTATTGTAAATATCATTCGAAATATCCAAGAAAGCGATATGAATGTTGAAGTGAACGGAGTGCTTTATTTACGAACAGGAACTTACGAGGAATTTGACCCGAGCGGGGTTGATTTAAGCAAAACGTATCGAGCGACTTATGAAAGAGATGCTACCGGATATTTAATCAAAATCGTATTTAGGGGCTAAAACATGAAATATGTAACTGGCATATTCGCCGCTCTTTTGGCTGTTTTGCTTTTGTTCATGTACCCATTATATGAGCAAGCCAGAAGCCAGGATAAAATTGCGAACATTGTGATCCAGAGCGCAGCGACGCATTTTATTGACCGTGCAAGAACGAAGGGATATATTACGCCGCAAATGTATGAGGATTTCAATGCTCAGCTAGCGGCAACAGGCAATCAGTATGAAGTCGAGCTGGAACATTTGCATAAGCAAACCAGTCCGGATTACAGCGATCCTGCTAATCCGGTCACTTTTCAAAACAGCTTCACGACTTATTACTCCGGATTTTACAATCAACAGATTATCGCCGTGCTGTTTCCCGATAACACGCTGCCTTCGGATGATCCGAGTCGGCGTTATACTATGCAGGTCGGTGATTATATCGGTATTCAAATGACGAATAAAAACCGGACTGCGGCTGCGCAACTATGGGATTTTCTAATGAGTGACAATACCCAGGAAAATTCGACGGTTCTGATGAACTACGAAGGAATGGTTCTGCATGAAGATTACTAGTTTTGCGATTATTTTCGTACTGATCTTTTCTCCTTTTTTTCAAATTGCGTCAATGCGTCTGGACGATCTGGACAAAGTCATGCAGTTAACTGATCGTTACAATCTGGTCACGAAGACGGCTGTTCAGGATGCGGCGCATATGCTGAACGAAACAGTCGATCAGCAGTACGAACCCGGTTACGGATCGAAAAAGTTTTTTCGGGCAAATAAAGAACGGGCCGTAGAAGCTTTTTATCGAACACTGGCTTTGAACTTTAATGTGGACGGTGATTCGGTTGCGATCGGAGCGCTTGCGGGCTACATACCGGCAGTCGCAGTGATCGATTATGACGGCTATTACATCTATGCAACCGAACAATTCGTGGACCACGGCGGTCAGGCACAGATGAGACTGGTATGGTCGCCGAAGAAGCCATACTCGTACGCGGATACGCAAGGGAATATCATACAATTTTCGCTGGATGGATTTGTGAAAACGTATGATCGCAGCTCCTCGCGATGGGTCCAGGGGCAGCGAACGGAAGTTGTTAATTCTACGCAAATTCCGTTATTGAGAGATGGTGTGACGTTCGAAACCATTCGTAGGCAAACCATCATCAATGCGATTCAAAACGACCTTGCTTATGTGATCAACCGACATAATCAATATGCTACGCGTTACGGCATTGATTATCTGTTCACATTGCCGCAAATTTCGCAGGAAGAATGGGATAACGGGATCGATGATATCGGAATCGTTGCGTTTATTCAGGGAATCCCGGTCGGCGACCAACAGTACAATAATTATTCCTTCGGCGGCGGCATGCTGAAGAAGAAAAAGGTGATCTATGGATCCGTGGATCCGTCTACCGGAATCAGATACTATTCACGCGACCCTGCGCAGCTGCCCGCGAAAGTCGAAGAGCGATTCGAGAACGAGAAAGACGCGGCCAGATCCGGCTATTTCCCGGTTCAGAATTAAGTTGTGATCGTGATTGATAAGTGATATTAGTTTTTTTGTGAGGAAAAGCTTCTTAGAAGTTCTAACAGATGCTTTTGCTGGGATTCATTCATCCGGCTGAACAAATCGAGGATCTCGCGTTCTTCTTCTTTTAACGGATGTTCCAGCAGATCATCGACGGGCAGCAGCTCGGAAAGGGGGAGACCCAGTGCGCGGCTGAGGCTGCTCAGCGTATTGAGTCTCGGCGAGCGCCGGTTGCATTCAATGTCGCTAATCGAGGATTGGGAGACGTTTGCCCGTTGAGCAAGCTCCACCGAAGATAAATGACGTGCTTTGCGCAAATAACGCAGTTTGCTTCCGATGTCCATAAAATCCGCCTTTCTCTGACTAAAATAAAAGATTGGGAATTGAGCTGCTCTACCTTAAGAAAGTGTGAACAGCTGCCCGCAACTAGACTATATAACGAATGAGTAGCCAAGGTCTACGTATTCTTTTTCCAAACAAATGAAACATTCAAAGCCTTCTTAAACCAACAAAAACACCATTCCTATAACCCTTTATCGGGGAAAGGAATGGTGTTTTTGATTTGGGCTTCCGACAGACTGGTTTGGTGCTGTTAATCCCGACTTTGAATAACGAATAATAGTCCGCTTTCGATCGACACGATACCGGCGGAGCCGGCAAGCTTATTGCTGACCGCCAGTGATTGTCCTTGCCGAAGCGTGGCATCGGTTAATGGATATTCGAAGCCTTGAAGGGTTACGCCGTTGACCTCCATCGTAGCCGGAATTAGGGAAATGTATGTAAACCCATGATTTTCTACGGTCAGTTGGCTGCCTGTCAGTTGAATATAATTGTTGGCATCCCGAATTGTGCAGACGACTTGATGGTGCAATGCGCGAATCAATAATTGGACATTGGCCAGCGTATGATCCATTCGTCCGCCTGTTACGCCCAGCATGACGATTTCTGAGGGACGCTGGTCCAACGCCAATTCAAAAGCAAGTTCGGTATCTGTGTAGTTTTTATCGATCGGATCGCAGGACTCGGTTCTGGTGCTGGCTGAACGAATTCGCTCGGCATCTTCTTGGGATACCGAATCGAAGTCGCCTACAGCAATATCTGGCGTCAATCCATGTTCGATCAATAACAAGGCGCCGCGGTCTGCTCCAATGAGCAGGTCGCCGGCGCTGATGTATTCCAAGTAATCGTCGGTCCATGATCCCCCAGAGACGATAACAACTCGTTTGGCAGTCAATACAAACCCTCTTTTCATAAATAAAGGATGCGGCATTCCGGTTGTGCAGATTAAATAACGACCGAAGTCAACACCGTATGCTACTCTTCAGTATACCGAACCGGCGCATGTACGCAAAGACACCAAGCCAGGTGGCAAGAGCCGCTTTGAAGTGGCGCCGGAAGCGAATGAACCCATGAATCTAGCGACCAAGTTTGCAAGATCGACAAAAAATTAAGCGTTGCGATTCCTTTAATGGGTTAAAAAATACATGAGCGCGTCCGGAAGTTCTTTCTGCCAAAATCCCCAGAGATGCTTGCCTTCCTTTTCCGCGTAGCGCACAGTCGCGCCGCGGTCTTGCAGCAAATCACGGGTTCGGCGGTTGAGGTCAACGAAGTCGAAGGTTCCGTGATCTGTCTCGTATTCGTCCTCCTGTAACCCTACGATCATGTAGGCGTCGAGCCAGCTTAAGTCAGACTCGCGCGCAATGATTTCTTGGGACTCTCCATAATAAGCACCCGAAAGGCTGATAATTCGGGGAAACTGGCCCGGGTATAACAGGGACAGGTGCAGAGACATGGAACCGCCTAATGAGTCTCCGGCCAAAATGCGATCGTTTTCGCGTGCGCGATACTTTTGCTCGACGAACGGAATAATTTCTTCCATAATACAGCGCACATAGGCCTCATGACGATTTCCGAACGGAGCATATTCAGCGGTTCTTTTTTTTACGTCGACTTCGATTCCTACTATAATGAAAGGTTCTACGCCCTCATCCAAAATGAGCTGGTTGGCATAGGTGGCGATCCGGCCGAAATTGAAAAACTCTTCGCCGTCCTGGCAGTAGACCACAGGATAACTAAGCACCTCGTTATAGCCGGGGGGGAGGTAAATTCGAAGCGTTCTTTCTTCATTCAAAAAGCTGCTCGCAATGACTTCCTTCACAATTGTGCGTTTAAGGTAGCGGGAATCTGTCATGGAAACTCTCTCCTTTTACAAGTTTGACCGCTGATTTTGCATGCGCTTTACAGGGCAGGCGAGAATGCGGTAAGATTGGAATTGTGCGGACGAAAAGACGTAAAACGTTCGAATTCGTCTTTTTGTTATACTAATATCGTAAACCTGTTATATATACAACTGAAGAAATTGATGAACAAATATGCTTAATTTCTTTGACGAAGCTATGCAACAGGTGTATAATAATGATATAACAGAGGGACATGATATTCAAATTTTTTATTGGGGTGAAAAATAATGAGCAAGGTTCCTTATGAAGTGTATACGGAAGACGTTGAAGCTCTTTCCGTTCTTTCGCCGGATGGCGAAATTGTTAACGAAGCATTGATGCCAGAATTGACTGACGACCAACTGAAAGAAGTTATGCGTCGCATGGTCTTTACCCGTACTTGGGATGAAAGAGCAATCAACTTGGGCCGTCAAGGACGTCTCGGCTTCTATGCACCGGTTTCCGGTCAAGAAGCAACGATGGTAGGCAGCGAGTTCGCTCTGCAAAAAGAAGACTTCGTTTGCCCGGGTTACCGCGATATTCCGCAACTCGTATGGCACGGTCTTCCATTGTACCAAGCTTTCCTGTACTCCCGCGGTCACCAACACGGCGGACAAATTCCGGAAGGCGTTAACGTTCTGATGCCGCAAATCATCATCGGTGCACAAATCCTGCACGCGATGGGTATTGCTATGGGCTTCAAACTGAAAAAGCAAAAACAAGTCGCGATCACTTACACAGGCGACGGCGGTTCGTCGGAAGGCGACTTCTACGAAGGCCTGAACTACGCAGGGGTATACAAACTGCCTGTAATCTTCTTCGTACAAAACAACGGTTATGCAATCACGACTCCGTTCGCGAAGCAAACCGCTGCACTGTCGATCGCTCACAAAGCGGTTGCAGCAGGTATCAAAGGCGTTAAAATCGACGGTATGGACGTATTTGCCGTCATCAAAGCGGTTCAAGACGCTGCTGAGCGTGGACGCAACGGCGAAGGTGCAACGCTGATCGAAGCCGTGACGTACCGCTTTAAGCCGCACTCCCTTTCCGACGATACTTCCAAGTACCGTACGAAGGAAGAAGAAGGACAATGGAGTGAGAAAGATCCAATCACTCGTCTTGCGAAATACCTGGAGAAAAAAGGACTTTGGACTGCTGAAGATACGGAACGCGTAAGAGCAGAAGCCAAAGAAACCGTAGCCGAGCAAATCAAAAAGGCAGAAAAAACAGAGAAAATGACTGTTTCGGGCCTGATCGATTCCATGTTCGAACATACACCTAAACACCTGGAAGAGCAAAAAGCGGACTTCCAATAAAATAATCGGTTCCGGCTGAGTGCCCTGGCGGCGCTCAACCGAACCTTTTACTGCGCATATAAGCTTCAAATGTATATAGAGCGGTATCCATTGAACGTAACGTTAAGGAGGAAATGTAGCAATGGCACAAATGAATATGAAAGAAGCAATCCGCGACGCAATGCGTGTGGAACTCAAGCGTGATCCGAACGTTCTGATCTTCGGCGAAGACGTAGGTAACGTTGGTGGCGTATTCCGTGTAACAGAAGGGCTGCAAAAAGAATTCGGCGAAGAGCGCGTATTCGATACTCCGCTGGCTGAATCCGCAATCGGCGGCATGGCTGTCGGTCTGGGCGTGCAAGGATTCCGTCCGATCGCCGAAATTCAATTCGTCGGCTTCATCTTCGAAGCTCTTGACCAAATGATCGTTCAAGCGGCGCGTATGCGTTACCGTTCGGGCGGCCGTTACAACTCGCCGATCGTTTTCCGTACGCCTTTCGGCGGCGGCGTTAAAGCGGCTGAGCTGCACACGGACGCGCTTGAAGGCCTGCTGGTTCAAAGCCCTGGCATCAAAGTGGTTGTTCCTTCGAACCCTTACGATGCAAAAGGCCTGCTGATCTCTGCGATCCGCGACAACGACCCTGTCTTCTTCATGGAGCACTTGAACCTGTACCATGCATTCCGCGCTGAAGTGCCGGAAGGCGAATACACGGTAGAACTGGGCAAAGCCAATGTTGTTCGCGAAGGTTCGGACGTAACGATCCTGACTTACGGCATGTGCGTACACACTTCGGTGAAAGCAGCTGAGCAACTCGAAAAAGAGGGCATCCAAGCTGAAGTCATCGACCTGCGTACCCTGAACCCGCTGGACATCGACACGATTGTAACTTCGGTTAAGAAAACAAACCGTGCGATCGTCGTTCAAGAAGCTCAAAAGACTTCCGGCGTAGCCGCTGAAGTGATTGCGCAAATCAACGAAAAAGCTATTCTTCACCTGGAAGCTCCTGTCCTGCGCGTGACTCCTCCGGATACGGTTTACGCATTTGCGCAAATCGAGGATGCATGGCTGCCAACACCAGAGCGTATCATCACCAGCGTTAAAAAAGTTCTTGAATTTTAATTAGCGATATCCAGAAGGAGGTAGTGCAACGTGGCAAAATTTGAATATAAATTCCCAGAGCTTGGCGAAGGCCTGCATGAAGGCGAAATCGTCAAGATGCACATCAAAGTCGGAGACAAAGTCACTGACGACGATATCATCATGGAAGTTCAAAACGATAAAGCGGTCGTTGAAGTACCTTGTCCGGTAAACGGAACGGTTCTCGAAGTTCGCGCAGCAGACGGTGAAACCCACCACGTGGGCGACATCATTGCAATTATCGAAGCTGAAGGCGAACTGCCGGAAGGGTCGGAAAGCGCGCCTGAAGCCGATGCGGCCCAAGAAGCAAACGCAGCTGTAGGCGGAGCAGACACAAGCGCTGCATCTTCCCCTGCAACAGCTGATCCTTCGGCTTCGCAAGGTTCCGCTTCGGGCAGCAACAAATTCGCTTACAAGTTCCCGGAACTTGGCGAAGGTCTGCATGAAGGCGAAATCGTTAAGATGCACATCAAAGTCGGAGACAAAGTCACTGACGACGATATCATCATGGAAGTTCAAAACGATAAAGCGGTTGTCGAAGTGCCTTGCCCAGTAAACGGTACGGTCGTCGAAGTTCGCGTAGCTGACGGTGAAACTCACCACGTAGGCGATATCGTTGCAATCATCGAAGTTGAAGGCGAACTGCCGGAAGGTTCGGAAACGATCGAAGATTCCGCACCGGCCGCTGAAGCCAAAGCACCTACCGCATCCGCACCGGCTGCGGCACCTGCATCGGCATCGAGCCGTGAAGTGTTGGCTACACCAAGCGTACGCAAATTCGCCCGCGAAGAAGGCGTAGACCTGGGTCAAGTACAAGGCAGTGGCAAAAACGGTAAAATCTCGCGCGAAGACGTCGAGAACTTCAAGAAAAACGGCGGTCAAGCACCGGCCGCAGCAGTGGCGTCGACTCCGGCTGCCGCGCCGAGCGACGCACCAGCAGCAAAAACAGAAGCTCCTGCAAAAGCAGCAGCTGCACCTACAGCTATTCCGGCCGCAGCCGACGAAGAGCGCGTACCGTTTAAAGGGATCCGCAAAGCGATTTCGAACGCGATGGTTAAATCGGCCTACACTGCTCCACACGTTACAATCATGGACGAAGTCGATGTGACTGAGCTGGTTGCTTTCCGTACTCGCATGAAACCACTGGCTGAGAAGAAAGGCGTTAAGGTTACTTACCTGCCGTTCATCGTAAAAGCCCTGGTTGCCGCAGTTCGCGAATTCCCGGCTCTGAACGCTTCGATCGACGAAGCTGCGAACGAGATCGTGTACAAGAAACACTACGATATCGGTATTGCAACAGACACGGAGAATGGTCTGATCGTACCTGTTATCAAAGACGCTGATCGCAAGAGCGTGTTCAAGATCGCGGAATCGATCAGCGATCTGGCAAAACGCGGTCGCGAAGGCAAGCTTGCTCCGAACGAGATGAGAGGAAGCACGATCTCCATCACGAACATCGGTTCCGCAGGCGGTATGTTCTTCACGCCGATCATTAACTATCCGGAAGTTGCAATTCTCGGAACTGGCCGTATCAGCGAAAAAGCCATCGTAAGAAATGGCGAAATCGTAGCTGCTCCAATGATGGCTCTGTCCTTGAGCTTCGACCACCGTCTCATCGACGGCGCGACTGCACAAAACTGCATGAACTATCTTAAATCCCTGCTCGCTAATCCCGAGCTGATGGTAATGGAGGTATAAACAATGGTAGTAGGAGACGCTTCCCTGGATATTGACACATTGGTAATCGGTGCTGGACCTGGCGGCTATGTAGCTGCCATCCGCGCCGCTCAACTGGGACAAAAGGTTCTGATCGTGGACAAAGCCGAGCTCGGCGGTGTCTGCCTCAACCGTGGTTGTATCCCTTCCAAAGCCTTGATCTCTGCTGCGCACAGCTATGAAAATGCGCTGCACGGCGATGCTTTCGGCGTAACGGCAACCGACGTTAAAGTCGACTTCGCTAAAACCCAAGAGTTCAAAAACGGCGTCGTTAAAAAAATGACGAACGGCGTGAGCGGATTGCTGAAAGGCAATAACGTTGAAGTTTTCAACGGCGAGTGCATGTTCATCAACCAAAACGAAGCACGCGTATTCAACGACCATGAATCGCCGCGCTACCGTTTCAAGAACTGCATCATCGCTACGGGCTCCCGTCCGATCGAACTGAAGCCTTTCCCGTTCGGCGGCCGTATTCTGTCTTCGACAGAAGCGTTGAACCTGCCTGAGATTCCGAAAAGCCTCGTTGTTATCGGCGGCGGTTATATCGGTGCAGAGCTGGGTCAAATGTACGCGAAGTTCGGTACGAAAGTGACGATCATCGAAGGCATGGACAGCGTTCTGCCAGGCTTCGACAAAGACATGACGAACCTCGTGTCGAAAACCATGAAGAAAAACGGCATTGAGATTCATGCAAATGCCAAAGCCGAAAGTGCAACGCAAACAGACAAAGACGTTACTGTGAAGTTCTCCGTTGGCGGAGAAGCGCAAGAAATCACAGCTGACTACCTGCTCGTAACGGTTGGACGTCGTCCAAATACCGATGGCGAACTGGGTCTGGATCTGATCGAACTTGAACTTGACGAGCGCGGCCTGATCAAAGTCGATCAGCAAGGCCGTACCAACATCCCGCACATCTTCGCAATCGGCGATATTGTACCGGGTCTGGCATTGGCTCACAAAGCTTCGTATGAAGGTAAAGTTGCAGCTGAAGCGATCGCTGGACATTCGTCCGTAGTTGACTACAAGTGCATGCCTGCCGTAGTCTTCACAGATCCGGAATGCTCGAGCGTAGGTCTGACTGAAAAAGAAGCGAAAGAAAAAGGCTTCAACGTGGTTGCGGGTAAGTTCAGCTACGGCGGTAACGGTCGTGCCGTATCCCTGAACCACCCTGAAGGCTTCGTGAAAATCGTGGCTGAAGAAAGCACCGGCGTAGTGCTGGGCAGCCAAATCGTAGGTCTTGAAGCGACAAACATGATCGCTGAGATGGGTCTGGCTGTAGAAATGGGCGCGACTCTTGAAGATCTGGCTCTGACTATTCACGCTCACCCAACACTGGGCGAAATCGTGATGGAAGCGGCTGAGCTGGTTCTGGGTAACCCGATCCACGCTATCGCTCCTAAAAAACGCTAAGAAATCAAATGTAGAGACGGACTGCACTACAGCATGTCATTTTCTCAAATGATTTTAACTGGAACGGACGCCTTCTGGGCGTCCGTTTTGTTATATTTATATTGTGCGATTTTGTAAATCTGAAGCCTATTCAATTCAACGGCAGACATGATAAACTAAACAAACGAATAAGTGAAAACAGAGGTGGATGCTTTGCGCAAATATTTGGATTTGCTACAGGATATTTTGGATAATGGCACGGAGCGCGGAGACCGGACAGGGACAGGGACGGTTTCGGTGTTTGGGCGTCAATTGCATTTCGATCTGGCAGAAGGTTTTCCGCTGCTTACGACCAAAAAGCTTCATTTAAAGTCGATCGTGCACGAGCTGCTATGGTTCCTTAAAGGCGACACCAATGTTGGCTATCTGCAGGAGAATGGTGTACGGATTTGGAACGAATGGGCGGATGAGAATGGAGAGCTGGGACCGGTCTACGGTTCACAGTGGCGTGCCTGGGAAGCGCCGGACGGTCGTAAGATCGACCAAATCTCGCAATTGATCGATTCCATCCAAAACAACCCGGATTCGCGCCGACACATCGTCAGTGCGTGGAACGTAGCCGAGATTGACAATATGAAGCTGCCTCCATGCCATCTGCTCTTCCAGTTTTACGTAGCTAACGGCAAGTTGTCCTGCATGCTCACGATGCGTTCGGTCGATACCTTCTTGGGTCTGCCTTTCAACATTGCCAGCTACGCATTGCTCACGCATATGATCGCACAGCAATGTGGATTGGAAGTCGGTGAATTCGTATGGTCCGGCGGTGATGTGCATATTTATTCGAATCACATCGAGCAAGTGAAGACTCAGTTGGATCGAGAGCCGGGTGAACTTCCGCAACTGCGTATTTTGCGCAAACCGGAGTCTATTTTTGACTATGCGTACGAGGATTTTGAATTTGTCGATTATAACCCGCAACCGGGAATCAAAGCTCCGATTGCCGTATAGGAGGAGTCAACCATGCCGACCATTACGTTGATTTGGGCACAAGGAGAGAATGGAGTGATTGGTCGGGATAATGCGCTGCCTTGGCGCATTCCGGCCGACATGGCTTATTTTAAGCGTGAAACCGTGGGTAAGACTGTGGTAATGGGGCGCAAAACTTGGGAGTCTTTCGGGTCCAAGCCGCTCAAAGATCGGAAGAACGTGGTGTTGACGCGAGATTCTTCTTATACAGCTGACGGCGCGGACGTTGTTCATTCGATCGAAGATGCTTTATCTGCTGCGGATGGCGAAGAAGTCATGATCATCGGCGGTTCGGAAATTTACGCGTTATCGCTTCCGATTGCAGATCGTTTGCGCGTGACCCGCGTGCGAGAAAGCTTTGAAGGCGACGCTGTTTTCCCGACGATAGATTGGTCATCCTGGTTATTAATTTCGTCGCAAGAAGGAATCCGTGATGAAAAAAACGTCTACCGGTATGAATTCGAAGTGTATGAACGCCCCAAAAACCAGCTCTGAATCGAAATGCGTTGGTATTCAGAAAATGCAAATTAAATTCCGTATAATCTATTTCAAACGATAAATGAAAAATGATATTATGGGTGAAATATATCGCTTGTGATCAAATAGAGAACAAAAAATCGAGAATTTATGCGGATGGGGGAAACGTTCGATGTCTACACCTACTGGATTTATGGAATATAAACGGCAACTGCCAGCGGACCGTAGTCCGCTTGAGCGCGTGAAAGATTGGGAAGAATTCCATAAACATATGTCGGAAGAAGAATTGCGTACGCAGGGAGCCAGATGTATGGACTGCGGTACGCCATACTGCCATGTGGGCATTAATATGACCGGCGGCACTTCTGGCTGCCCGGTGCATAACCTGATCCCGGAGTGGAACAACCTCGTTTACCGCGGGCTGTGGAGAGAAGCGCTCGATCGTTTGCACAAAACGAATAACTTCCCGGAATTCACCGGCAGAATCTGCCCGGCTCCTTGCGAAGGTTCGTGTACGGTAGGTCTGATCGGCCAACCCGTTACGATCAAGACCATCGAAGAAGCGATCATCGAGAAGGGTTTTGCCGAAGGGTGGGTTCAGCCCGAACCTCCGAAAAACCGTACAGGCAAAAAAGTAGCGGTTGTCGGCTCGGGTCCTGCGGGCCTGGCCTGCGCGGCGCAGCTCAATAAAGCGGGTCATTACGTAACCGTGTACGAGCGTTCCGACCGTGTAGGTGGCTTGTTGACTTACGGCATTCCGTCCATGAAACTGGAAAAGGATATCGTACAGCGCCGCGTCGATTTGCTTGCTGCGGAAGGCATCACCTTCATCACTTCGACCGAGATCGGAAAAGACATTCCGGCTCAGCAATTGACAGAAGAATTCGATGCCGTTGTATTGTGCGGCGGAGCAACCAAGCCTCGTGAGTTCAATATCGAAGGCAGCCACCTCAAAGGCGTAACCTATGCGATGGACTTCTTGAACGGAACAATCAAAAGCTACCTCGATTCCAACCTTGAAGATGGCAACTATATCTCGGCAGAAGGAAAAGACGTTATCGTAATCGGCGGCGGCGACACGGGTTCCGACTGCGTGGCAACCTCCCTGCGTCACGGTTGCAGCAGCGTTACTCAATTCGGCACGCACAAAAAAGCGCCGCTTGAGCGCGATATGCTCGCTAACCCTTGGCCGCAATTCCCTAACGTGTATACACTCGATTATGCACAGGAAGAAGCGAAAGCAATCTTTGGCGACGATCCGCGCGAGTTCTCGATCATGACAACAAAATTCGTCGGCGATGAAGAAGGCAATCTCAAGGAACTGCATACCGTGCAAATTCAACGTACAGTCGACGAGACGGGACGTAAAGTATATGCACCCGTAGAAGGCACTGAGCGCGTGTTCCCCGCGCAGATGGCATTGATTGCGATCGGTTTTGACGGACCGGAGCAAACGTTGGCGGAGCAGTTGGGCTTGCAAACCGATCGTTGGACGAACGTGAAAGCAAAGTACGGCGAATACAAAACAAACTCCGAAAAAGTATTTGCTGCCGGCGACATGCGCCGCGGACAAAGCTTGGTAGTTTGGGCGATCAACGAAGGTCGCGAAGCGGCACGCGAGGTCGATAAGTTCCTGATGGGGGCTACTGTACTCGTTTGATCGTAAACGGTTTTACAATGATAGAATAACACTCTTTTCTTGACAGGGTCACTCTTAAATGAGTGGCCTTTTTCTTACTTCTTTGTATTTTATAGTTATATTATATTACATGAAAAGAGATAAAGAAAGATATTTTTTTGCTTTTGTGTAATTTATGTAATGTAATATGACGCAAAGTTATCTTGAATAAGCTGTATTGTATTTCCTTTTGTCTTCTAGCGAAAAATCCGCCTCCGTGCTAAAATAAGAGTTCGGATATTCGTTCGACGAAACGTGGCTAAATGGGTCGGGAGGAGTGCTCTCGGCCTTTTGCTTGCTGTATTTCACAGGAGGAGATTAATTTGCAGCTGATTATTGCGGAGAAGCCCGACCAGGGAGCGAAGCTGGCCGCGCCGTTTAAGCATAAAAAAACGCAAGGCTATATTCAGATTGAAAAATGCCCTGCATTTCCGGACGGCGCCTATGTCAGTTGGGCGGTCGGGCATATTTGCGAGCTTGTGCCGCCGGAGGAATATGATCCGGCCTACAAGCGCTGGAGCTTGGACAGCCTGCCGATTTTACCCGGTAAATTCAAGCATCGCATTACCCCCAACAAAGCCAAGCAGTTCAATCTACTAAACGATCTGCTGAAGCGCCCCGAAGTCAAAGAAATCATTATCGCAAGCGATGCCGGGCGCGAAGGCGAATATATCGTGCGCATTATCATTCAACTTAGCGGCGTGAAAAAACCGATGAAGCGTCTATGGATCTCGTCGCTCACGCCGCGTGCGGTCGAGCAAGGGTTTGCCAACCTCAAAGAAGAGATCGAGACGCGAAACCTGTATTACGAAGCCGTTAGCCGCTCTTGCGCGGATTGGCTGGTCGGAATGAACGGTTCGCGGGTCTATTCGTTGCTGTTCCAACGTCGCGGCGTACAGGGCGTTTTTTCAACAGGACGGGTTCAAAGCCCAACGCTTGCGCTGATTGTGGCACGCGAGAAAGAAATTTCCAATTTTAAGCCTGAGCCGTTTTGGGAAGTCAAAGCGAAATTCGCGTTCGACGGCGCCGAGTATGAAGGTACGTGGTTCAAAGGCGAAGAAACGCGCCTGAAAACGCCGGAGGAAGCTGAAGAGATCCGTGCGCGCTGCGAAGGTAAGGACGCTGTGGTCGATTCGATTGAGACGGAGCGCAAAGAGTTCCAACCGCCGCAATTGTTCTCCCTGTCGTCGCTGCAAGCCTCGGCCAACCAGATTTTCAAATACTCGCCGCAGGATACGCTTAGCGCGTTACAGCAATTGTATCTCGACGGTTATATCTCTTATCCGCGTTCTGATTCGTCTTATGTAACGGATGAAGAAGCCAAGCAATTCCCTGATATTTTGAAAAAGCTGTCGGGTTTTCAGGAGCTGAGTCCTTTTCTGCCTGCGCCCAAGTCGACGCTGCTCGGCAACAAACGTTACGTGAACGCATCCAAAGTTGGCGATCACTACGCAATTATTCCGACCGAACAGGTGCCGACGCCGGGTAAGCTGCAAGGCATGAACCTAAATCTGTATCTGCTCGTTGCCAAACGGTTGATCGCCGCCCACGAAGAGAAGGCGATTATCGACTATACGAATCTTGTGACGCTGGTCGATGGACGCGATCCGTTTATGACTAAAGGCAAGGTGATCGTGCAAGAAGGTTGGCGCAAAGTGCTTTACGATAACACGCCGAAAAAGAAAGCCAAAACGTCCGGCAAAGAAGAAGACAACAGCGGGAAAGAAGACGACGATGAAGACATGTCCGTGCTTCCTCCTGTCAAAGAAGGCGATGCGGGCAAGGTAGCCGAGGTGCAGGTCAAAGAGGGCAAAACCCAGCCGCCCAAGCGGTATACGGAAGGCCAACTCATCACTTTGATGAAAACGGCGGGCAAGCATCTTGATAATGCCGAGTTGGAAAAGGTGCTGCAGCGCACGGAGGGACTGGGAACGGAGGCAACCCGGGCAGGCATCATCGGTGGTTTAAAAGACCGTCAATATATCGAAGTCCGCAAAAACATGGTCTACGCGACGAATAAGGGGACCGTATTGATCGAAGCGTTGGGTGAAAGCATACTGGCTTCAGCGGAGATGACGGCCAAATGGGAGCAGCGCTTGGGCGAAATCGGCCAAGGCCAAGAATCGCCAAAAGCGTTTATGGAGCAGGCTCAACGTCTGGCGCAAAAGATCGTCGCCGACGCGGTTGCCGCAGAAAAAGGTTGGACGTTTACCGTCGAACTGCCAAGCGGAGAGCAGCGTCCCGCATACGGCAAGACAGGCGGAGGTCAGCAGGGCGGAGAGCCGGGAAGAAGCGGTGCCGGTTCTCCGGAACTCGGCGCATGTCCAATCTGCGGCAAGCCAGTGGTGGATAAGAAGAAACTATACGGCTGCACGGGCTATCCGTCATGTATGTTTACCATCTCGAAAAAAATCCTCGGCAAAGCCATATCGGAAAGCCAGGTCAAACGTTTGCTCGATAAAGGCCAGACGCTTACGCTCAAAGGATTCAAAAAAGGTGAACGAACTTTCGATGCCGCGCTGTCCTGGAACGCCGAGCAGAAAAAACTCGATTTCCTTTTTGCGGATCGTGCCGAAAAACCGGAGCAGGCCAAGCCGCGTTCGTAACCGTCTCTTTTTACGAAAAAAACGGGCCCTTAGGAAAGGGTCCGTTTTTGGAAAGGAGCGCGTGCGAAACGATTGATGATATCCGGAACTTCGGGAAGCTTCGAGACCGTATGCAGCGTTCCTTTCGAAGTTCCGTCCAGGTCGATCATATTGTAGGCCCATTCACGTTCCTGTTTCAGATAAACGGCATTGATGTCCGCACTGAGCGCAGGCGCGATGTCCGTGCGAAGCGAGTTTCCGATCATCCAGGTGGATTCCCGAGGCAATACTTTTTTCTGTAAAATGCCTTCGAGCGCCTGGACGTTTTTGTGTTGGCGGATAAAGATATCCGAGCCGAAATACGTACTGAGCTTCATTTGGTCGATTTTGCGCTGCTGAATTTGATCTTCGCCGCCTGTATACAAGTACAGACCGTGTCCTTCGCCGCGAAGCCTTTCCAGTGTCTCGACCATGCCCGGGTAAGCTTCAACCTCTTGATCGTATACGCTAAGACCGAGTTTCATGAGCTGCGCTTCTTCGGCGTCGCTGCCAATTCGTTGATAAGCAGCGTTGAAATGGCGATAGGTTGCGATTAACGATTCCGGGAAGTGATGGCTGGCAAAGCCGACGACGTGAACGCCGGCGATATCGATCTCCAACTGCTTTTGACGAACTTGTTCGGCTTCCAATCCATAGGCGGAAAACCAGCGAACCATCCGGTCGAAAAACTCGTCCAGAATTTGGTCAAAATATCGATTGCAGTAGACCAACGTATCGTCCAGATCAAAAATTAAATGTTGTTTGCAGGTGCCCGTCATGAGATATTCGCTCCTTCGAATCTCCCGATAGGGCTCGGTGCAATGATTCGACGAAACCGATCAGTACCCTGTCAACAATATAAGGTAAGGTTACGCCCGACTAAAACGCACCTAAAACGTGTGCTTTTCAGTCGAACGTAAACCTATGATTAAGAGTTGACAAGGTATTAAATCCGAAGATACGATTCCAGAAACATTTGTAGTTCCGATGCCCCGTCGGGACGTATGCTGAATTTTTCGTTCGATTGCTCGCCGATATGCGTGCGCAGCAATCCGGCGGTGCGAAGCAGTACCATATGGTGCTTAAGCGCTTCGGCCGGTTGTCCGAGATCCCGTTCCATTTCCTGAAGTGAGCGCGGCTGATCCGCAACGTAGCGCAGCAGCTTCAACCGATCGGGCATAGCCAACGCACGCGTCATGCGAAGCAGCACGGTCGGAGGTTCGTTTTCTTCCGCTTCCGGCACATCTACCGGGTACTGGATGAGAAGCACATTCTCGTAGAAGCAGTACGTATTCATCGGCCGATTATGCACGGTCGGGAAAAGAATAACCGTCTTCAGATCGAGAGGCGTTTCGACCACGAGGCCGCCCGATGCATACTCCACAAGGGCGCTAGCATCCATTTTAAGCAGCAGTTCGCGTTTCTCGGCCGCATCTTCTTCGATGAGAGGAAGGATGGAATCCCGGATATTTTTGAAGTAATAAGTATACCATGATTTCAACAACGGCGTGTAATCGCGCTGAATGCGGTACAACTCTTCATGCGTCAGCAGCGGAAGCTGCGGGGAAATTCGTTCCAACAAGCGTTCAGCCGGTTCCGCAAGCAGTCGGTCCAGGAAAGCCGGAAGATCTTCGCCTGCTTCACGTTCGATAACCAGAGCGTAGAGGGCGTCGAAGTCCAAAAACGGCCATTCGGCTGCTTCCGCGAAGCGTCGGCGCATTTCCGGCGGCATGCCTGCCTCGGCTTCCGTGGACCACTCCGATCCGATATCGAGGTTTTGGAGCCATTTTTTTGTAATATGCACCATAAAACTACCGAGAAGTTCATAGATCTCGGATACGTCGATTTTGACTTCGTAATTATTCAAATCATGACCTCCTATGCCGTTGACCGCGTTCAAAAATAGATTGACGTTCGAGTGAGCCTTTTGCATTTATTATGTATGGTTTCACCTTGACTTGTCTACTCCTACCTTTGACGTTGACAAGCTACTACGATTACGAGGTAAAGAAAGGAATGGTTTTTTGGCTTCACGATCTGCATTTTCTTATTACATACTGCTCGGTATTGTTGTCATGGCCGGGTTAAGTCAAGGACTATTGCTGCCGCTGCTGTCTATTTTATTGGAGCAGCAAGGCGTTTCCGCTTCGGTTAACGGCTTGAACTCGGCGGCATTGTATATTGGATCGTTCGCGATGACGCTTGTGGCCGAACGATTGGTTGGGGTTGTTGGATTTAAAAAGTTGCTGATCGGCGGCCTATTGATGGTTATGATCGCGCTGCCGTTATTTCCGCTTATTCCAAGCATCGGCGTATGGTTTGTTCTGCGTCTGATCGTGGGGGCAGGCGACAGCGCTTTGAATTACGTGGCGCAATTATGGGTGTTGTTGGTGACGCCCGCAGAGAATCGGGGACGGAATCTATCACTATACGGCATGTCCTACGGAATTGGATTTAGTATCGGGCCTCTCGGGATCGGGTTGGTCGATTATGGGGACTATGTTCCTTTTGTGTCGTTGGCCGTGCTCTTTTTAGTAGTGCTTATTCTTGTCCTTCGCTATCTGCCCGAGTACAAGCCGGAACGCGATTTGCAGGAACAAAAAGGATTTGCGCGTTTCCCGCGGATTTATCGCTATGCTTGGTTTGCGCTGATTCCGGCCTTTTTGTACGGTTATATGGAGGCGTCGCTCAACGGAAACTTCCCGGTATACGGGCTGCGCATCGGTCTGGTCAAAGAAGATATTGCCTTGCTTCTCCTATGTATCGGGATCGGCGGGTTAATCTTGCAATTGCCGCTCGGCATGTTAAGCGACCGCTTCGGGCGGCGTCCGATCTTGATCACGGCGGGGATTTGCGGAGGATCGTTGTTTGCGCTCGTACCGCTTGCCGGAACGCACTTGTGGATCAACATGGCACTGTTCCTTGTGGCAGGAGGGCTTGTCGGTTCGTTTTACTCGCTGGGGATGGCGTATGCGGCCGACTTGCTGCCCAGAGCTTTGATTCCATCCGCTAACGTTGTGGCTTCCTTCCACTTCAGTCTCGGCAGCATGGTCGGGCCGGGAATCGGCGGATTCGGCATGCAGCACGGCTCGCCGTTTTTGCTCTTTTGGATCATGGGCGGTGCTTATGCGCTCTTTGGCATGTTGGGATTCTTTTTCCGGGGCCAATCAGCGAAAAAGTTCGAGAAAAAGACCGCCTAACGTGGCAATGAACAAACGTTTCGGGGTACACTAGAGAAGTGAAGTTTACCAAGTCAGGGGAGTCGGATGGCGAATGATTAAGGTGAGAGGCTTGAGAAAGACCGTAAGCAGCGACAAAACACCTATACTTAAAGGCATAGACTTTGATTTGGTTCGCGGCGAATTCGTGGCGATCGTCGGACCGAGCGGCAGCGGGAAAAGCATGCTGCTCCGTTGTCTGGCGCTTCGGGAAGATTGGGACGGCGGCACATTCGTGGTGGATGATCTCGATGTGTTCAAAGCCGGATGGTCCGGCAAGCGGCGCATTCGAAAAGAATGGGCGTATCTCCAGCAAAATCCCGATCTCGATCCGAACCGCACCGCTTTGAAAAACGTGTTGATCGGCCAAGTGGGTCAGACACCGGCTTGGCGTCGTCTTACCGGCATGGTTCGCACGGACGACTATATGGGCGCTATGGATATGATCGAATCGTTCGGTCTGCTGGATAAAGCGAAGCTCAAGGCAGGAAATCTAAGCGGCGGCGAGAAGCAGCGGATCGCCACGGCACGTGCGCTTGCGCACGGAGCAAACGTATTGCTGGCGGACGAACCGGTTATCGGGCTTGATCCGCATACCGCGGACAACGTACTGGGCATGCTGAAAAATCTTTGCGAGACGCAGGAAACAACGGTCGTGGCTGTTCTTCCGATTGATCTGGCAGAACGTCATGCAAGCCGTATATGGGGAATGGAAGACGGCAAGGTGATTCTGGATATCCGGGGTCGTCGTTTGACTACAGCCGAGAAAAATCGCTTGTAGCGTTTTCCGTCAATTATCCGACAGGCAGAAGTGGGAGAGAGTGAGCGAAGGAATGAAAAAATTGGCGTTAAGCATCGTTGGAACGGCGGGGCTGCTGTTGTTGTCGGGTTGCAGCGATACGCTGTCGCTGCCTGACCCGACCTCGCTGATCCAGCCACCGCGCCTTCCGGCGGATAAAGAAGCGTTGAAAAACACGATCGATCGTCAGCTTCCGGCCGGTGCCGTAGAAGTCCGGGCCCAAAATTCCAGCGATACGAGCGCGGTTCGCTACGAAGACTTGGACGGGGACGGAGTCAATGAAGCTATTGTTTTTTACAAACCAGCGGATAGCGGCGAGAACCTTCACATTATGATCCTGCAAAATCAAAACGGAACCTGGGTCAAAATGTTGGATATCGCAGGCGAGGGCACAACACTGGACAAGCTGGAATTCATGGATATTTCCGGCGACGGCCATATCGACATTTTGGCTGGCTTCGGCGTGGACGGCGAAAATCCGGCCAGTGCCGGAAGCAATGTCCTTATGGTGTATTCGTACGTCTACTCCGACAGTCAAGCCGTATTGGAAACACTCGGCAATAAGCTCGCATACTCGGCATTCTCATTGGTCGATCTGAATGGCGACGGTCGAAATGAGCTGGCGCTGATCAATTTGAAGCCGAATGTAGGAACGGATATCAAGGTGTATCAGTATCAGGATAACAATTTTCAGGAATTGTCTTCGCTCGTGCTTCCGAACAAGACCGTTACGGGGTACTACAATGTTACGGCAGGCAAGGTTTCGGAAACTCAGGTCGGACTTGTGCTGGACATGATCATCGGGTCCGGTTCGTACACGCAGATCGTGGTCATGAAAAACGGGATTCTGCAATCTGTTCTCAGCGAAGATTCGGCGTTCCGGGACGGGTGGGTCAAAAGCGAAGATGTCGACGGGGATGGAATCATCGAGATTGGTCTGCTGAACATGCCGGATGGCTGGAGTTATTTCGAGAACAAGGAAGATATCCCGATGCTCACCTTGTACAGCCGTTGGGACGGAGAAAAAGGTCTAACCCCCGTCCGGGAGCAATATCGCGACCCGAATGGACGATTCGTTCTTCAGCCGTTTCCTGAGAGCCTGTTGAAAAACGTGACGTTGAATACGGTATCCATGGTCGACAAATATTTGCAGTTCGTTACGATCGATACGCGTGAATGGGTAGAAGAAGTTCGGTTCTTTACACCCGCTCAGTGGCAAAACGAATCCGAAGACAAAGGCTGGATCAAGCTGTACAGCACGAGCAGCCAAGTCATTGCCTATCGAGTGAATCCGGATGGAGAATTGGGAGCGGGCAAAACGGGAATTCCAAGCACATAATAAAATCCGGGAAGGGGAGTCTCATGAGTAAAGTGTTGATTTTGGAGGACGAAGAATCGATCCGCAGCTTTATCGTTATTAACTTGAAGCGGAATGGATTCGAGGTTTTGGAGGCCGGAGAAGGTAATGAAGCTCTGCATATCCTGCAAACGGAGCCGGGTATCGACATTGCGCTGCTTGACGTCATGGTGCCGGGCATTGACGGATTCGAGGTCTGCCGCCGGATTCGGGAAACGAACGAACGGCTGGGCATTATCTTTCTGACTGCAAAAGTACAGGAGCAAGACAAAGTCTACGCGCTGTCCGTGGGCGCCGACGACCATGTCAGCAAGCCTTTCAGCCCGACCGAACTGATCGCGCGGATTCAGTCTTTGCTCAGACGCGTCAATGTGCATCGGGAGACAGCGGCAAAGGTAACCTTCGACTCGGGACCGTTCAAGCTGGACTTGATCTCGAAACAATTCAAGAAAAACGGGCAAGCGATCGAGCTGACACCGACGGAGTTTTCGCTAATCCAATTTTTCCTGGAAAAAGAAAACACGCCGCTTAGCCGGGATGTGCTGCTCGACCACGTCTGGGGCAAAGAATACATGGGTGACCCGAAGATCGTGGACGTAAACATTCGCAGGCTGCGCCAGAAAATCGAAGATAATCCTTCAGAACCGGAATATTTGCAGACGGTATGGGGGCACGGATATAAGTGGAAAGGCCAAGGTCAATGATTAAGAAAGGCATCGGCAGGCAGATCGTCATGCACTATTTCATCGTCATCTTTCTGGCGCTGATGCTCGTCGAAGTGGTGTTTCTGTTTGCGATTCGGGCTTATTATTACGATACGATCTACAATATGGTTTCGAGCCATATCGATGTGACCGTGCGGAGCGCGCTGATCTCGACCAGCGCAGCCGATTACGGGGAAATGGAGTACTTGAGTCAGATTTTGGCTTTACTCAAGCTGCCCGAGGCCGAGCTGCAAATTCTTGACGGCAAAGGCGAAGTCCTGATCAGTTCGTCGGGCTTCCCGTCGGATAAACCGGTTCAAACGAGCGATATCCCTCAAGCGCTGGCTTCCGGAAGCACATCGAAATGGATCGGCCGTCAAGCGACAACGGGCGAGCCGGTTATGGCCGTGACGACAACCCTTCAGCCTGGCGGCGGACAAGTCTATCTTGCGCGCTTTGTGACTTCGATTGAAAAAGTCAACCAACGTCTTACGGAAATCACGTTGGTATCGATGGCGATCATTGCGGCGATTCTGGTCATCGTTCTTATCGTCAGTATCGGGCTGGCGAACTCGATCGTGCGACCGATCAATAATATCATTGCGGTCTCGGCGCAGATGGCAAAAGGCCGTTTTGATGTCAGGGTCGAAGGGGATTACCGCTACGAGCTCGGAGAGATGGGTTCTACGTTGAACTATATGGCCGAAGAGATCGTGCGAAGCAATCAGATCAAGGACGATTTCATTTCCTCGATTTCGCATGAGCTGCGGACCCCGCTCACCTCGATCAAGGGTTGGAGCGAAACCCTCGATTCAGGCGGATACGACCCGGATGAGACACGAATCGGCATGGGGATTATCTCCAAGGAAACCGAACGTCTGATCGGATTGGTTGAAGAACTCCTGGATTTTTCGAAGCTTCAACAAAACGAGATGAAGCTGACCATGGCGCATGTCGAATTGAAAGAATTGCTTAAAGAAATCGTGCTGAATGTGTGGGCCAAGGCCGAGCTCAAAAAGGTGCAGCTGCGTCTGGATACGGACGGTGACAGCTTCCCGGTGTACGGGGACGCCAATCGTCTCAAGCAGGTATTCCTCAATATCGTCGATAATGCAATCAAGTTCTCGCACGAAAGTTCCGTTATTGTGTTGCATGTTGTGCGTGAAGATGGTTGGGTGCGAACGGCGGTTCAAGACAGCGGGATTGGAATCGATGAAGAAAACTTGAAGCGAGTCAAGGATCGTTTCTTCCAGGTTAATACGCAAGGCGGAGGGACAGGGCTTGGATTGGCGATCACGCAGCAGCTTGTGGAACTGCATGAAGGCGAACTGGATATGACGAGTGAGCTGGGAGTAGGAACTACGGTCAGCGTGAAGCTACCTTTACTTGAGGAACAAATCAAAGCCAAAGAAGAGACTTTGGACGAGAAAACTTCCAAAGAGGAAGCTGCCCGTACAGAGTCCGTATAACCGAAAGTGGGGCGAAGCGATGTCATCAGAAAATTCGACATCCCATGAGTGGCTCCGTGAATCCGAGGCTGTGCTTGTCATTCGCGAAGCGATTCGGGCAGATGCGCCTATATTGGCAGAAATACTGCGCGAAGCGGCTGAACGCATGGTCAGCAGCGGCGTGGAACAATGGAAGCCCGAAATGTTCAGCGTAGAGACGGTACTTGAATACTTTGAGCGTCGCCGGGTATTTTTGCTGACCTCAAACGGAAAGTCGGCAGGATTATTTACCTTGCAAGACAGTGATCCCGATTATTGGAATGAATGGAACGATGAACGTTATATTTATTTGCATCGCTTGACGGTTCGTCCGGAATACCGGGGTCTCGATTACGGCGGTGAGATGCTGCGTTATGCCGAAAAAGAAGCGAAAAGGCTGAATAAGCGTGGTTTAAGACTGGACTGTGTGGCCCATTTGCCCAGCTTGAATGCCTATTATCGGCGAAGCGGGTTTCGTTTTATTGCAAAACGCGATCTGAAACGAAGCGTCGGAGGACGTTACGTGAATTTGTATGAAAAAACAGATCAGAAGTAGAACAATGGTGGTTCTTCAACTGAAAGCATGAGAAAAGCCTTTCCCGAAATGAAATTGAAATCTCGGGAAAGGTTTTTTTAAACCGATCGCTCGGTAATAGTCGAATTAAGAAGTCATGCTTCCGGTCCGGCGAAGCGAAACGGGTTCGAATGATTCTTTTAAACTATGAACAGGTTGCGGGCGAACGACAGGCTTGGCATATACCGTTTCATTCGGGCCAATCATTAAGATTTCGTTCGGAGATCCTGAAACGATCGCTCCGTCATGGATCACGGCATTTTCGCCAATGATCGCATACTGGATTTTGGCGTTGCGTCCGATTGTCGCTCCCGGCATAATGACGCTGTCCGCGATCGTCGAACCTTTGCCGACCTCTACGTCCCGGAACAGCACCGAATGCTTGACCGAACCTTCATTGATGCACGCTTCATGTACGACCGAGTCGATCGGTGACAAAGTCAGCGTACGGCGGAATAAGGCGGGTTTGCTGAATTGACGTTTTGTATACATCGGCCATTCGGACTTGTTCAAGCGGAATTCGCTTTCTTCGCCCAGCAGATCCATATGGGACTCCCACAGGCTGTTTGCCGTGCCTACGTCTCTCCAATAGCCTGCAAAAGGATAAGCATTCAGCTGAGAACCATTTCCAAGCATGATAGGCAGCAGATCTTTTCCGAAATCGTGATTGGATTCCGTTTTTATCGCGTCTTCCAGCAGATAAGCTCGCAGATACGACCACTTGAACACATAAATGCCCATCGACGCGAGGCTGCTCATCGGTTTAGCCGGTTTTTCCGTAAAGTCGACAATACGGAGATCCGCATCGGTTGTCACAATACCGAAGCGATGCGCTTCATTCAACGGCACTTCCATAACTGAAAGGGTAGCATCGGCTCCGGACGCCTTGTGGGCTTCAAGCATTTTTGCATAATCCATATGGTAAATATGATCGCCGGACAAAATTAACACATGCTCGGGATCGTATTTGTCGATAAACTCGATATTTTTGGTAATCGCGTCTGCAGTACCGCGGTACTCGCCTTGTTCGCCAGGCGGAAGCAAAGCAATCTCACTGTCTTGCGCGTTGATCTTCCAAGGTGTACCTTCTCCTATGTGCTCATGCAGCGACTCGGCAGCATACTGAGTCAGTACCCCTACCGTATCGATACCTGAATTGAGGCAGTTACTGAGAGGAAAATCGATAATACGGTAGTGCCCGCCAAAAGGTACGGCAGGTTTTGCGATCGTAGACGTCAGCGGTGCCAATCTGCGACCTTCTCCTCCAGCCAGTAGCATAGCGATGCAATCTTTCTTTTCCATGTTAATTTCCCTCCCGTGATGTATGTCAACATGAGGTATAATTAAACGGAAGAAGCAAGCTTTGAAACCATGAAAATTGGAAATGAGTTGCAATTTCTTGAATTTATTTTTTTTAGTATCACCTTATTCATGTTGCCAAGTTGCGGGTAATAGAACTATTGATCTGTTTCAATCAAGATAGCAAGCGGACGAGGGAGAGTGAAGGGATGGCCAAGCAACCGGCGGCTGGATCTCAGCCATTATCGCAAGAAGACATTTATTTATTTCATGAAGGTAATTTTTTTCACAGCTACCGGATGTTCGGCGCGCACCTGTGTACAGAGCATAAAGTGGACGGAGTTCGATTTACGCTTTGGGCACCAAACGCCGTTTCCGTCGGTGTTGCCATGGATCAGAACAATTGGGACGGAACCCAAGCCAGGCTTGAACTTCTACCTGAATCAGGTGGGGTATGGAGCGCTTTTATTGAAGGGATTCGTTATGGAGATCTCTACAAGTATGAGATTTGGTCGAAGACAGGCGAACGTCTGCTTCGGGCGGATCCGTATGGCGTATATGCAGAAGTAAGGCCCGACACGGCATCTCGCGTTGGATCGATAGACGGTTACGAGTGGGGCGATCAATCCTGGCGGAGAAAACGTCGAGCCCCTTATGCCAAACCGATCAATATTTACGAAATGCAATTGGGCACCTGGAGGCAAAAGGAAGACGGAACCTTTTATACATATCGGGAATTAGCTGACGTGCTGATCCCTTATATCAAAGAAATGGGATATACCCATTTGGAATTTATGCCCCTTACGGAGTACCCTTATGACCTGTCATGGGGATATCAGGCTACGGGATATTTTGCGCCGACAAGCCGTTATGGAGAAGCAAAAGATCTTATGTATTTGATCGATCGGTGTCATCAGGCTGACATCGGCGTGCTGCTTGATTGGGTTCCCGGACATTTTGCCAAGGATGCGCATGGTCTCAGGCAGTTCGACGGAACGCCGTTATACGAGTATGCTGATCCGATGTTAGCTGAGAAACCGGGCTGGGGGACGCTCTCTTTTGATTTTGGCAAACCTGAAGTACAGTCGTTCCTGATTTCAAGCGCGCTTTATTGGTTGGAAATGTTCCATTTTGACGGGCTTCGGATTGATGCGGTAACGAGCATGCTGCGCCTTGATTTTGAAAAGCAACCCCATCAATGGCAAGCAAACCAGTATGGCGGCGTCGAGAATCTCGATGCGATCGAATTTTTGCGTAAACTTAATCGAACGATCTTCAACTATTATCCGCATGCCATTATGGCCGCCGAGGAATCAAGTGCATGGCCACTCGTAACGGCACCGGCACACGAGGGCGGACTTGGTTTCAATTACAAATGGAACATGGGTTGGATGAACGACACCCTTAAATACGTGGAATCGGATTTCGATCGTCGTCCTTCTCTGCACAATCTTCTGACATTTCCTTTGGTTTATGCGCATTCAGAGAACTTCATCCTACCTTTATCTCATGACGAAGTCGTACACGGGAAGAAATCCTTGCTGGATAAGATGCCTGGATTTTATGAGGAAAAATTTGCTGGCCTGCGTCTGTTGCTGGGATATCAGATCACGCATCCGGGCAAAAAACTGCTCTTCATGGGAGGAGAGTTTGGTCAGTTTATCGAATGGAAAGATGAGGAACAACTGGATTGGCTTTTGCTCAATTATGAAAGCCACCACAAGATGCAGACCTACACGGCGGCTCTGAATCATTTTTATCTGGCGGAAAAAGCGCTCTGGGAAATCGACCATGATTGGGACGGTTATGATTGGATCAGTGCGGATGATGCCGGGCAAAGCGTAATCACGTTTATGCGAAAAGGCAAGAAGTCTGGGGATACGCTGTACATTCTCATTAATTTCAGGCCGATTACGTATCACGATTATCGAATCGGTGTGGAAAAATCCGGATCGTACGCGGAAGTATTCAATACGGATGAAATTCGTTTCGGTGGAACCGGTCTGTTGAACGATAAGCCGATTCGCGCAGAGAAGGGAACTTGGCATGACCGTGACTATCATCTGCCGGTAAAGTTGCCTGCTTTGGGGATGGTCATTCTAAAAAAAAATGGACGTCTGAAGGATACATTGAAAATCTCTGAAGCCCCATCGAAAAAGTCGACGGCAAAAAAGAAAACGTCCGGCAAATCGCCGAAATCAGAAGCCAAATCAGAAACAAGAAAGGGGAAAGCGAAATGAAATTGCTATTTGCAGCCGCCGAGGCGGCGCCTTTTATCAAAACAGGCGGCTTGGCAGATGTAATCGGAGCCTTGCCAAGAGCATTGAAGGAGGCCGGAGCGGATATTCGTGTCGTCCTCCCCAAGTATAAAGGTATTCCTGAATCCTACAAAGAAAAAATGATCCATAAAGGCGTTACCTATGTACAAATGGGGTGGCGCAGCCAATATTGCGGAATCGAAGAGTATGATGACGGCGGTATTCCGGTTTATTTCATCGATAACGAATTCTATTTCGGACGCGATGGCGTATACGGTTACGGAGACGACGGCGAACGTTTTGCTTTCTTTAATAAAGCCGTTCTCGATATTTTGCCGGAGATCGGGTTCAAGCCGGACGTTATCCATTGCCATGATTGGCATACGGGGATGGTTCCTCTGCTGCTTCAGGACCGTTATGCGCATGATCCTTTTTACGACAATATTCAAACGGTTTATACGATTCACAATCTGTTGTACCAAGGGGTCTTCCCGTATGCAGTATTCGGTGAGTTGTTGGGATTGGATAACCGCCATTTTACAGAGAACGGAGCGGAATACTACGGCAACGTCAACTTCATGAAAGCAGGCATTGTGTATTCCGGAAAAGTGACGACGGTAAGCCCGACTTACGCCAACGAGATTCGCACCGCCCATTATGGATACGGGCTGGATCCTCTGCTGTCTTCGATCGGCGATAAGCTGACGGGAATCGTGAACGGCATCGATATCCGCAGCTACAATCCGAATACGGATAAGGCGTTATATTCTCGGTATAAAAGCAGCATTGCGAAAAAACGGGAAAACAAAACGGCTTTGCAAAACGAACTGGGACTGCCCGTGAACGTGAAAACGCCGATGATCGGTATCGTATCCCGTCTTGTCGAGCCAAAAGGACTGGACTTGGTGGTCCGCGTACTGGATGAGCTGTTGTACGGTAACGATGTCCAGGTCGTCATCTTGGGTACAGGCGAGCCAGGCTATGAGGAATGGTTCCGTCAGGCGGCTTACCGTCATCCGCAGCAGCTATCGACGCAGATTCGCTTCAGCGAACCGCTATCGCGCAACATCTATGCGGCAAGCGACCTGTTCCTGATGCCGTCGATGTTCGAGCCTTGCGGGATCAGCCAGCTGCTCGCGATGCGTTACGGCAGCGTGCCGGTCGTACGCGAGACGGGGGGATTGAACGATACGGTTCACTCTTACAATGAATATACGGGCGAAGGCAACGGCTTTAGCTTTGCTTCGTATAACGCGCATGATATGCTGCACACCCTTCGCCGTGCGTTGGCCTTTTATCAAGACGATGCAACGTGGAAAAAGATCGTGCAGAACGGCATGAGCGAGGACTTCAGCTGGCTGGCTTCGGCGAAAGAATATCTTGAGATTTATGAGGAATTGAGTAAGTAGCAGAGGTTCTATTCGGGGGGAAGCTTGGGGGCGCTGCGGGAGAAATTCGTTCGAGGTGCTGTCTCACCCGGAAAAGTCGATTGAATTTTTAGTGGAATTTTCCGGGTTCAAAGGCGTATCTCACTGAATTTCTCCCTTCGCTTGAAGCTTCGGTAAGGAATAGGACATCTCTACTTTGGTTTAGTAGGGTAGGACAATGATTAAGCAAGCAAGCAAGCAAGCAAGCAAGCAAGCAAGCAAGCAAGGCTGAAGCTGAATTTTGCTTCAGTCTTTTTTGATTAAAGGCTTGTTAAAAGGGCGGTTGTCAGGCAGAATGATGACATATAAGTGAATAGCAATCAGATGAACGATTACATACCTGATTATTTTCAGATTTAGTACCTTGTCAACTCGTAATCAGAGGTTATGTTCGACTGAAATGAATACGCTTCAGGTGCGTTTCAATCGGGCGTAACCTAACATTTTAAGCGGTCATGGTACTAGCCTTAAATGAACAAGGAGGTTATTCAATGGACGTATTCAATGAGTATCTGGATAAGGTGGACGATCCGCTTCAGAAAGAACGGTTGGAGAACATTTTTGCATGGGTTCATGAGACGTTTCCGAACTTAGGGTCTAAGGTAGCTTGGAATCAGCCGATGTTTACGGATCATGACACGTTTATTATTGCGTTCAGTACGGCTAAAGCCCATATGTCTGTTGCCCCGGAAAAGGCGGCTTTGGACCGCTTTGCCGACAAGATCGTAGCATCCGGCTATACGCATACAAACCAGTTATTTCGCATCCCATGGAAAAGCCCAGTCGATTACGAATTGTTAAAAGAAATCATTGAGTTCAATATCGAAGATAAAAAAGACTGTACGACTTTTTGGAGAAAATAGTGTTGATAAGTAAATCTCAGGTTGTTAGGAAAGAACTTCGCCTTCGTCAAAGCGAAGTTCTTTTTTTCATCCCTACCCCCGAATGCTTTTAGCCCGGGGGCCGATGGGCTTGAGCGAAGGGGTGGAAGGGAAGCGAAGAAACGAAGTGCTCGCCTTTGAAATCCGATTTCCACCCTGACCAGGGCTTCCAATCGAGAAATCGGATTTCAACAGCGATCGCAGCTCCCTTCCATCCCGTAGCGTCCCCGCCCATCCCGCACTCCCCAGCCCCTAAAAAGGACTAAAATAATAACAAACCATGAACAATGCCGTCTTTACCCCGGTTCCGATCGAACCTTTGTCAATCCACCTTAACGTCGCTAGCACCGACACCACAATAGCTGCCATCGAAACTACAAAAAACATGCCGGCCGCCTCCTTTTGAGTCGCTGTAATGAACACGAACTACCTAAGGAGAAATAACCAAAATACAGAAATTAAAACGCTTTCTTTTCCATTTAGCAACAACTCTTTTTCAGCAAGGAAAAAGCCTGCCGCAATGGCAGGCTCAACGTGTCGAAAAAGTCCAATGTAACTGGAAGCGAGCAGACGCACTAAGCGTCGGCAGGTGACAAGTTTCGGTATAAGATGCGGTAACCATAGGCGTCGAGGGGGATCGCTAATCGTCCGTCCGTCGTTGGGACACTTTCGTTAGTCAGCGCATCGCGCCAATCGTCCGTTTCTATCGGGTGTGACAGAATATTGGGCTGCCCGGTATTATTCATCCAGATCGTGAAGTGAATATGATCATCGATCCGTTCATAGACGATACAAGGATTACCCGACTCGGCCATCAGGAAGCGAAAGCGTCCGCCGCGCAGCGCCGGGTTTCTTTTTCGCAGCATAATCATTAACCGGTAGAAGCTGTGAAGCTCCCGATCTTGCTTGGTAGGTTCCCACTCCATACATTTTCGACAGTCCGGATCTGCGCCGCCCTCCAGTCCAATCTCGTCACCGTAGAAAATGCAAGGCGTTCCCATATACGTGAACAAGAAAACGATCGCCAGTTTCAATTTACGCTTATCGCCACCCAATCGGGTCAACAAACGCGGCGTATCGTGGCTGCACAGCATATTGAAAACCACTTCGTTCGTTTGCTGCGGATAGCGCATGAGCAGACTGCTCATATGGCTCGAAAACTGGTAACCGTCCATGCCGCCGCCGAAGAAAGCCAATACTTTGTCGGAGAACGGATAGTTCATCACCGAGTCGAATTGGTCACCCATAAGCCACGAGAGCGAATCACTCCATACCTCACCGACCAGATAGGCATCGGGTTTGGCCGTTTTAACCACATCCCGGAATTCCCGCCAAAAATGATGATCCACCTCGTCGGCTACGTCCAAGCGCCAGCCGTCGACCCCGATTTCTTTGATCCAATACTTGGCGACGCCGAGCAGATATTTTCGCACCTCTTCGTTGCCGGTATTGAATTTGGGCATGTTGCCGTAAAACCCGAAGGTATCGTAAGTCGGGATGCCATCCTTGACCTCAAGCGGAAACTTGTTCACGTGGAACCAATCGGCGTAAGGGGAATAGGGACCTTTGAGCACCACGTCGCGAAACGGCGGGAATTGATCGCTGCAATGATTGAATACCGCATCGAGAATGACGCGTATCCCCTTGCTGTGACAAGTTTCAACAAGCTGCTTAAGCAGCGTGCTGTCGCCCAAATGCGGATCGATTGTTTTATAATCAACGGTATCGTATTTATGGTAGGTCATAGCAGTGAAAATCGGAGTAAAATAAATCGCGTTAACGCCCAGTTCTACCAGATAATCAACGTGGTTCAATACCCCTTGTAAATCTCCGCCGAAATAATCAGTCAGCGTAGGCTGCGCACCCCAGGGAAGTGTCCCGGGCGGATCGATGGAAGGATCGCCTTTGGCAAAGCGGTCGGGCATAATCTGATAAAAAATCGCTTTTTTCGCCCAATCCGGTGCCGCGAACAGATCAACCGCATGGATGTACGGAAATTCGTAAAAACCTCCAGTAGGAGAAGGGAACCCGTCATGAAATTCGTTGTCGGCTTTGAACAATGTCTCGTTACCTGAACTCAACCTGAAAATGTAAGCGACACGCTTGAATTTGGGTTGGACAGGGCCTTCCCAATAATCAAAATACTCGTCCGTCGCCGCTTTTTCCAACTCTACCTCAAAATATGTACGGTTCCAGTCATACTTGTCTCCGGTCAACGCCGTAACGCGATCAACGTCATTCTTCTTGGTACGAAAACGAAGGTGAATCGTCTGGAGATCATACGAGTAAGCCCATTTGTCACGCGGTACATGGTACATTGCTTCCCGAAACATGGTACAGCCCCCTCTGGAGTTTTACTAGTTACCCAGCGACACAAAGATGGACGTTATTACCCGGAAGAACTTTACACCGAAACCAACACCCGGAAATAAAAAATCCCCTGTAAAGCCCAAAACAAAAAGCCCACTCCCGATAAAATCGAAAGCAGGCCAACCTAGGGCGTGTCTTCTAACCTGCCGACGTGTATCTTTTGCCGCCTTTTCGCCCTCTACTGGATTCGTACCTAAACCGTGTACGATTCCAGCGGCGCTGCGTCACTTTCTCTTGACGTGCCCCGGCACGACTGCGAAAAAGTTTCTTGTCGAGAACGAAAATTCAGCAAAATCTACATCCGCCGAGGTTTGAAGACACGCCCTAATAAACGTCTTTTCCTAAATAGATCTCGACTAAGCTTTTGCCGTGGAGACTGTTTCCCGATACGCATTCTGCTTGAACTCTTCCCGCACCTGCGCCAGCAAGCCCGGAACAGTCAATACATCATAAGCCGTTCCTGCCAATATTTTAGCTCCGAACACCATGGCGTCGTAAGCTTCGTCCTTTTGCGCCAGATCGCGGAACCCGATACTGTGCAGCTCATGCCGTTCATACACCACCTGCACATACGGGTGAATAGCCGGGCAACGCGTGGAGACATTGCCGACGTCCGCCGAACCGCCGTTTACCGGAGCTTCGATTTGATCGGCGTCGATGCCGGATTCGATCAGGTTGCGCGTAAACGTCTCCGATAGCGTCTCGTTCGTGATCAGCTCGTCGTAGGAGTATTCGTAGTTCGATACTTTCAGTTCACATCCGGTTTGTAGCGCCGCGCCTTCCGCGATCCGCCGAACCTTTTCCACCAACTCATTGGTATAAGGACGATCCGCTGAACGAATATAGAATTGAGCCGAAGCATAATCGGGAATAATGTTCGCCGCTACGCCCCCATGATCGATGATGCCGTGAATACGTGCGTCCGAACGGGTCTGCTGCCGAAGCGCATTGATGGCGTTAAAAAGAAGCAGCACCGCATCCAGCGCATTTACGCCGGCTTCGGGACTGGCCGCCGCGTGCGAGGACTTCCCGTAAAACTCGTACTGAAGAGCATCCATCGCCAGTGCGCTGCCCGACTTTTGGAACGAGTAATACGGATGCGCCATCAGGGCAAAGTCGCAATCGTCGAACAATCCGGCATTGGCCATCGTGACTTTCGCTCCCCGCGTTTCTTCCGCAGGCGTTCCGTACACCCGAAGTGTTCCTCCGTGTTCGGCAATCACATTTTTCAATCCAATGGCCGCGCCTAGACTCATCGTGCAGATCAGATGGTGCCCGCACGCATGGCCGATCTCCGGCAGCGCGTCGTATTCGCATAAAAGAGCCACGGTCGGCCCTGGTTTCTCCGAGCGGAACGTGCCGATAAAAGCCGTCTCGATATCGAGGATGGGAGCTTCGACTTCAAAGCCGTGTTCCGCGAGGGATTGTTTCAGCCTGGTGGACGCTTTGAATTCTTCGTTCCCCAGCTCGGGATTCTGCGCAATATAAACCGCGATCGCCTTGAGCTCGGCGGAAGACATATCGATGCTATCGAAAATAGCTTGCTTATTATTCATGGGTAAACGCTCCTTGTGTCGATGGACTTGAAGTCAAAGCTTATCATGCAAGCGAAACGTTTTCAATGATGACGCGGCTTTGTAAGGAATCAAACAATTTGATGAACGTTGAAAAAGTACGCGACATTTTGTGAATATTGTTGTATAAATATGAGTATCGTTTTATAATGATGACTTGTTATTTTACTTAGAGAGTGGAGAGAGGGCATGTTGAGACTGAAACGAATAATTCCTTTGCTGATGGCTTTGTTGATGCTGACCTTGGCACTGTATCCGGGTCACGGACAAGCGAATGCACAGAGCGCATCAAGCACGGATGAGAAAAGAACACTTACAATCGGGTTGAGCCCGGACTTTGCGCCTTACGAATTCTTGATGACGGTAGACGGAAACAGCAAAGTTGTCGGCTCCGACGTGATGATCGCGGAAGAGATCGCCAAAGATATGGGTGCGGAGCTGGTCATCGAGCAAATGTCGTTCGATAGCTTGATTCCGGCCCTGCAAAGCGGTCGGATCGACATGATCATTTCCGGCATGACGCCGACCGACGAGAGACGTCAGAACGTCGACTTCTCCGACCTTTACTACACGTCGCGCCAGGTCATTCTGACCCGTTCGGAAGACGTCGATAAATACAAAACGATGGACGCGCTCGAAGGTGAGCAAATCGGCGTGCAGACGGGTTCGATTCAAGAAGAAATTGCGAATTCGATTCCAAATGCGCAGGTTACGGCCGTTAAGACCATTTCGGACGTTGTTAGCCTGCTCAGCTCCGACCGCGTGAATGCTGCGGTGTTCGAAGGACCGGTTGCGGAAGCTCAAGTCAAAAACCGTCCGGGCATCGCGATCGCAGAAGCCGTACCGGAAGACAGCGATACGCCGATGGCGATCGCGGTGCAAAAAGGCAACACCGAGCTCGTTAATGAAATTAACGTTACGCTTGAGCGTCTGCGCGCGACCAATGCGGTAGACGGATTTATTCAACAAGCCAACGAACTGAATTCCGGCGAAACGGCTCCGAGCAACATCTTCTCGTTCTTTTGGAAATATCGCGGATTTTATGCGGACGGCGTGAAATACACGCTGCTGCTGTCCGCTCTGGGCGTATTGTTCGGCTTTCTGATCGGTCTGTTGATCGCGCTGCTCAGACTGTCGGGCGTCAAGATTCTGAAATGGATTGCCGTAGCGTATATCGAAGTGCTTCGCGGCACGCCGATGCTGGTACAGCTCCTTATTATTCACTTCGGTCTTGCCAGCGCGTTCGATATTAAGTTCTCGGTCTTGCAATCGGGGATTATCACGCTGTCGCTGAACAGTTCGGCTTACCTGGCGGAAATCTTCCGTGCAGGTATCCAGAACGTCGATAAGGGACAAATGGAAGCCGCGCGCTCGCTCGGTATGCCAAGAGGCATGGCGATGCGCACGATCATTATTCCGCAAGCGATCAAAGGCGTCCTGCCGGCGATCGGCAACGAATTCGTGGTCATTATCAAAGAATCGTCGATCGTATCGTTTATCGGGGTTGCCGACCTGATGTTCCAAGCCAATGCCGTGCGTACGCTGACCTATTCCGGTCTCTACCCGCTCGTCATTGCCGCAGGCATCTATCTGGTGATGACGCTGATTCTGTCCAAGCTGTTAAATGTATTAGAACGGAGGTTGAGTGCCGGTGATAGCCGTTAAAAATCTGCAAAAATCGTTCGGAAAAAATAACGTTCTGCGCGGAATCGATACCGAGATCAAAAAAGGCGAAGTGGTCGTGGTCATCGGACCGAGCGGTTCGGGCAAAAGCACGTTCCTTCGCTGCTTGAACCGTTTGGAAGACGTTACGGGCGGAGAGATTCTGTTCGAAGGTCAACCGATTACGGATAAAAAGCACAATATCGATAAAACGCGCGAAAAAATGGGCATGGTGTTCCAGCAGTTCAATCTGTTCCCGCATAAAAGCGTGCTGGAAAATATTACGCTCGCTCCGATCAAGCTTCAAGGGCTTTCCAAAGCGGAGGCCGACAAAAGAGCCGAAGCGTTGCTGCAATCTGTCGGCTTGGCTGATAAAAAGGACGCGTATCCGGCGCAGCTCTCAGGCGGCCAGAAGCAGCGCATCGCCATCGTGCGCGCGCTTGCCATGCAGCCGCATGTGATGCTGTTCGACGAGCCGACTTCGGCGCTTGACCCCGAAATGGTCGGCGAAGTGTTGGACGTCATGAAAAAGTTGGCGGAAGACGGGATGACGATGGTCATCGTGACGCATGAAATGGGCTTTGCGCGCGAAGTTGGCGACCGGATCGTCTTTATGGACGGCGGCGTGATCGTGGAGCAAGGGACGCCGGAAGAAGTGTTTGGCGCGCCGAAGCATGTACGGACGCAGGATTTTTTGAGTAAAGTATTATGAGGGAGGGGAGAGCGTGATCGCGTGTGTCGCTTGGTTGTTTTCCTTGCGGAAAGCCAAAGGCGCTCCAACCGCGATCACGCTCCCTAGGGTGGGTACGGGAAGAAGACCAACCTTTAAAACCTTTTAAAAGATTGCTGGAAAGATCAGATCAAAAGATGATACAAAATCGCCTCGGACTTATGGGTCCGGGGCTTTTTGTATGGGTAAATTCAGGTGCTAATAAATCTGAGGTGAAAAAGAAATAAAAGAGTTGCAAAAATGATCAGGTACCTTTATGATATGAAAGTAAGGTACCTGAATTTAAGGTGCCTTTATAAAAAAGGAGGCATCATTTTATGAGTGAACATCAAGGGAACCCTGGACATGAAGAGATGAATAATGGACCTCGTCGTGACGGAGATCAAGGATTTCAAGATAAAGAGCAAGGATTTCGTGAAGAAGAGCAGGGATTTAATGAAGGGTTAATGAGAACGTTTTTCCACGCTACGGCGCTTATGCATCGATATCACCACCATATTCGCCGGGATCGGGAGCATGGCGGGAATCCGCATCGGGGGCAAGGGCGGGTGTTGGCGCTGCTCAAGCTTAAGCCGGAAATTACGCAGAAGGAGTTGACGTTCCTGCTGAATATGCGCAATCAGTCGCTCGGCGAGCTGTTGGTAAAGTTGGAACGCAGCGGATATATCGAGCGTACGCCTTCGGAGACGGATCGCCGAGTGATGAACGTGAAGTTGACGGAAGCAGGAGCTGAAGCGGCTGAGCAAGCGGAGCAGAATCAGCAGGATGACGGCAAGTTGTTCGAGAGTTTTACCGAGGAAGAGCGCGAACAGTTCGGTGGATATTTGGACCGTCTGATCGCGGAGCTTGAGAAGCAGATGGAAGGCGAAGGCTTTGCCGGGCGCGATCCAAGAGCGTTCTGGGGACGTGAAGGAGGCCCACGCCCGCCATTTGGCCCGGGAGGACGCGGAGGGTTCGGTCCCGGCGGACGTTTCCGTTTCGGCGGGATGAAAGGCGGACGACACGGTCACGGCCCAGGGCACTTCCGAGGATTTGATTTCCCGGATTCTCGGCAATCGGGTCCGGATCGTAATTCCGGGCAAGAGCGCGATTAAAGAGTCGAACGAGCATGAACAGATATGTTTCAGCAGCCCACTTGAGCGATTATTCGTTTGAGTGGGCTTTTGCATATCGTAACCGACTGTTACTTCTCCCATTGGCAAAGTTGGTCAAGCTACTAAAGAAGCGTGTATAATAAAAAACGTTTAGGGTTACGAAAAGATAGAATGTTGAAAAATGGAAGGGGTATGAAGGATGGCTGATTTGTTTTCTTCTTTTGAATATCAAGGATTGAAGCTTCCGAACCGAATCGTGATGCCGCCGATGTGCCAGTATTCGGTGGACGCCGAAGACGGAATTCCCAATGAATGGCATGAGATTCACTACATAAGCCGTGCGGTAGGCGGAACCGGATTTATTATTGCAGAGATGTCCGGCATCGATCCTGACGGGCGGATTACAAATCGGGACACGGGTATCTGGAGCGACGAGATGATACCGGCCTGGAAAAAGATCGTGGACGGCATTCACCGTTACGGGGCCAAAGCCGCGATCCAGCTTGGGCATGCCGGACGCAAAGCGCAAGATGCCGAGCCTCCGGTCGCGCCTTCGGCGATTGCTTTTGACGAGACGTACCGGACGCCTAGAGCGCTGACAACCGAAGAGGCTCAGGAAATGGTTCGTTTATACGCCGATGCAGCACGCAGAGCAATCCAAGCCGGTTTCGATACGGTCGAAATTCATGGAGCGCATGGTTATCTGATCCATCAGTTCCATTCGCCGCTGACGAACCAACGTGACGATCAATATGGACAAGATTTGGCTTTGTTCGGGGAAGAGGTTACCCGAGCGGTTCGCGCCGAAGTGCCTGCCGGTATGCCCGTGTTAATGCGAATCTCGGCGGCCGAATATGTGGACGGCGGTTACGATGTCGAATATGCGATCGAGATCAGCCGACGTTACCGGGATGCGGGCGCGGACATCTTCCACATTACGTCCGGCGGCGAAGGCGCTGTCGGTTCCGCAGGCGGTCCCGGCGCAGGCCCCGGCTATCAGGTCGGCTTAGCGGAAAAGATTCGCGAAGCTCTCGACGTCCCCGTCATCGCGGTAGGTCTGCTTGACGAATACGCAGACGCGCAGCGGGTCGTAACAGAAGGCCGCGCCGAACTCGTTGCCGTCGGCCGCGGCATGCTCCGCGATCCCTACTGGGCCGTTCACGCTTCCCGCGAACTGCAAGGCAACCTAGAAGTTCCGGAAGCATACCGACGCGGCTATCGGGCATCAAAGTAGAAATGATTGAAGCAATATTTAAGTGATTAAGAAGAAATCAGCGGGTGGAAATGAGTTATTTTATTAGGTATCTTGAAAGTCAAAGTAGCTGGAAGTCAGCAGGCGGAGAGAGAAATTCAGTGAAGGAATGGAATGTTCGCCTTTGAAATCGGGAAAATTCCATATAAAATTTAATCTTTTTTCCCGATTTCAACACGCGACCGGAACGAATTTCTCTCGGAGCCTGATGACTTCTCCCGCATGCGTAACTTTCTCACATCGTGATTCATGTCATAGCTTTTCCCCATGCCACAAGGCATCATAGACAAGATATGCGCAAGTCAGCAATCTGGGGGAGGATCATATGGCGACAATCATTTCCAACCGGCGTGTGGCGGAAGGCATTTACGTGATGCATGCGGAGGGGCACTTTCAAGCGAAGCAAGGACAATTTTTTATGGTGCGGGGCTGGGACAGCTATCCGTTGTTATCTCGTCCGTTAAGCGTGTACGATCAGGACGAACACGGCGTGAAGTTTCTATATAAAGTGGCGGGAGAAGGAACGCAAATGCTTTCGCGGATGCAGGCAGGCGACGATGTGACGCTGCTCGGTCCGCTCGGCAACGGGTTTCCGGCGGCGGAAGGCCGTACAGCGCTGATCGGGGGCGGCATCGGGATTGCGCCTCTTTTTTATGCGGCCAGACATCTGGAGCAAGCCGACTTATACCTGGGCTACAGCGCCGAAGTGTATGAAGAGCATGAATTCCGATTGCTGGGACATCCTGTCGAGATCGACCTCGGCGGAATCGTACTGGACCGGGTGAACTTCGACGATTACGACACCATCTTTATCTGCGGACCGGAGCCGATGCTGCGTGCCGCCCAGATCAAAAGCGCGATGTCGTCCGGTCGCGCGAAAGTTTATGTCTCTTTGGAAAATCGGATGGCCTGCGGAATCGGAGCTTGCCTGGTATGCAGTGTAGGCTGCGAGAACGGACGGAAAAAGGCGTGCGTGGACGGCCCGGTATTCCGTGCAGAGGAGGTTGTGTTGGCATGATCGAGACAACATTGGATACGACTTGTCGCATAGGAGACGTAACCTTCAAAAATCCGGTCGTGATGGCATCGGGAACATTCGGGTTTGGTAAGGAATACGGCAAGCTGTACGATCTGTCCAAGCTCGGCGGAATCTCGGGAAAAGGCGTGACACTGCATCCGCGACCAGGCAATCTGGGGATCAGGGTCTACGAGACACCTTCCGGAATGTTGAACAGCGTGGGGCTGGAGAATCCCGGCGTGCAAGCCTTTTTGGACGAGGAATGTGCTTTCTGGGAAACGTTGGACACGGTGCGAATCGTGAATCTCGGCGGAGGCACCGTGCAGGATTACGTGGACGGCGCACGGTTGATCGACGAAGATTCGCAAAGACGCAAGCGCGAAGGACGTCAAGCTGTCGATCTGGTCGAGTTGAATATTTCCTGTCCCAACGTCAAAGCAGGCGGAATGGCTTACGGCATCAAGACCTGCATTGCTCGCGAAGTCGTACGGGAGGTTCGCGCCGCAACGACCCTGCCGCTCATGGTGAAGCTGTCGCCCAATGCCGAGGACATTGCGGACATGGCTCAGATGTGCGAGGAAGAAGGTGCTGAGGCGGTATCCTTGATCAATACGCTGTCCGGTATGAAGATCGATGTACGTAAACGCCGGAGTGTATTTGAGAACCTGTATGCAGGGCTGTCCGGTCCGGCAGTTAAACCGATTGCGCTTCGCATGGTGCATCAGGTCTGCCAGCGCGTGAGTATTCCGGTCGTCGGAATGGGCGGGATCTCGAGCGCGGAAGATGTGATCGAGTTTATTATGGCCGGAGCAGAAGCGGTACAGGTGGGCACGTATAACTTCGTTAATTGGCAGGCGGGAGCCGATCTGGCGGAAGGCGTGGAACGATTCATGCTTGCGGAAGGGATTCGGAGTCTGAGCGAGATTCGCGGCATTTTATAGGAGCTTGCACCGAATAAATGTAAGTTTGGTCAAGCTAATGGAGGCGTATGACTTGGAGATGTATTCGTTTAACCCCAAAGACATCCGAGTCGAACGTCAGGATATCGGAAAAGATACCTTGCTTGCGGTTACGGGCGGTGCGGCTCATATCGGTGCGGTCTCCACCGCATACCTCGAAGCGGACGGGTATAAGGTGAGCACGGCAAAGGTTCCCGGACATAAAGAACATGTGCTCAGCGAGCCTGCTGCTCTGCACGCGGCGCGCTTGCTTGAGCGTACCGTGACCGTGGTCATGGGGATTCACTACGACCACATCACGCGCGAGCAAATTAACGAAGTGAGCGACGCCGTAACCCGCTTAATCGATGAAGCATTGGATACGTCGAAAAAAATCTTTTAAAAATTTACAGTCCTTGTGAAACCGATGCTGTATCTCTCGCGTAATAGGAAGGGTAATGGTTCAAAACAATACAGAAAAGAGTACTTTCAAGGAGGAAAAAGGGATGTCCGTTTTCAAAAGATTGCGAGATCTAACTTTGTCTAACGTGTACGCACTGATCGAGAAGGCCGAAGATCCGGTGAAACTGACGGATCAATACATTCGCGACATGCAGGAAGATCTGGCTGACGCCGAAAAAGCCGTTGCTGCCCAGATCGCGATCGAGAAAAAGTTCAAACAACTGTACGAGGAGCAACAAGAGCTGGTCAACCGCCGCACCGAGCAGGCGCATATGGCAGCAAAAGCTCAAAACGTTGACTTGGCTCGCCGCGCATTGGAAGAAAAAAATGCGGCCGAGCAGAAGATGAACGAGTACAAAAACAGCTTCGATCAAAACAAAGCGGCTGCCGACAATCTGCGAGGCAAGCTGGAAGAGATGCGCAAGCAGCTCACCGAAATGAAAAACAAGCGCGACACGTTGGTTGCCCGTTACAGTGCAGCCAAAGCGCAAACGGAAATCAACAAAACGATGTCCGGTTTCAACTCCGACAGCGCGACATCCGGTTTGAAGCGCATGGAAGAAAAGATGCTGAACATGGAAGCGCAAGCCGAAGCAAGCAACGAGATGTCCTCCAAAGGCAAATCGCTCGACGACGAGTTTGCTGAACTGGGCAAAAACAGCGCCGTAGATAGCGAACTGGCGGCGCTGATGAAGCAATACGAGAAAAACGAATAATCCGCACAACGAAGTAAAATCAAAACAGAATAACGGCTGAAGCGCCAAAAAGCGAACAAAGCCAAGCGAAGGGGAACGTATGTACGCGGCGGCTCCCTTCGCTTTTTCATGGTTTTACATAATCGGCGCGTAAGGAGGACGGAAAGTGGAATTTTCGGATTTGGCAAGACTTGCAGTATGGACGCTTTCCGGAGCGGTACTGCTGACATTGTTAATGGTGATTGACTCGTTATTTACGAAGTATAAGGATTTCCAGGAGATCCGAAGAGGCAATCTGGCGGTGACGATCCGTCTGGTGATGAAGATTTTTGCCCAAGCTTTGATCTTGAAATACGTGCTGGAAGGGTCTTCGAGCATCGTGAGTGCTTGGATCGTTTCGTTTATCTCGTTTGTGATTTTGCTTGCCTTGGAAAGCGCCGTGGAGTTTATTTTGCGCAAATGGGGCGATCTTAATTTGGACGAAGGAACGGAACGCGGAAATGTGGCGCACGGGTTGTTTGCGGGGACGCTGCATGTGATCGGCGCGATGATTATTACGGCGGCGTTGTCCATTTAGTCTATTTTGGTGACGTCCGGGAAAGTCCTGTTCGGGGAAGAAGCGGGGACGCTGCGGAAGAAATTCGCTCAAGACGCTGTCTCACTCGGAAAACCGATTAAAATTTTTAGCGGAAGTTTCCAAGTTCAAAGGCGTCTTTCGCTGAATTTCTCCCTCCGCTAAGCGCTTCGTTCGGAACAGGACTTTTTGACGCAGCAAAAGAGAAGCGGCCAAGTGCCGCTTCTCTTTTTTGTGTATAAGGGAGAGAAAAAGAAGTATCGTAAATCGATTGAATGACTTGATTGCGATTGCGGAAGAAAACAAAATTTTATGATCAAGAATCCTCGCCGCGGCGTTCGATGGCTTCGGACATGGTTTTGTCGGTGAGGTGGGCGTAGATTTCGGTGGTTTCGGTGGAGGCATGGCCCAGTTGTTCTTTGGTTTTGTAGATGTCGTTTTGCAGGTAGTAATCCGTCGCGAAAGAGTGGCGGAGTTTATGCACGGTTAAGTATGGTTTGCCGAAGCGTTTGGCGTATTTGATAATCATCGCCTGGATCGCGCGTTTGGTCATGCGTTTGCCTTCTTTTTGGCCGTTGGGAATGGCGAGGAAGAGGGCTTTTTCTCGTTTGGGCGCCAGATAGTCGGATTCGCGCAGCGATAGATAGCGTTGCATATCAAAACGAGCCTGGTCGCGGAAATAGACCGGGGTTTTGAAGGTTTCGTCGTTGTTGCCTTTACGCATGACGTAGAGCATTTTGTTGCCCATATCCAGATCGGCGATGTTCAAGTTGACGACTTCGGAGACGCGCAGGCCGGAGTTGAGGATCAGGCTGGCGATCGACGCGTCGCGCTCTTTATTTTTGGCGTGGGCGTAGCTGGCTTGTTTGTTGTCTGCAACATCGGCGGCGTAGCCTTCGCGAATGTAGTCGATGAACGCGAGCAGCTCTTCTTCCTCCAAGATTTTTCCTTTTAGCTTGGCGGCGGTATCTTTAGGCTTGTTGGTACGCTTGACTTCGATTTTTGCCATGACGTTTCGTTTTAACAGTGGATAAAAGTTCTCGTCTTCGGCGATTTGGCTGAGATAATGGAACATTGATCGGAGTGCCGACAGTTTGCGGGTGACTGTAATGCGCGAATTGGTGCCTTCTGTTCGCGTGGTTAGATAAAGGCGGTAGCTCGTCACGTTTTCCATGCGCAGCAATTCCAGTTCCTCCAGCGTGATCTCTTTCATAGCGGTAGCGGAAGATAAACCTTCGGCGCGCAGCCAATTGAAAAAAGATTCGTAATCCCGTACGTATTCCAGCAGCGTGGAAGGAGAGAGGTCAGGCAGTTTATAGTCGATAAATTGCTGAACGTACCACGGCATTTCCGGCAGCTTTTCGCCAAGTTTTGCGCGGTCGATTGTTTTTTGGATACTCATGACAGTGCCTCTTTTCACAAATAACATAGCGATGCTTCCGTTGAAACGGTCTTCTATCTGTAGTGTACCATATACGGCATCGAAGCAGGCAAACGGTTGTTCGTCGATATCCGCGCGCGAAGTTGCCGGAAGGACCTGGAGTCGGTTACGATGGAAAAGGAAGATTACGGATCATACGGGACAAAGGAGCCGAGAAGCATGGAACCGATTGTGGAGTTGGAACTTGTACCGGAGCAGCGCCGTGCGGTGATCGAAAATCTGCTTCAGTTTTACCTGTATGATTTCACGTTATATCTGGATATTGCCGCGGACGAAAGCGGACGTTTTCCCGACTATCCGGATTTGGACGAGTTTTGGAGCAAGGCAGATCGGAAATTTCCGTTTTTGATCCGAGCCGACGGCGAACCCGCAGGAATGGCATTGGTGGAACGGACTGACGATAACGGAAAAAAGCCGTCCTATTACATGGTTGAATTTTTCGTTTTGCAAAAATTTCGTCGGCACGGCGTTGGAGGAAGCGCGGCGGTGATGCTGTTCGATCGTTTCCGTGGACGTTGGAAAATCACGCAGCTCAAAAACAACGAACCTGCGCAGCGCTTTTGGCGGAATACGATCGGAATTTACACGAACGGCGCGTATAAAGAACGAACGCATCCGTTTCATGGGCATCCCAGTCAGTATTTCGAGAACTAATACCTTGTCAACTCTTAATTAGAGGTTATGTTCGACTCAAATGCACACGTTTTAGGTGCGTTTTAGTTGGAGTAACCTTACTTTTAGCGTTGATAAGATATTAAATTCAAGAATACGCTTTCTTAGAACGGCGTGATGGGTAAAAGGACAGTGGACCAAAGTTTAACGCCGCGAAGAGGAGGATGCAATATGGAAAAAAGAACGTATGGCAAGACAGGAATGGATGTGAGCGTGCTTGGCTTCGGGGCGTCGGAGATCGGAAGCGGAGTTTCGCAGGCCGATGTGGATAAGCTGCTGGGCGGCGCCATCGATGCAGGACTCAATATCATCGATACGGCCGAGTGCTACGGAGACAGCGAGGAACTGATCGGCAACGCCATCTCGCACCGTCGCGACGACTTTTATCTATTTACCAAGTGCGGACATGCCTCGCGAATCGACGGTTCGGACTGGGACCCGGTTGTTCTTGCCGCCACGATCGATCGAAGCTTGAAAAGGCTCAAAGTAGACCACGTCGATATGATTCATTTGCATAGTTGCTCGGAAGAAGTGCTGCGCAAAGGCGAGGTGATCGAGGTTCTTCAACGTGCCAAGCAAGAAGGAAAGACTCGCTTCATCGGTTACAGCGGCGATACGACGGATGCGCTGTACGCGGTGAAGACGGATGCGTTCGATAGCTTGGAAACTTCTCTCAACGTAGCGGATCAAGAGGTCATCGATCTGGTACTTCCGGAAGCAATCAAACGGGATATGGGTGTGACCGTGAAGCGCCCGATCGCCAATGCCGCTTGGTTGTTCGATACGGTAGATCCCGACGATTATGCGTACGTATATTGGAAACGCCTGCGCGAACTCCAGTACGGTTTCCAATCCGAACCGGACTCCGTAGGCACTGCGCTGCGTTTTACATTGTCGACGCCGGGCGTGCATACGGCGATCGTCGGTACCACGAAGCCCGATCGCTGGCAGCAGAACGCGAAGCTTCTTGAAGCGGGCGCGCTTGATCCGGAGCGTTATGACGAGATTCGCCGTCGCTGGCATGAGATCGCGCCGGCGGACTGGACAGGACGTACGTAAGCGGCCAATGAAAAACGGCAATGGCTTCGAGTGAATATCGCTCGGCAAGGCCACCCAAACCAAAAGCCTCCGCGCTCGCGTAAAGCGAGCCGGAGGCTTTTGGCGTAACTTGAAAAATCATGTTCGCAAGCCGATACGCCACTTCGACGTTACAGATAAAGCTGCGAACGCATTTTAAACCAATCGAACACATGCGTGGCGAGCACTTTCAATACGGCGTAACCCGGAACAGCCAGCAGGATGCCGACGACGCCGAAAAGATTGCCCGCCGTCAGGATTACGAAGATGATCGTAATCGGATGCACTTTAAGCGATTTGCCCATGATTTGCGGCGAAATGAATTTGCCTTCCACCAATTGCACGACTGTCCACACGACGATCATTTTCAGCAGCATGATCGGCGAGGTGACGGCTGCGACGATAATGGCCGGGGTGATCGCGATCGCAGGTCCCAGATAAGGAACGATCGCCGTACAGGCGGCAACGATGGCGAGCACCAGCGAGTATTCAAGCCCGATAATGCGGTAACCAATGTAGAGCAGCAAGCCGATGCACATGCTGACGATGACCTGACCGCGAATATAAGAGCTGATCTGATGGTTCGCTTCCTGAAGGACGGTCAATGTCCCCGGACGGAGCTTCGTAGGAACGAAACTCAGGATGTAGCCCGGCAGCTTGCGCCCGTCTTTGAGCAGATAGAACAAGATGAACGGAAGCGTCACGATAGCCAGCACCAATTCTTTGACGATGCCTAGGAGGCCGCCGATTCCGGTCCAGGTATGGTTTAGAATAGTCGTCGCCCGTTCGGAGATCGTGCTAACGATTTCCTGGGTATTCAAATTGGTTGCGGCTTGGAATTGGGCGACCAGATCGCTGCCGATCCATTTCTCAAATTCGGTTTGGATCGTTTGGCTGTAAGCCGGGAAGTTTTCGAAGAATCCCAGCAGCTGTTCCCTGATGACGGGTACGATCAACGTGATGACCGTCACAAGAATTCCGATGATCAACAGATACAGAACCAAAATGGTGTATACCCGTTTGACCTTTTTCTTTTCCATAAAATCGACGATCGGGTTCAGCAGATAATAGACGACGCCCGTCAGAATGATCGGAAGAACGACCGTTTTGATCAACACCCAAAGCGGGTTGAAGATAAACGATATTTTGGAAAAGACGAGAACGTTGACGCCGACCAGCAGCGCGATGAATAAAAATAGCACAAACTTGTTGTTCAGGAACATTAGGCGAAATCGTCCTGACCATGACCTGGGTTGGTTCATTCTCCACTTCTCCATTCTTGGCTTAATCTTTGGCTAAAAACCTTCTTGCATTCAAGCATACAAAATGAATAAACGCGGTGCAAGTCAACGCATGGAAGGTACACAAACGGGCTGCTTCAGTTCTGTAATCGACCTTGGAAGACCGTGCGCTTCAAGCAGGATCATCAGCTGTCCGACCATTTCGGTCGGCGAGTAAGGCCTTTCCTCTGCAAGCCACCACTCAATCAGCCCGACGATCGCAGTTGTAAGGAACTGAACGGCAATTTCCTTGTTTATCCGATCGTCTTCCACGAGTCGGTCAAATTGCTCGTCTACGCCTTGCTTGAGCATCGCGGAAAGTCGCAAGCGGAAAGCCGGATTTCCTTCGCTGCGAACCAAAAGGGAATAAAGTTCGGCGCTTTGTTCCAAATATTCGAAGGTGCGCAATAAGGAAGTTTCAGGACTTTCCTCAGGAACTTCCGGGCGGCAGCTCTCATTCAACTCATGCAGATAACTGTCGATGCATTGATTCAGCAGATCGAATTTATCCTGAAAATGCAGATAAACCGTGCCTCGATTCACATCGGCGCGATCGGCGATCTCTTGAATGGTGATCCGCTCAAACCCTTTCTCCCGAAGCAGCTCAATGAATGTACTGAAAAGAGTCTCTCTCGTTTTACGTGCGCGTCGGTCCATCGGTTTCTCTCCTTTTTTCTAAACAATTTATATTCTTGTGTTGAGTAAACAACAAAGGGAAGTCAATCGGTCATTGCTGCGAATTTGAAGTCTTGATACGTTTATATTACTCAACAGATGTTCAGCAATCAACATTTGTTAATATTAAATGCCCGTATAGAAAAAGGAGAGAGAATATGAGAATTTTGATTTACGGAGCCGGGGTTCTGGGAAGCGTGCTTGGACAGCTATTGATGCAGGAGAAACATGAAGTTACTTTTTTGGCGCGGGAAAAAAGAGCTGACCAGCTCGAGCAAAAGGGGTTAGTGATCCGGCATCATCTTCAACACAAAACGACGACCGATCATCCTCGTGTGATACGCACGCTGGAACCGAATGATCGCTATGATCTGATCTTTACTGTGATGAAGTACTCGGATATCGAAGCCGTGCTTCCGGTTCTTGCAGCCAACGTCAGCGAGCATATCATGATGGTAGGCAATAACCCGAACATCGCCGCAACGGAAAAACAGTTAAAAGAATTGGCGAACAGCGACAAACATCTGGCGTTCGGATTCCAAGTCGGAGGCGGCATACGCCGAGAAGACGGCACCGTCGTATCCCTCCGATTCGGCAAAGGACAATTGATCGCAGGCGGATTGCACGGAGAACCTGCATTCCTGCCGCTTCTGCACGAAGCCTTCGCAAACAGCAGCGCCAAATTCACTCTTCATTCGGACATCGACGGTTGGTTGAAAAACCATATCATCCCGATCGTTCCGCTCAACGCTGCCTTGGACGTCCACAACGGCGACCTCAAAGCCGTAGCGCGCGACAAACGTTTGCTCAAACAAATCGTCGCAGCGATGGGAGAGGGTTTTGACCGATTGGAAGCCGCAGGCTACCCGATGGTGCCGGCAGGCCAAGCCAAAGCCATTCGTCGATATCGAAAGATGCTGCCTACGCTTCTGGGCATCTACCACCGACTCCCGGTAGCCAAGCTGATCGACGGTTCTTTTGCGGAAATCGAAGCCTTAGACAAAGAATTCAGAAACCTAACAACCTCATCGGAAACGCAAATACCGAACTGGAACCGTCTATTAAAAAAATAAAATCATTACATGAAAAATTCATAATAGAAAATACAAGTCAAACCCTCAATCACGAAAAAGGGAACCCCGATCACCCGGCAAGCATTGACGGAAACGCGGCAAAGGTCGATAATCGATACTCGAAGATTAATATTTATAAACGACTCGACCAAAGAAAGGAAGCTGCATTTCTTATGTCCACCCTCTCCACCAAGACGCCGGTAGGCCGAGCCCAGCGTCTGAAATTCATCCTGATCCTCGGCGCTTTATCCGCTTTCGGTCCGTTATCGATCGATATGTATCTGCCTGCGCTGCCCACGCTTGCCCAGAACCTCGATACGACCCAGTCCCTCGCTCAATTGAGCCTAACCGCCTGTTTGCTCGGTTTGGCGCTTGGACAATTGATAGCCGGGCCGCTTAGCGATATTCGAGGACGCCGTGTACCACTGATTGTCGCTCTAGTTCTGTACACGCTAGCTTCGCTGGCCTGCGCGTTCGCCGGGTCCGTCTGGATCCTGATCGTGCTGCGATTGATTCAAGGAGCGGCTGGCGCGGCAGGAATCGTCATTTCTCGTGCTGTTGTTCGGGACTTATACGCCGGAACCGAATTGACGAAGTTTTTTACCATGCTGATGCTCGTGAACGGTCTGGCTCCGATTCTCGCGCCGATCTTCGGCGGCGTGATTCTGAATTACGTATCGTGGCGCGGCGTATTCTCGGTGTTATGCGCCATCGGTGCTCTAATGCTGATTGCGGTTGTACTGGCGCTGCCGGAGACGTTGGAGCGCGAACGACGTTCTTCCGGCGGTTTAGGCGATACGCTCGGGACATTCGGACAACTGCTGCGAAGCCGCGCTTTTGTCGGCTATGCGTTTTCCCAAGCTTTTGTCACGGCAGGAATGTTCGCTTACATTTCGGGCTCGCCATTCGTGATTCAGGATCTGTTTGGAGTTTCGCCGCAAGGCTATAGCCTGTTCTTCGCCGTCAATGGATTGGGCATTGTTTTATTCTCGCAAATCACAGGACGGCTGGTTCATCGGACAGGCGAAAGCAAGCTGCTGGTGACGGGCCTGCTGATCGCGTTCTGTGCAGGCGTTTCATTAACGGCCGTCACCTGGCTCGGCGGCGGATTGTGGGTGATCGCTCCGCTTCTTTTCCTTGTCGTAGCAAGTGTTGGTATGGTTGCCTCGACAACGACATCCCTTGCGATGCAAAGCCAGGAACCGCGTACCGCAGGCAGCGCTTCGGCTTTGATCGGATTGATGCCGCTGCTACTCGGTGCCGCAGCTAGTCCGCTCGTCGGATTGGGAAGCGGACAGACCGCGTTTCCGATGGGGCTTGTAATCGGCATCGCGGAACTGTTGGCGTTGGTATCGTATACGCTGTTGGTGCTGCCGACTCGCCGCATTGCCCTCAAGTAACTTTTTCGTCAAGCAGCTCTGAAGGTTTGCTTTCTCGGCTTACGCAAGTCGTTCCTGCACTTTACGGGAATGGCTTGTTTGCGTTCGGCACTTATTGTATGATGGTGTTCGCGAATCAACGATTTTTTCAACCTAAAGTAGGGGGATGACAAACCATGAATCCGAAAAATCTTCATTATACAATGCCTGCCGAATGGGCGCCGCATGAACGGACGATGTTGTCCTGGCCTGTACAGGCCTCGATGGTGTATCCGGGCAACTTTGACGAAGTGTGCGGGGGATATGCCGAACTGGTCAAAGCCATTGCCGAATTCGAACCGGTAACGCTGGTCGTGAATCCGGAGGACGTCGAGCGTCTGCATCCGGTGTTCGTCGGTCATTCGGTCGAGCTGCTGGCTATTCCGCACAACGATGCTTGGCTGCGTGACAACGGCCCGACAATCGTCGTGAACGAAGAAGGCGAACGTGCCGGCGTCAATTGGGGCTTCAATGCTTGGGGCGGCAAATATTCTCCGTGGGATCTGGACGATGCCGTAGCGCCGGCCGTGTTGGAGCATTTGCAGCTGCGTCGATTCGACGCGCCGCTGGTGCTGGAAGGCGGTTCGATCCATGTCGACGGCGAAGGCACGATGCTGACGACCGAAGAATGCCTCCTGAACGAGAACCGCAATCCTTCGCTGAGCCGCGAGGAAATCGAAGAGCATGTCAAGAACTTCACCAACGTGGAAAAAATCATCTGGCTGAACCGCGGTCTGGCAGGAGACGAGACGGATGGCCATGTCGACAATGCGGCGTGTTTCGCGGCACCGGGCAAAGTCATTATCCAAGTCTGCGAAGATCCGTCGGACGAAAACTACGCGATCACTCAAGAAAACCTGCGCATTCTGGAAGAAGCGACGGATGCCAAAGGACGCAAGCTGGAGATCATCAAAATTCAACAGCCGCCGTACTTGGAATACGAAGGCAGCCGACTCACGTTGAGCTACCTGAACTTCTACTTCGTCAATGGAGGCATCATCCTGCCGGTATTTGGCGGAGCGGCGGCTGAGACCGATCGTCTTGCGGAAGAAGTTTTGCAGCAGACTTTCCCGGAACTGCGGATTCGCACCGTCGACGGCATGGCCGTAATTCGCGAAGGCGGCAACGTACACTGCACAACGCAGCAGATTCCGGCGGGACGTTAATGACCGAATCGGGTAATCGTGCTTGAGCGGATGCCCTTTATAACAGAGAGCAACAATCGAGAGGAGCTGGAGTTTTTTATGAGAAAAGTGAAAGTAGCCGCAACCCAAATGAGCTGCACTTGGGACATCGACGACAACATTCGCAAAGCCGAAGCGCTTGTGCGCAAAGCGGCGGCGGAAGGCGCGCAGGTCATCCTGCTTCAAGAACTGTTCGAGACGCCGTACTTCTGCCAGAAAGAAAAAGCCGAGTATTATCAGTACGCAACGGAGCTGGAGAGCAACAAAGCGATTAACCATTTCAAACAAATCGCCAAAGAGCTTGAAGTCGTACTGCCGATCAGCTTTTATGAAAAGAAGAACTATGCCCGCTACAACGCGCTCGCGATGATCGACGCGGACGGAGAAATCCTCGGCACGTATCGCAAAAGCCATATTCCGGACGGTCCGGGCTATGAAGAGAAGTTCTACTTCAATCCGGGCGACACCGGCTTCAAAGTCTGGAACACCCGTTACGGCAAAGTCGGCGTCGGCATCTGCTGGGACCAATGGTATCCGGAAGCCGCACGCGCGATGGCGCTTATGGGCGCGGAGATCCTGCTGTACCCGACCGCGATCGGTTCGGAACCGCAAGACAGCTCGATCGATTCGAAGGACCATTGGCAAGCCTGCATGATCGGTCACGCGGGTTCCAACCTGATCCCGGTTATCGCGTCGAACCGCATCGGCCCGGAAAGCGACGAAGATTCTTCGATCAACTTCTACGGTTCTTCCTTTATCGCGGGTCCCCGCGGCAACAAGCTTGCCGAAGCGAGCCGCGACCAGGAAGAAATTTTGACAGCGGAGTTCGATCTCGACCAACTGGAGATCGACCGGATCGAATGGGGCGTGTTCCGCGACCGCAGACCGGAGCTGTACGGCGTGCTGGCGACTTACGACGGCGAACGGAAAATGGGACGGTAAAGGCGGATCAACGATTCGAACAGGCAAGCACGGCAAACGAAAAGGACGACTCGTCGGGAGTCGTCCTTTTTGTTTGCCGTATTTTCACATTGCTTGTTGTCTTCATGCCGGCAGTTCCGATTCTTCGGGCATTTCGGGCAAATACAGGGTGAACGAGCTGCCTTGGCCTTCCGTGCTCTCCAGCGTCATGCAGCCGCCGAGAAGTCGGGCGAATTCGCGGCAGATCGATAATCCGAGCCCGGTTCCGCCGTACAGGCGTTCCGTGCTGCCGTCGGCTTGACGGAACGTTTCGAAGATCACTTCGCGTTTGTCTTCGGCGATGCCGATCCCCGTATCCTGAACGGTGATCGAGATAGCGGACGCGCCGGATGCAATGCCGGGAGCGGCGCAGGGCAGGGTGCGAATATCCGCCGTTTGAAGCGTACAGGTCACTTTTCCCGCCGAGGTGAACTTGAACGCATTGGATAAAAGGTTTTTGACGATTTGCTGAAGCCTTTTGCCGTCGGTGCAAAAGAATTGGGGAATATCGTCGGCGAGCACGATTTCGAATTCGATGTTTTTTTGACGGGCCATGACGTCGAATCCGTAATGAATCAATTCCGGGAAATCGCGCAGGGAGAAAGCTTCCGGCTGAATATCCAGCATGCCGGCTTCGACTTTCGACAAATCGAGCACGTCGTTGACGATGCCGAGCAGGTCTTCGCCCGAACGATGAATGATTTCCGCATAGCTTTTGTTTTCGCTGTTTTCGTCTTCGGAATTTTCCTCGATCAGCTGCGACAAAATCAGGATGCTGTTCAGCGGCGTGCGCAGCTCATGCGACATATTGGCCAAAAATTCCGACTTATATTGCGACGAGAGGCGCAGTTCCTCGGTCAACGATTGGGATTCGCTCAACAGCCGTTCGACTTCGGCCCGGCCTGACACGCTTTGCAAAGCGATGCCCAGCGTCGAGCGAAGCTGTTCGATCAATTGATGGTGGAGAGGAGAGAACGGCTGCAGCGAAGCCAGTTCGAGCACGGCTTCGACGCGATCGTCCGCTTCGATCGGGATGATCCAAAGCTGTCTCGGGCGAAAGTCGCCGCTGCCCACGTGCAGCGTCGTGGCATGATCGGCGGGAAGATCAATCAGGATCTCGCGTCCGTCCATGGCGGCTTGACCGATCAGGCCTTCCCCGGGCAAAAAGACTTTTTGCGTATTCGCGGGACTGCTGTCGGCATAAGAAGCCACCCGGGCGAAACGAATTTGGGCTTCGTCCTTTTCGCGGATATAGAAAAGACCGGAGGAGGCTTGAACGGCCGGGGCGACGACAGAGAGGAATTTTCGCGCCAACGCTTCCTGATGCGGCATTTGGTGATAAAGCAGCACGAGTTCGTTAAGTTTCGTTTGCAGCCAGTTATTGTCTTCGATGCGCTGATTGAATTCGCGGCCGAGGCGATTATGCTCTTCCAACGCGTCGAGCATATGATTATAACCGTTCGCGATATTGCCGATTTCATCGTCGGTATCCACGGTCAGGCGCGACATTTTTTCGACCGCGCCCGGATTGAAGCGATCCATCACGTCGGTGATCCGTCTGAGGCTGCGTCCCGTTCCGCGGATGACCCATGTCGCGCAAATCACTCCGATCAGAATGATCGCCAAAGCCGAAACCGCGCTGACGATCAAAATATGTTCGAAACGGTTATCGGCTTCCCGCTGCGCGATCATCATATGGTCTTCCTGCATCGTCGTGTATTCGCTCAGGTTGCGCAGCAGATTGGTCCGGATGCCTTGGGCTTCTTCAACGAACAGAGTGCCGGCGGAAGTCGGGTTACCCCGGTCCAACGTGTTTTCGATCCGTTCGACGACGTCCATGTATCGGTCGAGACCTTGTTGGATCGAATTGAGCATATTGAGATTGGCGTCTTTGCCGATATGAAGCTGGAGATAAGAAAGATGATTGTAAGCGGCTTGGCTGCGTCTTTCGATCTGTGTGAGGTGGGAGGCTACCTGCTGCGGATCGTTTTCGTTGATCAAATAACCGACTTCGCTGTCGAGATAAGCGAAGTTGTTGCGAAAGGCGGCGGAACGGCTGACTTTATCGTAGCGTTCGTCCATGATTTCCGATAAATTCTGCCTGACGCCGTCCAGCATGGCGGCCAAAACGATCAGAAGAACCATCAAAGCGAAAAGGATAACGCCGAAGCCGAGTAGTTGTTTTTTTCGATAGCTCATCATGGGTGTTCCTGCTTTCCGGTTCGACCTGCGCACGGTCGTTTCTGTAATGGATTGGCTTTCTAAAGGTTTTTTACCTTAAAGAAGGAAGCTTGAAGCAAAACAGGAGGAGAAGATATACAAGTAGGCGTGAATATGTTAAACTATTCTTAACATGCAAAAAATCAGGAAAGCCCACAATGCCCGGAGTTCCCGGGGTTGTGGGCTTTTGTTTTGGGTTTATTATCACGAGATTATCACAAAGTCGGCAAAAGTGGCTTGTCTGGCGACTTTTCGAGGAGGTCTCTAAACGCTACGCGGAGCTTCTCGTCGGCGTTTTTCTGCATGACCTTTGTTACATGTGTATACACCCGAAGCGTCGTCTTCGAATCATCATGTCCTACGCGCTGCATAATCGTTTGGAGATCGACGCCCGCTTCCGCGAGCATACTGACATAAGTGTGCCGGAAGATATAAGGCGTAATTTTCTTTGTAATGGACGTGTACCGTAAAAGGCGTTGGAGTCGATTGCGCAGGTGGTAGCTGTTATACGGCCAACCATTCTTTCTACGGAAAATGAACTGATTATCATGCTCAGGAGGATTGATGGCGTCGATCGCCTGCCATTTCTTAATATACGCGTCAAGCGCCATGACTACAATCTCATCAATGGTGAAAGCTCGTATGCCCGCATCTGTTTTAGGAGGCGTGAGTTCGTATTTGAACATATTGAGTTTTTCGTGATAAATGGTCTTGGTGATCGAGAGCTTCCGTTCCGGGACTGTGAGGTCTGGATAACGAAGCGCGAACATCTCGCCAGGACGCATACCGCTGAACATTTCAAGGAAGATCATTTCAAAGTCACCTTCCAGACCATGGTTTGTTGCGGCGTCGATGATCTGATGCAGTTCATCCCGATTCAGGTATTCATCTTCAACGCTTGAGTTTTCAATGTCTTCAACCGTTACCCTACGCTTAGGCATCATACTATCAAGCGTCGGGTTATCTAAGGTCACCTTATTTCGAATGCCGTACCTGAAGACGATGTTGGCCGTGGCGTGGGCTTGTTCGATCGTACTACGAGAGTACCCCTCATCATCCATCTTATTGAGCGCCTTCTGATGAATACTATGCGTGATACGCGACATCGGCATTTTCCCGTAGTAATTATTGAGGAAACGCAGAAAATGTCGCCGCAGCCGCAGAGTGTTTCGCTTCACCCCACTTTTAGAGTAAGTCTCGTACCAGTCCCATCCCACTTCTTCGAATGTGATCCGCTCAGCATGCTTTTCATAAATGCCTTTACTAAGTAGAGCGATGGCTGAGTCCGTATTCGCTTCGGCTTCCCGTTTTGTATCTCCACGACGACGTACTTGCTTACGCTTACCGGTCGCAGCATCAATAGGGCCATCCTTGACGCACTCCCATTTGTAGCCCTGCTTATTCTTTGCAGCAACCTTCTTAAACGCCATCCTTCATCCCCCAGTTCAGAATGTATGTTCTTAAATTATTGAATAACAAAAACACGGCTGTCAATAAGCTGCCTGACAACCGTGTTTCTTGGTATACCAAAGCCTATATTATACGTATAATATAAATAGGAGGTGCGATCATGAGATCATTCTTCAAAGAATTCAAAAAAGACAAACAAGAAGTAGAAGATAAAAGAAATGAAGTGAAAAATAAAATAAAAGAACGCAAAGTCCAATTTTCAGAACGAAAAGAACGTATGACGAAATGGGATCAGGACTTTAAGGAGTCTCAAAATAAATCGCGATGGGGGAAATAACGTAGTCTCCCTTTTCAAGAACGCCTAACTGTGCTAAAAGCCCTTCGGCCATACTCTCTATACCGTCTATGACGTCGAACATGCCAAATGATTTCAAGTTTAAATCGAAGTCTATATTAACAATTTGGCGTCGAACTTTCCCCAATATTTTGATCTTTTCCCCATCTTCACGCTTAAAGCTAAATATTCTAGAACTTTCCCTTAAGTATTCCTTACTCAATGGCACGATAAATTTGCCTTGCCTAATAAAAAGTTCAGTTGGTAAAAACAAAGAAGTTACATGAATCATCTTATTAAAATCAGTTATTGGAAATGGAGATTTTTGTACCCTCTCATTTTTTTCTTTAGAGCTCATAGACTTGTCTATCATTTCTAAAAAATCCTTATCAGCAAAACTTTTTAGATGATCTATATCCATTAAATCGAAGGAACCTTCAGTTAATACATACTGATGGTTTTTTAGGTTTGTGTTGGAGGCAGGTTTGAGTCTGTTATTTGTTGTTAAATGATCAATCAAAACATCTAAGCTGTTATCATGGAACTGCCTAGTTATGAGTTCTTTTACCGCTTCAGTTTGTGTCAAAGTAAACGTGTCATTAAGGGTTTCGCTTTCTCCCTTTTTGGCTAGAGCTTGCAAAACGCTTCTCCACCCCGCAGTTACATCTAAGCTTTCCCCTTGCATGACACCCTCTGCATTTGCTTCAGAAGTCGTTGATTGTTTCTCACTCGATATGCTTGTAGGAAGACCATCTAATTCTTGAGATAGATAAGAATTGATAAATCCAGTATCCAGATAAACGATTTCTTTCAACGTCAGCAGCTCCTCAGATTAGAGTATGATTTTCGAGTTCGCTATTTTCTTTGGCCCCTGGCAACATCAAAAAAACTCACTTCATTATCTTTAATTATCTACTCTACGCTCGCGTAGAATTCTGTTTATGTTGCGCCTGTGGGGAAAGTAGATCGGTACTTTCTTTAGTACCTTGAGCATTGTTTTCAATATCCTTCTTAGCTTTTCTCCAGCTTTCAATTCCAGTTAGAGCAGCTACAGCTTCATCATAAGTCCAACCTTTTAATTGCTCCAGAATTATTGCCTTTACTATAAACTCCAACGATGTAAATGTCATTGGATCAGGAGAGCGATGATGAACTAATTGATTTCTTTTTTTTATTATTTCTTTAAACTCTGGAAGTTGAAGGTACCTATTTATCAATTCTTTTTCAAATTCAGACTCGCTACGAATTTCAATAATTATCTTATCTTGTTCACTGTCTTCAAAATTACTTTCTTTAATTAGTGTAGTGTGATACTTATCCATGTTTTCATTTACAGAATCTACATAAGGGTTTTCTACAAACTTAGGATTTCCATTTTCATCTACATATCCGCTTAAATCTAGATTAACACCTTCTGCGGTCAATTCATTTGTGTGAGGAAGAAAGTGCCGCTTTAATTGAGCAATTAAAGTCACCGCATATTCTGGTTTCTTCTCAAGCGCCGAAGTAGAAATGAAGAAATTATAGGTTAATATAAAAAAATCTGCTAACACATTTATTTGGTGTAAATACTCCTCGTTAATCTCTTTTTTCTCTCTATATTCCTCTACATAAAGCATTAGAAATGTAAACAAAGTATATAAGTGATTTGTTTTAACTTTGTCAGAAATCATCGCTTTTATTTCTGGAGGAGCTTTTTCAACATACGCAGTTAACAATAACTCTGTGGGGTCGCCTCCAACTACTTTCGCCAAAGCTCTATTAAGTTCATCACCAGCAGGTGGAACAACTCCATTTTGAAGTTTGCTTATATAAGATTTGTTTGTAGAAAAACCTAACTCCTTCATTTGTTCTTCGATTTGTCTAAGACTTAAACCAGACTCCTCAATGTATTTTTTTAACAGATCTTTGTATTGCACAGTAAAAACCTCCTCATTAGACTCATTTTATCTTGCGTTGTACTTTATAGTCAACGGATCGGGGTTGCTAAAAATAGCAGCCTCTTTTTGTGTTGACAATGCTACGTTATTGTAGTAACTTTGATTCAACGGAGCAATTTGTACACAACGATAAACTTCGTTGCACAATATACACAACGAAAGGAGCGTGTAGATATGAAATACGCGGAGATTTTAAAAAAAGCGATTTCCGACAGCGGATTTTCACTTTCGCAATTGGCGGAGAAGATGAACGAATCGAGTTCAGTCAGTATTCATAAGTCGTACTTAAGTAAACTTCAAAACAGCCAAATTCCACCAGCCGGGGACAGGCTTAATGAAGTGCTCGCTGAAGTTCTTGGAATCGATAAAGTGGAGTTGCAAACCGCGGCTTATAAAGAAAAGCTACCAAAGTACGTTCTGGAAAGACTCTCGAAGGGGGTTGGCTAAATGATCCAATTCCAGCTCGATCCTGCACAGCTCGAAGAGATGGTTATCTCGGCAACGGAGAAAGTCCTCGCCAAACAGCAGCAAGATCCGCTGAACCATCTGCCAATCGCCCTCAGCAAAGAACGCCTTTGCGAAGAGTTGGATATCAGCGCATCGACAGCGGTCACCTTGTTCCGAAGAGAAGGGTTTCCGGTTGTACGAAACTTGGGCGGACCCAAAGTGCCAACGCACTTGCTGCTCAAGTGGCTTGAGAAAGAAGCAAACTGGGTTCAGCAAAACGCTGGACCAAATAGGAGGCTTGGATGATGAAACGATTCCGCTGGCTTCGAAAGGATTCACGGTCGGCGTTCGTTTCATCGGCAGCCACGAAGATGTTCTTGCAGGAAATGACGTTGGAGGGAGCGGTCGCCCGGACATTTGAGCAGGGGCGACACACAGTAAACGGGGAGGCGATGTCTAAGCGTGAGCTGCGAAACATCAAACGCGAGGTTGAGGGACTGTATCGACAGTCGAAGAGAAAAGCTGTGGAGTGCAAAGCGAGGAAACGTTAGCAGAGGCGGTGGGCGCCTCTTGCTTACATAGCATAGCACGGGGCCGCTACCGCGTCTGTTCGAATCTGGAACGTTTTGCAAGTTTCAGGAAGGGAGGGCAGCGGAGTGAATGGCGAACTGAAATTCGGAGCGATCTTGCAGGCTTGCAGAGAGCGTGCCGGGATCAGCCAGGAGGCGATGGCCGAGATACTGAACCGGACGCGTAGCAGCGTCAGCAAATTGGAAAATGACAAACAAGTCATTGGGATGCCTACCTTCTACAAATGGATGGAGGCAACGGGACGGCCGGAAGTGGTCGTCGCTTATCTATACGGAATCGATGGTCTACAAATGATCAATCATCTAAAACAAGAGGAGCTGGCGAAATGAACGAAATCGAATTGATGTTGCTGAAGCACGAGGCATTTGTACACCGGGCGAAGCTGCTTAACATGCGGGGAATGATCGTGTTGTCGCCGGAGGGCAAAGCGTTCCTGAACGCTGAAATCGCGGAACTGACGGAGCAGATCGAAACGATGTCGAAAGAATTGCACGAAAAAAAAGCCCAGCGGCTAGGCTGGACTCGGTTACGCAAACATCTGCATGTTCTTGTGCTGTCCATTGTATCTGCTGGAGACAGATTTCGCAAGGGGGTATCGCGCTGATGGAAGCAGAGTGGAGCAATTACGCTTGTCTCGGCTATATCATCGCGACCATGCGCCAGAAAGAGATCGACGACGAGACGATCCAGCAGGTGGTGAGAGGCGCGCAGACACAGTTTGATCGGCTTACAATTGCCGAGGCAGAGCAAGTTTACCTCAAATCCCCATTTTAAAGGAGCGCGATACCCATGTGTGAACGGTGTAGACAGATCAAGGCGGAGAACACGCCGGAAGAAATCGCAGTTAAAGCGAAGATGGCCATCTACATGGCGGAGCTGAGCATGCAGCAGGTCGTGAGCCATCTGGACGAATTTATCGAGTATGGCAAGGTAGCAGAAAACGTCGACATGATGGACATGATATCAGCTACCTTACTGGTGGACGGTGCTAAAAAACGACTCAGCTTGACCGCTGATTTCCATAAGAAGATCGAGAGACAAACGAATAACCCCGCCTGACGATGATCCGCTGGTTCCGGATCGAAACGCCGAGAGGCGTCGCGGGAAACCGCAGCAACAGTGTGCTGGTCCGAGCAAGAGAAATTCAAACGAAAGGAGTTCATCCTATGGAAATCATCAAACGCCTGACCGTTGTGTCGAATCCGACTCGCATTTTCGAAGTCGGTACCGTAATTGATGGCCGTGAGGTCATCGAGATTCGGCAAATTGGATCGGAGTTCGAAAACAGCGTCCATTCCGAATACGTTGTGCTGGATGAGAACGGATGTCCGATCGCAAGCGTCGAGAACGCGCCGGTCATCCTGGACTATCAGCGCATTGTGGTAGACGACAACGAAAAAGACGACCCGCGCTACCGGATCGCCTGAACACAATTAAATCTCTGATTGCGGCCATCTTAACACAGGTGGCCGCTCCATTACAAGGAGGATGCGTATGAAGACAGCAATTTCGGTCGAAGCGGCTGGAACGAACCTTGAAGCAGACGTACGACCAGCCCTGACTTACACGCCAGCAGCCTTATCGATCCGCGGTATGTTCGGTACCTTCGAGCTTTATGCTGACGACGAGCAGTTACAAGCGATCGAGGACTCACTCCGGATGCATCGGGAAGCGAAGCAATCGAAGGGAGGAGCCGCATGAAGATCATCCTGAAAAGTCTGCGTTTCCGCAATTTTAAAGGATTCGAAAACTTCACGTTTGAAACCGGCGGCGGTAACGTCTCCGGCTTCGGTACCAACGCGACAGGCAAGACGACGATCGTCGACGGATTCACCTGGCTGTTGTTCGGCAAGGACAGCAACGGCCGTACAGACTTCGAAATCAAAAAACTGGACGCACGCGGCAAAGTCGCGCAGCACGGTCTTGATCACGAGGTTGAGGCTACGCTTCAGGTCGACAACAACATTCGGACCTTCCGGAAGGTGTTCGCGGAAAAATGGACTAAACAACGTGGATCTGCAACGGCCGAGTTCACCGGGCATAAAACGGATCACTTCCTAGACGGCGTGCCGGCATCGGCTGGCGAATATAAAGCCGCGGTCGCCGCGCTGATCCCGGAAGAGTTGTTCCGACTGCTGACTCTTCCGGATTACTTCAATAGCCTGAAGATGGAGGCTCGTCGCAAGATCCTTCTGGATGTTTGCGGCGACATTGCGGATAGCGACGTTGTGAGCAGCAACGAAGAGTTGGCTAAGCTGATCCTGGATCTAAACGGTCGTTCCATCGACGATCAGAAGAAGGTTGTGGCTGCTGAACGCCAGCGCGTGAATAAGGAACTGGAGAAGATCCCGATTCGCATCGATGAGGCGCGCCGGTCTATCCCGGATGTATCCGAGTTGGACGAGACGCTGCTGGACGAAGATCTGGAGACGCTGCGTAGTCGGATTGATGCGCGCGAAGCGGAGGCGTCACGCATCCGTGGTGGCGGAGAAGTCGCTGCCAAACGCAAGCAAATCGCTGAACTTGAGTCCGGCATGCTGGACATCAAGAGTCGGCTACAATCAGCAGGCTTGGACGCTGCGGCGAAACAACGCGATGTGACGAACCGGCTGCATGCAGAGTGCGACCAGCTCCGCCGGACGATCGACGATAAGCAGCAACGGCGCCGGCAGAATGATCGGATGATCGAAGCTCGCCGGCAAGAAGCGGATCGCCTGCGCGCGGAGTGGACGCAGGTCGATGCGGAGCAAATGGTCGAGCATCACGCTGACACCTGTCCGACCTGTAATCAAGCGTTGCCGGCAGAACAGATCCAGGCGGCGCACGATAAAGCTACTGCGGAGTTCCGCCGGCGCAAGTCGGAGCGACTGCAACGGATTAACGACGCTGGCCAGGCTGCGGTTGCCGAATCCAAACGCCTTGAGGCAGATAACACCAAGCTGAACACAGAGATCGACGCGGACGGCGAACGATTGGCTGCTCTGCAAGTGCAGACTGCCGAAGCTGACGCCAAGCTCCAAGATCTGCGCGCCGGCATCACTGATCCGCTTGCAGATTCGGAATATACGGACAAGCAATACGAAGTCGACGTGCTCCGGACGGAGATTTATCAGCTCGAACAGTCGACCGAATCCGCCTTGGCCACGATCCGCGAGGACGTTCGCAAGTTGCGCGAAGAGATCGCAACGGTCGAACGGGATAAGGCACGTATTGCCCAGGCTCGTACCGTGCAGCAGCGGATCGAGGAACTGACAGCGGAAGAACGGCACCTGGCCGAACGCTACGAGGAACTGGAATGCCAGTTGTTCGCGATCGAGGAATTCACCCGGACAAAGGTGGCCATGCTTGAGCAGCGCATCAACGACAAATTCAAGCTTGCGCGTTTCCGACTCTTCGAGACCCAGATCAACGGCGGGCTGAAGGAAGTCTGCGACACGATGTACGGCGGTGTGCCGTATGACGGTGGCTTGAACAATGCTGCACGCATCAACGTCGGCCTGGACATCATCAACACGTTGAGTGCCCATTACGGCGTCGAAGCCCCGATCTGGATCGATAACGCTGAGTCCGTGGTCGAGCTGATCGAGACTCGGGCTCAGGTGATCCGACTGGTCGTCAGCGAAGCAGACCGGACGCTCCGGATCGAGACTGAAAATATGCAGGAGGCGATTTGAACATGAGTGATTTTTCTACAGTTTTGACGAAGGTCAACGACAACTATTTCCCAATGATCGAACGGCAGCTGACTGGCAACGGTATCGAGATGGATCAGTACGCGAAGTCCTGCGTGCTCAACGCGATCTCAGCGATCAATACGGCGCTGGACACGAAAGGCATCAACTGGAACGACGAGCAACTTGATCGCAGCAACATCACGCAGACGCTGATCCAAGTGGCTTCGCTGCGACTCAACGCTTCGGCAAGTCCGCGGGAAGTTTATTTCCAAGTTCGTAATATCAAGATTAAGGGATCGGACGGAAAAGACATTTGGAAAAAGCAAATCGAGATGGGGATCGAGGGCGACGGCAACGATGCAATCCTCGCCCGCTTCGGTCGCGATGTGAAGAAGGTTGGCCAGTTCTGGCTTGTTCGCGAAGGTGACGATTTCACGTACCCGAAGTACACAGGATTCGACGTTGTGCCGCCGACCTGGACACCGAAGGGGAAGGGAGACGTCGTCCGGATCGTATATCCGATCATGAAAAAGGACGGCACCGTCGAATTCCACATCGCGGAGCGCGACGACGTCACTCGCAATATGATCGCCCACATGAACAACAACATGATGAACGAAACGTTCGGGATTTGTGCAGATCGCTATAAAGCAACGGCCGATCAGAAGAAGCAAATCGCGGCGAAGAAGGCTGAAATTCTGAACAAAGCCAGCGAACTTGGTCTTGGCGCGCTAAGCGATCCAGACTTGCAGCCGTACATCAGCCCTGCCTGGACGGAACCGCAGAGTCGAGAGTCGATGCTTATCCGGAAGATGCGGAACAACGTGGTCAAGAAGATCCCGAAGGACTTCGGCAATGCTTTTGTCGAGATGACCTATCAGGAGGCTGTGGACGAGACGTACAGCGAAGTAAAGCGGGAAATTGAGCAGCATGCAAACGGTGAGATCATCGACATTGATCCTCCAGCTGGCGCGCCTGAACAGCCGGAACCCGAGAAGCCTCAGCAGCAACCTGACCCGCAACCTGTTTCCGCCGGTAGCCGTGAAGACGAACTGAATTTCGCTGACGACGTTCCGCCGATCGACGGCAAGCCGGGCTTCTGATGATTGAGATCCGATCGCTCGGATCGAGCAGCGCTGGCAACGCCTACCGCATCAGCGATGGCCAGACGCCGCTGCTTATCGAGGCCGGGCTCAAATATAAAGACATTCAGCGTGCGCTGGCCTTCCGGGTTTCCGGACTGGCCGCATGCCTTATCACTCACGAGCATGGCGACCACAGTACCGCCGTCAAGGATCTGATCCGCGCCGGTGTGACGGTTTATACCAGCAAAGGTACGGCGGACGCTCTGGGCATCAGCGGGCACCGTGTGCAGCATGTGACGGCTAAGCAGCCGTTTACGATCGGCACTTGGACAATTCTGCCCTTCGAGACAGAACACGATGTAGCGGAGCCTCTGGGCTTCCTGCTCGCGTCTTCTGCCGGCGGGAAGCTGCTATTTGCGACCGACACCTATTTCATCCGATACCGCTTTTCCGGACTTACTCATGTGATGGTCGAATGCAATTATTCGCTGGAGATCCTAAGGCGCAATGTCGTCGACGGTCGGGTACCAGTTGTTCTGAAAAATCGCGTTATGAAGTCGCATTTCAGTCTCGAGAACGTGAAAGAATTTCTCCGGGCGAACGACCTGAGTCAGGTACGCGAGATCCACCTGCTGCACCTGAGCGACAGTAATAGCGACGAGAACGCGTTTAAAGAGGAAATCATGGCGCTGACCGGAAAGCCGGTCTACGTCGCCGGGCGGTGAGCGCAGTGATCCAAGAGCCACCGCTTACTCGCAGCATGATGAGCGAGCAGATCTGGGAGCTGCTGGACACTGATCCGGAAGCGTTCAAGGCTGCCGCAAAGGAATACTTTTCACGCAGTTACCCAGGGTGGACGATCGTTCGGGTCAAGTATCCGATCGTGTTCATTCGGGACGATAGGAAACCGCAGTAAAAGGGGGAAAGCCGATGGATTCCAGCGTGAACCCTCAGCCAACGGACGCACACATTCGAATCTCTCACGCCATACATCGCGAGCTCATCCGCCGAAAATTTACCCAGCGGCAGCGGGATATTCTCGACTTTATCCTGACGCTGAGTTGGGGATGCGGGAAGCCATCGGCGATCATCCCGCAGCTCAAAGACTTCGAGTTATGCGGAGTCCGGAAAAACCATATCCGGAATGAGCTGCAACAGCTGGTGACAGCTAACGTCATTTTCTGGGAAGAGCGAGCGAACGTCTTCCAATTCAATAAGCATTATGACCAGTGGGAGATCGATCCGATCGCAGGGTTCGACACTCAAAAAATGAAGAATTTGATCAGTTTGAACCTCGATACACAGTCACCGAATCTCGCAAAAAAAGTTCCCGAAAAGGGAACTGAGTTCCCTAAAAAGGAACCGGGTTCAGTTACAGAATCGGGAACTGAGTTCCTAAAAAGGGAACTACCCGGTTCCCAAAAAGGGAACTTTCCAGTTACAGAATCGGGAACCGGAAGACGTGTCTATCCCTTGCGGGTCAAGGGGTTCAGCGCTTCTAAAGCTAGTATTAAAGCTATTCTTAAAAAAAGAACTACTACAACAACTACTGAACAGGCGAAGAAGAAGCTTCCGGATGATTACTCGTTTGCAACCGTTTTTCGCGCTTACGAAGAAAGCTTCATCGCCGGCGGCAAAGTCACTGGATTTGATGTCGAGGAGTTTTCCACCTTGTTCGATGATTTCGGTGGCGAATGGGTGCTGAAGGGAATGCGTGAAGCTTATCGACATGGATCGGACAAGCGAACGTTGGCTTATCTCCACGGTGTGCTGAAGGGATACAAGAATCGCGGTGGTCCTGATGCATCAACGCCTCCAAAGGTAGAACCATCAACCGGATCTGGACGAAAGTCAACCCGAGTCCAGGAGAACATGAACGAGTTGGACAAGCTGATTGCAGAGGAGGAAAGGATTCATGAACATTGCTGAAACGGCTCGGTTGTTCAAAATCATTTTGAAGCATTACCCGAACAACTTTGATGGCAGCGCTGAGAATGCGCGGGACTGGCAGCGACGCCTCGCCGACCTGCCTTATGAGATTGCTGTGCGGCACCTCGACATGCATATCGATGGCAGCTCGTTTCCGCCGAAGGTATCGGAGATCCGCCGCGGCTGGAGAGACGGCGACGACATGAAGCAGGCCGCGCAGCGGGTATTCGACCTGCAGGACGAACTCAAAAAAATCGCGGTACCGCCGCCACCGGGGACGAAGGAGAAACTGTATGCAGCCATCAACGCAGCACGAAATCGAACGGCCGAATGACCTGCAGGCCGAAGCGGCCGTACTCGGCGCGGTCCTGATCGACCGCGGTACGGAGGCTATCGAGGCCGCTTCCGCGCTTCGTCCGTCAGCGTTTTACTACCCGGCCAACCGGCAGATTTACAAAGCGATGATCGATCTGTACGAGGCAGGAGAAGCGATTGATATGGTGACGCTGACCCAGCAGCTCGTCCAGGGGAAGGCAATCGAGCGGATCGGCGGTGTCGAGTATCTCTCGCAAATCGCGAAGAGCGTGCCGACCGAAGCCAACGCCGAGCATTACGTCCGGATCGTCCGGGAGCTGCATATCCGCCGGCAGATCATTGAGGCAGCGCATGAGCAGGAGCAACTGGCGATCGAGGGTGGAGACGTATCGGATATTGTGTCCAAAATCCAGCGGTTGGCCGCAGCACTTTCTGACGAAGCGACGTCGAAACAAGAATTTATTCCGATTCGAGAAGTGCTGATGGACGTCTTTGACGAGATCGAGACGCTGAACGAAGATCCGGAACGGAACGCTATCGGCATTCCATCAGGCTTCACAGAACTGGACCGGATGACAGCCGGATTTCAGAAGACAGATTTGATCATCCTGGCCGCTCGTCCTTCCGTCGGGAAGACAGCGTTCGCTCTCAACGTCGCGAAGAACGTTGCGATCCGTTCCGGCGAGACGGTCGCCCTCTTCAGCCTCGAAATGTCCACAAAGCAGCTCACGAAGCGAATGATCGTCGCAGAAGCCGGATTCGAGTCAGAGAAGATGCGAACCGGCCGGATGGAAGACGATGACTGGCAAAAGTTTACGATTGCGGCTTCAACGCTATCCGATGCGCCTATCTACATCGACGATACGGTTGGTATGACGGTACACGACATCCGTTCCAAGTGCCGTAAGCTCAAGAAGGAAAAGGGGCTCGGCATGATTATCATCGATTACCTGCAGTTGATTGCTGGCCGGGCGAAATCGGAGAACCGTCAGCAAGAAGTGTCGGAGATTTCCCGGACGCTGAAGCAGATCGCGAAGGAGCTGGACGTTCCGGTTATCGCGCTGTCCCAGCTCAGCCGCGGCGTTGAGCAACGTCAGGATAAACGCCCGATGATGTCCGACCTTCGAGAGTCCGGATCGATCGAGCAGGATGCCGATATCGTTGCATTCCTGTACCGTGACGATTACTACAACGCCGACACCGAGAAGAAAAACATCGTCGAGGTCATCTTGGCCAAACAGCGGAACGGTCCTGTTGGGACGGTCGAGCTGGTATTCCTGAAAGATAAGGGCAAATTCTTGAATTATGAACGCGTGCACACTGGATATGACGCCGGGATGGAACAACGATACGGTTAATTCAACACTTGAAAAATTCATACAAAGGAGCAATAAAAATCATGAAAAACGACCGAAAGCCAACCCGCCGGCAGAAGATGGCCATTGCTGCGGCGAAACTTGATGCAAAGAACTGGCTTGTCCGGAAAGATGTTGACGGTGAACTTACGATCGTCAGCAAGGCAGCCGGCCAGGTACGGCGGATTTCATGTTGAAGCAGCCAGCGTCGATTGATCCTCTGTTCCAGGACGTTCCTTGGGACATCGTTCAGGACGAGAGCGGCGCCGTGATCGGCGAAGTGTACATGCTGCTGGGCGAGGCTCGGCGGGAAGGAGAAGTCAGGCATGAAGATTATGGGGATCGACCACGGCACCAATTACGCCGGATGGGCAACAATGGCAAACGGAAGAGTGCAGGAGTTCGGTCTTCGAAATTTTAAGCAGTATCCGATGCCCGATGTACTGAATGTGGTTTATCGAGACACTGTTGGAATGATTCGCTTGCACAAACCGAACGTGCTTGTACTGGAACGTCCGGTACACTTCCGCAATGCGAATTCGGTAATGGCTCTGGTGGGCGCGTATTCGATGGTCACGCTAGCCGCACTGCATGTCGGCGTCCCGATCGCGGAGATCCGGCCGTCAGAACTCAAGGTCAGCGCAGCCAAGGGCGGAGCGGACAAAGAGACAGTCGCGTTCGAGATGCAGATGTTGTTCGATCTGGATTACGACGAGTTGGCCATACCGGTTCTTTACAAGAAGGATGACCCGAAAGGCAAGTACAAAACAGGTGACGTCAAAGAGCGCTTGTTCGATCCGTCGGATGCTGTGGCACTCTGCTGGGCTTATCATCAAAAAACAAAAGTGAAGGGAATTTGAAAAATATGTTCATGAAAGACTATGCAAAGTTCTCGGCAAAGATTGCCAAAGGTATGAAGGTTGGAGAAGACAACGTCGAAATCAAGCTGCTGATCCCGCTGAAGGTGATGCAGGAGAATTTCCTCTTCCTCAGCAGCAAGCAAGAGCAGAAGGTGAACGTATTCTTCGGAGATCCTCAGGCAGCATTCGATTTCGACGAGGAAGATGATGATCGCGAAATCTTCCGAGAAGTGACTGGCCGGCGCTTCACGGCTGACGCTTCAGGTGTTGTCTCGAACGTCGAGCAACGCGAAGAAGATCCGAATCAAGCGAAACTCTTCAATTCGGAAGACGGAAATCCAAATGCAAGCGAAGAATCGGGCGACCAGAATAATGGTGAAGGTGGCCAAGAGGGCGCAGAAGTGCCGGACGCAGGCGAAGATCCGGATAATGAGCCAGGTACCGGAGCTCCGGAAGAGAATGGCGAGGAACCGCAAGCGTCGCCGCAACGCTCGATTAGCGAAGATGACGACGCCGCTTTACTCGAAGAAATGGAGCAGGGTGCCGGTGACCGTCGCCTGATCGACCAGGACACACCGGATTGGATGCAGGAGACTGGCGAGGGCGATGCTGCATCTGCTGATGGCCAGGATAAAAACGAACCGGCAGCCGTCGACAAAGACGCCTTGGACGCGTTCATCCTCACCGAACGGCCGGTTTTCCCGGAAGTAGAGTTCGGCGGCAAGCCGTTGCCTTTCGCGGACCTTCTGGAGAATCGCTTAAGCGGAAACAAGACGTGGCGCGACGTGGCCAACGAGAACGGTATGAGCAGCGGCCAGCTTTCAACGCGCTGGACCGAATATAAGAAGCTCGCAGTAAAGAAAATGCAGGGCGGTGGAGGAGCGGCGTAAGCCGCTTCTTCTCTCCATACAAGGAGGTCGGCCATGGCGAACACACCGATTCCACGAACGGCCACCGAAATGGCGGTACGGCCGTGCAGCGACATGGAAGAGTATACACTGTCACCTGAAGCGCTTGAGGAGATCCGGAAGAAGTATCCGAAGCCAGAGAATACAAAGCGGCCGAAAACGCCGATCGAAATCAAACCGGGAGGTGCAAAGCGAATGGCTAAAGAAGGACCTGATAGCGGACTGACCAAGAAAGTTTTTTTGGAGGAGAGAGCCAAAGGCGCTTCTATTTCGGCAATCGAACGTAATTGGGAAATGAAATATAATACGTTACCAGATTGGGTTAAGAAGTGGGGCGTACAAGGGATTAGCCCGGAAGAAGCGAAACGGATCTTGTCGGGGGTGGAAGAAGAACCTGCACCACCGGTAACGCCTGGAAAGAACGAGGAACAGGATACACAGAAGCGCATCAACGATTTGATCAGTGAACGTAATCTCTTGGTAGCCGATAATCGTGACTTGCACACGAGACTTGCAGAAGCAAGTAGTCGCGCAACCGATGCAACTAAACGAGAACGGGAGGCAAACGCCAAGGTCGGCGAGTATCTTCAGGCCATCCAAGAACTCCAGGAGCGGGTACGCGATTTGGAAGCAGCCGAACCTCCTGCCTTGCCGCCGATCGCGGAGCTGGTTCCGAAGAAGGCTACGGAGCTTCAGCGTATCGACGGGATTATCGAGGACCTGAGCCGGGCGCGGTGGATTCTGGAGCGGGTGGAAGGATGAACTTGAACGAACAACCACGGGAACCAATGGATACAGCAAAAGTTATCCCTGAAAATGTTGCATATTGTTTGGGAAGAAATAACGTGTGGTACGGCCGAGATGGAGTTGGAGAACTCGTTTCGGTACATCGGCGCTATGTTTGGGAAGAATTCTACGATCCTCCGCATTGGGATGGATATGATTTGACTGACGGAGGAAATTACCTAGATGTGGTGACGGCGGAAACCATCATCGTCCAACCGATCATGAAATGCTGGGGGCGCGGAATTAGGCTGAAGAGAGGAGTGGTACTTAATGCCAAGAGAAATCAAAGTGAAGACGCTGAGCAAATACTTTGAACCAGCATCTGATGGTCTGAAGCCGTTCGAAGTCCGTTCGAAAGAACGGGATTATCGAGTCGGTGACATTCTGATCCAGCGCGAATGGGACCCGGTCGGCGGCTTCAGCGGGTACGAAACTCGGGACGTCATTACGTACATTCTGGACGATCCAGAGTTTTGTCCGGAAGGCATGGTGATTCTCGGCTTACGCAAAACGAAGCCGGATGCATCGAAGCAGGCGTTGCGGGAACAAGCGCGATCGGAGCGGCAGCGGATTGCGCAGAAAATGCTGGACGAAGAGAAGGCGTCCGGAAGTGATCTTTCGCAAGATCCAGGCACCGAAAAGCGGCATGCAAAAGAAGGAGAAACCATCGTAATCACGAAGGTCCTTGCCCCGGGCGGGAACGGATACTTCGAGGTCGGGGATACGCTGTACGCGTTGGAAATTGAACCGAATGGAGATGTACTGGTCTACGTCGAACATTACAGCCACGGCAAGAAAAGCATCTACGCTGTACCAGACGAATACGAAGTTGTTATTGACGCATAGATAAAAGCCCCGCGAGCTTGGCGGCCAGGCGGGGCTGAGAAGGGATATTCCTCATTCCGAATTATAACACAAAAGGGGAATGAGGAATGGCGATGATATGGGAGCAAAGTGAGCTTTTCCCGGAGGCGAACAAGGCGGAGATCGAGCGGACCAAGTTCCTCTTGGTCAGATATAAAGAAATGCGGATGCTCATGGAAGATTACGAGCAGCACGAAAAAGCTCTGCAACAGGTAGCGATCGATGGCGAGGTAGCGCGTCGTCTTGACGCTGAAGATCTGCACGCGGACAAGCCGGCGAACGCCGTTATCTTGATGGAAAAGCAACGATGGGTGTACGAACAGTATCGGATTCGGACGACGTCGATCAGCCGAGCCGTCGGACTCATTATCGACGATGAGGTTAAGCAGGTTGTGGAATGTCGATTCTTTGCTGGTTATAGCTTCAAGGGAACCGTCCTTCGGAACGGCGGGCCGACACGCGAGAGCACGATTCGCAGGCAATTGTCCGATGGAGTTACTAGTGTGGCCAATACGCTGAAGCTCATGGGCTTCTTTGAAGCAGACAAGTATACATTTTGAAGATATAATAAAACCCACAGTCATTTGTGGGTTTTATTAATTTTCACAGGAGGTCATTTATGGAAAAAGATGTTTTGGAATTAAAAAGTGATGCTTTAGGACAAGTTGCACTTTTGAAAGAAGAATATGAAGATCTTTTAGCAAAGACTCCGAGCAGGAAAAAAAAGAAGTCTGACAGTAAGTTACAGCGAGCAATGAAGGAAATTGGATTCGGAGCATATGAAGATAATTATTTAAATAATTTTTATCGTAAGAGAAAAGATCAAAGATATGCAAGCCTTGTGGTCGAACTTTATTCACAAGTAGAACAGTTGTTGAAAGATATATATAAATCGCTAACCGGTATTACATATGATAGTAAATCAAAGGTTAGAAGTAAAAACGAATTTGGAAAAGATAATAATATTGTAGTAGACTTAGAAATTAAACTTCGTGAGGAAAAGGTCTCTTTCCTAAAAGAAGAAGATAAACTTGTTAATATTATGACTCTTACACTTCTTAGAAATCATATAGTGCATAATAGATATTCTTTAAAAGATGCCAGAGATAAGGTAGATTCAAATAGACTAGAAGGATTAAAAGAAATCAAAAATAAAGAATTATATGCAAAGTTGCTGAACTGTGTTCGAGAATATATCAAACAGGTGGAAGCACCTTAAGTTCTAATGAAATTGAAGCGAACATGACAATTTTTGAAACTAACTTACTAGTAAGTTGAGCATCACCTGACGTTTTTCCCGTGATAATATGAGAGCGTGGAAATCAGGCGAGAATGAAACGCACAGCTGCACATGCGGCACATGACTGGGGCGTTCCTCTTCTCGCTTTTCCATTATCGAAATAGCGAGGAAACAGCAGATCCGCTCGGCTTAACCGGCACAGATCGACGCATATCGCCAGCGGCTGCTTTGACTCGTATTTTCATCGATCGGTAAAATGGTCTTGTTCTTCCTCTCAAGTAACTAAGTACGTATGCTTTAGTAAAGAGCGCAGCGTTTTTACTTCGGCGCAGCCGACAGCACTGCGTGACTCAAATATCATAATTCCGGAGAGTCGTCCCTGTGGGCGGCTCTCTTTCTATATGGAGGACACGTTATGGTCAATCGAAAAAACTGGAAGCGTCCGCCACCGGAACCACGGCAGCCTGTCAAATGCAAAGGCTGCGTGTGGGGCAGATGGGAAGGATCAAAACAATTTTGTAGCATGCCTCTTTGTAAGAAGGAAATTACTTCCTTAACGTCGAATATGTGAACCATCATAATTATGAATGGAGCAATTGATGTGACGGAAGAAAAAAAGAAATGTTTTATTATTACTCCAATAGGTGGAGATGACTCTACGATTAGAAGACATGCTGATGGTGTGGTTGATGCCGTTATTGAACCTATACTTAAAGATTTCGATTTAGAAGTGGTTGTAGCGCACAGAATGCTAGAAGGAGGGTCTATTACAGCACAAGTTATTAAAAGCGTCCTTGAAGCGGAATTAGTTATTGCTAATCTTACTGGTCTAAATCCTAACGTAATGTATGAATTGGCCATACGACATGCAGTTAGAAAGCCGCTGATTCAAATTTGTGAAAAAGGGACATCTCTTCCATTTGATATTAATGAACAGAGAACTATTTTTTACACAAATGATATGCAAGGTTCCGTAGAATTAAGTGAAAGTTTAAGAAGAATGCTGCCTTCAGCTATTGATGACGAAAAGCCAGACAATCCAATATACAGAGTAATTCAAGCGCAGAATATTTTGAAAAATGCTGATGTTTCAGATGCCGATAAATATATGGTAGCTAGAATGGACGAGTTAGAAAGCCGACTTTTAAGAGCATTTAGTCAATCTAATCGAACGTCATCATCTTCTGTAATAACAAGTGCTTCGCGACGACTGATGCAAGAAAAGGTTGTTTCACAAATTGAACATATTATAAGAAAAGGCATAGTAGACGGAGATATTTCGATCGATTCAACTTTAAAAGAAATCGGCAAATATATTGAATCCACAGATTTTGAAGTTCCATCAATAAGTCTTCTTAGAGAGGCTATGTATAGAATAAAGGAAGGCATGTTGGGATGATGACTTAATTCAAAGAGTAAACAAACTTAAATAAAATGATTGCGGCACTACAAGGGACTTGTTAAATTCTTCCGAAGGCTTTACGGGTCCTTCTGGAGGTTCGAAAAAGACTGCGGGTGCTGGCGAGCCCATTTTTCGTTCAGTTTTATTTTAAAAAATTTACTTCCGATTCCGATTCCATTAAGCGTTACGGAGTCGGTTTTTTATTTTTCTTTCAAATAATGAGCTGGGATTTCGAAGGGGTCTAAAACTACGATTAATCGGAAGTGAGGGGACGATAATGGCCAAGAAGAAACCGGAAGCGGAACCGCTGCATGAACGGACGGTGCTGACCAGCGAATTGGCGGCCATTGTCGGGAAAACCCCCCGCTGGATCAATCAGCTTTCCCGGGAAAAGGTGCTGACGCAGGCCGGACGTGGACGATATGTGCTGGGCGAATCGATCCAGCAGTACGTAGAGCACGTGGCTGGTGGTCGCGAAGAGGATAAGCAGCCTCGCCTGATCGACTATAAGACAGAGCACGAACGGACGAAAGCGGAAAAAGCGCAGTTGGAATTGTCCAAAATGAAGGGCGATCTGCATTTAGCTGCAGATGTTGAGCGTTTGCTTAACGATCTGGTCGTGACCATAAAGGCCCGGCTACTTGCAATCCCGCAACGCCTGGCTCCTGAGCTGGATAATGAGCCGGCTGCGGTCGTGGAAGAGGCAATTCGTCGTGAGATTCACGCCGCGCTGTCCGCATTGGCGAAGTACAAGCCCTCAATGATCGCAGGCGAAACGAGTGGCGCCGATGATAGCTGATAAAACCCTCCAACTCTTCCGAAGATCGACGGCGCAGTTCGAACCGAAGCGTCGGCTTACTGTTTCGGAGTGGGCTGATGAAAATCGTATGCTGACAACAGTGAGCAGTTCTGAGCCGGGGCCGTGGCGGACAGACCGCGCTCCTTATCAGCGTGAGATTATGGACTCCATCGATAATCCGGATACGGAAGAAGTCGTGATCATGGCTTCTGCCCAGGTTGGTAAAACGGAGTTTCTGTTGAACGTCACCGGATCCTATATCGATCAGGATCCGGGTCCCATCATGCATATGCTGCCGATCGATGACCTGATTGAGTCCTATTCAAAGAAGCGCCTTACGCCAATGATTGAATCAAGTCCGGCTCTTTCTGCTAAGGTTGCGGGCAAAAAGAGTCGGGATAGTTCAAACACGATCGAGGAGAAGAGTTTCCCAGGTGGATACGTTACGATCGTTGGCGCCAACTCAGCGGCGAATCTTTCTTCCCGTCCAATACGGGTTCTGCTTTGTGACGAAGTGGACCGATACCCTGTATCGGCTGGCAAGGAAGGAGACCCCGTCGCGTTGGCCACGAAACGGACAACGACGTTTCACAACAGAAAGCTGTTGTATGTGTCGACTCCACTCGATAAGGATACCTCACGCATCGACAAGCTCTATTCGGACAGTACGATGGAGCAATGGTGCTTACCATGTCCACATTGCGGTGAGCTTCAACCGCTCACCTTCAGCCCGGGCATTGTCTTCGAACATTACACTTCGGAGAGCGGAGAGATCGTGGTCACCAAGGCCGAGTACCGCTGCTCGCAATGCGGACTGCTTGGAACGGAGAAGGAGTGGAAGCGTGGTAAAGGAACCTGGATCGCGCGAAAGAAACATTCACGCCGCCGCGGCTTCCATATCAATCAGCTTTCGAGTCCGTGGAGCAGTTGGGTGGGTGTTGCTCGTGAGTTCCTAACTGCCAAACGCGAAGGGATAGATAAGCTAAAGGTCTTCGTTAATACGGTTCTGGGAGAGCCTTGGGAAGATAAGACGATGCGCGTGGACGAGAAGGTATTGATGACGCGACAGGAGACTTACGATTATGAGGTGCCGGAAGGTGTGAAGATGCTGACAGCTGCCGTCGACACCCAGGACGATCGGTTTGAAATCGAAGTCATCGGTTGGGGGGCGGGCAAAGAGTCCTGGCGGATCGAGTATCACCGGATCTACGGAGATCTCAATCAGACGCAGGTTTGGAATGATCTTGATGAATATTTGAAGCGAACGTGGAAAGGCGCGGGCAGCCGGAGATTCCGGATCGTCAGCGCCTTTGTCGATTCCGGCGGCCATTTTACCGACGATGTGTACCGTTTCACGGCCGCGCGGGAAGCACGGCGTATCTTTGCGATCAAAGGTCAGGGCATCAGCGCGAAGACGGCCAAATTCGTCCCGCTTATCGCTCGGCACAGCAAGACGCAGATCCATAATGCAACGCTGATCACGCTCGGAGTCGACGAGGGGAAAACGAAAGTCTCCGACGCTCTGAAGGTCACGGAACCCGGGCCACTCTACTGCCACTTCCCATCTTCGGACAAGGGATATTCGTACGAGTATTTCCTTGGCCTGACTGCAGAGGTTCAGAAGACGAAGCGTCAAGATGGTGTGGAGTATAAGGTCTGGGTCAAGACTCGCGATCGCAACGAGCCGTGGGACTTGGCGGTGTACAATCGAGCGGTCATCGAGCTATTGAATCCGCAACTCGATACGATGGACCCGATTTCTATAGCGCCCGAAGATCTGGACAAACCGCGGCCGAACCGGACAGCAACCGGCAAGCCGAAACGTCGAGGAAGCCGCGGCATCAATTGATGAAGGGAGGAAGAGGGATGGCAAGATATAGCGTTGAACAGGCTCGTGAAATGCGTGATCGTTGGCTTGAAGCGGAGAAGGCTGTAACTACTGGGCAGTCGTACGCAATCGCTGGCCGATCGCTGACGCGCGCGAGCATGGGCGATATCCGTACGCAGCTCGCGTATTGGAATCGCATGCTGGACGAAGCACAGCGGGCTTTGTTAGGTAAGCGATCGCCAGGACGTCAGCGCCGTTACGTCCCTTACGACTGATGGGAATGATGAAGCGAGCAGCGCAGGCGATCGCGCCCGGCATGATGGCCAAGCGGGAGCGTGCTCGTACGGAGATCGCCCGACAACAGGCCGTTCAACGCGTTTTCAATCAAGGATACGGCAATCACGGGGCGTCGACCGGACGTAAATCGCTAAAGACGTTCTTACCCGGAGCTGGAGACGCCCAGAAGGACATTGAAAAGAATCTGCCGTTGCTCCGGAGCAGGGCGCGTGACCTCTATATGGGCGGTGCGCTGCCGAATGGTGCTCTGAAAGCGATGCGGACCAATGTGGTTGGTACTGGATTGCGACTTAAACCGGCGTTCGATGCTGAGCGCCTTGGTTTATCGCCGGAGGCCGCCGCTGATTTGGCGCGGCAGATTGAGCGAGAATGGTCCTTATGGGCGGAGAGCAAGGATTGCGATGCGCTCGGCCTGCACAATTTTTATGAGCTTCAGCAGCTCGCGTTCTTATCGCAGCTTATGTCGGGCGACACGTTTCCGCTCTTGGCGGATCTTCCGCGCGATCACGCGATCTATGATCTTCGAATCAAAATCATTGAGGCTGACCGGTGTACTACGCCAGCTACAGGGGCTGCCGGTGTCACCGAAGAGCAGCGCAAAAGAATCAGCAGCGGTGTTGAGACGGATAAAGACGGCATGGTCGTGGCCTACTGGTTCAGCGATCGGCATCCGCAGTCCCCGCTCGACATCCAGCCGATGAAATGGACTCGTGTTCCGATCCGTGGCGAGCAGAGCGGACGTCGGAACGTACTGCACATGATGGACGCCGAGCGTCCGGAACAGCGGCGTGGCGTACCGATCCTTGCACCCGTCATCGAAGCGTTCAAGCAGCTCGAACGATACATCGATGCTGAACTTACTGCTGCAGTAATTGCCGGCATGTTCACGGTCTTCGTCAAAATGGCCGACGAGGACACGACGCCGGACGCATTCACGCTTCCGGAGGAAGGTGACAATCCGTATGGCGAGCCGCTTCCGCAGGCCGACGATGAAATCGGACTCGGAAATGGAGCGGTCAACTTCCTTAAACCAGGTGAAGAAATCCAGATCGCCGATCCAAAGCGACCATTCGGCGGATTTGACCCCTTCGTAACAGCTGTACTGCGCCAAGTAGGTGCGTCGCTGGAGTTGCCGTACGAATTGCTGCTGAAGAATTTCACCAGCTCGTACTCTGCCAGCCGCGGCGCTTTGCTCGAAGCTTGGAAAATGTTCCGGATGCGCCGGACTTGGATGGCCGCAGATTTTTGTCAGCCGATTTACGAAGAGTGGTTTGCTGAAGCCGTGTTAAAAGGTCGGATCAACGCGCCCGGCCTTTTTGACGATCCTCAAATCTTCCGTGCATACACCCGCGCTGAATGGCACGGTCCGAGCTACGGCATGCTTGACCCGGTGAAGGAAGTCAATGCGGCGATCCTTCGCATGCAGTATGGCTTAAGCAACGGCCAACGCGAAGCGGCGGAAATGACGGGTACCGAATACGAAAGCAATATCCGTCAGCTCGCTACGGAGCAACGCATGCGTGATACCTACGGTCTTGCCAAACCGGATCCACTGATTTTGGACCGGGCGACCGAGGATCCGGAGGATGATTCCGATGACGAGAACTAGAGAGGAGGTGAGGAAGGAAAATGCCTAAAGTCATGGTGAAGGGACCAATCATCGCGAATGACGATGCTTGGATTTATGACTGGTTTGAAATGGATTACACGACGCCTAAAAAGGTTGATGAGCAGTTGGCTGCTGCCGGCGGAGCTGAAGTCGAAGTGGACATCAATTCAGGTGGTGGTTACGTCGACGAAGGCTCTGAAATCTATAGTGCATTGAAGGCTTACTCCGGCCGAGTCATTGTGAACATTGTAGGTGTTGCGGCAAGTGCAGCTTCTGTAATCGCGATGGCCGGGGATGTTGTTCGGATTTCTCCAACCGCGCAAATCATGATTCATAATTCTGCGTTTGTGGCAGCTGGGGATCATCGCGATATGACACATGCATCTACGCGGCTACAAAAGACAGACGTTTCGATTTCTAACGCTTATCGTCTGAAAACTGGCATGTCTGAAGAAGAGTTGCTGCAACTGATGGGAGAAGAAACTTGGTTTACCGCGCAGGATGCACTTGATAAAAAGTTGGTCGATGAGATCCTGCACGATCCGAACGGACAACTTAAACCTGTCGCTAATCTTGACGCTGCACAGATGCTGCCTGCGGCTGTGGTGGCAAAGATGCGGAACGATAAGAAAATCAATGTAGGTGCGCCGCCTGCGGCAAAGGCGCCTGAAAATAAACCAGCGGCACACGCCGCGAATGGGGAGGAACCGAAGTCCATGAACGAAAACGAATTGAAAGAGAAATTCCCGGATCTGTACAATCAGCTCCTGAGCAAAGGGGCGACAGACGGTGCAGATAAAGAGCGCGCACGGATCGCAGCGCTGAACGAGTTGGCTGATGCACCAGGCGCATCGGAGATCGTAGCTGAAGCCATCAAGAACGGTGATTCTTACGAAACGGCAGCTGTGAAGATCGTCAAGGCTTCGAAGGAGCGCACGGCCAACGTAGGCACAGCTCGCGCGGCGGATGGCCAGGCCAGTAACGCGGCGAAGGTGCCGGCAGCGGAAGCTCCGCTGGGTGAAAAGACGCAGGCGGAGAAGGACGCCGAGGAGGAAGACACTCGCGCCCAAGCAAACGCTGATTGGATCAACCAAAGACGGGGAGGTAAGCGCTAATGGATAGACAGACCTTTGAGTACGATCGCCTCTTTGGCGGTTTTGTACAGCCGGTGCCGTCGAAAGGGATTATCCTGACAGGCGGCGGTATTTACATTCGCGGTCAAGTACTGGCTCTTGTTTCTGTAGAAAACTCTATCGAAACAATGACTGCGGTTGATTCGACGGCCGCTGGTTCTCTGGCTGAGCCTTATGCAGTTTTGGGCGATGTCATCGTTGACACAACAGCCGGAGATGCGCCTGCAGCTGCATATTTTGCAGGCGAGTACGCTGCTGACGGCTTGATCTTCCAGGGCACAGACACGGTCGACACGTTCCTCTCGGCCATGCGTGATAAAGGCATGTTCATCAAAACCACAATCTAAAGGGGGCCCAACGGGCATGGCATACGATCCGTTTGCAACACGAAAACTTATTAAAACTCAACAGGCTCTTGTTCAAACCAGAACTTTTCTTCGGGATACGTTCACTCGCATGGGTGAAGCTTTCGAAACCGAGCTTATCGAAATCCAAACGCGCAAAGGACGCCGAGTAACGGCTCCGTACGTAAATGAACTGCTACCAGGCAAAGTAGTTCGGCGTCTCGGTCATGTTTCCGATCTGTATAAGCCGGCGCTCGTGAAGCCGCTGCGTCCGACTACTACGATCGACATCGATAAAGCAGGTTTTGGCGAAAATGTTTATGGAGCGATTTCTCCAGCCGAACGCGCTGAGCGAATTCTGGCGCAAGATCAGGCAGATCTCGACGACTCGGTCACGCGTTTGGAAGAGAAGCAGGTTTCGCAACTGATGTTCACGGGGAAAATCACGCAGATCGGCGAAGGCGTAAAGCAAGAGCTCGACTTTAACTTCACTAACCGCGAAGTTTTGGCGGCTGCAGACCGTTGGACCGCTGCCGGCGTGAACCCATTTAAGCAGCTGGCTGCTCGTAAGACAATCGTTCAACAGAAATCCGGCGCGAACGTTGTGCGTGCTGTATTCGCGTCGGATGCAATGGATGCTTTCCTTTCGAATCCGATCGTCATGGAATACCTGAACAAGATCAACCTGACCGTGGGAACGATCAATCCAGGCGACGAAGTGAATGGAGCGACATACGTCGGCAAGCTCAACTATCCGGGCCTCAATCTCGATCTGTGGGTTTACAACGAGATTTACAACGAAGATTGGAATGAAGACGGCACCGAAAAATTGAATCCGGAGCCAGTCAGTATGGTCCCAGCGGGGACGGTCGCGCTGCTTCCATCTGGACAGCCCTTCTCCCGTCATTATGGAGCGGTGAAGATTCTCAATCCGGTCACGAAGAAGTTCGAAGTCTATGCGCTTCCACGTGTACCGCGTATTTTCGTCAAAGAAGAACCGGATATTCGCGTCCTGCAATTGCTGTCTCGTCCGATCGTGATTCCGGATGACGTAGACGGCTGGTACGTACTGAAGGTTCTCTAACAAAAGGAGGAATCGCCGTGCCTATTAAACTGAGCTGGGCGTACGAAGAGGGCGGGGTTCGACATGAACCAGGAGATACCGTTACACTTTCTTCTGCTGAAGAAAAACGGCTGATTGCTGGTCGATATGCAGTTCCTGTAGAACCTGAGCCGGAAGAAGAGATTCCGCCGGCAGATCCAGAAGGCGAACCAACCGTACCTCCTGCAGCCGAGCTTCCGGATCCAGAACCTGAGCCGGAAGCATCAAAAAAGAAAGGGACAGGCCGGAAAGGGGCTGCCGACGATGAATCTTAAAGACGCGATGGCCGCGGATGTCCAAGCCTTCCTTAACCTGAATGAATTCGCTGATTTCCATAACATCCGTGGCACGAATCAGGTAGTTGGCCGGGCAGTTCGAATGGTCGTCCAGGATGATATATCAAACGGCAGCCCCCTTCCATATGCGGAGGGGGTTTCGCTTTACCGTAAGATCTGTCACGTAGATCCGACGGAGCTCGGCTACATCCCACGCCGGGAAATGCGTCTTTTCCTCGATGAGGTCGAGCATGTGATCACCTCGGTCGAGGACGCCGAAGGTATCCTCAAAATTGTCATGGAGGCCAACGTGTGAAGGCTCAAGGGATGAAGGATGCGCTGAAATTCGTCTCGACTATGGCGGCAAAGGCCGATAAGGCCGCGTCCTCTTCTCTAAACCGGGTTAGCGCGGGCATAGCGACCGAACTTAATCGGAAGACGCGGGAAGAATACACAGCGAAGGCAGGAGACATTAAAGGGACAATCCGGGTTCGGATGAACGGCCCGAATGAAGCGATTGTTTCCTCGAAAGGCCCGAATCTCGCGCTCCCAAAATTTAAAGTCAGCCCGAAGGCGCGGGCCCCAGGCAAGAAATCAAAGCCAGTAAAAGTATCCGTTAAAAAAGGCGGAGCAAAAAAGTTGAAAACGGGCTTCATCTCCGACCTCAGCAGCGGCCACACCGGCGTTTTCTCCCGAACTCCCGGAGTATCTAGGCGGCGGACCAAGAACCGGAAAGGCGATTATCCGCAGTTGCCGATCGAAGAAGGATTCGGTCCGGCTGCTCCGGTCATGATGAATAACGATAAAGTTGTTGAACACGTTGAGTCAGAGGCAAAAAGACGGATGGAAGACCGGCTCGACCACGAAATCGGACGATTGATGAGGTGAGAAAATGAGCGTTTACGGTTTGATGAAAGCGATGAAAGAGCTCGTCGAAGAGGCGTTAGAGTCGGTGTCGGTGGAACCGGGTTATATCCCGCCGAAAGTCCATCTCGGCTATCTTCCGTTCGAGACAGTTCCGGAAAATATCCCGGCTGGCGCTACTCCCCTCACAAATACCGAAGCTGAGGACGAGCCTTTTGTCATCATCCGTGCCATGACTGGCGAAGATGAGGCGAATGAGAATGATGTCGCCAAAATCGCAGTGCTCATCGGCACGAAAGATCCGGCTGAGCAAGGGTATCTCGACGTGCTCCACATTATGGAGAACATTCGGCGCGCAATCGCTCGGAAACACTTCATCGGTCCGGATCACTACGAGCCTACCGGAAAACTCAAATGGATTATCCCCGAAGATCAGCCCTGGCCGATCTGGACGGGATATATCGAAACAAACTGGATTATTCCAGGCATCGAAAAGGAGGATTTACTGCATGAGCACTACTGAAGATGAGAAAAAACCGGCCGTGAAGCCACAAAACCGATCGTCACAGACGATGCAGAATGAGCCGGCAAAGCGCTACATCTACGTCGGTCCGACGATGCTCGAAGGTTTGAAGACGGCGACGGTGTTCAAAGGCGGGATCCCGAAGAAATATGGAAAGCGTTTCGAGGAGAACCCCGAATTCGCGGCACTATTCTTGCCGTTGGGCGAATATCTGGCGGTCAAGGACGAAGTTGGAACCGAAGGAACGGTCCTCAATTCGGCTTATCGCACAATCAAGGAAAAGGGGGTCGTATAAGTGGAAACTCACGGCATTGTAACCGAAGAAATCCCGTTTCAGCCGATCAGCAGCACAAATGAATCGTTCGCGTCGACCTTCGTTATCGGCACGGCTCCGGTCAACCTATCGAAGCTGACCGCGCCGTCCGTCGATGTTCCGGTTCTGGTTGAAAACTGGACGGACGCCGTAAACAAGTTCGGATATTCCGAAGACTGGGAGAATTTCACGCTCAGCGAATTTTTCTACGCGTGGTTCCAGCTTTATAATCGCGGTCCGGTCGTTGTCCTGAACGTTCTCGATCCAGCGACGCACACGACGGCAGTGACGGATCAAGCCTTGCTGCTCGTCAATGGTCGCGCAACGATCAACGCGGGCGGTGTGCTGCTTGACACGGTGCAGATCCGTAACACGGGCGGCACGACAACCTATGTTCGCGGAACGGACTACACTCTCGTCCAAAACGACGCTGGCAGCCCGGTCGTCTCTCGCATCAGCACTGGCGCTATCGGAGTGAATGACAGCCTGCGAGCATCGTTCACTCGCCTCGACGGTTCCAAAGTTACGGCCGAGGACGTTATCGGCGGCCTGGACGTATCCACGGGAGCGGCCACGGGACTCGAAGCGCTCAAGAACGTAATGGGCGCAAGCCGCAAAGTCGCTTCGCTGCTGATCGCTCCAGGCTTCTCCGAGGACCCGTTGGTCGCGGCGGTCATGGTTGCTAAGGCCAGAGCGATCAATAACCGCTTTAAAGCCTCGGCCGTAACGGACATCCCGGCGACGGTCGGCCTGATGGATCTCGAAGATTGGAAAACCGACAACGGATATACGGGCGCGAATCAGTATCCGACGTGGCCGCTGACGACTTACAAAGGTAAGAGATACCACCTCTCTACGATCTTCGCAGCTCGCAAAGCGCAGCTCGATGAGACCAACGACGGTGTCCCTTACGAGTCTCCTTCTAACAAAGGGATTTTGGCCGACGGCGCGATTCTGGCCGATGGGACGCCGCTGTATCTGGGGCCGGAAGAGGGCGAAACCATCAATCGTCTTGGCATCGTGACCGCGATCAACTTCGTCAACGGTTGGACGCTCTGGGGCAACCGTACAGCGGCATATCCGGACGTCACATCGCCACAAGACTCGATTATCCCAGTCCGGGAAATGTTCAACTGGGTACAAAACTCGCTCATCGTTCGGTATTGGTCGCGGATCGATGATCCGATGAACCGCCGCCTTATCGACTCGGTGGTCGATGATGCGAATATCTGGCTGAACACCCTAGCGGGTACGTCTATACTTGGTGCTTCGGTCGCTTTCGAGCGCACGGATAACCCGGTCGATCAGCTTGCAAACGGAAAAATCATTTTCCGTATCAAAATGACGCCTCCGGGCGCTGCGCAGGCGATTGTTTTCCTTGTTGAATACGATGCCGCGCCGCTCGAAACATTGTTTACGGAAGGGGGAGCATAAACCATGCCTCCAAAATCACAGAAGCGCGACAAGCTCGTACAGTATGAAGTCTGGCTCGGTGGGAATGAGTTTATCGGAACCTCGACCGTCGATCTGCCGACACTGGCGCAGGCCGCCGACGAGGTTAAGGGCGCAGGCATTATGGGTGGCTTCGAAATGCCGACCCTTGGGCACTTCGAAAGCATGACAACAACGCTCAACTTCACGGCGCAGGAGCCTAACTCGGCGAAACTGCTCATCCCCGAATGGCAAACACTTGAGTTCCGCGCAGTGCAGCAGATTGCCGACACCAATGCCACAGGCATTCCCGTTGAGGGTCTTAAATATGTCATGAAAGCTATGGCGAAAAGCGCCGAAGAAGGCAGCCTCGAAACAGCGGTCGCCATCGGCGGAAGCATTGAGATGGAAGTCGTTTATTACAAAAAGGTCATTGCCGGCAAAACGGCGGTGGAGATCGACAAACTCAGCGGCAAATTCGTCGTTGACGGCAAAGATTACTATTCAAGCGTTAAGAAAGAGCTCGGCTATTAAGCCGGGCTCTTTTCTTTAATCAGAGGAGGAATAACAATGGCAACGGCAAAAGCGGCAGCAGCAAAAGCACAGGCGGAAGTCGTGGAAATCACAAACGGTAAGTTCAAACACAAGCTTTCCCACCCGGTAAAGATCGAGGAAAACGAATATACGGAACTTGAGTTTGATTTCGAAGGATTGACCGGCCTCGACATGATTGCGGCGGCAAAAGACCGGGAGCGTATGTCTCCTGCAACAGCTTCGGGAGACGGAACCACGATGATCAAGGAAGCAATCCTTCCCGATAGTGACCGGACCTACCAGGCGTTTGTAGCCGCAAAGGCGGCGAAAGTGCATCCTTCCGTTATCCTCGGACTTCCAGCCCGCGACTTCTCGAAAATCACCCGCGCGGTGGCGATTTTTTTGCTCGGTTCGGCTTTCTAACCCACGAACCCGCACACGAAATCCGCAAAGTGGCCGTCATGCTCGCAATTTTGTCAAAAACCACGATGGAGTTCTATCTGGGGCTTGAATTACAGGAGTTGGACGAATGGACGGCGGCGGTCATTGATGCGCGGGAAACACTCTATCCGGCGAATAAGGAGGGCAAATAATGGCGAGCGGCAAGGAGTATAAAATCTCATTCAAACTGGACGCTGACGTCGAATCCTCTTTTAATTCGGTCATGCAGAAGGTAGAACGGGATCTCAAAGGCATCGAGAAGCAAATCAATGATCTTTCAGGGCTGCGAGTCAACGGGAATATCCTCTCTGGTCTTCAAACGGCCACGCAGGGGCTTGAACGGGATATGAGGCAGATTAGTCGCATACCCGGTCCAGCCGGGTATTTTACGGACATGAAAAACGACCTGCGCTCAATGCTGCCGGAGCTGCGCGAGGTCAAAAGCGTTCTCGAAGCAATCACGCGTGTTCGAGTTCCGGGCAATATGTTCGGGGGGGACATGGACCGTTACCTTCGAGAAACGCGTCAACTCCGCGAAGAGCTTGAACGCATTCAGAACAGCGGCGGACCGCCTTCGGGCGGAGGTGGCGGCGGAGGCAGCGGCGATCCGGGCGGTGGAGGTGGGGGATTCCTTGCTCTCGGAGGACCCGCTCTTATGGCCGGTGCTGCTGGTGTCGCTGCGGGCGTCGGTTTATTTAACGTTGCCGAGGATTATCAAAAAGCGATGAACCAGATTCAAGCTTCGACATTATCCACGGAAGCGGAAATGGTCGGCATGAGAGACGTAGCTAAAGACGTCTACAACGCCAATATCGGTGAAGGCTGGGAACAAATCTCGCTGGTCATGGGCCAAGCCAAGCAGGTGACAGGTCAGGTCGGGGAGGAACTTGGACAGACGACCAAAAATGCAATCACATTGCAAGACACTTTCGAAAATCTGGACGTTGAGAGCTCTCTCAAAACGGCCACGACGTTAGCCAAGCAGTTCGGAATTAGCACAGACGAGGCTTTCAATTTGTTTGCACAAGGACAGGCTCAGGGCCTTGATTACTCCGGCGAAATGCTGGATTCAGCGAACGAATACGCGGTGTACTTCAAAACCCTGGGGTTGAGCGCTGAGGACATGTTTAACGTCTTCAAATCTGGTAAAGAGTCGGGCGCATTCAATCTTGACAAGGTCGGAGACGCGGTCAAAGAGTTTGGTATTCGTATCAAGGATGGTTCGAAAGGCACGACCGAAGCAATGGCTGCTCTTTTCGCCCCGGATGACATCGACGATTTTATTGGAGCGCTGAATCTGGGCGGAACTAAAACCAAAGAGTTCACGCAACTCGCGGAAAAAATGGGCGGAGTTGCACCGGCGAAAGACCTGGTCGCTGCATTGCAGAAGGGCGGAACGGGAGCCGAAAAAGCCTATACCTCGATCTTGAATCAAATGTCTGCAGGCGGAGAAATCCTCGATGGGGTCGCGTCTGGTGCCATAAAAGGTACGGACGCCATGAGTCAGATCGTCGAAAAACTGATGTCGATGGATGACAAAACCGCGCAGGCACAACTCGGTGTCGCTCTGTTCGGTACACAATGGGAGGACATGGAGGCAACGACTATATCCGCCCTGACGAACATCGACGACACCTTTGACCAGACGAAAGATTCGATGGGCGAGATCACCAAGATCAAATACAACACGATCGGCCAAGCCTTCCGCGGAATCGGCCGACAGATTCAAACAAGCTTCATCCTTCCATTGGTGGACTCTGCTCTTCCAGCTCTTTCGGCGTTCTCAAATTGGTTTGCCTCGGCGATCCCGAAGGCAAAAAAGTTCTTTTCGAGCCTAGGAGGCGGTCCAATCGGAGAATTTGCGAACGGGATCAAAGAGGCCGGGCTCAATGTTCAATGGCTCTTTGAAAATGGATTCGATGGAGAAATGGAAGGCGTTACGGCCAATTACCTGAAATCTTTCGGGATGGCGGAAGGAATGGCGGAACAAACGGCTGACAAAATCGGAGACATATTCAAGGAATTGAAGTTTGGGAACTTTAGCGAGGGCGTTGAGGAACAGATGGCGGACGTCATTTCTGCTCTCGGCATTGACCCTGCAGCTGCTGCTCAAATCAGTTCGACATTCCGAACGGTTTTTACCGAAGTTCAAGGAGCGATCGAGGGATTCCGTGCCTGGGTAGGACCGTTCTTCGCTCAGGTCGGATCAGTGTTCATGAACACGATAACGAACATACAAGGTGGATTCGCTAAGATCATCGCTGCAATCGCGCCGATAGTCGCGTACTTGGTTGGGAAACTGGCTCCGGTCGTAGCGCAGGTGTTCGGGTACATTGCCGGGACACTCGTTCCTCAACTGCTCGCAGCTTGGGATACGATCACACCGAAGATCGGTGCAGTCATCGGCACGGTGGGACCGCTCATCACTTCGCTGTTCAACATCATCAAACCGGTCATCGACAATATCGTGGCGGCTTTCCAGTTCGCATGGCCGTTCATTCAAAGCATCGTAACGACAGCCATCGATATCATCAGCGGCGTCGTCGGCGGACTCATGACGACTCTCGGCGGCGTTATTACCTTCATTACAGGCGTATTCTCGGGTAATTGGGCGCAGGCTTGGGAAGGAATCAAAGGTATCTTCTCCGGCGTCTGGGAAGGCATTAAAAGCATTGCGGTCGGTGCGATCAACGGCGTCATTCGTATCATCAACAACGGCATCGCTAAGATTAACGGACTCAGCTTTGATATGCCTGAGGTCTTTGGTGGTGGCCACGTCGGTTTGAACATTCCGACGATCCCGGAAATCAGTGGCGGAGGTGGCGGGGGAAATTCGTCAGGCACAGCGACGAACAAGTCCTCAGGCCGGATGCAGGCGTTTGCTCGCGGTGGTTATGCGGACCGCGCCTCGATCTTCGGGGAAGCGGGCGGCGAATGGGCGATCCCTGATAAGAACACGCCTCGATCCCGGCAGCTTATGGATCAGGCAGGACGTTCTATCGGATATGAGCCGAGTGGCAACGGAGGGACGATCCAGGTCGACTACTCCCCGGTGTATCACATCGCGGGTAACGCAGACCGCAGCACCATCGAGCAGACGAATCGAATGGGCCTTAAAGAGCTCAAAGGTATGCTGCAGCAACTCCAAAAGCAGGGAATGAGGGTGAGTCTGAATGGCTGACAACAAGTACCGTACAATTCAAGGCGATACCTGGGACCTGATTTCTTATAAGCTCTACGGGACCGGCGCTTATATGCCGCTCCTTATGGATCATAACCCGGCGTATGCTTATATAAGCTTCTTCCCGGCGGGGGTCGTCCTTATCGCTCCTACACAGCCGTCCGAGTCTCCCGACGATCTCCCGCCTTGGAGGCAGGTGGCGCTTGAATGACCCCGAAGCCCAGACGGGCGCAGCTCGTCGTCAAATATAACGGGACCGACATCAGCCGGGATCTCAAGGATTACCTACTCGATTTTTCATACAACGATGCAGAGTCCGGTTCGGCTGACGACATCACGCTCTCGCTCGAAGATACGGATCTGAAATGGATTAATTCGTGGTTCCCGAAACATGGGGATCGGATCATAGCGGAAATCATTCCGTTCGATTGGGAGAAGCCGGGCGACAAACTCCGACTCCAATGTGGATCTTTCGAGGTCGATTCGATGGAGTTCAGCGGCCCTCCCGATGTCGTCAGCGTAAAGGCCACTTCGATTCCGGTCGGAAAGGCGGGGCGATTGACGAAGCGAACGAAGGCTTGGGAAAAGGCGACTCTTAAATCGATTGCGGCCGAGGTAGCGAAACGCTGTGGCTTGAAACTGAGCTACAATTCCAAAGCAAACCCAACTTATGATCGGCTCGATCAGACCGATATGACGGACGTCGAGTTCCTCAACACCCAGGCGGCCGAGGAAGGACTCGCACTCAAGGTCAGCGCGGACCAGCTCGTCCTCTTCGATGAAAAAGACTTTGAAGAGAAGGCCCCCCTGTTCACGCTGGATTGCAAAGAGTCTGGTCTTCTGAATTACTCGTTTTCTTATGATTCGGCCTTCGTGGCTTATGCTTCTGCGACGATCTCATACACCCCGCCGAAGCCACCAGCCGTTAAAAAGAAAAATGATGATCGGAAGAAAGGAGCGAAGGCACCTGCTCCGACTACGCCGAAGATTGCGGCAACGCCAACAACGCCGGCTCCGAAAGATCCGCCGGCAATAAAAGTATCGTACACGGCCCCCGGAGCACCAAAGGGAGGGCCTGTTTTGAGTTTGAACGAAAGCGTTAGCTCTGAAGCAGAAGCCTTGAAAGCAGCCAGAAAGGCGCTCAGGGAGAACAATAAGAATGCCGGTAAAGCTTCGTTTTCCATGATGGGTAACGTCAAGGCCGTTGCCGGAGTCACATTCAACGCCAAAGGTTTTGGACGCTTTGACGGCAAGTACATCGTCGTTTCGGCCTCGCATTCGGTCGGCGACGGTGGATATACGACCAGCATCGAGGCAAGAAAGGTATTGGAGTGGTGAAGATGACGCATAAACCGATAAGAGTCGGACTTATATCCGTCCTGGACCGCGACGCGGAGACGGCCCGGGTGACGTTTCCTGACCTCGACGATCTGGTCACGGACTTTCTTCCGATCATCCGAAAGGGTGGAAAGTCTTGGGCGCAGCAGGACGACTTACCCGAGGTCGAGGATCACGTTCTCGTCGTCTTCCTGAGCTCGTCGATGTCGGACGGGTTCATCATCGGCGGCTATAAGCTCGAAGACTCCGACGCCCCGCTCACGACGGATCAATTCGGGACCGTCTTTGAGGACGGAAGTTTCGCTTATTATGACCGGGCCGCGCAAAGTATGGTCATGCACTCGGCCGGTAGCGTGATAATCACAGGCGGAAACGTAACGGTGACCGCTCAAAACGTAATTTTAGAGAGCGAAAACGTGCAAATAACTGGGGATTTGAATGTGTCCGGAACGATAACGGGAGGAGGGCTTTAGATGGCAGTCATGGCGAATATCGGCCAAGTGGTCTTTCAAGTGTCGAGTAAGACGGTGCGGACACTGGACGAACTGAGCCGTAGCTCCTCCCCGCGTTGGGCGACGCATGATCGGTATCTCCAAAAACCCCGGATGCAGTTCATCGGTCCCGGCAAAGACTCGATTTCGTTCAACGTGACGCTCGATTCGCGTTTGGGAGTCGAGCCGCGGAAGGAAGCTGAACGATTCATCTCGCTTGCGCAGCAGGGAAGGCCCATGGGCTTTGCGGTAGGCGGGAAGAAGATGGGGACGTATCTATGGGTCCTAACGGACGTGCAGCTCGGCGAGTGGAGAATCAATAGAAAAGGCGAGGTCACGCGTGTCGTGGTCTCCCTCAGCTTGGAGGAGTACGCAAAATGAACGAATTGCAGATCACGCGTGGCCTTCGCATCAACTTCGATCCGACCGAAGAGCAGGAACTCGCGCAGAACGTTCGGACGATCCTTAACATCCCTCGCGGAGAGGTTCCGATGTATCGGGAGTTTGGGATTGACGCCTCGTTCATCGACTCCCCGGATCTGGTCGCGGAAGCGAGGTTCACCGGAGCGGCCTTTGAAGCGCTCGACACTTTCGAACCCCGAGTCGAGGCGACGAACCTCGATTTTGAGCGCGAAACATCGGCAGAGGATCGGGCTCAGGGTGTATACTTCCCGATCCTAACCTACACCCGTGCGGAGAGAGAGGATGATATTTGATGGCTGGATTCGATGCATTGACCCCGATCGAGGTCGATGTCGCGGTAAATGAGGTCACAAATGGATTCATCACGCTTTACGAGAGCCTAAGCGGGCAAACGCTGGCTCCCGGCGACCCGAGGCGGATTTTTATGCTGACGCTCGCGACGGAGTTTGTGCAAATGCGAGTGATTGCGCAGCTCGAAAAGCGTCAAGCATTGATTCGTTACGCGCCTATCGAAGTACTGGAAACCTTCGGGGCGGATCGAGGCGTCTACCGTCTTCCAGCGGAACCGGCAGCAACGACGATTCAATTCACTCTTTCGATCCCGCTCGCTTTTGCTCAGATCATTCCGGCAGGAACACGAGTCGGACCTGCAAACGGGCTTGGAGAGCTTTTCTTCGCAACAACAGAGGCTTTGCAGATCCCGGCAGGGTCTACGGGCGGAACGGTACGGGCAGAAGCAACAATCCCGGGAGACGGCGGGAACGGATTTCTTCCGGGTCAGCTCACGACGCAGGTCGATCCGCTGCCGTACGTGTCAGCGGTGACCAACTTGACGGAGAGTGGCGGAGGGTCGGCCATTGAGGACGTCGAGGCATTTCGGGAGAGGGTTCGGACAGCCCCGGAAGGGTTCAGTACAGCTGGCCCGGAGGGGGCTTATATCTTCTTCGCGAAGGCGGCATCATCGGCCATCGTTGACGTTGCCGTGACAAGCCCGGCAGGCAGTGAGATCACTGTCGTACCATTACTCGCAGGCGGAGTAATTCCTGGACAGGAGGTTCTCGATGCCGTAGCGGACGTGCTCAATGCAAGAGACGTCCGCCCGATGACGGACAAAGTGACGGTATCCGCTCCGCAGGCGGTTTCTTACGATATCAGTTTCGCATATCGAATACCGATTTCCAAGCAAACAGAAGAGGCTTCGATACGTGCGGCCGTCGATGCGGCCGTTCAATCTTATATATCGTGGCAGCAGGAGGCGCTTGGCCGGGACATTGACCCGACCGAACTCATCCGACTCGTTGGTAACGCGGGAGGAATCCGGGTCGATGTGACTTCTCCCGTATATCAGGCTGTCAATTTCGATGAGGTAGCGAAGCCAGGATCACAGACGGTGACGTTTGGAGGCGTTGTGAATGGCTGACATTTTTGATACGCCGCTACGCAAGAAGATGCCGAGAGCATTCACCCAGGATGCGGACACGCTCGCGCTTATCAATACCATCGACAGTGGACTCGGTCCGATCCGGGAGATCCTCGGCTCAATCAACTATATGCGCAACTCGGATACCTGGGACGACGCGCTCACCGATGAATTGGCCTGGCAGAACCACGTCGACTTTTACAACGTCACACTCCCGATAGAGCAGAAGAGGGCTCTCGTTCGCGGGGCATACCTTTTTCACCGGAAGAAAGGCACGAACGCAGCTGTCGAGGATCTCATAAAGATTCTCTTTGGGGACGGCCGAGTCGAAGATTGGTACGAATACGGCGGGCAGCCAGGCCACTTCCGCGTTCTGACCGCGAATGAGTCCGTTACCACGGACCGGGCACTTGAATTCATCCGGGCGCTCAACTCTGTAAAAAGATTGAGTGCTCACCTCGACGCCGTAATTATCGAGACATCTGAGGAAATGAAAGTCGTCTACGGTCTCAGTCTGCAAATGGGCGACGTTATCACAATTTAAGGAGGGAAAACATGGCTGCTTTCGGAGGTTTCACCCTGACCAATAGAGGCCGCGCACTGCAATCCAAAGCGCAGGCCGGAACGCAACTCGTTTACACAAAAGCCATGATCGGCGACGGATCCCTGACGAGTCAGTCTATCGTGACACTGACGAATCTTATCAGCCCCAAAATGACGCTGCCGATCACATCTGTCCGACCCGCTCCGCCAGATCGGGCATATGTCGAGTCCAAGTTCGATAATCAGAGCATCGCGACCGGATTTTATTTCCGCGAAATCGGCGTGTATGCCCAAGACCCTGATCTCGGAGAAATCCTCTATGCTTACGCAAACGCGGGGCAGAATGCTGAGTACATCCCTCCAACGGGTGGAACGGACATCGTAGAGAAATCGATCCGCATGAACGTATTTGTCGGTGCGGCTGCCAACATCACGGCGACGATTGACTCATCTCTTGTATTTCCCACATATGAACAGATGGAAGATGCAATCGAAGCTGCGCTGTCCAGCGTTAAGGTTCCGCTCATCGATAGCAATACCAGCACGAGTAAGACAGAAGCGCCGACCGCAGATGCACTTCGCCGCACGGTCGAAAGTATGGCCGAAGCTCTTGGACTGAAACAGAATACCGTCCGGCTGGCCGATAACTATTTGACAGCTTCGGTGTTGGTCAACGCTGCGCCGGACGCACAGGGTCGATCCTATCCGGATGGACTCTCGTTTTTCAAGGTCAGTAGCTCCGCGGGAGCTTGGCCGACCTCGAACGGATACGTCGTTACGATGCGTGCCGGCAGCGGCGGATTCCAACTTTATTTCGAGATGTACACGGGAACAACGCAGACGGACAAGACTTCGCGCTTCTGGTACCGATCGAAACGAGATGCGAATACGTTCTGGCAGGACTGGACACGGAACCTGACGGATGCTGATTTAGACGATACACTGAACAGCACAAGTAAAACGAAAGCTGCTACCGCCGATGCTTTGCGTAGGGTGAATGAAGCTAAAATGGACGCGAACCGAAATTCGAACCTGATTCCGAATGGTACAGCCGCATATGGATTTGCGGGCTGGACGTTCGCCGGGGGATCTAATGATTGGTATGCCTCGAAAGCTTCCGGCGATGCCCCGGGAGAATTTTCTTTCCGCGCTGCTACGGGCGGAGTTTTTCGTTACATTCAGTCTGAACCTTTGCCCGTTTCGCCGGGAGCCGTTTACAATTTATCGGCTGAACTTTGGGCGGAAGGCGCGGCAACTGGCGATCTTTACGTAGAGATTCTTCCGGCAACGAGTGGAGGGAATTTTGGGGCGGTAATCGCGCAAAGCACGGATAGATGGCTCCGCAGGAACATAGACGTAACGGTTCCCGCTGGTGTAAATTCAGCAATTATCCGTATGGTTGTTCCGGCAAACAAAGCAGCCACCTACAAAGGTTTCCGACGTGTACAACTTACGCTAGGTTTGGGCGCAAGACCGTGGAACGATGATTCAGACGGATATGTTGCACGTCGTTGGGATTTGCTGGCTTCCGATTATCGAGCGTTGGAACTTGGGCTTTTAGTTCCGGGCGACGGACCTGCGTATATTGATTTTCACACGTCCGCCGTTTCCCGTGATTACAACGCAAGAATCCTTGCCGAAGCAGGCAGCAGCACAAACGGGGGTGGTGACGTTTCCCTTTATTACAACGCAAAAGATCACCGCTTTACTGGGCCGCTTTACGTAGATGGTACGGATTTAAAAAAGTCTGTCAGTGACGGTAAAAAGTCGGTCCGCGACATTATCGTTACTAAAGGTGGTACGGTCGCGGACGCTGATGGGGACGGTATCCCAGATTTTTCGGAATTGGTAGCAGGGGTTAACAGTATTGTTGTCGGATATAAAGCAATCCCGGGGGAGACTGTTTTGCAAGGTCCCATTTACACGGGGAACTATCCAAGTCCAACGTACACGAAAGCATGGCAGGTCAGAACCAATATCCCTGGAACATTTAGACTGCGGTACACTGTCGTAAACACAGGCAGCGGTTTAGGGTACGCCCGCGTCTACAAAAACGGAGTGCCTTTCGGAACTGAACGAACAGTCAGTCCAGGAAACCCGGCATCCGTATCCTATGTTGAGGACCTCGCTTTCTCGGCAGGCGATACGATCGAGTTTTGGGTTCGTGCGCAAACCACAAACTCCAATAATGTCAGACTCGATAATATACAAGTATTGAGTAATATCCCTATATTCTCAGCCACATAAGGATAAGGAGGTCATCATCATGATGCGCATTATTGCCTACGACGGAAAGCAAGAAGAACAAGAACGAATCACGGCCGAACAGGCGGCAGAAGGTTATTATTTGGTTGAGGTTCAAAACATCACAGAGGGTGACTTTCTCGGTTTTGCAGAATCGCCTCTCCAGCCATCAGATCCGGAAGATACTGATTTGCAGAAGTTGCAGAGTCAGGTTATTGAACTTGAGCACAGAACTAAAGTGCTTGAATATGGAGCGCAGACTACAGGAGACACGCTGGATGTCCACGAAGGGGCGATCGTCGATGTCATGGCATTGGCGCTTGGTAGATCGCCGGATGACTTGTGATCGCCCGGTTCCGGCTCTGGTTGCTTCTGAAACTTATGAGGGGAGGTGATGAAACTATGCTGATCGTAATGCTTGCAGGCCGCGTCGTGCGCGGGGCAATGCCGTTTTCCGAAATCCCCGATCCGATCAAACCGAAAGTTTACGACGAGTTGAAGGCAAACGGCGTCGAATTCCTGGCTGGTGATTACAAGCCAGAGTAAACCGCATCCTCACGGATCGCGGTTATTTTTATGCCCTCGGGACTCCCGGGGGCTCATTTTATATGACGGGAGATAAACAGATGGGGGATCACATCATAATCAAGGGGGCGGCTGGGGCCGTCGGTGCCGTAGTCGG